>Ga0160432_100007_pt1 | contig 498694 bp, 445 predicted proteins | sample HID1971M_E0MG_FD_108250 | JGI IMG/M metagenome (GOLD analysis project Ga0160432, IMG submission 108250) | Enriched millipede-associated microbial communities from UW Madison campus, WI, USA - HID1971M_E0 MG | ecosystem: Host-associated > Arthropoda: Insects > Digestive system > Unclassified ... | reverse complement strand
TTTTATGATGTCGGCATTGCGCCGGTATCGATCTTGTTTCTGTTTCCCTTCGTTTCCGTTGGGACTGCAAAGGTAGAAATCTTTTTGGTTTCTCCAAAATAAATGTGAAAATTTATTTTTTTTGTTTTCCTGATGTTTCTGCGTTTAACCTGAATTAAACCCTTCTTTTTTCAGTGCCTCCCCTTTCGGATAAGCCGTTCCTCCCTTGCGGAGTGGTGCAAAGATAGGGACTTTTTATAATCACTTCCTAATCTTTTCCGGAAATAGTTTGCCGTGAAGCGGTAAACAGCTTATAACCTGACCGATAAATTTACCCATGACCTGTTCTCGGGGCTGGGAAACGGACAATCCTGGCTTTGAACTATAAAAAGGGTATACGGGCGGATGGTTCGTCCTGGGCCTTCTTTTATGGATGCAGTATGCTTTTAGGAAATGGTTCCGCAGAAATTATATCTTTTTCAGTACAGCGGCATCATCGACACTATTACTATAGCTGATAAGGTGATTCATGTCTGCTCATGCTGCCCGCAGGGTCGACATCTACTTTATACTATAAAGTATATACTACAAAAGGAGCCAAAAAGGTGGTTGTGTTTTGATATAGCCAAGCTATCCTCCGTTGAAATACTCCGGAATAAGGCATATTATAACCTGCTCGGGAACTGATTATTACTTAGGCTGGGATTTATATAGAGATTACTTGGCTTTTATAGGGGGTTAATAGGGCTTTACCTCTACTAACCCCCTATAAACCCCCTCTTATCCCCCTGTTATACCTCTATTATATTCGAACAAGATCCCTACTTGCTTATAACATGGTAGCACCCTGCTAACAATGGTAGGTTTCTAACAATATGCCTCGCATGTTATCCTCTTCAACATCAAAAATTGTTTATGAACATCGAATAAAAAATCACTCTTACTATTGGCTATATGAATAGGATAATTATTCAAGATTTCTACCATAAACTTCTACTAAGAGGAATTTTCATTAAACCATCACTATACATTCATTTAAACATAGGTTGAAGGCATCGTAATACTGATTCATCTTAACGCTACTATCCTTAAAAAAGTAAGAACAATATTATACTCATATTTCCATAATACCGGGATAATGTAAAAAACATCATTTATTCACATGTCCTTATTCATAAGGAAACATAGAGCTCCTTACTTTGAGAAAATGATTCATGATGATAAAAGTTGCTTTTTTTGCGGAGATAATGATTCCTGACTTTGACGGAGCTTCACGAACAATTTTTCAACTTGTCGACCGCATCGATAAAAAACGGTTTGAATTTTTGTTCATATATGGAACAGGGCCAGATCAAGTACAAGATTTCGAATCCTTGAAAATTCCATCTTTAAGCATTCCGATACAACAGAACTATAGTATGGCGATTCCAGCTCTAGCAGATCAACGCTTAAAAAAGAAACTCCAGGATTTTAATCCCGATATTATTCATATTGCTACACCTTCTCTTTTAGGTTTCTACGGGCAGCGATATGCATTAAAAAATCAAATACCGGTCATCAGCATCTACCATACACACTTTGTCAGCTATATCGACTACTATCTCAAGCATTTTACTTTTTTGGTTGGCCCTACAAAGAAAAGAATTATCCAGACACAGAATAAATTCTATAATAACTGTGATAAAATCTATATTCCAACAAATAGCATCGTTTGCGAACTTACAAAAATGGGTATTAACCCAAGCTTGATGCAGATCTGGAAACGTGGGATTGACAACAGTCTATTTTCTCCAGACAAAAAAGATCACAATTGGCTACAAGAAATAACAGGAAACAGGCATCCGACGATATTATTTGCCAGTAGGCTGGTTTGGGAGAAGAATTTAAAAACCCTGATCGCGATCTACAGCTTATTAAAGCAACAGAACATTCTTTTCAATTTTATAATCGCTGGAGACGGTTCTGCAATGGACTCTTGTCGACAGCAGATGCCTGAAGCTATCTTTCTAGGCAAATTGAATCATCATGACCTTGCCAAGTTGTATGCTTCTTCAACCTTATTTGTCTTTCCTTCACATTCCGAGACTTATGGTAATGTCGTTATCGAAGCCATGGCATCATCGTTACCTTGCATTATTGCAGATGGCGGAGGTTCTGCAGATTTAATAACCGAAAGTGTAACAGGTTTTAAATGTAAACCGCAGGATGCGGCAGCTTTTGTTAATCGCATTATATACTTACTACAGGATAATAGATTAAGAAAGGAGATTGGACATGCGGGATTACAATTCAGCAAATCAATAGACTGGAGTTCTTTAGCTAACACCTATTTTGAAGACTTAGAACAAATGAACAGAACCGCTAATGATTCAATCATTAAATTTCAGGTTGGTTAATGCGTAAAAAAATTTTCAAAATTACAATTAGTCTTGTCGTACTCTCTTCATTGCTTGTCTTTATCAGTCACATTGATCTTAAGGCAGTATTAAAAGAAGTTACTAATATAGGGTGGAATCTCCTCTGGATTATAGTCATTACGGGTTTAGCCTATGTATTGGCTACAGCGGGATGGCAAAATTGCTTCATCGAAAAACCGAAACGGACTTCCTTATGGCAGCTATTCTGCATCCGACATATCGGGGAAACAATAGGACTATTCAATCCCACTAGCATAATTGGGGGCGATTATATAAAAACAGTCTTGCTGAAACCGACGGGTACATCTGAACAAGAGATTTTAAATTCAGTTTTAATATCGCGGTTTTTGACCATTATCACGCAATTTTCATTATTTGGAATTTCTGGTCTTTGGTTTTTAATGAGCTCTTTTAATCAAAATATCCCTAAACAACTGCTAGCGGTACTGTGGATATTAGTGATTACATTTTTTTGTATTCCACTGATTATTTTTATTATTCTCAAGAAATCCAAAGAACTACAAGTGGCTTCTACGCTATCCTGGAAAGCACTCCGAAAACTAAGTATACGTATTCAGACGATCCTAAATGCGGTACTAACTTTTCATCAAAATCAGCCGTGCAAATGTTATCGTGCATATTTTTATTTTTTCTTACACTGGACTGTTGGTGCTTTGGAGCTTTTCCTCATCCTATACTTTTCAGGTATTACGATTCCGATTATCCTGAGTCAATTTATGGACATGGGTATTATTATTATCAAAAGCTTTGGCGCTTTTATTCCTGCTCAAATTGGGGTGGAGGAATTCGGGAATAAAATTTTACTGACCAGTGCTGGTATCTATACGGTTCAAATCTGGTTGATCATCGCTTTAATAAGACGTTCTAGACAAGTTTTTTGGATTGCATTTGGTTTTTTAGCTTATTTCGGAATTAAAAAAGGGGGGATACTATCCTAATATGGAAATTCTTTGTGTAAGTCATAAATTTCCGCCCGCTATTGGAGGGATGGAAAAACAAAGCTTTGAGCTTATTAACGGATTGGCTCCCTATACAACTGTACATAAAATAGTTTATCAGGGGAATGAATCTATTATCAAATTTTTTTACCTTTTAAATAAGCGGATTCTAGCGTTGCTCTTATTACATCCTAATATAAAGGTTATTCATTTTAATGATGGTCTGATTGCGGCTTTGTCTTTAAAACATAAGGGTTATGAACAGTTAAAACGGGTGGTTACTGTTCACGGCCTTGATGTGGTTTTTCCTTTAGCCTATTTTCAACAAAAAATTATCCCTCAATTCAACAAATTTGACAAAATAATAGCTGTAAGTACTGCTACAAGGGAGGCTTCCATCGATCGTGGTATTCATCCCGATAAGATTGAAGTGATTCAAAATGGTGTAGACCATAGTCTTGTCTTGGATAACACTCTGGCTATTGAACCTGTCTTAACGAAATATGGAATTGCTACAAAGGCCGAGCATCTCATCATCGCCCTAGGAAGACCTGTGAAACGAAAAGGCATTTCCTGGTTTATTAAACATGTGCTACCTCAACTTCCATCTGATTATAAGCTGATCTTAATAGGTCCTTTTTCTCCAACCGCAACAAGGAAAGAGAAATTGCTTTATGCTCTCCCATCTTCTCTACGGCATCTAACGATGTTGTTCTTAGGATTTCCATCCGATCAAAAAGCTATACGTCATTATTTACGGGATACTAATTTCAAAGATCGGTTACAGCATATCGGAAAAATTCCTACGACTGATTTGCAATGCTTGTTACGCCACGCGGGATTATTCATTATGCCTAACATCAAAGTCGCAGGCGATATGGAAGGTTTTGGTTTGGTTTGCCTGGAAGCTAGTATCTGTGGGGCGACTGTATTTGCTTCGGATATTGAAGGGATCAGTGATGCGATCATCCATCTGAAGAATGGAGTTCTTCTACCTCCTGAGCAGGAGAATTGTTGGATTTCTGAAATTAAAAATACGCTTGAACATCCTTCGCTTCTCAAGAACAGAAGCGAAGAATTTCAAGCATATTCTTTAGGAAATTACAGCTGGGATAAAATGGTAAGGGCTTATTTTAATTTGTTTCAAAGCCTAATTGCACATTCTTAATGTTTCTTTTAGCTCCTCTCCCCTTCCTATTGTAGAAGAAAGCTGAGATATATGGTTTCAGATTTCCCTTCATGTTTTTATTTCAAAGTAAACCATCGGTCAATACCTCAAGTTCTTGAGCAAATTAAAAGGCACTAATTCCTGTAATATCGTTACCTGTTATCAACAGATGAATATCATGGGTACCTTCGTAGGTTATCACAGATTCTAAGTTCATCATGTGACGCATCATCGGAAAATCTCCTACAATTCCCATGGCCCCTAATATCTGTCTTGATTCTCTAGCGATTTCTAATGCCATGTGTACATTATTACGTTTTGCCATTGAAATCTGTGCTGGGGTTGCTTTTCCTTCATTTTTCAGTACGCCTAAGCGCCACGACAATAATTGAGCTTTTGTAATTTCTGTGAGGAATTCTGCTAATTTCTTTTGTTGTAATTGATAGGATGCGATCGGTTTCCCAAACTGTTCTCGTTCTAACGCATATTTGACTGCCGTTTGGTAACAGTCTATTGCAGCTCCGATTGCTCCCCAAGATATGCCGTACCGCGCGGAGTTCAAGCATGAAAAAGGTCCACGGAGCGAATTTACTTCTGGAAGAATATTTTCTGCGGGAATTGCTACGCTTTGAAAGATCAGCTCTCCGGTTTTGGAAGCACGTAGTGACCATTTGTTTAGTGTTTCAGGAGTGGAGAAGCCATCCATACCTCGTTCTACTATGCATCCTCTTATTTTATCTTGTTCATCCCTTGCCCACACTATTGCTATATCACATATCGGGGCATTGGTAATCCACATCTTTGCTCCATTAAGGATATATTGGCCGTCTTTTTTTAACAAACGGGTTTCCATGGCTGCTGGGTCTGAACCATGGTTCGGTTCTGTTAAACCGAAACTACCGATATATTCTCCTGAGGCCAGCTTGGGAAGGTATTGTTTTTTTTGTTCTTCACTTCCAAATGTAAAAATGGGATACATGACTAATGATGACTGTACGGAAGCTGCTGACCGGATGGCGGAGTCTCCTGCTTCTAGCTCTTGCATAATAATACCATAAGCGATATGATCTAATCCTGCACCACCATATTCTACTGGTATATAAGGCCCTAAAGCTCCAAGAGCTCCTAATTTTAACATCAGATTGGGAATACCCTCATGATGTTGAGCGGCATGGTCTATAACTGGCTTTATTTCCGTAGTGACAAAATCACGAATGGATTGTCGGATGAGCTTATTTTCATCAGACAATAGGGCATCTATATTAAAATAATCACATGTTGAATTCATATCTGTCATAATTTAATATCTAAATATAGCCAATATTTAGAATATAATTCATTATATTTAAAATATAAACGAATAATATAAACCATTATGATAAAACAAGAATTAAAAGAATTGGGCATTCTAGCGACCAATCTGGGTTCTTCTACGGGACAAAATTGGTTTGCAACTGGTGCGGATATTACTTCCAGTTCTCCCGTTGATGGTCAGGTAATTGCTACAGTGACTTGCTCTTCCCATAATGATTATAAAGATATCTGCGCTCAGGCGAAAAAAGCATATGCGATCTGGCGACTTGTTCCTGCTCCGCAAAGAGGTGAAGTGATTCGGTTATTCGGGGATAAATTAAGGTCATTAAAACCTACGCTCGGAAAGCTTGTTTCTTATGAAATGGGAAAATCACTACAGGAAGGCATGGGCGAGGTGCAAGAAATGATTGATATCTGTGATTTTGCAGTTGGTTTATCCCGTCAGCTTTATGGTTCAACCATTCATTCGGAACGTCCCTCCCATCGTATGTACGATCAATATCATCCTTTAGGTGTTGTTGGTGTTATTTCTGCATTCAACTTTCCTGTGGCTGTTTGGGCATGGAATACAGCACTAGCATTGGTATGTGGAGATGTTGTGATCTGGAAACCGAGTGAAAAAACTCCTTTATGTGCCATAGCTTGTCAACAGATTTTAGCGGGGATATTAAAACAGAAAGAATTACCAGAAGGCATCTCTAATTTGATAATTGGAGATAAGACTGTGGGTGAATGGTTAGTAAATGATACTAATATTCCTTTAATATCTGCTACAGGCTCAACTGCAATGGGAAAAACAGTAGCACAACATGTTGCTGCTCGCCTTGGCAGGTCTATTTTAGAACTTGGCGGAAATAATGCGATCATTATTACACCGGATGCGGACTTGAAGATGACGACGATTGGTGCTGTATTTGGCGCTGTAGGTACGGCCGGTCAGCGCTGTACTTCAACGCGTAGATTAATCATTCATGAAAGTGTGTATGAACAAGTCAAAGCATCATTGATAAAAGCATATGCTCAACTACAGATCGGAGATCCTCTACTTCCAGAAAATCATGTAGGTCCACTGATCGATCAAAAGGCAGTCGCACATTATTTAGATGCCCTATCTGAAATTGAGAAACAAGGGGGTAAGCTGATTGTCACCGGTGGTTTACTCACTGGAAAGGGATTTGAAAGCGGTTGTTACGTAAAACCTGCGATTGCTGAAGTGGAAAACCATTATGATATAGTTCAACAGGAGACTTTTGCTCCAATTCTTTATTTAATAAAATATCAAGGTGATGTCATGGAAGCAATCACTATCCAAAATGATGTGAAACAAGGGCTGTCTTCGGCTATTATGACGAATAATCTGCGCGAGGCGGAATTATTCCTCAGTGCACAAGGATCAGATTGTGGAATTGCGAATATCAACATCGGAACATCGGGGGCAGAGATCGGTGGTGCTTTTGGAGGTGAAAAAGAAACTGGTGGTGGACGCGAATCTGGTTCGGATGCCTGGAAAGCCTACATGCGGAGACAAACCAATACCATTAATTACAGCACCGAACTTCCTTTGGCACAAGGAATAACCTTTAACCTTTAAATGACAACGACATGAGTACAGTTCACGAAATATTATCTAAACATTTGCTCGCAGATGGTTTTCCAATTGTGATGGATATAGAAAAATCACATGGCTCTTATCTAGTCGATCAAAATGGAGATGCTTATTTGGATTTATTTAGCATGTTTGCATCTGTTGCTATCGGTTATAACCATCCCTATCTCCTAAAGCATCAAGATTTTTTAGGTAAAATGGCGATTAACAAACCTGCTTTATCGGATATTTATCCCAAAGAGTTCGCTGATTTTATGCAAGTCTTCGAACGCGTAGCGCTACCAAAGGAACTGCAGTATTGTTTTTTTATTGCAGGAGGAACTTTAGCCGTGGAAAACACTTTAAAAGCTGCTTTTGACTGGAAGACACGTTTAAATTTTGCTTCAGGAATTGAAAAGGAAGCTTCTCAGGTCATTCATTTCAAAGAGGCATTTCATGGGAGATCTGGTTATACACTTTCCTTGACCAATACGAAGGATCCTAGAAAACACATGTATTTCCCTAAATTTAACTGGCCGCGCATCAGCAATCCAAAACTAACATTCCCGATCACGGAAATTGTTTTAAAGGCAGTTATTGAAAAAGAAAAAACAGCCATTCGAGAAATCAGAAATGCACTTGACAATCATCCGAATGATATCGCCTGTATTATTATAGAACCAATTCAGGCAGAAGGGGGAGACAATCACTTCAGAAAAGAATTTCTACAGGCTCTGCGCGATATCTGTGATGAGCATGATATTTTATTGATTTTTGATGAGGTACAAACTGGAATTGGCTTAACAGGATCGATGTGGGCCTATCAAACGATTGGAGTTGTTCCCGATTTAATCGCATTTGGAAAGAAGACTCAGGTCTGTGGTTTGCTTGCCAACAAAGCAAAGTTTGACCGCGTAGAAAAACATGTTTTTAAAGAATCGTCCCGTATCAATTCGACTTTTGGAGGTGATTTTACCGATATGATGCGATTTAAACTTATTTTAGAAGTGATAGAGCAGGAAAAATTAATTGAACAGATCCCTAAGAAGGGTGAACATTTTATTCAAAAACTGGAAGCTTTAGCAAGTAAGCATGAACAGATAAGCAATATAAGGGGAAAAGGATTGTTTATCGCTTTTGATTTTCCCAATGAGCAGGAAAGAGACAAGTTTATTAAGGACGCTTTTGCAAAGAAACTGATTTTACTGGGCTGTGGAGAAAGGACGATTCGTTTTAGACCGCATCTGAATATTCAGATGAACGAAATCGATGAAGCATTTACGATCATGGAAGGGATCTTATAGCATCTTATTTGTATAGATTCCCTATTTCAAATGAATCTCGTTACATTTGCCTTTATTATCAATATAAAATATGGATGCAAGTAAATTAGCGTTGGTTCAATTGGTGACTATTATCCATTTTGTATTAATGGCCATCGCATTATTCAGATTATTTAGGCTCAAGGATGTAACCGGGGGCTTTGTTATACTATCAATATTGGGCATGTGCGTTCCTATACTAGGTCCCTTTGGGCTTATCTTGATTGTAAACAAGAAGAAAAAAGAGATCGATCTAGCAGATACTAAGAAAAGAAGCTCTCCTGTACAAAAAAAGAAAAAAGCCCGAAAATAATATTTAAGGGCTTTTTTTATTATCCAAGTGGTAGCTCAATTGCTTCACGTGGAACGAAATTTCCGCTATCATCTGTTATGAAACTCATCGGACTATCCGGATCCTTAATAATCTCAAATAAAATGAAACCCCAAGGTTTCCAGAAATTTTCCAATACCTGACCGTAAACCTTTACCTGCCAGTGATCAAAAATGGGCTTCATGGACATATCTGCCAAAGGCATCGGTTCGACATATATCATTTTGGGGGTATTTAGATAGGTATATTCTGGAAGACGGTTGAAGAGGTATACAGAATAAAAATAACGTGCTGCTATTTCTTCAAATTGAACTGGGTGCAGTGTTTTTCCTTCTACCATTTTTAAAATATCTTCATGGTAGATATTATTCGTTGCATTATCTTGTAAACAGGCAACAATTCCAAAGTCATTCATTCTCAAAGAAAAAATCAGGGTATTGATTTCATCGCGATAATTAAACGTTTCCGCAGGGTTATCTACTTTACTGATAAAAATTGAAAATGGATTGGTTCCTTCAAATTCCATTGGTTGCAGTAAGGACTGCAACATCGCATGCAAGTTTTTGAACTTCTGAACGAGCACCTGAGAGAAATTCATCTCTTCGCCTGTTAAGGTCTGTTGGCGAATACCGGTCTGAATTTCATTAAATACAACACCATACAGTATTTTAGACATCCACTGAAATAGTGTGATCTGCGGTAATTCGCTTACAGCATCAAAACCTAGTGCAAATGCACGTTCTACCTCAGATTCCATTTTTTCAATTACCAATGCGGCCTCTACGGAACAAGGAAGTTTTAGACTTTTATAAGTGACGAGAGACTCGTCTAACATCTTAAAAGGTTTTTCTTCTAAATCAAAGGCACGCATCATCCATACTGGAAAAACCTGAATTTGTTCGTCCACAGATGAAAGCTCCTTCCCTGTCAAGAAACAGGTTTGGTTATCAAACTTAAATGTTTTAAATGGATTGTATAGTGATGTTGACATATAGGGCACAAAGGTACACGTTTTATAAAAAGTAAAGTCATCACAAAATAAAAATTCAGATCCTTTAATATAAATTAAAATAATTATCTTTCTTACATAAACCATCGTATCGATATTCAGGATACATATGTGCCAATTAAAATTGATAGACAATTAATTATCTAAATTACAAAATGAAACTAGCCCAGTTAGTACCAACAGTACTTTTATATTTTATTTGCAATGTGGCTCTCTGTCAAGAAATTTACAAAAATAAAGAATTTGGTTTCGAGGCAGAAATCCCTAAAGATTGGTCCGTTTACAAAGAAACTCCTCCTCCCAGTTCGAATTACATGATTATAGCTTGGGGAATGCCAAAATTATATTCTGAAATGGAGAAAGAAGAAATTGAAAATTCAGTTTCCATAACTGCGATCAAATCCAGTAGCATTATAGATGCGGCCGAGCTCGCCGAAAAAGAATATAAAAGAGTAAGCGGTTTTGCCATGAAAGTTGATAGAACAAAAATCAATTCAACGGAAGACGTATGTTTCATAACAAGTTCTATTATAAAATTTAGATCCTACGTTTCTAAGCAATATTTTTTCTATAAAAAGGGAACTGGATATATTGTAACTTTCACCGCCACCCCAGGAACATACACCGAGAATGAACCAAAATTTGATGAATTTTTTAAATCTGTAAAATTTGACTAATCAAAATTGTTAGTTTTGATCTTATCTCAATAAAATAAAAAGGGCATCTCTTGTGGAGATACCCTTTTTATTTTATTGAGATAAACAATTTACGCTACTCCTACCTTAAAATTTTCAAAAGTCAAAACAGCATCTACAGTATTTCCCTCTTTTGTCTTCACGCCTTTTAAAGTTGATGTCTTTCCTTTTTCAAGCAGGTTTTTCATCTCTTTTTCTTCCAGCATAATGCCATTCAAGGTGCGCCATATTTTGAAATCACACCCTCTTGCATAATGGTCACATTGTGCGACTTTGTCAAATAACTGAATTTGCCCTGCTGCACATTTTGGACATTTTATCTTTCCTTTCTGCAACGGTTTGATTTCTTCATGGGCAATAGAAATTCTTAATTGCAACAGTTCTTTTGTAATGCGTTCGGTGTAGTCTTTGATATGCTTCATAAAGACCTCATACGAAACTTTATTGGCCCGCATTTCTTCCAGTTTCTGTTCCCATTTACCCGTTAGCGTTACTTTGGCTATGGAGCGGTCTTTTACCAGGTTATAGACGGTCAACCCTTTATCTGTGGGAATGAGTTTCTTTTTATCGCGCTTAATATAATCTCTTTGAAACAGCGTTTCAATAGTTGCTGCCCGCGTAGCTGGAGTTCCCAATCCACAGTCTTTCATAGCCTGACGCATTTCATCGTCATCGATTTCTTTTCCCGAAGTTTCCATTGCTTTTAACAATGATGCTTCAGTGTGTATCGGCTTTGCCTTGGTAAATCTTTCGGATAGTTCTAACGATAAGATTTCCAATAACTCTTCTGGTGTCAATTTAGGTAATTGAGCATTTTCATTATCTTGATCTTCGGTATTTTTATCTTCGTCAGGTAGTTCAACTTGATCTGCTGATAGGCGCCACCCATACTGCTTGATAACTGTTCCTTTTGCAATTAACTCGACACCTCCTGCATTGATCACAACCGTGGTAATATCTTTTAAACAGACATCGGAAAAACTTTCTACCATACGTTTAGCAATCATATTGTAGATATTGCGCTGCTCCTGAAGCAAAGCTCCTGGCTTTTCATCTGTCACTAATAATGCGTGGTGATCGGTCACCTTCTTCTCATCTACAGATCTTTTATTGAGCTTTGCTCCGATTAGATTACGTGAAATCGTCGCTATACCTTCTTCCGCTGTATCGGCTAAATGTTGAAATAATGCTTCAATCTGTTCGAATACATCTTCTCCAATATAACGAGAACCTGTACGGGGATAGGTGATGACTTTTTTCTCATAAAGTGTCTGTGCTATATTTAAGGTCTGATCGGCAGAATATCCGTATTTCTTATTGGCATCCTGCTGTAGGGAAGTCAAATCAAATAATAAAGGCGGTTGTTCTTTCGTTTCTTTTGCTTCAACTTTAGTTACTGTGGCCTCCGAGCCAATGGTAATCTTAGCAATAGCTTCTTCTGCAACATCCTTTTTATCTATTTTTTCGGAAGTAGCTTTGAATTTGATATTCTCTTTTTCAAAACCGGCCTGAATTTTATAGAAAGTCTGGGGTTTGAAATCTTTGTTTTCTAAATATCGAGAACAAATCATGGCCAATGTAGGAGTCTGTACTCGACCAAGTGATAATAAACCTCTATTACCAGCGGCCAAGGTGATAGCCTGTGTTGCATTGATTCCAATAAGCCAATCGGATTCAGAACGGGAACGTGCTGACATATATAAACTGTCGTATTCTGTTCCTTCTTTGAGATTTGCAAATCCTTCTTTAATTGCTTTGTCCGTTTGCGAGGATATCCACAAGCGTTTAAAAGGAACTTTTGCTCCCAGGTAGTAGTAAATGTTTCGAAAGATCAATTCTCCTTCTCGCCCAGCATCAGTTGCGACGATTACTTCTTCTGCTTTATCTAACAAATACTTAATCGTATTCAATTGCTTTAGTGCACCAGCATCATCAATTTGCTTGCCATCACGCTTTAACTTTTTTGATTCCAGTTTAAATTCTGTGGGAATAATGGGCAAATTTGCGATTGACCAATTATGAAATCCGTACGCTTGTGGTGTACACAGTTGAACCAAATGCCCAAAAGCATAGGTGAAAGCATATCCATTTCCTGAAATGTAACCATCATTGGTTTCTTTTGCACCCATAACTCGGGCCAAATCTCGTGCAACGGATGGTTTTTCGGCAATAACGACTTTCATATTTTTTATTTAGATAAAATACACGATCGCGAAAAGGTGTCTTTTCACAATCCCGAAATTTTTAATATTGTATATTCTTAAGCTTAATCTATTGAAGGAATAATCATACCTGTTATCTTGCGATATAGATCGATGGCATAGACATCTGTCATTCCTGAAACAAAATCCAAAACGGATCTAATTTTAGAATAAGAATCTTCTTGGTCTGTATAAAATTGATGTGGAATTAATGCTACTAATTTTTCATCGTAACTATTTTTATTCTTTTTTAGATAAGCTGGAACAAACTCGGCCAAGAGCGCGTTCATCACTTTATAGCCCGCTACCTCAATCTGCACAACCGTAGGCGCGTTATAAATCTTCGCTACTGATATTTTATTAATTCTTTTGAGATGTGCTACGATATCAGCGTCTAGAGCATCCATCAGTGCAGATGGAAAAGTACCTTTTAAAAATTGTTCCTGCTCATTATAAAATACATCAACACATGCTTTTGTCAACGTATTGATTGCTTTTGCTCGTAACAGTGCTACTCGGCTGGCGGTATCGTAAAGAGAATCCAAACGGGCTCTTAAATCTTCTCCTCCACATAGTGGTAATAGTAAATCTTCAACTTCGGGATAAGATAAAATTTTTAAATGATGTGCGTCTTCTAAATCGATAATATTATAGCAAATATCATCTGCAGCCTCTACGAGATAGACTAATGGATGCCGTAAATACCCCTTAGGATTCGTTGGGTCTTCCAACAATCCTAACTCTGCAGCTATCGTTTCAAAGGTTTCTCTTTCCGATGCAAAGTATCCATATTTTTTACGGTGGTGATTTTTCTTGATATGACCATCAATCGCGGCACAAGGATATTTAACAATTGACGCTAAAGATGTATAGGTTAAAGCAAATCCTTTATCATCTTTTCCGTTGAAAGGATGTGTCAGTATTCGCAATGCATTGGCATTACCTTCGAAATGTGTCAGATCTGCCCATTCTTCCTTCGTTACCTGTTCTTGATATTTACGACCATCACCCTCTGTAAAATAAGTCGAAATGGCAGCTTCACCGGAATGTCCAAATGCCGGATTTCCCAGATCATGAGAGAGACATGCGGCAGATACCATATTGCCGACTTCTTGTAGATAGGGATATAATTCATCAATCTCTGAATCTGCGTCTTTCATCTTTGTGTAAAACAAACGTCCCAATGATCTTCCGACGCTAGCTACTTCTAGACTATGGGTAAGTCTATTGTGAACAAATACCGCTCCTGGCAACGGGAATACCTGCGTTTTATTCTGCAATCTTCTAAATGGAGAAGAAAAAATCAATCTATCGTAATCACGTTGAAATTCTGAACGTGCTATTAAATGACTATCACTGACACGATGTTCATACCCCCAGCGTTTAGCGGATAGTAATTGTTTCCAATTCATACTTGTATTTACAGACATATTGCAAATATACATTTTTTGATTTTCTAAGTGCGTTGGCTTTTTCGAAATTGATTTTTTATAAATAGCAAGAATCATTTTTTAAAAAGTTTATAATCTTTATCTTTAACAAGGAATCAAAACAACCATCATCATGAGTAACTATCATTTGCCGTCTATCCATAATTTTACCAGCACTGTTAACGAGAAGAACACGCACCTTATTATTTTAAAAAATACGCGCGGGATGCAGGTTGCCCTTAGTGATTATGGTGCTCGAATAGTCAGTATCCTTGTCCCTGACAACAAAGGGAAACTTACTGATGTTGCTTTGGGTTTTAGCAATATTGGTCTTTACTATCGCGCTGATGAACAATATCACGGTGTCACAGCAGGAAGATTTGCAAATCGTATCGCAAATGGAAGGTTCGAATTAAATGGTAAAGAGTATCAACTTCCTATAAATAATGGCATCAATTGTTTACACGGTGGACCTGAGGGTTTTCATAAAAAAATATGGGATCGTCGTGTCAGTTATGAATCACAGGCTGAATTTTACCTCGTTTCTAAAGATGGCGAAGAAGGGTTTCCTGGAAATTTGAATGTTTCGGTTACATATACGTTAACAAATGACAATGAAATCATTATCAAATACAGAGCAGACAGCGATGAGGATACCGTGATCAATTTGACCAATCATACTTATTTCAATCTAAATGGAGAGGGATCTGGAGATATTCTAAGTCATCAGTTAAAAATAAACTCCGATGCTTACCTTGCTGTCGATGAGAACCAAATTCCGATTGCAACAGTTCCGGTAGAAGGAACGCCTTTCAACTTTAAAGAATTTAAATCCATTGCGCAGGATATTACTGCTAATGACGAACAGCTGATTGCTGCCAAAGGATATGATCATTGTTTTGTCAACAACAGCCCTATTTCTACAGCTTGCGCTACGGCATACGCTCCGAAATCGGGTATACGCTTAGATGTTTTTACTAGTGAACCAGGGGTACAATTGTATACAGGCAACTGGATGACGGGAAATGACACCGGTAAATCAGGAAATGTTTATCTGCCCTATGCAGGTTTCTGTTTAGAAACACAACATTTTCCGGATAGTCCCAATCAACCGGACTTTCCTTCCACAGTTTTAAAAGCGGGAGAAGAATTTATATCGGAAACTCATTTTAAATTCTCTCTTGAAAAATAGCATGAATTGGTTAGAAAGTTAGATTACTTTTTACACTAACTTTCTAACCGACTAATTGGTTACTATTTCACCAACTGGCTCAAAGCATTTTCCACTTTGTCAAATCCAAATGCGGCGATTACTTCTTTAAACATACGTTGTATCTGATCATTACCTAAATTACCGATACTTCCTTCATGGGTATGGTTCACTTCTTTTGATGGCTGGAATTCTCCTGCATCAATCGCAATACCAATATTTTTATAGGCTTCACGGAAAGGAACACCTTTTAGAACTTCATTATTGACAACTTCAACTGAGAATAGATAATCGTATTTTGGATCATCTAAAACATCTTTTTTCACTGAAATATGTTCTAGCATAAACGTTGCAATTTCTAAACAATCATTCAATGACTTAAATGCAGGGAAAAGGTTTTCTTTTAGCAATTGTAAATCACGGTGATATCCAGAAGGAAGATTAGTTGTCATCAATGCGATCTCATTGGGTAATGCTTGAATTTTGTTGCAACGTGAACGGATCAATTCAAAAACATCAGGGTTCTTCTTATGTGGCATAATACTAGAGCCTGTTGTTAAATGTGCAGGGAATGAAATGAAACCAAAATTTTGATTGATGTATAGGGTAACATCCATGGCAAACTTTGCTAAAGTAGCCGCGATGGAACTCATCGCCTGTGCTAAGATACGTTCTGTCTTACCTCTGCCCATTTGTGCATATACTACATTATAATTTAAATCATCAAATCCCAATAGATTTGTTGTCATTGTCCGGTTTAAAGGAAAAGAAGATCCGTAGCCAGCAGCAGATCCTAAAGGATTTTTATTACATACTTTCCATGCTGCTTTCATCAATTCCAAATCATCGACTAAACTTTCTGCATATGCTCCGAACCACAATCCAAATGAGGATGGCATAGCGATCTGCAAATGTGTATAACCAGGAATCAGGATATCTTTATATTGTTCACTTAATTTAATCAATTGCTGAAAGAAAATCTCTGTATTACCGACCATGTTTTGGATTTCGGTTCTGAAATACAGTTTCAAATCTACGAGTACCTGATCATTTCTTGAGCGTCCGGAATGAATTTTCTTTCCTGCTTCTCCGATCCGCTGTGTTAATAACATCTCTACTTGTGAGTGTACGTCTTCAACAGAATCCTCTATTTCAAATTCTCCGGCACTAATTTCATGATAAATATTTTTCAGTTCCTGCTGTACAATAGCAAGGTCTTCATCGGTCATCAAGTTGATACTATTCAGCATACGAGTATGGGCCAAAGATCCCAAAACATCAGCGGCTGCTAACTGCAAATCCATCACTCGATCATTACCTACAGTAAAAGATTCGACAAATGAATCAACATCTATATTTTTTTGCCAGATTTTCATTTTTTTAGTACGCTATTTATATACTTGACAAAAATACCATTTGAAAACAAATAAAACAATTGAAGTTCAGGTCATACTATGGATCGATGTGACAATTGATCGAATTCGATCGATTGTTTTACAGTAATGTGGGTATGATTTTATATTAATTAAAAATATTTTTATGTTAAATGTTTGTTAAAACTCAGTAAACAGCGATAGTGAGTGAGCGATTACTTTGTTTTTAATTCACCCATTGTGACAACAATTTAATTTTTATATGTTTGTATCATAAGGGAGAGTGAAATATAAAAATATACGTTTTAAAGTTAGCAAACACTTACTTTTAAAACCGTAAAAAAACCAAACTATGATAGACCATAACGTCTCTAAACTTTAAGAAATTGAACCCTAACTAATTATAAACCAAAATTATACAGGCATATCCCTCCAAGATATGCCTTTATTCTTTTTTATATTTATCTTTGTACCTATAATAGGGTGAATTTTCACGAAACAAAAACTAAAACGATGGGAACAGAAAGCAAAAGACAACAACGTTTTGCAGGTGTATTACAGCAAGACTTAGCTGAATTACTGCAACGCGAAGGTAATAGTTGGGCTCCTGGGGCATTTATTACGGTTACGCGTGTACGTGTAACACCGGACTTAGCTATAGCAAGAGTTTATTTAAGTTTTTTAAATACCAAAACAGCTCCTGAGGATTTAAAAGCAATCCGCACTAAAACAACAGAAATTCGCTACAAATTAGGCTCTAAAATTAAAAATCAAGTTCGGATTGTTCCACAACTGGATTTCTTCTTGGATGACACCAATGAATATGTAGAGCATATGGATAAAATATTTGAAGAAATTAGTAAAGAAACGAGACAACCAGATTAAACAATCTGGTTTTTTTGTCTATTTTTAAAAATGGTTTTCAACTTAGATCCTGATAGTATTAGCTTTCCACATCCTGAACTTGCTGATGAAGATGGTTTACTGGCAGTTGGTGGTGATTTGAGTGCGGATAGACTGATCTTAGCCTATGAGAATGGTATATTTCCTTGGTTTAGCGAAGATTCTCCTATACTTTGGTATGCTCCACATGAACGGTTTGTCATCTTTCCAGAGCATTTAAAAATCAGCAAAAGTATGCTTCAAATCTTAAAAACTGATAAATTTTCGATTACTATCGACAAGGCTTTCACCGAAGTTATCCACAGCTGTGCTAAGATTGAACGTAAAGATCAAGACGGAACCTGGATTACTTCTGATATGATCGATGCTTATCAGGAACTACATCGGATCAATTATGCGCATTCTATAGAAGTGTGGGAGAATGAAAAATTAGTAGGTGGTTTATATGGTATTTATATCAATGAGGTGTTTTGTGGTGAAAGTATGTTTTCCACCGTATCTAATGCTTCAAAAGCTGCTCTCATATATTTAACTACTCATTTCAACTTGAAATTTGTAGATTGTCAATTCCATACGCCACATTTGGCTTCTATGGGCGGTACAAGTATTTCGCAACAAGAATATCTGTCTATATTAAAAGAACAAAATGCAAACACCTTATAAATCTTACTTTGATATCCCTGAGGACGTTTCTTATTTAACTACACCAGGTTCCGGCTTAATTCCCATCTCATCTAAGGAATGGCGTCTGAAAAGAGATGCTGATTTTTTTTCAACAGCAACAGATCTGCGTGAAAAACAGGGTGAATTTAATCTCTCGGTAAAAAAGAGTATCGGAAAGTTCTTCACAACTGCTATTCACAATGTTTATAACACCGCTAATTTTTCAACAGGATTCAATGCTTTGTTGGACCGCTTGCCAAAGGATTCAAAAATTTTATTGTTTGAAGGAGACTATCCTTCTGTTAATTTTCCTGTTATTTCTAGGGGTTTTGAACATGTGACAACCCCAGTTGATGAAAAGTTGGAAGAGCATATCATGCATGCTATTAAAAAACACGAACCGACTGTTTTTATATTTAGTATCGTGCAATACATTTCTGGTATCAAAATCAATCTTGAATTTATTAAACAATTGAAAGAGAAATTTCCGGAATTGCTTATAATTGGTGATGGTACTCAGTTTTTGGGAACTGAAGTTTTTGACTTCTCCCAGTCGGGATTTGATGTTGTTGGTGCCAGCGGTTATAAATGGCTTTTAGGTGGTTATGGCAACGGTTTCCTTCTTGTTAGTGATTATGGAAAACAGATCTTGTTTCCAAACTTGGACACACAAAACGTCGAAATTGACAAAATGTGGGCAGGAAAGGGTATCGATCAGCTTTATTTTGAGCCCGGACATCTAGATACTTTATCTCACGGAACATTACAAAAGGGTCTGGAGTTTTTGTCCGAACTCGGATTGGAACACACCGCTGCTTATACGCAACAATTAGTAAAGCTTGCCAAACAGGAATTGGGTAAACGGAAAATATTAACCGAAGTGGCTATTAACAGAGCTGAAACAAGTACAATCTTTAATTTGCAGATTGATCAAGGGGACTTTAATATATTAATGGAAAACAATATCAAATGCTTTCCACGTGGTAATGGTATAAGAATCGGATTTCATCTTTATAATGATGAAACAGATTTAGAAAAATTATTAAGAATTATTGATACTAAAATTTTAAAATAACATGGGTTTCAAAATAGGCGATTTAGTACGGTTTGTAGATGAACCAATCGAGGGACATATCACCTCCTTTCAATCCAATGACCTCATCGGTGTAACAGATGATACTGGATTTGAAATACCTGTACAGGCAAGTAAATTGACTTTAGTGCATGGAAATATGCGTCGTGATGATGATGAGCTTAATGAGCTAGCTGAAGAAATACCTTCAAAATTTATTGAGAAGGGTATTTTACTGGCAATTTCTGGTGATCATAAAGATGGATTAGCGAAATTGCATCTCGTGAATCAAACTTCTTATGAATTACTGGTTAGCATTGCGGATACCAATGTCAATAAGGCTAAAGGCATATTTGCTGAAAAAATCAGTAAACATGATTCTGTTCAATTCTACTCTGGAAATTTTGCTACTGTGGGTAAATGGCCAACATTCCGTTTTCAGATTATCAGACATGCCAACAGTTTGCAAGCGATCCAAAATCCAATTGTAAAAGAACAGCGTGTACGTCCTGTCGATTTAACGAATCCAAAGGAGATCAACGATATCCTTGGCGAAAAAGTATGGATATATGAACTGGATAAAGAAGAAGAGGATTTAGGCTTAGATAAACTGAAGTCTCATTTTATTTCACATCGTCCGAATAAAAAATAAGCTTGGAAAATTTCCAAGCTTATTTTTTATTCTTCAATCTGTTTAACTTTTTTCACACTCAGTAATAAAAGTGCAATACCGACTAAATAGACAATCCACCCCCAACGCATATGTATTGATTTGGATAATAGCCGATCTGCAAATCCCCATCCGAAATAATTATTGATCTTAAAAAATACGGCAGAAATACTGATCAGGTACCAAACTGCTGCTACCCGGGTCATCAAACGATATCCTGTTAATTGCCTTACAAAGAAAAGTAGGGCTGTTATTCCTATAATCATATAGGTAATAAAAAACAATGCAGTATCTGTTTGATAGAGGTTCCAATTTCCCTTAATCGGCACCTTTAACATCGGCAACATCCCTGCTAAGAGGCAGAGAATCAAACCTGATAAGGCTAAGCTTTTTCTGATGATAATCATAATATCCAAATTAATATGGCGCAAAAATAATCATCTGCCTGATGAGTTTTGATATTTATTTTTATTAAAATTTATATTCTATCAGCGTGCACAAAAAAACTTGATCGTGCCTAGAAAAACAAAACCCCGAGAAGGCAATTAGCTTTTCTCGGGGTTTTAAGATTAGTAAAGATTGACTATGAATTGTTATATCCCACTACAGGATCAATAGTTAGTCTTTCAGGAATTCCAATTCAAAATTATTCAGGTATGGTTTTCCATCATAATTGAAGTCTGCTAGAATTTCGATATTCATCCAATACAAACAAAGCGCGGCAATATCACTGGTGGCCGTTGGTATAGATATTTTAGCTGTAATGGGCTCGGGATTAGTCCCTGGAGCATAAAAGTCCTCTAAATAGTTCCATTTGTAATCTCCTGATAGACTCATATTGTATCCTCCAGGAGCCTTATTGAAATATGTACCCTCGGATCCTTCATCCATTGGCCAGAAACCAATTAGATTACTATAATTTGGATGTTTTGTGATATCTTTTAAACCAATAGCATTTTTTATTGTAGTAGCATCAAGTGCTGCATTATAATAAGCTAGATTAGCAGCATGCATATTTAAATTAGTACCGCCACCGTCAACATTCTTATAACCAACCCGTAAAGCATCAATGGCTGATAAATTTTTAGTGGCTAAAATATCACCCGAATTATTCATCACACCATCTGTATAAGTAGTTACTGTACGAGCTGTTGCTGGTGATCCTGTGGTTTTAACAACCATGGTCAACGTATGCCAAGTACCCAGTGTTAAATTACTTCCACCAGAAATCTGGGTCTTACCCTTACCTCCATTTCGGGTTCCACCAATTACTGTACCCCAGCTAGTGCCACTTTGAAGCCAAAGCCAACCTGTCATACTTTGCCCCAACAAGTCACTTCCTTTAGACAAAAAACCTGGATAACTAGTGTTCACATTAAGTTTTACGTCCATTTGTACGGTAAAATCTTTAGTTTCACCTCCATCATATAGGTTATTGTCGTTACCTACTTGAGCCCTTGCTGTTGCACCTTGAAACAATACCGGATTGAATCCCGATTTTTTCAATTCATATTCCTTCAAATTAGGTTGGCTTACAATCGTAAATCCGCTTTTCGCATCTGTATTGCTTCCGCCATGGTTTGTGGTCACAATAACTAACCAATCCTCCTCAGTGTAATTTTTTCTGGCTTTAATGGCTTCAACAATATTTCCGATGTATTCATCCGACTTAACGATTGCACTTTTAAACTTTGCATTATTAATCGTATAACCACCGTCTTCACCTGCTTTTTGCACATCACGTAAATTAACCATAATAGTGCCTAAGCTATTTACCTTACTCAAGAGGCTAATGGTACTATCTTTAACCGCGAGATCTGAATTAACGTCAGGTGCATAATCTGCATTTCTCACGTAATTTCTTAGTTCATCCCAAGTTGTTACCATCGCTGTGCTTACCGATTTGTATTGGGTAACATAATCCAGTACATTTCTAAAATTAACAATTTCGCCATGTTCTTCATCATCCCCATCCTCCGTTCTTTCAAAATTATCAGCACTTGTTTGATGTTTTGAAAAACCTGTCCCAGTTAACATCGAAACCCAACCTGCTGCATTTGATGTTGTAGGTAGTGTGTTAAACGAATACTTGGAATTCTTCTGTAAAGTGGCCAGATTTGTTGGCACAGCTTTTTGTAGTTCTTCACCAGACAAACCGTCAATACTGATCACAATAACCTTACGCTGAGTACCATTAAAGTCTTTAATATCCTCAAATACAGGAGGAGGATTGTCGTATTTTTTACAAGCTGTAAAAGATGAAACACCTACTGCAACGAATAAAAAAGTTCTAAATATTTTTAAATTTACTTTCATCTACATATTTTTTTGATAGAGAAACTCTATTAAATGAAAGCGCAAATAGCTTTCATTTAACACTGTTTCATCCTTATTCATTCAACAATTACGGTCTAATCAAATTCATTTCACCAAATACCACATATGGATTAGCTTTGTATCCATTTTTTACAATTACTTTAAAGAATTTTCCAGTTACATTACCTTTTGGAAAAATATATTCAAATCTATTGTTGCTTGCAGGCAGAGTTGTTTCTCCAATTTTTGTGTATTCAATATTATCTGGACTAGAATAGATTTCGATATCTTTTCCATCTCCTTCTCTATTACCTCCTGGTCTTCCATTAAAGTACATCCCTTTGATCGGCATAATTGCCCCTGCATTGAACACAAAACTAAATGGATAGCTTTCTGTCGGTCCTATATTACTATATTTTGAGTGATAGAAGGTATTCACATTATCATCTACCAAATCATTCACTGATCCTTCTTGTGCAGGACAGCTTGTAGAGACAACAGTTGTTTTATATACGATTGCACCTGTTCCACCTGTTTTGTTTAAAGGATTATAGGTCCATATTGTTTGTGACAATAATGGATACTTTTTGGATATTTTAACTGCAACAGAAGGACTATAAGTAATACCCCAAGCATCAAAAAATGGCGCTAAATCTATTTTAGTGTAATCTGATAACTTTTCATAAACCCAATTATGCATGGTAATATCATTTGGATTATATCGTGTCGCTTTACGTGCTTCTTTATATAAATGTGTCATTGCTCCATACCCGTATAACTCAAATATCTGCACAAAAGGTGTCATCCGTTTAAATGGTGCATCGCCCCAGTCCACATCAAAATTTTTAGCAACACCTGTTCGAGTGGCATAAGCGATTGCCTCAGGAAAATCACTGTTAACAGCAGGATGCAAAACACTGTAATTTGCACCAATACGATTGGCTACCTTAAAACTAAATAAATTATTCGTTGTTTCGCCTAATGTACTCCAGCTCCAGATACCTCCCTGCTGACAGTTGTGTCCAAATTCGTGATAAGAACCCCACATACCGTCGCTGGTACTGATGGCTTTAAGACTCGTCATACCGCCAAACCATTCGGAATCGTTATAACCGACAAATGGAAAACCATTATGTCCATAACCATTCGTTAGCTGAATATCCAATACACCTCTCCAAGCTCCCTGAGGGCTACGGTCTCTTTCATCTTCTGCATCGTCTGACAATCCCATCCAGCCATTGTAATCCAGTTCAAATACATCATTCCATTTAGTCATTACCGCAGTTGGATTGGTAAACGGCTCTGAAGATGTAAACGATTTTACAACGCGATCTCTAGGGACAAGAAATACCACCCGTTTCGTTCTTAACTCCAACCATGGCACTTTAGAAGCTTTCACTTTTTCTATCCATTGGTCATTGTTAGACTGTCCTAGCACAAAGTCGGGCGAAACACATGCATTGGTGATCGTAAATTCGACCGGATTTGGATACGCCCGATCTGGACGGATATAGATCGTACCTCCATATAAGTTGCGAACAAAATTATTTCCAGGATAAAGTTGCTGACGCATGTAAATAATCGGATCGCGCAAGAGTGGTAATTTTCCTGTTAAATTATCGGTATGTCCACCAATCTGCACGGAAAGTCCTTCAATTCCCTGTGGTACCACAATCTTAATGAGTTCTCCTGGCGCGGCATAATATCCTGTACTAAACTGTGGCTCCGGGGCAACCGATATTCTAAGGTTAAGCGTTGTTTGCTTTGTAAAATTCAAATCCAACGTAAATTTTGCGTCGACCACACGTGGTTCTCCAATATCTACTAAACCGGGAAAAACTCTGGCTTTAGCATACATGGATTTATCTATAAGCTTGAGATTGGTATCAATAACTCCACCAGCTTCATTTTTTGAGTCATCCGGATAACCGTCCGGGATATTATAACCATACTTAGAACACGATGTTACGGCTAACAACATCGTCATACTAAATATTGCCGTAAATTGATTAAGTTTCATAAGTTAGTCTTTTGGTAAGTTAATAGTAGGGTTATAAAATTTACCCATTAATCCCCAAGTTTTTGGAATAGATATGTTCATCCAATTATAAATCATGACTGGAATATCGACACCATTTGGTACCGCTAAAAATGCTGATTGCGATATATTTGGAGAAATATTCGGAGAAATATCCATAAAGTTTGCAAATTGGATCGACTCACTAAAATCAAAATTATTACCTTTTCCTGAACGGTCGAACATCTTGTCGCCAGATTCTTCATTTCCTGGCCAAAATCCAATTGCATTTGCAAAGTATGGATTATCGATTCCAAATTCTTTCCTCATATATGTCCCCATTTCTGCATCTGTAAGTGCTTTATTCAGAATTACCAAATCCCTAACTAAGATATTTGAATTAGATGAGGCATCGGTGCCTATTCTTAGTGGATAGTTATTGTCTGCATTTCTTCCAGCAATATTTGAAGTGTTCTGCAAAGCTCCATCTGCAAATACTTTAAGATTTCGTGCACTTCCGCTTGGAGCGATCGTAAACCCCATTGTATGCCAAACCCCATCAATCTGATTAATTTTACCACTAGGGCGATTATACAATGCCCAATCAATCTGAAATGAATTACCACCCATTAAAAATCCCCATCCCCCTTCGTTTACTCCCGTACTAGCAGGATCTCTTTTACCCACGAACATCGGGTAATTGACTTCTCTACCAATATCATTACGAACTTTAAACATTAGGGTGTATTCTCCTGTGGTTCCAAAATTACCAATGGAAGTATTACTATTTAAAAATGCAACCCCATTCGTACTTCCATTATTAGAAGCGAATCGAGGTCCAACTCCTGCATAAGGTAATGCATCGACGTTAGGTTTCACATAATTGGCAGAAGTGAATTTAGGGTTGTAAAAAGTAACAAATGTATTTCGCGATTCATCTTCATAAATATTTGATCCCGGCTCACCCCCAGAAGCTCCTCCCCCTTTATTGGAAGCAATAATCACCAACCAGTTTTCACCATTGTATGTTTTTCTAGCTTGTAACGCGGTCATAATCTCTCCTACATAATCATCGAGCTTGCCAATAGCAGCTGTATACGCGGTATTATCCTCTGAGTAGTCATTCCCAGCAGCTTCTTTAGCACCTTTAAACTGGGCGACCAATAACGATGGGTCTTGCGTAGACAACTCCGCAATAACCGCATCTTTTACAGCAGCATCATTTGCCAAATCTTTCTTTTCTGTTGCATCTTTTGCCAGAGTACTGTTTAATCCTGTTGCAGAAGCAAATGAAACTGTTCTCACATTTTTAATTTCAGCTTTCAATCGAGTAAAAACTGTAGGTGTTTTTTGATTATCAAATCCACTGAAATCATTTGATTGAACTTGATGTTTTGTATAATCGACTCCTGTCAACATCGTTGTCCATGCCCCAGCGTCTGTTAAGTTATTGCGCTGAAAATCAGCTAATCCATCATAAGTAAACATGGATCTTTTTGTAATTAAACTAATGTTTTTAGGTCCTAGGCTCTCTACGACAGATCCTTTAACTCCGTCTAAAATAAGATACAGAACTCTCCTTGAACCATCACTTACTCCTAAGGTATCATTTTTAAAAGAATCTGGAAGTGTATTCACAAACTCTTTATTACAAGATGAACTGACTAGGATTGTAGCGACAAAAGCTGCAACACCCAACATTTTCATACCTATCTTTGATTTTATTTCTCTTTTCATATTTAAATAAATTGGGACTTATTTAGAAATGCTAATTCTTACGATATTATGTAAGATGGATGCATTGAACCTGCTGATCTCACCGACCAGAATTACTTTTGATTCTTTTGCATTTTCTGTTTCGATCATATCATATACTCTTCCCTGAAAACCACCTGTATTATTATAACCAACAGCTAATTTTCCATCTGGTTCTAAAATCATAAAACCTTGACGTAAATAGGTTCCATACTTATTAAAGCTTCCAGTCACTAATATTTTTCCACTATTTAATTGCGCTGCAAAAGTAGCACCTCCGCCACTAATCAATTCGCCATTAAATGTAGCATCAACAGATCCATCCGCATTTAATACCGCCAGCGTTGATGAAGGCTTTCCATTATAGGTCGTAAAATTACCGGTCACAATTATTTTATTTGTTTTAGCATTAAAGCGAATTGAATAAATATCCCCATTAGCTGCCGCTCCTGATTGGAATGATTTGTCAATAGAACCATCCAAGTTTAATCTTACTATATGGTTTGCTTGTTCATTATTAAAGGTTGTGAAGCTCCCAACCAGAATTAACTTTCCGTCTGTTTGCATTATTGCATCGGCAATTCCACCATTTGCGCCAACGGGGCTCTGACGTGCCTCACGATTAAAATGAAACGTTGAATCCATTGAGCCGTCTAAGTTCATGCGTACCAATTGTGACATACGGGTAATATCATAAATCTTTTCATCGTAGCTTGAATTGGGAAGAAACATGCGTAGATAGGCTGTAAAACCTCCTATCGCATAAACCTGCTCACCAAAAACAAAAGTTTTTCTAATAAATCCCAATACTCCGCCATTAAATGATGGAATTGTATCGGCATTTTTCCATGTTATTTCGGGCTTTGGATTGACAATTTCGGTAGTTCGGACCGTATCTAAAGAGCCATTTGAATTTAATTTTGTTATGCTTCCAATGGTACGGCGATTTTCTCTACGACTATTATAAGCATTAAAACTACCCGCAATGATGTATTTTCCATTTTGCGAACCAGAAGTGATGCGATTGATTGACGTGATCGCTTTTAAACCTCCTACGACACCTATGCCGAAGTTAACACCTTCGGTTGAATAGTTTCCTTCAGCACCAATCTGGGCTATTCCACCATTTGGTGTCTTTTCGGTTCCCTGCTGTTCGAAATTATTGAAATATCCAGTTAACCAAATATTACCATTCGGCAATAACGCAGTACTAAATATCCCAGAACCAAAACCTTCACCTATAGTCGATGCTCCATTGATTACTTTGAAGCTTGGGTCAAGTGAAACTTTTCCACCAATTTTGACAATCGGGCCAAAAAATGACTGATCGTTTGCAGTGATCCACACACTTCCAGTACTTGCTGTTAAGGGTACAACAAATTGAATGGTTGTATCTGTATAATTGAGTACTTCAGCTTCGATCTCATTGACAAATAACTTAAATACATCCTTATACTTCATTAGACCTCTGACTTTCAAATCTAAGGTACTACCCGCTTCTACAATATCAGGATCTGTTGTTTTGGAAACAAAACCGATATCCAACACCTCTTTCCCTCCAGCATATGGATCGTCTGCTAATCCCTTGCTTTTTGAACAGGCCCCTACCACAAAGGAAAGTCCCACTACTAGCATGATAAGCAATCTTGTTCTATATTTTATATTACGTAACATCTTTCGAATCATTTATTAAATTGAAATAATTAATTATGGTGTTGCAGGTGTAATACCCGCCGCAATCGCTTCATCGATAAACTTTAACGTATTAAATCCAAATGTGTGTTTGATACGCGTGAGCACATGCAACACCCCATTATTTGTCTGGATATCGGAAGTTGCTACAGGGTTATTTTGCAAAGCAACCTGTGGATTTGATAGATCTGGAATGTAGGCCAAAAATAATTGACGGTATCCGGCATATTGTACACCTCCTGCATTATTAAAAATTACCCCAATATTCATGATACGTCCTGAATAACTGGTATAATTTTGACCTGGAAAGGCAATATATGAAAGGGTATCACGCTGTGGATAATCTTTCATTAAAGAAGAACTTTTGAATATATATTGCAAAAGTGTGTTCTTCCATACTGCGGGTTTGATTTGCGTAAGTTTTGATACGGTATCACGTCCTTCAAATCTAAGGTATCTATTGAGCTGTATAATTGCTTTATTCACAGATCCACTAGGGGGAGCAAAAAAAGTTACATTTTCTTTATCCAAGACATCATCCAATCCCGCTAAATTGATAATCGTAAGGGTCGAATCAAAAAATGGTTGTTTTGCCTTCATATAAGCTAATGTCGATCCTTCAAATTTGGGATCGTGAACACCCGAATCATAATAATATTTTTTACAACTGGTAGAAAATAGCACAGCCAGTGCTATGATCATATAAAAGATTCTATTTTTTAAATTCATAATGATTAATTCCAAAAATTGTTTCCGATTAAACCTGGGTTAGCATTACGCTCTTCGGCTGTGATGATCAATGGCCAAGTCCATGCGCCATTATTAAAATTACCAACACTCATTGGCGAATTAGCAAATTCCGAATTGACAACACGCTTTGTTCTAACCAGATCAAAATAATACTGTCCTTCACCTATTAGTTCCCGACATCTTTCTTTAAAAATATCATCTTTCAAGGTTTCACCCCCTGTAGTGATCTCCGAAGCACCTGCATTTAATCTAATTTGGTTCAAAAAAGCTTTAGCTTCTGTTTCCTGTCCGAGCTCGGCATGTGCTTCAGCAACTAATAAAATTGCATCGGACAATCTAAAAATAATAGCGCTGTCATCACTAACCATCGTGACACCAGAACCCGAACCTCTAGCGTAGGTATTGATAAATTTTTTAAACTGGAAAGTCAGAGAATTGTCACTAACATTATCAAACCAAAGGGCACGTCTTTGATCAGCAATACCCGCTGGATATAGTTTTTCAAGATAATTTCCTTGATAAGCCATTCGGCTTGTAGTTGTCGTTACAGTTCCTCTGTAAGGATAATGTGAAAAAAAGTAGGAGGAATTAGCATAATCTGCAAAGGTCTCGCCATAATTATAATCTTGTAAGATACTAAATAGATTTTCGGATGAACGGCCTTTAAAGATACGTTTGGTATTTTCAACTGTAATAGGCAAAAGGCGATAGTCTGTATATGTCTTTAATTCTTCTCCTAAAGCAGTCACTGCTTTATAGTATACTGATTTATCTGCTGTATCCCAAGCTGCTGCCCACATATTTAAATGCATCAATAACGCTACAGCAGAGGCACGTGTCGGTCTAAGACCTAATAGTGATGCTTCAGGATATTTAACAGGAAGATTATCCTTGGCTGAATTCATATCTGCAATACATTTTTTCAGTACTTCAAGTTGTGGTAATCGTGGTAATGGTTTACTGTTATAGGCATCTGTATAATAAATGGCATCGCCAAACATCTTACAGATGTACATATAACTCAAATTACGCGTAAAAACCGCTTCCGCCTGATAACGCTTTTTTTCTGAAGCTGATATAATAGACTCAGGCATATTTCCGACTTCGGCATGAAGAATATTGCTGGCGGCAATCACATCATACCATCCCTTCCAGCTCATATTCTCTCTTATAACACCATCAAAATCATCTCCCCCACCTATAATTCCTTTCAAGTTATTATAAATTAAATTTATATAAGTTATTGGACCGCTTGACGAACCAATCCAATTACCTCTAATTTCCAAACTGGGTAATAATGCGGTATTTCCTATTTTAGTTTTTAACCTCAGGTATATCCCATTTGTATAGCCTTCTACATCTTTTTTGGTTTCCCAAAAATTATTCCCCGATAAAGCGTCAATAGGGGTCACATTCAAAAATTTATCACAGCTTGATGTAGATAATACAAGTGCTGTAACGGCAAGTATATATGCTAATTTTTTAATTTTCATGATATCAACAATTAAAACTCAATATTCAATCCTAAAGCAAATTGCTTAGGAAGTGGATAATTACCTCCAGAATCTTTACCTAATGCACTCACGTTTTCCGGATTAGCTCCTGTATAGCGGGTGATATAAAACAAATTGGAAACTGTACCATTAATACTTACACGGTTCATCCCATATCTTCTTGACCAGTTCTGATCAAAATTATAATACACTTTTACTGCATTTAATTTGAAATAAGATCCATCTTCTTGGAATAAAGTCTGATTACCCCTGAAAGGATTTAAGCGACGTGCGCGTACAAAATCCAATGGGTTTCCATAAGTTGCCTGATCGCCAACTGCTTTCCAATAATCCAATTGTGAAATAGGCGGTAATGCAACCAATTTCCACGGATCATATTGTATAGCAGGATCTGTAAATGCACCGAACTGGCTAGCCAAGGTATTATTCATAATATCACGTTTCAATGTGAATGATGTATTGACTTCAAAACTCCAGCTCTTGTACTGTAATAGCGAAGTAAAACCACCGGTAATCTGCGGTTGAGAATTACCGGCAATTACGCGATCATAGTTATCTAAAACATAGTTTCCATCTAAATCGGTGAAAATAGGATCACCTGCTTTAAAGTAATTTAAGATATCATTGCTACCCACACGATAAGGTAGACCAGTTGCTGGATCTACAGGGACTTGAGCATTGGTACTATAAACACCTTTTGTATTAAATAGATAGTTAGACAAAGAATTGATACCTAATCTATAATAGATATCCTGTTGGTTTCCTGGATCATAATAGATCATTTCTCTTAAACCATCCGGCAATGCTGCCAATACTTCACGGTTGATTGCAAACGAACCTGACATTGTCCATTTGAAGGGGCTTGTTGCACTTAATGGACGAGCAGTTGCTTGAAACTCCCAACCATAATTTACATTACTGATTTCTGTAGAAGCAATATTCTCGAATGAATTTGAAGATGAAATCGCTTTCTCTCTAAAAACATTATCATTTTGCTTGTAGTAGCTATCAATATTTAAGGTTAACCTATTATTGAATACTGAAATATCAAAACCCGCATTTAAAGTAGTCGCGCGAGTAGGCTCCAACGACCGATTCGGTAAAAATTTTAAATCTGTAACAACAGTTTTCTGATTATTATAATTATCTCCGCCATAATATTTTCCATAAGATTGATAAATACTTCCATTAGGTGTAATATTGGAACCATAACTCAGACGGAAGGATCCATAATCCAACCATTCCTTATCTTTCATGAAATTTTCTTTTTCAAAATTCCATTTTGCAGAAATCGCAGGGTTTTTAACATAACCTGCATCTGGACCATTGGTCGACAGACCGTCAGCACGGTAAGAGAAATTGATGACATATTTCTGCTTATAATCGTATGCAAAATTGCCTGAAAATGCCACTGCCCGTGTATCCGTATAGCCGATTGTACCACCTTTGGAACTTAAATAACTTGTCTGCTTTACGATCGGCCCTCTCAACTGATCATTGACAACACGATCATTCAACATTGCATCTGCTTTAAAGAATGATGATCTTATCTCGTTAAAAGCGAAAAAGTTAAAATTATGCGCGTCTTCTCCATCTTCTTTCAATGAAAACACATAGGACATCTGGTTACGATTATACAATGTAGTTGCTCTATCGTTATAAGTGTAATACTGTGCCTGATTTGCATTTAATGCGGCTGGTGAGAAGTTATCTTTTGTACTGGATGTTCCAGTATAATTTAACGTGGTCTCCACTTTAAAATTCTTAAAGAAATCGTAAGCTACATTGACAATCGCAGATGTTGTCAAAACTTTATTATCATCATCCGTATTCAATGCTCCTAAAACCGAATTGACCGATGAATATAAGGATGGTGCTGGTAATAAAGAAGATGAATTTCCTCCGTCTGCAATACCAGAATTCATCAATCCATTTCCGCTACCCATCCTTTGATTCTGGATGGAGTTATTCAATTGCGCTAATAATTTGAATTTATAAGTCGGATTATAGATCATATTCATATTCAAGTTATAACGCGAGTAACCTGTATTTTCCTGAATACCTTTTTCATCGTAAATACCCATTGCAACCTTATAATTAAACTTCACATCACCACCGGATACATTTAGATTATGAGTCTGGTTATAGGTTGGCTTATAAAAATAGGACTGCCAATCGGTAGAGTTATTATAATAAGGATTTAAACTGTCTGATAAAAATGGTGTTTGGTTTACCAAATCTAAGGCATGATTCCAAGAGGTATCAAAGCGCATAATCTGTGCGATCCTTAATAATCGCTCATCTTTACCGCCAATAACAGCTTTTAATTGTGGTACTGCCGACATAAAGGCCGCACCATTATAGCGCACTACTGGAACTTTTGAATTACCTCTTTTTGTTGTAATTAAAATAACACCATAAGCGCCACGCGATCCGTATAAAGATGTTGCAGCAGCATCTTTAAGTACCTGAATATCTTCAATATCTTCCGGTGGAATCTGTGATGCTGGTGATACACCAGGTCCTGCTTGTTGGAAACCGTAAGAAAAATTTGCATTATCGTCTACCGGAACACCATCGATGACATATAAAGGAGAAGTTGGTGTCAAGAATGCCGCGTCTCCACTTCCAGAGACATTGATGTTGGAAATACCACGAATCGTGACACTTCCTCTAAATCCTGGTGCACCTGTATTATTTTGAATATTTAAACCCGCGACACGACCTTGCAATAATGACATCACATCACCTGCAGGCTGTCCCTGTATATCTTTACCTGAAATGGTAACAATAGAGCCTGTATTCGTAGCTCTTGTTTTCTGCTGATAACCACTGGTTACTTTGACCTCCCCCAACATCTCACTTGTAGGTGACATGGTCACGGAGAGGTACGTTTTATTGTCAACTTTTACGGTAACAGATTTATGACCAATCGATCTAAAAATGATGGAAGCATTATTTGGAACCGTGATCGTAAATTTACCCGACCTGTCCGTACTTCCTATTGCTTTACCTCCGGTACTGATACTCACACCGGAAATTGCTTCTTGAGAACTCGAGGCACCGTCTATGACAACCCCCGTTACTTTTATCTGCTGTTGTGCAAAAGCAACTTGTTGCGTTCCAAAAAACAACAATATAACTAGCGTATATATATGCTTCATTTGAAATGTATTTAATTTAAGTTTATATTGATTCATTAATCATTATCAAATTTTGGTTTGTCTCTTCTAAACCAAAAGGTCAGCTCCCAATCACCCTTTTGAAAAATGTTAAAATTAAAGTTGAGGTAGTTTTTTTCAAGTATATTACCAAAGCCAATGCGACTAAACTTAAATGAAATGCTAGCCTGTCCACCACTTAATGTTGTGTAAGGAGTTGGATAAGCACTTAATGGAATCGGATAAGCGACATCATAACGTACTTTTGTTGCATCCTTCGTCATATTGAAACCATGTACTAAGCCTGCCCAATTCGTTTCATCGAATTTATTCGGATCTATCGGATTGGATAAGGAATCTGCAAATTTGAAAGTCAAGCTATTTCCATTTCCTGTTTTCCTAAACAGGACCTGCACATCAAAAAAACTACTCATGTACTGTCCGCGTTCACCCATGATGAAGACCCCTGATGGGCTAACGGAAACACTTGTTGCCTGTCCAGTGATGGGATCTAAATTTGAAGGTTCATAAGGACGTTCCCTGAAGGGCATGAGGCGCATATTTTGAAAATACTTACGACCTCCAGAATTGGACATCTCGACATCGAAGACATAGCCAGAATCTGGTTGTGCACTCACCATATTAGAATTAGCCGAAGACCACATCACAAAATCACCAGCGTGTGGTCTAATTTCAAATAATGGATGATTTTCAATGGTGCGCTTCGCTTCAATTTCAGCTAAAGATTTTTCTGTACCATCATAAATCTGTTTCCATACTGTCACTGGATATAATTGTGTTAATTCAGGCGCTGGATCTCCATTAAACTTGCGCATATTCACAATTTTAAAATCCAAAGGACGACTTGAATTTCCGTATTGAAAGATATTGGTAAATAAGGTATTCCGGCCAAGTACCGGTTGAAATAGCGTGGTTACATATTTCGAATCATTGGCTATTGATAACCTTTCGTCAGGTAAATTCTTTTTACAAGCCGAAAAAAACAATCCAAAGACCATTACAGGTAAACCAATCTTGAATATATTTAGAATTCTTTTCATTATTTCTCTTCATTTAAAACTAATCTGCGCGTAAATTCATCAAACCCAAAATTGTGAATCGGGTCTAAAATATTGATTGTCGCATTATTTGTTCTGATATTTACTGTATTGGCTTTAGTAGTTACCCAGTCTTTCTTAAAGGTTGAACCAAAAGTTTCACTAAAATTTAGAATGCTCGCTCCACCTTCAACAAATCCGGAAGAACTCATTTTTGCATATCTGACATGCATCGGGTAATCAAATACAATTGATTTGACCAAAACACCATCTGTATCCTCCATATAAGCATCGGTAGTTTTTTTACCTCTCACAATGTATTTACAGATCATGGTATCCAGCTGTGCCTTGTTAGCATCTGATAAATACACATTTGGTAAACCAAAGCTTCTACGCATATTATTTAAATATTTAAGAGCTGATGCAAAATTTTTATTGACCGGCGCAAACAGAGTCAATTCTTGATTCCTAAGCGAATCTTCCAGATTTGGAAATCTTTTCAAAACCAAAAGCAAGGAATCAAAAGTTCCATCAGGTTGTGCTTGTAGATAGTCTAGTGCATTTCCATTATAGGTCTGCACTTTATTCTCATAATCGTAATAAGGTGATTCACTTTTATTACATGAGCATAGCCAAAGGGAGACAATTCCGATGATGGCTAATACAAAAAAATTATTATTTAAAATCTTCATACATTTACGTTTTGAAATTACTATTGCCAATATGGATTCTGAATAATAGATGGATTTGCACTTATGACATCCTGAGAAATTGGCCAGTAAATACCCCCTGCATCTTCAAATTGTTTAAAGGTCATACCCTTTCCATTTTTTGTTGCATAAATTGCATTTGATTTCTTGATTCGGTTATATCTCACTTGATCGTACCATCTCCATCCCTCGCCCATTAACTCTTTTCTACGTTCTTCAAAAATTGCTTTAAAAATATCTGGAGAGTTGATAGTCGTATAATTGATACCCCTCAAGGCACAAGCTCTATTTAGAGCGGTATATGCACCTTCCGTATCACCTATAACTGCTAATGCCTCAGCCCTCAACAACGTAATTTCTTCCATCCTGCTGAAGACCATTGACGAACTGAATAACATAAAATTACCTGAAGTATTAGAAGGGGAGAGCACTTTGATCTTATTAAATATTGGCATTTCGGATTCGAAATTATAGAAATAATTCGTGCGGTATAATCCGGTCAGTCTATCGACACTGAAACGTAAATCAAAAGGGTTATTAAAGACATTTATAATTGTATCTTTAGAAACAAACATTTCCGGACGATTTTTTGGAATGAAAGGAGCAGCTAAAGTTAATTGTTCAATATGACCATTCGCTGTCGCTAATCCATTACCAGACTCAAAAGGAAAACCGACCATTACAGTTGCTCTTTTATAAGCAAATGGGCTCATATTATTTTGATTCTCCGTTAGCGCATTCATATCGATATAATCCAATGGATTGGCTCCGTCGACATAATATTGAGATGACTGATTATCTAATACAAATTTAGCATAGTTGGCTGCGTCTGTATAATTCCCTTGCCAAGCGGCTATATGTGCAAGAATAATATAGGCCGATAAGCGTGTAAATACGTTTCCGTTCCAAGAAGCCCAACCCTCACCGTAATAAAGTCCTGGGAAAATAGGATCTGTTCCACCGTAACGGAAAGGAACGACCTTAGCTGCTGCTAACAATTCTGAAGTTGCAAAGCCCAATACCTTTTGTTGCGAAGTTCTCGGTAATTGTACAAAATCACCATCATGTGATGATGTCAATAAAGGGATATCTCCCCAGATCCGAGCCATATAATAATAAGCAAATGCACGTAGTATTCTAGCTTGGGCAATATCTACATCATTATTTAATTTGGTATAGCGGGGATCTACTGCTACAATTTCTTTTGATCTTTCAATGAAAAGACTGGCAGCATTAACAGCAGCATAAAATCTTCTCCAGTTTGTAATACGATTAATTACTGGATATGATGCATTTAACTGTCCGTTGACAACGGCCTTTAGATCCGCACGATTATTAATTGTAAAATCTCCCTGTCTCAGATCTCCCATCACCCAATGACCATTATCTGCTACGGTAGCAGATCGCATCAATCCATAAACGGACATCAAATTGGCCTTTGCATCTTCGAATGACTTCCAATTAGTTTCTTCTGTCGACAATCGAGTTGAAGAAACATTATCTATTTTATTACAAGAAAAAGTACTCAAACTAATCACTGCAGTCAAAATGCTTACTGCCAGTTTACGCCCTGTTAATTTTCTTCTATTGTTTATACTGTTCATCTCTAATTATTTTTACAAATCCAGTTTAAATCCTATTACAAAAGTTTTTGGAATGGAGAGGTTTGCGCCGTCATAATACCCGTTGAAATTGATTAATTCAGGATCTACACCAGTAAAATTGGTTACTGTCAAGAGGTTCATACCTGTTGCATAGACGTAGAATCTGCGGATACCCACTTTTGAGGCATTAAAGAATTTAGCCTTACTCAGGTCATATCCAATAGTAACCGACCTTAACTTTAAATAGGAAGCATTATCCAAGAATAGATCTTGATCGACGCGATACGGATTGATATCACTCCATGGGTTATAAATTGGATAATCTTTTTCATTCTCAATTTTCTGCCAAGAAGACACTTCTTTGATGGAATTGATATCATTGCCAGCTTCACGATTGATAAAGCCATACTTAGTGGCTTCGTATTGATTAAGTGCTTTATGCCCAGCAGCAAAAATAAAATTGAAATTAAGATCAAAGTTTTTATAGGCAAAAGTGTTGTTCCAGCCTCCGACAAAACTTGGGATACGATCTCCTGTCAAAACTTTATCTTTGTTATCGACACGATTATCATTGTTATAATCTTTCCAGATAGGATCACCCCCCTTCACAGGAATACCATTAAAAGTTAAATCAACAGGAACATCTGCGTCTGTATTATAAATACCTGTATTGGAATATACCCAATAGCTTCCTACAGATTTACCAACCTCTAATTTGTTGTCTCCAATAATCAATTCTTGATGGCCGTCTGGAAGCGCAGTAACTTTGTTTTTATTATAATTAACATTGATCGCGGAATTCCAATTGAATCCATTTTTATTTTCAACTACTGCACCATTCAACATCAGTTCTAAGCCTTTATTATTAACTTCTAAACCGGTTTTATAATTTACGCTATAGCCCGTCTCCTGTGCAACAGGAACACCAATTAACTGATCTTTATCATTTCGATTGTATGCTGAGATTGCCGCATTCAATCTGTTATTTAAGAATGTACCATCAAGTGTCAAATTCGTTCTCTCGGCTACAGGCATTTTGATTCCATAACCTATAAAGCCACTCTCATAAGGTCTATTTATTCCCATTACAGGTCCATAACCGGGAATAGTTGGTTCTTCAAACCATCCGCTTTCCGATCGGTACTGAGGTCCTGCAGCATAACGGTCATCTAAGAAAGTACGAACCGTTCTACCCCAGCCTCCTGATATATTCAATGCATTGAAAAAAGTGTTGTCTTTTAAAAACTGCTCTTTTAAACTGTAATTAACATTAAAGGAAGGTGTTGTCACCCATCTACTATCAGGTTGTCCATTGGAAGAACCATCCCTGCGGACAATTGCGTTCACAGCTAATAAATTTTTGTATTTATATTGGGCAGATCCGTAAAAGGACATCAGATTATTGACTTCTTTGTCGATATAGCGAAACACATAGAAATTAGGAGAGTTTAAATATTCAGATTTATTTTTATCTCCCTCTACAAAGCTCAACTTGACATAATCATTAGGTCCATTATAAGCTCTCGCATAGTTGTACTTGAAGGTATCCCCCTGATAGGTCTGACCGACTTCTAAATTCAATTCATGATGTTCTGCGAAATCAAATTTATATGAAGCGGAGTTATTGAGGATCATCCGCTGGCTGTAGCCAAAATAGTTGGAGATGTAGCTCACACCATCCATAAGCGTCGACGGTGTGAAGAAATCGCGCGATCCTTCATTATAGTCAAACATTAAACTCGACTGAATCTGTAGCTTATTGACATGGGCAGTCAAAGTCACATTACCATTTAGAGTCGTTACTCTATTGTTATCAACATTTTTTTCATTCTCTTCCAAAAAAGCGCCAAACACATCGGCATTGGGCGACAAAGGACTTGATAAATCTGGGATATAACGCGTTTCGGCGAATCGATCTCTTAAACTTTTATTACGGGTTCGATCCAAACGTGAAGTATTGACATTACTCGACATCGTTAACCAACTGAAAGGAGCCATATTAATTCCGAAAGATATATTGTATCGGTTCAAGTTGGTTTCGTCAGCATTACCGGCATTTTTTGTTCCCGAACCAAAAAATCGGAAACTTGCACGATCGTTTCCTCCTGTAATCCCTAAATCAGCAGAGTAGGTCGGGGTATTTTTATAATATTTGTCATTCCAGTTTGAGGGACCAAAATAAGCTGTATTAGTTGAATCTCTTAAATAGCTGGCATAATTATCATACCGCTCTTGGTTGCCATATTTTTCGTAAAATGGTTTTCTAAAATTATTCTCATAAACACCATTTACAGTATACACTTTGGGTGCAGTAACATATCCAAAATAAGAATTTAAGCTAATTTCTCTTAAGCCTGACTTTGCTTTTTTAGTCGTGACATAAATAGCCCCATTTACTGCATTTGGACCCAATTTAGCAAGTTCAAAAGGATCCTTAATAACTGCAATGGATTCAATATTACTAATATCAATTTGCGAAAATAAATTAGTAGCAGGACCGATGCGGTTGTAATCGTATTTTTGTACGTCAAATGCAAAGGGGTTTTCTTGTACCATGGGCACCCCATTGAGATATATGGCAGGTTGCAAAGCATAGACATCCCTTTTAGAAAACAGGACACCAGAAGCACCTTGTACAATCATACTCTGCTCCGTGCCTGGCTCACCATTTGGTTCTTGAACATAGACACCAAGAAGATTTCCTTTGACGATCTGTTGTAATGAAAGGTTAGGAACAGGAATGACCGATCGGATGTTAATGGTATCCCGAATCGTCTTAAATTTCTGCATGGCCTTCATCATCTGGTCAATCGTATCTGTTTCAAAATTATTGCTGGAAAACTCACCTTTACTTGTATCTCTTAAAACACTGGACTTATTGGTCGGTAATTTCAAGTATTTTTGGTTAGCATGTAAAGATTGTGATCCAACAACAGCTAAAAACAAAGCAAAAGAAACGCTTGTGTAATTTTTAACCATTATTTAATTTAATTTAAGTTTTGATAAAATTATTCAACATAAATCGTTCTCAAGATGAATTCCTCAAGATAAAATGCATAGAAAAGCCAGGAAGAAAAACGGATGTTTTTTACCTAAAAATATATAACTAAAAATAAAATCACCTATAAGTGCTAAACAAAACACTATTAATTAAATTATACGGGCAATTGATTATTTACAGTCATAAAGTCAATTACGATAGAGACTTCTTAACTTTTGCTAAATTTTTACGAATTAATAAATTTAGGTACTCTTTTCATTTGATTTCATTTGGTTTTTTTAAAATTTAAAAATTGGTATTATTATGATTTTTATAAATCGGTTAATGATAAATATGCGTCCGTTTTGGCAGCTAATAATTGTTAGTATGTAACAATAATATAATAATAATATTGTTATTCCATATTCCTTATGAACGAAACCGTTTGCGTAAAATGAGCAATCGATTGCATTTTTCACCACCCTCTTTATGTGTAACATAATTAAAAATATAATAAATATCCTTTCATTTTATAATCAGTGTTTTAGCTAAAAAAAGCAAAATCTACCATGTATTCATTACTAAAACGTTTTTAGCACTAGATTTAGTTAATTACAATTTTGAAGCTACGATTTAATGGTCAAACATATTAATGCTGTATGGATGGTTTTGTAAACTATTTTAAAAATATCAAGAGAGAATCTAGGAATGAAATGATATTTTTCACTTTTCCAAGAAAATATACCGCTAAGTTTACTACCAGAATTCTTATTATCTTTTATATGGTTCATTAGAACAAAAAAAATCAACAAAATATCATCACTCAGTTATTAGGGTATAAATAAAATATTTGCAGCATCTATCTGTGGATTTTTCAATTCTTAAAGTTTATAAGTTATTTATTTTGATATCGTTCACATTCGTAAATGAGAAATAATAATACAGCTCACATAATTTATTCAGTTGATTCCCAACACTATGCAAATCACCAATTTAACATTAATTTAACACTATTTGTAATCATTCTAAATTCATCTGTTTGACAGATTTTTGACATATAGCAAAAGCTTTTAAACTACATTTGCAGAGTTAAAATTAATCGAGGGTATTGCTTTGAAGAATCTTAAGGTATTAGCATTCACACATAAACACGTAGAACTTAAAGATTTAGGTAATCTAGTTATTTGTAATGAGGAGTTAGAAAGTAGACTAATGAATCTAAAACATAACATGGATATTCCTGAAGTATTCTATATTGGAACTTGTAACCGTGTTGAATTTGTGTTTTATGGTGCTCATGACTTAACGAATGAATTCATTGCGCAATTTATGGAGAAACTCAATTTCTGTGTCCCTCAGGAAAGATTGCAATGTTATTTAGGTCAGGTGAACAAATATGAGGGTATGGATGCGTTAAATCATCTTCTTCGTATGTCATGTTCTCTTGAAAGTTTAGTTGTTGGTGAGAAGGAGATCTTAGCACAGGTCCGTCGGGCATACGAAAGATGTCGAGAGGCTGGATTTACCGGTGACTTCCTACGCATGCTAATGGACCGTCTGGTAAAAACAGCAAAAGAGGTCTACACCCACACTAAAATATCCAGAAACCCAATTTCTGTTGTTTCTTTAGCATACCGCAAATTAAAAGAAATTAAATCTGTTGAGAATCCAAGAATTCTGATTATCGGATCTGGGGAAACCAATCAAAATTTAGCAAAGTATTTTCAGAAAAAACAGTCCAGCAATTTTGTAATTTTTAACCGTACGGTTGAAAATGCGCAGAAATTAGCTACTGAACTCAATGCTGAAGCCTATCCTTTATCGGAATTGATCAACTATAAAGGTGGATTTGATATTCTCATTACCTGTACAGGTGCTACAACGGCCATCATTGATAATTCCCTATATCAATCTTTATTAAATGGAGAAATGGATAAGAAAATCATTATTGATCTTGCCATTCCAAATGATATTGATGCTGAAGTTTTAGCCAATAATGCGGTGCACTATATTGAGGTTAGTTCCCTACAAGCGATTGCCAACAAAAATATTGAAGAACGTTATAGTGAACTGTCTAATGCTGAAAAGATTATTTCAGACAATATTCAAGAATTTTTACCTATCATTAAACAACGACGTGTTGAAGTTGCAATGCGTCAGGTTCCACAAAAAATTAAAGAAATCAAATCTTTTGCATTAAATGAAGTTTTTGCGTCGGAGGTTCAGGCCTTAGATCCGGAAGCGCGTGATGTATTGGAAAAGATTATTAATTACATGGAAAAAAAATACATCAAAGTTCCTATGGTAATGGCTAAAGAGATTTTAGTCAAAGTAAACGAAAATGGTGTTAATTAATTAAGAGCGACTTAAAACTCTTTTTCACACTGCATTTGGATTTATTCTGACAGTAACGTGTCAACAAATCAATACTATTTATTTATTTTTGCCTATCTTAATTATTAAAATAAGGTAAAGTATATAGATTGTGAATAGAAAACTTATCATTGGTACTCGTGGAAGTGCACTTGCGTTATGGCAAGCAAACTTCATCAAAGATCGGCTGGCTGAAATTGGCATTGAATCTGAATTAAAAATCATCAAAACTCAAGGTGATATCATTCAACATCTCCGTTTAGATAAACTCGAAGGAAAAGGTTTTTTTACCAAAGAATTGGAAGAAGAATTACTTTTGGGAACCATTGATCTAGCTGTTCACTCTCATAAAGATTTACCTACTGTGAATCCTCCTGGATTAATCATTGCCGCAGTATCTGAACGTGAAAACCCTGCAGAACTATTAATTATTCATAAAGATTGTGTAGATATTAAGAAACGTCTTTCTTTAAAACATAATGCCACTGTGGGTACATCATCTAACAGACGTAAAGCACAACTTTCTTCTATAAGACCTGATCTTGAATTTACAGATTTACGGGGTAATTTACAGACCCGTATGCAGAAACTTCGTGATGAGCAGTATGATGCCATCATGTTAGCAAAGGCTGGTATTTCGAGAATCGATATGGACATCTCGGATTTCCATATTGAGGAAATTCCTCCTGTTGAACTAGTTCCTGCTCCTGCTCAAGGTGTACTGGCTATTCAGATCCGCGAAATTGACACAGAATTATTTCAAGCTCTTCAGCCAATTAATAATGAGGAGGTACAGAAGACCATCGCCGTTGAACGTAAAGTATTGAATCTATTTGACGCTGGCTGTCATGCTCCTCTTGGTGCTTATTGCCGTAAAGTGGGTGATACGTACGAAGCATGGACTTCTATCGCAGATACCAGTGATGATTTTCCTGACCGTTTTTATGTGAAAGGAACTGATCCGGCACTATTACCTGAAATAATTTTCTCTAAGTATGCGAAAGATCGGGTATTACCAAAATCTGTCTTTATAAGCCGGGATCTGGATGAACATTCTTATTTATCCCGCTTCTTTGCAAAGCATAATATTCAAGCTGATGCACGCTCTTTAATCAAAATATTTCCAATAATAAATAAATTGGATCCGTTTATTTTAAAGCATGTGGACTGGATTTTCTTCGGCAGTAAAAATGGAATTGAACATTTCTTTAGCTTGGAGCCACGACTAAGTAAAAAGACTAAAATTGCAGTAGTTGGACGTGGATCTGAGGAGACTTTGCGCAAATTTGACCGTGTTGCTGATTTTTCTGGCGAGCAGTCCGGAATTAACATGGAAGAAATCGGGGCTAACTTTGCAGCACTGGCAAATGGTGGTACGGTTTTAATTCCTCGAGCAAAAGGTTCTTTGGAAACAATTCAAAAAGCGCTTAGTCCAGAAACCAAGGTGATCAATATGCCTGTATATGAAACTGTGCTTGAGGATAATGTCAATGCAACAAGTGCTGAGGTCTTAATATTTACAAGCCCGAGCAATGCTGAGGCTTATTTTGTGAATAACTTAATTGAACCTGAGCAACAGGTGATCTGTATTGGACGCTCTACGGCTGCTATTTTTGATGAAATGGGTCTTTCCTATACGCTGCCTTATTCACCAGATGAAATTGGCTTAGCTGAGGCCATTTTTGGATTAGACTATAAATCATAATACGATTGGAAGGATTTAACATTCTTCCAATCTTTTTTAATACATATAACATGTTACAACGTCCGAGAAGAAATCGTAAATCTGCTGTGATTCGCGATATGATTCAAGAAAACCGCTTAAGTACCGCTAATTTGATCTTTCCACTCTTTATTGTAGAAGGTCAAAATCAAAAAACTGAAATTTCATCTATGCCAGGTATCTTTCGTTATTCGATTGACAACTTATTGCGTGAAATTGAAAGCTGTTTAAAACTTGGATTAAATTCATTTGATTTATTTCCTGCTGTCGAAGAATCTTTGAAAGATAAATTCGCAACTGAAAGCTACAGAAAAGGTACGCTATATCTTCAAGCAATCGAAGAGGTCAAGAAAAATTTCCCTGAAGCTTGTGTCATTACTGATGTTGCTATGGACCCTTATAGTTCGGATGGACATGATGGTATTGTAGAGAATGGAGAAATCCTAAATGATGAGACTTTAGTTGTTCTGGGTAAAATGGCTTTAGCACATGCGCATGCTGGTGCAGATATTATCGCTCCTTCGGATATGATGGATGGCCGTATTGGTTTTATCCGTAATATTCTAGATGAAAATGGTTTCACCAATGTGTCATTGATGTCCTACACGGCAAAATATGCTTCTTCATTCTATGGTCCTTTTCGTGATGCTTTAGGTTCTGCTCCTAAAAAAGGTGACAAAAAGAGTTATCAAATGAGTTATGCTAACAGCAGAGAGGCATTAATCGAAGCGCAATTAGATCTGGAAGAAGGTGCTGATTTTTTAATGGTAAAACCGGGTCTTCCTTATTTGGACATCATTAAATCATTACATGATAATTTTGATTTGCCTATTGCTGCGTACAATGTCTCCGGCGAATATGCTATGATCAAAGCTGCTATTGGTAATGGTTGGTTACAAGAAACCGCTATATTGGAGACTCTAATGAGTTTCCGTCGTGCAGGTGCTACTGCAATCTTAACGTACCATGCTAAAGAAGCTATAGAAAAAGGTTGGATTAAATAAACAACTTATTAAATAACAGATGAAGCCTAAGGATAATCCTTGGGCTTCATCTGTTATAGCTAAGTACTCATCGTGATAACATCTAGATGGTGTTTTGTATAATGCTATTCCTTACACTGAAATGAGAGATTTTAGTAAATAATTGGATACTTTTGTCCTGTAAATTATAATCAATATGACACAACAAAATAGCGCTCACACGAAAACTGCTGATATTTCTAGGGAGAAGTCGGCACAACTTTTTGAAAAAGCGAAACAATATTTTCCTGGTGGCGTAAATTCACCAGTACGTGCCTTTAAATCTGTTTATGGCACCCCTTTATTTATTGAAAGAGGAGATAAAGCTCATATCTGGGATGCGGATGAAAATGAGTTTATCGATTTTTGTTGTTCTTGGGGTCCACTTATTTTAGGTCATAACAACGATCAGATTCGTGAGGCAGTAATGGCACAATTAAGCAAAGGTTTAAGTTTTGGAGCACCTACTGCTCTCGAAAATGAGCTGGCTGAATTGATTATTTCTAACAATCGATTTATTGAAAAAATCCGTTTTGTAAGCTCAGGTACTGAAGCTGTCATGTCGGCTATCCGCTTGGCTAGAGGGTACACGAAACGTGATAAGATTGTTAAGTTTGAGGGTTGCTATCATGGACATTCGGATTCTCTTTTGGTAAAGGCAGGATCTGGATTGGTTACTTTTGGTGAAACTTCTTCTGCTGGCGTTCCTAAAGCATTTGCTGATGAAACCATTGTCATTGCATTAAATGATAAAGAGGCGTTGGCCGCAGTTTTTGATCAATTTAAAGATCAGATTGCTGCTGTTATTATTGAAGGGGTTCCTGCCAATAATGGTCTTTTACTCCAGACCAAAGAATACATTCATTATTTAAGAGAGATAACAACACAAAATGGAGCCTTACTTATCTTTGATGAGGTGATCACTGGTTTCCGATTAGGTTTTGAAGGTGCTGCCGCTTATTATGATGTGCAACCTGATATCATTACCTATGGAAAAATTATCGGAGGTGGTATGCCGGTTGGAGCTTACGGGGCATCTAAAGAATTGATGAGCTGTATTTCTCCTGATGGTTCTGTTTACCAAGCGGGAACATTATCAGGTAATCCAGTTGCAATGGCTGCCGGAATCGCCACATGTAAAGTCTTAACACAGCCCGATTTCTATAAAAACCTGAATGCAAAAACGGAGTCATTCGTTTCTGAAATACGAAACTATATTGAAGAAAAGAATTATGAAGTAAAAATCTTTACGATTGCTTCGATCTTCTGGTTTGCTTTTACAGATCAAGAGGCGATTTTGAAAGCGAGCGAAATTGATCCAAATTCGATGGAATTATATAAATTGATGCATCGTGAATTGCTGAATCGTGGTATATACTTTGGCCCTTCTGGTTATGAGGTCGGCTTTATCTCGCATGCGCATACAGATGAAGATTTAATTACGGCTAAAAGACATATTTTCGCGGCATTGGATTTAGTTTTCGGGTAATCGTGAACTTTTTCATAAATAATCTGTTTATATTTATTGAATGATCAATCAATAATAATTATGAAAAAAAATATCTTAAAGTCTGTTGCTACTGTTTTGGCTATCACAGGAACATTAGCTTCTTGTCAAAATACCGCAACTAAAACAACAACGGGACAGGATTCTACTGTTTCTACTGATACAGTTGCTGGTACTGAAATAACCGTAACACCAGTCTCGGACTCGAAAGCATTTCCTGGTGCTGACTTGAAAATTGCCTCTATTACATCTGAAAAGGTTGGAACGGATTCGGCAAAAGTAACTGTAAAGTATGCTGTTAGTAATTTTAAACTTACTGAACAAACTGCTCATGAGCATCATATGGCAAATTCTCATGATGGTCAACACATTCACTTTATATTAGACAATAAACCTTATGCAGCTCTATATAAACCAGAAAACACGGTTACTTTAGCGCTGAATTCGGAGCATTATCTGATGTCATTCTTATCTCGCTCCTACCATGAATCAATTAAGACAACTGAGGCTTCTAAATTGGTTAAATTTAAGATTGACAAGGATGGAAAAGTAGTTCAAGATGCAGCAGTTACAGCTCCATCATTATTCTATAGCCGTCCAAAAGGTGAATATAAGGGTGAAGATACGAAAGTATTATTGTTAGACTTTTTCTTGGTCAACACAACTTTAGCCGCTGACGGCAATAAAGTTTTAGCGGATGTGAATGGGAAACAATTCACATTGGATAAATGGGGCCCATATGAAATAAAGGGCTTACCTTTAGGGGATGTGAAGGTAAAATTGACACTAGTGGATAAGGATGGTAATGCCATCACTGGTGACAATGTTTCTGTAGAAAGAGATATCAAATTATTAGCACAATAAAAGCTAATAGCATTATAAAAAAGGCTTCAAGAATAATCTTGAAGCCTTTTTTATGAACAATATATTATGTTTAAAACCCTACACTCTTCAAATTTAACCCTGCTCTTTCATCTAGACCAAACATTAAATTCATATTTTGTACGGCTTGTCCTGATGCGCCTTTCAACAAATTATCTGTTGCATTTAAGATTAATAATTTGTTACCGTGTTTTTCTATATGAATAATACTTTTATTTGTATTAACAACTTGTTTTAAATCAATATTTTTACGACTCACATGGGTAAAGGGATGTCCTTCATAATAAGCTTCGTAAAGTTCATAAGCCTGTTCTTCAGATAAATCTGAATCGACGTATATAACTGAAAATATCCCTCTTGCAAAATCACCTCGTTGCGGAACAAAATTGATTCTCTCGCCAGCTCTTTCTAGTAAGGATTGATCTGACTGAGGAAGGAATCCATCCTGCAATTGTGCTAAAGATTCCGATATTTCCTGCAAGTGCTGGTGTTCAAAAGATTTATAAGCGGATAGGTTATTATTGCGCCACGAGAAGTGTGTAGTCGCGCCTGGTTTCTGTCCTGCTCCTGTAGATCCTGTTGTTGCATTCACGTGAATCTGACTCGGTAATAAACCCTTATCTGCCAATGGCAAAAGAGCCAATTGGATATTTGTTGCAAAGCAACCCGGGTTTGCAATATAGTGAGCTGTTTTAATTTTATCTCTATTCAGTTCAGGTAAACCATATACAAAATTCTTACCGTTGTACGCCGTATTCGCTTTCAAACGGTAATCTTGTGATAGATCAATTATCTTCACAGAAGGATCAATTGGATTTTCATCCAAAAACTTACGAGCATCTCCGTGACCTACACATAAGAATAATACATCTATATCTGAATGAAAATCTGAAGAGAATGTTAATTCCGTATCACCAAATAGATCATTGTGTACTTCATAGATTTTATTGCCTGCATTGGAGGCACTATTGGCAAATACAATTTCAACTTCCGGATGATAAATCAACACGCGTAATAATTCTCCTCCAGTATACCCTGCTGACCCTACTATTCCTACTTTTATCATTTTTTAGTATTTAGATTTTAATTGTCCTACGATGCGATGGATGGGCTACTAATTTAAGATATCCAGTGACACATCTATCGGTCCAATGTATGTAAAAAATGGATCCCTATCTCAAATGGTGAGCATGGGATCCATTGTATTTTAACAAAGAAATAAGTGCCGAATTCGAATTAAACGAATTACAATAATGCTTACTTTCCGTTAACTTTATGCCAAATAATGGTTTGATTACCAAATATTTTAGAGAATCCTTTTACATCGTCACCTGTATATCCAGCGTTCATTTCACCGTATGTTCCAAATTTATTAGACATTAAATCATATTCCGATTCGATACCAATAACGACAAAGCGGTAAGGGTGTAACTCGATAATCACTTTTCCTGTTACAGTTTCCTGAGTAGATTGTAAAAATGCCTCGATATCACGCATTACAGGGTCGTGCATTTGTCCTTCGTGCATATAATTGCCATAAAACCCTGCAATCTGATCCTTCCAAGATAATTGCCATTTAGTCAACGTATGTTTTTCTAAAGCATGGTGTGCTTTTATCAAAATAACGGATGCAGCTGCCTCAAATCCTACACGGCCTTTAATACCAATAATGGTATCTCCTACGTGGATATCACGACCGATACCATAAGGTTGTGCCAATGCTTGTAATTCTTGAATTACACGTACCGCATCTAATGCTTTTCCATTCAATGCTGTTGGTTCACCTTTTACAAAATCAATCGTAATCTGCTGAGGTTCTGTAGAAGTTACTGGTGTTGGCCAAGCAGATTCTGGTAAATACTGATTGGATGTTAATGTCTCTGCTCCTCCTACTGAAGTACCCCAAAGACCTTTATTAATCGAGTATTTAGCTTTCTCAGCTGAATATTCAACACCATGTTTATTTAAATATTCTATTTCATCTTCGCGCGATAATTGCAAATCACGAATTGGCGTAATAATTTCCACTCCTGGAATTAAGGTATGAAAAATCATATCAAAACGTACCTGATCATTGCCTGCACCTGTAGATCCATGCGCTACACATTCTGCTCCAATTTTCTTAGCATAATTGGCAATAGCGGTCGCTTGACAAACTCGCTCAGCGGATACTGATAATGGATAAGTTGCATTTTTCAATACATTACCAAAAATCAAATATTTAATAGTTTCGCGGTAATAGTCTTCTGTTTCATCAATAGCTGTATGCGACTTTACGCCTAAAGCATAAGCTCGCTCTTCAATCTGTTTTAATTCCTCATCGGAAAAACCTCCTGTGTTAACTACTACTGAGTGAACTTCTAAACCTAAATCTTGTGTTAGATAAATACAACAAAATGATGTATCTAACCCACCACTGAATGCTAAAACTACTTTTTTCATCTTTTTGGATTAATTCATTGATAAACCTCGGAATGAGACTTAAACAAAAATATAAAAAACTTAAAACTCCTTAACTACTTTTTTACTCTTATGGAAATTAGCTGCAACAAACTTCTTTGCTGATTTCCATAATTTTGCTTCTATACGTTTCAACAACGATTGTTTCTGCGTAATACGCTCTAATCTTTCTTTGGCTTCTGCTTTTCGCTGAATTTTTTCTTTCAATTCGCGTTCCTTATCAACAGGGTCCCAAAGCATAGCTGTACACATACAGTTTTTACGATCCTTACTTAATAGGATATCGTAATTCACACAACTTTGGCATCCTTTCCAAAATTCTTCATCTTGTGTGAGCTCGGAATAGGTCACAGGTTCATAACCTAGTTCTGAATTAATTTTCATAACCGCCAAACCTGTCGTTAAACCAAAAATCTTTGCATGTGGATACTTTTCTCGAGATAAATCGAAGACTCTTTTTTTAATTGCTTTGGCTAAACCTACTTTACGAAATTCAGGATTGACAATTAAACCAGAATTGGCAACATAATCACCATGTCCCCAGGTTTCAATGTAGACAAACCCAGCCCATCTTCCATCCTTGTGTAAAGCAATAACGGCTTTACCCTCAATCATTTTATTAGCAACATATTCTGGCTTGCGACGTGCAATACCAGTACCTCGAGCTTTTGCAGACTCGAACATTTCATTGCAAATCTGCTCAGCATATGCAACATGCTCAGGTTTTGCGGGAATAATTAAAAATTCTGAAATAGTCATTGACTTACGACCCAAATAATAAAACTAACAACCGAAATTGCGTTTTGTTATGAAAAAACAATTAATAAAATCGTGGAGCGCCATCATCGGACCTGATGATATTACTGAAAAGAAAGATCACTACCTCATATCAAGCCCGAGGTAGTATGGGTCGTCGAAAGCGAAGAACTGGAATCTGCCTAAAAATAAAAGAACAATACCTCTTACCAACAAACTTTTTAAAAGCATGTAGCAAAGAGAATTTTAATGTATTGTTATTCTTCATTTCTAGTTATCGTCTTCTTAAAGGACGTTGCAAATGTATAAAATAATTTTTTTCTTTTCTGCAATAATAGTACGCATTTTTTATAAAATGACAAAAAACCACAAAAACTTAAAACCACCCAACTTACAACTTATAAATCAACCACTTAAATCATTTTATTGTAATGAATAACTGATGAATAAAAAAACCAATCTGGTAACAAATGTCTAGAATCATTAATAACTTGCTATCAATACTAAAAAAAATAAAGAAATAGAAACTTTTAGTATTCTCATTAAAATTAGATAATTTTGTGCTTCATCGGTGATCTTATAAAGTTCGCCATTAGTACACAACAGCATATGGACACTCCTAGTATCATTTTTTATTGCATTTTCGGGATCCCTTACTTTATTTTTATGTATTGGTTAGTTAAACAAGATAAACAAAAATATGCTTGGGGAATTGCACTTATCACAGTAATTGCTGTTCTCGCAATATATGTTTCGCAAAAGGCGAGCAAGGTTGCGATGGATAATTATCAACAACATCAAATTGATTCTAGACAAATCGAACATGATGAAAAAATCGATAGTTTAAATCATAAATAAAAAAAGCGCCTGAAAGGCGCTTTTTTTATTTATGATTTACTTCTCTATATGCTCTAAAGCAAATAGAAATGCATAGTTTAAAGCAATATCTTTGAGATAGTCAAATCGTCCGGATGCCCCACCATGACCGTACTCCATATCCGTTTTAAGCAGTAACACATGATTATCAGTTTTCATCTTTCTTAATTTCGCGACCCACTTTGCCGGCTCAAAATATTGAACCTGACTATCGTGCAATCCTGTTGTGACTAATATATTTGGATATTCCTTTCCTTCTATATTTTCATATGGGGAATAGTTCTTCATATAATAGTAAGCTTCCTTTTCATTAGGATTTCCCCATTCGTCATATTCATTGGTTGTTAATGGAATGCCTTCGTCCAACATCGTATTCACGACATCCACAAAAGGAACTTGTGCAATAATACCATTCCATAGATTTGGTTCCATATTGGCTATCGCTCCCATTAAAAGTCCACCTGCACTTCCTCCTTGTGCATAAAGATGTCCCAAGCTTGTAAATTTCTGATCAATTAAATAATGACCACAAGAAATAAAATCTGTAAATGTATTGATCTTATTCATCATTTTACCTTCCTCATACCATTGTCTCCCCATCTCCTCACCTCCTCGGATATGTGCTATTGCATATACAAAACCGCGATCTAACAAACTCAATCGAGCACTATTAAATGTAGGATCTATCGCGTATCCATACGAACCATATGCATATAATAGCAAAGGTGCCGAACCATCTTTCTTAATACCATTTTTATAGACAAGAGAAATGGGAATAGCAGTACCATCACTTGCTTTTGCAAAAATGCGTTCCGTACTATATGCATGCGTATCATAGCCCCCAACAACCTCTTGTTGCTTCAATAAGATTTTTTCCCTAGTCACCATATCGTACTCATAAGTCGATAAAGGTGTTACAAGCGAGGTATAGCCGAAACGTAATTTTTGTGTATCGTATTCAACATTAGTACTGGGATAAACTGTATAAGCTACTTCTCCAAAATCAAGATAATACTGTTCTTCATTTTGTAAGTTGTGTATAGCTATTTGAGACAATCCATTTTTCCTTTCGGTAACGACCAAATAGTCTTTGAATTCATCTATCTCACTTACTAATACATCTTCTCGATGTGGAATAAATGTTCTCCAATGTTCTCTACTAGTCATACCAAGCTGACACTGCATAACCTTGAAATTTTTTGCTTCGTCATTTGTTACAATGAGAAAGCGATCTTCCAAAGCTGTAACATGGTACAGCACATTTTTCATTCTTGGTTGAAACACCTGAAAATTTCCAGCTGGGTCATCAGATTTCAGATAAAAAACTTCTGATGAAAGCGTTCCTTCTGATTCAATAAATATGTATTCACCATTCTTTGATTTTCCAACACCTATGTAATTGGTATTATCAATTTCTTCATAAACGGTTACATCATCATCTACAAGGGTTCCTAATGTATGTCTATTAATTTTTTCACTTAATAATGTAACTGGATTTTTTGCCGTATAGTAAAGCGTTTTATTATCCTTAGCCCAAGTAGAGTTTCCTGATGTTTTTGGTATTTCGTCTTTATAGATTTCACCCGTAAGTAGATTTTTAATGAAAATGGTATATTCTCTTCGTGATACGGTGTCGACACCAAAAGACATTAAGTTGTTATCGGGGCTTACCGAAAACCCTGTAGCAGCGTAATACGCATAACCTACTGCCATGGCATCAATATCGAGCAGAATCTCTTCGCTCGCATTAAGCTCATCCTTTTTTCTACAAAACTTAAAATACTGCTGCCCATCTTCTGTACGGGTATAGTAATAATATCCATTTTTAAGATAAGGAACAGATTCATCTTTTTCTCTAATCCGTGCTTTCATTTCCTGAAACAATTGCTCCTGCAATTTTTCCGTTGGCTTTAGCACAGCATTCGTATAATCATTTTCTTTTTTTAAATAATCAATTACCAATTCAGCGTCAGGCCCCTCCTTAAAGAAATCATTCATCCAATAATAATCATCGATCACTTGATCGTTGTGAATGTCTCTCTTATGTGGTTTAATCACTGCTAAGGGAGCTTGAATACCTTTTGTATTTAATTGTTCTGAAGTATATTGCTCTGCTCGTGCTGTTCCTATTATAGCGCTTAAAATAATCATATTTCTAATTTTCGTAATGATCAAAAGACTGAATTAACCAAAGAATTCAGAATTATGTAAAGGTAAAAATACGGATGTATCAGTATTATTTAGTAAAAATTAACATTTTAAGCATCATACTAGCATTATATTTGCAGATCGTAACCACATCAAAATATCAAAAGATGAATTTAAAAAGATTACTGTATGTATTTGCTATTGGATTAACCCCCATTTTGGGCTACGCTCAGGAGAATAAAAGTGTACCTGAAAACTGGTTTAATCTGGATTATGAAAAAGATGGTGTACTGGGCATAAGTACAGAAAGAACTTACGAGAGTTTACTAAAAGGTAAAAAATCTACACCCGTTATTGTAGCCGTTCTGGATGGCGGTGTTGATGTCAATCATGAGGATTTAAAAAACATAGTCTGGATTAATTTGAAAGACAGTATCTCGAATGGAGTTGATAACGACAAAAATGGATTCATTAATGATAAATATGGCTGGAATTTCATTGGTAACGCAACTGGTGAAAACGTGCATTTTGATAATTTGGAATTAACAAGGCTGATCCGTAAACATGCTCCAAAATATGATGGAGTAACGGCTTCGACCGTTATGACCGACCAAGAAAAACGTGCTTACAATGCTTATTTAAAAATGGTAGATGCCTATAATGAGAAATTGGATGAAGCAAAATATGGTGCACTAAATTATGTTGCATTGAAAGAGAACATCGATAATCTTGTCAAAAGCATCAATAAAGATAAGTCTGCGATAACAACAGCAGATCTAGATAGTCTCAATCCTCCGGGCAACCGTCAAAAGATTGCGATTAGAATTGCGAAAGAAGAAATTGAGAAAGCAGGCGGATTTGAAAAGTTTTATGATGATTTAACTGAAGGCGCAAATTACTTCGGAAATCAAGTCGCCTATCATCTTAATAAAGAATATGATTCACGTTCTATTGTTGGTGATAACTACGATGATGCACGTGAATATCATTATGGAAACTCGGATGTTACAGGTCCTGATGCACTTCACGGAACACACGTAGCCGGTATCATTGCAGCTGATCGCAAAAATAATATTGGCATTAAAGGGGTCGCTAACGATGTAAAAATACTTTCAGTTCGCCTAGTGCCAGATGGAGATGAGCGTGACAAAGATGTCGCAAATGGCATCCGCTATGCTGTTGATAATGGCGCTAAGGTTATTAACATGAGTTTCGGAAAAGGATACGCTTATAATAAAAATACGGTAGATGAGGCAGTAAAATATGCTATGTCAAAAGACGTTTTACTTATTCATGCTGCAGGTAACGACAGTGAGGATAATGATATTTCACCTAATTATCCGAATAAATTTTATACAGATAGCTTAGGTGCTATAACAGGCGTTGCAGATGCATGGATTACTGTTGGTGCGACAGGGCCTCGGAAAGATGATGAGCTGCTGGCAAGTTTTTCAAACTATGGTAAAGCTTCCGTGGATGTATTTGCTCCAGGATTATATATCAATTCAACTGCTCCACACTCTGAATACAAAGAAGAGCAGGGTACAAGTATGGCTGCACCTGTAGTTGCCGGTCTTGCTGGTATGTTACGTTCTTACTACCCGCAGTTATCAGCTCTTGAGACAAAAGAGATTATCATGAACTCTGTTACAAAGTTAGATGATTCGGTTCGAATTAAACTGGAAGATGGTTCTTATAAGACAGTCAAATTAGCTGATATTTCTATTTCAGGCGGTATAGTTAATGCTTACATGGCTGTGCAAAAAGCAAATGAATATCTCATTAAAAAGAAAAAATAAAATATTGACATAATATTTGCATCTTGTTTTACGTTTTACTAATAAATTTAACAGTAACAACAAAGATTGCGTATGGTCGAAAACTTTACAACAGAAAATGAAGTTAAAAACATCGAAACAGAAGTAAAAATCTCTGATGAGGATGTGGAACAACAATTAAAACTTCAGCTACCAAAAATCATGATGAATCCAAGTGATTCCTGTATTGATAGAATTTTGAATTACTCAAAATCTGTAGTCAACAAAAAGGCTTAGTCGGGAGATTAAGCCTTTTCTATATTTTAAAAACTTAACTATCTTTGATAGATATGTTGAAAAAAGATAGATATAAAGCTTTTGTAGAATATTTTTCTAAAAATAGCCCAGATGCACAAACAGAATTAAATTATAGTAATCCTTATGAATTATTGGTCGCTGTAATATTGTCTGCACAATGCACAGATAAACGAATCAATCTGGTGACCCCTAAACTTTTCCAACAATTTCCAACTGCCGAAACTTTGGCGAATAGTAGTGCTGAGGAAATATTCACGTATATCCGTTCAGTGAGCTATCCGAATAATAAAGCGAAACATTTGGTTGGAATGGCCAAAATGCTGGTTGATGTATTTGATTCTACAGTTCCTGAAAAAATAGAAGATTTGATAAAACTACCCGGTGTCGGCAGGAAAACGGCAAACGTCATCTCTTCAGTGGTTTACAATCAACCTGCAATGGCTGTTGATACACATGTATTTCGCGTTAGTAACCGGCTTGGTCTCACGAGTAATGCTACAACTCCACTTGCTGTGGAAAAACAACTGGTCAAATATCTGCCTGTTGAAACCATCGCTATTGCTCATCATTGGCTTATATTACATGGTCGCTACATTTGCTTAGCCCGAAAACCTCAATGTGACAAATGTGCCATTACTTACATGTGTAAATATTTTGAAAAAACGCACCAAGTGAAAGAAATCAAAGAAAAAGTTAGTTAAAAACAGTAGACTAATTTTTTTAGTAAAAATATTTTGCAAATTAAAAACTATTCCTTACTTTTGACTTAACAATACTAAGAATATGAGCAACCCAGATAAATTAAAAGCATTACAGCTTACATTAGATAAATTAGAGAAATCATATGGCAAAGGCGCCATTATGAAATTAGGAGATACTACTGTTGATCCCATTGAATCAATCTCTACAGGTTCTTTAGGTCTTGATATCGCATTAGGTATCGGAGGCGTTCCTAAAGGTCGTATCATTGAGATTTACGGTCCTGAGTCTTCTGGTAAAACAACCCTTGCAACGCATATCATTGCTGAGGCTCAAAAATCAGGCGGTATAGCTGCTTTTATTGATGCTGAACATGCTTTTGACAAATACTACGCGCAGAAATTAGGTGTTGATGTTGAGAACTTATTAATTGCACAACCCGATAATGGCGAACAGGCTTTAGAAATTGCCGATAATCTAATCCGCTCTGGAGCTATTGATATTATTGTCATTGACTCCGTCGCTGCTTTAGTACCTAAAGCAGAAATTGAAGGTGAGATGGGGGATTCCAAAATGGGACTTCAAGCACGTTTAATGTCTCAAGCTTTACGTAAATTAACAGGTACAATTTCCAAAACAAACTGCTGTTGTATTTTCATCAACCAGCTCCGTGAAAAAATCGGTGTTATGTTTGGTAACCCTGAAACAACGACAGGCGGTAATGCATTAAAATTCTATGCATCTGTACGTCTTGATATCCGTCGTACTTCTCAGATCAAAGATTCTGATGAAGTATCTGGTAACCGCATAAAAGTAAAAATTGTTAAGAATAAAGTAGCTCCTCCATTCCGAATCGCCGAATTTGATATCATGTTCGGAGAGGGTATTTCAAAAGTTGGTGAAATCATCGACTTAGGTGTTGAATACAATATCATTAAGAAAGCTGGTTCATGGTTTAGCTATGGAGAGACAAAATTGGGACAAGGTCGTGATGCTGTAAAATCATTATTACTTGACAACCCGGATTTGGCGGATGAACTAGAAGCAAAAATCAGAGCTGAAGTTGCTGGCGTAGATCCAAATCTCGTTTTAGAAGAAGGTTAATTTTTTCGTTACATATAGATTTTTAATATAGCCATTCCAAAAGAATGGCTATATTTATTTACTAAAACCTATGCTAATGAAAAAGTATATTCTTTCTTATTTTATTCTTTCGATTTTATGTTGCAGCTCGCTTCTACTTTCGGCACAACAATTAAAGATATTAACATACAATATCCATCATGCTAACCCTCCTAGTGAAAGTGCCGACGTTATCAATCTAGATACGATCGCATCCATTATCAAAAAAACAAATGCAGATCTAGTTGGTCTACAGGAAATTGATGTTAACTTAGATCGATCCCAAAATATTGATCAGGCAAAGAAATTAGCTCAACTCTCAGGTTTGCACTACTTCTTTTCTAAAGGAATTAATCTAGATGCGGGTGAGTATGGGACTGTGATCCTTTCGAAATACCCTATTGTTAAAAGTGAACGTTTCGAACTTCCATCACCAATTGAAAGTGAGAAGAGAAGTTTAGGCATAATCCATATAAATATAAAAGGAAAAGTAGTCAAGTTTGCTAATACGCACCTTGATTTGAAAAATGAAAATAGGCTTGCGCAAACGGCTTTTATCATTGACAAATTTAAGAATGATAAAAACCTTGTTATTCTAGTCGGTGATCTAAATGCAACACCTGCAGAACAACCAATCCGTAATTTAGAGCAAATATTTACAAGCAGTCAAATCAAAAATGGATTTACAATACCTGAAGTAAATCCTGATCGCGAAATTGATTTTATCATGATAAATAAAGGAAGTCAGTTTAAATTTAAAAATCATCGTGTTTTATCTGAAACTTATGCAAGTGATCATAGACCTGTATATGTTGAAATTAATGCCCAATAATAGCTAATGAGTATCAATAGAAGAAAATTTATAGAGGCCTTAACCTTAGCGGGCATAACATTACCAAGCATCGGTTTGGCTGAGGAAAAAAAAGAACTTAGTGACAACGAAAAATTTGATTTTATCGTACCAGCATATTTGCAAAATCAAATCAATAAGAGTATAAGTATCTTTTCCATTTTAAGCAAACCTGCATTTGCATGGTTGGAGATCTTGGACGACAACAACGAGGTAATTGACAAGATATATCAAAGCGAAGATGGTATGTTAGAGGCTAATACTGACTTATTTAAATTTACTATACAGGAAGCGCCTAGGGTCTTTAAATATAGAATAGTAGCTAAAGAAGTTCTTAAATTTGAAGCTTATAAAATTGTTTATGGAGAGGAAATTAAAACCAACATTTTTTCGGCCAAATTAGCTGAAAAAGATCAGGATAAAATTAGATGTTTGATATATAATGATGTACACGAAGCGAAAGACACGTATAAGGATCTAGTTCCAAGCCATAATATAGAAGCATATGATTTTTCTATTCTAAATGGCGATTCTTTTCATTATGTTACAAACCAAAAAGATATAACAGAAAAACTGCTTCAACCCTTTTCATTTTTTGAAACCAGCAGGCCTTTTATCATGAATCGCGGTAATCACGAAACAAGGGGTTCATTTTCTCGTCTTTTCAAAAAGTTATTTGGCTATCCTGAAAATAAATTTTATCAATCCTTCAAATTGGGCCCTATTTACTGGATTCTATTAGACAGTGGGGAGGATAAACCAGATACACATGAGGTGTATGGAGGAACTGTAGATTATGACAATTACCGTAAAGAACAGGCTATTTGGTTAGAGAAAGTTTTGCAATCGAAAGAAAGAAAAGCCTCTCAGCATACCGTTGTTGTCAGCCACATTCCTATTTTTCACTCTGATGACTGGCACGGAACATTACATAACCGCTCAAGCTTTCATCCATTATTTCAGAAGTATAAAATTGATGCGATGATTACAGGACATACGCACAAATATGGGTATTATCCGCCTGACAAAGATCATAATTATACGATCTTCATCGGTGGAGCTCCAAAGGTTGGAGAACGTACAATAATAGATGTGAACGGTGATAAGAAATTGTTAGATATAAAAATGATCAAAGATAATGGCGATGTATTAGGTCATCTTAAAAAGGCATAATTATTACTAATTATTGCACATAAAAAAGGCGTTTACATAGTAAACGCCTTTTTTATAAAATTAATAATCACTCTGATTATTCTCCTTCTTCTAAGAAAGGGTATTTATAGTTTGTATCTGGATTAAAGGTTTCTTTAATCGTACGTGGAGATACCCAACGCAATAAGTTGATCATTGATCCGGCTTTATCATTTGTACCAGAACCACGTGCACCACCGAATGGCTGTTGCCCTACTACGGCACCTGTACACTTATCATTAACATAGAAATTACCTGCTGCATTACGCAATGAATGTGTTGCCTGTGCGATTGCATAGCGATCTTTAGCGATAACTGAACCTGTTAAAGCGTAAATAGAGGTTTTATCAACAATTTCTAATGTTTCTTCCCATTTCTCATCTTCATAAACAAAAATTGTCAAAACTGGCCCGAACAATTCTTCTGACATTGTTTCATAATCTGATTTTTTAGCCACAATAACGGTTGGAGAAATGAAGTAACCTTTAGATTTATCGTATGTTCCACCGATCACAACTTCAGCATCAGCAGATTCTTTTGCACGATCAATATATTTTGAAATCTTATCAAATGATTTCTCATCAATAACTGCATTGATGAAGTTTGTAAAATCTTCTGTTCCACCAATTTTGAATGAATTCACATCTGTAGTCATTGCATCTTTCAATGCTGGCCACATCGATGCTGGAACATAAGCACGTGAAGCAGCTGAACATTTTTGTCCTTGATATTCAAATGCACCGCGAACTAATGCTGTATTAGTTACTTGCAAATCTGCTGTTGGATGAACTAAAATAAAATCTTTACCTCCAGTTTCACCAACTATTCTTGGATATGTCTTGTAAAGGTGGATATTCTCACCGATTGTTTTCCAAATATCTTGGAAAACTCCTGTAGAACCTGTGAAGTGGATACCAGCAAAATCAGGATGTTTGAAAATTACATCACCTGCATCCGGTCCAGATACATATACTAAGTTAATAACACCAGCCGGCAAACCTGCTTCAATAAAAATCTCCATTAACACTTGCGCAGAATATATCTGAGCATTAGATGGCTTCCATACGACAACATTTCCCATCATAGCAACACATGATGGTAAATTACCAGCAATAGCTGTAAAATTGAATGGTGTCAAAGCGAATACAAAACCTTCTAAAGGACGTTGCTCCACGCGATTCCATACACCTTTTCCTGATACTGGTGGTTGCTGTGCATAGATTTCTGTCATGTACTGTACGTTGAAACGTAAGAAATCTGTAAACTCACAAGCTGCATCAATTTCTGCCTGATAAGGGTTTTTTGACTGCGCTAACATGGTAGCAGCATTCAACTTATAACGATATTTGGTCGATGCTAGTTCTGCTGCTTTCAAGAAAATTGCTGCACGGTCTTCCCATGGCAAATTCTCCCAATCACTTTTAGCAGCCAAGGCGGCATTAATGGCATCAGTGACATGACTTTTAGTGCCTTGACTATATTGTCCCAAAACATGTTGGTGATCGTGTGGAGGATTGATAGATACTTTATTATCAGTACGGACTTCCTTTCCGCCTATATACATAGGTACGTCAACTTGCTTAGCACGAGCTTCATCAATCGCCGCTTTTAATAATTTGCGTTCTTTTGTTCCAACAGCATATGAGTACACTGGCTCATTTGTAGGTGTCGGTACATTAAAAAATCCTTTTATCATAGTAATAATTTTATATTTTCAAAAAGCTGAATTTCAATGAATTCATAGAATTCAACATAAATTTACAAGATTTTAATCCGTGTTCCAATTATTGGATTAGTCTTTAACAGTACTGGTAAAAATATGTTTAAACTTTTCCAATTTTGGTTTAATCACGTATTGACAATATCGATCTTCCTTATTATTCGCATAGTAATTTTGATGATAATCTTCAGCTTTATAGAAAGTAGTAAATGGATTAATTTCTGTCACGATAGGACGGTCATACAACCGTTCTTCTTTCATTTTTTTTAGATAAAAATTAACTTTTTCTAATTGTTCTTGATCATGAACAAAAATTGCAGAGCGGTATTGCGTACCAATATCATTACCTTGCCTATTCAATTGTGTAGGATCATGTGCGATAAAAAAAGCTTCTAACAAGGTATCGAATGTTATTTTCTTGGGGTCATACAAAACATTGATCACTTCAGCATGTCCTGTATTCCCCGTACTGACTTGGCTATATGATGGATCCTTCGCTTCTCCTCCAGCATAGCCTGAAATAACTTGCTGTACACCATCAAGTGTTTTAAATTGAGCTTCAACACACCAAAAACAACCTGTTGCAAATGTTGCAGTATCTACCATACCATTCTGATGATCTGGCAACTGTTCAAATGATTGCGGTTCCTTTTTAGCAATATTAGATTGACAGGATAACAATGCATTGCTTGTTACCAAAAGTACAAGCATAGCGGTATATTTATGTACCATCTCTATAACCCTTAAATTAAAAAAGCGGTAAAATGTTATCATTCTACCGCTTTTATTTCGCTACTAAAATTATAAACTATTTAGCGGCAGCATAATTTTTCGCTACTGCATCCCAGTTGATGACATTGAAGATCTCTTCTAAATATGCAGGACGTTTATTTTGAAATTTTAAGTAATATGCATGTTCCCAAACATCAATACCTAAAATAGGTGTACCTTTAACTTCAGCCACATCCATCAATGGATTATCTTGATTAGGTGTCGATGTTACTTGTAATTCACCTTCTGCATTTACAATTAACCAAGACCAGCCAGAACCAAAACGTGTAGCTCCTGCATTTTGCAATTGTGTTTTCAATTCTGCAAAAGAACCAAATGTTTCATTGATTGCCGTTGCAAATTCACCAGTTGGCTCACCACCAGCATTTGGACCTAATACTGTCCAAAATAATTTGTGGTTATAGTGACCACCACCATTATTACGTACTGCTGCAGGATATTTACTGATATTTTTAACGATATCTTCTAAAGATAAGTTCTCAGCTTCTGTTCCAGCAATTGCCTTATTTAAATTATCTACATATGCTTGATGATGTCTATCATGGTGGATTTCCATAGTAACTTTATCAATATGTGGTTCTAATGCGTCTGACGCGTAAGGTAGCGCTTCTAATACAAATGCCATAATTATTATTTTTTATGTTTATTTAAAGATTGTTTCTATGCAAATATAACGTTTAATATACCTTTATGTTTCGTTTTGCGATTAAATAATCACTAAGCTTTTAACGTTTTTGACGAAAAAATGATTTAACAAGTTCAGCACATTCTTCCCCCAACTTACCATGCTCTACAATTGTTTTGGGATGTAAAATTTTATCATGAAATTGAGAATATCCTCTTTTTTCATCTTGAGCTCCATATACAATTCGGCTGATATGTGCCCAATAAGCTGCACCTGCACACATTACGCATGGTTCTACAGTCACATAAAGTGTGCAGTCGACCAAATATTTACCTCCCAAATGATTTGCAGCAGCCGTAAAGGCTTGCATCTCGGCATGGGCTGTTACATCATTTAGACGCTGTGTCAGATTGTGCCCCCTACCGATAATATTACCTTTATGCACAATTACCGCCCCTATGGGCACCTCCCCTGCGGCTAATGCTAATTTTGCTTCCTTCAATGCTTGCTGCATAAAAAAATCGTCAGCATTGTCTACAGATGTTCCTTCAAAATCGATATACCGCATTTTACATTAATTTTGCACCATTAGGCACTTTTTTTTCTACAGTTGTTAAAATGATATCCCCGTTGTCATCAGCAAAACCGGTAACTAAACATTCCGAGAAAAAATTTGCGATCTGCTTCTTGGGGAAATTTACAATAGCAACAATTTGCTTACCTAATAATTCTTCTTTACTGTAATGCACCGTGATCTGAGCACTACTTTGTTTTATTCCCAATTTTTCACCAAAATCAATCGTTAACTGATAAGCTGGTTTTCTTGCTTTTGGAAAATCGGCAACATTTAGTATTGTACCCACACGCATATCCACTTTTTCAAAATCATTCCAAGATATTTCTTCCATTACAAACGATTACTTTCGATACTGCTTAATGACTTGGCCAGTGTAAATAAAACATATTCTCGATCGCGGTGTAATTTTGCCATCAAATGGTTAATCAATTTTTCTTCTTGATTTTCTTCGAAAACTAAATCTTCATCAGTTAGATGATTATATTTTCTTTTTATTTTTTCTTTTGCTGTAATCCAATCAAATGTTGTTATTTTAAGTCCCATCATTTTTTAGGTATAAAATTTGCTGTTATTTTTGAAACTTGTTCAAAGTTTAGTTAAAGATACAATTTATATAGAAAATAAAAGTTATGAAGAAAATTTTACCTGCATTACTATTAATTTGTGGTAGTGTTGCTACTGCAAATGCACAATTGTTACCAGGAGTAGAAATTGGTTTAAAGGGTGCCTTAAACTTTTCTAAATTTAAAAGTGATGGTAAGTATTTCAATTCAGACAACAAAGCAGGATATCAAGCAGGTTTGTATGGGCGTGTTGGTGTATTGGGTTTCCATGTGCAACCGGAGATTTACATTACAGGCAAAAATACTACGATTAAGGCTGAAGGAGGAGAAACAACAGATGTAAAATTAACCACAATCGACATCCCGGTATTATTAGGAAAACGTTTTGGTTTAGGACCAATTGGAGCAAGAATCCAAACTGGACCAATATTTTCTTTTAAAGTAGATGATAAACAAGATAAGATAATTCCTAGTTTAGATCCAAATAGCTACAAAAAGAACGGTACATCTTGGGCATTTGGTGTGGGTGCTGATGTTTCAAGTCTCCGTGTTGATCTACGTTATGAAATGGGACTAAGCAAAATCAACAACAGCAGTCAAGCAAATCCAAAAATTAATATGTGGAGTATAGGATTAGGCTATCGTTTATTTAGTTTATAGTACTTTTCAATCAAATCATAAAAGGCTCGTTATCAAAAATAGCGAGCCTTTTTCAATAGCGGTTTAGAATAGTTCTAAATTACTTCTTTTTCTTGTCAAAATTGTATCATATTTAATATCAAATAGTAGATTTGCCTAATTAAATTAAATTACAAAGAATAATGAGTAAATCAAAGCCAGTTTTAAGTTCTTCAATCGGGAAGAAGCTAATCATGAGCTTAACGGGACTTTTCTTATGTACGTTCCTAATTGTTCACTTGATTGGAAACTTGCAGTTATTTAAAGATGACGCGGGTTTAGCGTTCAACAAGTACGCCTATTTCATGACGCATTTTACACCTATCAAGGTTGTGTCTTATTTATTGTATGCTTCGGTGATTATTCACGTGATCTATGCAATCGTGATTTCATTAAAAAATAAGGCTGCTCGTCCTATTGGATATGCATCTTATGATGGAAGCGCAAACAGCAAATGGAACTCACGTAATATGGGTATTTTAGGTACTGTTATCTTAGTATTCTTGGCGACGCACATGTCAAACTTTTGGTGGAAATACCATAATGATCAAACACCTTATATCGAATATCGTACCGATCTGTCGAATGGTGTAACGACTCATCAAGAGATCCAAGCGTCAGATTTTCATGATTACTCAGTCGTTGTTGAAAATGGCGTTGAAATCGTAAAAGCACGTGACTTGTATAAGCAGGTAGACTTTGCATTTAAAAACGTTGCTCTAGTAGCATTATACGTAATTGCAATGGCTGCTTTAGCATTCCACTTGATTCACGGTTTTCAATCTGCTTTCCAAACAGTTGGATTCAATCACAAAAGATACATTGGATTGGTTCAATTTATTGGAGTATGGGTATTTGGAGTAGTTATTCCAATTCTTTTCGCAGCGATGCCATTATATTTCTATTTCCGTTAACAATATTTTAGGATGGTGCTATAAGGCACGATCTAATAAATAAAATATAAGATATGTTAGATTCAAAAGTACCTGCGGGGCCATTGGCCCAAAAATGGTCAAAACATAAATTTGAAATGAAGCTGGTTAACCCTGCTAACAAACGTAAATTTACAATTATCGTTGTTGGGACAGGATTGGCGGGAGCTTCTGCAGCTGCTTCTTTAGCAGAGTTAGGTTACAATGTAAAGACTTTCTGTTATCAAGATTCACCTCGTCGTGCGCACTCAATCGCGGCACAAGGTGGTATTAATGCTGCAAAAGATTATCAAAATGACGGTGACTCTGTTTTCCGCTTATTTTATGATACTATTAAAGGTGGTGATTACCGTGCTCGTGAGGCAAACGTTTATCGTTTAGCAGAAGTATCGACTAACATCATCGATCAATGTGTGGCTCAAGGTGTTCCTTTTGCTCGTGAATATGGTGGTTTATTAGATAACCGCTCATTCGGTGGTGCCCAAGTATCACGTACATTCTACGCACGTGGTCAAACAGGACAACAATTATTATTAGGCGCATATTCGGCTTTAAACCGTCAAATTCATAAAGGTAAAGTAAAATCATACACTCGTCATGAAATGCTTGACCTTGTTAAAATTGATGGACAAGCTCGTGGTATCATTACTCGTGACCTAGTTACAGGTAAAATCGAATCACATGAAGGTCATGCTGTATTATTGTGTACTGGTGGATACGGTAACGTTTTCTTCCTTTCGACTAATGCAATGGGATGTAATGTAACTGCTGCTTGGAGAGCTCACAAACGTGGTGCTTTATTTGCAAATCCTTGTTATACTCAAATTCACCCAACTTGTATTCCTGTTACCGGTGATCACCAATCAAAATTAACTTTGATGTCAGAATCATTGCGTAATGATGGTCGTGTATGGGTTCCGAGAACAGTTGAATTGGCACAAAAACTTCAAAAAGGAGAACTGAAAGCTGTTGATATCAAAGAGGAAGATAGAGATTATTTCCTAGAGCGTAAGTACCCATCTTTTGGTAACTTGGTACCTCGTGATGTGGCTTCTCGTAATGCTAAAGAAGCAGTGGATGAGGGACGTGGTGTTGGTAAAACAGGTGTTGCTGTATTCTTAGACTTTGCGGAAGCAATCGGTCGTTTGGGAGAAGATACTGTACGTGAAAAATATGGTAACTTATTCGACATGTACTACCAGATTACAGACGAAAACCCGTACAAACAACCTATGCGTATCTACCCTGCTGTTCACTACACTATGGGTGGTGTATGGGTTGATTATAACTTAATGACAACTGTCCCTGGATTATATGCGTTAGGAGAATGTAATTTCTCTGATCACGGAGCTAACCGTTTAGGAGCTTCTGCTTTAATGCAAGGATTATCGGATGGTTACTTTGTTATTCCTTATACTGTTGGAGATTACTTAGCAAACTTAGGTTCTTTTGCCCCTATTGATAAAAATCATCCTGCTTTCGAAGAAACTCGTAAAGAGGTTGAAACTAGAATCAATGCGCTATTAGCCTTGAATGGTACTAAAACTGTTGATGATCTTCATAAAGAATTAGGTTTGATCATGTGGGAATACTGTGGTATGGCCCGTACAGCTGAAGGATTAACTAAAGCTAAAGGATTGATCCAAAACTTGAAAAAAGAATTCTGGTCAAATGCCAAGGTATTAGGTGAAAATGAAGAGTTAAACATGTCTCTTGAAAAAGCTGGCCGTGTTGCTGATTTCATCGAATTGGGCGAATTAATGGTTGATGATGCATTGAACCGCAGAGAATCTTGTGGTGGTCACTTCCGCTTAGAATCTCAAACTGAAGAAGGTGAAGCTTTACGTATTGACGAAGAGTTTACTTACGTATCTGCTTGGGAATTCAAAGGTGAAAATCAACCAGAAGTTCTTCATAAAGAAGAGTTAGTTTTCGAAAACGTTAAATTAACACAAAGAAGTTATAAATAATATCAATTGACTACTTTATTAGTAGTCAATTGATGACTCAATATTATTATTATGAGTGCACATATGAATTTAACGCTAAAAGTTTGGCGTCAAAAAAACGATAAATCTAAAGGTCAATTCGTAACTGTACAAGCAAATGATATCGCCGATGATATGTCATTCTTAGAAATGCTTGATATCGTAAATGATGAATTGACTCGCAAAGGAGAGGATCCTATTTACTTTGATCATGACTGTCGCGAAGGTATTTGCGGAATGTGTTCATTAGTGATCAACGGACGTCCACACGGACCAAAATATGGTATCACTACTTGTCAATTACACATGCGTTCATTCCACGATGGACAAACAATTGTTATTGAGCCTTGGAGAGCAGCTGCTTTTCCAGTTTTAAAAGATTTAGCGGTAGATCGTACATCATTTGACCGTATCCAACAAGCGGGTGGTTATACAAACGTAAATACGGGTGGCGCACAAGATGCAAATAACATTTTGATTCCAAAACGTATTGCGGATGAGGCTTTCGAGTCTGCGACATGTATCGGTTGTGGGGCTTGTGTTGCAGCTTGTAAAAATGCTTCAGCAATGCTTTTTGTTTCTGCTAAAATATCTCAATTCGCGTTATTACCTCAAGGTCAAACAGAACGTTATGAGCGTGCTCAGGCGATGGTTGATCAAATGGATGCAGAAGGATTTGGTAACTGTACTAATACTGGCGCTTGCGAAGCGGAGTGTCCTAAAGGTATCAAATTGACTAATATCGCTCGAATGAATCGCGAGTACCTAGGTGCTAAGCTTTTCAGAGAAGAGGATATCCACGGATAAAAGAACATCACTTTATAGATAAGTCCTTACAATCTTTTTGTAAGGACTTTTTTTATATATTTATATATTCAATCTCAATAAATAGATAATAAAGTGCCGATATCCTCCAAAATAAGAATTTTACTTATACTGCTGACGCTAAGCTTTATCGTTACTGCTATTACTTTACAAAAGTCTATTACTAGTAAAGATATCTTAAATTTTGAAACCGCCAATCTAGAATCTAAAATTCATGAAAAAGAAGAAGTAATTGATGAATTATTTGCGGATCCAATTATTTTAAAAACATTCAAAAATGCAGAAAAATATCCTGAGCAGTCATATCATATACTTGAAAAGTATAATAAAGATGAGGGAATCGCACTTTTTATTTTTAAAAACCATGAACTTCTACTCTGGAGTACAAACCTATTTGTACCCCTAACTGATGCTGGACTCAAAAATCCGGTCAACTATATCGCGACTAATGATCGCTCATTTGTTGTTAAAAAGAAGGAGATCGGAAATACGACAGTATTAGCCTATGTAATGGTTAAAAAGTATTTCAACATTAATAACGAATATTTCACTAAAGCATTTTCGCCTTTAATAACAAAGAGTACAAACATCGAAATTGCTGATTATGATGATAATGTAAACATTAAAAATATTTATAGCAAAGACAAAACTTACTTATTTTCTATTAAACTAAAATCTGGTCAGGTACAAAATATTTTTAGTATCCTACAAACACTCTGCTGGATACTCGCTGCAACATGTTTTATCACTTTAATACATAATCTCGCGAAACTACTCGTAAATAAGGAAAAAATAATACTTGGAATTTTACTCTATCTTACAGCATTAATTGTTTTACGTTATCTAGACCTTAATTCTAATTGGTTGAATATCCATGCTAATTTGGGCATATTCAATCCTAAAAATTATGCCTATAACTACCTTTTTCCAAATATCTGGGGACTACTTATTACAGTCTTTTTCATATTTCTTTTCATATTATTTCTATATAATATCAAAGACTCATTTTCAATTGAGAAGTATCTGAAAAAGAAAGGCTCGAAAATAATCTTTGCAGTTCTTTCCATCCTAAGTGTCTATTTCTTCTTTACTATTCTTTACAGAACTTTAGGCACACTCATTACACACTCCACGACAACTGTGGTAGACTTCACAAAACTTGTTGAGCTAAATATATTTACATGGATCGACCTTTTTATTATGTGCGTAAGTCTCGTCACATTAATATTATATATCGATCTGGTTATTTCTAATATAAAAAAATTACAGATATCAGATACGGTATTAATTAATATACACTTGAGTTGTCTCATCTTATTTATTTTAATCGGGACTTCATTAAGTGAAAATAATGGGCTCGTTAATATCCTACTTGCACTTATAATATTAATAAGATCATTCAATTCGTTTCTAAAAAAGAAGTTCAGACTAGCTACACATATCATCGTTATCATTCTTTTATCTACAATCTTTTCCATTTACCATGGACATTTCTTCAAAATGAAAAAACTGGAGAACATGAAGCTTTTTATCAGCAATTTGGAAGCAGAAGATGACATTAATGCTATTTCATTATATACTGAAATTGAAAAAGATATTTTAAATGACGAGCAACTCAAACATTTATTTAAAATAAGTTTACCAAACACCAGTACACAAACCATAAGTGAATACATTGAAAAAAAATATCTTAGTGGGTATCTTTCTAGATATGAATTTTTGGGATTTTACTACAATAACAATAAGGAACTTGCTCCTTACAAAAACAATAAAGTAGATGAGTACAGAGAAAAAGTTATTAAAAACTCGTTAAAGATTAGTAATAATTTCTACAGATTAAACAGCGAACTGGGAACTCATGAGTATTTTTCTATTATCAATATTCAAATTGATAAACAAAACACTGTCTCTCTATACCTTAATCTAAAGAATAGATCATTTAATTACAGCCTGCCTTATCCGGACATACTAGTTGATTCCAGATTAAATAAAATGGAGGCACAGTCATTTAATAATAGTTCCATCGCATTGTTTAAAGATGGGAATTTAGTGACCCAATATGGAAAATATAACTACCCAAGTCATGACAATGGTTATCCGAAGAAATTGGGAGAATATATCAATTTGGATAGTAGGGATGATTATTTTCATATCATGTACAGGCCTAATAATTATACTACTTTTTTAGTTAGTTATCCAAAAGAGACACCATGGGAATATTTAGCTACCGCATCATTTTTATTTCTGGTTATTTTTATCTTTTTTTCTATCTCTTCCAGTGTTAGATATGGCTTTAAAATTTTAAAGAATAAATCATTCAAAATCAGAAGCATAAAGTACCATTTCCTTTTTTTAGTAAACAGTATACAATACAGTTCCAGAATACAAACATTGTTTATATCTTCCATCGTGCTGGCAATTTTGATCTCTGGAATTATATCTTTCGTAAGTATAAGTATGCAACTTTCGTATAATAATACTTTGGAAAGAGAAAAGACTGTAACAGATATTAGTAAAAGACTTGAAAGTATAGTTAGTACAGCGTCTACTGCTGAAGAAAAAGAAGAAAGATTGATCTATTATCTGAAATTATTATCAGAATCGCTTTCAAAAGATTTTTCACTCTATTCAAAATCGGGTCGTCTATTATTCAGTTCACAACCCAAGATTTATGATTTAAATATTTTATCAACGTTTATTAACCCGAGTGCATTTAGAAAACTCTCCCTTCTTAAAAAATCAGAGACTATTGAAGAGGAGGTCGTTGGTGATTTTAGGTACGAATCCAGTTATGCAACTATTAGAGATGAAAACTATGCTACTATAGCGTATCTGGGTATACCGAATTTTAATGCACAGAAAGATGATAACTTAAATAAAAATCTACTTTTAAACACATTAATTAATATCTATTCTCTAATAATCATTGGATTTGGTTTTTACGCGGCTTTTGTTGCCAATAAAATCACAGAACCATTAAATTTGATCAGTAAAAAAATAGCCCAAACAAATCTTGGACAACAAAATGAACCTTTATTTTGGCAACGCAATGATGAGATTGGTGGGCTTATTAAAGAATACAATTTAATGATATTAAAACTTGAGGATTATGCAAATAAAATAAAGGATAATGAAAGGGAGTCTACTTGGCGAGAAATGGCACAGCAAGTTGCTCATGAGATCAAAAATCCACTGACACCAATGAAACTTGGGATCCAACAATTGACAAAATCTTATCATGATAACGATGCAAAATTTGAGGAACGTTTTAAACGTATCACCGCATCTTTTATTGAACAAATTAATAGTTTAACCCATATAGCTAAAGAATTCTCAGCCTTTGCAAAATTGCCAGATACTAAATATGAAAAGGTCAATTTGGTGGAAAAAATTAACAAATCAATTGCTGTATATAGTCAAAATCCGCATGCTCAGATTCAATTAATGAATCAAACAAATCAGGCTTCTATATTTGTAGAAGCTGACCGGGATCAATTATTAAGAACGTTTAATAACTTACTGAAAAATGCTATTGAAGCAGGTTTTGGAAAAAGGAAAATAAAAATCGATATCAGCATTTCAAATGGAGAACATGATACATATATTATTAAAATAAAGGATAACGGCCTAGGTATTCCACAAGAAATGCGGGCAAAAATCTTTGAAATTAACTTTACGACTAAAAGCTCCGGAACAGGACTTGGGTTAGTTTTTGTTAAGAAAACAATTGAAGCCATGGGTGGAACTGTAAAATTCGATTCTATAGAGGATCAGGGAACGACATTTCAAATTACTGTACCGAAATACAGAGGTTCATAGCAAAATATTTGTCATGATTGGGCGGAATTTAGATTACCAAGATACAAAATGCGAGGTAAAAAAATAAGGAGTTCAATTTGAACTCCTTATTTCTTTATCGTATGACTCGTAATAAACAATGTATATAGTACTATTTTAATACAACAGTTGATCTTCCCATGATAGCATTGTCGGCATACAAAAGAACAGTATAAGCTCCCTTAGTGAACTTTTTATCGTCTTTCCAATATAATGAATACTCTTCACCATGATTGGTAAAGTCTATTGTGCTTTTAAAAGTATATTGGAGTTTTTCACTATGTGCATAAAAAGTATTGTCATCCTGATTGATAATAAGATTACCTTGAGGATCGATAATACGTACAAAAATATCTTTTTTCCCCACTTTTGCAAGGGTATTATCTGCGATATTAAAATTTATACTTAATTTATCAACTCTCTTTGCCCTTTCCTCCACTTCAACTTTATCGTTTCTTTTTTCCTGTAGTCCATAAACCGCAATATTAGAAACTTTGATAGCTGCAGCGACATTTACCTTTGACGCTAAATTTGTATTTGAGCTTTCCAAATTACTAATCTTAGTGGAGGAAGCTGAGACTTCTTTTTGTAATACGCTATTCTTCTCCGCTAGAATTTTATTTTCCTGAATAAGTCTATTAACATCCAAACTAAAATATGCAACTTCACTTTTCAACGAAGTAATTGTCGACTGTGCATGATCAATATCACTCTGTGACAATTGTTTCTGCGCTAATTTAGTTCGTAAGTCTATGATTTTTTTTCTTGCATTTTGTTCTTTCTCGATTAAAGGAGGAGATAATTGAATATTTTCAATTTTCATTTTATCAAGCTCTGCTTCAATACGATCGATCTCCACTTCAAGGTTCTCTTTTTCAACCGTTAGTGCATAGACCTTCTCTCCTGAAGACTTAAATTTAACATAAAAATAAACATTTGTGACAATAAGCGCCGCGATTGCTATTATAAAAAAATAAACTTTTGATGTATTTTTCTTAATCTCTTCCTGCTTATTACCTTTTACTAATTCAGTTTCCATTACCCTTGAATTCCATTTATATTTGACTTATTAAGTCATAGTAGATACATGTCTACAACAAATATTATTCCAAATTTAAATTTTAACAATATTAAAAGAATAATATCTTAAGTCTTAAGGACAACTTTTGAACATTTCAAGCTCAAAGCGTCTAAAAGCTTAATTAGGACTGTTTTTTCACAACCATTAAATTACTCATAATCAATTCCTTAATAAAGTTATCAAAATGAATCTCCGTTTCGAAATGACCAATATATTGCTGTACTAAATGTTTTTCTATTGTTCCATTCACATCAATTGAAATAGAGGATCGGTCTTCAATTTTAACGACAGTTTGTCCAAATTTTATATATTCTTTGTCTATCTTCAACAGGTCCAATCGTTCCTCCTCAATATCAATAATTACACCCTTCTCTAATTCTCCTCTTCCACAGAATTCTATTTCTATCCCCAATTCGGCAAAGCTCATTCTTATCAAATCACGTATGGTAATATCTTTGGCGACATATTCCTCCCCAAAATTAAATTGAGATTTTTCCATCCAATATAAATGAGCAGATAAGTCCTTGATATATATTCTATTTTCTAGACCAAGAGCGATAAGAACCACCTCCCTTATAATTTTTTGTACAATATTTTTTTCGATCAAAGTACTGTTTCTAAAATTAGAAAATTTGTTAAATAAAAATTTTTAAACAAGTAAAGCTATAGTTTCCTATAGCTTTATCTATCTTCAAAAAGAATATCTTAATTTACTCTTGAAAAAGTGAACACTAAATATGCTTCGCCATTTGTAATGGTTACCGGCATACGCATAACTAATTTACTAGCGTCTGAGTATGATAAATCTAAACGGTAGCCTGTAATAACATTTTTAGCTTTATCGCCAGCATAAATCTTTTTAAACTGAAACTGTGGTTGTCCGTTATTCTTTCCTGGATTGAATATAGACCATATAATATCTCTGGAAGCACCAGGGGCACATAATTTACCGTCTGCTGAAAATGAGATGTTTCCTTTACCATTACCTGGCAATGTCCAAGTACTTCCTATAAAGCATTCAGCAGGTGCTTCTTCAAATACACTTTTAATGGTATAAGATGCGGGTAAATTCTCGCGATCAATAGTGTTTAAAACCCAAGTTCCTTTTACAGCTCCTTTCCAGTCAGAGGCACTAGGCCCTGTAGACATCGCAGTAGATGAAGAACTAGATGCTGTTCCTTTTGGTTGCATACTACAAGCCGAAAAAAGAAACAAACTCAACATGAGAGTTGTGATAGATAAAAGAACTCGATTCATATTCATTAATTTTATAGTTACTTATTGTATTTTTGCTGTAAATATAACAACAAATCATGATTGAGACATCCAAAAATCATACCATTAGTAAGATTGTAGCAAAATCACTATTGCGTCTTTTCGTTTTACTTTTAGCACTAGCTTCAGTTCCTATATTATCGAATAAGGGAACCCAGTCTAATTTAGATGCTAAACACGTTGCATTTCCAAATGAAATGGCAGTAGTTGCTCCTGCATTGCTCTTTATCATTTTTGTAGTTTTACTGATTGTCATGTTAAAAAATAAATATTTAAGAGTCGATATTAATTGGCAATTCTCATTATGCACAATTTTCCTATTGATCTACTTAATTCTATTATACTCCCGTATATATCCCCTAATTGCATAATCCAAATAAATACAATATCATTAATCAAATTAATATCTTTGAGAATTAATGAATAAAGTCAAAACATAGACTTAAATATCTAATGAATAAAAAACTAATTTGGAAAATTGTTAAGAATATACTGAAAGTAGTTGTTACTGTTGCTGCTCTTTATTGGGTATTTAGTAAGGTTTCTATCCAAGATCTAAAAGATGCTCTATTAAAATCAAATCCGCTGTTCCTTTTATTCGCATTTTTAGCATATGCCATCTCAATTCTAATATCATCCTCTCGCTTACTTAGCTTCTTAACTGCAATCGGACTTCATGTTTCTGAGAGATATAATTTTAAACTTTATCAGCTTGGCTTGTTTTATAATCTTTTCTTGCCTGGAGGTGTTGGAGGTGATGGATATAAAATATATTTTCTTCGAAAAAAGTATAGTATTAAAGGTCGAAAGTTACTTGGAGCATTATTCTTTGACCGATTAAGTGGGCTGTGGGCGCTATGTTTAATAATTGCGGCATTAATCATTTTTATGCCTCAACTTGGAATTCCTAATTACTTAACAATTTTAGGATTTATCTTGGGTACAACGCTTTATTATTTTTTGGTAGGCAAATTTTTCAATGATTTTAAGGCAAATTTCATCAAAACACATCTAAAAGCAATAGGTGTACAGTCAATGCAAGTAATTGCTGCTATTATGATATTATACGCCCTAGGCTTTGATGGAAAATTTTCTCCTTATCTCTTTCTCTTTCTCGCTTCTTCATTAGTGGCAATAATTCCATTTTCCGTTGGAGGATTGGGTATGCGAGAGCTAGTTTATATGTGGGGAGCTAATTTTTTTCATCTTGATTCACATTTAGCTGTCTTGATTAGTCTACTATTTTATATTATATCGGCATTCATGGCCTTTACTGGTTCGTACTACATATTTCATCCCTCTGCTTTAGGGACCGAAAAATTACCATCTGTTAAAGAAATAGAAGAATCTCAGACGGAAGATTAAATAAATAAACATGGCAAATATTATAATAACAGGAGCAAGCAGTGGAATTGGGTTTGAAGCTGTATTGGATCTCACGGCAAAAAAAGAAAATAATGTTATCGCACTTGCTCGATCTGCAGATAAACTAAAGCGCCTTCACGAAATTGCTAAGGATTTGAATTTCGACGGGGGTAATTTATATCCAGCTCAGTTTGATATTGTTTATGATGATTATCAAACTTTATTACCATTTATCAAATCAAAATTTGAACAGGTAGATATCCTGATCAATAATGCAGGAGTGCTTATCAATAAACCTTTTATGGATAGTTCACTGGAAGAAATTGCATCGATGTTTCAAACCAATGTATTGGCACATGCTAATATGATTCAACATATCGTCCCTTTAATGCCCGAAGGATCTCATATTCTCAATATAGGAAGTATGGGCGGTTTTCAAGGCTCTTCCAAGTTTAGTGGCTTAGCGGCTTATTCTTCTAGTAAAGCAGCTTTGGCAGTATTAACAGAGTGCTTGGCTGAAGAATTTAAGGATAAAGGTATCCGCGTAAATTGCCTTGCTCTTGGATCTGCACAAACTGAAATGTTTGAAGCAGCTTTTCCAGGAATAGAAGCTGGTAAACTCGCTTTTGAGATGGGAAGATATATTGCGGAATTTGCCCAAAATGGACATCAATATTATAATGGTAAAATTCTACCTGTAGCATTAACAACTCCTTAATAAAAAAGTCTCAAAAGTAGCGCGCCCCCAGAAAGTGTTTAACTTTTCGGGGGCATTGCACAAAGATGCTTTTTTACAAACCAATATGTTCATTTTTATTGGATTTCGGTCCATCTTTACTGATTGCCTTTGGGTTATCTTTCAAGTAATGCCAAGTAATCTTATCTTCAAATAGTTGACCTTTCCCTGATGCTTTTACCTGGATAATATTATCCCCTTCTTTCAATTTAACATTTTGAAAAATATAATGGACATCAGTTTCTCCGATAACAAAGTTCTTTTCTTCAACACCATTGACCAACAAAGTAGGTGTACCTAAATTAGAATAGACTGTCACCGGAGTAATCTCGTTTACTCTCTCAATAACACGTCTTTGTGTCAGATATAATACAGGTTCTTTACTCCAGTTAGCTTTGTACCAATAAAAAGGATCTTTCTTGAGTTTTCTATCAAACGTAACCAATCCTTTGTAATTCCTTGGTTCAACATTGAGTGCTGTAATCGGAGTAGCAAAGTCAAATGTATTCCAAAGATAAGAGGCCAAAAAGATCGGATGTCTTTTAATCGTTCCCCAATGTATTTCATGGAACTTTGTGGAAAATTCTTCGGGAAAAAATGCTGGATTCGCCCATTGATTACCTACATCTCCAACAACCTCTTGTTGATGACTAGGATTAGCCTCGGCTCCATACTCTGAAAAAATAATTTTATAATCTTTAAAATCTTTTGAGATTTGATCTGCCCACTTATCAACATCACGAATAACGCCATTATACCATCCGAAATAATGATTGATCCCCTGTATATCTGCATTATTATTTACAGCATGGTTAATGACATTATAGCCGCTCACTTGCACAGTATAGCGATATGGATCTTCGGTCTTAGCTAAATCATTTAATTTTGTCGTTAACTCGATTGTATACGCATTAGGCGTATAAACCTCATTATGGAGACCCCATGTATAAATAGAAGGATGATTATAGTTTTGTCTTATAAGTTCTGTCAATTGCTGTTTTGCATTTGCTTCCTCTAACGTCGTTACACGATTAACAAATGGGATTTCTGCCCAAACAACAAATCCAATACTATCGCATTTTTCATAGAAGTATGCAGATTGTTGATAGTGAGCTAATCGAATAGTAGTTGCTCCAATTTCCTTGATGATAGCCAAATCTTCATCATGATCAGCATTTGATAACGCGGAACCCTTTCCCCATCGATCCTGATGTCTTGTTACTCCATACATTGGATACTTAATATCATTCAAAAAGAATCCCTCTCCTGTTCTTAATTCAAATTTTCGTAAACCTAGAGGCTGAATCACTTCATCTAGTACAGTATTTCCATCAACAAGCTGTGTAACTACTTTATATAGATATGGGTCCTCCAGACCTTGCCATAAATGTGGATTTGTTAAATTAAAGTCTTGCATTACTTCTTGTCTACCCTGCGGAAGTAAACGATATTTTTTTATATTCTTGGCTTTCACAGCGCCGTTTTGTTCAAAAATCGTTGACACCACCTGTAAATCTCTTGCGTCATGATTTTTATTTTCAAGTTTCACTTTTAAATTTATTGATGCACTTTTTTTATTAACGTCCTTTTGACTTATATATACTCCTGAAGAAGCATAATCGGATACTGCAATATTAATCTTATCCGTCACAATAAGTTCAACCGGACGATAAATACCACCATACATAGGGAATAGCGTATGATTGACTGGTATTACTTGTGGAGTTGCTTCATTGTTAACTTTTACAAGAATCTCATTTTCAACTCCAAATTTCAACATATTAGTCAATTCCAACACGAATGCTGAATAGCCCCCTTGATGTCTTCCCACAATCTGATAATTACCATTTATAGCTGACGCATCATAAACTACATTTCCCTTTTCCTTCTTCGCAGGCAACGGTGAATTATTAATGTAAACTTCTGTGTTTGTATTTACACCTTCAAATTTTACAAAAATGCGCTTACCATTCCAAGAAGATTCGGGAATAAAAGTTTTACGATAATAGGCATCTCCTACATAAAATTTTTCATTAGATGTAAATCGATCATTACGTACTTGCATATCTTTTGAGTTCCATGTATGGGGAACAGCTATAGATTGCCATGTTCCAGAAAAAACATTCCCATACTGTAAGAGATCTGTAGTAAAGGGGCCCTTTTTGAAAGCCCAATCTTGATTGAAAGAAATAACTTCTCTAGAAAAGGAAACTGAGGTTAAAATTGTTAAGAAAAATAAGGTGACGATTGCCTTGAAATTCATAATAATAAAATAAAGGTTTTGTTCAATAGTATCCATCATAAACACGATGATGGAGTGTAAAACAAAGATATAAACCTAATTGTATTACAAAGAAGAATTGACTTTACGAGAAAACTACATAGAAGTTAATATTGAGCAAAAAAATGCTGTAGCATCACAGAAAACCAATTTACAACGTTATCGTACTTTTACTAAAATAGAGATGATGTCACTTAAATAATACTAACTACAGTTTACTATTATAAGCTTTTTATCCATTTAACTAAATCATTCAATACTTCACTATTCATGGTTTCACTAATATGCTCATACTCTGAAACAGCCCCAGTTGTCGATTTTTGAAATAAGTGATTCAATCCTTCATATTTCTTTAGAACTGTTTTTGGATTATATGGTAGATTATTCTTTAAACTTTTTAGATTTTGGTCAGCAGGAACCTGAACATCTAAACTCCCAAATGCGGCATAAACCGGCACTGTAATTTTTTTAATAAAAGGAATGGGATCAATCCGCATGAAATATCTATAAGATGGCAACAAGAGTGTCTCTAATTCCAATTTACTCGATGAATTCAATTGTGCTGGATCTATTTTCATATTATCAAGAATCATTTCCATAGCCTCCATATGCGGCCTATTACTTTTAACAACCTCAAAATTCCTTTTATTAATCTCTTTGGCATGTGATAGTGCTAGTTCTGACATGCCTGCTACTTTACCAATGCGATATAGCTGTGATACCATTAGAGAGTCGATAGGAATGGCTGGACCTGCTAAAGAAACAATAAAAGAAAGCGCCGGAAATTTTTGTCCAGCCAACAACTCTGCGATTAAACCACCCTCACTATGCCCGATAATACCAATTTTGCCGGGATCTACATTTGGTCTTTCCTTTAGAAAATCTATTGCTGCCATTGCGTCTTTACTAAAATTCTCAATTGAGGCATTTATAAAACTTCCTTTTGAAAGTCCGACCCCCCGATCGTCGTAGCGAAGAACAACAATATTATTTTTTGTTAAAAAATCTGATAATATTCGAAAAGGTTCATGTCCCATTAATGTTTCATTGCGATCCTGGGGACCGCTTCCTGTCACTAAAACTACTGCAGGGAATTTACCTTTTTGTCTAGGTGTGGTTAAGGTGCCACTTAATAGGACATCATCATATTTATTTCTAAAATTGACATCTACTGTATCGTATGAATAAGGAGGAAAAACACGTTGAGATCTTATTGTCTTGATATTATTAGGGGTTGCCTTTATTTTCATAAGATCTAACTTGGCTCGAAATGTCCCTTGTTGAAACTCCCCACCTATTAAATCATCCCGTTCCATTTTCCCGATATAACTAATTCCTCCTTCAATCAGTACTTCGATTCCGTTACCATTAACGTTTGCCTTCGCGGGAATGCCAAAGGCTCCCTCATCTGGACTATCCGCTGTTGCCTTCCATACACCATTTTCCTGAGATAAATGAATTATAAAAACCAAACTGGAATGTCCTACTTGCAAATTACCTTTCCAGTCCCCTACGAAAGTTTGGGAAAAAGCAGTTATTGTTATAAACAACAGGAGAAATGTACCAACTATTTTTTTAATCATTATATGTAATAAAAGAGAATAAAGAAGATAAAGCTTCCATTAACATTACAACAAGTACCAAAATCAAGCCATTATAATTTTTTTCTATTTATAACAGTAAGAAATCCTTTAAATAAGTAAATAGAAGAAATAGATCAGCAAGCAAAGGCTGAGAATAACACCAAAAAAGGGATAATTCAATCTGCTTTATCAACATTTTGGTTACCCAGTGGATTTACTACATTCTGGAAATTAAATCTACTATCGGGTTTAGCCATTTAGTTGTATTTAATAAAGCCATACCATAAATGACAGACCTTGCAACCAATACGGTTATTAGCATATCTATAAATCTCAGACTCGAATTCAATATTTTTCAAAGTAGAAATATAATGATTGATAATAAAGATGTTGTTAAGATATTGTGATAATTGTAAAAAGCTAGTCTTGTTGGATTTAAAACTCATCATCCCAGAAAAGGAATCTCCTAAAAACAAGCTACAAAAGTACCGATTATAAATCAAATAAGACCAATAGATAAAAGTTTTGTCTCCGAAAGATTATCAAATGGATTTAAAAGTATTTTATTCATAGTCCTTATTTAAAATTTCTTGATTAACCTTAGAAATGATCGTATTGAGTTCGCATTTCTTTTGGGTACCTATCAATAGTCTAGACCCGCTTTTAAAGATCAATTCCAACCCATGTGATCCTTTGGTATTATAGGCTTTACCTTTTCTTCCAATGCGATACCCCCAACCTCCATAGTCGTATATAGGATTATAATCCTTCACAGAAACCTGTGCTACTTCTGACCAAGGAATAAATTTACTTTTCAATAGAAAGGGAAAGAAGTGAATCGTAATTCCTTGAGAGTTTATTGTTGTTTTTAATTTAATGAACGAAAATATAATAATAATAACAGCAATAATCCAAAACCCAGGATTTACACTTAATTCGTTGAAATTACCATCTTTTATATCATTCCATTCATAATTTAAAGTCGATAATAATAAAAAGACGATCAAAATCACCATCCACCAACTCCAAAAAGACTGTTTCTCTTTAAAAACCATACTAATCATTATTTTTTAAACCCAACAACTTATCAATAAGATCATCTAACTTATTTCTTACGGTAGGATAACTCTTGCCTAATTGATTTGCCATCTCTTTCAGACTTCCTGAGTTTAATAAAAACTCAAGTACAAAATCCTGTTCCTCAAGAGTTAATTGCGTCCAAATTGGCAACATAAATTTACCGCTAACCTCAGTATTGCATGAAGAACAAGTTAATTTACTGACATCTAATTTGGTATCACAGCTAGGGCATATGTTTGGAAATTTTTTCATCTCTTCTATAAATATAAATATTATTAATAATAATATAAACTTTATAAAAGTATTATTAAACATAATTTAAAATATGAGCGATCAATAATTATTCGTAAAGTATATTAATAATTATATTTGCTGTAAATAATTATTAGATTTAAACATGAAGAAGATTATTGGATTTATTCTGACACCCATTTTTTATTTCTTTTTTGCCTTGTGCCTTTTAGTTTTTCACCCTATACAATGGTTGAGCCTAAAGTTTGGCGGATATACAGCACATAAAAAGAGTGTCGATATTCTTAATTTCTTTCTCACCTATTGCAATATTTTGCTGTTTAATACGATATCTTTTAATGATAATAAAAACATTCCAACCGGACAGCCCATTATTTTCGTTGCAAATCATCAAAGTACATTTGATATACCGGCTATGATCTATTTTCTGCGAAGATTTCATGGAAAATTCATTTCAAAAATAGAACTAGCGAAGGGAATTCCAAGTATTTCCTTCAATTTGAAACATGGTGGGGCGGCAAATATTGACCGTAAGGACTCAAAACAGTCTATCGGTGAAATATTAAAACTTGCAAATAATATGAAGACCAAAAACTGGTCAGCTTTTATTTTCCCGGAAGGTACTCGCACTCGAGATGGTAAAATGAAGCCTTTTCATGTTGGCGGAATAGCTACATTATTAAAGAAAAATCCCGATGCACTAATTGTTCCCATCGCAATAAATGGTTCATATGAAATGACTAAAAATGGCTTATTTCCTCTTACACCCTTTGTGAAAATGAGCTGGGAAGTTTTAGATCCCATTGATAAAACTGATAAAACTTTGGAAGAAATAGTATTAGAAGCTGAACAGAAGATCCGTTTAAAAGTCAAAAATGGTTAGATTATTTAACCTGCCGACCTTTCCAATCATATTTACCGATATTACCAAGTATACCAATATACACGAGGTATATTATATGTAACGAGGAAAGAATTGGTAAATACCGCATTAACTCATCTCTCTTTGAAAACTGAGTTAAGGGTTGAATAAATAGATATTCAACTATGATTTTAGCGATTAATACAACCAAAAAAGTAAAAAGATAGGAATAATGATAAAATAAACCTACGATAAGACAGGTAAGCATACAAAAGTTGAATAACCAAATTGTGATTCCGAGTAACACAATTGCTTTATTTTTATATTTTGTACTCTTAGAAGCCCAACGCTTCCGCTGACTTATAAATGACCTAATTGTAGGCTTAGCATCGGTATAAACCACTGCATCTGTAGATTTACAGAATCCTATTTTATGTGGATATTTTGCAGCAACTTTATGCAAAAATAATTCATCATCACCAGATGCTAATTCATCGATACCGGCAAATCCACCCATTTCATAAAAAATATCTTTTCGATATGCCAAATTTGCTCCGTTGCAAGTTGTCGGATTTTTATTACCAATACCTGCTGCGCCTAAGCCTATTAAATATAAAAACTCAAGTGTTTGAAGTCTTTCAAAAAATGATTTCTCTTCTGAATACACTACAGGAGAAGATAAAAGATATAAGTCTTGAGTTTCAAAATAGCTAATGATTGTCATTAACCAATTTTCACCCATCCTACAATCAGCGTCAGTTGTAACAATTATCTCTCCTGTACATAAATCAATAGCCTTCGCTATAGCAAGCTTTTTATATGAATTCAATTTATTGCTCTCATTCAACTGAATTAATTGTACTCCTCTGTGCGCGTAGGACAATACAACATCACTTGTCCGATCAGTAGAATGGTCATCGATTACAATTAATTCAAACTGTTCAGGTGGAAATTTTTGATTAAGTACAGCATCAATAGTACGTGCTATACCATTCTCTTCATTACGTGCAGCTATAATAATAGAAATACGTTTGACCGGTAAACAGTTCGATATTACAGTTGGTATTTCAAACCAACCTTTCCGCATATACAGAACCAGAGCGATATACACAATCGCCAATATTATCGTAATAAAACTAAGACTTAGAATCACCAAAAAAATTTATTTTCAAAACAAAAATAGAACCTAAAACAGCTGGAAGTATCAAATTAACGAACCAAATACAAGAAACAATTGCCATCACGGCTAGTTCTTGGTTTGTGATATAACTATAAAGATTACCTGCAACAAAACTTCTTACACTAAAATCAAAAATATCCAATGTCGGTAATGCGGCCTGCACAAAGAAAAGAATAAATATCATCAAAATCATTGCCACGAATGGTAATTCTGGTAAAATGACTAACATTAAAATAATGTACTGAGAAGTAAAAATGATAAATCTTGCCAACGATATCAATATGACAACAAGCAATTCCTTAAAAGTATACTCTTCCAAAATAGAAAAGAAAGGTTTGATACGTTCTAGAAATTTAATTCGACCAACCAATAAATCAATCCAATGCACATTAAAATAAAGTACTAAAAAACCTGTCGCATACAATATTGCTAATAACCAAATTCCAAACTCTATAGAAACCGGAGTATCAATATAAGTACATGCAAACCAAGCAATACTTAAAGCACCAGCTATACTGGTTAATACAAGTTGTGCAAATAACCCAACTCCCATTGCTATAGCACCTTTTGCTCGATTTTCAGGTTTCAAAAACAAAACACGACCTCCATATTCACCAATCCTATTTGGAGTAAAAATAGCCCATGTTAATCCACTAAATACCGATTGAAATGCACGTCCAAAAGATATTCTTTCAATTCTAATAGCCAAATATTGCCATTTTACAACTTCAAGCATCCAATTAACAAACATCAAGAACACGATTAAGCTAAATGTCAACCAGAAATAATGAGGATCTATACCTGCGATTAATGTTTCAAACTTCAGAAGATTTTTAGGATCGGATAATTGTTGATAAATATACCATCCAGCAAAAGCTAGTACCGCAATTTTTATCAATATCCCGCTATATTTTTTTTGAACCTTTGTTAGCATTTATCAATTTTGGACACAATGTTACTAAATATTAATCAAAGCTAAAGTTATTTTATGGCAATATTAGTATCCATTACATCTTCATTTTTGAATCGTTACGAAATAAAAAATGTAATATTGCACATGCAGAAGGAGAAAGCAAAAGAGAGAATTATTTTAGGTATTGACCCCGGAACAGCTGTTCTAGGTTACGGAATTATACGTGAACAAGGAAACAATATCAGTCTCATTACTATGGGAGTCGTGAAAATGGGGCATCTTGATGACCATGCTCTGAAACTCCAACGTATATTTAAAAAAACTACTGCTTTAATAGAGGAATATAAACCGGACAGTGTTGCATTAGAAGCTCCATTTTATGGAAAAAACATACAAGTAATGTTGAAATTAGGAAGAGCACAAGGTGTCGCTATGGCCGCCGCATTAAATTTTGATATTCCTATATTTGAATATGCTCCACGAAAAATAAAGCAATCAGTAACTGGAAATGGAAATGCAACCAAAGAGCAAGTAGCAGGCATGTTGAAGTCATTATTAAAATTTAATGAAAGCCCTGAATTTTTAGACGCAACAGATGGATTAGCTGTTGCTGTTTGTCATTCCTTTCAAAAAAATGCGACCTCCGAAACTGGCAAAAGTTACAGTGGTTGGAGTGCATTTGTAAAAGATAATGAAAAAAGAATCAAGTAATTATAGCTGTACTTGCCTAATAACATTTTTCACATTCAATTCAACAATATCAGTCATCGATTTACACTTCAAATACTGTTCACTTGAATGAGAAATTGCATAAGCTTCACGCAATTGTTTTATATTTTCCTCTGTCGATAACTGTTGGGTTTTTGATGCGTCCCTAAGGTCAGCGATCCGATGCCTTTCACTACGTACACGATGTACAATAGATGATCGCTCTTCTTGTTGATATTGAGAAACCGTTTTTTCTGTCAAATGTTCCATTGAAAGTTTCACATAAGGAAAGTTTTCTTTGAAAAATTGTGGCATGTACACTTTTGGATTGCCTTCATAAAATTGCTGGTCAAAATCAATAGCTCGAATTCTGAATTGAAAATCGTCAAAATCTGGAGTTATTTGTACGACAAAATTATAAGCGCGCATATCACCTAACAAAGTGATTATGCAACGTTCGTTAAATTTAACAAACTCCTTAGAAATACGTGTTAGATTATAATCCGGTGTATACATGCGTTGCTTTGCAAAAGTATCACCAGGGATTCCAACAATATGTTCCTCAACCAAAGTTTCATTATCGACCATATAATTTACCTGATTTGGCGATAAGATTTCCTCCAATTCTAAGCCATAAATACGAGATGCATCAGCTTGCTTAATATAAAAATAATCATAAACATCATTCAGTCGGTTTACAATACGAATTCGAAAAGGCCTTGTATTGCCAAACGCACAATACTCAACACGATCAATATACTTATGTTGCACAATACGGGTATTACCCGATGCCTTTAATTTAGCATATATTACTTTCAAACCTTCATATAAATGATCAATGAGATATGGTGGATATAATGGCGTTTCCCAAAAAGTGTCGTTACCGTATTTATCCAATACAGGTATAGTTTCAGTAAAAGATAAAAGATCCTTATACGTAATAGGAAGCTTTGCATCACGTTGATATAGTCTCAAGTATTTATGTAATCCCTCTCCTACAGCAAAAATGGGTTTCTTCCTTGAAATTTTAACATCTTCTATTTCCATAAATATCTTTTTAAAATCAAATGCCAATATCAATAAAAATCTATACAAAATTTGTTATTTAAATATCACATTAACAATATGTATATAAAATTTTTACTAAATTTACATACATAAACCAACAAATCTTAGTATTTTTGAAAAATTTAAAAATTTAATCCGATACGACTATTTGGTAATATATTATCGGTTTGGGTTAACTTAATTAATAACAGCACTTTTAATGGAAAACAACTATTCTAATTACGATTTAGACAATCTTGATATTCAGATATTATCAATTTTGATGAATGATGCGTCTATTCCTTATACAGAAATAGCAAAAAAGTTAATTGTATCTGGTGGCACTATACATGTACGCATGAAAAAAATGGAAGAACTAGGTATTATTAAAGGATCCAACTTAATTATTAATCCTCAGAAAGTTGGTTTCGATATTACTGCCTTCTTAGGGATTTACCTTGAAAAAGGATCTCAATACTCTGATGCTGTTGCTCAATTAAAAGAAATTAAAGAAGTCGTTGAATTACATTACTGCACGGGACAATATAGTATTTTTGCAAAAATAATCTGTCGCGATACAGTACACCTCCGTAAAGTATTAAATGAAGATATACAATCTGTACAAGGAATTCAGCGTACTGAGACTATTATATCTCTTGAAGAGAGTATAAAAAGACAGATTAGTTTAGTCTAGTCTAAATTATTAATCGTATAAACAAAAAAGCACAAAATATATTTTGTGCTTTTTTGTTTATACGATTTTTTCTAAAATATTAATATAATCGTCAATGCCTTTCCTAATTTCATCCAAGAAAATAAACTCATCGGCCATATGCGATCGTCCGGAGAAGCCCGGTCCTAATTTCACAGAAGGTATCCGCAACAATGCTTGATCACTCATTGTAGGAGAGCCATAAGTCTTTTTTCCAAGACTAACACCTGACAAAACAAGAGGATGATCTTCTGGAATAGAAGATGAATTTAAACGTGTTGAACGAGCATGGACATCAGATTGTACATGTAGTTTTATTATTTCTAATGTTTCTTCATTACTGTATGCATCTGTTGTTCTAACATCGACAACAAAATCGCAAGTTGCGGGAACAACATTATGTTGAACACCACACTGAATCATCGTCACGGACATTTTAATGGGTCCTAATTTATTTGATTCACGCTCAAACTGGTAGGATCTAAACCATTCGATATCTGCTAATGCCTTATATAAAGCATTTTCTCCCTCATCTCGTGCAGCATGGCCTGATATGCCATGAGCAGTGCAATCTAATACCATTAGGCCCTTTTCTGCAATCGCTAGATCCATTAAAGTTGGTTCTCCTACTATAGCAAAATCTAAAGCTCCTAAATCTGAAACAATTGATTCAATTCCACATTTACCGGAGATTTCCTCTTCAGCAGTAGCTGCTAAACAAAAATTATATTTTAAATCTTTGTCTTCATAAAAATGTAGAAAAGTTGCAATCAAAGAAACCAAACATCCACCTGCATCATTACTTCCTAATCCATAAAGCTTTCCATCTACTATATCTGGAGAAAATGGATCTCTTGTATAACCAGTGTTTGGTTTTACAGTGTCATGATGTGAGTTCAACAGTATCGTAGGTTTATCGGTACTATACCATTTATTATAAACCCAAATATTATTTGCTTTTCTGTAGGGAACAATTCCTTTCGCAGTAAAGAATTGTGCTATTATCGTTGCAGTTTCTACTTCCTCTCTACTAAAAGAAGGGGTACGTATTAAAGACGTTAATAAGGCTAAACTTTCTTCAAATAACTGAACTCGATTATTCATTGTAGAGGCCTCCAGCTTTTTGTGCAGACAATTTTATTCCTTTAATAAATGCGGAACTGAAACCATGGTGTTCCATTTCATTAAGCCCTGCAATAGTACACCCCTTTGGCGAAGTTACCTTATCAATTTCACTTTCAGGATGTGATTGAGTTTGCAATAATAAATCTGCGGCACCTTTTGCTGTCTGAACAGCCATTTTAAGAGCATCATGCGCATGAAAACCAATTTCTACTCCACCCTGTGAAGCTGCTCGTATAGCTCTCAAGAAAAAAGCAATACCACAAGCACATAATGCAGTAGCAGAAGTCATTAAATCTTCGTTAATAACTACAACTGCGCCCACCGTTTCGAACATAACTTCTACATCCTTCACAATATCTGAAGGTGCATTATCAGTTGCAATACATGTCATCGACTGACCAATTGCAATTGCTGTATTTGGCATTGCCCTTACGACCAATGCATTTACACCAAGAACTTCTTTTATATCAACGCAACTTACCCCAGATACAACAGATACAAAAACCTGATTAGAACCTTGAACTATCGGAGCTATTTCTTCCAAAACTTTTCGTAATTGTTGTGGTAAAATTGCAAAGACAATAATATCGGCATCTCTAACTGCTTCGATATTACTATCTGTAACAACAAAACCATCTTCCCTTTCTTGATTTAAGGCTTTAATATTACGTCTTGTTAAAGTGATTTGATCTGCATTACAAAACTGATTTTTTACTAATCCTTTTGCAAGAGACAAACCAATATTCCCTGTTCCGATAATGGTAATTCTTTTCATGATTAAAGTTCTATTTTAAGGTCAAACAAGTGCCAAATTGGCCCTGTTGGAATAAGTGCAAATTATTGGCATGACCAATATACACATTCCGAACACCTTTTTGTATAGCATCGAATGCATTTTGCAATTTTGGTACCATTCCATCATGAATAACACCGTCTTCCTTTAACTGTAAAAATTCGTCGGCACGGATTGAATTAATTACAGACTGTTCATCATTGATATCTTTAAGTACACCATTTTTTTCAAAACAATATACCAGAGATGTATCATATAATGATGACAACCCAACAGCTAAAGCTGATGCGATCGTATCTGCATTGGTATTTAAAAGTTGTCCTAAACCATTATGAGTTATTGCAGAAAATACAGGAACAAATCCCGCTTCCAAAAATTTCTTAATAGAAGCAGTATTGACAGAATCGTGCAAAATATCCCCGACAAAGCCGTAATCAATATCTTTAACAGGTCGCTTTATTGCTTTAATTGTACCTCCATCCGCACCACTTAAACCAATAGCATCACATTGTAAAACTTGAAGCTTTGCAACAATATTTTTATTAGTTAAACCCGCGTACACCATTGTAACAACCCGCAACATTGCTTCATCTGTAATTCTTCTACCTTCCACCATCTTAGCTTCAATTCCCAAATCTGTTGCAATACGTGTCGCAATCTTTCCTCCTCCATGCACTAAGATTTTTTTGCCAGGCAAAGCCGCAAATTTTTCCAAAAATGAGTCTAACAATACTTCATCATCGATAATATTGCCACCAATTTTTATAATATTAAGGCCACTATTTGACATCTTTCTCTCTAAATCTTCCAAAATAATTTATTTACAGACCTATTTATTTTTTTCTAAGCTTTCAAGCATACGTTTTAAAACAACCTGTGCAGCCCATACACGATTACCAGCTTCCTTAATGACTAAAGAATTAGGCCCATCAAGTACCTCTGCGGATAATTCTAAATCACGTCTTACTGGTAAGCAATGCATAACCTTTGCGTCATTTGTTAACGCTAATTTCTCATTATCAATTAACCAATTTTCAATAACTGGATATACTTCACCATATTCCTCATAAGAAGACCAATTCTTTACATAAACAAAATCTGCATTTTTGAGACTCTGATCTAGATCATTTGAAATCTTCGCACCCTCAGTAAACTCTTCAGACAATTGATATCCCTCTGGATGTGCTATAGTGAAATCAACCAGGCCTTCAACCTGCGCTTGACACATCCACTCTGAAAAAGAATTTGGTACCGCTTGTGGCAAAGCTTTTACATGTGGTGCCCACGCTAAAACAACCTTTGGTTTTTCTGTGACTTTATATTCACTTATTGTTATAATATCAGTTAAACTCTGTAAAGGATGGCGGGTTGCACTTTCCAAAGACACAACTGGAACACCACAATATTCGATAAACTTATTAAATAAATCTTCAGAGTAATCCTCATCCCTATTTTTCAATTTAGGAAAAGAACGTAAGCCCAAAATATCACAATACTCACCCATTACCGCTGCGGCCTCACGGATATGTTCAACAGTAGTTCCGTTCATTACGACACCATCTTGAGTCTCCAATGCCCAGCCATCTTTATCCATATTCATAACCATGACATTCATTCCTAAATTCATAGCTGCTTTTTGAGTACTTAAACGTGTGCGCAAACTTGGGTTTAAAAATACCAGACCCAATGTTTTGTATTTGCCCAAACTTTCCAAAGTGTTAGGATTAGCTTTCAACTCCATTGCTTCTTTAACTATTTCAGAAACACTAGCAACATCTTTAACTGAAAAAAACTTCTTCATATATTTATCTTATTCAAAAAACTAACCTTCCAAAATTTCTGTAAAAGCCGTTAAAAATTGATCGGCCATTTCTTTTGTTGTATTTAATGCGGGCAATAAGCGTATTACAGTAGGCTTTGCTTCACCTGTAAATATTCTATGCTTTTCCAACAGATCTTTTCTTACATGCGCTAATTCACTAGGTAAATCAATACCGATCATCAATCCTCTTCCTCTTACTTCAGAAATTTGATCAAACTTGCGTAATTCTTCAATTAAATAAGATCCAACAGTAGCTGCATTTTGAATTAAACTATCCTGTTGAATAACTTCTAAGACAGCAACAGCGGCTGCACAAGCCAAATGATTTCCGCCAAAAGTAGTTCCCAACATACCGTATGTTGCCACAAATTTTGGAGCGATGCTAATTGCACCGATAGGAAAACCATTACCCATACCTTTTGCCATAGTATAAATATCAGCTTCTATCCCAGCATAATCATGAGAATAAAACAAACCAGAACGGCCATAACCACACTGTACTGAATCAGCGATAAATACAGAAGCATACTGGTCGCAGAGTGTGCGTATCAGACGAAGAAATGAAACAGACGCTTCCCTTATGCCACCAACACCCTGTATACCCTCAATAATCACCGATGAAATTTCCTCGCCATAATTTTTGAAAGCATTAGATAAAGCATCTTCATCATTAAAAGGTAAGAAAATGACGTTATCAGTCTCATTGACAGGAGCAATAATACTTGGATTATCAGTACAAGCTACTGCCAAAGATGTACGACCGTGAAATGCCTTTGAAAAAGCAATCACTTTTTTTCTTGAATTATAAAAAGAAGCCAACTTTAACGCATTTTCATTTGCCTCTGCACCTGAATTACATAAAAACAAATGATAATCCTCTTTCCCAGAAACTTTACCTAATAATCGAGCTAATTCACGCTGAATAGGAATCTCCACAGAATTCGAATAAAATCCAATTTGATTTAATTGTTCTGTGATACGTTGAACATAATGTGGATGCGTATGACCAATTGAAATCACAGCATGACCACCATATAAATCCAAGTAAGGATTTTCTTCGGCATCCCACACCGTTGAGCCCTGTGCTCTTACAATATTGATTGGATTAATGGGATAAACGTTAAATAAGTCCATTGATAATGAATAAATAATTAAATGAGAAACATAAGTCCGATATGCATTGCAAATATAGCTAAGTCTTCCTAAAAATCCGTTAAAAATAAAAAAGCCTATCATTTTCATGATAGGCTTTATATCTAAAAAAGTTAAAGAACTAGTCTTTGTTTTCTTCTTCTGTAGAGGCAGTAACATCCGTTTCAGCTGGAGTTTCTTCAGCTGTATCAGCTTTCTTCTTAGAAGAACCACGACGACGAGTTGCTTTTTTCTCAGTAGCAGCTTTAGCACCGTAAATTTCATTATAGTCTACCAATTCGATGAATGCCATTTCAGCATTATCACCTAAACGATTTTCCATTTTGATAATACGAGTATAACCACCTGGACGATTAGCTACTTTTTCCGAAATCTCACGGAACAAGATAGTAACAGCCTCTTTATCTTTTAAGTAAGCGAAAACAGTACGACGAGAGTGAGTCGTATCGTTTTTAGATTTAGTAATCAAAGGCTCAACATATTTACGTAACGCTTTTGCTTTTGCTAAAGTTGTTGTAATACGTTTATGTTTTACTAATGACGTTGCCATGTTAGCTAACATTGCCTTTCTATGGCTGTCAGTACGACCTAAGTGATTTACTTTTTTTCCGTGTCTCATTTTTAATTTAATTTTAATGTATATACCGTCTCTTCACAGAGGGAATTATATACAAGCCGCTTATTAATATATTAATCTTCGTCTAACTTATATTTAGACAAGTTCATTCCAAATGATAAACCTTTCGATTTAACCAATTCTTGGATTTCGCTTAATGATTTTTTACCGAAGTTTCTGAATTTCAACATATCTGCTACGTCATAAGTAACTAATTCAGATAGTGAGCGAATATCAGCAGCTTTCAAACAGTTCAATGCGCGAACTGATAGATCTAAGTCAACTAATTCCATTTTCAAAATTTTACGCATATGTAAAATTTCTTCATCAACAACTTTAGTTTCCTCTTTAGTCTGAGACTCAAGAAGCATATTCTCATCAGAGAATAAGATAAAGTGTTGAATTAAGATTTTAGCAGCCTCTTTTAAAGCTTCTTCTGGATGAATCGAACCATCTGTAGAAATATCTAACAACAATTTCTCGTAGTCAGTTTTTTGTTCTACACGGTAGTTCTCAATGGTAAATTTAACATTCTTAATCGGAGTAAAGATCGAATCAATCGCGATTAATCCTACAGGACCATCAACGACTTTATTCTCATCAGCATTTACATAACCACGACCTTTAGCTACGCTCAATTCTACTTCAATTGTAACCGAGCTATCCATGTTACAGATAACCAAATCAGGATTTAATACTGTAAAGTTGTTTGAGAATTTTGTGATATCACCAGCTGAGAATTGCTCTTGACCATTGATTACTACAAATATCTTTTCGCTATCACCTTGATCACCAGTTTTTTGAAAACGAACTTGTTTCAAATTCAAAATGATCTCCGTAACGTCTTCAACTACACCTTTGATAGTTGAAAATTCGTGCGAAACGCCTGAAAACCTTATCGACGTAATTGCATATCCTTCTAATGAGGACAATAAAATACGGCGCAAAGCATTACCAATGGTTACACCAAAACCAGGCTCCAATGGACGAAATTCGAACGTACCATCAAAATCTGTAGATTTTTGCATGATAACTTTATCCGGTCTTTGAAATGCTAAAATTGCCATTTATTTCTTTTTAAAGTTTTTGTAATAATACTTGCAATACAATAGAATATGCATAATCCATAATGGACTATGCATATTGCTACTTTATTTATTATTTAGAGTATAACTCTACGATTAAGTTCTCTTTGATATTCTCAGGAATGTCAGATCTCTCAGGGAAACTTAAAAAAGTACCTGTAAGTTCTTTTGCATTCCACTCCAACCATGAGTATTTGTTGATGATTCTACCAGCAACTGAATCAGTGATTGTTTCAAGAGTTTGAGAACGCTCACGAACAGCGATTACATCACCTGGACGTAAGCTATATGATGGAATGTTAACTAATTCTCCGTTAACAGTAATGTGTTTGTGCGATACTAACTGACGTGCAGCAGAACGAGTAGGGGCAATACCTAAACGGTATACCGTGTTATCTAAACGAGCTTCTAATAATTTCAAGAAGATCTCCCCTGTAATACCTTGTTTTGAGGCAGCTTTAACAAACAAATTAGCGAATTGACGCTCTAACACCCCGTAAGTGTATTTTGCTTTTTGCTTTTCTAACAACTGAATAGCGTATTCAGATTGTTTACCTCTGCGTTTAGATGCTCCATGTTGTCCAGGAGGATAATTCTTTTTTTCTAACGCTTTATCTGGGCCGAAAATCGGCTCTCTAAATTTACGGGCAATTTTGGACTTAGGTCCTGTATATCTAGCCATTTTTTTTCTCTTAAAGTATCTATTAGCCTTTAGCTAATGAATCTTATCTTTAACCTAATTAAACTCTTCTACGTTTTGGAGGACGACAACCGTTATGAGGAAGTGGTGTGATATCTTTGATAGTAGTCACATCGATTCCAACAGTTTGTAATGTTCTGATAGCCGACTCACGTCCAGCACCAGGTCCTTTTACGAATACTTCTACTTTGCGTAGACCTAAATCGTATGCAACTTTTCCACAGTCATTTGCTGCTTGTCCTGCCGCGTACGGTGTATTCTTTTTAGACCCTCTAAAACCCATTTTCCCAGCACTTGACCAAGAAATAGTTTGACCTTGATTATTAGTCAAAGTTACAATGATATTATTAAACGTAGCATTGATGTGTGCTTGACCAACAGGCTCAATTACAACAATACGTTTTTTTGCAGCTTTTTTAGTTTTAGCCATTTCTTAATTTTTATTTAGTAGCCTTTTTCTTGTTTGCAACTGTCTTACGTTTACCCTTACGAGTACGAGAGTTGTTTTTAGTGCGTTGACCACGAACTGGTAAATGCTTACGGTGACGTAATCCACGGTAACAACCGATATCCATTAAACGTTTAATGTTTAATTGAATTTCAGAACGTAAAGCACCTTCCACTTTAATCTCATCAGAAATCAAAGTACGAATTGCTGCTAACTGATCATCATTCCAATCTTGAACTTTAATGTCATGACTGATTTCCGCCTTATCTAAGATAAGCTCTGCTGTTGTACGACCGATACCAAAAATGTAGGTAAGGCCGATAACACCCCTTTTGTTTTTAGGTAAGTCAATACCTGCTATCCTTGCCATATATGTTTAGCTATTATTTTTAAATAATTAACCCTGACGTTGTTTGTACTTAGGGTTCTTTTTGTTGATTACAAAAACTTTTCCTTTGCGACGAATGATCTTACAATCAGCGCTACGTTTTTTTATTGATGCTCTTACTTTCATGATTTTAATATTTTCAAAAGCTTGCACTATCAGACTACCAATCCGTTATTTATAACGGTATGTGATACGTCCTTTAGTCAAATCATAAGGAGACATTTCTAATTTAACTTTATCCCCAGGCAAAATTTTGATATAGTGCATACGCATTTTACCAGAAATATGAGCAATGATTTCATGCCCATTTTCCAATTCCACCCTAAACATAGCATTAGAAAGTGCCTCTCTAATTATTCCATCTTGTTCAATTGAGGCTTGTTTAGCCATATATTCTTGATTATTATTTTGTTAAATAGCCTGCAAACAGGAGTGCAAAGATATATAAAATAATTGAAAATCAACTATTTTTCACCTAAAACTTTCTCTACATGTTCAAATGTCAACAGCACATCGGGTTCACCTTTTCGAATAGCGACCATTTGCTCGAAGTGCGCCGACAGTTTACCATCAACAGTACTTACTGTCCATCCGTCATCCCAAAACTTCACGCCTGCCTTTCCTGCGTTGATCATTGGTTCAATACAAATAACTAAACCAGACTCTAGCTTAGCACCAGCACCACGTTTACCGTAGTTTGGCACCTCAGGTTTTTCATGTAAATGAAAACCGACACCATGTCCAACTAATTCTCGTACAATACCAAAACCATATTTAGAAACATGTTCCTGTATAGCTGCACCGATATCTCCAACACGTTTTCCAGCTACAGCTTGCTCTATGCCTTTGTACATAGATTCTTTTGTTACATCAAGTAACAGCTGCGCCTCCTCAGTAACATTACCCACACCAAAAGTATAGGCTGAATCACTAATAAAACCGTTTAGATTTACGCCACCGTCAACAGAAACAAGATCTCCATCTTTGATTATATAATCACTTGGAAATCCATGAACGATCTGATCGTTAACAGAAATACAAAGTGAGTATGGAAATCCATGATAATTAAGGAACGCAGGCGTACCACCATTATCATGGATAAACTCGTAAGCTAACTTATCAAGAGATAAGGTGGTGATGCCAGGTTTAATAACCTTAGCAACTTCACCAAGCAATTGCGAAAGTACATTTGCAGACAAACGCACTTGCTCTATTTCTTCCTCTGATTTATAATATACTTTAGACATCTAAAGAATTTAAATTGCCGACTGATCTACACCCTCAACTGACGCAGGAGTTCTTCCTTTTATACGTCCAGTTTTCATTAATCCGTCATAGTGACGCATCAATAAGTGGCTTTCAATTTGTTGCAAAGTATCCAACACAACACCTACCAAAATCAATAAGGACGTACCTCCGTAGAAATGCGCAAATTGATTATTAATACCGAATAAACTTGCAATAGCAGGTAATATAGCAATAATCGCAAGGAAAATTGCTCCCGGGAATGTGATATTTGAAATCACACGATCAATAAAGTTACTTGTTTCTAGACCTGGTTTGATACCTGGAACAAATCCACCATTTTTCTTCATATCATCAGACATCTGCTGAGGATTAACCATAATTGCTGTATAGAAAAATGTAAATGCTATAATCAAAACAGCAAAAGTTACATTATAAGCAACAGATGTATAGTTACTCAACGATGTTAAGAAATCAGACTGAAGATTAGGGAAAAATTGACCCAGACTCATTGGCACAAACATAATCGCTTGCGCGAAAATGATTGGCATTACACCAGCAGCATTAACCTTTAATGGTATATACTGTCTTACTCCACCCACTTGTTTGTTTCCAACAATCTTCTTTGCATATTGAACAGGAATCTTACGAACTCCTTGTACAATTAAAATTGTAAATACAACGACAAAGAACAAAGCTAAAAACTCCAATAATAATGGAATTGGTCCACCACCACCTTTACTCATACGTGATACCCACTCCGCAGTAATACCACTTGGCAATTGTGCGATAATACCAGTCATAATGATCAAGGAAATACCATTACCAATACCTTTATCAGTAATCTTTTCTCCTAGCCACATTACAAACAAAGTACCCGCTGTCAAAACTATTGCAGTAAGAATAGTGAACATAGGATCTGCTAATGTTTTCGCAGCAGGCTCAATTTGAGTTCTAACATACGCAAACGCTTGAAGCAAAGTAATCGCTAACGTTAGATAGCGCGTAATTTGATTCATTTTAGTACGACCACTTTCACCCTCTTTCTGCATTTTTTGGAAATAAGGAACCGCGATGCCCAGTAACTGAACAACAATGGATGCCGAGATATAAGGCATTACACCCAATGCAAAGATAGCTGAGCGAGAGAATGACCCCCCTGCAAACATATCTAGCAACCCAAGTAATCCTTCTTTTTGACCGGAAGCCAAAGCTTGAGGATTAACTCCAGGTAATACAATATGACATCCAATACGGTAAATCAGAAGAAATAGCAACGTATTCAAAATACGTGTACGTAAATCGTCTATTTTCCAAATATTGGTTAAGGTTGTGATTAGTTTCTTCATTTATTAAAGTTTAACAATAGAACCGCCTGCTGCTTCAATAGCTGCTTGAGCAGAAGCCGAGAACGCATGTGCTGTAACTTCAACTTTTGCTTTCAACTCACCACGACCCAAGATCTTAACTTTATCTTTCTTAGCTACTAATCCATGAGCAACTAATTCTTCCAAAGTTACAATAGTCAAATTATGCTTCTCAACTAATTCTTGCAAAGCATCTAAGTTTACACCATTATACTCTACGCGGTTTAAGTTTTTGAAACCAAATTTAGGCACACGACGTTGCAAAGGCATTTGACCACCTTCAAAACCGATCTTTGTACTATGACCTGAACGAGAACCTGCTCCTTTGTGACCACGTGTAGAAGTACCACCGCGACCAGAACCTGTACCACGACCAATACGTTTACGATTTTTTACGGAACCTTTTGCAGGTCTTAAATTACTTAAGTTCATTTTAAAACTAAATTGTGTTAGGCCTTCGCTTTCACTAAACAGGTCCTAACTATTAAAAAATTGATTGATAGCAAGTAATGGAAAAGACCCTAAAGCCCTTTCCATATGCTAATATTAAATAGTGCTGATAGCTACTAAGTGATTCACTTTTCTCACCATACCAATGATAGCAGGTGTAGCTTCAACTTCTACTGAGTGATTGATTCTTTTCAACCCTAATGCCTCAATAGTTTTCTTTTGGCGCTCGCTTCTGTCGATAACGCTCTTTATCTGGGTGATTTTAATTTTTGCCATGATAATTAACCGTTAAATACTTTGTTTAAATCGACACCGCGGTGCTGTGCTACTGTGTACGCATCACGCATATTAGCTAAAGCGTCAATAGTTGCCTTTACCACGTTGTGTGGGTTAGATGAACCTAATGATTTTGCTAATACGTCTTTAATACCTGCAGATTCTAATACGGCACGCATTGCACCACCTGCTAAAACTCCTGTACCTGCGATTGCTGGTTTAATCAAAACTGAACCACCTGAATATTTACCATATTGAGCGTGAGGAACAGTACCTTTGATAATAGGAACTTTAACTAAGTTTTTCTTAGCGTCATCAATTCCTTTCGTAATTGCTTCAGTAACCTCTTTCGCTTTACCTAAACCGAAACCAACGATGCCGTTCTCATCACCTACAACCACGATTGCAGAGAAACTGAAAGTACGACCACCTTTAGTAACTTTAGCTACACGTTGGATACTTACTAAGCGATCTTTTAATTCAATCTCGCTTGATTTTACTCTTTTTATATTGCTTAATGCCATTTCTTCTATGATTAAAAGTCTAAACCGCCTTCGCGAGCACCTTCAGCCAAAGATTTGATACGGCCATGGTATAAGTACCCATTACGGTCAAAAACTACTTTACTAATTCCAGCTGCAACTGCTTTTTCTGCAACCAATTTACCTACTGCTTTTGACTGCTCAACTTTGTTGCCTGAAGCAGCAAAATCTTTTGAAGTGCTAGAAGCTGACACTAATGTCTTTCCTGCAACATCATCAATAATCTGAGCGTAGATACCTTTATTACTTCTAAAAACTGACAAGCGTGGACGCTCTGTTGATCCAGCCAGGTGTTTTCTGATTCCTTTTTTGATTCTCTCTCTACGAGATGCTTTATGTCCTGCCATGGTTATTATTTTTTAGCTGATTTACCTGCTTTTCTTCTTAATACTTCACCTACAAACTTAATACCTTTACCTTTGTATGGCTCTGGTTTACGGAAACCGCGGATTTTCGCTGCAATTTGACCGATTAATTGTTTGTCGATAGATTCTAAAGTGATAGTAGGATTTTTACCTTTATCTGCAGTAGTTGTTGCTGTAATTTCCTTTGGCAACATAAATACAATCTGGTGAGAGAAACCTAAAGTTAACTCTAATACATTACCAGTACATGCTGCACGGTAACCTACACCGACTAATTCTTGAGTAGTTTTGTATCCTTCAGTTACACCGACAACCATGTTGCTCAATAGAGAGCGGTATAATCCGTGTAATGCTTTGTGTCTTTTTTGATCTGTAGCACGAGTTACAACGATGTTACCATCTTCTTGAGCAACTGTAATGTCACGATCAACTTGTTGTGTTAATTCACCTTTAGGGCCCTTTACCGTAACTAAATTCTTGTCAGATACAGTCACCGTTACACCAGCAGGTATAGCGATAGGCGCTTTTCCAATTCTTGACATTTCTTTGTGATTTTCCTAGATTAATAAACGTAACATAAAACTTCACCGCCAACATTTTGTAAGCGAGCTTCTTTGTCTGTCATAACTCCTTTAGAAGTTGACAAAACAGCGATACCCAAACCATTCAAAACACGAGGCATAGTCTCAACACTTGCATACTTTCTTAAACCAGGTTTACTCACACGTGTCAACGTACGAATAGCCGAGATCTTGCTAATAGGATTGTATTTCAAAGCAATTTTAATTGTGCCTTGAACTCCAGTCTCTTCAAATTTGTAATTAGCAATGTAACCTTTATCAAAAAGAACTTTAGTAATTTCTTTTTTAAGGTTCGATGCAGGAATTTCAACAACCCTGTGGTTGGCCTTAATGGCATTCCTTACTCGTGTAAGGTAATCCGCTATTGGATCTGTATTCATTATATATAAAATTGTGACAACGGTTTCCTTCCCAACCTTTGGGACAGACCTTTTATCGATTAATAAATTTTAACGTAAAAAACCCTAGCAAATCTTATATAAGATTTGCTGGGGCAAAATTACTTATTTTTTTGATATTACCAAGAAGCTTTTTTAACCCCCGGGATCTTACCGTCTAACGCCATCTCACGGAATGTAACACGAGAGATACCGAATTGACGCATATATCCTTTAGGACGTCCTGTTAATTTACAACGGTTGTGTAAACGAACTGGAGAAGCATTCTTAGGTAATTTATCTAATGCAGCATAATCACCAGCAGCTTTTAACGCAGCACGTTTGTCAGCAAATTTAGCTACTAATTTAGCGCGTTTTACTTCGCGAGCTTTTAATCCTTCCTTAGCCATTGTTATTAGTATTTTGATTTTTAAATGGTAAACCGAATTGTTTCAACAATTCTAAAGCCTCAACATCGTTTCCTGCGCTAGTCACGAAAGTGATGTCCATACCTTGAATTTTGTTGATTTTATCAATGTTGATCTCAGGGAAAATGATTTGCTCAGTAATACCTAAGTTGTAGTTACCTCTACCGTCGAAACCTTTATCATTGATACCACGGAAGTCACGAATACGTGGAAGTGATACAGCGATTAAACGATCTAAGAACTCATACATGTTGTTATCACGCAAAGTAACACGTGCACCAACAGGCATACCTTTACGTAATTTAAAGTTTGAGATATCTTTTTTCGATTTAGTTGCAACAGCTTGTTGACCAGTAATTAATGTTAACTCTGAAAGAGCATTATCAATTAATTTCTTATCTGAAGTAGCAGCACCTACACCTTGTGAAACAACGATTTTCTCAAGCTTAGGAACCTGCATAACACTTTTATACTGGAATTTTTCTTTAAGTGCAGTACGGATTTCCTCCGCATATTTCACTTTTAATCTTGGTACGTAAGTCATTATTTAATTTCCTCCCCTGATTTTTTTGCTACACGAACAATTTTACCATCTTCGTTAACTTTACGACCTACACGTGTAGGAGCTCCTGTTTTAGGATCAATGAAAGCTAAGTTAGAAATATGGATAGCTGCTTCTTTTTCAATAATACCACCATTAGGATTAGCCGCACTTGGTTTAGTGTGTTTTTTGATGATATTAGCGCCTTCTACAACAGCTCTATTAGCATCCACTAAAACTTGCAATACTTTTCCTTGAACACCTTTAGAGTTACCAGCGATAACTTTCACTAAATCTCCTTTTTTGATCTTGATTTTGTGTGTAGTTGTTGTTGTTTTTTTGTATGCCATAATTATAAAACCTCCGGTGCTAGTGATACAATTTTCATGAACTGTTTCTCACGTAATTCTCTAGCAACTGGGCCAAAGATACGTGTACCACGTGGTTCATCATTATTATTTAATAATACTGCAGCATTGTCATCAAAACGAATATAAGAACCATCTTTACGACGAATTTCTTTTTTAGTTCTAACAACTACAGCTTTAGAAACAGTACCTTTTTTTACGTTTCCTGAAGGTAAAGCGCTTTTGATGGTAACAACAATTTTATCACCTATCGAAGCATAACGCTTACCTGTGCCACCTAACACACGGATTACTAAAACTTCTTTAGCTCCGCTGTTATCAGCAACATTTAGTCTTGATTCCTGTTGTACCATGTTATTTAGCTCTTTCTAATATTTCTACTAATCTCCAATTCTTAGTCTTACTCAGCGGACGAGTTTCCATAATTAATACCGTATCGCCGATACCACAGGTATTAGTTTCGTCATGAGCAGTAAATTTAGTAGTTTTTTTAACGAATTTACCATAGATAGGGTGTTTCACTTTACGCTCAACCTTTACTACGATAGATTTCTCCATTTTATTGCTAACTACTAAGCCGATTCTTGTTTTTCTTAATTGTCTTTCCATTTCGACTTTAATTTATGCCTCAGAGGCTGTTTCTTTTTTAGCTGCAGCTTTACGAGCAGTCAACTCCGTACTAAGACGAGCGATTTCTCTACGAGCCGTTTTGATTACATTAGGGTTCTCAATTGCAGAAACAGCATGTGCAAATTTCAATTTGCTAAGGGCAGCTTTCTCTTGTACTAAACGAGCAGCTAGATCCTCTGTTGATAATTCTAAAATTTCTGAATTTTTCATTTTATTTCAGTTGTTATATTGGGTTATCATTAGTTTATATATAGCCTTAGGAGTAACGGTCCTAAGGCTAAAAAAATGATATTACCAACGATTTATGCTTCTACGTAATCTCTACGTATAACAAACTTAGTTTGAACCGGAAGTTTTTGAGCAGCAAGGCGTAAAGCTTCTTTAGCAATTTCTAAAGATACTCCTTCTGCTTCAAATAACATACGGCCTGGGCGGACTACGGCAACCCAGTATTCTGGAGCTCCCTTACCTTTACCCATACGTACCTCTGCAGGTTTTTTAGTAACAGGTTTATCAGGGAAGATACGGATCCAAACTTGACCTTCACGTTTCATGTAACGTGTCACTGCAATACGAGCTGCCTCGATTTGACGGCTTGTGATCCATGCTTCCTCCAATGATTTGATACCGAATGAACCGAAAGCTAACTCTGCTCCACGAGAAGCGTTACCTTTCATACGTCCTTTCTGCATCTTTCTGAACTTTGTTCTTTTTGGCTGTAACATGTTCGTTATCTATTTTAATCCCGCCAGAGACGGGATATATTAAAATCTTATTATTAATTAATCTCTTTTTGCACCACGGTTGTTTCCACCACGATTATTGTTTCCACCACGACGGTCACCACCACGACCACCTTTACGGTTGTCACGGCGATCAGCACCACCTTCGTTTCCACCACGCGTTTTCACACCAGAAGCTTGACCAATGTTTGGAGATAAGTCACGTTTACCGTAAACCTCACCTTTACAGATCCAAACTTTGATACCGATTTTACCGTAAGTAGTTAATGCTTCAGCTAATGCATAGTCGATATCAGCACGTAATGTATGTAAAGGAGTTCTTCCTTCTTTGTACTGCTCAGAACGTGCCATTTCAGCACCACCTAAACGACCAGAACACATTACTTTGATACCTTCAGCACCCATACGCATTGTCGAAGCAATTGTAGTTTTCATTGCACGACGGAATGAAATACGAGCCTCTAATTGCTTAGCGATACCTTCAGCTACTAATTTTGCATCTAACTCAGGACGTTTGATCTCGAAAATGTTAATTTGAACATCTTTCTTAGTGATTTTCTTTAACTCTTCTTTAATCTTATCAACTTCCTGACCACCTTTACCGATAACGATACCAGGTCTTGCTGTATGAATAGTTACTGTGATACGTTTTAAAGTTCTTTCAATAACAACTTTTGCTACACCACCTTTTGCTATACGAACAGAAAGATATTTTCTAATCTTTTCGTCTTCTACTAATTTATCGGCATAGTTTTTTCCTCCGAACCAATTAGAATCCCAACCTCTGATGATTCCTAATCTGCTACCTATTGGATTTGCTTTTTGTCCCATTTCTCAATAAATTAGTTTTGTTCAACGTTAGATTTACTGTCAACGATCAAAGTAACATGGTTCGAACGTTTACGAATTCTGTAACCGCGACCTTGAGGAGCTGGACGTAATCTTTTCAATTGACGACCACCTGCTACTGATACTTCTTTAACGTATAATTGACTATCTTCAACTGATTTACCTTCGTTTTTAGCTTCCCAGTTTTTAATTGCAGATAATAATAATTTCTCTACACGGATTGCTGCTTCCTTGCTTGTATGCTTCAAAATATATAAAGCATTCTCTACTTTCTCGCCACGAATTAAGTCCACTACTAAACGCATCTTACGAGGTGAAGTAGGGCAATTTAATAATTTGGCAGTAGAAGCTCCTCCTATTTGAGCTTTCTCTTGCTCTTTGCGCTGTTTTATTAAAACAGACTTTTTAAGTTTTTTTGTTGCTTCCATTACCTATTATTTTTTCTTTTCTGCGTGGCCTCTGAATGTACGCGTAGGAGCGAATTCGCCTAATTTGTGACCTACCATGTTTTCCGTTACATAAACAGGGATAAATTTATTCCCGTTGTGCACTGCAAAGGTATGACCAACAAAATCAGGAGAAATCATTGATCTGCGAGACCATGTTTTGATAACTGACTTTTTGTTAGTTTCATTCATAGAAAGAACTTTTCCTTCTAAGTTGTGATCGATATAAGGACCTTTTTTAATTGAACGAGCCATTATTTTTTCCTTCTCTCAATGATGTAACGATTCGATGTTTTCTTCTTGTCGCGTGTTTTGAAGCCTTTAGCTAAAACACCTGTGCGTGAACGAGGCTGACCTCCTGAGGTACGACCCTCACCACCACCCATAGGGTGATCGACAGGGTTCATAGCTACACCACGAACTCTTGGACGACGTCCTAACCAACGGTTACGACCAGCCTTACCTAACACTTCAATTCTTCTATCGTGATTAGATACCGAACCGATTGTAGCCACGCAAGTCAATAAGATCATACGTGTTTCACTTGAAGGTAATTTAATAATAGCGTATTTACCATCACGAGCAGACAATTGCGCATAAGTACCAGCCGAACGAGCGATTGAACCACCTTGACCAGGGTTCAACTCAATGTTATGGATGATAGAACCCAATGGAATATTTGCTAATGGAATAGTATTACCTACTTCTGGGGCAACTTTTTCACCTGCTACTACAGTCATTCCAACTTTTAAACCAGCTGGAGCGATGATGTAACGTTTCTCACCATCAGCATAATGCAATAGTGCAATACGTGCTGTACGGTTTGGATCGTACTCAATTGTAGCTACTGTTGCAGGGATATCTTTTTTATCGCGTTTGAAATCTATTAATCGGTATACTTTCTTGTGTCCCCCACCGATGTAACGCATAGTCATTTTACCGGATTTATTACGACCGCCCGATCTTTTGTTGCTTCCAACTACTAATGATTTTTCAGGAACATTAGTTGTTACGTCAGAATAGTCAGCGCCTACTCTGAAACGAGTACCAGGGGTTACCGGTTTGAATCTTTTAACTGCCATCTCTAATTATATAGTACTGTAAAAGTCAATAGTTTCGCCATCTTTAATTGTAATGACAGCTTTTTTATACTTAGGAGCTCTACCAGATACGAAACCTGCTTTTGTGTAACGGCTTTTTGCTTTACCTGCTACTACTGCAGTATTAACCGCAAGAACAGTAACACCAAACATAGCCTCAATAGCTGTTTTGATCTGAATTTTGTTAGCTCTGTGATCTACTTTGAAAGCATAACGGTTTAATTTTTCCGTTAAAAATGAAGCTTTCTCAGTTAAGATAGGTTTTTTAATAATGTCCATATTACTTAGCTAATGCCTCCTCCAAAGTTTTAAGCGAACCTGTAGTAAATAATAACTTAGCCGCATTTAATACATCATATGTATTTAATTGATCTACAGTTGTTACTTTTACTTTTTTCAAGTTTCTGCTTGATAAATAAACGTTATTATCTTGCGCTGATAAAACCAATAAAGTTTTCTCATCTGCTACATTCAAAGCATTTACAAAAGCAACATAATTTTTAGTTTTGATTGAGTCAAATTTAACTTCATCCAATACTACAACATTGTTATCAATTGCTTTGTAGCTTAACGCTGATTTACGTGCTACTTGTTTCAATTTTTTATTCAATTTGAAACTGTAATCACGTGGTTGAGGACCGAATACACGACCACCACCATTAAACAATGGAGATTTGATAGAACCCGCACGAGCACCACCAGTACCTTTTTGTTTGTGTAATTTACGAGTTGAACCCGCGATTTCATTACGTTGTTTAGATTTGTGAGTTCCTTGGCGTTGATTCGCTAAGTATTGTTTCACGTCCAAATAGATCGCATGATCGTTAGGCTCTAACCCAAATACCGACTCAGGAAGTTGCACCTTGGCACCTGTTTCTTTACCTGATAAATTTAAAACTTTAACTTCCATTTCCTATTTGTCTACAACTACATAAGAACCTTTAGCTCCTGGGATGGAACCACTAACAACGATTAGGTTTTGATCAGCATAAACTTTCAAAACTTGTAAGTTTTGAACTTTAATTCTGTCACCACCCATACGACCTGCCATACGCATACCTTTAAATACACGTGAAGGCCAAGAAGCCGCACCAATTGAACCTGGAGCACGTAATCTGTTGTGCTGACCGTGAGTCGCACCACCTACACCACCAAATCCATGACGTTTCATTACACCTTGAAAACCTTTACCTTTAGAAGTACCGACTACGTCAACATACTCCCCTTCTTCAAATAGTGTAACGTCAACTACGTCACCAAGTTGTTTTGCATCTGGGAAAGTTTTAAACTCTACCAGCTTACGCTTAGGCGTTGTATTTGCTTTCGCAAAGTGCCCTTTTAAAGAATTCGTTGTGTTCTTTTCTTTAGCTTCATCGAAGCCAAGTTGAACAGCAGCGTAGCCATCTTTCTCTTCCGTACGTATCTGCGTAACCACGCACGGACCAGCTTGAATAACAGTACACGGAATGTTTTTTCCCTCTGCATCAAACAGGCTTGTCATTCCTACTTTTTTTCCAATAATACCTGACATGTTGTAAATTAATTAATTAAAAGTCCATCGAAGCAGTAGGGCTTCGCTCAAGACGTATTTCCCCCAATAAGGGATTGCAAAAGTACGAAGAAATTTCTAACTACCAAATTATTAGCACATTATTTTTTTATTTTTTTGTCTAGATCGAATATTTAAAAAACTAACTAATCGAGATATTAAAATAAATTGAGAAATAACAAGAACAGTAAGTGAGCATCCTAATTCAATAATATATAATAAGAAGATAAATTATCAGAGCTTAATGGGAAATAATAAGATATTATACAACCAATACAAACATAAAAAACTCAAAAAAACTATCCATAGCATATAAGCTGCGGATAGTTCATGTGCCTTTTTAAATTAACAATGATCTACATTTTAATGACAGACTGCCCATCCAACAGTCTTTTATATCGGACTAAAGCTTCTACATAATAATAGTCCGCATAAGTCAAGGGAACGTCAACTTCTGTCTCATGTGGAATAGATCCCACACTATGTTTCAGTATATAACCACCAGCTTCCTTATACTCCGCCTTATAAGGTTTAGAAGATAATGACCGCAACATTTGTTCTGCTTTGACAATATATAATTGACTTTCAGCCCCATCAGTATATTGAGCAAGTTCCAATAAAGCAGAAGCCATTACAGCAGCAGTTGATACATCACGCAGATCTTTCTGTTTGTAATATTTACTTGAAGCACTTAATTTATTTTGATCCATGTCCCAGTACGGAATTAAATCTTGGGGCAAATTTGGATGATTCAAATAAAAATTTGCAATATTTCGTGCCTGTCGTAGATATTTTTGATCCTTAGTTTCTCTAAACATCATGGTATATCCATACAAACCCCAGGCTTGGCCTCTAGACCAAGCTGATTCATCAAAAGCCCCTTGCGCAGTCTTCTTCGAGATTATACTTCCATCCTTACTGTTATAATCAACAACATGATAAGAACTATAGTCTTTTCTATAATGATTGATCATTGTTGCATCCGCATGTTTAATTGCGATGTCAGCATAACTTGAATTACCTGTCATCTTGGATACCTCAATTAAAAACTCTAAATTCATCATATTATCTATAATAACCGGATAAGTCCAAGATTGCCCATCCCAATTCTTACCACCATCCCATGATCGAATAGTTTTTGTCGCATCCTTGTAACGTGTAGCCAAAGAAGCAGCACCTGTACTCAGCACATTCTTATAAGCACTAGAATCATTTGTCAATCTTAATGCATTTCCAAAACTGCAGTAAAGCATAAAACCCAGGTCATGCGTACCTTTATTATTCTTTTCTTTTTCTAAATATTTCAACTTTCGTTTAGCCTCATCTAACAATTTCGTATCATTCGAATATTCGTAAAGATACAATACAGTACCTGGATAAAAACCAGAACACCACCAACTAGACCCCCAATTCACATATTTACCATTTTGGAAAGTCGTAGGAATATCGGCTTCTTTAACAGAAGCAGCGAGGTAACTAATTTGTTTTTTTGCATCTTCCAGATTTTCATTCACAAAAGCTGAATCAAGGTTTAACTTATTCTTGGCAAGCCCTCTTTTAGTCTGGCACGAAACCCCTTGAAGAGCAAATCCTACTATTCCAAATAGGATTAAATAATTTCGAATGTTCATTTAAAACGTTATTTTTTTGAGTTTTTAATAATTTACATAATAATCTTTCGGAAACTGTTCCGCATTCCAGCACTTTTGCGAAGTCCACTTTTCTGGACTACAGGTCCAAAATTCATCATTAGCCGGCAATCCGAGAGGAAGGAAGGATAAAGAAGCTACATACATAGAGCCAGCATTCGTATAGTAATCTGCCAAATTCTGCTGCTGGTCACCAACTACTCCCATACTAAGCCATCCAGAAGGTGAAAAAGTCTTATCAATATAAATATGTCTCAGTATTGCAGTTAAGGCAGCTCGCACCTGACCCTTAGAAATATCCGCTGGCAGCCTATTTTCAAGAGCCACTGCAGCCAGGGGTTGAAAAGCAGCATTCTTATATGTTGAAGAGCGACCAACTACCATATAATAACCTTCTGGGGAAATCATGCGTTCCAAGTGATGTGCATATCGCTGCATCCTTTTATAAGCACGATCAAACATTTCTTTGTATTTCTTATCTACGTTTATATTATGGCGCAGTGCTTCAACCTGCATATTGTGAATAACGTAACCATTGTAATGATCGAAACTAAAGTGAGCACCATCACTATACCACCCATCGCCCACATACCATTCTGTATCAAATTTATTTACAGCATAATCTATTTTTTCTCGTGCGCACTCCTCACCGGTATAATGTAAAAACGTCTCAGTCATGGCCGCAAAAAGCAACCAGTTACTTTCATTAGGTTTAATTTTACGTAGTAGTTTAAATTCTTCGACAACCCTTTTCTTTGTTACCTGATCCAATGGTTCCCACAGTGCCTTGGGTGCCCTTAGAAACGCAAGGGCGAGATGTGCTGCATCTACCAGTGTTTGCGATGAAGGACCTCGCCATGTAAAATAATCCGGGGATTGAGGATCTACACCATATTGAATCCCCAATAAGGCCTGATCACGTAATTTTTTACGTAGCTTTCCTTCTTCGGAGCTGTCATCAGGTAAAGCCAGCCAAGGGGCCATACCTGCCAGCAGTCGACCGAAAGCCTCGAGGTATCCAACGCCCGGATCTCTACTGTCAAAAGTAGGACTTACCTCCATCGGCATCTTTTTGCGCCATTGCTGTTTACTGATATTATCCAATATAGGTGTAGCCATCTTGCTTAGTATTGAAACCCAATAAGCACGGTCATTCCCTGCATAACTTATGCCTTCATCAGATAAAACACTTGCCTTCGCCCCCATTGGCAACGATGCCGTCAATGCACCAACGCCAGCACCACCTAACAATTTTAATACAGATCTTCTCTTCATCGATAATGGTTTATAAATAATGTGTGCTCAACAAACACGCAAAACATTAAAAATCTTTATTTTAACACAGAAAAACAAACTAAAAAGAATCAATCGCTCGTGCAATCGTTTGCTAGAGCGATTGATAACAAATTCTTTACAAGAAAAGAAAAATCTTTCTTTATTTCTTAATCATCCCAGCCACTGTTTTGTGTCAATGATGTGTTTCGTTCCCGTTCCACTTGTGGGATTGGCCATGTATAAAGTTGATCACCTCGCCAGTCATACGGCGAAACAACTCCTCCCCATGCCTGTTTAATACCATTTCCTGTGTAAAAAGATGTTTCTTTCAATGTTTTCCATCGCAACTCGTCAAAGTAGATAACTCCTTCACACATCAATTCACGACGGCGTTCTTCACGAATTTCTTTTCTGAGATCCTGCTCACCTATCCCTAATAGTAATTCTCCAACTCCGGCACGTTTTCTTACCTCATTTACTTTTAACACAGCTTCACCAGGCTTTTTCGATTCATTCAATGCTTCTGCCCATAATAAAAGGATATCTGCATATCGCATCACAATATAATCATAAGCCCCTGCCTCTCTATTGGGAATACCTGGGTTAGCTCCCTCATAAACAAACTTACGTGGGTAATAGTAGAAATTAGGGACAATATCCGTTCTCAAGTCAAACACACCACCAAATTCTTGCCGATATGGCCATCTTGAAGTGAAGGTTTGGTCTGTCGCACCGTTTGCTCCTACAAAAGTAGAATAAGGTAAAATCACGTTGCTTACTAACCTCGGATCTCTATCTTCATAGGCTTTCTTAAGGCGTTCTTCATTAGCCGTAGGCAAATACAAAGACATATCAAGCTTATTTGTAGTCCGTTTTTCAATGTTCGATATTTCAGCAGGGGTTAAATTATTCCGTAAGAAAAACACCTCCCTTTGGCCCGGTGCCATCTGATTATAACCTGGTAGGTAATCATCCCAATCAAATTTAGCACCATCTTTACGTTGATAGCGATCTACCGCATCGGGATGTACCAAATAGGTATTCCAATTGGATCCAAAAGCTGATCGTGATCCAAACCTGAATTGGTAATCTGAACCATATCCTGCCAAAGCGATATTCTGGATACTAAATATAATTTCAGGACTTTGCTCATTATCACCTTTAAACAGATTGGCATAATTACCAAATAAGGTATGTCCCATATTTTTGACTTGCTCAAAGTCGGCAATGGCTTTTGCCCATTCTTGCGTATACATATACACCTTACCACGAAGCGCATATGCTGCAGATTTAGTCACTCGCCCAAACTCGGCCTTTCCTTTATCATAACGATTTGACAATAAAGGTTCATTGATACAATCTGTTAGATCTTTAATAATCAAATCCCAGACTTCTTTTTCTGTACTCCTTGGTTTATCCACCTTATCCCACTCGATTGGTTCAGTGTAAATGGGGACTCCTTTATACAGTTGATTTAACCGATAATAATAGAACGCGCGCAAAAATTTCATCTCTGCAAGCAATCTTGCTTTCTTTTCAGCCCCTACAGGTGACACATTGGCGATACCATAGATCGCATTATTACTTCGGTGAACACCCTCATACAAATTTTGCCAGGTAGATGAAAAAATACCCGATGACGCAGTAGCCGTTGCGTTCATCAAGGTTGAATTGTCCCTCCCCTGAAGAGTCGCGTATGTGTCATATACATACAACATCTGACCTAAACGCAACCCCTGATAAACACCATTTACACCTTGGTCGGTAAGATTTTCTGTTAACCACATATTATTGGTTAATACCTGTGTTTTAGGGACAGTATCCAATAAATCCTTCTGACAAGAAGAAAACAATATTGCAGAACCGATAGTCACGCAAAGCAGTATTTTTTTACTCCACAAATTATATTTTTTTATATTATTTTTCATGATCTTTCTATTTTAGAATCCAATATTCAAACCAAAAGCAAACTGTTTCATTGTTGGATATTCTGCTCCTGCACCAACTTCTGGATCTAACCCTGGAAAGTCCGTAACCATCAGTAGATTTTCACCTGTAAAAAATACCCGTAAGCTCCGTACTTTAATTTTTTCAGTTAGTTTCTTATCAAACGTATAACCTATTTGTAAATTTCTAAGTTTTAAAAAATTTGCCTTATATAACCAATAATCGCTTGCTTGATTATTGATATTTTCCGCTGAAGTGCCATATTTCAATCTAGGGAAATATCCATTTTGATTGGTACGTGGATCATTTGGTGCCGCTGGGTTATAGAAATAATGATCATCTGCAATACGAGTGGTCACTTGGTTACCAAGAATCAACACATTATTATTATAACCAATATCTGTCCAGTAATACTGTCCTCCAGCCTCTCCTGCCCAAATCATAGACATATCCAGACCTTTATAAGAGAACCCAAGATTGAATCCATAGATATATTTAGGACTTGTCGACGTCCCAGTAAAGTACTGATCGGCATTATTTCCATAAATACCATCTCCGTTCCGATCGGCATAGACCAAGTCTCCATAATACATACGTGCATTCGCACCATAACTATCCGCAATAGCTTGGGATGAGGTTATAAAAGAATAGCCAGCAGCTTTCATTGCTTTTGCCCATTCGTAATCCTGATCCGTACGGATCATCCCTGTGGTAGGTCCACCATTGATATTAACCGAACCATCGGCATTAAAAGAACTTCCATCACCTCTATATACTTGGCGTAGATAGAATTCATCCAGCTGGTATCCCTCAAGTCTCCGGTTTACACCGCCTGTGGATACATCACCCAAGTTAGTATTCCAGACCATTTTTCCCGTTCCGTCATCAACCATACCTTGAACCAGCTTACCCTCATATTCCGTGACTTTATTTTTATTATATGAGAAATTACCACCAATGTTATAACTAAAATCCCCAATCTTATCCCGCCAGTTTAGATTGAGCTCAATTCCTTTATTACGCATAGCGGCTTGGTTGTAATAAGGGCCACTAGCGGTACCAGCCGTAATTGGCATTTGTGCTGTACGAATAATGTTTGAAGTTTTACGATCGTATAAACTTAGTTCCACAGATGCACGACGGTTTAATGTTGCAAATTCCAATCCAAGCTCTCTATTTTCGGAATCTTCCCATTGCAACAAGTTATTGCCAAAACGTGACAATGCTAATCCGTTGGCTTGAGCTCCATTAAATGAATACCCCACCGAACCATATACTCCGTGCCAGCCGTAAACATTCAAATCATCTCCGCCATCATTCCCCAATTTACCCCATGAAGCCCGAAGTTTAATATCCTGTACGTAAGGATTAACGGCTTCCATAAACGACTCTTTAGATAATATATAACCAACAGAAGCAGAAGGGAATGTACCGTATTTTCGTCCCCGTCCAAATTTTGAAGCTCCATCTCGACGTAAACTGAATTCTGCTAAATATTTTGCATCGTAGTCATAGCTAGCACGACCAAAAAAGGAACGCATGGAGTTATCAGATTCCCCTCCAGAGATACTGTTCATCTCCGTTCCTGTACCGATATTGGTAATGGTCGCATCGATCAATCCTTTTCGAGAAGCACTAAATCCGGAATCGTTGTAATAAAATTCATTATGACCAACTAATGCGCCAATCGTATGTTTACCAATCGTCGTATTATAACGCAATACGTTATCGAAAGATTTTCTGTAAATTTTACCATAAGACTGTCCAGTCGTCGAAGTCGCAAGATTAACAGGCGTCGATGTAATCGTCATGGTTGAAAAGTCATAGCGTGGTGACGGATCAGACCAGGTTTTCACTTCATCAAATCGGCTCTGATAGTTAAATTTCGTTTCAAATGTCAAACCCTTCCAAAGTTTAACATTAGCAAATAAGGTCGTGTTGAATCGTGTACGCTCATTGCTTCCCTTATTATCGTAAAGATAGGTCATTAAATTGTTCAGCTGTGATGATTCACCGGAGCTGAGTACAGCACTTCCAAACTTACCGTCATACATTGGGTAAATACCCGGTGTCGTTTGCCGTAAGAAATTATACAGATTGGCATCGGAAGCCATAGAACGATCTTCTTTCAGAATAAATGTCTGTGTACCTACTGTAAGGAAGTTGGTAATATCGGTCTCCAGATTCACCCGCCCTTCATAGCGCTTCATGCCTGTGTTGTGCATTATGCCTGGGTTGTCTTGTATTCTTCCAGATAGGTTATAGCGGATATTTTCACTACCTCCTAAAACACTGACATTATGACTCTTTAACCACGCGTTCTCATAAATCCAATCTCCCCAGTTGGTATTGGGAAATGCGACGTAATTTGGTATGCCCTGAGCGGTCATACCATTTGGATCAGCATTTGCCGCTGTCCAGGTATCAATAGCACTTTGCGTATATGGACCTTTCTCGCCTATATTTTCTGCAGCTTCCTGAAACAAGCTCATATGCCTCAAATAATCGCTTAAAAATTCAGGCTTCGCGCTTGGTGTCGTTCGCGAAAATAAACCTGAATATTTTATTTGCGGTGCTTGTCCGACTTTTCCTTTCTTTGTCGTAATGACAATAACTCCATTAGCAGCCCTCGCACCATAGATCGCTGCCGAAGAAGCGTCTTTTAATACCGATATTGTTTCAATATCTTCTGGATTTACAGCATCCATTACCCCTTGAATACCGTCAATAATCACCAAAGCATCATTATTGTTCATGGTACCTGTACCGCGTACGCGAATGGTTGCTCCATCACTACCAGGCTTACCATTGCCGACCTTCACCTGAACACCGGCAGCCAGCCCCGACAAGGCCGAGGATACATTCGTCACAGCCCTGCTTTCAAGTTTTTTTCCATCGATAGTTGCAACAGAACCCAATAGTTTGGATTTCTTCTGTTGCCCATACCCCACAACAACAACCTCATCAATCGCCGAGCTGGCACTTTCCAACGTTACATTAATGGCATTGCGGCCATTTAGTACAATCTCTTGATTTTGGTATCCTACATAAGAAATTACTAGCGTTGCGTTAGGGTTCACAGATAAGGAATATGTTCCCGATCCATTTGTGGAAGTAGAGAGCGTCCCCCCCTTCTCACGAATTGTTACACCTGATAATGGTGTTCCTTGACTGTCTTTGATTTGTCCCGTTACATTTACTTTCTGCTGGGCGTGAACTGTACCTACAGAAAATAGTGTCATCGCGGACAATCCTATTGCGTAAAACTTAGCCATACTTTAGGAAATTGGTTTTATAATTAAAAATTGGTTATTTAACAAGCTCAAAATTGATTAAGTGCGGTCATTTAATAGGGTGATTTTTATAAATATTAAGGGGTAAAATCTTAAATTTGATGGTATAACCTTTATTCATCTATGAATTTCCTTTTAAAGCAGATCCAAAACATGATCATTACTGCATGGCTATTTTGTCCATTTATGTCTTGTTTGGCCCAGAATTTCAGTTTTGAAACACTAACACAGGACAATGTATTAGATAAACAGGCGGTATTGAGTATCGCTCAGGATAAAAATGGAAAACTTTGGTTTGGAGGAGGTCCAAATCTGTTTATTTATGACTCACAGAATGTTATAAACCTTCGAGTTCAGGATAGCGTATTCAACAAATTAGATTATATCAACAAGATTTGTATAAACGACAATAATGATCTTTTTATAGCTACCGCTACTCAGGTATTTATTTTCAATATAGATAAACGAAAGCCTCTCCTAATAAAAGGAAAGCCCTTTATCGAGAAAGTCCTTATCTCAGACATACAAATTCTATCCTCCCATATTTTCTTATGTACAAATAGGGGTCTATATATAGCTATTCCCGCCTCAGGCTCTTATGATTTTAAATTAATTTTAGACCGTCCTCATACACAAACTATTGTTCAAACAGGAGCAGACTCCTATACAATAGCTAGCGCTAACGGTATCGAATCATTTACCTATAAAAACAAGCGGCTATCTGAAACCCGCAACCTGGGCTTACCACAGTTACCACTAAAGGAACGAATCTTTAGTACGATGTATGTGAAAGATAACACGCTTTGGGTAGGGACAAAACTACATGGTCTATTTCTGTTTAATTTTTCCAGTCAAAATTGGAAAAATCTAACGGAAGGAAATAGTAATCTCTTAAGCAATAATGTTCGTAAAATCATTAAAAACACAAATGGAGAACTATTAATTGGCACATTGAAAGGTCTTTCCGTTTTCAATGGATCCCCTGTTTTCACAAATTACAAACATAATACATCCATCAAAAACTCCCTCAGCCAGAACTCGATTTATGATATCTTTGTCGATAATCAAAAAGTAGTCTGGTTAGGAACATATTTTGGGGGTATCAACGCAGTTTATCCTGATTTTATCCCTATACAAACCTACTCTACACGTTCGCTATTAAGTCAACGGTTGAATAGCGATATCGTGGGTAGTTTTGCCGTTTCCAAGAATGCTGCTTGGATAGGCACTGAAGAAGAAGGAGTCAATAAAATTGATAAAATTACGGGGAATACTAGTCCACAACCCAAATTTACCCGATCAAACCTGATAAAAGACCTCTATGTCCGGGATGAAAAATTATATGCCGCACAATATGGTGGAGGCTACTCCATCATTGACCTAAAATCGGGCAACACCAAAAATTATCTCCTCGAAAAGGATCTCTTAAACCTGAAAAACAATATTTATAGCATTTACGTGGATCCGGCACAACGAATCTATCTAGGCACAAATAAGGGGCTTTACATTGCGGAACAGGAAAAACCACCACAGTTTCATTCCTCACTAGCAGCAAACACAATAGATGAGATACAGGCAGATGATAAACAACAGATTTATTTCCTGCAATCAGGAAAGCTATTTCGAAAAAAGACTTTTAGCGCTACTGTCCAATCCATAAAGCAAATTGACTCACTTTACATCAATGGATTTTATGTCGCGCCCGATGGCAATATCTGGCTTACCTCGAAAGGGGATTTATATCATTTCGATGTTAAGGATAATGTGACCCTTAAAGCCCATTTTCCCAATAACACCCTAGGTTGGCCTGTCATGATCGACAAACATTTCTGGATCAGCAGCAAAAATGGACTGATTTTCTTCGATCCAAGCACAAAGTATCATACTGTCCTTAATCAGTATGATGGTCTCCCTGTTAAGAATATGCAAGGGGCTAAGGTCTATAGCGGTGAAGCCGGATTTTTATTCGTGACTACATTGAATGGTTTAGTTTCGATCGACACCCGAAAAATCACTTTCAATCAGAAAAAACCGAATGTGCTTTTTAGAAATATATTCCTTCAAGATACACCCTTAAACTATGGTCGCATCCAGCAAGGTGATCAACCCAATAACTATACGTTGCAATTACTTTATGACGAGAATTTTATCACGGTCAATTTTTCGAGTTCCAAATTTATCAAACCACAGAAAAATAGATATCGGTATAAGCTCGAAGGTTTTGATAAAGGTTGGATAGAAACCAATACACCAAGTGTCAGATATACCAATATTCCCGAAGGACAGCATACACTCAGTGTATATGCCAGCAATAATGATGGTATCTGGAGCAGTACCCCACTACAAATACACATTGATATAAAACCTCCACTCTGGAGAACATGGTGGGCCTACCTCTTATACGCCGGACTATTTACACTCGGGGTACACTTTGTCATTAAATTTGTTGTGGAACGCGAGATGTTGATCAATTCCGAAAGAGAACAGGAAAAGAAAATCAAATTCTTTACACAAATTTCGCATGAGATCCGGACCCCGCTTACCCTGATCATGTCACCTCTGGATGAAATCATTACCGAAACAGCCAACTTATCTACTACCCAATCTAAGATAAAACGGATTAAAAAGAATACAGCTAAATTATTGGGGGTAGTTAACGAGCTACTTGATTTCAAAAAATTTGATGACAAGCACTTCATCTTGAAACAGAGCGATATCACCTTCAGGGAATATATTGAAGACACATTCTATCTCCTCAATGATCTTGCCCAGAATAAACATATAAATTATTATATCCGACAATTGGATGCCGTAGGGTTACAATCCATAGACGCTATTCAATTTGATAAGGTCATGTTCAATCTATTGTCAAACGCCATTAAGTATACACCCGAGAATGGCACAGTTTATCTTGAGCTCCTTGAGAGCGAAGACAACATCATTATCAACATCGTTGACAACGGGATTGGCATCGCAACGGACAATCAATTCAAGATTTTTGAAGAATATTATCGGGAGGAACAAACAAATGACAGTATAGGTACTGGCATCGGACTAGCCTTAACTAAGCAGATTGTCCTACAGCATCAAGGAGAGATCCGTTGCTTTACCATGAAAGATGAAAAAGGAGAATGGACGGTTTTCAACCTACGTTTACCGAAGCTATCAAAAGTCAGCATGTCCGCTCCTACAGACTCCCTGATGACCATTATAGATGAATCAAATTCAACAACTCCGACATTATTAGGCAGATCTTTGCAACGGACCATTCTGATTGTCGAAGACAATAGAGAGCTTTTGGATACCATAGTTCATTTGTTTCAGGATAGCTATACCGTCATCACGGCTGTCAATGGAGAAGATGCCTTATCGAAAGCGCAAGAGTATATTCCTGACTTGATCTTATCTGATCTGATGATGCCTTATATGAATGGAACCCAGTTATGCCTGGCAGTAAAAACAAATATCGCAACCAGTCATATTCCTGTTATCCTGTTGACTGCAGTGACAGACAGTGAATCACAGACACAGGCCCTACAATATGGAGCAAACATCTATCTAACAAAACCTTTTGACAATAGGCTGTTGTTTCTATCTGTGCAGAATCTCATAGCAATCAGTCATAAAAAGAGCAAGGAATTTCAGGTCAAAAAAACAGATTTCGACAATGAACTGGATGCTAAATTTATTGCTACATTAGATCAACTGATCGAAGATAATATGCAGTCGGATGACTTTGATGTTAATTTTATCTCCCGAAAGATGGGTATGAGCACACCTATTATTTACCGAAAGCTCCGGGCGATATCCAACCTTTCTATCAATAATTATGTGAAGATGTACCGGCTTAACAGAGCGAAGGAGTTGCTAAAATCTTCGATGAATGTCAGTGAGGTAGCCTATGCAGTCGGATTTTCTGAAAGAAAGTACTTTAGCAGGGAATTTAAGAAACAATTTGGGTATAATCCATCACAGCAAATAGCAGACTCCTACGAAGATAATTAAAACACAAAAGGGATTAAATATTTGAAAAAAGATTGTAGGCAGGGTACGAATAGATTTAAAAGTAACAAAGGCGCCTAAATGGGGCCCTTTGTTACTTTTATCTTTACTGTATTTACTTCGCGATTTCCTTAATCATTGTTTCACCATCCAAGAGCCTTTTATAGCGCACTAATGCTTCTACATAATAGTAATCAGCATATGTCAGTGGTACATCAATCTCCGAATTTAAAGGAAGTGCCCCCACACTATGTTTTAATAAATAACCGCCATTTGTCTCATAAACTGCTTTATAAGGTTCTTTGGATAAATTAGTAAGCATTGTCTCTGCATTAGAAAGATAAAGGGCAGATTCCTTACCTTTTGTATATTGAGCCAATTCAAGTAAAGCAGATGCATACAATGTGGCTGCCGAAACATCCCGAAGATCTTTTTTAGCATACATTTTACTAGATTGATCAATCTTATCTTTATCAAAATCCCAATAAGGAATTAAATCTTGAGGCATATTCGGATGATTCAAAATATATTTCGCAATATGTCTAGCTTGATTTAGAAATTCCTTTTTATTTGTTTCTCGATACATCATCGTATACCCATAAAGCGCCCAACCTTGGCCTCTAGACCATGCGGATTCATCATAAGCACCTTGGTGCGTTTTTTTTCCAATAACTTTGCCGCTATTCACATCATAGTCAATAACATGATATGAGCTATAATCTTTCCTAAAATGATTTTTCAATGTTGTTTCCGCATGCTTTATAGCCAAGTCATAATATTTCTTATTACCAGTCATTTTTGAAACCTGCGTCAAAAACTCTAAATTCATCATATTATCAATGATAACGGGATAATGCCAAGGTTTGTGATCCCAAGACCGAATTGTTTTTGTTCTCTCATTAAAACGAGAAGCAAGAGAAGCAGCACCTGTAACTAATACATCTTTATATTTCGCAGAATCGCCGGTCAGACGTAAACCATTGCCGAAACTACAAAACAGCATAAAACCTAGATCATGTGTACCTTTATTATACTTTTCTTTCTCCAAATTAGGTAATTTCTCTTTTACATTTTTTAATAATTCCTGATCTTGAGTCCCTTCATATAAATACCAAAGTGTACCAGGATAAAATCCAGAACACCACCAACTGGATGATGAAAAGATCTCTTTATTATTTTCAAAAGTTTTAGGAAATTTCCCATTGGGTGTTGCATTTGCCAAGACTTTAATTTGGAGAGCTGCGTCATTCAAATTCTGCTGAATAAACTCTTTCGATAATTTCAGATCCCGGGATTGACCTTGAACAGTACATATTCCTAAAACAGAACATAATACCATGATAATCTGTCTTTTCAATTTCATCATAATTTACAATAATCTTAATTCGCTATTATTTTATATATCACTTGATTCCTTAATTCCATACTTTTAATTAAAACATTCATTTTATAAAGCATTCCACCCCACACTTTAATCAATCGTGGATCCTCGATTTCCTTATTTTCTAAAGAAAAAGTAACCGTTTCCCTTTCGAAATTTATAAAGACTTTTTTCCCATTATCCAATTGTAAGAAAAAGCCATCCTTTACTAACTGAGGTTTTATTTTAGATATGAAACTAATCGATTGTGGTTTTTTAAATTCCTCCAATTGATACTGTTCTTCTACCCTGATTTCATTATTTCCTGCATGCATCTTGATAGTTCGCATCCAAGATTGTACTGCGGCTTCTTTAGGATAAGCCTTCGCAACATTGACACGGTATTGAGCAGTTTCATTATTAGTTATATACTCGACATCCTCCGCATGATAAGACCTTCCATCCTTTTGCTGTATTCCATTTATAATAGGAAGATTATGCCATTGCGATTGCATATTCCACAATGTATAGCGATTCCTACTAAAAGTTTCTTTGGTATAAGTTCCCACACCTACATCAATTAAAACTGGCGTCGAATCCAAATAGAGCATATAGCTTCCAACATCATTATGATTATGGCTTACCCCATTATTACTTCCTATCGTAGCCAAGAATAAATTACCCTTTTTATTTAAACTCCGCATAGTTGCCTGTCCCAAACTCTCATAAAAATGAAATTGGGGGGCTATAAAGTCTTTTCGATGATTACTTAATTCATTATAAATAGACGCATGCATTAAAAAATCCTGTACTGTTCCTAATGACATACTTGGTGATTTTAGAGTTGTCAAATAGCTTGCGTATGCTTTTAGATTATCATCATTATATAAAGTACCATAAGCCCATATTTTAGCAGGATAGGGTACTTGTATCGCCTCTGCATCTGCGAAATTGATGTATCTATTTCTGTAAATGTGAGAATTCAAGATATAGTTGCCAATATTAAATAATTTATGTTCCTCCTTAAATGTCACCTCTCCATCCGACACATCCTCTAACCACAACAACATCTGTCCAAGTTCACCACCAGCATGTAGCCAATAAGAGGGCCCCTCTTCACACGCACCATCTTCAGCGTAAGAGTCAATAAATTTATCCGCACTATGAGCCAACTTCTGAATAATCATCTTCAATCTAGAAGCATCTTCTTCCACTAACAATGCTACTTTAAGAACATTGGTGTTGATCCAAATATTCCAGTTATTAACCATATTGTTTGACTGAAGCGCCATCCACCAAAAATCATCTCGGACTAAATAAGGATTTAAAATACGGCTCTGTAAGACATCTTTCAATTTTTTAGTAATCATAGGAGAAATTTGGTTTAATTCATCGCCCAACAATAAATAAACCATCGCCAGATCAGCTGCTACCCGACCTGCTCCTAGATCAATATAATCGTCCAGTGGATCAGGCAAACCAATTCCAGATTTTTGCACTACAATATGTGCAGGACTTACCCAAGTACTTTCTTCCATCATTAACCAGAGGCCATTAATAATCTGCGGAATAAAACGTCCCTTTCCCTCAACCAATTCTCCTATAACCAAATGCGATACGATACTCCTGCGTGTATTAATATCATCCTCGTAGCGAGTTCTGTTTCCATCAGTCTTATATTCAAGATATTTTGTAGCTAACAATGATGGCCAAGTAAATAAATTCGCATCCTCCGCAACTTTCATTATGTGGGACTTTTCCAATATTGATAGCGCTTGAATAGCTTTTTTCCATTCATTTTTCTTTTCCAACCGCCAGTCATCAATACGATTAACGGTATTTGTCAAAACTGCACCTGAAAGATGCCGCTCTAAGGTGTGTTGTCCAAGTGCATTAATTTGCAACATAACAAAAAAGAGAAACATTAAAATTTTATAGCATTTTCTACTTCTTCTCATAAACTAATGCTCGAGAGCCCTTATTAAGTGTAAAAACAATTATTCCATCAAGATCTATTTCATACTTACCCTTTCCTTTAATCACAATCATTGGAGCCGATATCCCCGATTCAACTCCAATTGTACCCGTATGTTGACTTTCGATCTCCACAGTTTGCGTTATACCATTTTTCCTCTTTGCAGAAACCAGAAAAGCTCCATCAGTCAAAAACCTTTTAAAAGAAATATCTTTCCAGGAAGTAGGTACAGCGGGAAAAATTCTTAATTTTCCATTCCAATATTGTAAGCACAGTTCTTGGATGCTTGTCATTGCTGCTAACGGGGTTTCAATTACTGGTCCCGACTCGGCATAAAGCGTATTCTTTTTAATATAAGATTTTAATAAATTATCAAGAGATGCTAAGGCATCATCTCCCCTTCCCATCATGGCATACATCGATGCGGCACCAGTAAATGAATAACCTTGCAAGAACTGATTTTTACTCTGCCAGTACTTAATTGAACGCTCAATCAAAACTCTATTTTCCTTTTGATCCCAATTAATTTCATAAAAAGGATAGATCATCATTAAATGCGAATAATGTCTATGTGACTCACCATAAGGAACATCCTTAGCTATCAAATAACCGTTTACCCCTTGTGGAAAATCGACCAAATTTTCGAGTACATCGAGCCATCGATCATATAGAGGATCTTTCCTATTCTTTTCATCATCTAGCTCGATGAGTGATCTAAGCCCCCATCTCAGAATAGCTAGATCATAATTCGTATCATAAGCATACCCATATTTATATTCTGGCGAATAAGTTTTAACAGCGATATGATATTTTCCTGATTCATTTTTTTCTAATAGATGCAAATAATAATTAACAGCCTCTTTAAGTAAGGGAAATAAGCGGTCATATACCTCTTCCTGCATGCCATAGCGATAGTAAGAATAGTAGCTATGCAATAACCAAAGCAAGTTGCCAAGTTCTTTTTCACCATCAGAAGCATCGGAAATTGAGACTCCCTTCTCTAAGAGAACAGGACTCCAGAGATCGTTCGCAGATGAGCGCCCAATAGCAATGCTATTATAACGATAAGCCACAGGAACATTTTCTCTCAAATTGGAGACATTCTGATCAATCATTTGAATTAAAGAATTCGCGATATCAAGATGGTTTGACGTGAAAACAGGAGAATATGTCAATTGCATATTTAAGTTCATCCAGTAAGCTGGCCAAGGAGTAACGCTCGTCCATGGCCCCTGCAAATCTATTGCTGGCTTATTTGTTCTGGTGGCACTTGCTAATTTATACAACTGCATATCATAAAAACGCTGATAAATTTTATCTGGTAATGACAAAGAAGAAGCACTATAATAATTACGCCACCAATTTTGGTGTTTATCCAAGGCTATAGTAATATCTTTAGAATCAAAATGATCAATATAATCAATTGTTTCTTTTAGATAGCTCTTGTTAACCTGATTATATCCAACCGAGACAACATAAACATCATTGTACATACCGAGCATTTTCTTATATACAGTTGCATAGCCACCGCCAGCTAATAACTCTTGATTATAAAAAGAAAATCCCTTACTAGTGCCTGATTTTCCCTCAGGATTGCGAGTATAATAAGTAGGTTTTTGTGTATAATCAAATTTCATACGGGGACTGATAGCAGAATCCGGACACCAGTCAAAAGAGTAGTTCCCATGGTAGTCCTTTTTAATGACTTCAATGAGTATAATATTATCATCAGACAGTGTTGTCGTTTTAATATGCAACATACCATCCGAAGTCTTAATATTCGTTTGAGAATAAGCTTGCTGAATAAAAATATCACCACCTATACTATCAATGTCCACATTAAGGTTTATAGAAAAATGCCCTAGTGACAGACGAGCTTTATCAAAAAGCTTTTCACGATTTTTTTCACGATGATCATAAATATCCGTTCTACCAATATCTATACGTACAGCTTGTGAAGATTTCAAATAGGTCATCGTTCCTAATAAACCATTCCCCGTGAATACCCCTTCGTAAATATTTTTACCCAACTGAGGAATATGAAATATTGGTTTGTCTTGACCCTGAGCACGACAAATAACACATAAGATTGAAATAAAAAAAATATATAAATTCCGCATAAATAGGGTTCAATTGGGCTCTAAAATGTACTTTTTTTAGTAGACACACAAGAGAAACTTACGAAATCGTTTGAGAAGATAATCATGAAAAAAGGGTAATAATGGTTTCAGAAACCATTATTACCCTTTTTTCATGATTATCTAATAAGGATCATAGATCCAATAATAAAACAATTAGATCAATCCACTTAATACTGTCCTGTACTTAAAAGAACCAATGTACAAGCATTTTCAGTATCAATACCTATTGCACCTGCAAGTGCTTCTAATTCCGCATTTTCAGCTCCAGGATTAAAAATAATCCGCTTTGGCTTTGTTTCTAAAATATAATCAAAATAGCTTTTTTGATTTGCTGCGCCAACATACATAGTAATGGTATCAATATCCGTGTGAATAAGTCCCATAGGTTCTATTTCGACACCAGCAACTTCACCCTTCTTAAGCCCAACATTCACAATATCATGTCCATATTGCTTCAATTTATAGGCTGCTTTATACGAATACCTTTCTGGATTAGTACTCGCTCCTATTATTAGCGTTTTTTTCATAACTACTTATTTTATTAAACATCATCAGCCACATTACCAGCATCATTATATATTCCCTTTCTTAAGATAGGCATCCCTAAAATTTTATACAATTCATCCAATTTAACTAAGCTACCATTAGTCATATTCGATAAAAGTACAATCGTAACGTTATTTTTTAGATCCCTAACATACAAATTGCGAAATCCGTGCCACCATCCAGTATGATAGATTATTAGATCATTATTTCTGTGAAAAGTGCGCCAACCTAATCCGTACCCAAATATTCCATTTTTAGATTTCGCACGATCGACATAAGCAGAATCTAACGTTTCTTTCTTTAATAACCTTCCTTCATTTAACGCTAAATCTAATTTATACAGATCCCGAACTGTACTATAAATTCCCTTATCGCCCAGAGGGCCATCTTGAAAATTCTGAACAACAGATCTTCTCCAAACCTTATCGTGACCGATAACATCTGTAGGAATTTTTTCATAAATAGCTTTTGACAATGCAGCTGTATTAGTCATTCCTGCTGGATTAAAGACATTTTCTTTCATCCATTCCGCATAACTTTGATTAGTTACCTTTTCAATAATAGCGCCTAAAACCATGAAATTCGAATTGTTATAAAAGAATTTACCGTCAGGTTTACCATAGCGATTCGGTTTAAACTCAATCAGCATATTCATGACATCTTGATTGGTCATACCCTTCTTTTTTTCCTTCCAATGCTCTTCCGAAAAATAAACATAATTTGGCAATCCAGAACGATGAGACAATAATTGCTTTATTGTAATATCTGGATAGGGAAAATTAGGATAAAAATCATTAATAGTTTGATCCAATTTCAATTTGCCTTCTTCAACCAATTTCAAAATACCAATACCTGTAAGTGGTTTGGAAACAGACGCTAATTCAAATTTCGAATCAATCTTCAAACTATCTTTTAAAAGATAATCTGCCCAACCAAATGAATTCTGATATAAAATCTTTCCATTTTTTGCAATCAGTACATTACCATTAAATCCTACTCTTTTATGCAAATTTTGCATAAAAGCTTCAATTTTAGGATCTGCTTCAGATGGATTGTATATGAGTTTTAAACTGTCAGTCTTAGCCTGTTCAACTAATGCTTTTTTTTGCTTTTCTTCTTTCGAACTACACGATACGGTTGCTATGATAAGAACAGCAACTATGCTTTTTAGTATATATAATTTCACTATTTAACGGATTCTATTTCTTTTCTAATGTATTAATGCTAAAATGCTGATTTTAGTACTAAAAAAAGAAAAAAACAATAAAAAAAGGTCACTTTATATAAAGTGACCTTTTGAATATACTTATTCGAAGTAAGATTACGCTAATAATCTCACTGGATTTTCTAATAATGCTTTTAATGTTTGCAAGAATTGAGCACCAGTAGCACCGTCCACTACACGGTGGTCACAACCTAAAGTCAACTTCATCACATTACCAGGAACAACAGCACCATTCTTAACAACAGGAACTTGTTGAATTGCACCAACAGATAGAATTGCACCATCCGGAGAGTTGATAATTGATGTGAATTCATCAATACCAAACATACCTAAATTAGAAACTGTAAATGTTGAACCTTCCCAGTCAGCTGGAGTTAATTTTTTAGTTTTCGCTTTTTGAGCGAAATCTTTAACTTCTGCAGAAATGTGAGATAATGATTTTCCGTCAGCAAAACGTACAACAGGAACTAATAAGCCATCTTCAACAGCCATTGCAACACCAATATTTGTATGCTCATTAAAACGAATCTTATCACCTTTCCATGAAGAGTTTACGGCAGGATGCTTTTTCAATGCAACTGCAACTGCTTTTACGACGATATCATTGAAAGAAACTTTTACTGGAGCCACTTCATTGATTTGCGTACGAGCAAGCATTGCATTTTCCATGTCGATACTTACCGTTAGGTAAAAATGTGGAGCAGTAAACAAACTTTCACCTAATCGACGTGCAATTGTTTTACGCATTTGAGAAACAGCAACTTCTGTATATCTCTCTTCACCTACAAAAGTAGGTAAAGTGATCGCTTTTGTTTCAGTAGCAACTGGCGCAGCAGTTGTTGAAGCAGGAGCAACTTTAGTAGCTGGAACGTAAGATTCAACATCTTTTTTTACAATACGGCCACCATCAGCAGATCCTTTAATCTCATTCAGGTTGATTCCTTTATCTTTAGCAATTTTACGTGCTAATGGAGATGCTTTCACTCGAGAATCATCGGCTACATCAGTAGCTTTATTTTCCGTAGTTACATTAGCCTCTACCTTTGATTCATTTTTTACTTCGGCAGGAGCAGCTTGAGATGTAGGAGCAGCTTTTTGATTTAACAATGGTGTTACATCTGTTCCTGCAGGACCTACAATAGCAATAATATCATTTACTTTAGCAGCTTCACCTGCCTCAAGACCTACATATAACAATGTGCCATCAGCATAAGCTGTAACCTCCATCGTCGCTTTATCCGTCTCTACATCCGCAATAGAATCATCAGATTTGATTGTATCACCAACTTTAAAATTCCATTGCGCAATTACACCTTCTGTCATCGTATCACTTAACAAAGGCATAGTGATAACTGTAACACCTAAAGACTCCGGTGTTACATTAGACTGAGGAGCTGCTTCAGTCCCAGATGAATTAGAACCTTCTACTTCCTTTTTCTCCGTCACTTCTTCAGCCTGAGGAGCGTCATTTAATAATGCTTGAAAATCTTCTCCAGGTTCTCCAAGAATGGCAATAACAGCATCAATAGCAACTGCTTCACCTTCTTTAGGACCAATATATAAAAGTGTTCCTTCTTGGTATGATTCAAAATCCATCGTCGCTTTATCAGTTTCGATTTCAGCAACTAAATCACCAGAATTAACTTTATCACCAACTTGTTTGTGCCATTTTGCGATAACCCCTTCGGTCATGGTATCGCTCATTTTCGGCATTCTAACTACTTCAGCCATTGTATTTTATTTATCTAGTTAAAGTAACTTATATTAATCTAATATAAATGGATAATCCTCTTGAACGTACACATCTTTGTACAATTCATCAGCTGTAGGGAAAGGAGATTCTTCAGCAAATTTCACAGATTCATCTACAATACTTTTCACTTCAGCATCCACTTCAGCAAACCAAGCTTCATCAGCATAATTGTTTTCAACAATAGCATGCTTTGTCGCCAATAATGGATCACGTCCTTTATATTCTTCTAATTCTTCTTTCGTACGATATTTCGCAGGATCGGACATCGAGTGACCTTTGTAACGGTAGGTACGTATTTCCAAGAAAGTAGGTCCTTCCCCAGCACGAGCACGTTGAACAGCTTCATCCATCGCATTGTGTACAGCTACGACATCCATACCATCTACTGGTGCACAAGGCATATCAAAACCTAGGCCCATTTTATAAATATCTTGCATATTGGTTGTACGTTGTACGGAAGTACCCATTGCATAACCATTGTTTTCACAAACAAAAATTACAGGTAATTTCCACAACATGGCCATGTTCAAAGTTTCATTAAAAGCACCTTGACGAACTGCGCCATCACCCATGTAACATACGTTAACATTATTTGTACCCAAATATTTTTCAGCAAAAGCGATACCAGCTCCTAATGGAATCTGACCACCAACAATACCATGGCCACCCATCATCTTATGTTCTTTCGAGAAAAAGTGCATAGATCCACCTTTTCCTTTTGAACAACCTGTTGCTTTTCCAAACATCTCAGCCATACATTCATTCGCTGACACACCTTTTGCTAAAGCATGTGCGTGATCACGGTAGGCTGTAATTAAAGAATCTTCAGGTTTGATAACAGACATTGTACCTGCTACTACTGCCTCTTGTCCAATGTACAAGTGACAGAAACCACGGATTTTTTGTTGTCCATAAAGTTGACCTGTCTTCTCTTCAAACTTACGCATAAGTAGCATAGATCTATACCACTCTAAATATGTCTCTTTTGTTATAGGTGTTGAACTCATTTCAAAGTTTTGAATTTCTTACTAATCTTGACTACAAATCTAATCAATTTGGGTGATATTTTGGTCAGAAAATCAAATTTTCTTCTTGTTTTAGACAGTTCTAAGACATTTGATTTAAACGACATAAGAAGATACCCAAATAAATGACTGGCTTAATTTAGTAAATTAAAAAAAGAACAAACAAAAAAGCCAAAAGACATATTATTCTTTTGGCTTTTTTGTTTTGTAACAAATATGATTTTAGCTCAATTCAACAATCAAACTTGATTCATCTATTTTTCTTTGATCACCTGTTTGCATATCTTTCAATGAAAGCTGGCCTGAAGAAACTTCCTCTTCACCAATTAATAAAACAAATGGAATGCCTTTACTGTCGGCATAACTCATCTGTTTTTTCAATTTCGCAGCTGTTGGATAAAGCTCGACTGCAATGTTCGCCTTACGTAGGCGATTTAGAAGAGGTAATGTAAAGGACTCGGTTTCTTTATCAAAGTTCACAATCAAAAGCTTAGTGTAATCTCCCTTAGCCTCAGGGTAAAGATTTAATTCTTCTAGAACGTCATAGATACGATCGGCACCGAAAGACACACCTACACCGGTCAATCCTTTCAAACCAAACATACCTGTCAAATCATCGTAGCGTCCACCACCACCGATGCTCCCCATAGCGACTTCATTCGTTTTTACCTCGAAAATGCAGCCCGTATAATAATTCAACCCACGCGCTAGGGTAATATCAACCTCTACAAATTGGTTTAAAACTTCATTTGAAGAATCCAACTTAGAAATATAATCAAACGATTCTTCTATTTCTGCTATTCCCTTTAATCCTATTTCCGAATTTGATAATACGTGCTTTAAGGCAGACAATTTCTTTAGATTTGATCCCTCTAATAAAATAATTGGACGTAAAATTTCTAAATCCGCTGCTGTAAAACCTCGTTCTAATAGTTCTTTATTTACACCTTCTAAACCGATCTTATCCAATTTATCGATCGCAACTGTCATATCGACAATAAGTTCCGGCTTGCCAATAATCTCAGCAATACCTGAAAGAATCTTACGGTTGTTAATTTTAATCGTAAAATCTTGCAGTCCCAAATTTTTCAATGCTTCATGATAGATTAAAATAAACTCAGCTTCATTCAATAGGCTTTCAGAACCCACTACATCTACATCACACTGATAGAATTCGCGATAACGACCTCTTTGAGGACGATCAGCGCGCCATACAGGTTGAATTTGAAAACGTTTAAAAGGTAAAGAAATATCATTTTGATGCATGACAACATAACGAGCAAACGGTACAGTGAGATCATAACGAAGTGCCTTTTCAGAAATAAGAGAGATTAATTTAGTTGAAGACTTGGATTCAAGTAAATCATTGGGAGCTTTACTCAAATAATCTCCAGAATTCAAAATCTTGAAAATTAACTGATCCCCTTCATCACCATACTTTCCCGTAAGTGTCTGCAAATTTTCAAAAGAAGGAGTTTGAATTTCACTGTAACCATACTTTTTAAAAACACGCTTAAGTGTATTGAAAATATAATTACGTTTAAGCATTTCGGCAGGTGAAAAATCACGTGTGCCTTTTGCTAAAGAAGGTTTTACTGTTGCCATTTGGCAAAGTTAATATTTAAGAAGGATTTATTGGAACTTAGAAGAAAAAAGCTTAGTCAAGCTCTAAAATTTTCAAATACTCACAAGCTTTTTCTGCAGCTGTTTTTTCAGCGCTTTTTTTATTGAAATCTTGTCCTAAGCCACAAACTTCACCTTGTACAACTGCTTCAATAGAAAACATTTTATTCGATTCACCAGGAGGATTATCAATTTGATTGAATACAACCTCTTTACCATTATGCTGGCACCATTCGATCAAACGACTTTTAAAATTAGTTTCCGTTTGTTCCAATAAGTGAATATCTACATGTGGTTTAATAATACGGTTTAATAGAAAATTTTTAGTAAACACATACCCTTTGTCCAAATATACGGCACCGATAAGTGCTTCAAAAGCATCACCTAGCAAAGAGCCTTGTTTATTGGGAAAGCTAATCATTCTCGCGTCAAACTGAATAAGCTCATTTAATCCGAGCTTCCGAGAAAGTTGATTAAGATGTACACGACTGACAATTTTAGATCTCATTTCAGTCAAAAAGCCTTCGTCTTTATAAGGGTATTTTTTAAATAGTAGTTCAGCAACCACTGAACCTAAAATAGCATCTCCCAAAAATTCCAATCTTTCGTTGCTATTTTTGGAACCTTCCTTGATCACAACAGCTACAGACTTATGCCTAAAAGCCATTTGATAAAGTCGTATGTTTCCAGGGACAAAACCTAACAGGTTCTTGAGCTTTCTAACATAAGCTTTGTCAGCAGAAAAATATAATTTATAAATCCTTGAAAAAGGCATCTTAGTCTAAAAAAGGGACAACAGGTATAAAGCACCTGTTGTATCCCAATTATTTTAATAACTTAAATAAAGTAATATTAAGCTTTGTATTTCTTCACAACAATAGTTGCGTTATGACCACCAAAACCAAAAGTATTACTCATTGCAGCATTTACAATACGCTTTTGAGCTTTATTAAATGTGAAATTTAATCTGTTATCCAATTCCGGATCATCTGTAAAATGATTAATAGTAGGTGGTACTATATCATTTTGAACAGCTAAAATAGAAGCAATAGTTTCAATCGCACCAGCAGCACCTAAAAGGTGTCCTGTCATTGATTTTGTCGAACTAATGTTCAATTTATAAGCGTGCTCACCAAATAAATCTACAATAGCTTTAGTTTCACTAATATCCCCTACCGGAGTAGAAGTGCCATGCACATTGATATAGTCAATATCTGTGAAATCTAGTTCCGCATCATTAACCGCCATTGTCATCGCAAGTTTAGCACCTAAGCCCTCTGGATGAGAAGCTGTGATGTGATGTGCATCAGCACTCATACCCCCACCTCCAATTTCAGCATAAATTTTAGCACCACGCGCTAATGCGTGTTCTAAACTTTCTAATATGATCGCACCAGACCCTTCACCAGAAACAAAACCATCACGATCCTTATCAAAAGGACGTGAAGCTGTTTTAGGATCATCATTTCTAGTTGACAATGCATGCATTGCATTAAATCCACCGATTCCAGCTTCATTAATAGTTGCCTCAGATCCACCAGTTACGATTACATCAGCTTTACCCATACGGATATAGTTAAAAGCATCAATCATCGCATTGGTTGCCGAAGCACATGCGGAGACAGCCGAAAAGTTAGGTCCACGAAGTCCGTGACGCATAGAAATATGTCCCGGAGCAATATCGACAAGCATTTTTGGAATGAAGAAAGGATTGAAACGTGGTGTTCCATCCCCTTTTGCGAAATTTACAACTTCATCTGTGAAAGTTGTCAATCCCCCAATTCCTGATCCCCAAATAACTCCGATACGATTTGTATCTAAATTTTCAAAAATTAAACCAGCATCCTTAATTGCTTCATCAGATGATGCAATAGCATACTGTACAAAAGGATCTACTTTGCGAGCTTCCTTGCGATCCATAAATTCATGTGGATCAAACCCCTTCACTTCACAAGCGAATTGGGTTTTAAATTTTGACGCATCAAAATGCGTAATGGGAGCAGCACCGCTTACACCATCTAGTAAACTATTCCAATATTCTGAAACGGTATTACCAATTGGTGTAAGTGCGCCTAATCCTGTTACTACTACTCTTTTAAGCTCCATTTATACGATTTGGCCCAATTAAATTAGTTAGTTAACGTTTTTTTCTAAATAAGTGATTGCTTGTCCCACTGTACCAATAGTTTCAGCTTGGTCATCAGGTATTGCAACGTTGAATTCTTTCTCAAATTCCATGATTAACTCTACAGTATCAAGTGAATCTGCACCTAAATCATTAGTGAAAGAAGCTTCTGGTGTTACCTCGTTTTCGTCTACACCTAATTTTTCAACGATAATTGCCTTTACTCTTGAAGCGATATCTGACATGATTTTATAGTTTAATTGTTTAATAAATCTGTGCAAAGAAAAATAAATTTCATCAAATATAAAAATCCATTTGATTTTTAGATTGTCAAATTATTTCCCAACCCGGTACAGCTACACCCTTAACTCGCTATAAACTAACCGTATTCAAGTATAACAATAATTCCTAATATGTACAAACATAGAGGCAATTAATTGAAATTTTACATTAAATTCACAGCATTTGCATCATTTTTTTGTATTTTCGTCAAGAACACAAGCTTAAATTTTCACTTTGAATAACAAAACGATACTAAAATGGGACCTAGAATTTGATGCCGAATTAGACTTCGTCCTTATTGCCATTTCATCTCCTTTAAAAGATTACCGTCTCTGCCATTTTATTAATAAGCTAACGCTCCTAAATTTTGTCAGAGGAAAAGAAGATAAATTTGACCATAATCAAAAGTTAAAGCAAAAAACTTCTGAAGAATTAGAGTATCATATTGTTTTTGACAATGCTAAAAAATCGAAGCAGCACTTTACTACCTTCTGGTATATAAATACCAAATTTCAAACAGAATATTATTTAATCAACAATAAAAGTATCGAAGGTAATTTATTAATACCGGAGCATCCTAATTTCGATTATTTTATAATTATCAAAAATTATATTGATGATGATGACCTGGATCGTATAGTAAAAAATATAAACAAAATACCCGAAGTTGTGTTTGTAAAAGAAATATCACCAAAAATATTGAAATCCAAAGAAAATCTGATATTTTAGCAAACTATTTAATAGTGTACAAGATACACCCCTTAAATCTAAATTATCCTCGTTAGTAAAACGAGTTTTATAATTTCACAAAAAAAATGAAGTTATATAAAAATAAAAATACATAGTAATAAAAAAATTAGAATGGAAAAAGTTCAAAAAAGGACTAAAATTGTTGCAACACTAGGTCCTGCATCTGCTGATAAACAAGTGCTAACAAATATGATTGCTAAAGGTGTAGACGTATGTCGTTTAAACTTTTCACACGGTAGTCAAGAAGATCATTTGAAAGTAATTGAAACCATCAATGCGATCAATGAAGAAACTAATTTTAATGTCGCTATTTTAGCCGATCTACAAGGTCCTAAGATCCGTATCGGTAAAATGAAAGAAGGTGGCGCTATATTAGTAAATGGCTCACAAGTTGAAATTACTACACATGAATTAATCGGTGATGAAGAGAAAATTTACATCACTTATGAAAATTTCCCAAATGATGTTGCTGCTAATGAAATCATCTTATTAGATGATGGCAAATTGCAATTGCGTGTTTTAAACACCAACTATAAAGATACTGTTACTTGTGAGGTTGTACATGGAGGTGTATTAACTTCTCGTAAAGGAGTTAATTTACCAAACACAAAAGTTTCAATTCCTTCTTTAACAGAAGAAGATTTAGATAATTTAAATTTTGCACTTGACCATGGTGCAGATTGGATCGCAATGTCATTTGTACGTTCAGCAGAAGATATTTACCAATGTAAAAAAATCATTGCTGAAAAAGGAAGCCACGCACAAGTAATCGCAAAAATCGAAAAACCCGAGGCTATCGAAAATATTGATGCTATCATTGAAGCAACTGATGCAATTATGGTTGCACGTGGTGATCTAGGTGTTGAAATGCCAATGGAAGAAGTACCAGGTTTACAAAAAATCATCGTTCAAAAATGTCGTGATTTATCAAAACCGGTTATCATTGCAACTCAGATGTTAGAAAGTATGATCACAACTCCACGTGCTACACGTGCTGAAGTTAATGATGTTGCTAACTCGGTTATTGATGGAGCTGATGCAGTGATGTTAAGCGGAGAAACATCTGTAGGTGAATTTCCTGAAATCGTTATCGAAACAATGAGTAAAATCATTATCCACGTGGAACAAACATCATATCCATATTATAATGAGAAAGTTAGTGAGATTAGCGATGGAACTAAAATTCCAGATGCAATCTGCGCTTCTTCGGTATATTTAGCAAAGAAAACAGATGCTGCCGCAATTGCTGTTTTAACATCTTCTGGTGCTACTGCATTTGAAATCGCAAGTTACAGACCCAATGCTGATATCATGGTTTTTACAGGAACTAAAAAATTGTTACGTCAATTAAGTTTATTATGGGGTGTTAAAACCTTTATTTATGACAAATTTGACAGTACAGACGGTTCTATTCATGATGTCAATAAATTTATTGTTAAGAATAACTATATCGCTCCGGGTTCGATTGTGATTAACACTGCATCGACACCGTTAATCGAAAAAGGAAAAACGAACACAATTCGTGTTTCCCAATTGTAATCAAAATACTATCAAAAATAAAAAGCTCCCCAAATGGGGAGCTTTTTATTTTTGATAGTATTTTCTATTTAATAACTATATTACGACTGAACATTGAGCTATTTCTTCTGCCAATTCAATAAGTAGTTTGTATTTTAGACATAATCTTCGATCATTGCCATCCCTTCACAATTTTTATTCAATTATCTTCTGATATGCTTTTCATTCATAAACAGTAATCAAAAGAAATTCCTTGCTACATCGATTATTCTGACATGCTGTAATTTGAGCAATTAAATAATATCTATATAACTCTTACATTAGTTACGGGACAATAACACATCATCTGTACTAGTTACCAGATAATTCCTTACTTTTTAATAGATAAGTCCCAATTTAAACGGATTCCATCTTATTATTTTTTCACGAGCAATTAACCTCAATGGCGAGAATTAATCGCAATTTTTATAGGTAGCGAACCATCAATTACGAATATAATAATACAGCCATATTGATTTCGCGATAAAAACCTTCATCATTATTGTATAACACCAATAAAGATATTAAGACAATTTATAAAATTAAAAAAATAATACATGGAAACATTTCAAAAAATAAATCATTATATTTCATAATATTTACAGCCCATTTAAATAATACAAAAAATGCTACCAACTTTAAAACATAACATTGATTTTACAAAGGCTAGCTTTAAGGAATTCGAAAACATTCCGAACCATGACATGTTACAATCGGCAAATGCTTTCAAAGAATTTACTGATTACATGAGCGAAAATGATCACATGAATTTTAGATTTATTACGGAAGGATGTGGACCGATAGTTCAAGTAAAGACTTCTTTCATGAAAAATGCAAGAGAATGTATCAGTTTAGTCTCTAATGATTATCTGAATTTTACTCAGCACCCTAAAGTGAAGCAAGCAGCAATTGAAGGTATAATGAAATATGGTACAGGGGCAGGCGCATCCCCTTTAATAGGTGGCCATCATGAGTATCATGTTCAACTTGAAGATCATCTGTCGCATTTTTTCAATAGACCAAAAGGTTCTTCAATTGTATTTACAACAGGATATACAGCTAATAGCGCAACATTACAAGCATTACTAAAAGAAGAAGATTGTGCCATTGTTGATATGGAAGTCCATGCTAGTGTCTACGAGGGATTAAATAATACCAATACAAAACGTTTTCCCCATAATAGTATGATTCATCTAGAGCGAGCTTTAGTTGATGCCCAAAACAAATTTAGAACAAAATTGGTTATTATTGATGGTGTTTACTCACAAAATGGAGATATTGCCAAAATGGATGAAATATATGAGTTGTGTGAAAAATACGGAGCCTATTTAATGGTAGATGATGCTCATGGCATCGGTGTACTAGGAGAAAATGGAAGAGGTTGTATTGAAATCTTTAATTTATTAGATAAAGTTCACATTATCTCAGGCACATTAAGTAAGGCTTTTGGGCATATAGGAGGATTTATTGTTTCATCTCCCGAGATTATCAATTATTTACGCTATCAAGCTAGGCAACAAGTATTTTCTTCAACATCATCACCCGCCGCAAATGGTCTAATTAAAGCGATCGCACTTATTGATGAAGAACCCCATTGGAGAACTAAATTAGCAGAAAACATTACATATTTTAAAAACGGACTTTTGACAATGAATTTAAACATCGGAACAACACAATCAGCAATAATTCCTGTAAAAATCGGTGATCCTCATAAAACTGCTCAAGTGGCAAGAATGTTATTGGAATCAGGAGTTTACGCAAATTGCATTGTTTATCCAGGTGTATCCAAAAAAGATGCTCGAATAAGAACAAGTTTAATGGCTACACATACCAAAAATCATTTAGATCATGTATTAAATGCTTTTGAACACATTGTCAAAAAAATTGATCTTAGAAAAACAAGATAAAATTATCGAATTGAAAGAAAGTAATATATTTAATTAACTTTGAGCCTAAAGTTTAACTAAATATATTACGTCAGTATTTAACTAAATATATTACTTCAATGGCTAGAAAAACGTATCAAGGAGAAAAAAACGATAAAAGCAGAACAATGACAAAACTTATCCAAGCAGTAGGTGTAGTTTTGGAAAAAAAAGGATATACAGGGTTGTCGATTGCTAATATCGCTAGTACGGCCGGAGTGGATAGGAAATTAATATCAGTATACTTCGGAAATGTAGATAATTTAATTGGAACTTATATAAAAAATAAAGACTATTGGGTAGCCGCAACAGATGCTGCTGAAGAAACCTTAGCAAAATCTTCTGGTGTTAGCTCTCGCCTTTTCCTTGAAAACTTATTACTGGAGCAAATTGATCAATTCACATTGAATGAAGAAATGCAAAAAGTAGTACTTTGGCAGATCAGTGAAAAATCTGATATTATGTCCCATGTAACGCAGACTAGAGAGAAGATGAGTGCCCTATTTTTCCCATATTCTGATAAAGAACTCGCTGGAAAAGATGTTGATCTTAGAGCCGTCTCTAGTTTACTAGTAGCTGGTATATATTATCTTGTATTGCATACAAAAACAACAGATAGTACCTTTTGTGAGATAAACTTAACAACAGAAGAAGGAATAAATCGAATTAAAGATGCTGTTAAATTCATTTTAAAACAGACTTACGGGGTAAAGTAACGTCAATAGCTTAGTTGTAATTGACCTATTTTTATTTTCTAAATATTAATTAAAACACAGTTTTTACATCTAATAATAATAAGGAATATCGTAAAACTTAGTATTCCCTTTGCCACCATAACGATGATAAATATTATGGCTTGCAAAGAACAATAGCATTTAAAAGATTGTATAATAAATAAACCTCTTGTACAGCAAAATATGATAATTACAATTACTGAGCATAATTAAATCTTAAATGCCGATTCTCAAGATTTACTGAAATTCCTTTGCCTCAAAATCTAGGGAATAGCCAATATATAGCAATTAGCGACTAATTAATTGTTGTTGTTTGCCCATTGCTTTATATGAATCTATATTTTTAACTAAAAGCGAAGTAAAATAAAGCTCCGTCAAAATTTAAGCAACAATAAAATATGGTTGAATTATCTTCATTTAGCTTTATATCCATTACGTTTGAGTGGAGAGTCATGACGATGCATCAGGCTATCGGGTAAAAACTCTAATTTATATAAAGGTTGAAAAGGCTTATTCTGTAGTTTAGAATTGCCACTGTCCCCTAAAGGGATAGCATTCTTAAAAGAATTTGGTATCGGAGCTACATCGTCAATGTCAGTTTTTTTGTGTTGCATATGATAATGAACATTTGGATCTGTCGGAATCTTTAACACCGGAGTATTAGACTTGTAGCGACTTCCTCTTATATTCAAATCAGCACCCTCCCTATCTATTGGCAGACTATTCGATTTTACTACATTAAAACGTTCATCCGAATTGGGCTCCAATTTTAAATTAAAATTTTTCGATCCGTATTTATTACCCTCTGTATCAAACTTAGCACTTGATGTATCTCCGGATACACTATATGCATGTGTTGCAAAAAATGAAATACAGAAACAAACTAAACTTAATATCTTTTTCATATCGAGTATTTTTATAAAATATTTATCTAAAATAAAGCTTAATCCTTCATAATGAAACATTAAGCTTGTTAAACATTGTTAAAAGCAATTAAATCAAATAAAGCATCCCTATATTTGTAACAAATGAAGAAAAGTAGCATAGTTTTAATTATTAGCTTGATGACCCTAGCATTACTGGGAGTGGCAGCTATGCAATTTTATTTTATCAGAGAATCCTATCGTCAAAAATCACAATTGTTTGACGAATCGGTCAATGCTTCCTTAACGGCAGTCGCAGGTAAAATAGAACGTCGGGAGGTAATTGATTTTGCAAAAGTGCAACAGCAAACCAATATCAAAAAATATCAATTTGAGCAGGAGAAGCAAAGGCATCTTGCTGAACAATTGAAAATGCAAAGAGATCTGGAAAACTTAAGAGCTGATCAATATGCCATAAAAGAAAAATTTAAAGAAGCTGAAGATCAACTAAAAGAAACATTTCCTAGTGTTGTATCTATTGAAAATTCATTTTATGAGACTTACATCAATAGAAAAAGTAAAGAAAATGTATTAAGCATTGACGTCATCAAATACAACAGTCCTGATCATGTCATAAAAGAATATGTAGAAATTGGAGCAACCAAATTTCTACCAAAAGAAAATGCAAAAGATGATAGTGCAAGATTCGTTATACCAACAATAGATCCTATCTTAAAGCAAGCAATTGAGTATAAAATTGCGACTTTACCTCCAAGATTCAATAAACAGATTGCTAAGAAAATAGTAGATCTTGAAAATAAGTTGGAAAATATGAGCGGTCAGAATTTGATTGGAACTGGTAAAAATGTATTTGATACTATCGCAGCTATTGGCGGGAAAAGAAGCGGTCTTATTGAAGATGTTGCTATTGGAATGGAGCTATCCAAACGCCCATTTAGAGAGCGCTTAAATATTAATCTCATTCAAAACTTATTAAAAGAGGAACTTGCAGAAAGAGATATCAATTATCCTTTTAATATTGAAGTTCGCGATAGCAGTAATATTGTTTTCAGTGTACAAACCATCGATAATATTATTAAACCAAATAAAATAACTCGTTATTCAACAGCTCTATTTAAAGGAGATATTGGTTCTCCTCCAGGAAGATTAAGCGTTTATTTTCCTAGAAAAAGTACTATCATTGTTGATAATATGAGTTATCTATTGCTCCCTACAATAGCTTTGCTTTTCCTATTAATTGGCTGTTTTGCATATACCCTATTAATCATATTCAAACAGAAAAAAGTTTCAGAGATGAAAACTGATTTTATCAACAATATGACGCACGAATTTAAAACACCTGTTGCTACAATTATGATAGCTAGTGAATCCTTGCGAGATCCAGAGATCATATCTGATGAGCGTAGAGTAAAGCGTCTTGCAAATATTATATATGATGAAAATGTGAGATTAGGTAACCATATCGAACGAGTATTAGATATTGCCCGTCTGGAAAAAGAAACATTAAAGTTAGAAAAAACACCTATTCACATTAATGATCTGCTTTCAGCAGTATTAGACAGCATGCAACTTCAAATACAAAAAGTAGGTGGCAAATTTGAACATCACTTTGATGCACAAAATGATATTGTAGTAGGAGATGAACTTCATTTGTCAAATGTATTTTTCAACTTGGTAGATAATGCTATAAAATACAGTAAAGATAATCCACACATAATTGTGAAAACCAAAAATACAAAAGAAAGTATTCAAATTACAATTATTGATAATGGGATTGGAATGGCAAAAGATCATCTATTAAAAATATTTGATCAGTTTTATCGCATTCCTACAGGAAATGTCCACAACGTAAAAGGTTTTGGATTGGGACTATCATATGTTTATGATATTATTAAAAGAATGAATGGTAAAATTCAAGTAAAAAGCGATAAAGATAAGGGAACGCAGTTTGACATCCTATTACCCATAAAAAATTAAATTTAAAACGATATTAATTTCGTATATTATCATCAATATTCGAACAAAACCATAAGAATATGCAGAAGATATTATTAGCAGAAGACGATCCAAACTTAGGAGATTTATTAAAAGATTATTTAGAGCTTAAAGGGAAATTTGATGTCACCTTATGTACAGATGGTGAAGAAGCTGTCAATCAATTTCGCAAGAGCAGTTATGATCTTTGCATTTTAGACGTCATGATGCCCAAGAAAGATGGCTTTACAGTAGGCCGAGAAATCAGGAAAATAAATACAACAACCCCCATCATATTTGCTACTGCAAAAGGTATGATGGAAGATAAAACAGAAGCATTTGAACTTGGTGGCGATGATTATATCACAAAACCATTTCGAGTGGAAGAATTGCTCCTTCGCATAAATGCATTGCTTAAGCGTGTTGTAAGAGAGAAAGATGATCAGGTTGTAAGCGATAAATTTGAGATTGGAGAGTACTTCTTCGATTATACAAGTCAACAAATTGCGCATAAAGGTGTGCAACAAAAACTATCAACGAAAGAAGCGGAATTATTACGTCTACTTTGTCTAAAAAAGAATGATGTACTGACTCGAGAAGAAGCCCTTTTAAAAATTTGGCATGATGACAATTACTTTACAGGCCGGAGTATGGACGTTTTCTTAAGCAAATTGAGAAAATACCTACGAGATGATCCCAAAGTTGAAATTGTCAATGTACATGGAAAAGGCTATAAATTATTGGTTAGCTAATACACAATTACTAGAATAATAAAGAGATGTTAAAAACATCTCTTTTTGTTTATCTTGCAACAATGAAACTATCAATTCCATTTTTTTTAATCCTTTCAATCTTTTGCTCTTCTACATCGCTTTATGCGCAAAAAGATACTTTACAAAATGATAATCAAGATTTTGAAACCAATGCTAAGCCAATAAATTATAAGCAATTAATAGTTCCTGCGGCTTTAATGACTTACGGAGTAATCTCATTAAATAGCCCATACCTCAAACATAAGGATCAACAAATAAACAATTCAATTAATAATGATCCGTCCAAAACTTTTAAACTTGATAATGTTAGCGTTTTCATTCCTTCTGCCGCTGTCTTTGGGCTTGACTTACTCGGAATACCAAGTAAGCACAATTTAAAACAACGCTTAGTGGTAAGTTCGATTGCCCATGCAATCACCTTATCAGCAGTATATACCATAAAAAAAACGACACCTACTTGGAGACCTGATCGCGCAGATCAAGAATCTTTTCCTTCAGGACATACTGCTGTACCTTTTACCGGTGCAGAAATTCTATGGCAAGAATATAAAGATCAATCCATTTGGTATGGTATTGCAGGCTATACAATTGCGGCGGGAACAGGTTACCTGAGAATGTATAATCATAAACATTGGTTTTCTGACGTCGCTATGGGAGCTGGTATTGGTATTATGGGAACAAAAATTGCATACTGGCTATTACCATTATTTGATAAACACTTGCAATCAAAAAAAACAAGTTACCTAACGATGGCAACACCGTTTTACAATGGAAAACAAATTGGTTTGTCTGCTAATTTCCAATTTTAAACCGTGGTTTATTATCATTTTTATATAAAAGTTACAAAATATTTGTTTTTATAAAACTAATTCCGATATTTACAGCGCTTATAGAGAAAGGCAGAGGGAATAGACCCAATGAAGCCTTAGCAACCTGTCAATTGACAAGGTGCTACATTCTACCCCATCAAAAAGTGGGAATGATAAGCTAGACACAAAATATATCTTGTGCCCTCCTCTCTAAAAGCAATCAAAAAATTTAGTAAATAGATTCAAGAATTTTTGATCGTTTTTTATTTCGAATAAAAAAAAATCCTTCTAATTTCTTGCTTCGTTAAGGTTGAACAAATAAAATAATTTTATATTTATGTTACTAACGAACAACTTAGGTTACCCACGTGTAGGTGCCTTCCGCGAGTTGAAAAAGGCCAATGAAGCATATTGGGCTAAAAAAATCAGCGCGCAAGAATTATTGCAGGCTGGACTGAAAATCCGTGAAGGCAACTGGAAAACTCAAAAAGATGCTGGCATCGATTTGATTCCTTCCAATGATTTTTCATTTTATGACCAAGTTTTAGACTTGACATTAACTGTAGGTGCAATCCCTGCACAATATCAATCACTTTTAAATAACGAAGATAAAGGATACAATTTGGACCTTTACTTTGCAATGGCGCGTGGTTTCCAGCAAGATGGCGTTGACGTAACGGCAATGGAAATGACAAAATGGTTTGATACCAACTACCATTACATCGTACCTGAATTCGTGAAAAATCAAGAATTCAAATTGACTTCAGAGAAATTCTTAAATGAATATAATGAAGCAAAATCTTTAGGTATTGAAACGAAGCCTGTGTTAATTGGCCCGATCTCATACTTATTATTAGGTAAAGAAAAAGAATCTGGTTTCAACCGTATCGATTTAATCGATAAGTTGGTTCCTGTATATGAAGAAATCTTAACTAAATTGGCTACCGCTGGTGCAAAATATGTACAAATTGATGAGCCATTTTTAGCTTTAGATATTGATGATGCAACACGTGCTCTATACACTCGTGTATTTACTAAATTAGCTGCTGCTGCTAAAGACATCAAAATTATTGTAACGACTTATTTCGAGGCTTTACGTGACAACGAAGAAACAGCTCTAAACTTACCAGTTTACGCAGTTCATGTTGATTTAGTAAGAGGTGAAAACCAACTCGACACTATATTAGCCAAAGTTCCGGCTTCATTAACACTTTCTTTGGGTGTAGTTGAAGGTCGCAACATTTGGAAAAATGATTACGTAAAATCTTTAGCACAAATCAAAAAAGCTGTTGATGCTTTAGGCAAAGACCGTGTATTAGTAGGACCTTCGAGTTCATTATTACACGTACCTTTCGATTTAGACAATGAAGATAATGAAGAGTCATTGCCTAAAGAAGTTAAAAATTGGTTGGCATTTGCTAAGCAAAAATTAGCAGAGGTAAAAGATTTAGCGATCTTAGCTGAAGGCGAAGTAGATGCAAAAACCGCTGAGCGTTTCGAAGCCAATAAGGCTGCTGCGGAAGACCGTCGTACATCTTCTTTAATCCACAAGCCTGAAGTTAAAGAACGTACAGCAAATATCACTGATGATGATGCTAAACGTACATCTACTTTCTTAGCTCGTAAAGAAGCACAACAAGCGAAATTTAATCTTCCAGCATTTCCAACAACGACAATTGGTTCATTCCCACAAACTAAAGATGTTCGTAAATGGAGAGCTGATTTGAAAAAAGGCGCAATTTCTCAAGAACAATACGATAAAGAAATCGCAGAAGAGACAGAAAGAACAATCCGTCTTCAGGAGCAATTGGATATCGATGTATTAGTTCATGGTGAATTCGAACGTAATGACATGGTTGAGTACTTCGGAGAGCAATTAGCAGGTTATGCCTTCACTAAAAACGGATGGGTTCAATCATATGGTTCACGTTGTGTAAAACCTCCAGTTATTTATGGTGATGTTTACCGTCCTGCTGATATGACCGTACGTTGGTCTTCATATGCTCAAACCCTGACAAACCGTCCAGTAAAAGGAATGTTAACGGGGCCGGTTACGATCTTACAATGGTCATTCGTACGTAACGATCAACCACGCTCTACAACAACTTACCAAATTGCATTAGCGATTTTAGATGAAGTACAAGCTTTAGAAAAAGCAGGTATTAAAATTATCCAAATCGATGAACCTGCAATTCGTGAAGGTCTGCCATTACGTAAAGCTGATCACCAACAATATTTAGATTGGGCTGTACGTTCATTCCGAGTTTCATCTTCGAATGTAGATGACGATACACAGATTCACACGCATATGTGTTACTCTGAGTTCAACGATATCATTGAAGATATTGCTGCAATGGATGCTGATGTAATTACTATCGAGACTTCACGTTCGCAAATGGAATTATTAGATGCATTTGCTGCAGATTTTAAATATCCAAACGATATTGGACCAGGTGTATATGACATTCACTCTCCTCGTGTACCGAGTACAGAAGAGATGGTTGAATTATTACGTAAAGCAAAAGCTGTAGTTCCAGCTGAGCAACTTTGGGTAAATCCTGACTGTGGTTTAAAAACACGTGCTTGGCCAGAGACTAAAGCTGCCTTAGAAGCTATGGTTGAAGCTGCTAAAATCTTGCGAGCTGAATAAGTTTAGATTTTTAGAATTATAAATATAAAAGATCCTGAAGTTAAATCACTTCAGGATCTTTTTTTGTAAAAAAATAATAGTTTCTATTTAATACTTTAATATAGAAAGTTTAAATTTACTCTAATCAAAAAAGTGTATATCATGAAAACTTTCACTTGTCTTTTATACTTTCTGTTTTTTGTATCAATCTATACCTTTGCACAAGAGGGCTATCCCACCCCACCATTCAAATCAAACACTCTTTTTTATATACAACATAGCGAAGGTCATAACACCTATGTTTATGAGGCAAATATGAGTGATAAACAGCATTTCAATAACAAGAATCCTATCAATAACTATCGGATTTTATATGATAAAGGAGGAGAAATTAAACCTTTAACTGGTATCCAACAAAAATTTGCCTATGGTATTATAACAAAAGAACTAGGCAATAATACATTTGAGTTTGAGATTGTGTCTTACAAAAATCAACCCTTATATCTCAAGATGGATAAAGCAGGAAAGCCTTATGTGGAAACCACATTAAATGGTCACAAATTTAATCTCCATCGTATTTTCATCAAACAAAAAGAGGGAACTTCAGGCTTAGGGACGCAAGTTGAATATCTCATATTTTACGGCACAGACCACAGGGGTACCAAAGTACGAGAGAAATTGATACCATAGTTGACATTAGGCGCCAATCCCATTGCCTACTGTCATATTCAACTCTTTAATGCATTAGATTTTTTATTTAATTAGTTTACATCATTTGATTGAAAAAGAAAATGAGGCGTTTATTTGACGTTGTTGCATCATAATATTTAAACGTATACCCTTCTTTAATTCAGGGGAAGGATATACGTGTTATTCATCTCATCTCAGAAACAATCTATTGAGTTTATCCTCAATTAGAAAGAATAAACTGTCAATTAGTTATTTTTTGCTTTTACGTCCTATTTTCCGTTTTCCTTTTATTCGATCTTCAACGTCTTTGATCGTGGACAACATCTCACTATCTAAATTTTCCAATCTAACCAAATTTAATACTTTTAAGGCTTTTTTAAATTTTTTAAGTTTTTCCAATATAAGTACCCTTTTTAATAAAAATAAAGAAGATGAAACTCCGGGTATTGTTAAAGCAAACTCAATTGTTTTTTCTGCCTCTTCATATGCATTGGTATCAATCAAGGTTTGTATATAAGGTTGATAAATTTCCAAAGCATATAAATTATGTACTAACGCTTCTTGAAAATATTTCTTTGCTTGTTCAAAATCAAACAACTGTTCCGCATGAAGTCTCCCCATCAGACATAGTGCCATCGTATTTGAATCATCATAAGACAAGGCGTATGACAAAGATTCTAACGTATTTTCTAGGTAATATGGATAACTATCCAATGCCTGTAACACATATTTATTCATAAAATATATTGCATCAATTCTCAAAAGATCCTTAAATAAGCGATGTCTATTTAAGGATCAATAATTAAATAAAAGATTATCTTAAATACCTCGACTCACGAAATACCAAAGAAATCATTAATTGCTCGAACATTGTCGAGACCAAAATAAAGTCAAAAGAGGAGTAACTACGAGAAAAAAGTATTCTGAAGAATATACCCAAGATCCTTCTTTTGGATTGAAGTAGGGTTATTTAATATAGCAGACATATTCTTCTATTATTAATTGTGAATACCTAATTGATTTTGCAAATATTTAAAACAAAATTGAAATTTCAAAATAAATTTATCAAAAACTATTTAGGTATACGTTTCACGATCAACAGCAAATTATTTTCCAGAACCAAATAGCCATACTCATAAATAAAATAGTAGGTCTGTCCTTTAGCATTGATGAAATTATGAGTATGATATTTTAAATCAAAGCCTTGCAGCAACATCTTTTCCTTGCTTATCTTGAGTAGACCTTCATCTCCCAGAACTTCTTGTAGAATACGCCTGTTCTTACGCAATGTATGATTGATCTTTCTGATCAAGTTCGTTTGATCACTATTCTGTTTATAGTTATAACTATTGCGACAGGCATCATCACAAAATCTTTTATCAGAGCGTCCCCTTATTGACTTTTTACAATCTAGACATTTTTTTAAATTAATTTCTTCTTCCATAAATCATAAAATAAACGACAACAAACGCTTACAAACGGTTATAGTCGATTACAAACGTTTATTAACCGATTAAAATCTCAATTACTTTTCACTTTTGTTTCTGTTTCCTAAGCATAATTCGAAAGGATGCATTTATTGAAGTTAAACAATTTTACAAACATTTAAAAGCAAAGTTATGAGCAGATTAAAAAACAGAATTCAATTGATTGGACACTTAGGTTCTGATCCCGTGGTAAAAATTAGCACAAGCGGAACTAAAGTATCAACCTTACGTTTAGCTACCAAAGATCTATTTAAAAACAAAGCTGGTGAATGGGTTGATGAAACCCAGTGGCATACTTTAGTGATCTGGGGCAACCTTAATACTACTGTAGAAAAATATTGTCTAAGAGGTTCAGAGTTACTAGTAGAGGGAAAACTTACCTACCGCGAATACGAAGATAATAATGGAAATAACAAGACAATTACAGAAATCAAAGTTGACAGTTTAATTGTTATGAATAAATCTAAATTAAAGAAACGAAATGAAGAAATTTCTAGTCAAGAAATTACAGAAGAAGACTTACCATTTTAAATAAATAGTAGTAAAAACAAACATTTCAATCCAGATGATTGTTTCTTATTTAAACTCAATATCATATGAAAAGAATATTTCCAATATCATTAATCGTGTTAACTTGCCTTTCTTTATCGAGCTGTTCGGTCATTGAAGGTATTTTCAAAGCAGGAGTTTGGTCAGGTATAATCATCGTTGTGGTCGTTGTTGCTTTAGTAATATGGCTACTAGCTAAACTTTTTGGTGGAGGTAGTAAAAACTAACATAACTTACAAGATATGCCTAAAAATATTTTAGGCATATTTTTTTAATTATATCTATGTTTCATTACTATTGAACTACTAAACTTTTTCAAACTTTCCATACAATTTCCAATAATATCGAATATCAGACAAGGAAAATAAACTTTTTTTCCAAGAGCTAAGAATCAGCGATATCTGTTCCCCATTTTGCTCATACTTCCCTACAAAAACTTCCTCTTCAGACAAAAACAAACCCAAGTTATTGTGAAGAAGATGCAGATATTCCATTTCAATACCTTCAAAAATTAGTATACTTTGCTCTTTAACTTCCAATTCCAATGGAGCGGCAATCAATTCTGAAAACTCAATGGCTAAAAACTTATGCTTACTTTGAATAGGAAGCTGAAGTTGTGGTGCGCCCTCTATTTGCTTTAACAAATCAGTATTGTTCATCATAACTTCTCGGGTCAATAAGGGAATACCTGCTAAATTTTTTGTGCTATTTGTTACAATAGCTGGTTCAAAATAATCACTGAAATTTAAAATTTGATTAACAGAAAGATTTTCTTGAATTAAACTCTGCAAAGGAATGCCAAAATAATTAGCAATTATCATTACTGTTTCTATTTTAGGCTCAGCTCTTAATTCTTCATAAGACGAAATATTACCTCTGCTTAGATTAAATAAATCAGCAAATGCTTGTTGGCTTAACCCTCTCACCTTTCTTAATTTCTTTATATTACTACCAATATTTGTCATTTTTAAAAAAAATTAAAATTTTTTGCAAAATATTTTTGCAAAAATATTATCTTTATGCAAAGAATATATGCAATATATAAAAAACTAAATTATGTACTTCTCAAAAATTGAAAATTTTATTAGCAATATCGGATACGATATCTTTTATAAAGATGAGAAAGAAGGCGTTTTCATCATTCAAAATGAATTAGATGGCATTCACAATTTGATTGTAGGTATAGCTAATCCAATTTTAATTTTTGAACAATACTTATTTACAATTTCCAATGAAAGTATGGAATTGTTTAAATCACTACTCATTAAAAATAGGGACATGATCCACGGTGGTTTCGCGTTAACAGAAGACGGTAAAAAAGTAATTTTTAGATACACACTACAAATCAGCAATATTGACCAAAATGAATTTGATGCAGCCATCAATTCTTTAAGCTTATTAATCAGTGAGTATTACAATCAATTAATTAACTTCTCTAAATTATAGTAATTATGAATATTTTTAAAAGAATTTTCAGGATTGGTCAAGCGGAAATACACGCTGTAGTTGAAAAAATGGAAGATCCAATCAAAATGACGGAACAAGGTATCCGTGAAATGAAAGAAGATTTAGAACAAGCCCTTGAGGCATACGCTAAAGTAAAAGCATTAGCAATTCGTACCAAAAGCAATTTTGAGAAAAAACAAGAAGAAGCAAACCTGTTTGAAGGAAAAGCTATTCTCCTATTAAAGAAAGCACAGAATGGAGAACTTCAAGTTGATAAAGCTGAAAACTTAGCAAAAGAGGCTCTCTTATTAAAAAAGCAATTTATAGCAGAGGCGATAGAATTAGAAAAACAAAGTATAATTCATCTTCAGTCAGCAGACGAATTACATAAGAATGTAGATGTACTCAAATTCAACATTACGAAATGGGAAAGCGAATTAACCACATTAAAAGCTCGTGTAAAAGTGTCTAACGCCGCTAAGATGGTCAATAAGCAATTGGCGAACATTGATTCAAATAGTACCATATCTATGCTGGAACGAATGAAAGTTAAAGTAGAGGAAGATGAAGCGTTAGCAAAAGCATATGGCGAAATTGCACATGGGAATAAATCGATCATTGATGAAATCAATGAAACAATTTCAAATAAGGACTCCATCAATGCCGAACTAGAAGCTTTAAAATTAAAACTTAATAATGATGAGAAAATTTGAATACAAAACAATTAAAATCGAACCTAAAGGTTTTTGGGGGACAAAACTTGATGAAGATCGCATAGATGAAATACTTAACGAATTAGGTGCTCAGGGCTGGGAACTTGTATCGATGCAAGATTTAGAGATCGGCGGAAGTTCTTGGTCATTTCACTATACATTCAAAAGAGAATTATAACAAAACCGAACCCATTATGAGCGAATTATTCAACCTCCTTTTCAATCCAGTATCCAACGGTATCATGACTGTACTGACAGGAATTTCGCTGTTATATTGGATAATTATTTCCTTTGCGGGGGATGGATTACATCTCTTTGATGGCGATGTGGACCTGGATGGTCACCTCCACTCTACTGCTGATGTAACAGACGTAGACAGTTCACAAGATTTACATCACCATTCGGACGCCGATACACATATAGAGCCATCTTTTTTCGCAAAAGCAATGGATTTCATTAATGTTGGCAAAGTTCCTATTATGATCATCGTTACACTTTTCAAATTTATTGGATGGATCATCACGATCATTTCTTCATTACTTTTAAATACCGCCACCTGGGGACTGAAATCCCTTTTTATTTTAATTCCTATATTTTTCATCACTTTTATATTAATGCATTTTTTCACTAAACCTCTTGTAAAACTTTTTAAAAACATTGGATATCATGGGGAAGAACCGATTGATTTCCTTGGGAGAATAGGAAAAATGAAAGCAACAATAGAAGGAAAAAAACTGGGATCAGCAGAATTTTTGATCGAAAGAGATCCTATACGGCTTTATGTAGAAAGTCTAAATGGAGAGAAAATAGAATATGGAGATGAAGTCATTATTGTTGATGAATCAAAAGACAAAAAAATATATTACGTAACCAAAGAAATAACCATTCACAATATTTAATTATCAACCATGCAGTTACAAACTCTTTTATTTATAGATGGGATAACAGGTCTCATCCTCTTGATTGTAGGAATTATAGTTTTACTAATTTTTGCATTTTTCATTGTATTAAGTGCTTTCTACAAAAAAATTCCACAAGGAAAAGCAATAGTAAGAACTGGGATTGGCGGGACAAATGTTGCTTTCAACAAAGGGATGTATGTCATTCCAGTTTTTCACAAAATGGAGATAATGGATATTTCAGTAAAAAAGATTGAAATATCCAGAATGCAGCACGATGGATTAATATGTAAGGACAATATTCGTGCTGATATTAAGGTAGCATTTTTTGTGCGTGTTAATAAGTCTGTTGATGATGTAATCAGTGTAGCACAAAATTTAGGATGTGAGCGCGCGAGTGATCCAGATACGTTAAAAAGTATTTTTGAATCCAAATTTTCAGAAGCACTAAAAACTGTAGGAAAAAAATTCGACTTTATTGAATTGTACGAAGCTCGACGGGAATTTAGAAATGAAATTCTAAATATTATTGGGACAGATTTGAATGGCTATATATTAGACGACTGTGCAATCGATTATTTAGAACAAACAGAATTGAAATTTTTAAGTCCAGATAATATTTTAGATTCACAGGGTATCCGTAAAATCACTGAACTAACTGCAGCTCAGAATATTCATGCCAATTTAATACGTCGTGATGAAGAAAAAGTAATTAAAAAACAGAATGTAGAAACGCGTGAGGCAATACTTGAGTTAGATCGACAGTTAGCTGAAAAAGAAGAGAAACAACGTCGCGAAATCGACAATATTAAAGCTCGTGAAGATGCTGAAATAGCGAAAGTTAGAGAAGAAGAACGTCTAAAATCCGAAACTGTCCGCATCTCTACAGAAGAACAGTTAGCTATTCAAGAAGAAAATAAGCTTCGTCAGATTATCATTGCAGAGAAAAACAAATTACGTACTAGTGCGGTTGAAACTGAACGTGTGGAAAAAGATCGTGCACTGGAAGAGACAGAGCGAATAAGAATTGTCACATTAGCACAAATTGATAAGGAACGTTCAATTGAAATCGAAAAGAAAAATATTCAAAATGTAATCAAAGAGCGTGTTCAACTCGAAAAAGGTGTTGTAGAAGAACAACAAGGTGTCAAAGATATAGAGGTATTCCGTGAAGTTGAACGAAAAAAACAAGCAGGTGTTATTGCGGCATCACAAGAAGCCGAAGAGCGTCTAATATCAACTGTCAAAGCTGCTGAAGCAGATAAAATAGCTTCTGAACAAAAAGCTGAGCAAGATGTTATTTTTGCGGAGTCCCGCAGAAAAGTTGCCGAGAAAAAAGCGCAAGAATTATTAATCGATGCTGATGCGAAAAAAGAAGCATCAGTAAAAGAAGCAGAAGGTCGTAAAATAATTGCCGAAGCACAAGCGAAAGAGGATGCTGCTTTAGGTCTATCTGAGGCAGAAGTTATGATAGCGAAAGCAGAAGCAATTCAAATACAGGGTACTGCAGAGGCATCTATCATCGAGAAAAAAGCTGAAGCAAGCCGTAAGCAGGGAATAATGGAGGCAGAGGTAACGCGAGAGAAAGCAATTGCTGAAGCCACGGGTATTCAAGAAAAAGCTGAAGCAATGAAAAAGTTAGATGGTGTTGGAAGAGATCACGAAGAATTCAAGCTTCAACTACAAAAAGAAAAAGATATTGAATTGGCTCAAATAGGCATTCAAAAAGATATAGCAGCTTCACAAGCATCTGTATTGGCAGAAGCGTTAAAAACTGCAAAAATTGATATCGTTGGAGGTGAGACTATGTTCTTCGAAAACATTGTACGCCAAGTTTCTAATTCCAAAGGATTTGATCATTTAATCAATAATTCAAAACATGCAACAGACATCAAAAATTCATTGTTGGGTCCAGACGGAAAAGGTGATCTGGCAGAAAAAGTACGTGGCTTAGCCGATAAATATGGTATTTCATCTAATGATATCAAAAATCTAACTGTCTCCGCTGCCTTGGTTCAATTACAACAAGCAGCCAAAAATGCGGATGATAATGAAGATACTAATTTCATCAACTCGTTATTCGGTTTAGCCAAAAACTTAGGAATATCAAACAAAAAATTGATCTAATTTTTATACATATGTCAACTTGATAACGGATTGTTTTCAAGTTGACAACGATATAATTAGCTTTATTACACTGTTCATAATATAGTATTTTCCAAAGATGATTTAGATTTTCACCATTGTAAATGTAACATTGACTTCACCAAATGAAAATCATAAAGTCAATACATTAACTATATACTAACACAGGTAGAAAGTAGAATTCAACACGGATTAAATAGTCCACGATTATTTTCGAATTATGCAAGAAACACAAGCGAACAACGATACTTTAGACTCTGGATCTTACGAAATTATCAGAAAACGTCTTCAACATCAAAAAGAAACGCTTTCTGATAAATTACAATTATTAAATACCGCCAGAAAAGAAATATTTAATTCGACCAACTTTATATTAAAGGCAAATCAACGTATATCAACAGATAATAACTGCGTATCAAGAGGTATTTTAGCAATTGGTAATATCTGCATATTCGGATATAATGTACATTTTGGATTACGAACCGAAATTCAGTTACAAGACGTATTTAGCATCTATTTATTTGAAGATAATCAATTTATTCCCCAAGATCTTGATTTCATAAATGATATAAATTTTGTTAATGATTACCAAAATCTATACAAATATTATAGAGATTCAATTTTTTCCAAATTTAGAAAAACAGAGAACTATTTATATATGATCTTTCAAACCACCAAGAATGAACAAGATCTAAAAGCATTTAAATGGTTGATTAAAGATGGAAAATTAACTTATTTAGATGATCGAAGTATACATGAAGTTAAAAAAGCAAATCAACATGAATTTGTTTGGACAAAAACTACCCTTGAAGATCGAAGATTGGGTCGGTTTCCCCATATTTCTATCTTAGATAAGGTATTTATTGAAGCAATTCATGGTGATATAACATTTAAAATTGAAAATAATACAGAGTCAGGTAAAGGAATTTATTCTGAAAAGGTAAGTAATCTTGATCAACAGCTAGATGATGCAGAATACCATTATGCTGACTTAGGTAATATGATTGCTCTTAGGATCAAACCCTTTCAAGAAGAATTTCGCGCTTACATTTTCAACATCAGAACCAAAGAGGTCGTCAACCTAAAAACGCTCAATGAATCTGCTATTTTGCTACCAGATAATCAAGGTATTATTTTCTCAAATGGATATTATCTTCAAAATGGCACACATAAAACCTTTGAGAATAACCTTGAAAATGTTCAGTTTCTAAAAAAAGTAATCTCTCCTAACGGAGAAGACTACCTATATGTTTTCACTCATGAGCAGTCGAATACATACATTTTAATGTCTTACAATATTATTCAACAATCTGTAGAAACCCCAATCGTCTGCAATGGATTTACCATATTTAAAGATGGAAGCTTAATCTATTTTCGTACAGAAAATGAAGCGACGCGCCACCATCAAGTACAAATATGGGAGACTCCATACATGGCTGTTCTGAAAGAAAATGCATCGCGCAGAGATGATCCCTTGTACAAAATTGGCAATAAAGATATTGTCCAAGCGATGTCTGAAGTTCAAGAAGTCATTCAACTGATTAACAAAGAAGATTCCTATGAAGGCCTATATGAGGATATTCTAAAAAAATCAAATTCCATCATAGATTCGTACTTCTGGGTCCATGATGAGGCTCTTCAAAATCTTGGTACACCATTACAACATATAAAAGAAATCGCGAACACAGCGATCGACGAGTTCGTTAAGGTACAGATTCAGCGTAAACATGCGGAAGAGATTCTAACAGCAATAGAAAAAAAAATAGAAGATGTTGTTTTTAAAGTCAATAGTTCGATTTATGAACAGTTAGATCAACTGGTACATAATTTATCACATACACGTAAATTACAAGGTGAGGTCATTGACTTGCGCAATGTAAAGTATATTGAAAACAATCGGATAAATGAACTAGAGGAACAGCTTCACCACATAGCGACTAATCTTTCTGAGAAAACAATACAGTTCTTATTACAGGAAGCTGCACTTACATCATATGAACAGAAGGTCGTCATCCAAAAGAATGAAGTCGACAAAGTAACAAAAGCTATCGATGCCAAAGCCATAGAGAATGGATGTAAAGCTATTTCTAGTGATTTGGAATTATTAATTGATATACTTCATAGCTTAAAGATTGATGACACAACACATACAACAAAGATAATTGAAAAAATATCAGTTATTTTCGCTTCATTAAATGAGGTTCGAGCCCAATTAACACGTAAATTAAATACACTAAAAAGTTCTGAAGCCATTGCAGAATTTTCGGCTCAACTCACTTTGTTAGAGCAATCAATTGTTAACTACCTGGAATTATCAACTTCGGCAGAAAAAGTTGACGAGTATTATACTAAGATTGTTGTAAACTTAGAAGAACTCGAAAGCAAGTTTTCTGAATTTGACGAATTTGCTTTAAAAATCGCTGATAAGCGCGATGAAATCATTAAAGCTTTCAACGGGAAACGCGAATATATTATTGAACAAATCAATAAACGCGCCTCTTCTCTTGAACAGATAGCACTGCGTGTCCTTAAAAACATCGAAAATAAGGCAAAATCTTTACTCACGAAAGAAGAGATTTTAAGTTTTTACTCGACCGATTTAATGATCGACAAGATTCGTCATATTATTTCAGAACTGAAAGCAATACAAGATGTATCTAAAGCCGAAAGCCTTGAGAATTTACTTAAGAAATCACAAGAAGATGCGTTAAGAGTTTTAAGAGATAAGTCCGAACTATATGTTGAAGGTGAAAATATAATTAAACTTGGCAAAAACAAATTCACAGTTAATAACCAACGCTTAGGTTTAACATTAATACGGCGTCAAGACGAACTATATTATCATTTGACAGGAACTAGTTTCTATCAAAAAGTGACCGCCCAAGAGATCAATATTTATAAAGATATTTGGGAACAAGAAATTATTTCTGAGAATAAACTTGTGTATCGTGCCGAATATTTAGCTTATAAAACTTTCCTAGCATCACAATCTAAAAGCAATTTTAATGCAGAGAAATTCATTAATCAAGCTGTAGAACAAAACTATGTAGAATCTTATATCAAAGGTGTTCACAATTTTGATGCCCTTCAGATCTACGAACAACTTCACACCCTAGGGGAAAAATTAGATGTATTAAAGTTTGATCCTGAAACAAGAACATTAGCCCATTTTTTTTGGCAGCAATTGGACCAATCCGTTCGTTCTAAATTAATAGCTCTTATCCGATCATCTAATCAAATCCTTAAGAATTTTCCAAATTCAAATCGATACGAAAGTATACTAAAGGAAATGAATGATGAGGTCAATCGTTGGGAAACACACCTGGATCTATCGCAAATAAACAAAGAGAACATTGCAAAATACCTTTTTAAAACATTTAGCAAATTCAATAAATTATCATTGTCCGACTTTGCCGATCATTTAAAACAAGAGTTTACGCGTTACCTACATGATAGAAAGACCTTAAAAGATTTTGAAGGAGATATAAACAATGAAGGTTTCAGTCTTATAGATCGTTATTATTTAATTCAGAACTGGCTATATGCTTTTATTGAGAGCAATGATCATTTAATTAAATTTGAAAAATACATTAATGAAACCGCAACATTAATCTTGTTTGATCAGATTGATTACGAACTTATTATAGCCAAGGATCAACTTTCAGTAGCGAATTTGAAAGGAAGTCATCCAGTGATCACAAATGAAAGTTATCAAATAGATTTTCACTCTTTCATTCAAAAATTAGAAAAATTTCACGATATAGATATACCTCGTTTCGAGTCATTTAACATATTAAAAGAAAAATTAAGCACAGCCTATAAAAAAGAACTAAAAATAAACGAATTCGAACCAAAAGTATTGAGTTCGTTTGTTCGAAATAAATTGATTAATGATGTTTACTTTCCTTTAATAGGAACAAATTTTGCGAAGCAATTAGGTGTGGCTGGAGAAAATAAACGTACAGCAAAAATGGGAATGCTTCTTCTCATTTCTCCTCCCGGGTATGGTAAAACAACATTGATGGAGTATTTAGCAAAAACAATGGGGCTACACTTTGTGAAAATCAATGGTCCCACAATCGGTCACACCATTACATCGATCGATCCTTCTGAAGCTAAAACATCTGGTGAACGGGAGGAGCTTAAAAAAATTAATCTAGCCTTTGAAATGGCAGACAATGTGATGCTGTACCTGGATGACATCCAACATCTCAATCCTGAGTTTCTTCAAAAATTCATATCACTAGCCGATGGGCAAAGAAAGATTGACGGTATTTTTGAAGGAGAAAGCAAGACTTACGATCTTCGCGGAAATCGATTTTGTATCGTAATGGCGGGAAATCCTTATACAGAGAGTGGCTCAAAATTTAGAATCCCTGATATGCTAGCCAATCGCGCTGATGTATACAACTTAGGAGATGTTATAGGAGATACAGATTACTTATTCAATTTAAGCTTAATTGAAAATGCTGCTGTTGAAAATCCTGCAATTGACAAAATTGCAGCTAAAAGTTTCAACGATTTTTACGCGCTCATACGGTATATAGAAAATAGAGAAGAACAATTACCAGAGTTAGAAGGAAACTATTTGAAGCAAGACGTTGATGACTTCCTTGCAGTCTTACAGCATCTTTTTAAGATTCGTAATATCGTCATAAAAGTAAATCAAAGCTACATCAACAGTGCTGCAATGCAAGATAATTATCGAACAGAGCCTCCCTTTAAATTACAGGGTTCTTATCGAAATATGAGCAAACTGGTCGCCCAAGTCGTTCCTATGATGAACGATCAAGAAATTAATCAGCTTATTTTAACACATTATGAAAGTGAATCACAAACGCTTACTGCAGATACAGAATCAAATTTATTAAAGCTTAAAGAGTTAGCAGATATCTTAACAAAAGAGGAAAAAGAACGCTGGGAGGCAATCAAAAAGGTTTTTCAAAAAGACAATAAGCATGGTGCTCTAGGTAAAGATGATAAAATGTTTGCTCAATTATTGGAATTTAATGAAAACTTACAGGGCATAATCAATGCTATCAGTAAGAAATAAAATCGGTAACATAATAAAGATTAAGATTATTCTATCTTCATAAGATAAAAGAGGCAATCATTAAAATGAATGCCTCTTCTATTTTATTGCTGTAAGATTTACTTAGTCGCTGCTCCAGTAATTTCAGTAGCCAATTTTTGAGTATATTCAGCCCACAATTTAGCATCATCAGCTGTAAACTTACTAGCAGCGGTAGCTGTTTTAGTAGCCCACTCTTGTTGTTTAGTTGCTAATTCTTGAAGCTTAGTCGCATCACCACCTTTAGCGGCGGCAACATACTCATTCACAAATTTTGTATAATCATCAGCCAATTGCTGTACTTCCGGAGAACTAAATTTAGGTACTGTAGTTGTCGAAGTAGTCTCTGTAGTAGTTGTTGTCGCAACACCATTATCAGTGTTAACTTGAGTAGTTGTATCTTTTACTTCTACTTTTTTGCTATCCGTATTATTACATGACGCAAAAATAATCACTGCAGCCGCAGCAGATAAAATCAATTTCTTCATAAAATTATAAGTTTAAAATAAATAAAATTACGTTAATTTAAAATAAAGATCAGACAATATATTTTAAAATATAACAAATGCTAAAGCATAAAATAAAAAATCAGAAAGAAATGATCTTTTATACCCCTAAAGCACAATAAAGAGCTTTGAAATTTAATTTGAAATATTGGATAATTGTAACAATAATATAGACTTATAGATCTATATTATAGGAAATCCCTTTTATTTAATGAAATACTGAATTCACCTATCACATTAATGAACAATGCTTTACCATCGCCCTCCTGCTCCACCACCTCCAGAAGATCCTCCACCAAAACTACCACCACCCGAACCACTAGACCTGCCCGATCCACCACTTGAACTGCTTGATGATGACCTCACCAATCTCGGCGTACTCTGAGTTCCATGAGAGATTGTATAACCACAATATTTACATAGATCATACTTTTCTTCCAATCCACCAGAACTATAGGTCGCCTTTGTAATAGTTTTACGTAAATCTTTTTCAAATGTTTTATAATGGCATTGTGGACATAGTTCGATAGTTTTATTTTCATCCCAGGGAATCAATTTAGTCTCATTAGTTTTACTATTAACCCAGACTTCATAATCACGGCTATTAATTTTCTCTTCCATTAATTGACCTGCATCCAGGTAATTTCTCATTTTTGAATCCGCATTATCTCTATTTATACGCAACCAATTACCAGAATTATCTGGGGCTAATAACCGTCCTTCATATTTATATAATCTTTTATTTGACTTGCCAAAATCTATCCAAGCCAAAGGACTTACTAATATTGGAAGAAAGTTCCATCTCAAAAATTTACGAATTGCTTGCTGAATATTTTCCTCATCCTTATAAGAATTCATAACAGTCGTTACGCCCGCATTATACTTCATAGCAAGAGTTATGATACCGAACACGAGAATGAAATAAGGTAAATTCCTAACTTGATAAACTTGTTCAAAATTTTCAAAAACAAATGCAAAAATAAAAGACGTAAAAAACATCAGCATACCCATACACCCACAACCGCTTACTAACGGAGGAAAATAACTACTTTTTTTTGTAATCTTTCCCTTTGTCATTTTAGTCACAACTGATATCCAAACATATAAGATTACAAAAGCAAAAAGAACTAGTAATGAATTTTTTAAATGTGGATTTTTAAAATTCCAGAAAGGTATTGTTTCTGGCATTAAGCGATCCAATTCTGTTCGTGCATCTGGAGCAGTCAGGATAGTCTGGATAAATCGTGAACATTCTAAAACGCCACGATCATAATCCTCCGCTTTAAAATTGGGAACTAAAAACTTTTCACCTATCCGCTTAAGATAGGCATCCGGCAATATACCCTCCATACCATATCCAGATATAAATCGATACTCATGTCTGTTTTTAGCAATAAAAAGAAGTAATCCATTATTACTCTCTTTTTTACCAATTCCCCAAGCATTAAATAAATTTAATGCAAAATCAAAATCACTATCTCCGACATAGTCATTAACTATTACAATCGCAAATTCACATTTTGTGATCGAATCGACCTGCCAAGAAATAGCATCTAGTTCTTCTACTACATGATTAGAAATAATTTGATCCGGATTTGAAACAAAATAATTTTGTCCCTTAATTTTAGGATTAGGAAGATCTTCAATGCCATATTGAGCAAAAGAAAATGAGGGCCCATGAATTAATACAAGGGTAAGAACTGTGAAAATAATTTTTTTAAAAATTCTTGACATAAACTAAATTTAGTATTTTAATTTGAACCAAAAAACATTTAATATTCTTCATAAATAAAATATCGCAATGAAGGCTACTCGATATCAATACATTCAAAAAAAAAGAGGTAAGTATCTTGGATACTTACCTCTCAATTAGCGATTAAAAGATTAGAAAAATTATTTTTCGATATCTTTTAAGCTATTCATCTTTTTATATTCTAGGAAACCTTTAATATCTGTAAAGTGTTCACGAACACGTTTATTTCCAAATTCAAAGACTTTATGAGCTAATCCATCTAAGAAATCTCGATCGTGAGACACCAAGATCAATGTTCCATCAAAATCTTGAAGAGCATCTTTAATAATATCTTTAGTCTTCATATCCAAGTGATTGGTAGGCTCATCTAGTATAAGAACATTTACAGGTTCCAATAGCAATTTAATCATGGCCAAACGAGTTTTTTCACCTCCTGACAAGACTTTTACTTTTTTTGTAGTATCATCTCCGCTAAACATGAAAGCGCCGAGCAAATCTTTAATTTTCACGCGGACATCACCTACTGCAATCTGATCAATCGTGTCGAAAACAGTAAGTTCTCCATCCAATAACGCGGCCTGATTTTGTGCAAAATAGCCAATCTTAGCATTGTGACCAATTTTCAAACTTCCTTCGTAATCAATCTCTCCCATAATTGCTTTAATCATAGTTGATTTTCCTTCTCCATTTTTACCCACAAAAGCAACTTTTTCGCCACGTTCAATAACCATATCTGCTTTTTGAAAAACAACATGTTCATCATATTTTTTTGTAAGCTCCTCAACCATAACAGGATATTGTCCTGAACGAGGTGAAGGTGGAAATTTTAATCTCAAAGCAGATGTATCAACCTCATCGATCTCAATTACTTCCAATTTCTCTAACATTTTAACACGTGATTGTACTTGGAGCGTCTTTGAATAAGTTCCTCTAAAACGGTCTATGAATTCTTGATTATCAGCAATAAATCTTTGTTGCTCTTCATAAGCCTTTAATTGGTGTAGACGACGATCTTTACGTAACTCAAGATAATGACTGTACTTAGCCTTATAATCATAGATACGACCCATCGTTACTTCAATTGTTCGATTTGTAATGTTATCGACAAAAGCTCTATCGTGAGAAATAACAATGACAGCTTTTGCAGAATTCATCAAGAAATCCTCTAGCCATTGAATACTCTCAATATCCATATGATTGGTCGGTTCATCCAATAAAATTAAATCTGGTTTTTTCAAGAGAATCTTCGCCAGTTCAATTCGCATGCGCCATCCTCCAGAAAATTCAGAAGTTTGACGAGTAAAATCTGTGCGTTCAAATCCCAATCCTTTTAGTACCTTCTCGACTTCAGCATCGTAATTAACCTCTTCGATTGAATAAAACTTTTCACTTAGTTCAGACACTCTTTCAATCAGCTTCATGTAATCATCAGTTTCGTAGTCTGTTCTTACATTAAGTTGTTCATTTAGTTCCTCTAATTCATCCCGCATCTGATAAACTTCTCCAAATGCTTTAGATGTCTCTTCAAAAACAGTAACATTATCTTCTGTTAATAAATGTTGGGGTAAGTATGCAATAACTGCATCTTTAGGTCCCGAAACATTACCTGTTGTAGGTTTACCTGCACCAGCAATAATCTTCAATAATGTTGATTTACCTGCACCATTTTTTCCCATTAAAGCAATTTTATCATTTTCATTGATTGAAAATGACACATCACTAAAAAGAGTTGTTCCTCCGAAGGAAACTGAAATATTATTTACATTAATCACTTTTATTCGCTTATATTTTCCGCAAAGATAAGCGAATCAATCTTATAAATATAGTACCCACCATTTTTATGGATGATTATACCTAACAACTACAAGAAAAAACAAGAATTATGGTCAATAATTTTCAGCATATATCTTTATTGATAATTGAATATCATTTCCTATAAAAGAAATAATAATAGTAATTTTCAATTTTGTGTATCTTTGCCTCATGCGATTTGATATAATTACCGTACTTCCAAGTCTATTAGATAGTCCCTTTGCACATTCTATTTTGCAACGGGCACAAAAAAAAGGTTTAGCAGAAATTGTTGTACACAATCTACGTGATTACGCGACAAATAAGCAGAAAAGTGTTGATGATTATCCCTATGGAGGAGGTTCTGGTATGGTTATGCAGATCGAGCCCTTTGCGGCTTGTATAGAAAAACTACAAGCAGAACGCACGTATGATGAAATTATCTTCATGTCTCCTGATGGCGAAACACTCAATCAAGAAATCGCGAATAATTTATCTACAAAAGGTAACATGATGATTCTTTGTGGCCACTACAAAGGTATTGATCAACGAATTAGAGATATCTATGTTACAAAAGAAATTTCTGTGGGTGATTATGTTTTATCTGGAGGAGAATTACCAGCGGCAATTTTAACAGATGCCATTATAAGATTAATACCTGGAGTTTTATCAGATGAAACTTCCGCTTTATCCGATTCTTTTCAAGACGGATTACTTGATGCGCCCATTTATACGCGTCCTGCAGACTGGAAAGGACATAAAGTTCCGGATGTATTACTTAGTGGACATGAAGCTAAAATATTGCAATGGAGAGACGAACAGCAGCTTATCCGCACCCGAGAAAGAAGACCAGATTTATTAAATGACTAATAAATTTCAGATTTTATTGATTATTTATCATAAAAAGTTTGCTTAATCATTTTTTTTTATAAATTTGTGATACAATGACGACAGTTAGAACATATACAAATTGGTGGTGGCCTGAAGCAATAAGCATCGGGGACTAATTGGTATTGTCAAAATATTTCATAATCAACCAAAACCATTTATGGAAGTTCAAACCCGATGCGACTCAGTATCGGGTTTTTTTATGTTTAAAAAATTAAGAATAAAATGAAATACACGTTTAAAACAAATCTCAAAAAATTGCTCGCTGATACGACAACTCCGGTTAGCATCTATCTCAGATTACGTGACGTCTTTCCAAATAGCATTTTACTAGAAAGTTCGGATTACCACAGCAGAGACAACAATATAAGTTACATCTGTTGCCAGTCCATTGCGCATATCAAACTTGATAATACACAATTAGAAATTGCATATCCGAACGAAAAAGTCATCCTTAAAAATAAGAAAGAAATTAATTTAAAAGAGGAGGTTGCTACATTCAGAAAAGCATTTGGCGAACCCATTTCAACAGAACGTAACATTATTTCAAATGGTCTTTTTGGTTATTTCACATTTGATGCCATCGAACATTTCGAAGATATCAAGTTAACTACGGCTCCAAGTCCAAAACTGGATATTCCACATTTACAGTATCATGTTTATAAATACGTGATAGCAATAGACCATTTTAGAAATGAACTATTTGTATTTGAACATTTATTAAATGATGAAGAATCCGAATTAGATAAACTACAGTATTTAATACAAAATAAGAACTTTCCCGAATATACATTTCGTAGAACTGGAGAAGAGGCGTCCAATAGATCAGATGAAGAACATCGCGAATTGGTCAAAAAAGTAAAAGAACATATTCAAAGAGGTGATGTTTTTCAAATTGTTCCATCACGCGCATTTTCAACGCCTTTTCTAGGCGATGAGTTCAATGTATATCGTGCTTTACGTTCCATCAACCCCTCCCCCTACTTATTCTACTTTGACTACGGAAATTTCAAACTATTTGGGTCTTCTCCAGAAGCACAATTGACCATTAAAAATGGAGAAGCAACAATTTATCCAATTGCAGGTACTTTTAAACGGACCGGTAATATGGAGGAGGATATTAAAATAGCCGAAGAACTTAAAAATGACCCTAAAGAATCCGCTGAACATGTCATGCTCGTAGATCTTGCAAGAAACGATTTAAGCAGACATTGTAACCAAGTTGAGGTAAAATCTTATAAGGAAGCACAATACTATTCCCATGTAATCCACTTAGTTTCAAAAGTTTCAGGCAAATTAAGACCAGGAGTCAATCCTTTTGATGTTGTGGGTGATACTTATCCGGCAGGAACACTGAGTGGTGCCCCTAAACATATGGCGCTTACTTTAATAGATCGTTATGAAGGCCAACAAAGATCATTCTATAGCGGTGCAATTGGATATATGGGTTTTAATGGCGATTTTAATCATGCTATTATGATTCGTTCATTTTTAAGTAAACAAAATCTATTGAATTACCAAGCAGGAGGAGGAATTGTATTAGATTCAGATCCAGAGATGGAATTACAAGAAGTAAATAATAAAATAGCAGCTTTGAGAAAAGCATTAGAATTAGCAGAAACGTTATGATTAGACCTTTAGAATATTGTGACAATCTATCACACATTCGTAGTTCAATTGACTGTATCGACTATAGAATCATTGAACTTATTGCACAACGGGCGCAATATGTACAACAAGCCGCTCAATATAAATCTTCATTAGAAGAAGTTAAAGCGGAACAAAGAGTAATTAACATGTTCGAGCAAAGAAATGATTGGGCAACTAATTTTAAAATTGAAGGAAAACTCGTAGAAAGTGTATTCCAATCAATCATCAATCACTTCATTAATAAAGAAACAGAAATTTTCCATGAGCAATCATAAAATATTAGTAATCGACAATTACGATTCGTTCACCTACAATTTGGTTCATCTATTACAAGAATGTGATCAAGAATATACAGTATGGAGAAATGATAAATTCAAATTAGAAGAGGTAGCTGCTTTTGATAAAATTTTATTGTCGCCAGGTCCAGGTATTCCCGAAGAAGCCGGTCTGTTATTAGATGTCATCCGCACATATGCGGATACAAAAAGTATATTAGGCATTTGCCTTGGCCAACAAGCCATTGCCGAAGTTTTTGGAGGTAAACTTTATAATATGCCGAGACCGCTACATGGAGTGGCAACAGATCTAATTATTATAGATCATTCAGAAAAACTATTTGAAGATTACGCTAGTCACAGTAAAATTGCACGTTATCATTCCTGGGCTGTCGAAACTTCATCTCTTCCTGAAACCTTAAAAGTAACCGCAACAGATGAAGATGGTGTTATCATGGCACTGTCCCATAGAACCCTTGACGTAAAAGGATTACAATTTCATCCAGAATCTGTTTTGACAGAGAATGGGAAAAAACTAATTGAAAACTGGTTAAAAAAATAGAAATGACAATTTTAGATAAAATAGTTGAACGAAAACGAGTAGAAGTCTCAGAAGCTCAAGCAAAAGTTTCTATCGAAGAACTTAGTGAATATCCGCTCTTTAGTAGAACTTGTTATTCGCTAAAAGAATCCGTTCTTGATCCACAACGTACGGGGATAATCTCAGAATACAAACGCGCCTCCCCTTCCAAAGGCGTCATCAACAACATTAACACGGTATCAGAAGTTGTCAAAGGATATCAAAATGCAGGCGCTTCTGCAATATCAGTATTAACAGATGCTGATTTTTTTCAAGGAAGTTTAAAGGATCTGGAAGAAGCCCGATCAGTATTAACCATACCTTTACTTCGTAAAGAATTTATAATCGATAAATATCAGATCGCTGAAGCAAAAGCCTATGGTGCTGATATTATTTTACTAATAGCGGCATGTTTGACCAATGAAGAGGTAAGCGAACTCTCCAATTACGCTAAAACTTTGGGTCTGAATGTACTTTTGGAGGTTCATAACGAAGAAGAATTAAAAGGAAACCTATTTGATACAGTTGATGCCATTGGCGTAAACAACCGTAATCTGAAAGACTTCTCCGTATCATTAGCGCACTCTTACGACTTAGTCAATAAAATTCCAGATACTTATATTAAAGTTTCAGAAAGTGGAATTTCAGACCCTCAAACAATCCGTGAATTAAAAAGCATTGGTTATAATTCATTTCTTATTGGCGAAAATTTTATGAAAACAACTGACCCGGGGAAAGCATTATTGGAATTTGTAAAAGAAATATAAAAACTATTTAAATCCAATCTAAATAAGAGTATATTTGCTTCTTAAAATCACAGATTAAGTAGCCGCTTCTTATTTTGGACACAAAAATTTTTATCATAAATAAAGATAGCTTTGAGCAAATATACCTTCAATATTGGGAAGGTATGTTTGCATTTTGTATCAAAAATATCCAAGATGAAGAAGTTGCAAAAGAAATCGTTCAAGAAGTTTTTAAATCATTATGGGAACGGCGTGATGATCTTCGTCTTCTAGAAGTTGAGCGATACTTAATCAGAGCTGTTAAACTCAAAACCTTTGAATATATACGTAATAAAGTTACGCGCCAACATCATTTAGAAAACATAATTAATACAGCGGAAAACCACTATGTAGAGCATCCCTTAATTGCTCAAGAACTATCGGAGAAGATTTCATCATTAGTCAATAAATTACCCGCTCAATGTAAAAATGTTTTTCAAATGAGCAGAGATCAAGGTTTAACAAATAAAGAAATAGCCCATAAATTATATATATCAGAGCGAGCTGTAGAATATCACATTTCCAAAGCTTTAAAAACGCTAAAAACCGAATTAACCGAATATATTAATTAAATAAAAAAGAAATCCTGTATTTTTGCTATTAAGGATATAAGCCGATGAAAGTTGATCAAAAGTTGATAGAGAAATATCATTTAAACCAATGCACTCCAGAAGAAAGAATTCTTGTGGAGGAATGGCTTGTAGATGATAATTTGGACTTTTCTCCACTATCACTTCCTCAATTTGACAAGTCCCATATCCAATCACAGATCTGGGAAAACATTGCCGCTAATATAATTGAACCAGCCCCGATTAAAGTTGATAATAATAGAAAAAGACTAATACGTTACATAAGTATCGCTGCTTCAATCGTAATTTTATTCGGCCTCTTTATCTATAAATACAATATAGATAAAGAAATTAGTTATGCCATTTTTGATAATAGCACAAGTGCAAATTCAAAGTATTTTGAAAAAAATAGTTATGAACTAATTTTAGGAAAGCATGCTACAGCAAAAATTAATGTAGAAACTGGAGAATTTTTTTCAATGGGTACAATGGTTATTATTCCAAAGAAAGATTTCGAATTTAGTTTTATTGGAACTAGAGAAAAAAAGGAATTAAAAAATGGAGAAACTTATTTCATTCTAAACTCCAAAAATACAGGCAAGCAAATTATTCTCTCCCAATCGGAACTCACTTTTTTAGCACCAACAATACAGAATCAGCTTAAATTACAGTTTAACATTATATAACAAGCCTCTATTAATAACTTCAATTCCCATGCAATTAAAACCTATTTCTAAAACTCTTCTACTTTTATTAATAGTTTTCTTTATTGGTTGTTCGAGTAGAGACCAAAGTAACAGTAGTTCCAACAACTACAGCTTGTATATTATGAATAAGAATTTGGGAAATACCATTGTAACAACTAATTCTATAGATTCGGGAACAATAAATATTCTGAAAGATGGTATCGACTTACCAACACAATATTTTGATCGAAGCATCATCGTACATAATGGCTTTTTCTATCATATAAAAAGTGGAAAATTCATAAAATTCGAAATGCAGGAAAATGCATTAACAGAAATAGCTGCGATTCCGATGTCCAATCAACATATAGAAAATATGAATTGGCAAGGAAAAGATACGTTATTACTTTTTACGCTTGACAATAAAACATATAGTAAACTGCATTACTATAAAATAGATGTAAAGAAGTTCGAGATCCTACAAAAAGAAGAAATACATTTACCAGTTGCTCCAAGTAAATTTCCGATAGTTTCAATAGGATTCAGCACATTACATCAGAATAATCTCATACTGGGATATACATACAATAAAGTAATCAACGAAACAGATTTTACGACTATTGACACCATGTATTTTGCAACATTAGACCCACAAACGCTAAAGATAAAAAGCATACAAAAAGATAACCGATCCACCTACCCAGGAGGAGTCAATACAGTACAGTCTTATAGTTTTCATGATGAGAGAGGAAATTTCTATTTTATGAGTTGCCCAGGAATTGCTTTAGGAAACAATCTCAGTAAACCTACCGCAATATTTAGAATACCAAATAATACAACAACAGTAGATTCAAGCTATTTCTTTAATCTTACCGCTACAAATCAAAATCATGCCTATGGCATGTGGTACTTAGGGAATAATGAAGCAATCATTCGTAGTGAAAGAAAAGACCTTTATAACGATTTCAGCGATCATCATTCAACTTATCAATTTGAATATTATGTTGTAGATTTATTAAAACAAACAGCAACAAAGCTAACCCTACCCTACGATAAAGGAACTCGCAAAGAATCTGTTCTTGTGGAGAATGGTAAGGCATATATTACCATTGACGATAAAGATGATAATCATCAAGTTTGGATATACAATATTCAAACTAAAAAGATAAGTACCGGACTAAAATTAGACAAAGAGACAGATTTCATTGTCCGTATAGACAAACTAAATTAGTTTTTATAACTGAAAATAATTCGCTCCGAATATCTTACCACTTGTCATTTGAATATTGTTAAATAAATCAATTTAAAATCAACTTGATTTTTGCTTTGAAACCTCTTCGACCAAGAAATATTGTCTCCATACAACAGTATGAAACCTTTCTCTTCTTCTTGCTAACTCCCTAATTCGCTATCTATCTTTTTATGCCACTAATCAATGATGATATTTCAATTTGACATTATCTTCATAAATCTATTCCAAAACTGAGTAGCCTAAAAACTAAATAAATTTAGATGTATAAATTTTATTAGCCTAAAAATTAAGCAAATAGCACATTTTATAATCTTTTTCTCACTCTGACCTTCGGTATATTTGGAGTTACGCAACATCTCTATGTATAATTAATCTAAATAAAGGGATGTCGAATTTAAAAATAATATGGTTAAGTCTATATTTAATCATATCGTTTACTGCTTACGCACAACAGAGAGGAGAAATAAAAGGAAGAATAAGTACCACCTCAAATACACCTATTGAGGGTGCAACTATTACAATTCTTGAAACAAATCAAGTGACCCAAGCTGATAAAAGCGGTTTATTTTCAATAAAAAATATCGCTTTTGCCAACTATACTATACGAGTATCTGCTGTTGGATTCAAAGCCAAGGACAGAACTTTTCTTATTAGCCAGAAAAACACTGAAGTGCTATCTATAAAATTGGCTTCACAACAGACAACAATGGATGAAGTCGAAATCGTTGCAAGATCCGAAGCAAAAGAAATACAAAAGCAACCATTTAATGTTACAGCAATCGATGCGAAGAAATTGTACAATACAACAATGGATATTGGTCAGGCATTAAATCGTGTTTCGGGTGTTAGACTGCGAGAGTCGGGTGGTGTAGGATCAAACATGAATTTTAGCTTAAATGGTTTTTCGGGCAATCAGGTTAAATTATTCGTTGATGGAATTCCCATGGATAATTTCGGATCGTCCTTTCAGTTAAACAACATACCGATCAATTTTGCAGAACGAGTTGAAGTCTACAAAGGAGTCGTTCCCGTATGGCTAGGCGGCGATGCATTAGGTGGAGCAGTCAACATTGTAACCAAAAACCAGCCGGGAAAATATTTAGATGCTTCATATTCATATGGCTCATTTAACACCCACAAAACTTCAGTTAATGCCGGATACATTGCTAACAACGGTTTTACAATGATGCTTTCTGCTTTTCAAAATTATTCGGACAACAATTACTTGGTAAATGTAAGATCATACAATTTTGACACTGGAAAATTTTACCCCGCCGAAAGAAGAAAACGTTTCCACGATGCATACAGAAATGAAACATTAGTATATAATATGGGCGTTTCTAATAAAAAATACGCTGATCAGCTCCTTTTTGGTATTACCCTCGGCCAGAATAAGAAAGAAATCCAAACGGGTAATCATATGGAAGATGTATATGGAGGTCGAGAAAGCCAAGGAAACATTGTACAGCCTACTTTTAAATACATCAAGAGAAATTTATTGACAGCAGGTTTAGATGTAACGATAAACGCTCGATACAATTTCGGTACGGAAAGAAGTTTGGATACCGTCCCAAGAAGATTCACTTGGACAGGAGAAAGTATTCCTAAAAATCCAAAAGATCCAAATGCTCCAGGAGGAGAAAATGACTTAACAGATTACCGCTACAAAAACAACAATGGTAATCTTACGGCCAATATCTCTTATGCAATTAACAAGAATAATAGCATTATGATCAATCATTTGTTGACAACATTTGACAGAAAAGGAAAAGATCATTACTATCCAGATTTAGAAGTTAATAAGCTCCCACGCAAAACAATAAAAAACATTACAGGAATCGGCTATAGAACCTCCATACTTGATCGTTGGGATGCTAATATTTTTCTAAAAAACTACAATCAAAATGGAAAATACTTCAATGAACTTGAGAAGGAAACTTATGAGAATGTGGAAATATCAATCAATAAAATCGGATATGGCTTAGCAACTTCCTATTTCCTGAATCCAGACATTCAACTAAAAGCTTCCTATGAGAAAGCATACCGACTTCCCGATAATACCGAATTATTTGGTGATGCCATCAATATTAGTGGTAATCCTGGTCTAAGACCCGAGAGTAGTGATAATATCAACTTAGGTTTATCATATGCTTTAAAATTACAAAAAAACCAACAAATTATCATAGATGCCAATTACATATTCCGCAATGCTAAAGATTTTATACGCCAGTATGTAGGACCATTAAGCAGCAATAATAAAAGAGAACTTAAAAGTGCTAATCTAAGAAGTGTACGAAACAATAGTGTTGATATCAACTTAAAATATTATTTCAAGAACCTGTTTTCAGTCGGAGGAAATATGACTTACCAAAACCTGATCAACACAACTAAAGTTGAACCTTCGCAAATTATACAAAGTAGTATCTACAAAGATAGAATGCCAAATATGCCCTATTTATATGGTAATGCTGACGCGGCTTACTATTTTCACAACGTCGGTAAACAGAATAATACTTTAACGGTAGGATATAATCTTCAATATATACATGAGTTCTTTTTAGATTGGCCAAGTTTAGCGACCCCATCTCAAAGATATAGAATCCCAACACAAGTATCACATGATGTAAACATCATCTATTCTTTAGCATCTGGAAAATATAATATCGCTTTAGAATGTAATAATCTAACCGATGCAACACGTTTCGACAATTTCGAAATGCAAAAACCAAGTAGATCTTTCAATATTAAGTTCAGATACTTTATACGTACAAAATAACAATCACAATTCAATAAATAAATACAATGAAAAAGTTAAACACTTTAAAAATGCTGACCCTAGCATGTGGCGTTTTAGCCATCACTGCATGTTCAAAAGACAATCCTTCTGATGGAGGAAGTGATACCGGAAATTCCGGAAAAAGAGAAAAATTTGTTTTTATCGTAAATGGACAAGGTAGTGGAGAAGCTGGAACTTCAGGTAATTATATCCTGTCAACAGATAATGTAAGCGATGGAACACTCAGTATTGTAGGTAACGGTATGCCAGCGACAGAACAATCCTTTATCAATCAGAACAACTATATCTTTGGACTAACATATGGTGGTCAAGGACCGATAACCCCTTACAACATTGATAGTAAAGGTGAGTTCCAGAGACTTAAAGATGAACAAGTAAATGCTGAGACATCAGGTATTTATGGACATTTTGGAGACAAAAATATTATATTAGGTACAACAAATAGAAGTATTGTTAATCCAGTGGCAACCCTAAGAAATTACGATGCTCAAAATTTCTCTATAGCAAATAAAAACACCGTTGATCTATCCAAAGTTTTAGGCGGAAAAAGAATGGCCATCTGGACCGGCGTGTTTCAAGTCGGAAATAAAATATATGTTCCTTTTCAATCTGGAGACGGATCAAACAACTGGGGCGGTAATTTCACAACCACCGACACTACTTACATCGGTATCTTCTCTTATCCTGAGCTAAAATTCGAAAAAACAATTAGAGATGGACGTGGTTCACATATTGGAAATTGGTGGGCACAACAAGGTCTTGCTGTAGACAACAAAGGTGATGCATACGTTTGGTTTTCAGCAAATGAAGCATCTTTAGCTTCTAAAAACAAATCAGGATTTCTTCGAATTAAGAAAGGAACTGATGAATTTGATAAAGACTATTATTTTGATATTGAATCATTAGGAAATGGCAAAATTGCAAGAGGAAGTTATCTTAAAGATGATAAATTCTTAATGACAGTTTATAATAAAGGCGAACAAGCTGAAGGTGTAGGAGGTGGATTAGTAAAATTATACATCGTCGATATTCAGACAAAAAAGATGACTGAAATCAAAGAAATTCCTGCCCATGAACAACAAGGATATAAGGACGTCGTATTTGTTGAAAAAGATGGCAGTAAAGCTTACTATGCATGTCAGAGTTTAGAAGACAAACAATATTATACCTATACAATTGACATCAATAATGCAACAGCCAAAAGAGGTTTAAAATTTGTCGGTGTATCTGGTGTTTCGTCCATGAGTAAAATCAATTACTAAAAATAAAAATCCATTTATTCTGTCAAAGAAATACTTTGACAGAATAAATTTTATCACTTTATAAATAGCGCTTTAAATTATTATGCTCAGCAAAATTAATGCATGGCTACATCTTTGGTTAGGACTGGCGGCAGGCATACCTGTTGTTATCCTAAGTATAACCGGCTGTGTACTTGTCTTCGAACATGACATCAAAGAATTCACTACAAATTATATTCGCGTAGAAGCACAAAGATCAGAAGATCAGCTTCCTCCATCTGCAATCTACAAAGCTGTAAAGACAGCCATTCCAGACAAAGAAATAGCTAGTTCCTGGTATTATGGTTTAGATAAATCAGTTAAAGTAAGTTTAGACCACTCCGATAGTTTAGTCTATGTCAATCCTTATACAGCTGAGATCCTAGCTGTTGTTAATCATGAAGATTTCTTTCATTTCATGGATGAGGGGCACCGTCATCTATGGATGCCGAACAAGATCGGCCGTCAAGTAGTCGGCTGGAGTACTTTTATATTCTTTTCACTACTAATCACTGGTCTTATTTTATGGTGGCCAAAAAAATGGAACAAAAGATCTCGTGAGCAGAGTTTTACCATCAAATGGAAAGCGCGGTTCAAACGAGTAAATTATGACCTGCACAATGTATTAGGATTTTACGGACTAACCATAGCCTTAGTTATGTGCCTTACAGGGTTAATCATGAGCTTCCCGTGGATGCGCAAATCAGTAGTTTGGCTCAGCGGAGGATACCCGAATAAACCTAAAGTAGAACAAGTTGAAAAAGAAATACCTGATGATCAGCCCTTGAATGATGCATTGATTGTTGCTGATCAAATCTGGTATAAAGTGCGCCATGAATATGCTCGCCATAACAAAGAAGCCGTTATCGTCCACTACCCTGAAGCCGAGGATAAATCCGTATATGCATGTACAGATATGGAAAACGGTATATGGCGTGACTTAAATTTTGATCGTAATACGCTAGAATTAACAGGCAGAAAACAAGGTCCCATTGATGATGCCAATACCACAGAATGGCTAATGCGCGCAAATTATGCCTTACATACAGGATTCATTGGGGGAATGGCTACTAAAATAATATATTTTTTAGCATCACTTATTTGCGCAACATTACCGATTACTGGTTTCTATATCTGGTGGGGGAAAAAGAAAAAAAAAGTAAAAAAATCAAAATCTATTCATCCAATAACATCTTAATCTTGCAGACATGTTTCATCATTGCAACTACTTACTTAGTTTATTTCTAGTTTTTACTTTATTTGTTGCCAGTGCTCAAAATTCTGCTAAAATCATGGGCCGTGTCCTAGATGAACAGAACGAACCTGTACCCCATGCACAAGTAACTTTACATCGCGTTCATGATGGAACTGTCGCAAAAATTATTACTGCCGATAGCATAGGGAATTTTATTTTCCCTAATGCACCATATGGAAATTACTATGTGCATATAAAAAATATGACACACGAAGATTTTAAAACATCTCAATTCATATTAAGCGAGCACGTGAATGCATATGATTTTGGGAAAATTGTATTGCTTCAAAACAATGCTTATCTGAGTGAGGTTGTCATCAATAAACGCAAGCAATTTATAGAACAACATCAAGATAAAACCATTTTCAACATAGAAAACTCTGCATTAGCAGATGGTAACAGTGGATTAGAACTTTTGACCAAAATTCCAGGTATAAGTCTAGATGATAATGGAACCTTCAGTTTAAAAGGAAAATCTGGTGCTTCTATCATGATTAACGGAAAACTTACCTACCTCTCCGCAGATCAGCTAGCCAATTTGTTAAGAAGTACATCCTCAAACGATATAACAAAAATTGAAGTTATGACTAATCCTAATGCCAAGCAAGATGCGGCAGGAACATCAGGGATAATCAATATCGTATTAAAAAAAGGATTGAAGCAAGGGTTGAACGGAGCTGTTTCCGGAAATATGGGAGCAGGTCGCGGATTACACCTAGGCGGTAGTTTAGACCTAAATTACAGAACGGAAAAAATAAATATCTTCGGAAATTACAATCAATACTTTCAAAATTTAGAGTATTACAATTCATTAACACGCTACTTTTATAAAGATACGCAAGCAGAATCAGAAACCTACTCCCAACAGGAAAACAAAATTCAACCGAAACTGCGTTCAAATAATTTCAGAGTTGGTATGGATTTTTATTTAAGTTCAAAACAGACTTTGGGATTTCTAGTAAATGGAGGCTTTGGTAAATATCCAAAATATGAACCAACCACCAATCATTTTAGAAACTATGCGACAAAAGATCTCATCTGGTCGGCTTCAACCATAACCGAAGGAAAAGAAAGATGGGAAGACATGTTATATAACATCAATTATAACCTGAAGTTCAACGAAAATGGACATGAACTAAAAGTGGATTTTGATATGATTGACCATTATTCCAAAATGGATCAAACACTAAATACTAAATACAGTAATGAAAATCAAAATAATATACGCCCCTTATCATCACGCACTGGCGATATTCCCTCAGACAGTAAGGTTTATGTTGCAAAAATTGATTATACCCTCCCTTTTAATGAAACTTTTAAGCTAGAAACTGGTTGGAAAGCAAGTCATATCCGGACAGAAAACGATTTGCGGTATGATACATTGCTAAATGAGAGTTATGTTCCAGATCTATCGACAAGTAATCACTTCATTTATAAAGAAACGATACAAGCAGGTTATGTGAATCTATCAAAAACTTGGAGCAAATTTTCAACACAAGTAGGATTACGAGCAGAGCACACATCTACCGATGGTAATCAAATAACTTTAAATGAACAGTTCTCTAAAGATTATTTAAAGTTTTTCCCATCAGCATTTTTATCTTATAGCATCAATAACAATCATAAAGTACAACTAAGCTATAGCTATCGCATCGAGCGTCCATCCTTCTGGAGTCTAAACCCATTCCGCGTCTATACAGACCCCTTCTCCTATTCAGAAGGGAATTCAAAACTAGATCCTGCTTACGAGCACGCTTATGAAGCTAACTATACACTAGCTAACAAATATATATTTACGTTAAATTATGCAGACAGATCTAATGTCGTAAATGATATCATAGGATTAGATCCTACAAACAAACAAATCACTTTTGAAAGACCCGAAAATATCGGTTCATTCAAAAATTTTGGCGTATCATTCATGGCTCCTACACAATTATTTTCCTGGTGGACAGCTACACATTTTGCAAACTATTACAGAAACGAATATGAGATTCCACAAGAAAATGAACTAATCAAAAGATCAGGCAATACGTTATCATTAAATACACAAAATACTTTCAAACTACCCAAAGATTGGTCTGTAGAGATTGGAGGAAATTATAATTCTGGTCTGACCATTGGTTTAACGAATATCAAAAGTTACGGACTTATTTACAGTGGAATACAAAAGAGCATTTTAAGTAAAAAAGCAACGATTAAGCTGGTCGTTAACGACATATTTCACACCAATAACCGTCGATATGAAACAGTATCCAATGCAGTGAGATTAATAGGAAAATCAAATCCCGATAGCAGAACAGCAATTTTATCATTCAATTACCGATTTGGAGGTTCAGATAACAGAGCAAAAGAACGCTCAACAGGTTCGGAAGATATCAAAAATAGATTATAAAAATCAACACGATGCAAAGGTGATATTCCACACCAGTATAAATAGAAAACAGCTATCAAAAGAAATTGATAGCTGTTTTCTATTTATACTTATTCGAGCGTTGTAAATACGAACAACTTTGAAAACTTCAGAACATATATCCTTACTAATTAATCTCTTTACGAAGAAGCACATTTTAGCAAGAAACCTGCCCTGCATATTAATAAACAATAAAACATGAATTTCCTAAATCATCATATGACATTCATATCAAAAACACCATAAATAGAACTATCTCAAAATTGTTATCTTTGTAAAAAAATCAAATATGTCTGTTAAGATTGGCGAAAATATAGATTTAGGAGACTTTCCATTATTGCTAGCTCCAATGGAGGATGTAAGTGATCCGCCATTCCGTTTTGTTTGTAAGCAAAATGGGGTAGATATGATGTATACGGAATTTATCTCTTCAGAAGGATTAATTCGAGACGCAGCAAAATCACGTAAAAAGTTAGATATCTTCGAGTATGAAAGACCAATAGGTATACAAATCTTCGGTTCCGAAATCGAACACATGAGACAGTCATCCGAAATCTGCACATTAGCAAATCCAGATCTAATCGATATTAATTACGGTTGTCCAGTTAAAAACGTTGCTTGCCGTGGAGCAGGCGCTAGTTTATTGCAAGATATCGATCGTATGGTCGCAATGACAAAAGCAGTCGTGGAAGGAACACATCTACCAGTTACTGTGAAGACCCGCCTTGGCTGGGACGATGACACCAAAAATGTTTATGAAGTGGCAGAACGTTTACAGGATATCGGTATTAAAGCTTTATCAATACATGGACGTACACGCGCACAAATGTATAAAGGGCAAGCAGATTGGTCTATGATTCGTGATATTAAGCGTAATCCACGCATTAAAATTCCAATTTTTGGAAACGGCGATGTAGATTCTTTAGAAAAAGCAATTGCATGGCGCCAGGAATATGAAGTTGATGGTATTATGATTGGTCGCGCCTCAATTGGATATCCTTGGATATTTAGAGAAATAAAACACTTTTTCAACACAGGAGAACGTTTAGCCGGTCCAACAATTGCTGAACGTGTAGATGTGTGCAGAACACATTTGGTTAAATCAATTGAATGGAAAGGACCTAAAACAGGTATTTTCGAAATGCGTCGTCATTATTCAAACTACTTTAAAGGTATACCAGACTTTAAAGAATACAGAATGCGATTAGTCAGTCTTCAGACATTCGAAGAGATCCAAGAAGTGTTAGACGAAATACAACATAACTTTGCAGAAGAAGCTATTTATTAAAAATAGCTTCTTCTAACTTTTAGACTTCAACATCTTCATTACCGTTTTCCTCTCGACAAAAACGGTTCCCAATAAGTAAGCAATCAACATCATATTGCCAATCCAAAAATTCCGGTCAAATACTATGTAATGGATATAAACGATCATAGTACCAACCAACATATAAGCCCCAATTTTAAAGATCTTATAAGGAATTGGATAATTCTTTTGTCCCCAAAAATAGGATAAAAATACCATTACACCATAAGTTATGGTCGTCACATAAATTGCACCGACATAGCTGTAGCGCGGAATCAGGATATAACACAATATAATTGTAATTAAAGCCCCAATACCTGAAATATAGAGACCGTATCGTGTTTGATCAGAAAGTTTATACCACACAGAAAGGTTCATATATATCCCAAGCATCACATAGTTGAATAAAATAACAGGAATAATAAATAGACCCGACCAATATTCTGCACTCTCTGAAGCAGATCCTCCTTGAATAAAATACTTAAGCCATTCAATATTGACAGACAATCCGATCATGACAACCATCATAGCAATCACAAAATATTCCATGATCATTGCATAAACCTTTTTCGAATTATCATTTTTGGCATAGGAGAAGAAAAAAGGTTCGGCTCCTAAACGAAATGCCTGCACGAAAATGCTTAAGAAAACAGCAATCTTTGCAATAGCACCATATATACCAACATCTCGGTCAGCAATACTTTTCGGTAATAATTCAGGCATTAAAATCTTATCTAGGTTTTCGTTTATGATAAATGAAATATTAGCGATCAAAATAGGAAAGCTATATCGAAACATATCACCTAATAACACCCGATCAATTTTAAAATTAAATGTTCTAATCTCGGGCAACAGCATCAACAATGTCACTGCACTCGCTACAAAATTAGAAATAAACACATAACCCAACCATGAGTTTATATACCAGCTAGAAAAATATGGTTCAGTATCCGGAAAATGTTGAAGTAAATAAGGTATGAAGACAATGAATGTCAAGTTTAAAATAACAAATGTGATGATATTGACTAACTTCAATACGCCGTAGCGCAATGGCCGACCATTAGCACGAACTTTGGCAAAAGGAACAACAGCAAGTGCATCAACGACTAAAGTAAGTCCAACAAAGTAAATATAGCTTTTATATTGACCTACAGAGTCAATATTTTCTTTTGCAAACCAATGCGCAATGTCATTAGAAAAAATAAGAATAGTTAATAGAAAAATTAAAGAAGTAAAAATGGTGACAACAAAGCTATTATTGAATACTTTAGATTTATCTTTCTCCTCAACTTTCTGTAAATATCTAAAATAGGTTGTTTCCATCCCAAAAGCTAGGAATGCATTGATCATAGCTGCCCAAGAATACATATTCGTAAATATTCCATAGGTGGAAGCTTCAAATTTACGAACGAAAATTGGCGTTAAAACAAAATTCAGTAATCTAGAGATGATAGTACTGAGACCGTAGATCAAGGTTTGACCAGCAAATTTCTTAAAAACAGACAAGATATTAAGATTTATTTAGACGATTTTTTTAGCACTTCAAAATTCTTAAAATCTTCCCAGACGCCCTCTTCACAAATCACTTCTTCCACTACTGCGCGCTCAGGTCCCTCTTCACAGAATTCTTTTAAACAATCTAGAGCAAAATCATCACCCTCTGCCTCAATATAAACAGAACCATCCGCTAAATTTCTAACAAACCCTTTAATACCCAATTGGTCGGCAACTGCTTTGGTAGATAACCTAAAATAAACCCCCTGTACTTTTCCTTTGATAGAAATATTAACATGTTTCATATCAACAAAAGTACAGAAGATTTTGAGTATTTTACTATGCTAATCTTTGCACCGTAACTTTATCAGATAATCTAAAATGTTCCATATTTTTCAATAGAACAAGACCTGGTTTTTTACCAACTTCAATTGAACCAAATTTATCATCGATATTTAAAGCCTGTGCCCCATTAATAGTAGCCCACTGGATAGATTGCTGAAAATCTAAATTATCAAAATGTTTATGTAACACTTTTAATTCATCTAAAATTGAAAGCTTATCATTGGATGCTAAACTATCTGTACCGATTACAATTTTTTGATTATCGTTTACAAAGTTCATTACTTTTGGCAATTGACCTTCAATATAAAGATTCGCCTTCGGACATAAACACCATACGATATCACGGCCCATTCGGTCCACAAAATCAAGGTCTTTCAATGACGTATACGTATTGTGAACCAAGATCAACTTATTAGGATGAGGTAAATATGGTAAATATGACTGAATTGAATTTCTAGCCTGAGCTTTAAACAAATCAGGATTTTTCCCTATTACTTTAAAGAAATCGATAAATCCTCCCGTTTTATAACGAAACAATCGATTTTCTTCATCACTCTCTTGATTATGAATACTGATAATATTAACATCAGAAACCGCTTTTTTAAATTTCTTCAGAAGTATTTTCGAACAAGAATAAGGAGCATGTGGTGTAATTGAAGAATGTGCTGGATCAAATTCATGAATCAAATCCTTAGCCTCCTGCAATCGACCATCAGCTTCATCCGGCTCTACTCCGAAGACTTCAACAAAAGTGTGGTAAAGAATCTTACTAGACTCCTTAATGTTAGATGTGTTATCAGAATTCACGTGATCTCCAACTGCCACAATACCATTATTGTACATTTCTTCATCAGCAGCAGCCATCGCTTTATCAATCACTTTTAAAGAAGTGCCACGACTTGTCATAACCGAAGAAAGAAAAGCTGGTAATCCAGTTTTTTGCGGAATCGTACCCTTCATATGGGACAATTCTAAGTGACAATGCGCATTAATAAATCCAGGAACAATAACTCCTTCAAATTTTTCAATATGCTGGCCGCTCAATTCTACGTCTTTACTTTCATAAATCCCAAGGATTTCACCATCATCATTAACTTTTACCACTCCATCTTTAATAGGTAAAGATGTAATTGGTAAGATATAGGTAGCGCTAAAATATTTCATTATTATAAAAACTTTAATAGTTACTTAGCATTCAGGTCAACGCAAAGGAACTGTGGTTATTAACGTTAAAATTCGTGCCAAAATTTAGTAAAAAAAATATTACCATTAAAAAAAACAAATTTACACAATTAGTTTAATTATTTAATCGTGATAAAAATCAAAGGCTTTTAGATAAATTAACTTATAAGAATGTAACATAAATTTAAACCTTAATAAAAACTCCCTTGTTGCTAAAAATAATTAACATGAGCTAAAAGTTTGAATTTTAGCATATTTTTTGAAGGTAGGGAATAAGTTTAAATTCAGCCAATATATTATCTAAAAACCACAATTTTATTCATTTTTGTAGCGATTCAATGACGTTATGTCAGTGAAGCAGCAATAAATCATGGAATTATAAATGGACATCCTTTTAGTTATAAAAAAAAGAAACCGGATCAATACAGCTACTTTAAAATCCGAAAGAAGCTAAAGATAAAGCAACACAACATTCATCATAATACAATCCTATAAACGAAAATCTATTCTACTTATTTTTACGAGCAAAACAAATTGATATTCCAAAACTCAATTCCTCAACATCCATTTTTACATTATATTTTTAGTACAGATTTTATTTAATACCTTCGCATTATCAATAAGGGGTGCCTTGTTCTACGAACACGAATAAAGGCTGAGATTATACCCAACAATACATTTATGTGTTGTGCACCTGATCCAGATAATGCTGGCGGAGGGAAAAGGTTAGTTAAATAAGTGAAAAACTGTTGTAACCCCTAGCAATAGTTTGTTTAACTCAAAATTCAATTAAAAAACATGATTAAAAATTTAATCAGCACAGTGCTATTTCTAGGAATAACATTATCCGTATCAGCTCAAAACGCTTTATCCATCAAAGTCTTAGACAATGAAACAAAAAAATCGTTACAGGGCGCAAGTATCGTTCTGACAAAAAATCAGAGTAAGAATTTAACAACTGATCGAAATGGCACTTCAAAGTTTTCAGGATTACCTGATGGACAATACGCCATAACAATCTCTTACATAGGCTATAGTACAGAAAAGAAGCAGATTGATCTGGTACAAAATACTGATCTTGAAATCTTTCTAAAACCACGTGCTATAAAAACAGAAGAAGTCCTGGTCATGGCAACACGTGCCAAAAACAACTCTTCTACAACCTATAAAAATATTAGCAAACAAGATATCGCTAAAAACAATTTCGGACAAGATATTCCATATCTACTAGATCAAACACCATCTGTCGTCATAGGATCGGACGCAGGAGCAGGTATAGGATATACAAATATGAAAATAAGAGGATCTGATAATGCCCGCATAAATGTAACATTGAATGGAATTCCGTTGAATGACGCGGAAAGTATGGGCTCATTCTTCGTCAATCTTCCCGATTTTGCATCCTCAACCGAGAGTATCCAGATTCAAAGAGGAATTGGAACTTCTACAAACGGGGCGGGATCATTCGGGGCATCACTAAACATACAATCCAATACACTCGAAAAAGAGCCGTACGTAGAATTCAACAACTCTTTCGGCTCCTATAATTCTTGGAAAAATACTTTGAAAGTAGGTTCAGGACTACTAAATAATAAATTTGCCTTTAATGTTCGTCTCTCACGTATTTTGAGCGATGGCTATATCGACCGAGCATCTTCCGATTTAAAGTCTTTTTATGTAGATGGAGGTTATTATAGTGACAAACATATTTTAAAGGCCATTGTATTCTCTGGCAAGGAAAAAACATATCAATCTTGGTACGGAACACCAGAGCCAAGATTAAACAATGATGTAGCGGGGATGAAAGATTATGCCGTCAATGATGGCTATACACAGCTAGAAACAGAAAATCTATTAAATTCTGGTCGCACTTACAACAAATACCTATATAAAAACCAAACAGACAACTACACGCAAACACATCACCAGTTACATTACACCAATTTTATCAATGAAAAACTAATTTTTAATGCGGCACTACATTACACCAGAGGTGCAGGCTATTACGAAGAATTCCGACCTGAAGACGACTTTTCAAAATACAATTTACCACCAGTCATTTCAGGAACCGATACCATCAAACAAACCGATTTGGTAAGGAGAAGATGGTTAGATAATTACTTCTATGGGACTACCTTTTCCTTCAACTATAATCCTTCACAGACAATAAAATTGACATGGGGTGGAGCTGCAAATCAATATAAGGGAGATCATTACGGTGAAATAATCTGGGCAAAATATGCTTCCGCCAGCAATTTAGGGGATAAATACTATCTCAATGATGCTAAAAAAGATGACATCAGTACATTTCTGAAAGCAGACTTTACATTCGAAAAATGGTTATTATTTGCGGATATACAGTATCGTAATATTAATTACCAAGTAAAAGGTGATGACGATAAAATCAAAGGAATGGATTTTAAAAGAAAATTCAATTTTGTAAATCCAAAATTAGGAATTACTTACCTCATCAATGAAAATTCAAATTTATACGCCTCATATGCCTATGCTAGTAAAGAACCTGTCAGAAATGACTTTGTTGATCTAAAAGGAAACAATCCCAAACCAGAGAAAATGCAAGATATCGAAGCTGGCTACCGCTTCAATAATGAAACATTTAACATCGGTACGAACTTTTATGGTATGTTCTATAAAGATCAACTTATTCCGACCGGAGCACTTAATAATGTAGGTTCTCCATTGAGAATGAATATCCCAAATAGCTATAGAATAGGCTTAGAAGTAGATGCCGCATGGAAAATTTCAGCGTACTTTGGTTGGAAAGCAACAGCGGGACTAAGTCAGAACAAAATCAAAAATTACACGGATGAAACGAGTGGAGAATTCATTAAAAAAACAGATATTGCACTTTCTCCGGCAACTATTTTATCAAGCGAGTTCACTTATCGCCCTCTTCGTTCAGTAGAAATTGCACTATTATCAAAATATATTTCAAGACAATATCTGGACAATAGTTCAGCCAAAGTAAGAAGTATAGACCCTTCATTTGTAAACAATATTAGAGCTATTTATAATTTCTCCATATTAGGTTTGAAAAATATAGACCTTGGACTTACTGTCAACAATATCCTAAATGAAAAATATCAAACCAACGGATATACTTGGGGTTATATGGACGGTACATCTCGAAAATATTTTAATTTTTACTATCCACAGGCTACAACAAATTTTATGTTAAGCCTAAACGTAAAATTCTAATAAAACAACTTGCGCCTTCAACATTATTTTAAGGCGCAAGTTGTTTTACAGCATTTTCAAGATCCATGACGTCAACAATACTTAATCAGATCAAACTCAATAGTTGGCATTTTTTTCTTAATATTGTCCTATGCGTGCAGTAATACAACGAGTTTCCAGGGCGAGCTGTTCGGTCGATAGCAAAATAACAGGTCAGATTAAAGACGGCTTACTAATCCTTATTGGGATCGAAGAGGAAGATACAATTGAAGATATGAAATGGATGGCACAAAAATTCGTCAATCTTCGAATATTTAATGATGAAAACGGTTTAATGAATAGATCGGTGCTAGACATACGTGGTGAAATATTACTTATATCCCAATTCACATTATTCGCACAAACAAAAAAAGGAAATCGCCCCTCTTTTATCCGTGCAGCCAAACCAGATAAAGCACAGCCAATGTACATACAAATGGCCCACTATCTTAGCACTTTAATAAACAGCGAAGTGCAAATGGGAATATTTGGTGCAGATATGAAAATTGATTTATTAAATGATGGGCCCGTTACCATCATAATGAATACACAGGATAAAGATAATTTCTAATACTATGACAATAAAAGAAGCACAGGAGACCATTGATAAATGGATCAATACAACAGGTATTCGCTATTTTAATGAATTAACAAACACAGCAATGCTAATGGAAGAAGTTGGAGAAGTTGCTAGAATTATGGCAAGACAGTATGGCGAACAATCATTTAAAAAATCTGATAAAGAAGTAAATTTAGCGGATGAAATGGCCGATGTTCTCTTTGTATTAATGTGCCTGGCCAATCAAACCGGTATTGATTTAACAGATGCGCTAGAAAAAAATTTAGAGAAAAAATCAATCCGTGACGCCGATCGACATAAAAACAATGAAAAATTAAAGTAATACAACATTACTATAATTTAGTTCGTTATATAAGTATCAAATTAATTTTAATACAGTTTGCATGCAAACTGTTGAAGGGCTGTATCAAGAAACTTGATACAGCCTTTTAATTTCTTTATCTTTAATGCAGATCATTAATTCCCTCTGGAAATGAATTTAACACATTACGTCCATACATTAAAACACTATGTGCTTTTAGCAATCTTACTTACAGGATTAACACACGCTTCAGCACAAGATAGAAATAAAGAATTTACCTTTCAATATGACCCTCAGGAAATCGTTAATGGTAGCCAATACCAAAAGATCCAGATCCTGGATTCAAGAAAAGACACGACTCATTACGGAATCATACAAAAAGGTTTTTTAGGAAAATCCGCTACTGTAGTTGCAAATCCAGCTCTTGAAGATCAATTGCAGAAATATCTAGAAACAATCAGTAATGGAAATACGCAGAGAGATACATTGCTTTTGCAAATTCGAAGATTATCATTTTCTGAAATTGGTGGTGGAATCAAAGAAAAGGGCTTTTTTGATTTCAGAGCAAATCTATATCAAAAAAAAGGGAACAATTATTTCCCATTAAATCATATCGACAGTAGCTTTCAAGTTTCAGGAATCGATGTCTCCAACAAATTATTAAAAAAAGGAAGCCTCATTATAGATTCATTCATTCGTAAAAATTTAAAAGTAAAAGACATATCGTCCGAATCATTAACCTTACATGATATCCAAAACATTGATTACAAGGAAAAAGAGAAATTACCATTATATGCAGCAGAACATCTCGTGGACGGGATTTATATGAGCTATGAAACTCTAAAAAACCAAAAACCAGATTATCCGCTAGTTGATGAGAAAGATAAAAAAGGCAAAATCAAATACTATTATTACACCAATGAAAAAGGGAAAAAAGTAAAATTAAAAGATTCACAGATATATGCCGTGGTAGATAATGACGAAACCTATGTCTCCACAAGTTTTGGATATTATCCACTTGTAATGGAAAATGACGAATACTATTTCTATGGTTTAGCAGAAGAAAACAGTACGAGCTTCTCGATATCAGCAGGCATAGGATCAGGTTTTGGATATGGAGGTGGAATGATTGGAATTGGAGTGGGATCAGCACCTTCAAACATTAAGCGATACAAAATAAAAATTGACCATGTAGATGGAAATTTTGAAAAAATAGAACAACTACCTAATTAAGATTATGAAAAAAAGCAAATTCTATTTGTTTATTATTACGGCGGCGCTGTCAGTACAATCGTGCACAGTTTCGTTAGAACTTGATAAAAAAGCCAAGACCTTCAATAAGGCGGCGGTTGTTACCGCGCATCCCTTAGCTTCAAAAGTTGGTGTAGATATCCTAAAAATGGGGGGCAACGCCATTGATGCCGCTGTCGCAGTACAATTTGCATTAGCAGTAGTTTACCCTAATGCTGGAAACATAGGTGGTGGTGGGTTTATGGTCTACAGAAGTAGTAAAGGTGAAATCAATGCTTTAGACTTTAGAGAAAAATCACCAGAAAAAGGACATGCTAATATGTACCTAGACAAGCAGGGAAATGTAATAGAAGATCTAAGTGTATATGGCCATTTATCCGCAGGAGTACCAGGATCAGTTGACGGAATGGTTGAAGCTCACAAAAAGTATGGCAAATTAGATTGGAAAACTTTATTAAATCCTGCTATAGCATTAGCTGAAAAAGGCTTTCCGATTACAAAACAACAGGCAGAGGAATTCAACGAATATAAAGAAAGCTTTCAAAAATATAACCCAAGTGGCGCCCCTATACTGAAAACCACCAGCTGGAAAAAAGGCGATTTATTCCAGCAACAGGAACTGGCTAACACAATTAGAAGAATTGCTGATCATGGTCGTGATGGCTTCTACAAAGGCATAACAGCTGACCTAATTGTTAAAGAAATGCATAAAGGCAATGGCATTATCAGTTATAATGATCTTGAGAATTATAAAGCAGTATGGCGACAACCCGTTACAGGATATTACCGTGGACATAAGATCATATGTATGGCACCTCCATCTAGTGGTGGACCAGCCTTAGTTGCACTATTACAATCAGTAGCACAATATCCATTAGGAAAATGGGGATTCCAAAGTGATTCCGCTGTACGTGTAATGGTTGAAGCCGAACGTCGTATTTATGCAGATAGAGCAAAGTATTTAGGTGATCCAGACTTCATAAGAGTACCTGTCAAAGAATTGACAGACTCTATTTTCAACAGTGAAAGATTAAAAGCCGTAAACTTAACCAAAGCAACCGCAAGCAGCGATGTAAAGGCTGCGAAATTTCCAGGATATGAATCAGAAGAAACAACACACTTTAATATCGTCGATTCCGAAGGCAATGCCGTTTCTATTACGACAACACTTAATAATTCATATGGATCACGTGTCTTTGTATCTGGCGCAGGCTTTATATTAAATGATGAAATGGATGACTTCTCAGTTAAACCAGGAGTTCCAAATATCTATGGCCTCGTTGGCGGAAAAGCGAATGCCATCGAGCCAAACAAACGTATGTTAAGTTCAATGACACCAACTATTGTGGAAAAGGATGGAAAGCTATTTATGGTAGTAGGAACACCAGGGGGATCAACAATTATGACCTCCGTCTTCCAAACGATAGTCAACGTAATTGACTATCAACAAAATGCACAGCAATCCGTTTCATCCCCGCGTTTTCATCATCAATGGCTACCCGATCAGATTGATGTAGAAAAAAATGCAATAACTCCCGAAGTAAGAAAAAGTCTAGAAAATGCAGGGTACAAAATATCACCTAGAGGTAATATAGGCAGAGTGGAAAATATCATAATATTACCCAACGGAAAACTCCAGACAGGTGCCGATCCGAGGGGTGATGATACCGCTTCAGGTTTTTAGTATATTAAATTTTAAATAGTATAGATTATTTTTAAAACAATTAAACTTATACAAACATATCAGCTCTATATAACAAACACTGATTTTATGATTAAAAATTATACGTATCCAATCAGCAGAACAATGATGATGCTATTTTTTGCCACTTTAATCGTGAGCTGCACCATGCTAAAAGGTCCTGACTTTACAAAAATACAAGTTGGCATGACCAAAGAGAAGGTTGTTCAGCAACTAGGAAAGCCGGATGCCGTAGTAGCCTCAAAAAAATATCAAGACGGTATATTAGAGATTTATGAATATGGCACTGCACAATTAGAAAATGCGGCAGATTCAACTTCAGGATATAGAATCTACTGGCTATACTTTTTCAACAATGAACTTCAAGAATGGGGAATAAAAAGAAACTATTCACCATCTGATTACGATGGATATTACGAGAAGTATAGACGCCGTCATTAATTAAATAAACAAAAAAGCCCTGTTGCAAAATTGCAACAGGGCTTTTTTATTATATTTAGTAAAGAAGAATGATCTTACATCATTCCGCCCATGCCACCACCCATTGGAGGAGCACCAGCACCATTATTTTCTTCTGGCTCATCAGCTAATACACATTCAGTTGTTAACAACATAGAAGCGATAGAAGCTGCATTCTCTAAAGCTACACGAGAAACTTTAGTTGGATCGATAACACCAGCACCAATTAGGTTTTCGAATACATCAGTACGAGCATTGTAACCGAAGTCCCCTGTACCTTCTTTCACTTTCTGAACGATAACAGCACCTTCAATACCAGCATTGAAACAGATCTGACGTAAAGGTTCCTCGATAGCACGTCTGATGATCTCGATACCGATAGTCTCATCTTCATTAGCACCTTTTAATCCTTTTAAAGCGTCAGTAGCACGAATGAAAGCAACACCACCACCTGCAACGATACCTTCTTCAACAGCTGCACGAGTTGCATGTAAAGCATCATCAACGCGATCTTTCTTCTCTTTCATTTCTACTTCAGTAGTAGCACCTACATAAAGAACAGCAACACCACCTGATAATTTAGCTAAACGCTCTTGTAATTTCTCACGATCATAATCAGAAGTAGTTGTTTCGATTTGAGAACGGATTTGAGCAACACGAGATTTAATATCTTCAGCATTACCGGCACCATTAATGATTGTTGTATTATCTTTATCAACAACAACTTTTTCTGCTTGACCTAAGTAAGATAATTCAGCATTTTCTAATTTGAAACCTCTTTCTTCAGAAATCACTGTACCACCAGTTAAGATAGCAATATCCTCTAACATTGCTTTACGACGGTCACCAAACCCTGGAGCTTTCACTGCTGCAACTTTCAGTGAACCACGGATTTTATTAACAACTAAAGTAGCTAATGCCTCACCATCTAAATCTTCTGCAATAATGATTAATGGTTTGCCAGTTTGTACTTGTTTTTCTAAAATCGGCAACAACTCTTTCATGTTACTGATTTTTTTGTCATAGATTAAAATGTACGGATTTTCAAGTTCCGCTTCCATTTTATCAGAGTTTGTAACAAAATATGGAGATAAGTAACCACGGTCAAATTGCATACCTTCTACTGTTTTAACTTCAGTTTCAGTACCTTTTGCTTCTTCTACAGTAATAACACCATCATTACCTACTTTTTCCATTGCTTGCGCAATTAAAGCTCCGATAACTTCGTCATTATTTGCAGAAATTGATGCTACTTGTTTGATTTTATTATTGTCTTGACCAACAGTTTGAGATTGCGATTTTAAATTCGCAACAACTGCTGCTACAGCTTTATCAATACCACGTTTCAAATCCATTGGATTAGCACCTGCTGCTACAGATTTAATACCTGGAGCTACGATAGCCTGAGCCAAAACAGTTGCAGTAGTTGTACCGTCACCTGCTTGATCAGCAGTTTTAGAAGCAACTTCTTTCACCATCTGAGCGCCCATATTTTCTAAGGCATCTTTCAATTCGATTTCTTTAGCAACAGTAACACCATCTTTAGTGATAACCGGAGAACCGAATTTTTTTTCAATGATTACATTACGTCCTTTAGGACCCAAAGTTACCTTTACTGCATTTGCCAATGTGTCAACACCTTTTTTAAGTGCTTCACGAGCTTCAACGTTATATTTTACTTGTTTTGCCATTATCTTTAAATTTTTGAAATTTTCACTTGATCCCAGAAGAGACCAAATTTATTTACATTTGGATACTATATAAAAAAATTAAATAACCGCGTAAATATCAGCCTCACGCATAATTAAATACTCTTTACCTTCAACAGTAATTTCAGTTCCAGCATATTTACCATATAAAACTTTATCACCAACTTTAACAGTCAAAGGTTCGTCAACTTTACCTGTTCCAACTGCTACAACGATTCCTTGTGATGGTTTTTCTTTTGCTGTATCAGGGATGTATAATCCTGAAGCTGTTTTTTCTTCTGCCTGAGCAGCTTCAACTACTACTCTGTCACCGATAGGTTTAATGTTTAATGCCATAATATATTTTATTTTTAGTTCTATTTCAATTATATCTAAATGTCATCAGCAATTATGCCAAAGAGCCAAGAGCAGACTTTTGAGACAAATTTGCATCGAAAAAACAAGGCACTGGCAGATTTCATTCACATTCTGTCAGGCTGTCACGCTACAAAACTGACAATACAAAAAAAGCCCCCAATTACTTGGGGGCTTTCAATTTCTATACAACAACCTATTTAGTTGAATCTGTTACAGTTTTCTGTGCCGGAGCTTGTTGAGCTGGAGCAGGTTGTTGTGTATTATTTAAATTCAATGGACTAGTTTGTGCAGGAGTTTCAATTTGATTACCCAAACCACCACCCACAGTAGCTGTTGTAGTTGGAGCTACGATATTAAATGCTAAACAAAAAACCATGATCGCAATCACTAATCCCCAAGAACCTTTTTCTAAAAAGTCACCTGTACGTTTTACACCCATAATATTAGTTCCACCAGCAAATCCTGATGATAAACCACCTCCTTTTGGATTTTGTATTAAAACTAAAAATGATAATAAAATACTTGCCAAAATTATAAGAGCAATTAATATTCCTTGCATTTCTCTATATGTATTAAGTTAATTTCTTTTCTAAATTTAAAATTTCCGACGCAAAGTACGCATTTTTTTCTGGATATTTCAAAACTAATTTTTTGTAAACCTCTATAGCCTTAGGATATAATCCTTGTTCGATATAAATTCGGGCCAAAGTTTCAGTCACCAGCGAATACTGATCTTCCGAACTTTTCCTTGCTTTATTTTCCAGATTAATCTTATCAGCAGGAGGAGGTTTTATCTGCGGATCCTCTTTGATAAATCGTTCGATCAGATGATCCGTATTTTTCTTCTCTACCTGAAATGGTACCGTATTTTTAAATTCCTCGCTTAACTTAACCTCAGGAGACTGTAGATGAAAAATATTCTCCTTAATCTGTTGATCCAAAACTTGAGCATCAATCGTCTGTTTAAACCGAGTCACATGCTGTTCTGCAGAATGGGCATGATAATTTGGGGCCTTCAAAAATGGCTGGTAAGTATCTGCATGCTCTAAACGAGTTTTATGTAACCACCATAAAAAACTATAAGGCATCAGCTCATCGTCATACACACTGATCCGCTCTTCCTCACGCACTTCTTCATCCACAGGACCTATGACAAAGGTCGACTCCACAGATAACATTGGTTCATTAGAAATATCATCTTTAATCTCCTCCAGAATATCATCGGTTTTTTCCAATCGAAAAAAATCATGCGCTACACCGGATTGAATCAAAGCATTTAGTTCCTCTCTTCCATTATCAAGATCTGCAGTTGAATCCTCCTGTACATCATCAATTGTATCTTCGAAAGCAATATAATCATCCGATTCAACTTCAATAGGTAATTCAACAGGAACAGCTTTATGCAGATACTCATATAACCAATTTGGATTAGCAGCATAAAGCAATGTCGAAGAAATATTATGAACTTCCCTATTTAGCAAGTAGAGGTGTCTTTCATAAGCAAAACGAAGAGACTGCGCATATGGAAATTTGGCAATCAAGGACAACAAATCAGATTCCGAAAGAGATAACGGATTGTTGATCGCTTGATGAAACAAGTTTATATCGTCTGAAATTCGTCTATTTTCCATATCTCAAACCACTACCAATTAGCAAATGCTTTATTGTAAACATCTTCTGTCAACATTAGAATAATTTCTTTATTTAATGTTTCCTCTTGAGCCGATTGCAATTGACCAGAAAAATCTTTAAACCTTGTGAAAGATTGTTCAAAATTGTCCTTCTCAACGATTTTATTATGATAATTTACTTTAATCGTTATTGAAAGGCGATTTAATGCGGCACGATCCGTTCCTGCCTCAACAGCAGCGGGACTAATCGTATAATCCGTGATAAAACCCTCAAAAGTTGCATCAGCATTATCATTAACCTGACTCAACCGCGATTGATTACGTATACGCTCTTTTAAGGCTTCTGTAAAATTCTGACTTAAGGTTGGATAAACCATTGATGCAATATTCTCAAAGTACAATACGCTCACTGTTTTCATCCCATCAGGAATAGATCCACCGGTAAAACCATATTTTACACCACAGCTTGTTGTAAAAAACAACATCGCTATCATGATAAAACCCGGTAGCAAACTTGATCTAAGCTTCTTCATAAACGAGATTATAAATCTAAATTTAAGTCTTTAATTTTTCTGTACAAAGTTCTTTCGGAGATACCCAACTCCTGCGCTGCCGCTTTACGTTTACCACGATGCTTCTTAAGCGCTTTTTTAATCAAATCGGATTCTTTCTCTGTTAAAGATAACGATTCTTCAACTTCTTCGGCATCTTGTGTATCATAATTTAAATATCCATCTTGACCCGGGTTACTTTTCAGCACATTAGGTTGATGTATAGTCAATGTCTGTGAAGCAGCCAAATGATCTTGAAGCCGATCAGCACTAGGTTCAACCTCTTGATATAATCGATTAATATAGGGAGAATTTTCATCAAACGTGGAAGGATTAACTCCATTTTGAATCAATTCAACAACCAATTTTTTCAAATCAACCATATCTTTCTTCATATCAAAAAGAACCTTATATAAAAGATCGCGCTCTGAAAAATCATCCTTTCCACTTTGATTAGCAACTACTGCTGGTAAAGTAGAACGGCTTTCAGAAGGAAGATAATTTTGTAAAATTCGCGCATCCACAACTCGTTCTTTCTCAAGAACGGCAATTTGTTCCGCAATATTTTTCAACTGGCGCACATTTCCTGGCCAGCTGTATGTCTTCAATAGTTGTTGTGCATCGTCAGTCAGCTGTATGCTTGGTGAGCGGTATTTATCAGAAAAATCGACAACAAACTTTCTAAATAACAAATAAATGTCTTCCGCACGTTCACGTAATGATGGAATACGAAGGGGAACAGTGTTCAATCTGTAATAAAGATCTTCTCGAAATTTACCATTTTGTACAGCATTAAAAACATCAACATTTGTCGCAGCAACTACGCGAACATTAGTTTTCTGAACCTTAGAAGAACCCACACGGATGTATTCACCAGACTCTAAAACACGTAGCAAACGAGCCTGTGTACCTAAAGGTAACTCCCCTACCTCATCTAAAAAAATAGTACCACCATCGACAACCTCAAAATATCCCTTTCTTGCTTCATGTGCCCCAGTAAAAGAACCTTTCTCATGACCAAACAATTCCGAATCAATTGTTCCTTCAGGAATAGCCCCACAGTTCACAGCAATAAAAGCACCGTGTTTACGCGCGCTTAATTGATGAATAATATGTGAAAACACCTCCTTACCACTACCACTCTCCCCTTGGATCAAAACTGAAATATCAGTAGGAGCCACTTGACGGGCAATATCTATAGCCCTATTAAGTAAAGGTGAGTTACCTATAATCCCAAATCGATTCTTAATATCTTGATTATCCATCCTCTAAATTTAAGAATAAAGACCTCTATTATATTCTAATTAATCAACTATTTTACCCAGTAAAGTAGCCGAAGTACAAGACTCGATCATTACAGTAACGTAATCACCAGCCTGATAACGTTCATCTACAGGAAAAATAGCCATTGCATTTTGATCATTACGACCAGCAAAATCTTTATCCGAGCGTTTTGAAAAACCCTCAATTAAAACACGTTGGTTTTTACCTACAAATTGCTGTAAACGTTCAAAACTATGTGCTCTTTGTTTCGCAACAATTTCTGTTAAACGACTTTTCTTAATTTCTTCTGGAATATCATCAGCATAACGTTTAGCAGCTAATGTACCCGGACGTTCCGAATACGCAAACATAAACGCATAATCATACTTCACGTAATCCATCATGCTCACTGTATCTTGATGCTCTTCTTCCGTTTCTGTACAAAAACCAGTAATGATATCTGTTGAAATACCACAACCCGGAATAATCCGGTTGATTGCATCAATACGATTGATATACCAATCTCTATCATAAGTACGGTTCATTAATTCTAATACTCTAGAATTTCCAGACTGTACAGGTAAATGAATGTATTTACAGATGTTATCATAGCTTGCCATTGTATGCAACACCTCATCAGTAATATCTTTTGGATGAGATGTCGAGAATCGAACACGTAATAACGGGTTCACTTCAGCCACCAATGCTAATAAGTTCGCAAAATTAACAGGAGTACTTGCTTCTTGCCCTTCAATTGTAGGGGCAGTATATTTATATGAATCAACGTTTTGTCCCAACAAAGTAACCTCACGATATCCTGCATTGAACAAATCATGCGCTTCCTTCACAATAGATGCAGCATCACGACTGCGTTCTCTACCTCTGGTAAATGGAACAACACAGAACGAACACATATTATCGCATCCGCGCATAATCGAAATAAATGCTGTGATACCGTTCGAGTTTAAACGAACAGGACTTATATCAGCATATGTTTCTTCACGCGAAAGCAATACATTAACAGAACGATTTCCATCGTCCACCTGTGAAATTAAATTTGGCAAATCACGATAAGCATCAGGACCAACAACAACATCAACTAACTTTTCTTCTTCCAAAAATTTAGCTTTCAATCGTTCTGCCATACATCCCAACACACCCACGATCATACCAGGGTTGCTTTTCTTAGCAAATTCAAATTCTTTCAAACGATTACGTACACGTTGCTCAGCATTCTCACGAATGGAACATGTATTGATAAAGACAACGTCTGCCTCTTGATAGTTTTTCGTTGTTTCAAATCCTGTCTCCAATAAAATAGAAGCAACTATTTCACTATCAGAAAAGTTCATTTGACAACCATAACTCTCAATATATAACTTACGTCCATTACCTTTGGAAACATTATTTTCAATCAATAAGGCTTCACCTTGACGCGTCTCGTCGTGTTCCTTAGTTGTATGCGCAAAATCTAACATAGCTCAAAATTCAAAGACTACAAAGTTAGGAATAAATATTGAATTGATGACAGTTTGTCATATTAATATTGCACCTAAATGAATATAAAAACCAACAAAAAAGCGCTGATGATACATCAGCGCTTTTTTAAATATAAAATATTTTTCAGACCTATTGAGCTTGGCTCTTAGCTTCTTGTTTCATTTGATTACCAGCAACGATAACAATTTCTACACGACGGTTTGCTGCACGACCTGCTTCAGTATCATTACTCTCCAAAGGCTCAGAGAAATTTCGTCCTTCCGTACGGATACGAGAAGAAGCTAAACCTTGAGAAACTGCAAATGCACGAACCGCATTAGCACGGTTTTCAGAAACTTTTTGATTGGCATCTAAAGATCCAACGTTATCCGTATGACCGATAACCAAAATATCAGTACCTTGCTCTTTATTTAAAGTCGCAACTAAGTTTTTAATATTTTCTCTCGCAGAAGCTTTCAAATCAGATTTATTAAAATCAAATAAAATACCTGAATCAAATTTAACCACGATACCTTCACCCGCTTGAGTAACTTCAGCACCCTCAACAGTTTTAGCGATCTCGGCAGCTTGTTTGTCCATCTTCTTACCAATTAAGACACCTGCAGCACCACCGATAGCAGCACCAGCAATAGTACCAATAGCGGTACTACCAGCCTTGTTGCCTATTAAAGCTCCTAATGCACCTCCTGCAACCCCACCAATTACGCCACCTTTTGTGGTATTATTTGTATTTTGAATTGTTGAACAACTCCCAAATAACATTGCTGATGTAGCCACTGTAAGACCAAAAACAGCTAACTTCTTATTCATTTTCATAATTATAATATCTTAAATAATATTTCCAGTGTGATTCCACAGCTATATGAAACAAACCGAATGCCAAAAAATAAATAATAGCCGATAAAGACCAATTTTAGTAACAAAAATATCGACAATAGTGAACAGATAGAAAATTGAATGGATTATTTCTCTTGTGTTTTTACTTCAATATCTGGAAGAGTAAGCCCCTCTGGACGGCCATTTTTATTAAAATCAGCAAGAGAACGTTGTACATACTCCAAAAAATCATAATGTTGCCAATTTGCAACCATATTCGGAGATGGCCTATAAATGCGCATAAAAGAATCTAAATCTTTATCATCCAATTTTGTTATTTCTCGGACAGCGTCCTTAGAAAAAACCTTATCCACCTGCAACTGTTCTTTTTCACTGTCTAGAAAACGACTGAAACGCTTTGCATTTTTAGCCTCACGCCCAAAAAGGTTATAAAGAGCAGTGGCCGGGCTGGCCAAGTAGGTTCCAAACTTATTACTACCACCATTATAAACGCCCTTCTTTCCGTAGTCACGCATGGCTTCATTTAATTCCGCTTCCTTAGTTTTACGTTCTATAATAACGGTCTCTAGTCGAATTCCTGATTGCAATTCAACATAGAAATCTTTAAGATCACTAATTAAAGTTTTCGCCTCAGCGTAACCGATTTTAGAAAAAGATAAACTATCTCCAATAGATGCTTCAATTACAAATACACCAAATGAATTGGACACAACAGATTTATTTGTCCTCAAATTACGAACATTCACCTCCGGAAGACGCAATGAAGTCCCTTTTTCAAACACCATCCCAGAGATACGCTGTATTTGTTGTGCCTGAACATTTGTGCCTAAAAAAAACAGGAACACGAAGCTAAGCAAACTGATATGGCAAATTATTTTTCTATACATATTTAAATAAAAGTAATAATAGTTTGACACATCAATTGTTAAAAAAGTTTAAATATTTAAGAATTCCTATTTATAAGGATAAAAGACAAAATTTGCACCTTCAGGAACAATAACTAACAAACACATAAAATCCTGTGCACGCTTAAACTTTTTGATAAACGCGTCTTTCCTATCCTCTTTAATAATATTTGATTCAACAAGCTCTTCAAATGTAGAAGCGTTAATACTCCAGTTTGTTTTTAGCTCGACATGATCTAAAATCAATTCACCGACATTAACAACATGTTGGTGCGCTATAAAAATTGGATACGCAGATAAGCCCTCAGCCATAATTTCTAAAGATATCTCCTTAATCGAATCACTATAATAATCTAAATCGATCTTTAAACTCTTTAGGGGACTTGATTTTTGGCTATCATCTTCATTATTTTTCGATGCCCCAAACCACTCTTCTATTTCCATAACTATCCCTTTAATTTTAATAAAACAACATTTTCAACATGCTGTGTGTGCGGAAACATATCAACAGGTTTAATACGAACCACATCATATTTTTCAGCCAATAAAGTCAAATCACGTGCCTGAGTCGCCGCATTACAACTTACATAAACAATTTTTGGAGATTCCATTTCTAATAGTCGTGCAACAACATCGGTATGCATACCAGCACGAGGGGGATCTGTAATGACTACATCAGGTTTGCCATGTTTAGCAATAAAGCTTGCCGTTAGCACATCTTTCATATCTCCTGCATAAAATTTCGTGTTTTTCACGCCATTTATTTCCGAATTGATTTTCGCATCTTCAATTGCCGACGGCACATATTCAACACCAATAACCTCCTTAGCATATTTAGCAACAAAATTTGCAATTGTACCGGCGCCTGTATACAAATCATATACAAGTTCATCACCAGACAAGCCTGCAAAATCTCGGGTTATTTTATACAGTTCATAAGCTTGCGCAGAGTTCGTTTGATAAAATGATTTTGGTCCAACCTTAAATTTAAGACCTTCCATTTCCTCATAGATGAAATCGCGTCCATTATAAATCTCTATTTCCTGATCAAAAATCGTATCATTCTTTTTCTGATTAATAATATAAAGAAGAGAAGTTATTGACGGAAACTTATCCTTAATGAAAGACATTAATAGCTCAACTTGTCCTTCTTCTGGATAAGCGAACACCACGATCACCATCAATTCTCCAGTTGAAGAAATACGAATGATTAAATTACGTAACACGCCACTATGATCACGTAAATCATAAAATGATAGCGCATTTGCGACAGCAAATTCTCGAACACTATTACGCAATACATTAGAAGGATCTTCTTGCAAATAGCAATGACTAACATTAAGAATCTTATCGAATCTTCCCGGAACGTGGAAACCTAGAGCATCCATATTCATATCTTCCACATTATCATCCAAAGTCGTCAACCATTTCTTATTAGAAAAAGTGTACTCCAATTTATTCCTATAATATTCCGTCTGCCCAGATGCCAATATAGGCTCCATTGAAGAAGTATCAACTTTGCCAATACGTGTGAGCGCATTTTCTACAGACTGCTGTTTAAACAACAGCTGTGCATCATAGGTCATATGTTGCCATTTGCAACCACCGCATACTCCAAAATGCTCACAAAAAGGTTCAACACGATATTCAGAAGCTTTCTTCAAGGTCTGAATACGACCTTCACCAAAGCTTTTCTTTTTGCGCATCAATTCAACATCAACCACATCACCTGGAATTGCCTTTTCAACAAACAATACCAAATCATCTGTTTTTCCAACACCCTTACCTTCTTCTGCAATATCAATAATCGCGATATCGTTGAAAACTAATCTTTCTTGTGAATTTCTTCTTCTCATATTGGCGCAAAATTACGCTTTTTTGATCAGAATTTTAATGAATAGTTGCGTGAACTAAATAAGGAAGAATTTCCTTTTGAAAAGAAATGAAATTTTTACGCACATCTGCTTCTGTAACCGCTGTAAATGCAAATGAAAATACAATGTTTTTGCTCGTCTTAATAAGGAAAGTCAGCTTCTTTTCGGAGATAGAAGCTGCAATGGTATCATTTTGAATAAAAGAACTCAGCAATAAAAATTCTAAATCATCGGAGAGCGTCTTTAAATACTCCTGCGCATTAGCAGATTCACGAATAAATTCCCAACCTACAAATTCATTACAGACTGTATAAGTAAGGCGGCTAACTTTCAAAATTGTATTTCCCAGAAAAACTGCCAAATCCTCTTCTCCGACGTTCTTTTTCAGAATATCCTTCACATTCTCTTGAATATACTCCATTAAAATAGCGTGAAGAATCAGCTCTTTACTATCAAAATATTTATAGAATGTCGCTTTTGCTATATTAGCTCTTTTTGCCAATTCATTAACGCTGGTTTTATTATAACCGTACTTACGAAATAGCTCTCGAGCAGATCTTTTGATAGATTCAATAATTTTATCTGCTTCCATAAATTTATCTTGAAAATTTAAGTACATGAACCAAACGTCGAGCAACCACAACGTTTAAAATACGATTATTCATCAATAAAATTTCATTATCAAACACATATTTATTTGCATTAATGAAAAAAGAAATCACATTATCTATACCTTTTAAAATCAATTTCTTGATTAAAAGTATAGATAATGTGATTAAATAATCTATTCGTTCTATCATTAAATGATTTCGCTTTCAAATTGAGATAAGAACCTCACATCATTTTCAGAAAACAATCGTAAATCTTTAATCTCATATTTTAAATTGGTGACACGCTCAATCCCCATACCGAAAGCAAAGCCAGAGTATTTTTTACTATCGATACCACAGTTATCTAAAACGTTTGGATCTACCATACCGCAACCTAAGATCTCTACCCAACCGGAGTATTTACACAATTGGCAACCTGCACCTTTACAAATTGTACATGAAATATCCATCTCAGCAGATGGCTCTGTAAACGGAAAGTAGGAAGGGCGGAAACGCACCTGTGTACCTTCACCATATAATTCCTGCACAAAGTGAAACAATGTTTGCTTCAAATCCGCAAAAGAAACATTCTCATCCACATACAATCCCTCCACTTGATGGAAGAAACAGTGTGCACGAGCAGAAATCGCTTCATTACGATAAACACGACCAGGCATAATAGCGCGGAAAGGTGGCTTACCAGCTTCCATTAAACGAACCTGTACCGATGAGGTATGCGTACGCAATGTAATATCATTCCCTTCTTGTTTTTTAATAAAGAAAGTATCCTGCATATCACGAGCAGGATGTTCCGGAGGAAAATTTAAAGCCGAAAAGTTATGCCAGTCATCTTCAATTTCAGGTCCCTCAGAAACGATAAAACCCAATTTCTTAAAAATCTCAACAATCTCTTTACGTACCAAAGACAGTGGATGACGGGACCCCAACTTTAAACCCTGACCAGGTAAAGTAAGATCACCTTCACTCTTTTGAGCCTGTGATTTATTCGCACCAAATTTTTCGTGAGCCTCTTGGTATGTTTTTTCAGCAAATTGTTTAAACTCGTTCAATACCATACCCAAAACACGCTTCTCTTCTACAGAAACAGTTTTAAATTCATCAAACAAACTTTTAACAATACCTTTTGAAACTAAAAATTTCAATCTGAAATTTTCTACATCAGCTGAAGAAGTTGGAGCAAATTGCTTAATTTCCTCAGTATACTGCGTTATTTTATCTTGCAACATAATTATTCAAAGATACACCAAAATATTATAAAAGATAAAGGGTTTTCGTAAGTGAAGTTCAAATTTATGTAACAAGAGCAAAAAAATAATCACAAAAAAAGAGCATCATTAAAAAAGATGCTCTTTTTCGAAATATATTCCAGCACCTAAAACGGTAATGGATCACTATCATTCTCATTCTCTGTAAAATCGACTTCAACCTCCTTATTCTCAATCTTATCTGCATGAGATTGAGCAGGGGGAGCTGTAGGAGGTTCAAAATCAGATTTCCTTCCTAATAGGGTGAAGTTCTCAGCTACAATTTCAGTAGAATAACGTCTTATACCCTCTTTATCTTCATATGAACGCGTTCTTAAGCGTCCTTCAATATAAACTAACTTTCCTTTTGTCAGATACTTTGCTGCGACATCCGCCAATCCACGCCAAAGAACAACTGTATGCCACTCCGTTTGCTCTACACGTTTTCCATCTCGATTAAAATTTTCTGATGTTGCTAATGGAAAACTAGCAACAGAGACATTATTGTCTAAATATCTAATTTCTGGATCTTTGCCTAAATGGCCTACTAGAATAACTTTGTTGACTCCTGACATAATATTTAAGGTATTTGGTTATAATTTAGCTGTTTCTAAAAAAGAAAATATGAGCTTATGTTTAGCTAATTTATCCAAATCTTTTAATAAAACATAATTCCAATTTACTTTTTTTTGCTCCAAATCCCTAGAGCTTAACACGCTATAGAAAGTCGCATAAATATTTTGATGGCTTAAAACATGTTTTTTATTCCGTTGCAACAAACTTATTGTAACTTCTGGCCCAAATAAAGCTAAAAACTCTGGATGAGCAGTTATTTCCAACCCTTCTAAAGCCTCAGAAGTTTCAATCATAGGAAATTCATACAAATTCTCCCAAACATCAGATGCGCCACGCTTAGACATTAAAATTTCATCGTCCTTTTGAATAATAAAGTAGTGAAAATAACGATTTCTGCTTTTCTTAGCTTTAATTTTCACAGGTAAATCAGCCACCATTCCATGCGTATAGGCAAAACAGTCCAATTGCAATTCACATTCACCACATAATGGAGCCTTTGGCTTACAATGTAGAGCACCAAAATCCATAATCGCTTGGTTATACAATGCCGGATAGTCTCGATCAAGATTATCCTTTGCCAATTGCGTAAAGATTTTTTTACCCGCAGGAGTATTAATAGCCGTCTCTACACCAAAATAACGAGATAAAACACGAAAAACATTTCCGTCTAACACTGCTTGCTGTTCATCATTCGAAAAAGAAGAAATCGCCGCTGCAGTATACTCCCCAACTCCCGGCAGTTTAATTAATTCTACATACGATTTAGGGAATTCACCTTGATACATATCACGCACAATTCCTGCAGCCTTATGCATATTTCGGCCACGGGAATAATACCCAAGTCCCTGCCATAAATGCAAAATATCATCTTCAGAAGCGTTAGCAAAAGCTAAAACATCAGCATATCGATCCACAAACCGCAAGTAATAAGGCATGCCCTGCTCTACACGGGTTTGCTGTAAAATAATTTCAGACAACCATATTTTATAAGCATCCCTTGTATTTCGCCAAGGCAGATCACGCTGATGATCATGATACCATTCTATTATTTTTTTTGCAAATGACATCCTGCAAAAATGCGTTTTTTTATACCAGCTATCAAATTAATCCCCGTCAATTATTTATTCATTTCCTTTTCAAGAATCGCTTTCAGCTCATTGACTTTTTCAGGATTATTTTTTGCAATATTGATTTTTTCTCCTTTATCTGTGCGCAGATCATACAATTGATCAACCTCGTCGTTTCCAAGCTCAATATTGACTAGGCTATTTCTTTTTGCGCCCTTACCAGCCTTAATATATTTGTAATTATCCTTTAATACACTCAAAGTACCTGATGCTTTTATTAGATAAGGTCTTCCTACCAGATCTTTACCCATAAAGCTTTCCCAAGTATTTTCACTATCAACAGCCTCCCCTTTAGGATATTTAACATTCAGAAAAGAAGCAAAGCTGCTCAATAAATCAACCTGACAAACTAAAGCATCCGATGTAGTACCCTTTTTAATCATTTTTGGCCAGCTGATTATAAAAGGAACACGCGTCCCCGCTTCAAATGCAGAATATTTCCCACCACTATAAGGTCCAAATGGATTATGTCCATTTAACTGACTAACAGCACCGTCATCATAACCATCATCCAGCACAGGTCCATTATCACTAGAAAAAATAATAATCGTATTCTCGTATACGTTATTATCTTTTAATGTTTTAACCAGTTGTCCAACAGTATAATCCAGTTGCAGTATAGCATCTCCGCGATAACCCAATCCACTTTTACCCTTAAACATTGTCGCAGGCATACGAGGCACATGTGGTTCGGTGGCATTATAAGTAAGGAAAAAAGGCTTTTGATAATGATCTTGTATAAAACGGATCGCTTTATCTGCAAATGTTAACGTTAATTCTTCATCAACCCACTTAGCCTCTTTGCCACCTGACATCCATCCGATTCTACCTATGCCATTCACAATGGTATTATCATGACCATGATTAAGAGAATTTTTCATCTTCAGCAACTCCGGATTTTCTTTACCAGTAGGCTCACTACCTACTTTTTTGTTATAAGAAACCATTATCGGATCTGCCTTATTAACACCAAGTACATGATGATTTTCCAAGAAAACAGTTGGCACACGATCGGCAGTAGCTGGAAAAATAAAGGAATAATCATAGCCAACTTCCAAAGGACCTGGTTTGATACTCCCATTCCAGTCCTTATCCACTTGATCTCCAAGACCTAAATGCCATTTCCCAATCACAGCGGTTTGATACCCCGCATCTTTAAATACTTTGGGTAACGTTATTTTATCCTGAGGAATAATCAATTTAGCATCACCTGGTAAAATACCTGTACCTGTCTGTCTGAATGGATAATTTCCCGTCATTAGAGAATATCGAGACGGCGTACAAGTCGCTGCCGTAGCATGACCATTTGTAAATCTGATTCCTTCCGAAGCCAAAGCATCCAGATTGGGGGTATTTAATTTTGTAGCGCCATAACTTCCTAGGTCGCCATATCCTAGATCATCAACATAGATCAGAACAACATTAGGTTTCTGTTGCTGTCCCGCTACCTGAGTAACAGAGCCAACTAAAGTCAGCAGACTAATAATATAGTGGTTTACCAATTTCATTATAATTTTTTATTAAAGATAGTTAATGCATCATGATCCTCCACTTTCATGATTTCACGTTTTAATTTCTTTTTCAGATCCTTCACAATCTTTGCGGGAGCAGTAGTATAAATATTTTTCATTTCAGATGGATCTTGAGTAAGATCATATAACTCCCAAGAATTGACACGTTTATAAAAACGGATCAGTTTGTAATGTCCATCGCTCACACCAAAATGAGGTGAAACAGCATGTTCTCCATTTTCATAATAATGATAGTACAAATTTTGACGTCCCCGTTTATCTTTTCCAGTGAGCACATCAACAAATGATTGACCTTGCATCTCCTGGGGTTTCTTCACTCCTGCCAACTGCAGCAACGTTGGAGCAATATCAACATTCATAATCTGAGCGTCGGATACCGTCCCTTTGGCAATCATTTCAGGAAATTTAGCAATCATCGGAGTCCTGAAAGACTCCTCATACATAAATCGTTTATCAAACCATCCATGCTCGCCCATATAAAAACCTTGATCCGACAAATAAATAACAATTGTATTCTTCTCCAAGTCATGTTCCTTCAAATAATCCAGCACGCGACCAATATTACGGTCCATAGATTCAGCAGTATTCAAATAATCAATCATATAACGACGATATTTCCATTCTGCCAAAGCTTTTCCAGAAAGTTGCTTCATATCCAGTTGCTCTTTGATAGGCTTATAATAGGCCAAGTATTTACGCCACTGATCGTCATTCATACGGGAAAAATTGCCTTCCTTCTTCATTGCTGCTACAGAGTTGTACATTTTAAGATCATATCCCATCTGCATATCTTTGTCAATTGACATTTCTTGCCCCCCGGCAGACAATCGTCCCTCATAATCATCATAAAAATTTGCAGGAAGAGGAAATTCCTTTTCATCATTTTTGCCAAAATCTTGCGGATCAGGCATCCAGGTACGATGGGTAGCCTTGTGGCCTATAACAAGACAAAATGGATTACTTTTATCTAAAGAATCCAACCAGTGAGTTGCCTTATCCGTAACAATATCAGACACATAACCATTAACGGTCTCTCTTTGATTATTTGCGTTCACAAAAGTCGGATTAAAATAATGTCCCTGCCCCACCAACACGCTAAAATAATCAAAACCCTGAGGTTCATTACCTAAGTGCTGTTTTCCAATCCAGGCCGTTTTATAACCTACCTTTTGCAAGTCTTTAACAAACAAATCTTGACTATGATCAAAGTTTGATGTTTCATTATCCTTAAAGCCGTTTTTATGACTATATTTTCCCGTTAATAAAGTAGCTCTACTCGGTCCACAGATCGAATTCGTTACATAAGCCTTGTTAAAACGGATACCTGCTGTTGCGATTCTGTCAATATTTGGCGTATGTCCCAAGGTAGAACCATAGGCACCAATTGTCTGGTACGAATGATCGTCCGAAATGATAATAACAATATTTGGCTTTTGTTGAGCAAAAGCGAGCACCTTTGCTACACAGAGAACTATTAATAATGCGGTCTTCTTCATGAATTATAAAAGAATTAGTTTTGGTTGAATTTCAAATATACAGAAACGATTTAAAACAGCAATTTGAAGAAATGCTGTAACGAAAAAATCACAGCAACAAACTTTACCCCTTAAAAGAATTTAGAAAATGCATAATTTCGCAGTTCATAGAAAAAACAATGAAAAGTAAACACTTTCAAACACTTATCCTGCTATTAATTTTTGTTAATTTCTCCAATGCACAGGAGAAAATGTATAAAATTCAATTTGCTCTCCATATGGGCGGAGTTGCAGAGGCAGAATCTGTAGCAGATCTTTATTCCACTCGCGACTTCCTACGAGTAGAAAATAAATTTATGGATAAAACAGTTCAGATATCTGACTTTAACAAACACAAAGCCTATACATTAGATTACGATAATGAAAACTATTATGAGGAGGAGCTGTTATCAGGAAAATTAACTGTCACTGATACTGAAGACCCCATCTCAACAGCTGATCTACAGGTTGAATTTATAACAGGAGAATCCAAATCAATTGCAGGCTACAACTGTAACAAAGCCATCATCACACTTCCAATTGAAACAGAAGAAGGAAATCCAATTATTGAAGTCTGGTATACGAAAGCACTCCCTAAAATGTACTGGGGAGAATATGGTTATTTAGAAAAGATCCCCGGCGCGGCATTATCCATATCAGCCTATGAAATGGGAATTCAAGCTTTTAAAGTTACAGCATCAGAAATAAATCCTTCATTATTTGAAATCCCTGCTGATTTTGAACTTATCGAAAAAGCTGAAGAACAATTCACATTTGAACCTACTCAATTAGATGAAAACAGAGTATCCTATTTTGACGAAAACACCGGATACATTGGTATCTCCGATGAGGATGGCAATCAAGTTACACCTGCTAAATATAGCATTATTCACGAATACATTGCAGGATATGCCGTAGCTGTAGATTCTAATAATAGCTATGGTCTATTAAATCTTGAAGGCAAAGAAGTTATCCCATGTCAATATGAACACTTAGCAAGAACGGAAGATGGTCCATTATTATTTTCAAAAAATGACCAATACGGATTTATGGATACGAATGCTCATATCATTATTCCTGCATTATACAGCTATGCCCGTGAATTCGACAATGAACATGCCATCGTAACAACAAAAACTGGATCAGGTGTCATTGACAGGACTGGGAAGATAATCATTCCTACTAAATTTGAACTCATTCACGAATTTCAAAATGGAACAGCTGTCATATCAGAAGAAGAACTATATTACCTAGTTGACCATCAGGAGAAAAAACTTAGTGCAGCTTTCGAATTTATAACAAACGGTGGGGAGAATCTCTGGCTTTGTATGCAGACCGAAAAATATGGATTCATTGATTTAAAAGGCAAACCTGTCACGCCCATTAAATATCAGTACGCAGCTCCGTTCGATTCTGGGTTATCTTTAGTCTCAGAAAATGGAGAAGATTTTTTTTATATCGACCATAAAGGAAAATTCGTCCAAAAGATGGAAACAGAGTAATAATAATAAAATGAGGCAATTACTTGTCTCATTTTTGTTTTAGCTCAGGTTTCTGTTTCTTTGCATTAAAAATATAACATGGAAAAATTGAGCTTTAAGATTGCAACATTACACCGGGGCAGATATATGTTGCTCATGATGCTATTTGTCCTAGCTCTTGTTTACATCGTATCGAGACTGCCTTTATCCGAAGTAGTAAAAATAATGGGCTCCTTATTTTCATTGCCTCTTGTCTTGTATATTGCCGTAAAATGCTCAAGAAAACCAACAGTTTGGACTATTGACAATGAATCTCTAACAATAGAAGATCCCACTTCTCATAAAATCATACCGCTCAATACCATAGACTATGTGCGTAATTTAAGACGATCGGGAGGCAATCTTATCATCATTAAATTAAAAACCGGAGCGCACGTCAGAGCTTGGAGAAATAAGTTATTCGAATCGGAAGATGATCTCAAGAATCTCTGTCAATCACTAAAAGACAGTAAAATAGAATATTACGACATGTAACAAATACATAAAAAGAGAAAGATTGTAACTAAAGTTACAATCTTTCTCTTTTTTCTTCCTTTACTTTGTGTCACATTAGGATTGATTATTATGTATGAAATTATTCAAAAACCATGGCCTTGGTATATATCAGGTCCATTGATTGCCCTTATCATGTTTTTATTACTAAAACAGGGCAAAGATTTTGGGATGTCCAATAATTTAAGAACAATGTGTTCAATAGCAGGGGCAGGTAAAACAAGCTCTTTTTTCCGGTTTGACTGGAAATCACAGATTTGGAATCTATTAGTAGTACTAGGCACTATAATCGGGGGATTCATAGCGCATTTCTATCTAAGTGATGGGAGCACACCTGATATTAACAGCAAAAGTGTCCTTGATCTTCAATCGTTAGGTATTATAGAAAATCTACAAGGATATATGCCCGACCGTCTTTTTCTATTTGATGGCTCACTTTTTCAATTTTTACTCTTAAGCATTGGTGGCTTATTAATCGGTTTTGGGACCCGTTATGCTGGAGGATGCTCGTCAGGACATGCCATCTCCGGATTAAGCAACTTTCAATTGCCCTCATTGATTGCCGTTATCGGTTTTTTTATTGGCGGGATCATCATGGTTCAATTTATATTCCCACTTATTTTCTAAATCCTTATGAAACAGTTAAAATTTATATTAATTGGAATACTCTTTGGTATCATCATGTATAAGTCAGAGGCCGCTTCCTGGTACCGCATATATGAAATGTTCCAATTCAGATCATTTCACATGTATGGAATAATTGGTACAGCTTTAACCACAGCAATTATAATTGTACAAATAATCAAACGTAAGAATATCAAAGATACGAGTGGCCAAGATATTCAATTCATAGATAAAAACAGGAGTATCACACGCTACCTTCTTGGAGGAACAATCTTTGGGTTAGGCTGGGCGCTCACCGGCGCATGTCCCGGACCAATGTTTACACTCCTAGGAGCAGGATATTGGACGATGGGAATTGTACTGGTATTTGCACTCCTGGGAACGTGGTTATATGGCCTTTTAAGAAATAAGTTACCTCATTAAACACTAACAAATGATCACAGTTCAACAAGCATTTTCTGGAATTTTTGAGAAAGAATTGATCGTAGAAATCGAACAAGTTGCCATCGTCAAAAAATTTAAAGCAGGCGAAGTAATCATAGACATTGGTCAGTATATTAAATTTATGCCACTTCTATTAGATGGCGTCATCAAGATTATTCGAGAAGACAAGAAAGAAGGTGAACTGTTATTATACTTTTTAGAAAAAGGAGATACTTGCGCCATGTCTATAGCTTGTTGTGTTGGGGCAAAAAAAAGTGAAATCAGAGCAATTGCTGATACCGACACTATAGTTGCTATGATACCCAATCAATATCTAGATGGCTGGATGGGGCATTATAAATCCTGGAGAAATTTTATTTTGGAGAGCTACTCCAATCGACTCAATGAGATGCTAACAACCGTCGACAACATCGCTTTTTTGCAAATGGACGTTCGGATCATGAACTACTTAAAAGAAAAAGCAACAATCATTCAATCACAAGACATTGACATCACACACCAAGTAATTGCCAATGACCTCAATACATCTCGTGTAGTGGTATCGCGCATATTAAAATCATTAGAAAACCAAGGGAGGATTCTATTGCAAAGGAATAATATCCGGCTACTTTAATGAATAAAATAAAACACTCAAAGGTAACTTATGTTACCTTTTATGATTTAATAAGGCCATACCTTTGAAAAAAAAGGAATAATATGATGGAATTATCACTCATTCTCGGATACACATTAGCAATAGCTGTAGGTCTCACAATGGGTATTATGGGCAGTGGCGGCAGTATTTTAACACTACCTATATTTGTTTACTTATTTCATATAGAGCCCATCCAGGCACTTGATTATTCTTTATTTACCATTAGCATAATATCACTAATAGGCTCCATTGGACACGTGTACAAAAAAGAAATTGATTTTAAAACAACAACATTATTTATTCTTCCATCGCTGCTAGCGGTGTACATTACGAAGCAATATATACTTCCAAATATTCCCAATAGTATCCCTATCAATCAGAGTACTATCTCGAAAGATCAGATTATTATGAGTTTCTTTTCAGTACTGATTTTAGTCTCGGCATTTGTAATGCTTAAAAGAAATAATAATAATAATAATAATAATAATAATAATAATAATTCTGGAAGAGTACGCAATACTATAGCTCATTTAATAACCATCGGATTTATCACTGGATTATTAACTGGATTGGTGGGGGCCGGAGGAGGATTTATCATCGTACCCGCACTCGTATTATTAATGAAAATTAACATTAAACAAGCCACGGCGGCATCCCTATTCATTATTACCATTAACGCCACATTCGGTCTACTCAGCAATTTCAGACACTTAGATCAAATCAATTGGGCAATATTAATTATCTTTACAGGAATCACACTGATTGGATTGATGATTGGATTCCAATTGAAAACGAAATTAAAGCCAGAAAATTTAAAAGTAGTATTTGGATACTTTCTTGGAGCAATAGGCATTGCCATAGCAGGTACCGAAATCAGTCAGTTTATAAATTTATAAAGAAATAAATTATGTTTTTCCAACACATTTTCGAATCATCATTAGCACATGCAAGTTACCTTATTGGCTGTCAAGCCAAAGGCGTAGCAATTGTGATAGATCCTAAAAGAGATGTAGACACATACCTATCAATTGCAGAAAAAAACAATTTAAAAATAACTCATATCGCAGAAACCCACATTCATGCCGACTATCTTTCGGGATCATTAGAATTAGCATCGCTAACAGGAGCTCAACTCTATCTATCTGATGAAGGAGGGCCAGAGTGGCAGTATGATTTTGATCATATCGGGTTAAAGCATCAAGATGAAATAAAATTAGGGAATCTTATTTTCAAAGTACTACATACACCAGGACATACGCCTGAAAGTATCAGTTTCCTATTAACCGATACTCCAGCAACGAGCGAACCCGTCATGTTATTTACAGGAGATTTTGTCTTCGTTGGCGATGTGGGTCGTCCAGATCTATTAGAAAATGCGGCAGGACTTATTGGCACAAAAGAAATTGGAGCACATCAAATGTTCGAATCCTTGAAAATATTTGCCAACCTTCCCGAATTCGTCCAAGTATGGCCTGCACATGGAGCAGGATCAGCGTGTGGAAAAGCTTTAGGCGCAGTCCCAAGTACAACTATCGGATATGAAAAAGTAAGAAACTGGGCATTACAATTTGGAAATAATGAAGTGGGGTTTGTAGAAGAACTGTTAAGTGGGCAGCCAGAACCACCAAAGTATTTTGCAATGATGAAAAAACTCAACAAAATCAAGCGTCCATTATTAACATCCGTACCCAATTACAAAGAATTAGAGACGAATGAATTTGTATCGCATTATCAAAATAATGTAACAGTTATTGATACACGCCATAAAATAGAGTTTGCAAAAGGATTTATCCCAAATAGCATTAACATTCAAAATAACAAAGCATTCAGCAATTGGGCTGGCTGGATATTAGATTATAATAACCCTTTTATACTCATTGTTTCAAAAGACCAATTAGAAGACGTTACACGAAAACTAATGCGCATAGGTATTGATCAGGCGATTGGTTTTATCACTCCCGAAACAATAACGACACTTGGCTTACCTCTTGAAAAGCAGAAAATTATTGATTTCGAAGAAATGAATAATGCTTTAAATAATCCTAATGCACAAATTCTAGATGTTCGCAATGAGAATGAATTTAAAACTGCACATCTTCCAAATGCAACACATTTATTCGTGGGAACTTTAACCGAAAATCTTCATAAAATTGACACCAACAAAGAACTTTATTTACACTGTCAGTCAGGAGATCGTGCTACTATAGCCACTTCACTCCTTTATAGAGCAGGGATAAAAAAGATTAAAAATTATAGTGGTTCCATGAAAGATTGGAAAGAAAAGAATGGCCAGCTTATTAAATAGAAAAAGCGGATTAATCCGCTTTTTCTATTTTTAAAGACTACGTTCAGGGATCTTGAAGTATGTAAGGACATTCGTCTTATTATCAACAATATCGCCCTTTTTATTTGTGCCCAATTTATGATTAACCACTGAAATATATTGATAATTATCAGCGTCAGATTCATAAATCGTGACAGTTGCAAACGTAGCACCCAAATCATCACTTTGAAGATACGTTTGTAGGCTTGTAAAATCTTTTTTTTGCAAATTCTGTTCGAGTATCTGCTTATCTTGGATATAAGCAATTTGTTTTTCCAGTTCCCTTTTTCTCATCCATTCATTACCCCTCTCAGAAAAAGGTTCAGTTGTCTTACCCGAAAAGGCTAATACCATAGGATAGATAATAATGGTAGCCGCCTCAATACCCCATAAAATCCACAAAGGCCAGCCACTCACAACATTTTTCTGTAGAGAAAAAGTTCCAACTGCATTTAATTCTTGAATCCCGCTAAAGGTATCCGTTGGGTGAAATAGAAAGTATAAAAAACCATCCAAATTAAAGGAAGACTTCACCCATATATCGCCTCCCATTGTACCTTCCGCATTAAACATCAAAGAAACAAATAAGCACCATTGCGCATAACAGGCAACTAAAGTACAGACCAAAGTAAGCAAAAGTGCAATCATCCTGTTCCTAACTTTTCCTATCTTTAGAAGAACATCAATGACATAAAATAAACCATATGCTAATCCAAATGTGATTAAAAAATTGAAATACACAAGTGGTATAAACCATTGCAAAGCAATATAAACAATAGCTAAAATAACAGAAGCACATAATCCAGCAACAATAGCAAATAGGACTCCCCCAATCGGAGCTTTTCCTGAAGATTTATAATAGGTTTCCTCCATATAAATTTGATTAGATATATATCTAAAATAACAATTGAAAGATGTAAAAACAACCCTTTATCAAACAAATATTACAAAACAGCACTTCTTTAAGTTCCACAAATTCCTAATCATTTTTGTAAATTTGGACCATGAATTTGAAATACCTCTACACATTAATCGTAGGATTGTTCGTCTTTCAGACAGCAACAGCACAACGAAAAGGCTATTGGCAACAGACCGTAGATTATAAAATGAACATTGATGTGAATGAGAAGACATATCAATATGACGGAAATATGCAATTGAAATACAGTAATAATTCAGGACAATCACTCAAAAAAGTGTATTTCCACCTGTATTTCAACGCCTTTCAACCAGGATCAATGATGGACAACAGACTGGCAAACATTGCCGATCCAGACAAAAGAATGACCACTAATCTTGGAACAAAAGATAAACCCAAATACCAGAGCCGTATTGCTACATTAACAGCAAAACAAATTGGTTATCAAAAAATAAAATCATTAACGATGAATGGTAACAACACCAATTTCAAAGTTGATGGTACCATTTTAGAAGTGACCCTTCCTAATGAAATTGAAGACGGCGAAACCGCAACATTTGAGATGAACTGGGAAGCCCAAGTCCCTGAACAAATCAGAAGATCGGGACGCAATTCTAAAGAAGGAGTTGCCTTATCCATGGCGCAATGGTATCCTAAAATGGCACATTTTGATGAATTTGGATGGCACTTAGATGAGTATATTGGACGCGAATTTATCGCCCCATTTGGAGACTTTGATATCACCATCAATATCAACAAAAATTATATTCTAGGCGCATCCGGTGTTTTACAAAACCCTACAGAAGTAAAAGGCTATGTTGGAAAACCAAGGATTAAAGCAAAAGATAATAAAGTCCAATGGCACTATGTTGCTAAAAACATCCATGACTTTGTTTGGGCTGCAGATCCAAAATTTGTTGTTGACTCCGCGAAGAGCAACCAAGGAGTACATGTTTATACAGTATATATTCCAGAAAGCGATTCTGTCAAAACAAATTGGAAAACAGCACTTGGATTAGCAACAGAGTTTTTTGATTTCAATTCTAAGACATTTGGAGCTTACCCTTGGCCAAATTATACCATTATCCAAGGAGGAGATGGAGGAATGGAATATGGAACTGCAACGTTGGTTACAGGTGGCCGTAATTTAAAAAGCCTAGTTGGTGTCATCTTCCACGAAGCAGCCCACTCGTGGTACCAGCACTTATTTGGCATTAATGAAACCGTAGACGAATGGTTTGACGAAGGTTTCACTTCTTATGTAGAAGAACTTGCCATGCAAAATCTATTTGAAAAACGTGGAGCCATTGAAGCTAACCCATCAATAGAAGCTTATCGTGCATATTACAAACTAGCTTTATCAGGAAAAGAAGAACCTGCAAGCCTACTTGCCGATTATTACAACACCAACTATGCATACAGTAATGAAGCTTACAACAAAGGCCAGGTACTAGCAGTACAGTTGGGTTATATTATCGGTAAAGATAACTTGGACAAAACATTTTTAGAATTCTATAAACAATGGAAATTCAAACATCCAACACCGAATGATTTTAAAAGAATTGCAGAAAATATATCAGGAATCAATCTGAAATGGTACTTCAACCTCTTTATAAACACAACTCGTAAGATTGATTATGCAATCAAAACGGTTACCGATAAAGAAATTATCTTACAGAACAAATCCGACTTTGCAATGCCTATTGATCTATTAGTAACCTATGAAGATGGCACAAAAGAACTTTTCTATATCCCATTACGTGAAATGAGAGGCGAAAAGCCATCGGAAAACTTCAAGATATACGAAGGTATTAAAAGAACAACATTGGAAGACTGGAACTGGACACAGCCATCCTATGAGATCAATTTAACAAAAAAACCAGCAAAAGTAATCATTGATCCATCGCTACGCTTAGCAGATATTGAATCCAACGACAATATCTGGGAAAAGAAATAACATAAAAATAAGAGGCCGGTTAATAAACCGGCCTCTTATTTTTATGTTAATCTTCCCGACTTCCATCATCAGCCATGCGCACAATCTTCGGAGAGAAACTCGCGATAATATCTACCAGATCTTCTTGCGCAGCCATCACCTCGTGAATATTTTTATAAGCCATTGGTGCTTCATCCAATCCGGCACCGATTAAAGTGATACCATTATCCGACAACATGGATTTTAGATCTTTACGGGCTATGGTTTTTATAGCTTTCGTACGACTCATCAAACGTCCAGCACCATGAGAAGCCGAATGAATTGCCTCTTCTTTTCCTTTCCCTCGTACTAAGAAACCTGGAGTTGCCATCGATCCAGGAATAATACCCAGCACCCCTTTCGCGGCAGGAGTTGCTCCCTTCCGATGCACAATCACCTCCTCGCCTTGGTGTAACTCCTTCCATGCAAAATTATGATGATTTTCGATCATCGCCAATCGCTCTGCACCTAATGCCCTACCGATTTTCTCATGTATTACCTCGTGGCAAGCCGAAGCATAATCACCAGCAAGATTCATCGCTAACCAATACTCTTGCCCTTCCGCAGTATCTAAACTCATATAAGCCAAATTCTGAGCTTCATAAGGTAAAGAACAAAGCTTTTTAGCCAATTTAGTATAATGATCGGCAATAGTTGCGCCCAATCCCCTAGATCCCGAGTGCGTCAATAAAGCCACATATCGACCTTTCTCAATACCAAGTGTACGATCGGTTTCTTTAAACTCCATGACCCCAAATTCAACAAAGTGATTTCCCCCACCAGAAGAGCCTAACTGCGTCCAAGCCTTATCCTTTAATTGACGAATAAAATCATTCGCTTCAAAAGCTTTATTCGCTAATACAGCGTGGTCAACACGTTCATGTTTTAAATAACCATGTCCAGCACCAAATTTGGTATTATCCATAATCACTTTCTTATATAAATCATGATGCAGATAAAGATGCTCTTCGGGTACATCAAAAATTGACAATGCCATTCGACAACCGATATCAACACCCACACCATAAGGAATGACAGCATGATGAGTAGCCAATACCCCACCAATTGGCAAACCATATCCTTGATGCGCATCGGGCATTAATGCTCCTGCAACTGCAACAGGAAGCTTCATCGCTAGATCCATCTGGCGCAATGCCCCCTCTTCAATTTGTGACTCACCATAAATAGTGTAGTGTTGTTTCCCCTCCTTTAAAGAAATCGTAGCTTTAGCTACTTCATCAACATTTAAAAGTGCTGACGCTAGCGACTTGAATAGCCCATCCTCCAAATAGCTATCCGGAGTGGCCAATACTTCTGCAAACTTCAACAACATCTCTTCACGGGTAAACCCTAATCTCTTTTTATTAATTTTCAATGCTTCACCTAAAGCAAAATTCTCTTCATAGCCTAAAGCAATTAAGTCATTGCCATTTATTCTTTTATTTTCCATCATGATCTTACTCAAATCCATTGTACTGAAACCATTGCTTACAGATTGACAATCTTTCACATCGGTTATTCATTTCTCTTAAGCAAGGAACAGCACCTCTTTACAGCTGTCCCCTGCGCCTCTTTATTTATACCTCCGTTTTACGCTAAAATAAAACGATAACTCTATCATTTCACAAACAGCTGCTTCAGCTGATCCACAATCTGACCATTACCCGAAACCGAAATATTGTTTATTTTTTCTGCAATCTTCTCCACATATTCCATCTCTTTCAATTTAAACAACATCGCGTTATCTTCCATTAATTTCGCTGTATTCAACAAGCTTCTTGTAGAAGCAGTTTCTTCACGCCGCGTGATAATATTGGCTTGAGCTTTTTTTTCCGCGACTAGTACCTGATTCATTATCTCTCGGATATCGCCTGGCAAGATGATATCTTTAACACCGGCATGAAATACCTTGACACCCAGCAATTCAACCTGTGAAGCAGTCTCCTCTAGCACATGTGCGTTGATTGCAGATTTATTGTCCATCAGTTCATCCAAAGTCATTCGACCTATATAAGAACGTAATGCCAATTGCATCAACATATACAACTGCTTCTCAAAATCTTTGTTTTCAAGCATTGCTTTCAGTACATCCACAACTTGGTACTGTATCGAAAAATTAATCCGAATCTGCGCCTTGTCTTTAGTCAAAATCTCTTGACCAGCAATATCCATAGTCGTCAATCGTATATCTACTTTTGAAATACTGATGGATGTCGCATTTTTCCACCAGTAATATGTACCCGCTTCCAATATCTTTGAAAATGCTCCATTAAGAAATAGTAAACCTTTTTCCGAAGGCTCCAACTTAAACTGCCGTACGTAGTAAGCCAGCGTCTGCTTCTCCAACAGTTGCTTATGTACTGTCGTTCCTATTTCTATATCAGTAATATCCTCCTTTTGAAAATGATAGGTTAATAAACCCTTCCAGAAAACATGCCTGCCCGCTGCTAGTACCTGCTTATAGTTGTTGTTAACAAAAACCAGACAGATCTCATTATCGGAAACTTCCACCAATTCCACATGCTCCGAAAAACCTGCAAGCTGCATCAATACATCGACATCCAAGCTACCTGGAAAAGGCTTCGACAAATCATATAATTCCAGTTTTTCACCAAAACCTAGCCAGTATTTTCCAGCAGGCACTACGCGGATATAACGATTTTTTTTAACAACTAATCCCAATTGATTGATATCTATACTTACTCTTTTCATTTCTAATTTTATTTTTTATTATACTCTTCCCCAACACAAAACACTGTGTTTTATCAGAATATACTATTGTTCTAACATTTTCTCGCGATCAAAAAGATCATCCTATTATTTATAAACGCTTCGATTCCTGTTTATTGAATATGACCGGAATATAAAAGTGGGCTAAAAGAAAAATAAAATGATGACAGCTTATCCCTAAATAAAATACAGCCCATTCCTGTATTACTTTTAAGTATTCCACTATCCTCAACCCTATTGTTGCCTTTAGAACCTATTTTATACTACAAAGACCCCATTCAATTGTCTGCCCTTTTAACAAAAAGAGAAAACCAAATGAGAGACGAAGCGCTTATTAAGTGGAAACTTTTTTAAAGAAAGTTTAAACTTGAACATGGAACTTTCGTTCCTCCAACCGATGGACACACTTTTGAGATGTGCGTGGGATTCGAACCCACCTTTTTGTTGTACTCTACCCCCTGAGTTACTCCGTTCGAGACGGAGGTAGGATTCGAACCTACGACCCCAACATGAGACAATAGTAGTTTTTTAAGTCAGCATATTATTTTCAACTGAAATAATACTACCCTGCTATACAGAAACAGGAGACGAGGACTTTAAAATAATCCACTATGTCATACACCTTTTCAGGTATATATCTTAAAAGCTATTCGCTTAATTTCTCAAAGAACTATTTGTCTTGATCGACATTACAAATGTGCACACCTAATCACGCAACCTTACTGCGTAGCAAAAAATACTTTTAAAAAACAATACAAAAAATACATATATAACTGAAAATCAAATTTATAAATTTGAATATATGTAAAAAAAATCTTAACAAAAAACTTCATGCGCAAATACATTGCGCAGTAAAAATGAATTTTGTACATTTAACTTTGTAAAATTTCATCAAAAAGAAGATGTCCACCAATAAACTTGCATTAATACGCTACAAAACCATAGACAGTTGTTTATGTCAACGTCATCGCAAATGGACGTTAGAAGATCTCATTGAAAAAGTATCCAATGCCCTTTACGAACTGGAAGGTATCCATAATGGGATAAGTAAAAGAACGATTCAAGGAGACATACAGCTTATGCGTAGCAATAAGTTAGGATATAATGCTCCAATCATTGTGACAGATCGGAAATTTTACAGCTATAGTGATCCAAAATATAGCATCAGTAATTCACCCATCACCTCCTTAGATATGAAGAAGATGAAAGAAGCCGTGGATTTACTCAAGCATCTTAATGGATTTTCTTATTTTGACGAGATGAGTGATATGATCTTACGTTTAGAAAATACACTCATTAAATCCGTAGGAATTCAAAAACCTGTCGTGCAAATGGAAAGTAATAAACTACTGAAAGGTTTGAACTGGATCAGTACCTTACATCATGCCATCCTCGAAGAAATACCTTTACTTATCACCTACAAATCATTTAAGTCGCTTGCACCAACGCAAGATGTTTATTACCCATACCTTTTAAAAGAATACCGAAATAGGTGGTTTTTAATCTGTAAACCAAAAAAAGGAAAATTATTACTCAACCTTGCCCTTGATCGTATTGTAGATATTGATGAAATGGCAAAAAATGGTTTCATAGCCTATGATGGAATTGATTTCGATCGTTACTTTGCCGATACAATCGGCGTAACAAAAAGCCACAAAGACCGAGGCCAAAAAGTAATTTTAAAAATTGACAGTTTCAATGCTCCTTATGTAGAGACCAAACCATTACACAGCTCTCAACAGATCATCGATAAAAATAATGATGGTAGTATCATGATTCGTCTTGATGTCGTTTTAAACTTTGAACTGGAACGAGAAATATTGGGCTTTGGCGAGAATATAGAGGTTATTGCTCCCCGTAATCTACGCGATCGGATCAAAAGAAGAGTTCATAAAAACATGCAACAGTATACCAAAGAAATAGAATAAATCCATTTAAATATGGATTTTCCTTTACCTTTGCCTTCATATAAAACGTACCCATGATCTACTTTCACATTCCATTCTGTAAGCAAGCCTGTCATTACTGTGACTTTCACTTCAGCACGTCACTGAAATATAAAGACGAAATGCTCAGCATGCTATACAAGGAAGTGGAACTTAGAGCTGATTATCTGGAAGACAAAAATATTCAGTCCATTTACTTTGGCGGTGGCACCCCCTCTATACTAGAAGCGGAAGATATCTCCAGACTGATTGACAAAGTATCGCAGCATTTCGAAATTGACACCAATGTTGAGATTACCTTAGAAGCTAATCCCGACGATCTTAAGCGAGAAAAAGTAGCGAAACTGCGGCAAACAGAAATCAATCGTTTTAGTATCGGCATTCAATCCTTTTTTGAAGAAGATCTAAGATGGATGAACCGGGCACACAATCAAGAAGAAGCCGAATCCTGTATTATGCGGGTTCAAGATGCTGGATTCGAAAATATAACCTGCGACCTGATCTATGGCTTTCCATTATTAACCGATGAAAAGTGGAAAATGAATATGCAAAAGCTACTGGATTTTCAGATTCCGCATATCTCATCCTACTCGATGACTGTAGAAAAGAAAACAGCGCTCGATCATATGATCAAAACAGGAAAAGCAGCCGCAATAGATAGCGATCAAGCAGCGGATCAAATGTTGATGCTGATTGATCGATTAACAACTGCAGGATTTGAACAATATGAAATTTCTAATTTTGCTAAAAATGGGATGTATGCAAAGCATAATACGAACTATTGGAAAGGAAACCATTATTTAGGCATAGGTCCATCTGCACATTCATTTAATGGTACATCACGTTCATGGAATATCGCGAATAATGCCAAATATATACACGATATCTACCAAGGAGTACTTCCTTTGGAAACTGAAGAATTATCAGCCTTAGACCGTATCAATGAATATACGATGACCTCACTAAGGACGATGTGGGGTATTAATCTTACAATAGTGGAAGATAAATTCGGATCAGAGGTTAAAAAACAATTATTGAACAATGCTGAAGAGTTCATCTACAACAAGCAGTTAACTCAAGTTGAAAATCAGCTGACCCTTACAGATACAGGAAAACTCATGGCCGATCACATTATGTCAGAACTGTTTATTGTAGACTAAATGATCAAACTTGTATGATCAAAGTTCGATCAAAGTTGGATCATATTTCTCATAATCACCTTACTTCAATAATTTAGAAGAATAAAGATATTTCATAATAATTGCAGTAGCACCAGCATGCTGCTGCACAAAACATTTTGCTTGTTTCCCGGAATATTCTCTTTTTACACTATCCTGCAGACATGTAAACACTTTATACAGTTCTTCCCGATTTTGAATTGAAAACCCAGCGCCTTGCTCAATCAGATCCTTAGCCTCTTGAAATTTATGATATTTAGGACCAAATATAACGGGAATACCATAAGTAGCAGCCTCTAATGTATTATGAATACCAATTCCAAAGCCTCCGCCGATATAACTCATCTTTCCATAACCATATAGCGACGACAGCATGCCAATATTATCGATAATCAGCACTTGAGCATGTGCTACTCTTTCATCAGCATACGAAACATATTTAGAGAATTGTAAAGCATCAGGAAATAACGCTAAAATTGCTCTTATATGAGTATCATGAATTTCATGTGGAGCCAATATCAGCTTCCACTTCGGAAATTTCAACATTAAATCTTTTAATAACTGCTCATCTTCTTGCCAAGTACTACCCGCAACCAAAACTGGATATTCTGCGACAAATTGCGTAACCTCATCGATCTGTTTTCTCTGCTTAGGCAATTCAACCACACGATCAAATCGCGTATCCCCTGTTAACCCAACATTTCTAAATCCATGCTCTTTCAATAAATGAACACTTTCTTCATTCTGCATGAAAAAATAAGTCACAGCACTCAATATCTCTCGAAAAAAACCGCCATAAGGCTGGAAGAAAATTTGATCAGGCCTGAAAATGGCAGAAATCATCAATAATGATATCTGTCTATTTTTCAGCTCAGAAAAATAATGATACCAATACTCATATTTTGTAAAAACTACAAACTCAGGATTAATTAAATCAATAAACAGTTTTGCATTTTTTGCTGTATCCTCAGGTAAATAAAAAACGTAATCTGCTAAATTTGTATTTTTACGAACTTCATATCCCGAGGGAGAATAAAAAGTAATAACAATTTTTTTTAAGGGGAAATCTTTTTTTATCCCTTCCAAAACAGCCCTTCCCTGCTCAAATTCACCCAAAGAAGCAAAATGAAACCAGATGTGATTTTGACCCGTTTCAACCGTTTGATTCATGCGTGCATACCAGTCCCTACGCCCCTCTACCCAAAGCTTTGCTTTCGGATGAAAAGGCGCTATTAAGCGTAATAAAAGCCCATAAAGATGGATTCCTAAAGAATAAAGAAGACGCATGTTCGTAAAATAATACTTATATTCGTCAAAGATATTAAACCCTTTTCTAATTGTTGGAAATAAGTAGAAAATAAGGCTGGGAAACGAATTTTAATAACCGAAGCGGTAAGATTAAAAAAACGATGACATATTATCGATAGGTATCAACTGAGCATTTAGATCACAAAGACTTTACATATTATAACTATAAACAATGAGCAAAATACTTGTAACAGGCGGAACAGGATATATTGGTTCGCATACAGTTGTTGAATTACATAATGCAGGCTATACACCGGTTATCGTTGACAACTTATCTAATTCTAGCATCAAAATGTTAGATCAAATTGAAAAAATCATCGGTATAAAGCCTGAGTTTCATCAGTTTGATCTATGTGATGACACCAAAGTTTTAGAATTTGTTAAAAACAATCCAGATATCAACGGTATCATTCATTTTGCAGCATCTAAAGCAGTAGGTGAGTCCGTTCAGAATCCATTAAAATATTATCACAACAACTTCTTCTCCCTAATCAATCTTTTAGAAGCTTATCGTGAAAAGCCGATAAACTTTGTCTTCTCTTCCAGTTGTACAGTTTATGGAGAACCTGATTACTTACCTGTTGACGAAGCTGCCCCAGTAAAAAAAGCAACTTCTCCATATGGTAACACCAAACAGATTGCAGAAGAAATATTAGAAGAAACTGCAAATGCATATGACAATTTTAATATTATTGCATTACGTTATTTCAATCCTGTAGGAGCACATGAGTCAGCATTAATTGGCGAATTACCATTAGGAGTTCCTCAAAATCTTCTTCCATTCATTACCCAAACAGCTATAGGAAAACGCGATAAATTGACTGTTTTTGGAAATGACTTCGATACAAAGGACGGTTTCTGTGTACGTGACTTTATCCATGTTGTAGATTTAGCAAAAGCACACGTTGCAGCAATCAAATTATTGGAAAAAGGAAATCCTAAAGGAAAGTACGATGTATTTAATGTAGGCACAGGAAATGGATATTCTGTTTTAGAAGCTATAAAAGCTTTTGAAGAAGCTTCAGGCCAAAAACTAAACTATGTCGTAGGACCACGTCGTGAAGGCGATATCGTCAAGGTATATGGCGATGTCACAAAATCAACCAATGAGTTAAATTGGAAAGCACAATTAGGCATCTTCGAAATGATGGATAGCGCTTGGAAGTGGGAGAAATACCTGCAGGAAAATCCAATCGATTAAAAAAATAAAAGGAGTTAACGTTTAGTGTTAACTCCTTTTATTTTTTATCCATAAACAGATATTTGACTTTGAAAGTGGAGATCACCTATGACAGCGCTACGATTTTAAATTCGAAGACAATACGGTGTAACGGTCTTCCCCTATTTTCTTCTTCAATCTCTGTTTAGCTTTCTTCACAGCATCCTCAGTCACGCCCAATAAATTAGATATCTCGTTATTTTTTAAGCCTAACTTACCTAAAAATATGAATCTCAGATTTGATTCAGTCAATTCTGGAAATTTTCTAAGGATATCATTGTAAAAAAGCGGATACTCCTTCACAAAAGCTTCCTTAAATAAACTCCATTTATCTTCAGTCATTAAATGGGATTCCAACAATGCTTGTAGTTGCCCCCTTTCATTCTCAATAACAGAAAACGAAGTTTGTTTTACAGTTTCTATTTCATCTTTCAAATTAGCGATATACTCATTCTTCTCTTTTAGATATATAGTAAAAGAAGATAAATTATTATTTGCTTCCATTAGCTTTTGGTCAGACAAATACTTTTCCATCTGCAGGCCTAATACACGCCTCTCATAGATAATTCTACGCACCTTCAGTTTTCTGTTAAAAAGAAAATACAAACTTATCGATAACGCCAATAATAATACAACAACAATACTGTACGCTCTCTTTTTAAACAATTCTTTCTCGAATTGTTCTTTGCCCAGTTCTATTCTATGAATATATTTCTGTTTATCCGCCAGCCATTTTAATTGTTGCAGTTTCTCATCACTATTCCACAGCTGTAAACTATCATTAATCTGAATCAGTCTCCTCCTGGCTAAAAGTTCGCTATGGTCATCCTGTCGCTTTACAGCAATTTGTAATCTAACTTCCGTAATCTCCTTTTCAGATTTTTTCAGATACACTTTTTGAGTAGCGTAATTACTCGCTCGCTTGATCGCGTTCTCAGCGAGGTCTAATTTACCCTGATCGACATATATTCGAGCCAATAAGATATAAGCGTACATGGTATTCTGATTACTACTATTGCGTTCAGAATAAACAAGGTCTTCCAATAATAAATCAACTGCTTTTCCGAAATCCCCTTTCCCCCGATAAATGAGTGCCTGATTACCAAGTGCCTTACCCAATCGAACTTCGTCACCATTAAATTTAGACAGTGACTCCACTTCTTTAAAATAACGAAATGCTGTTACAGTATCTGCCAATTTCAGATATGCCGTACCTAATGCATCAAGGATACTTCCCATTTCTCTTGATTGAGGTGCCGCATGTTTACGGGCAAGATTTAGATATTCCATATTAGCCTCAGCATCACCGATACTACCAAAAAAATAAGCTATATTACGTAGGGAAATATCAGGATTAGGAAGTTTTTTCAGAGATATCTGAGGCAGTAAGTCGCGTAGACCTAAGAAAACTGGAAATGCATCCGTATAATTATGCAAATCATACAGATAAAACCCATAATTGACTTTTGTCCAAAATTCAAGTTCTTTATCTTTGCTATTTTTTGCTTTTTTTATCGCAGTTAAATACAGATTTGTGCTTCTAGCATTGGCCGAATCATAAACATTGGCAAATCCTCTTGCAAGCATATTATCGTATGCAATGAGCAAGGACTCATCATCATATATCTTCGAATAAGAAATGATAGGCTTTAAAAAATTTTTTAAAGCAATAGTATCAGTCCCAAAATCCCTCTCTTGTTTGATTAAATATTCAATCCGACTCTTACTGGAAAACAAATCCTCAAGCTTAATAGAATCCGCAAAAGCCGTATTCGCAAAAACTAACGTACAGAAAAATATATTTAGCAGTTTCAAATCAATGGAAGATTATTAGGATGTAGGTATTTATCTACAAATATAAATAATTTTAGATGTAGTACGTCAAGAAGGTCTATTAAAATAATGTTATTAAAATTTTGATTTTATAGTAACATCAGGATGAACAATTAGCCAACCGCTTTTTAAGGTAGGGCATACATCGTCGTTACTAATTTTAAAAATCATTAATTTTCACCTATCTTTAAATCATGTCAATTCATCAAGATCCCGAATTAAAAAAAGCTGTACTTAACCTTCCCTTAAAGGAAAAAGACAAGTTATTACTCCGATTGATTAGTAAAGATAAAATGCTCATCAAACAACTACATTTTCAGCTTTTAGAAGATGAATCTGACTTAGAACAACGCATTGAACATCTGAGAAAACAGCTACAGAAACTTTTTGACATAGGTGAATCACAAGTGTACAATACGCCAAGTATGAGCAATTTCGTAGGATTAAGCAAATTGGTAAAACAAGCCAGCGGCATGGTTAACGAGCACGAAAAAATCACAAAAGATAAATTGAGTGAAGTAGAATTTCGTATTTACATTTTAGAAAGAGCCATCATGATGTACCCATCGTTATTTGGTTCATCTTACCAATCTGCCGCACATAAACTTCAAAAATATATAGCTGGCAGAATAAAACATGCTGTGTCAAAATATGAAAAAATTCATGAGGACCATCAGTTTGACTATAGAGAGCATTTCCAAGAAATACTTGATGCAGCAAATGCTACAGCATTAAAAGACTATATAAAAGTATTAAATGTAAATACAAACTTATAATACAGTTTTACAACACCGTCCAGTACCAATGACAATGAGACCTTACTAATTTTTTGGTTATTTATAGCAGATAGCAAAAGCTTATTTTGTAACAACCCATCATTTTAACTAAATTCGCAATATTCCAAATTAGTGAACGCGTGGGAATTAAAGAAATTATAGAAAAATACGGTCAAAGTGAGTTGACACAAACTTTGACAAAAGCGATACAAGCTAAAAATCCAAAAGTCCATTTAAGAGGCCTTATCGGTTCATCTGATGCCGTTGTTGCAGTAGCGAGTTATACCCTACAAGAACGCCCCTACCTCTTTATCCTTCCAACACATGAAGATGCATCTTATTTCTTAAGTGATCTGGAAAGCCTTCTGGATAAACAGGTATTATTTTTTCCCGCCTCCTACCGTAAACCTTTTGATTTTACACAACTTGATGCAACACATGTTTTACAACGCGCAGAAACATTAAATGTACTAAATCATACTTCCGAATTACCAAAAATGGTTGTTACATACCCCGAAGCAATTGCTGAAAAGGTAATTAATAGAAGTGATCTTGAGAAAAACACGTTAGAAATAACCGAAAACACCAAATTAAGTATAGACTTTATCAATGAGTTTCTATTTGAATACGATTTCGACCGTGTAGATTTTGTTTACGAGCCTGGACAGTACGCCATTCGAGGAGGAATTGTCGATATATTCTCTTTTTCTAATGATCTTCCCTACCGAATAGAATTTTTTGGAGATGACATTGAAAGCATTCGAACATTTGAGATCGAATCCCAACTGTCTGTATCAAAAATTCATAAAGTAACCATCGTCCCCAATGTGCAGGCTAAATTCTTAAGTGCGCAAAATATTTCCCTTTTGGAGTATATTGACAAAGATGCAGTTGTTTGGATAAAAGATGTTCAGTTCACATTGGATACGATAAAAGATGGAAATAAAAAAGCAACCGAGTTTTGGAATGCTTTATCAGAAAAAGAAAAGAAAGATAATTCAGAGTGGATAAATCCCGCTTATGGATTTTCTGATGAAAAAAATTTCAATGCACTCCTTTTCGATTTCCCAATCGTCGAATTCGGAAAACAATTCTTCTATAAAGCCGAAACGACAATCAAATTTGATATCCACCCACAACCCTCATTCAATAAAGATTTCAATCTGTTGATCCATAATTTCAAAGAGAATGAGAAAAATAAAATCGAAAATTTAATCTTCTCAGATTCGCCTAAACAAATAGAGCGGATATATAAAATCTTAGAAGATCTCGACAAAACAGTTACCTTTATTCCTGTCCATAAAGGATTCAGAGAAGGATTTAGGGACGATGATGTCAAATTAGCCTGCTATACAGATCATCAAATTTTTGATCGATATTATAAGTACAAGCGAAAAAAAGGTTATGAAAAAAGTCAGGCCATCACGTTAAAAGATCTGCGAGATCTTAAACCAGGTGATTATATTACCCATATCGACCATGGTGTCGGAAAGTATGCTGGACTTGAGAAAGTGGAAGTCAATGGCAAATCTCAGGAAATGATCCGATTGAGTTATGCTGACAATGACCTTCTGTACGTAAACATCAACTCCTTAAATCGGATTTCCAAGTATTCAGGAAAAGAAGGTTCTATTCCAAAAATGAATAAACTGGGAACAGATGTATGGGACAAGCTAAAGAAAACCACAAAGAAAAAAGTCAAGGACATTGCCCGAGACTTGATCATGCTCTATGCGAAACGTAAAGCACAGACCGGTACGGCCTTTAGTCCAGATTCTTATTTACAGAATGAACTGGAAGCTTCTTTTATTTATGAAGACACACCAGATCAAGAAAAAGCTACTGCAGATGTAAAACGTGATATGGAATCGCCACATCCGATGGACCGTCTAGTATGTGGTGATGTTGGTTTTGGAAAAACGGAAATTGCTATACGAGCAGCATTTAAAGCTGTTGCAGACAGCAAGCAGGTTGCAGTACTTGTACCAACAACGATTCTTGCACATCAGCATTACCGAACTTTTACTGAACGCCTCAAAGATCTACCGTGTACCATAGACTATATCAATAGATTTAAAACAGCAAAACAAATTAAAGAAACATTGGCAAAATTAGCTGAGGGGAAAATTGATATTATCATTGGTACTCATCGCCTAGTAAGTAAGGATGTTAAATTTAAAGATCTGGGCTTGATGATCATTGATGAAGAACAAAAATTTGGAGTCTCCGTTAAAGAAAAATTAAAACTATTACGTGCCAATGTCGATTCACTGACATTAACCGCAACCCCTATACCCCGTACATTACACTTTTCGCTGATGGGGGCGCGAGATTTGAGTTTAATCAACACGCCACCTCCCAATCGTCAACCTGTTCAAACAGAATTGCATGTATTCAATGAAACACTGATACAGGAAGCAGTATCCTTTGAACTGGAACGCGGTGGACAAGTGTTCTTTATTCACAACCGTGTTGCCGATCTTAAGCAACTAGGTGCTATGATTCAAAAATTAGTCCCTAATGCACGGGTAGGTATCGCGCATGGACAGCTTGAAGGTGATGATCTCGAGGATGTTATGCTTAAGTTTATCAATCACGATTTTGATGTATTGGTTGCCACAACCATTATCGAAGCCGGATTGGATATTCCCAATGCCAATACCATCATCATTAACCATGCGCATATGTTTGGTCTAAGCGATCTTCATCAGATGCGTGGACGTGTAGGTCGCTCAAATAAAAAATCATTCTGTTACCTGCTAAGCCCTCCATTATCGACACTTACTCCAGAGGCTTATAAACGATTATCAGCAATCGAAGAGTTTTCAGAATTAGGGGCAGGATTTAATGTCGCTATGCGCGATCTTGATATTCGTGGCTCAGGAAATTTATTAGGTGGAGAACAATCTGGGTTTATTGCCGAAATTGGTTTTGAGATGTATCATAAAATTCTTGATGAAGCAATTCAGGAATTAAAAGAAGACGAATTCTCAGATGTCTTTGCCGATGATAAAGACCACAAATATGTCTCCTTTACGCAGATCGACACCGATATGGAAGTATTGATACCTGATGAATATGTAACCAATATCAGTGAGCGATATAACCTATATACGGAAATATCGAAACTCGAAAATGAAGACCAACTGACAGATTTTGCAGTATCATTAGAAGACCGATTCGGTCCGATACCACATGAAGTCTTTGAATTGTTTAATACTTTGCGCCTACAATGGTTTGGAAAGCAGATTGGATTTGAAAAAATATCCTACAAGAAAAACACTTTAAAAGGATATTTCGTTAACAACCCAAAATCAACTTATTTCGAATCAGATCAATTTGGAAGAGTACTTGCTTTTGTTCAGCAGCACCCAGAGATTAGTAATTTAAAAGAAATCAAAAAGCAGCTTAGGCTGGCTTTAAGTAATGTGAATAGTATTAGTTATGCTTTAAAGCTTTTAAAAGAAATGGTATAATAGCATTTGTCATATGAGTTCACGATCTAAAAAAGGTTTCTATTTAATGATAGAAACCTTTTTTAGATTATTCATTACAAAACAGATGTACCATCATCTGTTTTCACCTGTATTACGGTCAATTCCTTACCAAATTTCGCGAAATATTCTGGTGAGATCTTCTCGATAAGTGCGACAACAAAATCATTTTTCACAAGATTAATCGTGCAACCACCAAAACCACCCCCCATTTGTCTTGCCCCCAGCACCTCAGGAAACTGTTTGATAAAATCCACCAAATAATCTGACTCAGCACAGCTCACTTCATATTCTTGACTCAAACCATGATGTGACGCCAATAGATTTTGTCCTAATGCTTTTAAATTACCAGCTTTCAGATGCTCACATGCCTCATGCACGCGTTCGCTTTCTTCAACGACAAAACGTGTTTTTGTATATACTTCAGCATCTTTATCTTTCACCATTTCATCCAACATCGAAACCGACACATCACGCATATTGACAACCTCAGGATATTTTTCCTTAACCCAATCAATAGCTTGCTTGCATTGTTCCACACGCTTGTTATACGCAGTATCTCCTAATGCATGTTTTACATTTGTATTCAGCAAAATGATTGTATAACCATCCAATATCAGAGGAACATATTCATATTCTAAAGAACGGCAATCGAGCTTTAATACCTGATCCTTTTTACCAAACGTTGAAGCAAACTGATCCATAATACCGCATTTTACTCCTGCATAAGTATGCTCGGCCAATTGTCCAATTTTTGGAATCTCCAAACGTGGAATATTTAACTCAAAAAGCTCACTTAAAGCTAAAGTCGTAGCACATTCTACAGCGGCAGAAGAAGATAGACCTGCTCCTAAGGGAACATCACCATCGATATAAAGATTAAATCCACCAACCAATAAATCCCTTTTCTGGATTTGATCAACAACCCCCAAGATATAGTTGGGCCAATGTAAATCTGTTGGTGCAATAGCATTTAAACTGATCTCGTAGACGGCCTTGTAATCTTCGGCATATAAAGAGATCAACTCATCATCTCTTTTAGATACAGCAATATATACCGCTTTATCGATAGCCGCTGGCAGCACAAACCCGTCATTATAATCGGTATGCTCTCCTATGATATTAATTCTACCTGGGGACCGTACAATAATAGGCTCAGCTTGAAAAATGGATGTAAATTTATTCTGTATAGATTCTTTAGTAATCATAAATTAAACGTTTTTATAATGAGTCGTTGAGCAGTTTCTTAATTGTTGAGCTGCAAATTCAGGCGTAATATCACGCTGTGGATTTGCCAGCATTTCATAACCTACCATAAATTTCTTAACCGTAGCAGAACGTAACAATGGTGGGTAAAAATGCATATGCCAGTGCCATTCCGGAAAGTCTCCACTATTCACCGGAGCTTGATGCATACCCGCAGAATAAGGAAATGATGTATTAAATAAGTTGTCGTAGCGTGTTGTCAACAATTTCAAAATTGAGGCCAGCTGTTCTTTCTCCTGATCTGTGAAAGCTAATATATTCTGTACAGGTCTTTTACTTACGATCATCGTCTCATACGGCCATGATGCCCAAAATGGAACTAACGCAACAAAACTGTCATTCTCTTCTATAATACGTTCATTTTTTCTCAATTCTGCTTGAACATATGCACTTAGCATGGTAACACCATGATTGTCAAAATATGTCTTTTGATTTTTCGACTCCTTCTGAAGTTCCACAGGAACATGATTTTGTGACCATATCTGACCATGTGGATGCGGGTTGCTACACCCCATTATAGCACCCTTATTTTCAAATATTTGAATATACTTTATCCACTCATGTTCAGCCAAAGCGGCAAACTCCTTTTGCCAAACATCTACTACCGCTTTGATTGCCGGAACTGACATTTCTGGAAGTGTCAGATCATGTCGTGGAGAAAAGGCGATAACTTTACAAATACCTTTTTCAGATTCCGCAATAAAAAGCTCATCTTCATTGATATCTGCCGTAGGCGTATCCTTCAAGAGTGCAGAAAAATCATTTACAAATACAAAACTCTCTTTATAATCGGGATTAACATCTCCATCAGCCCGTTCGTTCGTCGGACACAAATAACACTTCGGGTCGTATGATGGTCGTTGTTCTTGATTGTCATCTTCGACTTGTCCTTGCCATGGCCTTTTACTTCGATGTGGAGAAACGAGCACACGTTCACCAGTAAGTATATTCAACCGGGTATGAGGATCCGAATTAATTTCGAATGTTTGTTGCATGGTCTAATTTTTATTTCATAATTTTTGATCGTTAAAGATAGTAATTAGACTGTTAAAGAAAATGACAATGACAATAAAAAAAATAAGCACTCGATTGAGTGCTTATTTTTTTATTGTCATCAGCTAACATGTAGGAGAAGCATATTTAAATACCACATCCCTTATAAATGTTATTCTTTAATTATACACGTGCTTTCGGATCATTCCCTTTTATAAGTTCAAAAATGGTGATCTCAGGCAATATTCCTACTCGACCCGGGTAACCTAAGAATCCATAGCCCACATTTACATAAAGTTGCTTATTGTTTTTTTCTCTATATAATCCGGCCCATTCTTTATACACATACTTTGCAGGACTCCATTGAACATTCTTAAGCCGAACACCAAACTGCATACCGTGTGTGTGCCCCGCGAACATGACGTCGATATCTGTATCTAGCACCTGAGCCCGCCAGTGCGAAGGATCGTGGGAAAGAAGTAATTTAACAGACTGTTCTTCTGTACCCAACAAAGCTTTTTGCAAATCGCCGTGCTTAGGGAATCGGCCGGTACCCCAGTTCTGTACACCAACAATAGCCAATTCTTCATTGTTAACTTTCAAAATCCGATTCTCATCATTCAAAAGATCCCAGCCCATTACTTTATGTGTCTCAATCAAGTCCTGAAGATTTTTTCTTTTAGCCGCTGAATCCTCTTTCCCAAAATAATAATCACCATAATCATGATTTCCTAAACTTGAGAACACACCTAAATCAGCCTTTACCCTTGAAAATATATCTTGATAATCGCGCATTTCTGAAGCGACATTATTAACTAAATCACCAGTAAAAAAAATAGCATCTGGTTTTTCATTCAGTAATAAGTCAACTCCACCATTTACGGCTTTTCTATTATAAAAAGAACCCGAATGCACATCAGAAATTTGTCCAATCTTCATCCCGTGAAAAGCTGCCGGCAAATTTGGCAAGTATAACTTTTGACGACGCACACGATAATCATACGCTCCCGAAATAATTCCCCAGCTTAAAGGCACCAATGGCGACGCACCAACCAAAATCCCCGCCTTTGTTAAGAAATCTGACCTTGTGATCCCTTTAACTGGCTCTTCAGCGATTGGCATTTCCAACACATTGACCGCTTGTTTGATCGTTTTTTTCGGGGTCAACAGTCTCGTTAGCCAAAGTCCTCCTCTCCTCAAATCATCCAGAATGAGAACAAAGAAAAAGAAGAATTTAGAAGCTGCTGTGAGAAAAAAAGCAACTAAAAAAACGGAACGAACTAGTAGTGGAATATTAAATTTAAAGGAAATGATAACTCCTAGAGAAAGCAAAATTGAATAACCCCACCAAAGAATCCCAAAAGTTTTAGTCTTTGCAAACTTGATCTTTGTTGCCTTTAATGCAAAAAAGATATAAAAGTCCAATAGAAGAAGTACAATTACATTTACTATTAACATCGTATTTTTAAGTTAGTATTAAGCATTCAAAGCCAAGCGCTTCAATGCTTCAATCCACTTAGGATCACCGTTTAGACTTTCAACCAATTGAACCTCTTCACCTCCCAAATGCTTAAACTCATTAGCATATTCCACGCCAATTTCATCTATTGTTTCAATACAATCGGCAACAAATGCTGGACTAAATACCAATAATTTCTTCTTGCCTTTTTGTGCCAAGTCCTCTAATAAACTTGACGTATAAGGTTGAATCCAAGGTTCTTTGCCTAATCTCGATTGAAAACAGATGCTATATTGTTCCTTTTCAAGACCTAATTCTTGAGCAATTGCTCTTGTAGTTGCATGACATTGTGACAGATAACAAAAAGAATTGACCGTATTTTTACACGAATCACAACCATCTTCCGGACAACTTAACTGCCTGGTTGGATCAACTTTCCCCAATTGACGTACAGGAAGCCCGTGATAACTAAATACAATATGGTCAAAATGAGCAATATCATGCTGTCTTGCATGATCTGCAAAGGTTTCAATCATGAGTGGCTCTTGACAATAACTACTTACAAAACTCATATTCGGTAAATAATTCCATTTACGAATCAGTTCCATCACGCGGTCAATAACAGATCCACTGGTCGCAGATGCATATTGCGGAAATAAAGGAATAACACGAATCGAATCCAGAAGCATTCCCTCCATATTTTTCAAAGCATTTTCAATAGAAGGATTCTGGTAACGCATGGCCAATTCGACATGATAATCCTCCCCTAAAGACTTCTGCAAGAGATCACGCTGTATAATACTGTAATGCATCAAAGGAGAACCTGTTTCCTTATCCCAGATTGTTTCATAAATTTTAGCAGACTTCGGAGCGCGCGTAGGAGCTATGATTCCCCTAACTAAAAGTGTTCTATTGATATATGGAATATCAATTACCCTTCCGTCCATTAAAAATTCTGTTAAATATTTTCTTACATCTGATGTGGCAGGACTATCCGGAGTCCCCAGTTGAACTAATAAAATTCCTTTGGTAGCTTTCTTACTCATTTGAAACAAAAGTATGAAAATTAGATCGTAGATATTGCTATCTACGACAATATGAAATATTTATGACGCGTAATTATGAGGTTATATCGCTTCTAAGTAAGCTTTGACTTCTTTCATCAGCCACATAGGTGTTGAGGTCGCTCCACAAATACCCACACGATCGCCTTCTTTGAAAACTGTTACATCAATCTCTCCAACTTCTGAAACAAAATAAGTATCAGGATTTTCTTTTAAGCAAACTTCAAAAAGAACTTTACCATTGGAAGATTTTTTACCCGAAACAAAAACAATTTTGTCATACATCTTGGCGAAGTGTACCAAATCTTCGTAACGATTAGAAACTTGGCGACAAATGGTATCGTTTGCTTTTACTTCATAGCCTCTCTTGATCAACTCATCTTTGATCTGATAAAACTTATCTACACTCTTCGTCGTTTGGCTATAAAGTGTAAAGGATGCTGGCAAGTCGGCATCATCCAACTCAGCAATATCCTGAAAAACTAAAGCTTCATCATTAGTTTGTCCCTGCAAACCAACAACCTCAGCATGGCCATGCTTCCCAAAGATGAGGATCTTCTCATCCTGATCAAAAGAAGTTTTAATTCTATTTTGCAACTTGAGAACAACGGGGCACGATGCATCAATTAGCGTAATATTATTCTCTAGAGCGATCTTATAAGTTTCTGGAGCTTCACCATGTGCACGGATAAGGACTTTTTCATGTTGTAAAGTGGGAAGAACATCATGAGCAATGATCCGCAAACCCTTTGCTTTTAGTCGAGCAACTTCTTCATCATTATGTACAATATCGCCTAGACAGTACAAATAACCATCTTCCTCAAGAATTTCCTCAGCCATGTCTATTGCATAGACTACACCAAAGCAAAAACCGGAATCCTTATCAATATCAACTGTTAGATTTAATGCCATAATAGTACAAAGTTAATCATTTCTAGACACGCAAAGAAAATACTTTTTATCAAAGAAAAAGTTACATAAAAATAGTCGTAATGATAATATAATATGCTTATCTTTCAGTTATTGGTGGAAATCATTACTTTTGCAAAAAAAATAACATTAATGGCAACTAACAGAACTTTTACGATGATCAAACCAGATGCAGTAGCAAATGGTCACATCGGCGCTATTTTGAATGATATTATTGCTGGTGGTTTCAAAATCGTAGCAATGAAATATATTCAATTGACTACAGAAACAGCGGGTGCTTTTTACGCAGTACACAGCGCGCGTCCTTTCTACGGAGAATTAGTAAACTTTATGACTTCAGGTCCTATTGTTGCTGTTATCTTGGAGAAAGAAAATGCAATTGAAGATTTCCGTACTTTAATCGGTGCTACTAACCCTGCTGAAGCTGCAGAAGGTACCATCCGTAACAAATATGCAAAATCTATCGATGCTAATGCGGTTCATGGTTCTGATTCAGATGAAAACGCTCAAATCGAAGGTGCATTTTTCTTTTCTCAATTCGAGAGATTTTAGTCTTAATCAAATCATATAAAAAAGGCTTGCAATAGTATTATTGCAAGCCTTTTTTATATCTAAAAACCTCGTTTCCCAAGATACTCATTCTCTTTAGCCGTCATCAACGTTTTATCTTCGGGTTTTTTATCATGGTATCCACATAAATGTAATACGCCATGCATAATCACGCGCTGTAACTCATCTTTACTATCAACTTTAAATTTAGCAGCATTTTCTGTAATACGCTCAACACTGATAAATATATCACCAGCAATCACATCATCATCTTCCGAGGAGTCAAAAGTAACAACATCTGTATAAGTATCATGATTCAAATACTGCTTATTAATTTCCAATAAATAAGCATCTGAACATAAGATAAAGCTTAGTTCACCAACACGTTTAAATCCTTCAGCCTTGATTGTATCCACAATCCACTGACGAATTTTTGCCTTTTCCTTTAATTTAAAATCAATATCTTCTACAAAGAATAGAATATCTTTTAATGCCATATTAAAATGCTTTAGTTTCCATATATGTCTGCAAGATCAAGGTTGCTGATATGGTATCCACAATACCCTTTTCTTGTCTTTTATTTTTTTTCTTACCGCTTTGAGCGATAACAGCAGCGGCCATTTTTGACGTAAACCGTTCGTCTATTTCAATAATAGGGATCAAAGGGTATGTTTTCTTTAACCGTCTTGCAAATCCTAAAATATGAATCGCAGACTCCGAATCCGTCCCGTCCATTTGCAAAGGCTTGCCCAATACAAACGTCTCCACCTGCTCTGTTTTAAAATAATCTTCTAAGAACTCCCAAATTTTATCCGGATGCACCGTCGTTAATGCTGTTGCAATTATTTGCATCGGATCTGTCACTGCAATACCGATCCTTTTTGTTCCATAATCAAAAGCCATTAATCTCATAACGATGCCTATCTTAAATATTTTGACAAAAATACGATTCTGTTTCTGTAAAATAGATTCCCTATTGATCAAAAAAAATCTATAAATTTGCTAGACTTTAAATTAAAATGAATGAAATACACCATATTAATTGGGCTTTTCTTAATGACTGTAAGTATAAAAGCAAATGCTCAAGATTACCAGGCGCTTATTCTAAAAGATCGCCAAGAAAAAGCTTTGAGTCTCTCCAAGTCAAAATTCGGTCCTTTACCGGCAGACCAGGTACAGTTTTTAGATTATTTCCCAGTAGATAAAGCATACCAAGTGACGGCGGACGTTACCTTATTAATAGGAGAAGAAACGTTCAAAATGCCCACTTACGATGGAACTAGCAACCCCTATAAACGTTATGCTATTTTAAATTTCACTTTAAACAATAAACCCTATCAACTGACAGTTTATCAAAGTGCGGCGCTATTTCAAAATCCACAATACAAAAACCACCTCTTTCTACCCTTTTTAGATTTAACAAACGGTCAGGAAAGCTATAGTGGAGGACGTTATATTGATTTATCAACGGAGGACATCATAAATGGCAAAGCAACTATAGATTTTAATACCGCTTACAACCCTTACTGTGCGTACAGCAATGGCTATCGCTGCCCTGTACCACCTCAAGAAAACATTTTAGAGACAAAGATTATGGCAGGAGAAAAAGCTTTTCATAAACAAAAAAACGAAAGACCAGTAGATATTCAGGCAGGACAAAATTTTAGCGCAGATGATCTTAAGATCATAAATAATGGTACAGAAACAGAAAAATTACGTGTGCTACAAATTACAAATGAGAAAGATCTGACTGTATTAACGACCACTTCTGTTGACCTTAAATTTGATGACCCATCGATCGCAATCTTAGAAAAAAGAATGTTTAGCACAGTCCAAGATCCAGAGCATACTGGCGTTGGCATCGCGGCCCCGCAAATAGGAATAAATAAAAACTTAATTGTTGTACAACGATTTGATAAAGTAGGTGAACCTTTTGAAAGTTACATTAACCCTAAAATTATTTGGCGATCAAAATTCATCAGAAAGGGAGTTGAAGGATGCTTATCAATACCTGATCGTCGGGAAGAGGTACTTCGCAGTAATACCATCCGCTTACAATATATTAGTAAAGAAGGCAAAATAAAGGAGGAAAATATTGAGGGGTTTACTGCCGTTATTTTTCAGCATGAAGTAGATCATTTATATGGAATACTTTACCCAGACCGTGTGGAAGAGGCTCAAAAAGAAGAATTTGAACCCCTAAGTGATAAAATGCAGTTTTATATTAAGCCAAATACGTTACGCCCTTAATAAAAAAATGGATCGCTATGGATCTTATTAAAAATATCCATAGCGATCCATTGTTACTTGAGCATCACCGATTGGCATACAATCATAAATTTCTCCTTTACCATCGAGATCTGCTTGATAAAAGAAAAATATTTTGCAAAATGAATTAATTCAATAGCTATGACTTATTATCCCTAGCTATTAATTCAAACGATCTAAGTCCTGTTAGAAAAGGCAATGACCCTATAGCAACAAATACATTTCCTACCACCTGTATTTGGTAAATCGTAAACAAATGACCTCCCTTCATGGCAGTTGAAACAACTTACTATCTAATAGGGATCATCTTATAATTTCCTTAAGTTTTTATAGTGTGATAATAGAGGGTTTGTAGAGGGTTCATAGAGGTAAAGCTCTATAAATCCTCTACAAACCCTGCCTTTAGGCTATTAAATATTACTACTAAAATCTAACAAGATTCAAAGGTGTCTCTCATAAGATTCCCAGCAAATCTATATGTCTATCTAAGGGAGGTAATGCGTCCAAAACTTAAGACAAAAAAAAAGAGCATAAATAGATTTTATGCTCTTTTTTTCAATCTTCATCGCATCAAAGCTACTGATTGAAAATAGATATTTTTTAATGTGACAAGGTAGGTAGCCTAACGGGCGATCATCTTGATTTCAAATAAAGTATTCCAAAGTTTTCCAGTGACAAACAATCTTTTACCTGCTTGATCATAGGCGATACCATTCAACTCATTATCGTATTGTGCATGCTGATAGATCCCAACTAAATTAATTCGACCTTCTACGATTCCAGTTTCAGGATTTATAATAGCAATAATATCCTTTTCATATACATTCGCATACACTTTACCATCAATATACTCCAGTTCATTTAGAAAATTCACCTGACCATTTTCGTCATAAACATCAACAGAACTCATTTCTTGCTGTGTATTCGGATCTAAAAAATATAATTTATTGGATCCATCAGACTTAATTAATCTTTTGCCATCGTAGGTTAAGCCCCAACCTTCTTTACTATCCTTATAAGGAAAAGTTTTCTCCAGTTCAAAACTTGATTTATTAAGAACAAAACCTTCCATATTTTTCCATGTCAACATCACGATTTTATCTCCCATGATGGTCATTCCTTCACCAAAATATTTTTCTGAATCAAACTCTTTTTTCTGTAGCACTTTACCCGTTTTTAAGTCAACGCGTCTCAAGGAGGTAAGTGTACCTCCGCCACTACCTGTTGACTCATACAAAAACCCATTTTCATATTGTAACCCTTGGGTAAATGCTGTCGTATCATGTGGAAATTTATTGACAATTTCGAACCCATATTCTTTTGGAGCTGGTGGCACAATAGTGATGTATGCGTTTGCACTATCAATACTTGTTCCTTGATATACCTTTGCAGAAATATTGCGTGTACCCAAAGCTAAGTTCTTACTGTCTACCTGCACTGTAGAAGTATCTTTTCCAGAAGCAACCATCTTATCATCGATATAATATACAACCGAGTCCAGATCAGGTGAATTAAACTTGAGCTGAAATTGAATTGGATCACCTAGCTGTATTGATTGGCTAGCATCGGGTTTAGCAAACTCCAGTTTACCTGACTTCTTCGTTTTACAGGCACTTAAACCAAGTACTAAACCTAAGAGGATATAGGTTGTTTTTTTCATATTAAATCTACTTTTATTCATTCCAAAACGCATCTTTGATGTGTTCTAATTGTATGTTATCTTTATCTGTGATGAGAACTGATATAATGTCAAAGCGAATTTCTCCAGTCACATCATATTTTTTCAAATATACATCTGCAGCTCTTGTCAATTTTCGTTTCTTCTGCCAGTCAACAAACTCAAATGGTTCTCCGTAATCAAGCTTACGACGAGTTTTTACCTCAACAAAAACTAAAATACCGGCATCTCTGACTATCAAATCTACTTCTAAATTCTTATATCGCCAATTTCTTAACAAAATTTCACACCCTAAATCCTGCAGAAATTTTTCCGCATAAGACTCTCCTAATTTGCCGAATTCAAGATGCTTGGCCATACTTTACTTGACTACGGTATTTCCGAGTAATCCTCCTAACATCTTCTCGGCATCTTTAAGTTTTTGATATTTGAAAATTAAAACTTCGACATTCGCGTCATCCTTTTCCGTCTTTAGCTCTTCACGGATCTTGACCATTTCACGGGTTATTTTACGTTTTTTGATACGGTAAATCGAAGTGATAACAAGCACTTTTAAATGCTCATATTCTTGAGTTACATAGATTTTACGTTTATCATCATTCCAGTTTTCACTCAGATTGTACTTGGACGCAACACAGTTAATAGCAAGCTCAGCAACAGCAGCGTCTTGATTAGAGTAAAACTGCTTAGCCTCCGGTATTTCAAATTTTTCAACCGCCTCACGATAAACATTTAAGATAAAAGCTGCGGCCTTGTCCTCAAAATTGACATCAGCGATATTACTTAGTAAAACCCCTGCTACTGGTATATCTCCGTCCCCTTCCCAGGTCGCCAGATAGTCGCCATAATTGATAAGAATCCGTATAATTTCACGTTCTTGAAGTATTTCTGAAGTAATCTGCTGCGCAGGTGTCTCTGGTGCCAGCGGCGCGGCACCACCTCTTTCTTCATCGGTCATGAAAAAATCTGCAGGAGGTCCTTCCATTGGTGGAGCCCCTGCCCCCATAACCGGAGTACTCTTCTTAGTGAAATCCTTATCTGCTTTCTTAGATTTTGAAATTCGGATCTTATTTAATTCTGAAAGTAAGATTCGCTCTTCAATATCCAATAAATTACTGCACTCCCGTATAAAAACTGAAACTTTAATTTCATCCGGAATCAATGCGATACTCTCAACGACATCACGGATCACCTCTGCCCTTTTTATCGGATCATTATTGGTATCGCGAAGTAAAATTCTAGTTTTATAAAAAATAAAATCTTGTTGATTCTCTTTGATATAGGACTTAAATACGGAAGAACCATAAGTCTTTACATACGAATCGGGATCATTACCATCTGGGAAAAGCAAAATCTTAACATTCAAACCTTCCTCCAGCAACATATCCGTTCCCCGAAGAGAAGCTTTAATCCCAGCTTCATCTCCATCATAAAGAATTGTTACATTTTTTGTGAAGCGCGCAATAAGTCGAATCTGTGCTGTCGTCAATGATGTACCTGATGAGGATACCACATTTTCTACACCTGCTTGATGGGTAGATATTACATCTGCATATCCTTCTACCAAATAGCAGTTATCCTCCTCCATAATTGCTTTTTTCGCAAAATTGAGTCCATAAAGCACATCTGACTTATGGTAGATATCGCTCTCTGGTGAGTTTACATATTTGGGAACTTTCTTATCTGTCTTTAATGTCCTTCCTCCGAAACCGATTACTCTTCCAGTCAAATTATGGATAGGAAACATAACACGTCCGCGGAAACGATCGTATAAGCTTTTATCATCGCGCTCGATCGCAAGCCCAATTTCCTTCAGATAGTCGGGATGAAAACCCGCTTTGGTCGCTGCATCAACAAATGCAGTCCAATTATCGGGGGAATAGCCCAATTCAAATTTTTTGATGATATCTTCCCGATAGCCACGTTCCTTAAAGTAGTGCAGGCCAATAACCTGCCCCATCTCTGTGGTCCACATTTCATCTTTGAAAAATTTACTGGCCCATGCGCTCAACACATATAAACTTTCTCTCTTATCTTGAGCCGCTAACTGTGCTGGCGAGCGTTCAACCTCTTCAACCTCTATACTGTATTTATTAGCGAGGTATTTAATGCCTTCCGGATAAGAAAATTTCTCTAGTTCCATCACGAACTTCAACGAATCTCCTCCAACCCCGCATCCAAAACATTTATAGATTCCTTTGGAAACAGAAACGTGAAAAGATGGCGTCTTCTCATGATGAAAAGGACAGTTACCAATAAGCGATGTACCCCTCTTTTTCAAGTCTACAAAATCACCTACAACCTCCTCTATTCGAGCAGCATCCAACACCTTATCTATTATCTCTTGCTTGATCAATTTCGTATCCTTTTATAATCAGTAAATTTAATAAATATATAAGCAATTACAACATCAAATTCATCGGCATTCCTGCTATCCAAACTAAATATTTTACTATTTTTGCAATACCATAAGAATGCTGAAATAGAAAGCTATGTCATTTAATATCAAAAAAATCTGTTGTATCGGTGCTGGATATGTAGGCGGACCGACGATGTCTGTTGTTGCCCAACAATGTCCTCATATCCAAATCACCATTGTTGATGTCAATGTCGAACGTATTGCGGCCTGGAATGACGAAAATTTGGATAACCTTCCGGTTTACGAACCAGGGCTGACAGCGATTGTCGCTGAGGCAAGGGGTCGTAATCTATTTTTCTCTACTGATGTTGATAAAGCTATAGATGAAGCAGATATGATTTTTATTTCTGTCAATACCCCTACCAAAAACTACGGCAAAGGAAAAGGGATGGCTGCTGATCTCAAATACATTGAATTATGTGCGAGACAAATTGCTTCTGTTGCAAAAACAGATAAGATTATTGTCGAAAAATCTACTTTACCTGTGCGTACTGCAGCAGCATTAAAAAGTATTCTCGACCATACAGGCAATGGTGTTAATTTTCATATCCTATCCAATCCAGAATTTTTAGCCGAAGGTACTGCTATTCAAGACTTATTAGCCCCGGACCGCGTGTTAATTGGTGGAGAAAATCAAGAAGCAATTGATACGCTCGTAAAAATTTACCAAAATTGGGTTCCTGACACTAACATTTTGACGACTAACTTATGGTCTTCGGAATTATCTAAATTGACGGCAAATGCCTTTTTGGCACAACGCGTTTCATCGATAAATTCGATCTCTGAACTCTGCGAAAAAACAGGTGCAAATGTGGATGAAGTTTCTAAAGCAATTGGCATGGATACCCGTATTGGTTCAAAATTTTTAAAGGCATCTGTTGGGTTTGGCGGTTCCTGTTTTCAAAAAGATATTTTAAACCTTGTATATATTGCAAGAAGTTATGGTCTGAATGAAGTCGCAGATTATTGGGATCAGGTCATCATCATGAATGATCACCAAAAACAGCGCTTTGCAGATAATATCATCCAAACTTTGTACAATACAGTATCAGGAAAGAAAATTACATTCTTGGGATGGGCTTTTAAAAAGGATACAAATGACACTAGAGAATCTGCAGCTATTTACGTTGCTGATTACTTATTAAGTGAACAAGCTGAAATCACGATATACGACCCTAAAGTCACAGCCGAACGTATCTACGCTGATCTCGATTATTTAAATACAAGAAGTCCTGAAGAAAATAGAGCACTTGTAAAGGTCGTAAATGATCCCATTCAGGCATGCCAAGACGCCCATGCTATTGCTGTGTTAACGGAATGGGATGAGTTTAAAAACTATGACTGGTACACCATAAAACACCAAATGAAACGACCCGCTTTTATATTTGATGGCAGAAAACTGTTAAACAGAAAGTACCTGGAAGATCTAGGATTTAAATATTATGCTATCGGCGAATAAGTCTATGCATTTCTGTAATAAAAAAAGGGTTGTTTGAAAACAACCCTTTTTTTATTTACCAATTCTTTATGTATTGGGTTCGAGAGAAGTCCGAATATTATTTATTAGATTCATATATAAATGAACATCGGACTTTAATAGTGCCTGTAAAGCCTTTTAAAAGAATAGAAGAAGAAAGTGGAAAAGGCCTACAGGACTTTTTATCTTTAGCTGGACATCATCTGATATATTTCGCTCATGTAAGTGGATTCTGACAATGCATCCGAAAAATCATTCCATTCGGTTTCATTAAAAACAAAAACAATTTCTGGACAAGGTGTATCAATCAATACGCGCATATCACCATCAGGAAAGCTAAAATAGTTCCCTTTCACATTACTTCTCATCGTTGCGGAAACAAAGGACTCAAACTGAAGATAACCTAAACTTAATAGGAAAGAGTCTTGCCAGATATAAAATGTTTTACACTTCGTGCAATAACTGATATGAGATTTGCCTTTATGGCTGAGAACGACTGATTGACACATATGATTCGCTTTATTTAAAACATGACACCTTGTATGTATTTAGACTAATTATAAATAATAATCAAATGTAAAGATTAATTCCGAATCTGACGAATAAAAAAACAAAAAAAGGAGCAAAAATAATTTTGCTCCTTTTTTTTGTTTTTTTATGTGTTTAATTCAAGCCACGCTTAATTAACAAATATTTCGGATCTGGATCCGCTCCTCTGAATGTTTTGTACATCTGAGCAGGATCTCCTGTACCACCTTTTTCTAAGATATTACGGCGGAATGAATCTGCTGTTGGCTGATCATACAATGACTTTTCTTTAAAAGCTGCAAAAGCATCCGAATCCAATACTTCGGACCAGATATACGCATAATATCCTGCAGAATATCCTCCTTCAAAAATATGTTTAAAATAAGTACTTCTATAACGCGGAATAATAGCATCAATCAAACCTATTTTCTTCATTGATTCCTTTTCAAAGGCATTGATATCACCTTTTATAGGAGTAGTCGCAGCATGATAATTCATATCTAACAAAGAAGCTGCAAGGTATTCAACAGTTGCAAAGCCTTGATTAAACGTACCTGCTTTCTCCATTTTAGCAATTAAAGAATCTGGAATTGCTTCTTTAGTTTTATAATGCTTAGCATATTCTTTCAATACCGCGGCGTCTGCTGCCCAGTTTTCCATAATCTGAGATGGAAGCTCTACAAAATCTCTAGAAACGGACGTTCCGGCTAAGCTTTTATATTTTACATTTGATAATAAACCATGTAAGGCATGTCCAAATTCATGAAACAAAGTACTCGCTTCATCAAAAGTTAATAATGCCGGTTGGTCACCAACAGGTTTTGTGAAATTACAAACGATCGAGATTACAGGTGCATTACGTTTTCCCTCTTTCTTACTTTGATTACGGTAAGATGTCATCCAAGCACCGCTACTTTTCGAAGCGCGAGGAAAGAAATCGGCATATAATAATCCTAAGTGAGAGCCATCTTTGTCCTTAACTTCATACACCTCAACATCCTTATGGTATACTGGCACATTATTTAAAGCAACAAAAGTTAATCCATATAATTTATTAGCGACAGCAAATGCGCCTTCTCTTACAGTCGGTAAACTAAAGTACGGTTTGATTTCATCCTCGTTTAATGCAAATCTATTCTTACGGATAATTTCAGTATAGTAACTCCAGTCATAAGGCGCTACTTCAAAATTTCCACCTTCAGCTTTAATTTCTTTATTAATATCAGTCGCTTCGCCTTTTGCTTTATTAAGAGCAGGTGTCCATAGTTTGTTTAATAATGCATATACATTAGTAGGATTTTTGGCCATTGACTCTTCCAATACATAAGCTGCGTATGACGGATATCCTAGTAACTTAGCTTTTTCTAAACGTAGGTTAGCTATTTTTCTAAGGACTTCCTTATTATCATTTGCGTTATCGTTATTACCACGCATTTGATATGCTTCCCAAATTTGCTTTCTTAAATCTCTGTTTTTAGCATATTGCAAGAATGGCATAACAGAAGGATTCTGCAAAGTAAATAACCATTTCCCATCTTTTCCTTTAGCTTTTGCTTCTTCCGCGGCCGCAGATTTCAATGATTCTGGTAAACCATCTAATTGGTTTGCACTATCAATAATCAATTCAAATGCGTTAGTTTCGGCCAATACATTCTGTCCAAAATCAACAGTTAACCCTGCTAATTCGGAATTGATTTTTTTTAATTTAGTTTTATCAACATCTTTTAAATTTGCCCCTGAACGCACAAAATTCTTATAAGTATCCTCTAATAGTTTAAGATCCTCAGCATCCAATCCCAATGATGATTTCTTATCCCAAACTGTTTTAATACGATTGAATAATTTGCTATTCATTGAGATCTCATCGTAATGACCCGTTAAGATAGGAGCCATTTCTTTATCTAATGCATTAATACTATCATTTGTATTAGCCTTGCTTAAATTATCAAATACACGCGAAACGTTACCTAGTAAACTTCCTGCATTTTCGATTGCTAAAATTGTATTCTCAAAAGTAGGTTCTTCTGTATTATTTACAATTGTATCAATTTCTAAATTATGAACTTTAATAGCTTCTTCATAAGCTGGTTTGAAATGTTCGTCTTTGATTTTATCAAATGGAGGAACATTAAATGGAGTATCATATGCTAATAATAGCGGATTATCTGTCATTTGTTTCTTTTCCTCGCAACCAACAAAGGCAGTTGCCACAATTAAAAAAAATGGCAAAAGTCGTTTTTTCTTCATTATATATCTTTTTATTCTCGCAATAATTTGGGCAAAGTTACAAATATTTGTGTAAGTAATACTTTTTAGAAAGATCAAAATAAGTATTGTATATTTATCACAATATTGTAATAACCAGAAAAGTACTGAAACTATTTTATAATTTTGTTGTCTCATAGCATAAATCTTCATTAATGAATAATATCAATCATTTTTTCTTGTACTGCGCAGGTGTACATGAAGAGACATTAAAAAAATATCCGCAAGAACATAATAAGTATGTGGCTATTGGTGCTACCATTTTCTTCACGGGTCTTTTTGCCTCCCTTTCTGGTGGCTATGCTATGTATTTTGTTTTTAGTGGAACCTATCTGGATTGGCTTTTAGCAATTGTATTTGGTATCATATGGGGTCTAATGATCTTCAATATGGACCGTTATATTGTATTGAGTATTAATAAATCGAAAACAGGTGGCTTTCAATTCTTACAGGCTTTACCACGGATATTACTTGCCATATTAATTGGTATCGTTATTTCAAGACCTTTAGAGCTTAAAATTTTCGACAAAGAAATAAGAGAAAATTTAAAGACAACCTATATTGCCAATGAACGATCTAAGATAGACAGTCTAAATATTATTTTTAACAAAAAATATACGTTTGATCTCACTCAACTTAAATCACTTACCACAGAAAGAGATTCCCTTGATGCAAGAATCAAAGCCGATCGACAAAAGCTCAACTTTGAAATCTTCGGTAATAAAACAACCGAAACATCTGGTGTAGTAGGATACGGACCATATGCAAAACGTAAAGAACTTGAATTAGAAAAATCAACAGTATATCTTGACAGTTTACGTAGCTCAATTATAGCTAAAGAGCGCTTAATACTTGATAAACAAAAAGCGGAAGGTATATTAAATCAAAAAGGGCTTTCAAATGCCAGTTTGGATAGTGCTGTTAATCTGGCTGGATTTGCTGACCGAAATTCAGCCCTTGGAAATCTTAAGTTTAAAGCTAACGGACAAGTGGATGAAGCAACTGCAAATGCGGTTACTTTCATCGGATTACTTTTTATTTTCCTTGAGTGTTTACCGGTATTCGTTAAGCTTCTTTCAGGAAGAGATGCTTATGATAAGGCGATCTACAATCAACGCATAATCGATGAATATGAATCGGATGCTTATACCGTTACGGAGAAAGCTGCTATAGACCATTTAAAGGATGCTTCTATCGATATATCGATCAATAAAAGGCTTAAGAAAATGAACGAAGAAATAGAAGAAGAGGTTTAATCCTCTTCTTCTATTTCTTCATCCAAATATTTGGAATCAATTTGCTTATTTGCCTTAGCACCTAATTTCTTCAGATTCTCCACGCGCTTAATCACATTACCAGCGCCGAAAGATAGTTTTTTAGAAGCATCTTCATGGCTTTTCAATGCTTTTTGCAATTGTGCCTGTACTTGATCCATATCTGTTAAAAATCCGTGGAATTTGTCATAAAGTGCTCCGGCTTCCTTGGCAATTTCAATAACATTACGTGTCTGTCTTTCTTGTTTCCAGATACTAGCTATGGTACGTAAGGTTGCTAAAAGCGTAGATGGGCTTACAATTACGACCTTTCTATCCCATGCATCACTAAAAAGATCTGGTTTTTCGGAAACCGACATACTCAAAGCAGATTCTATCGGCATAAAGAGTAAGACAAAATCTGGAGATTCAATACCATACAATTCATGATAATTTTTTGCAGAAAGGTCTTTGACATGATTTTCCACAGATAAAATATGCTGTCTTGCAAAAACAGCACGATCGATATCATCTTCTGCATTGACCCAACGCTCGTAAGCTATCAAAGAAACTTTCGAATCGACAATCAGATGTTTATTTTCGGGCAAATCAATAATGGCATCGGGTTGCATTCGTCTCCCATCAATATCTGTAAAGGATGCCTGCAATCTAAATTCACGATCCTTCACAAGCCCCGAGCGTTCCAGAACACGTTCTAAGATTACCTCGCCCCAATTTCCCTGTTTCTTTGCGTCACCTTTAAGAGCTCGCGTCAAGTTGGTCGCTTCATCCTTAATCCGCAAACTTTGCTCCATCAGCTGTTGCACCACACCTTTCAAAGAGTTTCTTTCTGCGGCTTCCTGCGAATAAGTTTTATCCACTTTCTCTTCAAAAAGTTTGATTTTTTCTTTTAAAGGATCTAAGATCAATCCAATGGACTTCGAATTGGTTTCTGTAAATCGAAGTGTCTTTTCTTCTAAAATTTTATTGGCAATGACCTGAAACTCGGTATTAAATTGGCTTTTAATAGCAGCAATCTCCACTTTCTGCTCCTGAAACTTATCTTGCTGCGCCTCATAAAAAGAACGCGTGCTCTCTAAAGAACGTTCAACGATCAGTACATGCTCCCGTTCTTTTTCCAGTTCATCACGCAACATCGCCCGCTCTTGCAATAAACTCTGTTCACGTTGCTGCACTTTTGCCAGTTCTATTGCCATTAATTCCTTCTCCTGTCTCCACTGATTATCATCTTGATGTAAATCCTTCTTTTTCAAAGAAATTACAATTAGAACAACTAATAAAATGATAACGATAATAATATACACTGTTTCCATAAATTCACTTAACTAAATAAAAAATGGTCTTTTCAGACCATTAAAACTACTGTAACTTTTGATGAGTTCGCCACCAAAGGTCAGGCATTTCACCTGTAACAGCCATCTGATAGTCCTCATATCGACAAGGAACTAGATGATACCTTTCATTAACAGAACGTGACCCAAAATATGGAACTTGCATCCACCAGCGATCTGATTTTTTACTTTTAACAAATACCAATTCATGTTCCTCATTTTCCAGGGTCGTTCTATAGATAATATAAGACGATTTTGGTAATAAAGGGGTATCCTGCTTACGGTTATAGAAGCCATCTATAAAGCACCAGATCATCTGGGATACCAACATGGCTGTTTGCTGCATGGGATCATAAGATGGGTTAAATTCATAGAACCCGATTGAAGAACATTTATCTGACATCCCTGCGTAACGTGCAATCTGGCAGGCTTCATCGCCAAATAAACCATTTGGCATTGCATTCGCATTGCCCGAAGCTTCAGAAGCACGGATAGCTCCAATATCAAAACTAACCATATCAGCGGCTCGCACCAGCGGTTCAGATTGATCCATTCGACCGGCTATTGCACCGAGCCTAGTAGCATTGAAGAATAACTTATCGTACATATTCAGCGATTCTTTACTTACCAAATAGGTCTGATATGCAATATTATTTAAATTAAATAAGTAATCGGGTTCATGCAGAATAATATGGTTCAAATATGATCTTGAATCCAGTGCAACCTGTTCACCACTTTCCTGGTTCAGATCAAATCGACCATCTATTACGGCCACTTCCACCTTTTGCCCCAGATTTTGATAGCCTAAGTATTGTGCGTAGGTCAGATCTTGACCACCACCAATTATTATAGGAAGGATATCATCGGCTAATAATTCTTCCACAACAGCTCTAAGTGCTGCGTAAGTATCTTTTATCGTTGCCCCCTCTTTAATATTACCGAGATCAACAGCGTTGATTGCATAATCCCCTTGGTAAAGCTGATACAAATGTTTTCTTATCGCATCAGGAGATTTTGCACAGCCCTGATTATTAACAGCAGCACGATCTTCTTCTACGCCAATTATAGCCAATTGTGGCTTATCGTCTTTATCCCAAGTCGGAAATTGATTGTCATAAAAACGAACAACATTGCCAAGTTGCGAACGAAAAAATCCTTCTTCAGGAAATAGCTTTTGGGTAACAATCGGACTAAAAAAAACGGATAATGACATATGATGAATTTGTATTGACGGTAATCAAAAATTAAAACCTTGCCTTAGACAAATATCCATTTATTAACTTACTTTTGAAAACATTATTTTTAACGTTATCTTTAACATGTGATATTAATAACAGGAGGAACCGGATTTTTAGGGGCTACATTGATCAAGCAATTGATCGATTTAGGAATTGATGTGATAGCTACGAAACGCTCAAACTCGATAATTCCAGAACAGCTATTATCATCGTCTTTAATCCAATGGATTGACGCTGATATTTGTAACTACTTTGATCTTGAAGAAGCATTCCAAAATATCACTGAGGTGTACCACTGTGCCGCTGTCGTATCTTACCAAAAACAAGATGCGGCGAACATGAAAAAAGTAAATGTTGAAGGGACCGCTTATGTTGTCAACCTTTGTCTAGCACATCAGGCCAGACTTGTTCATGTCAGTTCTGTTGCTGCATTAGGATCCAGTAAAAATCAAGCTCCTGTTAGTGAAAAAGACTATTGGGAATATGAGTCTTCGTTATCCAACTACGCAATTTCAAAATATGAAAGTGAAATGGAAGTTTGGAGAGGTATTGCGGAAGGTTTAAATGCTGTTATCGTAAATCCATCTGTTATCATTGGAGCTTCCTCTGGTGCAAAAGGTTCCGGTGCAATATTTTCATTAATCAATAAAGGATTAAAATACTACCCAACAGGTACTGTTGGTGTGGTTGATGTTGAAGATGTGGCTTCCATTATGCGCAATCTAATGGCACTAAAAAATATTTCAGGAGAGCGTTTTATTATCAACAATGTGAACCTCAGCAATAAGGAACTACTGGAGAAGGCAAGTGCCTTGATGGGTAAAGCAGCTCCTAAAATAGCAATCCCTCCTGCTGTACTGATGATCGCAGCTACGCTAGCGACTGCAGTTGCATCGATAAAAAAGGAAAAATCGACCCTTACAAAAGATAGCGCTAGGGCTTCTAGCGAGAAGCTAGCCTATACAGATGCAAAATTACAACAGGCATTAGCTTTTGAATATAAACCTTTAGAAACGACCTTAAAAGAGATAGCTGTACGCTATAACTGACAATAAATAATCTAATCCTAAACTCAAACTAAACCGTGAAAAATTATTACATCATTGATTTTGACAGTACCTTTACGCAAGTAGAGGCTTTGGACGAATTAGCAAAAATTTCGCTAGAACATCATCCTGACAGGGAAAAGATATATCTTGAAATTGAACGCTACACCAATCTTGCAATGGAGGGTAAACTTTCATTTCGTGAAGCATTAGCTGGTCGTGTCCAATTACTACAAGCAAATAAAAGTCATCTCGACAAACTTATTACACACCTGAAAAAGAAAGTCTCTACTTCATTCTCAAGAAATAGAGAGTTTTTTAAAAAAAATTCGGACACCGCTTGGATTGTATCTGGAGGATTTAAAGAGTTCATTACACCAGTTGTTATTCCTTATAATATCAAAAAGGAAAATATCTACGCGAACACCTTTATATTTGATGAGCATGATAATATCATCGGATTTGACGAATCAAATCCTTTATCGGATGAAGGCGGTAAAGTAAAATTACTACAGGAATTAAAAATAGATGGTACTATTTACGGCATCGGTGATGGGTATTCTGATTTTCAATTAAAAGAATCCGGGCTTATTGAGAAATTCTTTGCATTTACTGAAAATATTTCCAGAAAAACTGTCACTGAAAAAGCGGATTTTATTACACCTAGTTTTGATGAATTTCTATATGTCAATAATTTACCCCGCGCTATTTCCTACCCTAAAAATCGGATTCTTTGTCTGATCGTCGGAGAGGTTCCTGAAATTGCTTCTCATATATTAAAAAGAGATGGATTTTCTGTGCGCACAAAAGACACTTTTGAAGAAAAGTATACAAAAGACGTCGGCATGCTTTTACTTGGAAAAGATATCTCTGTTTCTGAAGATCAATTATCCCGTGCCGATAAGCTCAAAACGATTGGCGTTTTAGGTGATGCAAAAAATCATCTTAACAAAGATATTTGCAATGCAAAAGGCATTGTTGTTTTTGATGACAAAAAAGACAAAAAGAGAAACGCCGAATTTATTCCGAGAAGAATGGCCGACTTCATTAATAATGGAGATACCTACATGAGTCGCAATTTTCCAAATCTATTGCTTCCTAAAGTAAAAGATGTTACACGTTTACTTCATATCCATAAAAATGTACCTGGTATCATGGCGCAGATTAATCTTGTCTATGCTCAAAATGATATCAATATCATTTCTCAATTTCTGATGACTAAGGCTGATATAGGCTATGCTGTCACGGATATCAAAGGTGAATATGACCGGGATTTAATCAAACAACTTAAAAAAGTTCAGAATACCATAAAATTTCGAATTTTATATTAAAATAAAAGCGGGAACTTATACTTCCCGCTTTTATTTTAATAATAATATATTGTTTTTGGTGTCACACAGACATCCAAAGGAATATCGTGCGGATCGATATCCTCGATTATCGCTATAGGTTCAAAAAATGAAAGACCGACCTTTTTAACATCAGGTCTGCATAAAGATAAAAAGCGATCGTAATAACCTTTTCCATATCCAATCCGATTCCCAGTCTTATCTGAAATTAATAAGGGAACCAGCACCATGTCAATACTCTTTTCGTCAACATAAACTCCTTCTACCGGTTCGAGTATGCCCCATTGATTATGAGCTAATGCCAACTTATCATCATAAAGATAATGACTCATCACATTAGACTGTAAATTCGATTTGGAGATAACAATTTGAATCTCCGGAAACTTTTCCTGCAAATATGAAATGAGTAGCAGCGTATTAGGTTCATGAAATTTCAGTATTGGCAAAAAGACATGACAAAATTTCACGTTTTGCCATTCCAAACGCTTTAAATTGTCTAACAGACCCAAATTTAGATCAATCTCTTCAGACGGAGCTAATTGCGATCTTAAATGCCGATAATATGTCCTGAGTTCATTTTTGGTCATCATAATAGAAAAAAAAACGGCCTTGCAGCTGGGTGCTAACAAGACCGAATAATCAACCTAAACCTAAATCTTAATATTATTTAACACGCTCGATGTAATCACCTGTTTGCGTATCAATTCTTACTTTATCTCCTTGATTAATAAAAAGAGGTACTTTAATTTCAACTCCAGTTTCCACTGTTGCATTTTTTAATGCATTTGTTGAAGTATCTCCCTTTACTGCAGGCTCTGTATACGTTATTTCTAATTCAACACTTTTAGGAGCATGCGCCATAATTGCTTCATCACTTTCAAATGCTACAATTACGTTCATACCCTCTTTCAAGAATCGTGCCGAAGTTCCAAACAAGAACTTAGGGATATTAAACTGTTCGTAAGTGGTATTGTCCATTACAACGAAAAAGTCTCCCTCCTCATATAAATATTGATAATCGTTTGTTTCAACACGAGCAATCTCAACACTTTCGTCAACTCGAAAACGGTATTCTACTAATTTACCAGTTTTCACATTACGCATTCTCGCTTGATAGAAAGCACGTAAATTACCTGGTGTACGATGTATAAATTCCTCAACAGCGACTAACTCACCGTTGAATCTTAAAACATTTCCTGACTTAACGTCTGATGCTTTTGCCATGATTTAAACTTTTATAATTATTTTCTGAGTCACAAAACTACAAAATCTAATCTTTTAATAAAAATCTAATAATTATCAACTTTTATAATCTGAAATAGACAGGGTCTGGTCACAAAAATTATATTCCTTCTCTTGGTTGGAGCAAATGATAAACAATCGATCTGCACGCTTTGTTTTATCAACCAATTCTAAGTACCATCCTTCACCAGCGGTATCCAAATTACTAGTTGGTTCATCCAATAACACGAAAGCAGAATCACTGCAACAAGCTAAAGCCAATTTGACACGTTGCTTCATTCCAGATGAAAAAAATTTCAGTTCTTTGTCTATTGCATTTTCCAGACCTAATAAGTGTACAACCTCAGGTTCACTATATCCGCTTAGATAATTCTTAAATTTAAAATGAAATTGTATTTGCTCTCGTAACGTAAATTCTTCTATTAATTCTACATAGGGCGTAGCGAGCGAAAGATATTGAAAAACAGACTCAACATCCACTGCTTTATCATTCATTTCATAATAAATACTTCCAGCGGAAGGCACTAAACTTCCCGAAAGCACTTTTAACAAAGTGGATTTTCCTGAACCATTAGGTCCAAGTATGGCGTATGACTTTCCGGATTCAAACTCATATGTAATGTGTTTAAAAATCCATTCCCGATTATAACGCCGACCGACATCTGTTAAAATAATTTTCAAATGATCTAAAATTAGACAGCCCTTTGATTAAATCCTTTAATAACACCTCGATTAGAGTTGCGGATAAAACCTAATATCTCGTCACGAATTTCAGTTGCCTGAAATTCAGCCTCAATGATCGCCGCCGCTTTTGTTAAATTTCTATTTTGAACAAATAGAACACGATAAATATTTTGAATTTCAGCAATCTGCTCTTCTGAGAAGCCTCTTCTCCTTAATCCAACAGAATTTATACCTGCATAAGAAATAGGCTCACGTGCCGCTTTGATAAACGGAGGTACATCTTTTCTTACTAATGTACCACCTGTCACGAAAGCATGCGATCCAATGGTACAGAATTGATGAACTGCTACCATACCTGCCAAAACTACATAATCTCCTACGGTAATATGTCCCGCTAGTGTACTGCTATTTGAAAATATGCAGTAATCACCGATTGTACAATCGTGTGCAATATGACTATATGCCTGAATAAGGCAATTTTTTCCAATTACTGTTTTAAATTTATCTTTTGTTCCTCTATTGATAGTAACGCATTCGCGAATAGTAGTATTATCCCCAATCTCAGCAGTTGTAATTTCACCGTCGAACTTCAAATCTTGAGGTTCACCTGAAATAACTGCTCCTGGATAAATTTTACAATTTTTACCAATACGTGCCCCATCCATAATTGTCACATTGGAACCGATCCACGTTCCCTCCCCAATAACTACATCCCTATGGATAGTAGCAAATGGTTCTACAACAACATTTTGAGCAATCTTTGCTTCTGGATGTATATAAGCTAACGGCTGTATCATCTCTACTATTATTTTACTTTCACAATCTGAGCCATTAACTCAGCTTCGCAAACAACTTTTTCACCTACCATAGCTACACCTTTCATTTTAGCAATGCCTCTGCGGATAGGTTCCGTCAAATCGCATCTAAAAATAATCGTGTCACCTGGACTTACCTGCACTTTAAATCGTGCGTTTTCAATTTTTAAAAATAACGTCAACCAGTTCTCCGGATCAGGAACAGTATTCAATACTAGAATACCACCTGTCTGTGCCATCGCTTCAATTTGCAATACCCCAGGGAAAATTGGCGCCCCAGGAAAATGCCCCATGAACAAGTCTTCATTCATTGTAACATTTTTCAGGCCAACTACATGATTTTCTGTTAATTCTAATATTTTATCAACCATTAACATCGGTTGACGGTGAGGTAAAATCTTCATAATCTGCACTGTATCATATACAGGAGTCATATTTGGATCGTACACCTTAATCTTTTTTGTATTTTTATCCTTGCGGATTTGCTCTTTGATTTTCTTTGCAAAAGCAACGTTAGCGGCGTGACCAGGTCTTGCTGCCATAACATGTCCTTTCAATGGTCGACCAACTAAAGCGAGGTCACCCACCATATCTAATAACTTATGACGAGCGGGCTCATTCTGATGACGAAGCTGAATATTGCTCAAGATACCTTCTTTTGCAACAGTAACATCATCACGGTTGAACAAATGTGATAATTTCTTCAATTCCTCAGGAGATGTTTCTTTATCAACGATAACGATCGCATTGCTTAAATCGCCACCTTTGATCAAACCATTATCAACCAACATTTCTAATTCATGTAAAAAACAGAAAGTTCTTGACGAAGATATTTCTTTTGAAAAATCTTCAATGGTATTAATAGCAGCATGCTGACTTCCTAATACAGGCGAATTAAAATCAATCATACACGTTAAACGGTAACCATCTAGTGGCATTGCCATGATTTCTACCTTACGTTCAGATTCTATATAATGTATGGCATGCTGAATTTCAAAATAATCACGATCAGCTTCTAACTCTTCGAAACCAGCTTCCTCAAATTTATCAATAAATATGGCTGAACTACCATCTAAAATAGGTACTTCGGGTCCATCAATTTCAATTAATACGTTATCAATCTGTAAACCTACCAGAGCAGCCATTAAGTGTTCAATAGTACTCACACTTGCCCCATTTTGAGAAATCGTTGTACCTCTCGATGTATCTGTGACATTATCAGCATCAACCAGTATTTCTGGCTGACCTTCTAAATCAATTCTTTTAAACTTATACCAATGATTTTCAGGAGCTTGCTTTATTGTCATAGATACAGTTTTACCTGTATGTAAACCGACTCCAGATATGACCACATCTTGCTTGATGGTTCTTTGTTTTACATTCATTTCTAACATATATTTAATCAAAAACGACCAAAAGGTACTTTTAAGATTTCAAATTTTCCTTTAATAATCGCTCCAACTCCCTGACACGTTTTTCAAGATCAGGTAATTTCGCATAAATGACTTGCGATCTCATATTGGATTGAAAACCCAATACAGGGCTCCCCGCCCACTTTTTATTCGCTTCGGTAATCGATCTATTGATTCCGGCTTGAGCCTGTACCTGACTTTTGTCAGCAACAGTTATATGGCCTACAATACCAACCTGGCCACCCAAAATTACGTTTTCACCGATCTTACTACTTCCAGAAACACCCGTTTGAGCGGCAATTACAGTATTCTTTCCTAATTCTACATTATGGGCTATTTGAATCAAGTTGTCCAGTTTAACACCTTTATGTAATATTGTAGATCCCATTGTAGCACGGTCAATAACCGTATTGGCACCAATTTCGATATCGTCTTCAATAATCACGTTACCAATTTGAGGAACCTTAGCATAGGTACCATCATCCTGCGGAGCAAATCCAAAACCATCAGAACCAATTACAGTTCCAGAATGCACAGTAACATTATTTCCCAGCACACAATCTTGGTATATCTTAACGCCAGGAAATAAGGTCGTATTGTCACCGATAATCACATTATCACCAATATAAACCTGCGGGTAAATTTTAACATTTTTACCGATTTTTCCACCTTTGCCAATATAGACAAAAGCTCCGATATAACCATCCTCACCGATGGTAGTAGTATCATGTATATATGACGGTTCTTCTCTGCCTTTTCTATCCAGGCGAACTTCATTATAGATGTTCAATAATGTAGAAAATGCCGTATAAGCATTTTTTACGCGGATCAACGTTAAAGTTGATTTGGGGGCTGATAATAATTGTTGATCTTCATTAACAATTACAATAGAGGCATTAGTCTCATATAAAAATTGCTCATATTTAGGGTTCGATAGAAATGAAAGATCCCCTAAAGAAGCTTCTTCTATTTTCGCTAAATTTGAAACTTCTACATCAGGATTCCCCTCTATCGATCCATTTAATAAGGATGCTATTTGTTGAGCAGTAAATTGCATGCTACAAAGCTATGTTTTTTTATTATATTTTAATTATTTTTTAGCTGGAATTGCTATATATCCAAGCTCTTTGGGATAACACAGTACAAACTTCTGCACTTTTTTTGCTAACGCCTCTAAATTCGACAAATCTGATGCTTCAGCAATATCGCTAATCGCACCTGTCTTCATCAATATCTTAATCGGGTCATTGTGGCTATCATAAGCACTGTTCTGAATTTCCTGGGTGAAAACGTAATATTGCAATTCGTCATCACTAACCTGAAAATATTCTTTAACGCGACGATAAACCTCATCCATCAATTCTTTTGAGAAAGGCATATTGCTCATAATGGTCCGATACAATTCACGGCTCATCAATTTCTGACACATCATACGCAAAATAGAATCTTCATGATGGGCCCAGGTCTTAATACCAGACATAATATCAGTATCATCCAAAAGTGTAAACCAGTCCAAGTGTAAAGCATCTTCTAAAAAATTGTTCTTATCAATTTTTTGAGTCAAAAACCAGTTAAATGCTGGTGTCGCAAACAATGTGTTGCCACTACTTGCTAATTGCTTTGCCCGTTGCAGTATTTTGATTAATAACTGTTCTGCGCCCACTACGGTTTTATGGAGATATACCTGCCAGTACATTAATCGACGCGCTATTAAAAACTTTTCAACCGAGTAAATTCCTTTTTCTTCAATAACGATCTGATCATCAACCACAGCTAACATAGCTATAATTCGATCATATGAAATAACGCCTTCTGATACTCCTGTGAAAAAGCTGTCTCTATTTAGATAATCCATTCTGTCAGCATCCAATTGACTGGAAACTAACTGATGGAAAAATTTTCGGTGATATTTATTATTAAAAATAGTAATGGCCAGATCAAGCTTTCCTCCGAACTCATTATTGATACGGTCCATTAAAAGAGAAGATAGTAACTCATGCGAAACCCCATCTATAATCGTATGTTCTAAAGAATGAGAAAAGGGACCATGGCCAATATCATGAAGCAAAATAGCCGCAAGTGCCGCCTCTTTCTCTTCTTCACTGATATCGACACCTTTACCTTTTAGCGTATCAATCGCCAACGACATCAAGTGCATAGCCCCTATCGCATGTTGAAAGCGGGTATGCAGCGCTCCAGGATACACCAAATGTGTCATACTGACTTGCTTAATATAGCGAAGTCGTTGCAGATAAGGATGCTGTATAAGCTCAAAAATCAATCCCGATGGAATGGAAACAAATCCATAGACAGGATCATTTAATATTTTTTTCTTATTCAATTTATGAATGCATTTCTTCTAACATATAGCGCCAAAACAATAGCTAACTTTAATTGTTCATCAAATGAGTTAAAGATGAGCCAGTTTATTTTCCTGTCCTAGGAGTTAAATTATAAATACAAATATAATTAGTTTAAGTGGTTAACAAGTGTTAAAAATAATAGGTAAAGCTCCTTTTTTATTTAAGTTCGTATAGTTTAAATGAAAATATCAAAAAAAAGTGATTATTACTCCAGCTACCTAAACACTAAAACAATTGGAATTTAATCGATTTTGATTATAGCAAATATTACAATATGCAAAAAACACATATACTTTGGGCTGATGATGAAATTGATTTTTTAAAACCTCATATACTCTTATTAGAAGAAAGAGGCTATAAAGTCAAAACAGTAAATAATGGAAATGATGCGGTGGATGCTTTTAAAGAAGGTGTTTTCGACCTAGTATTTTTAGATGAAAATATGCCGGGTTTAACAGGTTTAGAGACATTAGCAATCTTAAAATCCATTAATCCTACCGTACCTACTGTACTGGTCACAAAAAATGAAGAAGAACATGTCATGGAGGATGCCATAGGCTCTAAAATTGACGATTATCTTATAAAACCCGTTAACCCGAAGCAAATTCTCCTGACTATCAAAAAACTGACGGAAAACAAGAGACTTGTTAACGAGAAAACATCGATGGCATATCAACAGGACTTTAGAAACCTTGGTATGGTATTAAATGATGATCTGAATTATCAACAATGGTCCGAGGCATATAAAAAGCTGATCTATTGGGAGCTTTCGCTCGAGAAACTTGAAGATGCGGGCATGCATGAAATCTTGACAATGCAAAAATCGGAAGCAAATGTTCAATTCTGCAAATTTATCGAAAAGAATTACTTGAATTGGATGAAAGCTCCAGATCAAGCTCCAATACTTTCGCATCAATTATTTAAGAAAAAGGTATTTCCGCAATTAACGGAAGATAAACCTACATTTTTCTTTTTAATTGACAATTTGCGTTACGATCAATGGAAAGTGATCAACGAAGTAATCACCGATTATTTTAGACTAGAGGAAGAAGATACTTACTACAGTATTTTACCGACCGCGACTCAATATGCCCGAAATGCGATTTTCAGTGGACTGACGCCTTTAGAAATGGAAAAGCGATTTCCAAAAATGTGGCAGAACGATGAAGATGAAGGTGGTAAAAATTTATATGAAGACAAATTTTTAGAAGACCAAATCCAGCGTGTCTACCGGAAGCCTATAAAACACTCCTATACAAAGGTCTTAACCTTAGATCAGGGGAAAGATGTCGTGGACAATCTGAGCAATTTAATCCAGAACAATCTGAATATATTAGTCTACAACTTTGTCGATATGCTTTCGCATGCAAGAACAGATATGGCTATGATTCGCGAATTGGCAAACAATGAAGCGGCTTACCGTTCTTTAACCCTTTCATGGTTTGAACACTCGCCCTTATTTGAAGCCTTGAAATGGCTGTCCCAGCGTAATGTTCGAGTGATCATCACAACAGATCATGGAACAATTAAAGTAAAAAAACCGAGCAAGATTGTTGGTGACCGTAATACAAATACCAATTTACGCTATAAACAGGGGAAGAATCTAAATTTTATTGACAAGGACGTGTTCTTAATTAAGAATCCACATGACGCTCAATTACCAAAGTTGCACATGAGCTCTTGCTTTGTCTTTGCAAAAGAGGATTCATACTTTGTATACCCAAACAATTACAATCAATTTGTCAATTATTTTAATGAAACTTTTCAGCATGGGGGTATTTCATTGGAAGAAATGATTATTCCTTTCGCTACTTATACTTCCAAATAAGTAATTTTGCAGCATGATAATCGAAGTCAATCAACTTTCAGAATTAGATCATGCTGCAGAACTACTTTTAAAGTCTTTTCCTGATGATCGTGTATTTCTCTTTTACGGTCATATGGGTGCGGGAAAAACAACCTTTATAAAAGCACTTTGCAAAGCTTTGCAAGTACAAGACAACACCTCAAGTCCCACATTTTCAATTGTAAATGAATATAGCACACCACAGGGCACAATTTTTCATTTCGACTTTTACAGAATAAAAGAAGAAGAAGAGGCCTATGACTTTGGCTATGAGGATTATTTTTATTCTGGAAATTATTGTTTTATCGAATGGCCGAATAAAATCCCAAACTTACTGCCTGATGATGCAAAAACAATTGAAATTGAGATTACATCACCTACAAGTCGAAAAATAATTATAAAATAGTTGCGCCCCATGCAACCTTTCCTAAATATCTTACGTCTTCCTAATATAAACTGATTAAATTTTGGAAAACGTAAGTATAGATTCAACATGGAAAAAATGTCTCACTGGAGATAGAAAAGCTCAGTACCATCTATATCAATTTTTTTCTAAAAAAATGTTTGTTGTTTGCTTACGCTATGCAAAAGACAGCTTAGAAGCGGAGGATATACTGCAAATCGGATTTGTAAAAGTCTTCACTAAAGGACACCTGTTTTCGGAAAATGGGTCTCTCGAAGGCTGGATACGAAGAATTATGGTCAATACGGCTATTGAAATACAGCGAAAAAACAAAATTGCTTATGTAGAGTCTCTCGATAACGACATTATTCATGAAATTCCGAATAACAACGCTAACGATCAGATACATTACAAAGATTTAATGTCAATCGTTCATCAATTACCCATTGGTTACCGTACAGTCTTTAATCTCTATGCTGTAGAAGGCTATACACACAAAGAAATCGCCGAAATGCTCAACATAAGTGAGGGAAATTCAAAATCACAGTTATCAAGAGCAAGGCAGTGGCTGAAAACAAGATTATTAAAAATTGAGGCATTTACGTTATGAAAAATGAAGAAATCGACAAATTATTCCGCGATCATATTGACAAACTTGATATACAGCCTAGCGCTGATATCTGGAATAAAATAGAAGCGGATCTTGATGAACAGAAAATTGTACCAATCAAGAAAAAAATAAAGTGGTTAAAACCGCTTGTTAGCATCGCCGCGACCCTCATTTGTATTGGGATTTTTAGTCTATTGGTCATGAAGCAGTCAGCAAGCACCGTGGAAACCACAAACATTGTTAATCGGAAAAAAGATACAGCTACCCAAAAAGAACAAAAGGCGCCAGTAGAAGATTTGATAGAAACTAAAGAAGAGCCTGTCCGATTTGCCGTCAAAACTGTACCCGAAAAAACTCAGGATACGCAAACTGATTATCAAATAAAATCAATGCCACCGAAAATTGCACAGATCAATGAAGCGGTAGCGCTTAAAAAACTAAAAATAACAGCAGAACAACCGATGCTAGTAGTTGTGGATTCACAAGCACAAATAGCACATGCAATGGAATACATCCCGATCAAACCCATTATTGAAAACCCGGACGAAGAAGAAAGTATGATGGCTTCAACCAGCGAAAGCAAACAGAATGTTGTTACTAAGGTGCTCAACATTTTGAGCAAAACCATCAACCAAGGGAATGGTTCAGAAGTTCAGTTCAGCAATGATGACGAGGGAACATTACAGATTGATCTACTTAATAGTCTCGTTAAAAATAAAAAAAGAAAAAAGTAAAACCTAAATAAACTCTTTCCATATGAAAAAATATTTTCTATCGTTCGCAATCATCGGTATCCTAACATCCTGCCTTCTAGTAAAAGCATATGCACAACAGGACAGCACTAAAAAAATTAATATTTCAACAAGCATTTTAGGCAAAGAAGACAGTGATAAAATTGATGACAAAAACACACCTGCTGTTTCAAAATATCCAAAAATATTTGGTGGCATCACTTTTTCTCGCATAGATTGGGGATTTTCAAGGTTAATTAATGATGGTAGCTTTACATTAAATGAGAATAACGAATTTTTAGAATATAAAAAAGCTTCAAACTTTGGTTTCGATATTGCTCAATTTGGTCTTAGATTCAATGATCGATTCAAAACGTATATATCGACAGGTTTTGAATGGAACTATCTGAGGTTGAAACATAATGTTTTGCTGGATCAGGACGCTACTCCTTTGGACTATTCCTACCCGGATGACATCACTTACAAGAAGAATGTATTTACATCAACCTACCTACGTGTTCCGTTAACATTTGAGTTCAGAAGTAAAAGGTTTAAAAATGGTGAGCGTGCGAAACTTGCTGTCGGCGCAATGACCGGAATTTTAATAAAAGGTAGTCAACGTTTAAAAAGTAATGAACAAGGCAGCCAAAAATTTAAAGATAATTACAATTTGGCCAGCTTCCAGTATGGTGCCTTTGCGCGGCTCGGATATGATTCAATGGGCGTTTTTGTCAAATATTATTTCAATGATATGTTCGAAAATAGTCCTGATCAACAGGGTTTAAATAATTTTACTTTTGGCCTGACGCTAGGTTTTTAGGGTAGAATAATATTAAAATGCTTAATTTTAAGCCGAATTATAACATTCGGCTTTTTTTATTTTGCAAAATATGTCACAATCTTCTTGTCAGTATGTTCCCTTTGATAAAGAGGTCCTTGGACTTCCTTACATCCATCTTGAAAATCTTAGTTTTTCTTTTTTAGAAAATTCGGAAAGTTTAGCCGTACAGCAAGCAAATATAGGAATCCAAGAAGGTAAAATCACGGCTATTATCGGAGAATCCGGCAGTGGGAAAAGCACATTACTTCGTCTCATCTATGGTCTATTAGAGCCATTAACCGGTGAAGTTCGTTACAAAGGCTGGTTAGTTCCAACAAGAAAAGATAAACTAATCCCAGGGCATCAAGACATGAAGCTGGTTTCCCAGGGTTTTGATGACTTAAACACATTTGCCAATGTTTGGGATAATGTCGCTTCCCAATTGCCAAATACAAATATCGAAGCCAAACAAACAAAAACTGCTGCAATCCTAAAAAGACTGCGGATTGATCATCTTGCAAAGAAAAGAATTGCTGACATCAGCGGTGGAGAAAAACAACGTGTTGCGATCTGCAGAGCATTGGTAAATGATCCACAAGTACTATTGATGGACGAACCCTTCAATCAGGTTGATGCCTCTTTCCGAGACACATTGCAACAAGACATCAAACAAATTGTGGTCGAGACAGGCCTTACGATCATACTTGTTTCCCATGATCCGACAGAAGTATTGGCACTGGCCGACGATCTTATTGTAATGAAAGATGGTAAGATATTGGATCAAGGCCATCCACGGGAACTTTACGAAAGACCAACTAATCCATACACAGCACTTTTATTAGCTAAAAGCAATATTCTGAGTAGCACAGATGCGAAATTGCTTCAAATACAAAGTGATACAACCGTCATCATTCATCAAGAATGGGTATCTATAACGGCATCGGAGACAACGCATGATTTCACATTAACCGATATCCGCTTTAGAGGTTTTTATTATGAATTAGTAATTACAAATCATGCCTTACAACTACATGCCATCAGTACGACTCCTGTTTCAATCCAAATAGGACAACCTGTAACCGTCAAGATCGCGCAATATATCAGTCTTTAAGTAAAAGACGATCAATAAGAGCAATCAATTGATCAAACTCTTTTTTCTCATACCCAAGGGACTGGTAAATAACATTGCCCTGGGCATCGAGTACGACATTGCGTGGAATACCTTGATCTGCAAATAAACCAAATACATTTCTTTTCAAGTCTGGATAAAATGGTAGGGAATATTTGTGTTCGGCAACAAAGGGATCAATTTTATTCCAATCCTGCTCACGCGCCAGTACCATTAATTCAAATTTGGGGTTATCTTTATATTTTTCCCATATTTCCTTCTGCAAGCGAGGCAATTCCTCTCGACATGGAGGGCACCAGGTTGCGAAGAAATTAAGCAACACTACTTTTCCTTTCAGATCGGAACTGGCAATAGAAGTTCCATCTTTCTTGGGAACTGCAAATGCAGGACTTGCTGCATTAAGAGGCACTTTCCATCCTCCATCAGAGGTTTGTGCTTCGGTTATTAAAAACAAAAAACTAAAAATAAGTCCTAAAATATGTTTCATTTCAATAATATGTTATAAATGATTTACCCAATCTACAAAACTATCTAACCAAGCTACTGAACTTGTCTTATTAATCAAACCAAAACCGTGTCCCCCCTCCTCATAAGTCAATAGCTTATTTTTAACACGAGCTTTATCCAGTGCTTTGATCATCACATAACTGTTTTCAATCGGAACCGCTTTATCATCCTTTGCGTGAACAAAAAATACAGGACACAGATCTGAGGTCACATGCTGTTCAGATGAAAATTTGGCAATCTGCTCTGGAGATGGATTCTCTCCGAGAAGGTTGATTCTAGAACCATTGTGCGTAATAGCGTCAGTCATGGAGATAACGGGATAAATCAATCCGGCAAAATCGGGCGCTAAAGATAACTGTGACGGATTAGCAATGAAACCACGTTTTGAACTGATAAGCAAAGTAGATGCAAGGTGCCCTCCTGCTGAAAAACCGATAACTCCGACTTTATGCAATAAAGGAAAACCACTGCGGATGTACTGCATGGCACGCTGCGCATCTTGTATTGGTCCAATGCTCTTATCGACCATGATATTGGGCGAAGGTAATCGATATTTAAGAACAAAAGCCGTAAAACCAGCTTTGTTCAACTCTTTTGCAACATCGTGTCCTTCATGATCCATAGCAATATGTGCATAGCCACCACCTGGAATAATCAACACACCCATACCCTTATCTAAAGCTGCACTTGGCTTGTAAACAAATATTTCTGGAATATTTCGATTGTATCTGGCCGTATCTGTATTGATAGAATTAGGGATCTTGTCATTATATAAGGCAAACTTTTCTTGCGCTGTTGCTTGAAAAACAACTGAAAAAAGAATAATCATTAAAGTAAGTTTCATGAATTACAAATTGGTCACTATAATTAAATCCAGATCTTTGGCTGTCATTTCAAATTTTGAAGCAATATCCTTATTGGTCAATATTCCCTGGTATAAGTAGGTTGCACTTCTAATTCCTGCACTTTTCCAAATGACATTTTTGACACCTCCCTGCTCAGCAATATCAAGTAGTATTGGTGTAAAAATATTTGTTAATGCATAGGTTGCAGATCTCGCAACCCGAGAAGCAATATTGGGGACACAATAATGAATGACATCATATTTTCTAAAGGTCGGTGTATCATGTGATGTGATATTTGAAGTTTCAAAACATCCCCCTTGATCAATGCTTACATCTATAATAACAGAATTAGGTTTCATTTCTGAAACTGTTTCTTCAGAAATGACACAAGGAGTTCTCCCATTTTTTGAGCGTAAAGCACCGATGACCACGTCGCAGGTTTTCACAGCTTTGTTCAAAATTGTAGGTTGGATAATAGAAGTGTATACCCGACTTCCTAGATTATTTTGGAGACGTCTTAATTTATAAATGGAATTATCAAAAACTTTCACTTGTGCACCCAGTGCAATAGCTGTCCTTGCCGCATATTCTCCAACTGTTCCGGCACCTATAATGACCATTTCTGTCGGCGGAACACCTGTAATACCTCCCAACATTAAACCTTTACCACCAAAACTATTACTTAAATATTCAGAAGCGATTAAAGTTGAAGTAGCCCCAACAATTTCTCCCATTGCTCGGACTACTGCCAAACAGCCCCCCTCATCGCGCAGATATTCGAAAGATAAAGCAGTAATTTTTTTTTGAATAAGCGCTCTCAGAACTGGTAGCTCTAATAATGAAGGCTGTAGTGAAGACATCAATATCTGATTTTGCTTCATCATTCCAACTTCCTCAAAAGTGGGTGCACATATTTTCACAATACAATCCGCTTGATAAACTTCCTCAGCAGATGAGACAATACGAGCACCTTGTTCACTGTAATGATGATCCAAAAAATTAGATCCTAAACCGGCACCGGTTTCCATAATAACTTCATGGCCATTTTCTACCAAAAGACCGACTGACAGTGGTGTCAAACAAATCCTTCTCTCCTGAAATGCAATTTCCTTGGGTATACCAATAAACAATCTTTTTTCCCTAGAAGCAGTCGCTGATAAAGTCTCTTGTGGCTGTATCATTGCTTGACTTGCCAATTTACTTAAGTCACTCATTTATTTTCATGCATTACTTTTTAAATTTACTACTTTTATTTAAGCTAAGCAAAAGAAATTAAGCACTTATATGCCTACCTGTTTAGAAAAAAAGTTACATTTGTCCAACTAAGCACTAAAACAAAACTATGTTTAATAAACTTAATATTGTTCCACGTTGGATTATTTTTGTATTAGATATCTTTACGGCAATATTTGCCTTTACCTTGGCAAATATCATCTATTACAGTTTTGATTTTGCTTTCATAAATACATCTGAATTTGCGATCAGACTGATTTATGCAATGGGTGTCACAGCAACTTCCTTTTATTTATTTAAGATGCACACGGGCATTATACGCTATACCAGTGCTGTTGATTCCATTCGAATTCTTACAGCAATTGTATTCGCAGTACTTGTTTTCTTCGTTATCAAAACAGTATTACTCGCAACTGGAGATCAACACACTCTACCTGGCTCACTCATTATTTTATATGCCTTATTTTGTTTCTTATTGCTCACGACATACCGAACATTTATTAAAATATTCTTTGTTTATACAAAAAATATAAGAAGTGACAGACGCAATACGTTGATCTACGGCGCTGGCGACCTTGGTATTGCCGTTAAAAGAACGTTAGATCACGATACCCGTTCCAAAAATGCCATTGTCGGTTATCTAGATGACAATGAACAAAAAATCGGAAAAGTAATTGATGGAATTAAAATTTTTGACCCGAAGAAATTAGGACAGGTTATTATCAATCTGAACATTGAAGAGGTCATCATTGCTTCTCACAATATCCCCTTAGAATCTAAAAATGATATCATTGACATCTGCCTTGAGAAGAAGGTGACCATATTGACTTTACCTTCTGTCAAGAAAATCATGAATGGGGAGTTAAATCCAAATCAGATTCAAAAAATAAAAATTGAAGACCTCCTTGAACGAGCTCCAATAAAGATAAGCAATGACAACATTTTAAATCAGTTAAAAGGCAAGCGTGTTCTGGTAACCGGTGCTGCTGGTTCTATTGGAAGTGAAATCGCGAGGCAGTTGGGCAAATTTGAACCACAGATGATTATTTTGTGCGATCAAGCAGAATCACCATTGCATAACTTACAGCTGGATTTACAGGACGAGTTTCCATTACAGGTTTATCATTCATTTATTGGTGACGTACGTAGTATTGACCGTATGAAGCTCATGTTTGAAACTTTCAAACCGCATTATGTTTATCATGCTGCAGCTTACAAGCATGTTCCGATGATGGAGAACCATCCTTTAGAGGCAGTACACACAAATGTTGTTGGCACTAAAAATATCGCAAATCTTGCTGTTGAATATGGTGCGGAAAAATTCGTGTTTGTGTCAACAGACAAAGCGGTAAACCCGACAAATATTATGGGTGCAACGAAAAGGATTGCTGAGATATATGTCCAATCCTTCAACCACTTTTTACAAAGTAATGAGCAAGTCAATGCTAAAACCAAGTTTATTACGACGCGCTTTGGTAATGTATTAGGCTCAAATGGATCTGTTATACCGCGTTTTCGAGATCAAATTGAAAAAGGAGGTCCCGTAACCGTTACTCATCCCGAAATAACGAGGTATTTTATGACAATTCCAGAGGCCTGCCAATTGGTATTAGAGGCTGGATCGATGGGAGAAGGTGGTGAGATTTTCGTTTTTGATATGGGCAAATCTGTTAAAATCATCGAATTAGCGAATAAAATGATCAAACTTTCTGGTTTTATTCCAAATCAAGATATCGAAATTAAGTTCACAGGTTTACGTCCCGGAGAAAAACTTTACGAGGAGCTACTGAATGATTTAGAGAACACAATGCCAACGCATCATAAAAAAATTATGATTGCAAAAGTTCGGGAAAACGATTTTCAACAGGTTAATCATCACCTTGAGAACTTAGTAACCGGTATTAAACAGCAAAATAAGCATAATGTTGTTTTAGAAATGAAAAGGATTGTGCCAGAATTTAAAAGCCAAAATTCAATCTACGAACAGATAGATAAAGAAATTGAGGCAGAGAAAGACTTAATTAATAGAGTTTAACGTTTATTATAATTACAAAAGCTTGCATATTTACCGTAAAATTGTATTTTTGCAATCTATATTTTTTCATTGAATCATAATGTCTAAAAATCAAAACCAAAATAACGCTGGACAAGCGAATAAACCTTCACAAGGTTCATCTTTTCAGGACAATCAAAAAAGCATCACTTTTATCGTCGGTGGTATTTTTGTGTTAATTATATTGTATTTTGGATATCAAAAACTTTATCTACAACCGAGAGCTGAGAAAGCAGCGAACGAAATATTTAAAGCTGAAGAATATGCTGCAATAGATTCATTACAAAATCGTGCTATTGAAGGAGACGGTTCTTTTGCAGGATTTAAAGAAATTGCAGATGAATATTCAAATACAAAATCTGCAAACATTGCAAATGCATACCTAGGTGGCTTATATTTACGTCAAGGAAAGTATAATGAAGCGATCGAAGCTTTAGAAAATTATTCGGCAACCGGAAGTCCAATTCTAGACCCCTTGGTTACTGGATTGAAAGGTGACGTACATTCAGAATTGAAAGATTATAAGAAAGCAGCTGGATTTTACAAAGAAGCAGCTGATAAATCGGCTAACTCTTATACTACTCCATTATTTTTGAAAAAATTAGGTTTAGTTTACGAAGCTCAGAATGAGTTCAAGCAAGCTGAAGAAACGTATAAAAAAATAAAGACTGATTTCCCTGAAAGTCAAGAAGCAGCTATGATCGATGGTCTTATCGGTCGTGTTCAAGCGCATTTGTAGAATTGACTCAAATACATATAAAAAAAGGTTGCCCAAAAAGGCAGCCTTTTTTTATGCTATATATTTCTCATATGAGCTATTATGACAGCTAAAATACGGTGCAATAACGTCACTCCAATTATAATTGAAATAACTACAAAGCATTTCCTGGAAACAACTACCAATGCATAAATTTACGTTGATATGAGCGCAATTATATTGTGTTTCTAAGCAAATTTATCTAAGTTTGTTCTACATATGGCAAGTAGTATTAAAAATTTATCGGACTTTTCACACATTACAGTTGCAAACGCAAATCCTTTTAAATTTGGAATTGTTGTTGCACAATGGAATGCGGAAATAACTGGGGCTCTTTTAAATGGTGCAATTTCTGGTCTAGAAAAGCATGGAGCACAAGAAGAAAATATAAAAATCATCGAAGTACCGGGTAGTTTTGAATTAATAACGGGTGCAGATATTTTGTTACGTGATGATTCATTTGATGCAATCATTTGCTTAGGCTGTGTGATTCAAGGAGAAACACGTCATTTTGATTTCATCTGTGACGCGGTTGCCAATGGCATCAGTAACGTCGCATTAAAATACAACAAGCCTGTTATTTTTGGGGTATTGACAACTGACAATCAACAGCAAGCATTGGACAGAGCGGGTGGCAAGCATGGGAATAAAGGTGAAGAAGCAGCAATCACTGCTATTCAGATGGCACATATTAGTGCGCAGTATTAATATGTCTTTTTTTTAATTTAAAAAAAACAAGAGCTCTAAACACGAGAGCCAGACAAAAGCTATTCAGATCAAAACTTGGCTAGCGAAATGCAAACAAGAATAAGATAATATTGTTATCACTATAGTATTTGATCGACTTCAGTGTCTTGTATAAGATATTGAAGTCGATTTTATCTTTTATAAAGATCTATATTTTATATAATGAAGACTATACTAAAAATTGCTTTCTTATACATCATCATGCAAATGAATGCTGTCTTGGGAATAGCACAAGAAAGTAATATACAAATGAAGCTGGAATCTTCCATAGGAGGAATTGAAAACTGGCAGAATACTAAATTTCTCTTATTCTCCTGCACAGGGAATGATAATGCGAATCTGCTTAACAGCTCTTCCGACAGATCATTATTATGGAATAGAGAAACTGGAGAATGCCGCTTTGAAGGACAATCAACAAAAAATGAGAAGCTGGTTTATTTATTCAATTTCAAACGCAAACAGCCCCTTAAACTCTTTGTTAATGCTGTTGAGATTAAAACCATAGAGACGGCTCTGCAACGCGACATTCAGCAACAGGTCAATGAAGACCTAAAGCTCTTGTTATTGCCGCTAATAACAGAATTAAAAGGTATAAACTTCACTGATATAAAAGTAAAACTTTTGAATAATGAGAAATTGTTGAGCACGTTTGTTAGCTATGATGGGAGTTTCTATGACGGTCCTATAAAAGGAAATTTACTCATCAATGAAAATACGGGTGAGATAAAAGCTTTTGAAAACACCATAAGTATGGTCAATTATCAGGTTGATCAATATAAAGATGCAGGTTCTGGCCTAAAGCTTCCAACTTCGTTTATCGCACTAAACAATAAAAAGAAAAGCTGTACATTTACAACTGTTTCTACATTCGAACACGTAGAAGCTTCAAAATTTACTGAATTATAATATGATTAACTGGATTCCTCTTAATAGTTTAGACCAACTACAGGAAATATTGGGTAGTGAGCAGGTCACTGCAATTTTTAAACACAGTACTACCTGTGGCATTAGCGGTATGGCGAAGAAAAACTTTGAACGCTTTGCTAATTTAACAGATAAGTCTTACGATGTTTATTATTTAGATTTATTAGCTTTCCGAGAAATTTCGAATCAGATTGCTTCGATTTGGCATATCGAACATCAGTCGCCGCAGCTCTTGATTATACAAGGCAAAGCATGTCTTTTCAATGCATCGCACGGAGATATTGATTTCGATGATCTTGTCACTTATATAAAATAGAAAAAGCTACTAAGTAGCTTTTTCTATTTTATATGTATTTATTTACTTTGTCCATCATCTTCCCACCAATCTTCTTTCAAATCATCAATCTCACGACGGTCTCTTTTAGTGGGTCTGCCCGCTCCCCGATCTCGAGTTAAAATTGGAGCATGGAATGCCGATTTATAAGCGGTTGTCTCCTCTTCCGGCGTTTGATCTTCATAAAACTGTACGGCCGTCTTCGCATCAACTCTTCTTTCAAGAAGTCCTAGAACTTTTACGATCTTACGTTCGATTCCTTTTTGAACCTGATAGATATCCCCTACTTTAACAACGTAGGAAGGCTTAATATTCTGCCCGTTCAATTTTACCCGCCCAGCCTTACAGGCCTCAGTAGCCAGACTACGTGTTTTAAAAAGACGTATTGACCACAAATATTTATCGATTCGAAGTTTTTCAGTTTCTGTTGCCATTTGTACAAAAATAGTCATATTGACTTAAAATCTGCTCATTATCCATTATAAATTGAACAAATTTTAACATATTTGTCTTCAATAAAAAGAACTGATAATTTTTGAATTATAAAAGATGCCTGAACAATTAAAAAAACTTATCGAAGATGCCTGGGAGGATAGACAACTTCTAGAATATAAAGAATATGCGGAAGCAATTCGTACTGTGATCTTAAAACTTGATGCTGGTGAATTGAGAGTCGCTGAGCCAATCGGTACGAGATGGCATGTTAATGACTGGATTAAAAAAGCTGTAATCTTATATTTCCCGATCCGTGAAATGAGTGAGTCTTCTGCAGGTCCATTCGTTTACTACGATAAAATGAAATTAAAGACGAACTACAAAGAAATTGGTGTTCGTGTTGTACCTGGAGCATCTGCTCGTTTAGGTGCATATCTAGCTAAAGGTGTAATTTTGATGCCTTCGTATGTCAATATCGGAGCATATGTTGGTGAAGGCACTATGGTCGATACTTGGGCTACTGTGGGTTCTTGTGCACAGATTGGCAAAAATGTTCACTTAAGTGGCGGTGTAGGTATTGGTGGTGTATTAGAGCCGGTACAAGCTGCTCCGGTTATTATCGAAGACAATGTTTTTGTTGGTTCTAGAGCAATCGTTGTAGAAGGTATCCGTGTTGAAACTGAGGCTGTTTTAGGTGCTAATGTGGTATTAACTGCATCCACTAAAATTATTGATGTATCGGGCCCTGAGCCAGTGGAATACAAAGGTTATGTACCTGCTCGTTCGGTTGTTATCCCTGGTTCTTACACAAAAAAATTCCCTGCTGGTGAATATCAAGTTCCTTGTGCACTTATCATTGGTAAACGTAAAGAGTCTACAGACAAGAAAACATCTTTAAATGATGCTTTACGTGATCACAACGTAGCTGTATAATTTCCTAATTAAAATAAAAAATGAGTCAATTTGTAGATAGAAACGATATTAATCAAGCTTTAGAAGTTCTCAAAAATGGCGGTTTGATTTTATACCCAACAGATACGATCTGGGGTATTGGTTGCGATGCCACAAATCCTGAGGCTGTGGAGAAGGTTTTTCAGTTAAAAGGAAGAGCAAAGGAAAAAAGCCTTATTATTCTACTACATAATGACAATCAATTGGCAAGTTACGTTACTGAAATTCCAGAAGTAGCTTACCAATTGATTGAATACACAGAGAAACCATTAACTATCGTGTACTCTGGAGCTAAAAACTTAGCTCCAAATGTTATAGCAGAAGATGGTTCAATCGGAATTCGTATTGTTAATCACGACTTTTGTCAACAGCTTTTACAACGTTTTAGAAAACCGTTGGTATCTACCTCTGCGAATATTAGTGGCGAAGATTCGCCAAAATGTTTTGATGATATCTCTGAAGAGATTAAAAATCAAGTGGATTATGTTGTTCAGTTTGGACAACATACTAAAAGTGACGGGAAGTCATCAAGTGTGATGAAGTTAGATCCTAGCGGGAAGTTTGAATTTCTACGAAAATAAGATCAGTATGAAAAAATTACTATTACTTGTTGCTTTAGCCTTTGGTATTTCTTGGAACGGCCAAGCTCAACAAAAAGAAATTACTCCTGCAGAAATTGGTGTACAATATGGTAAAAAAGTGGATAAGTCTAATGCTATTACAGTTGACAAACTGGAAAAATCATTAGAAAAATCACCTAAATTCACCGGTAAAGTCACTGGAAAAGTTGTTCAGGTCTGCACCAAAAAAGGGTGCTTCTTGACACTTCAAAGAACGGGTGACAAAGAGCCTATTACAGTACGCTTTACCGATTACAGTTATTTTGTACCTGCTGATTTAGTTGGTAAAAATGTGATTGTAGATGGTTATGCCAAAGTAAAAGATACGACAAACGAAATCACTTTTGTTGCTGATGGCGTATTAGTTGTTAAATAGATCGTTTAATAAATTAGAGGAGGTCATTTTCATTAACGAAAATTGACCTCTTTTTAATTTTAGCATTTATTAAATAAGCTTGATACATTTGTACAAGATGAAAATGATCAAAACTACCCCTGCGCAATCCATCAATTTAAAAGGTCGCATCATGACATTTGACCGTCCCGTCATCATGGGAATTTTAAATGTTACTCCGGACTCCTTTTTTGATGGTGGGCAAAATAATAAGAATATTGAACAAATACTGATCAAGACTCAGGCCCTTTTAGATGCTGGAGCCGACATCATTGATATCGGTGCATATTCCTCTCGACCTGGAGCCACATTAATTACTTCACAGGAGGAACTAGATCGAGCACTACCTGCTGTCCACGCTATTTCAAACACATTTCCTGAGGCGATACTTTCAATAGATACATTCCGTGCCGATGTTGCTGCGGCCTGCGTACATGCCGGCGTACATATGATCAATGACGTCTCGGGAGGTACAATTGATCCGGAAATGTTCCCAACAGTTGCAAAATTGCAAGTGCCTTATATCTTGATGCACATGCGTGGCATTCCCGAAAATATGCAACAATTAACTGCCTATCAGGATATCGTCACAGATGTCGCTACATATTTTGGTGAGAAGATTGCTACATTAAGAAAATTGGGCGTCAAAGATATTATACTGGATCCAGGTTATGGTTTTGCAAAAACAATTGAACAAAACTACGAGTTGCTATATCGGGTAGATGAACTTCACTATTATGGGCTTCCTATACTTGGTGGTATATCCCGAAAGTCAATGATCTATAAAAAACTTGGACTAACTCCACAAGAAGCGCTAAACGGAACGACAGTTCTCAATACACTTCTCCTGACTAAGGGTGTACAGTTACTTCGTGTGCATGATGTAAAAGAAGCCAAACAGATTGTCGATCTATTATTTCAATAGTAAATTGATTAGAAAATAAGAAGGAGCCGATCAGCTCCTTTTTATTTTCTAATATCTTTTCAAAAATCTATAAAACATCCATCAGCTTTTCAAAAGCCATTCCACGGGATGCTTTCAGTAATATTGTTGCATGCGAAATCGGATTGCTCAATAAAGCGGCTTTCGCATCACTTGTTGTTTCGAAAAATTCTCCACCTACATCTTGATGCTCATAAAATGCTTTACCGACAAAGATCAAACGCGCTCCAGAAATGGTTCTCGCCAGTTCCACCACTTTTTTATGCTCATAAGAAGATTCTTCACCTAATTCAAACATATCTCCCAGTATAACAACTTTATGAGTAGCTTCAATGATACGCATATTTGTTAATGCTGCTTCCATACTCGTTGCATTAGCATTATAATAATCACAGATCACTGTATTACGATCTGTCTTTGTTATCTGAGAACGGTTATTTGTTGGTTTATATTCTGAAATAGCGTTATTAATAAGGGTAAGAGGCACATGAAAATAATGTCCAAGAGCTATCGCTGCCAAAAAATTCTCCGTATTATAAGAACCTGCTAACTGCGTATCGGCATGAAAGATCTCTTCAGATTGTTGAAGATGCCATTCAATCTGTAATAATGGATCTGCTTTAATCAGGCTTCCAATAATAGTATTTGACTCGGAAAAACCATATTTAACTACTTTATCAATATGCCGTTGCTCAGCCATTTCTTTAAGAAAAGGATTATCTCCCTGTAAAAATAACGTTCCTTGATTAGCTTCCAACCAGTCATAGAGTTCACCTTTTGTTTTCTTTACCCCTTCAAAGGAACCAAATCCCTCTAAGTGTGCTTTACCTACATTTGAAATCAGACCATGAGTGGGTTCGGCAATCCTGCATAAAAAATCAATTTCACCAATATGATTAGCCCCCATTTCGATGATTGCCATTTCAATACTATGGTCTATCGCTAATAAAGTCAATGGAACACCAATATGATTATTTAAATTTCCTTTTGTAGCATAAGTTTTATATTTTTTGGACAGAACGGCATGCAGCAACTCTTTCGTCGTTGTCTTACCATTAGTGCCCGTTACACCAATAAAAGGAATATTCAATTGTTTACGATGAACATGTGCTAACGCTTGGAGAGTTTCTAAAGCATCTTCTACAAGTATAAATCGATCATTTTTTTTATATTTCTCTTCGTCAATGACGACATAAGCGGCGCCCGAAATCAGGGCTTGCTCCGCAAATTCATTTCCATTGAAATTTGATCCCTTTAAAGCAAAAAAAATCGAATCTGGTAGAATATTTCGTGTATCCGTGGATACACTGGGGTGTTGTTTGAATAAGTTATACAGTGCTTGCAGTTCCATTCTTAAAAACTTTTACTTGATTACCTCAATAGTAGCAATCATCAAACAAATATAATAATTTAGAGTTCTATAAATCAGCACAAAAATTTCAAATAATCCTTAATTCCAATCAATGTAGGCTATTGAGTTTATTACAGCATAAACATGTGCATACTCAAAAGTATGGAGATACAAATAATTACATGTGGGACTACTTTGTAAATATAAGGGAATATCAACTGATTCCTTATAATTCATGCAGATATAACAGTGAAAATGAGGATGTCGAAATGATCCAGATGGATTGACACAATTATAGTACGCAACCGTAAGACAACAGCTGATCATGCTTTCTGTTTTTAACATTAGGCACATCATGCTGGTATAAATCTAATCAATCTTTGAAAACGTTTGCGTAAAAATAAGATGCTGATTTTGCTCTACCTATTATTATAAGCATTAACTTTAAAATATATCTATTATAATTCTTCGACACATACTGCACTGATCCAGTTGCATAAAGATGATCATATAGATTCATAAAGTTACAGTAACAACAAACTTATATTTCTATTATCAAAATAGAAAGAATAGAGTAAACCAAATATGAACAATAATAAACCAACAAAGTACCGCTGGAGTGTTTGTGCTCTCCTATTTTTTGCCACCACTATAAATTATTTAGATAGACAAGTCTTATCCTTAACATGGAAAGATTTTATAAGCCCTGAATTTCATTGGACAAACAATGACTACGGTAATATAACAGCACTTTTCTCAATCTTTTATGCCGTAAGTATGCTCTTTGCAGGTCGGTTTGTCGATTGGATGGATACAAAAAAAGGCTTTCTTTGGGCTATCGGCATTTGGTCAGTTGGTGCTATTATTCATGCTTTTTGTGGTATCGCTACTGCGGGACAGTTAACAGGTAACTGGTTTCTAAATTTTGAGGAGTCTAAAGCAGTAATTGGAACAATTAATGATGTCGGTTTAGTAATCAGTACGAGTGTTACCCTATTTATTTTTGCCCGCTTTGTATTAGCAATAGGTGAAGCTGGAAACTTTCCTGCGGCCATAAAGGCAACTGCAGAGTACTTTCCGAAAAAGGACCGGGCTTTAGCGACCAGTATATTTAATGCCGGTGCGACTATTGGTGCACTGGTGGCCCCCATCACCATTCCAACCATTGCAAAGTATTATGGATGGGAAATGTCTTTTATTATTATTGGTGCTTTGGGTTTTGTATGGATGGGATTTTGGGTATTCATGTACAAAAAACCAGAAGAGCACCCTAAGGTTAATGAAAGTGAGCTACGCTATATTCTACAGGATTCAGCTCATCATACCGAAGAACAAAAATCTAATGAGAAATTAAAAGTATCTTTTTTGGAGTGTTTTAAACATAGACAAACTTGGGCTTTTGCCTTTGGAAAATTTATGACAGACGGTGTCTGGTGGTTTTTCCTATTTTGGATGCCCGCCTATTTAAGTGCTGTTTATAATATAAAATCATCTGATACAGAAGGACAATTAGCAATTTTTGTTTTATACATCATTACTTTATTCTCAATCTACGGAGGTTATCTTCCGACCCTATTTGTCGAAAAAAAGGGTATGAATCCGTATGAAGGTCGAATGAAAGCGATGTTAATTTTCGCATTTATTCCTTTGATCGTTTTATTTGCACAGCCCTTAGGTTATATCTCCTATTGGGTTCCTGTCATTTTTATTGGAATTGCTGGTGCTGCACACCAATCCTGGTCTGCAAATATCTTTTCTACTGTTGGAGACATGTTTCCGAAAAAAGCTATTGCCACTATTACCGGTATCGGAGGATTAGCAGGAGGCTTAGGAGCTTTTATTATTAATAAAATATCAGGTGTTCTTTTTGACTATGCTAAAGAAACTCAACTGAAATTCATGGGATTTGAAGGTGAACCAGCTGGATATTTCATTATCTTCTCATTTTGTGCAGTCGCGTATCTTATTGCGTGGGCAGGAATGAAAGCGTTAGTTCCTAAAATGAAAATTGTAGAATTATAACAAATAACACAAACAGTGGAATCAACCTCGAGAGATACTCCGTAACTTCAACGTTAGAATATTATTTACAGGAGGGATATTTTATCCCTCCTGTATTTTTTTCAATCTGGAATAAGTCTACCAACACGAACTCCATACAGATCTTAAATTGACCATGTATCAAGCACACAGCTGCTCATTAATTTTCTCTCAAAATAGCAGCAAGCCATCTTGTATTTAACCTAACTTATATTTAATAGCGAGATAAAATAGTGAGATTATCCGAATACTGTTGTAAACAGGTATGATCTGAGTGATGATATTGCAAAAAAAAACCGCAAGTATTTTCATACTTACGGTCAACATATTACATAAACATTGAAACTATCTATTATTGGGCACGCTGTTTTTCTTCATTATCCGTGCTCTTTTTCTTAGTCACATTTTTCAAATTTCCAAACTTATAAGAGTAGGTTAAACGTGCCACTCTTCGGTCCTGATTCTGTCGGATCTTTGTGTTGAAAGATGAGAAATTCGTTGATAGGTTTTGATTACTGGTATTAAAGACATCGGAGACTGCGAGTTTAAGCGAACTTCTCTTGTCTTTAAAGTTTTTAGTAAAGCCAATTTGTGCATCCCAACGACTTTTCAATTTATAAATGTTATAAGTAAAAGGTGAAAAGTAGCGTAGATTCATCTCTGCAGACAATGAAGGTGACAGCTTAAATGTACTCATTGAATTCACCTGAAAAAGGAAACTTGAATTGTTAACTACCGCTCCTGCAATAGCTCCGTCAAAATTCATGTATACAGCCGTGATATTGTTGTAGGAAGACCAGAACTTTGCAATCTGAACTGGCATACTTAAATTCAAAAATGCCGAATTATTTTTTCCTAGATTTTCACGCGTTACCCAAGTTGTTTTCTTGATTGAATCTTGACCCATACTTTCCACGATAGCATCGGTCTGCGCATTGTAACCCAATGTAACCGTATATTTCTTATATAAAGTATAATTCAAATTCAACTCATTTGCATACTGTGGATTTAAGTAAGGATTACCACGCTCAGAAGTGTACTTATCGATAAAGTAATCAAAAGGATTGAGTTGTCGATAATTAGGTCTTGTGATCTTACGTGAATATCCCAAAGAGAAAATATGGTTTTCATGCGCATCGTAACTCAAATTAGCTGATGGGAATAGATCAAAGTAATTACGTTTAACCTGTTTATTTTCTGTAATGGAGTGTCCATCAGACAGTGTATATTCCCCTCTTAAACCGGCCTTAATACCCCATTTACCGATCTGGTTATCATAATCAAAGTAACCTGCGGCAATTTGCTCTTTATAAACAAAATGATTTGATCTATTGACGATATTTGTCCAGACATTATCCAGTTGCTCTTCAAACAGAAGATTATTATCAGATTTCACATTTGAATACTTCACACCGGTTTCTATATTCGAGGTTTTATTCAGCGGTTGATTATAATCCAGTTTTGCGACGTATATATCAATTCCTATTGGCATCTCACTTCGCAATAGTTCTGGATCACGTATCAATTGATCGTTTTGATTAAACAATCTATTATCATAATCAGCCTTTTTACTATTTTTGAATTTACTCCAATCTAAATCCAGTACCAATTTTTTACCTGTCGAGTCGATCTTAAACTCATTATTGAAATTAAGTGAATAACGATTAAAACCCTCTTTGAACTGTGTCATAGAGATCAACGTCGAATCAATTTTCGTTAAAGGTCCAATGAGAGATTTACTATCGTTCTCATTAAGCTCCACATTATTGCTTCCGTTAAATTGTAAAGACATCACATTCCGATCGGAAGTTTTCTGCTCTATGCCCAATTTGTATGTATGCGTACGATCTTTAATATGCAGATTTGATTTTTGATCAAATAAAGTCTCGATGCCGTCATTAGAAATGATACGCTCTATATTTAGTCTGTTGACATATTTATCATCACTATAAGAATAAGATCCAAAATAGGTTGTATTATTCTTCTTGTAATTTAAAGATAAGGCCGAATTACCTCTAAACTTCTGTCCTAATCCTGCTGTGGCAGAGAAATTACCATTAAATCCCTCCATTTTATTTTTTTTCATCACGATATTGATCGTTCCCACAGCACCTTCTGCATCGTCCCTCGCACTACGTGATTTGATTACTTCAACAGATTTGATCTGATTTCCATCAGTACTTTTCAAAAGCGTAGTCAATTGTTCTCCAGTCATATAAGTTTGTCGGCCGTCGATAGTAACCTTTACTCCAGACTGCCCCATTAACTGCAGATTATTGTCGTTGTCCAAACTAACTCCAGGAGCGCGCTGTACGATATCGAGTCCATTATTACCCGCAGCTAAAGGCGAATTCTCGACATTTAAAATCAATTTCCCCTGTTTATTTTCGACTAATGGCCTCTTCCCTTCGATCGTCACCTCAGCTAAGGCATTTGTACTGGGACTCAATTTCAAATCTGCAATCTGTTGCTGTGTTTTATTAAAAGCAATAACTGCAGATCGGGATACACTGTACCCGATCATTCTTGCTTCCACATAATAAGATCCTGCAGCAACATTTTCAAAAGCATATTGCCCATCTTCTTTCGTAATTGCTGTTTTTAAGATAATATCATTAGTACTATTGATCAGATAGGCTGTAACTGCGCCCATGGGTTCATTTTTTTCATTGACGATCTTACCCGATATTCCAATAGCAGCCCAAAGCAGTTGACTACTGATTGCAAATAAGATTGTTAATAATAGTTTCATTTTCATTGTATTGTTTAGGTTGTTATATTCAAAATAGGTGTAATGAATAATTAGTATGCGGTTATCGTATAATGTTACAGTTTGCTGGTTTTATTAAAATAATAGGTGCTAAGCACCTATTATTTATTTTTTCTTTCCTTTTGTTTCAACCACCACACCAGAAGGAGAAATACTGATAATGGTATCTTTTCTGCTAACTGCAGTATCTACAGTTACCACATTTTCATCCGTCTCATCTTCCGCCTCAGGTGCAAGTTCAGATTTTTCAGGTAGAGCACATTTCAAACCCAGATTTGTCATTACCCATTCCGTTTCTTTAATATCATCATTTTCATAACGCTCATAGCATTCCCAGTAAGATATATCTGCATAATTGCGCTCTAAATCCCTGTTCAGCATTACTTTTGCACCAACTGGAAGGTAGATCGTAACATTCACTTTTTGATCTCTATACAATTCTTTCTCACCTAATTTAAAGTGACTATCAAAAATAATGTTCGCGCTATCCTGAACGGCTTTATAATTGATTGCAGACGCACGTTTAGTCGCCAAATTATAATTAGCTCCTTTTGCAGAATACTCATATTTGATATAAGGCATTTGCGTTGAATCTACCCTTTCAAATCGAATTCGGATATCATCCTGAAGATATTCGGATAAGTTGGTACCTCTGATTTTTAGATTTGAGCGGCCGTGATCTCCATTTATTTTAATGACACGCACATCACGGGCATTGATACGATAGATAGATCTTGGAGCCAAAGGTTTTTCTTCTACGATCATACTTTCTTCTCTAAAATCTTTAGCCACCGAACCTGCATAATAGATAATGCTACCTAAAGAAATTAACCATACTAGAAATAAAGAAGTCGTTAAGTAATTATTCATCGGCTTGCGGTCAAACAACAAGCGAATAATGAGGTAAAATAAACCTGCAAATGGAATTGCAATAGCCAAGAATGCTGCCGTTAATGCCCATGGAGCCTGCAGAGGATCGATTAAATTTAATGGTTCAATAATCCCGCGGTCCGTTACGCCTGCTATACCCAAGCTAAAAAAGATCAAGGCAATTAACAGCGATATTAAACTTAAGCCTATTGAAAAAGCAACGATCAGACCGATCACTTTTGCAAAGATTTTAATGATCTCTCCAAATGCTGTTCCAGCATTTTCTACACCTCTATTGAATGTGTTGCCGGCACCAGAAAAATTCTCTTTTAGACCGCTCAATTCCTCTTCAAAACTTCGTTTAAAATTCTGGATATTAGGCGACTCTCCGCGCATTTCCATACGATCTGCTCTGGTAATTGCGATTGGCATTACAATCCACAAGATAATATACACCAGAAATCCTGAACCGAAGATTACAACGAATAACACAAATAAAAGTCTAATCCATCGAGCCTCTATGCCAAAATAATGTCCCAGACCACTACACACACCACTGATTACCTTATCTTCTGGATCACGCATCAACTTTTTACCCGTACGAAAAGTGCTGTATGCCTGATTTGTTTTTTGATCTGAATACTGTTGATCCGTATCGTTGATCTCAAAATCACTCACACTTCCCATCTGTGCGATGACGGCATTGACATCATCCATATTCAGTACTTCTTTGATTCCAAGTTGAATCTTCTCTGTAAACATCTCTGCAATACGATTTTCGATATCTTCCAAAATCTCTTTGCTGTCTTCCGAACTTCCGAAATGCTTTTTAATATCAATCATATAATTGCGCAACACATCATATGCGTCCTCTTCTATATGAAAAACGATACTATTTATATTGATAATTATAGTCTTGTTCATGGTATTTATAGGTTATATTGATTTGTCAATTGTATTAATTCTGTCCGCTAGAGATGTCTCCACTGCAAAAACCAGTTCTTTCCATGTAACATCCAATCGCTCAAGAACCTGTATTCCTTCTGCTGTGATTTCATAATATTTACGTGGAGGTCCAGAAGTTGATTCCTTCCATATATAACTCAGCAAACCGTTATTTTTAAGCCTCGTCAACAAAGGATATAAAGTTCCCTCTACAACCAAGAGCTGTGCTTTTTTCAGTTCGCTGATGATATCCGATGCATATATTTCCCCTCGGGAAATAATAGAAAGAATACAATATTCCAGTATTCCTTTCCGCATCTGTATTTGTGTATTTTCAGCTATCATAACAATACAAAGATATATGTTTTATTATGTACTATGCAATACATAGTACTATATAAATTTCAAAAATAAAATTAAAACACTGTAAATCAGGTAGATAATTTTTACATACGTCTAAATACATTATTTCACTTTTCTTATATTTATCACTATTTTAGCACGAAAATTGATTATAAGGAGTGCATGATAAGATTATTATTAGATTATAAGTGGGTAATGCTTTGGGCTGTAGTGGTTATAGCACTGTGTTGTATGCCAGGACAAAGTTTTGAGAAAGTTCCTTCCTATCCGGGGATGGACAAGCTCGTTCACGCAGGTATGTTTTTCGTATTTTGTACGTTAATTTATAATGGTGTATTGGTTCAGTTCAAAGGTCGCCCTACAAAATGGCTTCCCGTTATTGTTGTAAGTATTTTAGGTATCCTTTTCGCCTTACTGACTGAAGCATTGCAATTGTATATATTCACCTATAGATCTGGTGATTGGTGGGATCTCTTTGCAGATAGCGTAGGCATTGGTATGTCGGGTTTTGCTTACTTGCTTTTTTACGTGAGACGTAAAAAGTAACAGATCAAATATTTAACATTCTAGATCAGATACTGTTTAGAAATTAACTGTGAAGTAGTTATCTGAAGTATGCTAAGCCCTCGCTAAGGTCAGAACAGAAATCCGGCAACCCGCCGCAATAAGTTTTTCCGCGGCGGCGGTTAATGTAGCTCCTGTGGTCAGTACATCATCTACTAAGAGCACATGTTTATCTGCTAAAATAGTTTCATCTGGGCAAAAAAACACATCTTGAACGTTGTCGTATCGTTCCAATCTTGATTTTTTAGTTTGACTTGTCCCTTCGCCAACTCGCGTTAATCCATGTTCCAAAACGGGTTTTGACAATGCAATACCAAGACCTTTTGCTAAATAAAAGGATTGATTATACCCCCTTTTCTTCAACTTCTTTTTATGCAAAGGAACGGGCACAATGACATCAACATCCTGAAAAGTATGACTGTTAGACAGCGTCTCACCATATTTCCTTCCAAGGAAATATGCAAGTTGAGGTTGATTGGCATATTTGATTTGATAAAGTATCCGCTCTACCCGCGAGTCCTGCCGTAACAGAAATAGAGCCGATGCATGTTCAAAATGAAATTTTCCCCACAATTGGCGCGCAACTTGATTATTAAGATCTAAATGAAAATCTGTGATAGGTAAATGAAATAGACAAGAAGTACAGATATACCTTTCTTGACTAACTAAAACATGGCCACAGCCTGCACAAATTTTTGGGAAAAATAAGGCTACAAAGTCTGATAAATAAAGAAATAATTGGTTTCTCATTTTTGATTATGCCTATACTAACTTAAGTAAATTTGTTCTATTTACAATTAAAATTATAAATAAAACAAATTTATCACAGTCTCTATCATCAATTAGTATATTGAGAAGAGGTATAGTCTAATCCCTTATTATTAAGCTTCTTGAGCTTCTTTATCTTTAATTGCTAACTGACCACAAGCGGCGTCAATATCTTTACCACGGCTTCTACGAACATTTGTTATAATACCTTGATTTTTCAGATAATTAGCAAATACCTCAATCTTATCGGCATCGGCATTGACAAAACTTGCTAAAGAAATAGGATTGTATTCAATAATATTAACCTTACAAGGAACATTTTTACAAAATCTTGCTAACTCTTTAGCATCCTCGAGCTCATCATTAAAATTATCAAAAACGATGTATTCAAAGGTTATTGGGCTTTTTGTCTTCGCATAAAAATACTTCAATGCATCTGCTAATGCTTCTAATGTATTTTGCTCATTGATGGGCATGATCTCATTACGCTTCTTATCATTTGCGGCATGTAAAGACAATGCTAAATTAAATCGGACTTCGTCATCCCCTAATTTTTTAATCATTTTAGCAATACCAGCGGTAGAAACTGTGATCCGTTTTGCCGCCATATTCAATCCATCTGGCGAGGTAATACGCTCTACCGATTTCATCATATTCGCATAGTTCAAGAGTGGTTCACCCATCCCCATATAAACAATGTTGGTCAATGGCTGCTGATATTTCTCTTCGGCTTGTTTTGCGATCAAAACAACTTGATCATAAATCTCATCTGCATTCAGATTACGTTTACGATCCATATAACCCGTGGCACAAAATTTACAGGTCAAACTACATCCAACTTGAGAGCTCACACAAGCAGTCATACGTTCTGGAGCAGGGATTAATACACCCTCAATCACATTTCCATCATACAAAGTAAAACTACTTTTGATAGTTCTATCAGAACTGACCTGTGATTGTTTGACTTTAACAGCACGAATAACAAAATTCTCTTTTAGCTTTTCCCGTAAAGGTTTACTTAGATTGCTCATCAAATCAAAATCCACACAGGATTTCGCCCAAATCCATTCGTAAATTTGCTTTGCACGGAACCCTTGCTCACCCATTTCAGTAAGCTTCTCTTTAATCTGATCTATCGACAGACTACGAATATCAATTATTTTACTTTTCTCAGTCACAGCGCAAAGGTAAGGTTATTTCTATAAAAAACTTATTTTTATAATGTCATAAAAATCAGAACTCGCTGAATTATAAATTATTACTTGCGATCAACGGGATACAAATGCTAACGGAGCCAACATCGTTCTTGACCAACTTTTAAAAAAATTCTTCTTAACTAAATGAAAAACAAGTTTATAATGCGTTCATACGAGATTTAGATCACAGATAAAATATACATTCCCGCTCGAATGGATGCAAAACTTTTCCTAGTTTTGAATCATCAGTTTTGATCAACTTCAAAAGAAGTATCAGAATATAATACCTTAAGCTCACGCTACAGATGGAAATACAGAAACTCGAACAGAAGCATTATCCCGATGTTGCCCGCATTTACCAGCAGGCAATCGATGCAGGAAACATCACTTTAGCGACAAAAACTAGTTCTTGGAAAGATTGGGATAAAGATCATCTCGAAAATATGCGCTTTGTTGCCATTGAGAACAATACTATAATCGGTTGGGTAGCATTATCTCCTGTACTACAGCGAACAGGTTATCATGGTGTAACCGAATTAAGTATTTATATCGATCAGGATCATCAAGGCAAAGGAATTGGCAAAGTATTGATGCAACATATTATTGACACTTCTGAAAACGCGGGCATTTGGACGATCATGTCCTTTATTTTTCCTGAAAATGATAAAAGTATCTTGTTGCACAAAAAATTCGAATTTAAATTATTAGGCACGCAGCAAAAAGCTGCCCAGCTAAACGGAATTTGGATGGACAACTGCATTTTAGAGCGGCGGTCAGCACTAATATAAACGTAGAGCCCCATTTTTCTAATAAAAATGGGGCTCTTGCACAATAGATTACTATTTATTATCCATGTATGGCTTCTTTTGTTCCATACGATTGGATCAAATTTCCTTCAAATTCCAACCACTCTTTCCAACGCTTATCGACATCGACATCCGTTGAGAATTGACGTGCGAAATTAAGAAACGTTGTATAGTGATTTGCCTCAGAAACCATTAGATCATGATAAAACTTCGCTAATTCCTCATCCTTTATATTTTGAGACAATACTCTAAAGCGTTCACAGCTTCGAGCTTCAATCATGGCCGCAAATAACAAACGATCTATAAAAGCCATGTTACGGGAACCGTCCTTTTTATTGAATTTCATCAGTTGTCCCACGTAATCATCTTTACGTTCTTTACCCAACGTATAGCCTCTTTCTTTAATAATATCAATGACCATTTGGAAATGTTGCATTTCTTCAATAGCAATCGCTGTCAATTCATGTACCAATTCTTCATGTTCCGAATTGTACATAATTAATGAAATAGCATTTGAAGCTGCCTTTTGCTCGCACCAAGCATGATCAGTCAGAATCTCTTCTAAATTTCCTTCTGCAATATTTGCCCACCTCGGATCCGTTAACAATTTCAATCCTAACATTTTGTCCTCTCTATTTTTAAAACACAAAGTTAAGCATATCTCTCCGATATAAAAATGTTGAATACTACTTTAACCAAGGTCTTATTATCCCTTATTAAGGGCAGCTCTAACCTGAGGAGCGATCTTTGTTCCAAAAACCTCAATTGCTTTCATCATATCAATATGATTTGGTGCACCAACATCCATATGTGCAGAGAAGCGCGTCAATCCTAAAGATTCCTGTATTTTTAAGATTTTATCTACAGCATAGTCCGCATCTCCAATAATTAAATGACCATGTGATGAACGTCCAAAGTCATATTGAGTCCGTTGGTATGGTGGCCATCCACGATCGCCGCCTATGCGGTTCATTTGTGCTGCATAAATAGGATAGTAAGCATCTGCAACTTGTTGTGAATGATCACCAAAAAGAGCATGCATATGTACACCTACCTGAAAATTAGCCATATCATGACCATTATCGGCATAAGCTTGTTGGTACATTTCTACCAGTGGCTTAAAAGCTTCGTACGTTCCTCCAATAATAGCAAACATAACGGGTAAACCTAATTTCCCAGCGCGAATAACAGATGAAGTTGTACCTCCTACCGCAACCCAAATTGGTAATTTAGGTTGAACAGGTCTTGGAAAGATCTGTTGATTTACTAATGTAGGACGAAATTTACCCGTCCAATTAATCGTATCCTGATTATTTAGTTTGACCAATAGGTCCAATTTTTCTTCAAATAATGCTCCATAATCATTTAAATTATAACCAAACAAAGGGAATGATTCAATAAATGATCCTCTACCTGCCATAATCTCCGCACGTCCATTTGATAAAACATCAACTGTCGCGAAGTCTTGAAAAAGTTTAACAGGATCTGCAGAACTTAAGACGGAAACTGCACTCCCTAATTTTATATTTTTAGTAACAGAAGCGGCTGCCGCTAATATAATTTCTGGAGCTGAAACAGCATAGTCCGGACGGTGATGCTCACCCATTCCAAAAAAATCCAGCCCTACTTCATCCATCAATTTTATTTGTTCAATAATCTGATGTAACTTTTCCTGTGAAGATTGTATTTGCCCTGTTTTGGGATCAATATGCAAATCGCCAAACATTCCTATTCCTAATTCCATATTATTCTTTTTTTAAGATTAAACAAACTTATCAATTTTCTATCTCTTAAAAATTGATCTACAACAAGAAAAACTAGAAAATACTTTTTTGAAAACATGATGACAGTACAGCCATCAAACTAAAAGAAAATGAGCGTACATGTTCAACAATCAACTACAAATGAATCCAGAAGCTAACTGAATAATACTACCATGCCTTTAAAGAAGACCGCAGAACAATCTTTGTGGATCCATTTAAGCGACAACACTTAAAAAAGTGAATAAGCATAGCCATTGTATAAGTCATTTTTTAGAAAGATTACTTTAATGCAAAATGCTTTACTGTTGCTTTTACGACATCTGCCACATGACCATCAAAATGATGATTTCCCTTCATATAAATAGCTTCTAAATTTTTTAACCGAATATTCTTAATCGGGAAACTCACTCCATCTTCACCAAGTAAAATAGCCGTTCTAACATTGACCATTTTATTGATCTCGGCAACAACATCCATACTTCTTTTAACCTCGCTCCTCCCAAACAGGTCTGAAACGTGGATCTCCAAATCTGTAGAAGTTGATGGTTCCAGAAGTGCCACAGCCTGCAATCGCTCCTTCCATTCTGCGGTTAATTTATTAACAAAAAAAGGAATAACATCCGCACCAAAGGAATATCCGACAAAATAAACGAGGTGATTCTTTTTACCAACCAATAATTTTTCAAGAGTGCTGCTTAGTTCCTTCGCAATCTGATCCGCGGATTTCTTATCCCAAAAAAAGCTCTTCGAGTTTACAGCCCCAACTGTATATCCCTGTTTCCCCAAGAGCTCGCAGTAACTCGTTGAAAAACTATTAAAACCACCATCACCACTTAGATAAAGGACAATAGGGCTATTTGCATTACTGTTCCAAATCTTAAGCGGGATATCTTTCTGCTGTCCCATTACTGTTAATTTTAACAAAAACAAGAGGATAAATAACCCTAATTTATTGCGTACCATCTGTATCCTATTCATTATCTGGCTTCATTACTTTAGACAAAGCTTGAGGCAACTGTAATAGGTCAAAATCATTGCCAAAAATTAAATACTTATTTTCCCAGATCGTCGCATACTTTTCTTTAAAATCTCTCAAACTCTGATAGTGTTTAAAAGAGCCCACTTTGTCGGCCGCAAATTTCATAATCTGCTCTGCAGGGTTATCTGGAGATTCAATACCGCTCATCGGTACCATTCCCAGATTGATATATTTAGCACCTTTTTTCCGGGCATAATCAACCAGATTTATAATTAGAGCATCCATACATCCTCCGGGAGCATGCTCCACTTTACGGATAAGATCATACGTACACTCCCCTTCAGTAAAATCTGGTATAATATTCAAAAAGGCGACAATCTTATTTTGATCATCTTTTACCGCTATAACATCTTGTTCAGCAATTGCTGCTGCCTCAAACTGTCCTTGCGAAAAGATCATTTCTTTCTTATCGAACACCGTAAGCCATTCATCAGAAACTGCCTTCAGTTCAGCTACAATCGCATTCGACTGCGGGGCGGTTAGCAAAACAGTCGCATACCCTTTTTTTTCTAAGCTATTTAAAGAGTTTCGAAGCGATTTTCTATTCTTACCTTCTAAAGAAAATGATGCAACATCCATCAAGGCCTCCTGCCCTATAATGATCTTCCGTTTTCGAAGCTCCAGAAAATAAGGCAAGCTGTTTTCATCAACGCGGTAATACACGGACTTTAACCCCAAAGAGGTACTATAAAGTTCGAACTCTGCAATTACTTCATCTTTATCGTCAAATGCACATACAGGTTCATCTAAAACAATCGCGAAAGCCTGACTGATACGGTAAGAGACAAAACCATCTGTCCGCTCAGAAAAATACAATTGTTTATCTGGAGCAATTTTGAAATAATCCATCGGCGACCCTCCATACAATTTGAGTAAACGCTTCGCCTTATCCAGTACGTTCTGCTCATGATCTTCTTCATGAATAATCCTAGGACACAAGAAAGTATAGATCAACAACATCCATGAAAATAGACCCAGAAAGTGTGTAATATTCAAAAACTCCTGACCAAAAGTTGTTAACGGGTTGAGTTCGTCATTAAATAACAAAAAACTCTGCATGGTATGATATATAGACTGCTGCCAGGTAAAATCAACGCCAAAATGCTTTTTGTCAATCACATAAAAACAGACAAACCCAAACAAACACACCCCTGTCAAGGCAATGAAAAAGGTCGCAAAACCGATACGCATCCAATTTTTATTGGTTTTAATCCGGTACTGCTTTTGGTTCGTAACCAGTAAAACAATAATAAACAAGGACACCAATGCTTCTTCATAATCTAGTGCCTTACCAATATGTCCCAGTAAGGATAGAAAAGAAAATATGAGAGCAATCCAAAAAGCCGATCTGTAGCCCTTAATCAGATAAGCGGCACTCACCATCAACCCAAGTCCTAAAACCAATACCATCAACTTAGATGCATGCATCGCTTCGATAGGAAGGTAATATTTTTCAAGCCGCATCCGTTCCACCAATGGCGGGGTTGCTACCGAGATGAGGTTGATGATCCCTAGAAAGAAAATGGCAATGGCGGGTAAAATTCGTGCAATGATCTGCCTTCCGCGCCAGATAAAAGAAAAAACCCCAAAAATTAAGGGCAACCAAAATTCAAATGACCGATAGATAATTGTCAGCCCTAAGCCTTCTTCTTTACTATAACCATAAGAAGTAAAGATATATAACATCGTAAATTCTACAGCGCCTAAACCTCTCAAAAAGGGAGAAACCATCATCAGAACGACTGTAATGGTATAGGCCACAGCTGCAGCTTCAAACGAAACATGTGTCTGCAGCGCATACATGCTAATAAATGCATGGGCAATACCACAGAACTCAATAGCGACAGAAACCAGAATGGTCATCCATAAATATCCTTTGTGAATATGTGCCGAAAACAGCTCATGAATATTACCGATCAGCTTCGGAAATTTAATCTCCAGCCATCTATACAATCCATTTTTTACTCTAATCGACCAGAAAAACAGAAAGGATAAACCGAGTAACAAACCAAGTACGACCAAAGATATCCAGGCATTATCAAAGTTTTTATGATCAAAAACAGTATACAAAATAATAGGGACGCCAATAATAAAAACAGTCAGTAACCCGACATACCCATATATGGCGCCTGATTGATGAATTTTGGTCGAGTTAAGTTGCTTCTTTCGTAACTGCGAAGTGGTATAGGCCAATGAACTGACCCCTCCGGCCGGAAGGAATACACTCAGTAGATTCCTTTTTAAAAAGAGTTCAACCGCATCCCATAGATTCAGTTTCAATCCGATAGATCGGAAACTAAAAATATACATCACTCCTTGTAACAAAATATATAATAAAGTGATTCCAAACCCAACTATTAACCAATTAAAATCTGCTGAAGCCAGCTGGGGACCTATGGAGGCTATTTCTTTACGTTCGCTTCTAAAAAAAACAAAGGCCAACAATACAATAAAAATAGCCAATAGCTCCTTCCAGTACGTTTTTGGAGACAGCTTTTGGATACCACTTAGCAATGATTTCTTCATATGAGTATGCTATTTTATCTATGATAAATATAACGAGTATTTACCCTCTTTAAATAAATAAATTGTGACCATTGTTTTAAACGTAGATAAATTTATCTCCATATGACAACAGATAGCCTGATAACGGCAAGAATCAAATTGTAGAAAAAAATGTATTCAACACCATCCTTTTATTATCCTTTTGAGCTAAGTTTCTTTTTGTAAATAATATTACAAGATGAAAAACAATCAATTGAAAATATAATGAATAGAGTATTGTGCTTTTTGCGTAAATTTCCATCGATGGAAAAACAAGAAATACTTTTTATAGGTTTAGTCTGGCCGGAACCAAGTTCTTCTGCGGCTGGATTTCGTATGGTACAGCTACTAAAAAGTTTTCAAAAAAATGATAACACCATCACCTTTGCAAGTGCCGCATCTAAATCTCCATATAGTGCCGATCTAGTCGCTATGGGTATTAATGAAGTGGAGATCAAACTCAATGATGCTAGCTTCAATGATTTCGTTCGAGACCTTAAACCTCATATTGTTGTTTTTGATCGCTTTATGACCGAGGAGCAATACAGCTGGCGAGTAGCACAAGAGTGTCCAGATGCTGTCAGAATACTCGATACCGAAGATTTACACTTCTTAAGACACGCCCGCCAATCCAATACTAAAAATGGCGAACAGTTTGATCAAACCTTATTGTATTCCGATATTGCGAAACGGGAAGTTGCCGCAATCTTACGCTCGGATATCTCGCTCATTATCTCCGAACTTGAGATGCAATTATTGACGAATCAGTTTGCGATCAATCCATCCATCCTCTATTACCTACCCTTTTTGGAAGAAGAAATTGATGAAGCATGTATAGCGAGCTGGAAGACTTATGAAAACCGTGCTGACTTTATGTTTATCGGCAACTTTATACATGAGCCGAATTGGAACACCGTACAGTATTTAAAAACCGAAATTTGGCCCTTGCTCAGGAAGCAGCTTCCTAAAGTAAGTCTGAATATCTACGGTGCCTATCCAAGTCAAAAGGTACTTCAACTTAACAACCCTAAGGAACGATTCTTTGTTCATGGAAGAGCAGACCATGCCCAAGATACCATGTCCAGACACCGTGTCCTATTAGCTCCTATTCAATTTGGTGCCGGTGTTAAAGGTAAATTTATAGATGCTATGCAAACAGGAACCCCCTCCGTTACAACAACTATTGGAGCTGAAGCAATGTCGGGAGACCTGCCATGGAACGGGTTTATCGCAAATGAACCGCAACTATTTGTTGAAAAAGCAATCGAACTTTATAACAATAAAACAATCTGGTTAGAAGCACAGCAAAACGGTATCACCATCATTAATCAGCGCTATTCACGCACGAGGTTTGAAGACGATTTTCTAATGACCATCCGTTTCATCAAAGCACAGCTTCAGGCCCATCGACAGCAGAATTTTATGGGACAGCTGCTGCTCCACCATTCTTTATTAAGCACGAAATACTTATCCTTGTGGATAGCTGAAAAGAATAAGAAATAAGCTTATTTAAGCCCTTCCCACCATTTATCATATCGTTTATCTAGCTGTTGCAAATAAACAATCTCTCCCATTTTGGGTGTTAACACAGGAATATCTGCTTCTTCCGCATACTTACTGACTAGAGAAAGCGGTTCCTTCCAGTCGTGCAGTGCCAATGCAAACTTGCCAGAATGTACTGGTAGAAAATGTTTAGCCTGAAGATCAACAACCTCCTTTAAAAGTTCGTCGGGCATGGAATGGATATAACGCCATGTTTCATTATACTGACCATTTTCTAGGATCGCTAAATCAAAAGGGCCATATTTATCGCCGATAGTCTTAAAATGTTTCCCATAGCCGCTGTCTCCACCTAAAAACAGCTTATACTTTTCTGTTTGTAACACAAATGATGTCCAAAGTGTTGTATTACGCTTAAACTTTCTTCCTGAAAAATGACGTGCGGGTGTCGCTACTATTTTAAACTCCTTTTCAAAAGATGTCTCATCATACCAGTCCAATTCCGTAACCTTATTTTCAGCAAATCCCCATCGTTCGAAATGGGCGCCAACACCAAGACCACAGATCACATTTTTGATTTTTGAACGTAACTGTATCATGGTTTTATAGTCCAGATGATCATAATGATCATGGCTAATTAACAAAAGATCAATCGGCGGAAAATCATCAGCCTGATAAACATAAGATAGATTGAAAGGCTTATTGCTCCCTGGAACAGGAGAAGCATTATCCGAAAAGACGGGATCTACAACAATGATCTTACCGTCAATCTTCAGGAGATAAGAAGAATGTCCAAACCAGATAAGCAAATCTGCATCGGGTAAATTTTTAAGATCCTGCTTCATAACCGGAAGTGGCATCTTAGGGCTTCGAATAGCACGATCTTTAAATAAAAAAGCATACATCGCTCCGACAAAGCTCTCGCCCTCTTTCAATGATGGAGTATGTTCCAAATTTTGAAACTGCGAATCCCTAAAATTCGGAGACTTCATAACACGTTCCAGACGTGTTCCGGTGATTTTTCCTCCAAAAAGAGGCCTTATTAAATAAACATTACCCATTACAATTAATATAATTACACTAGCAAGAACTATCTTTAAACGTTTACCGATCTTCATTTCAACCAAACTTAGATAAATTTGTATTATTTACTGTTATTATTGAATGACACGATACAAATTCATTTACTGGAAACTTCCTTATTTGAAGCCATGATCGTGATCCACTTATAAATCCAGCTACCACGATCTAGAATGATGATAAAGCGGAAATATAGAATCTGAAATTCAATCTTTGACTTGATATCATGAATAAAATCCCACAGCATATTAAACGGATAACCCTACATTATACTTTATCTCTAAATCATATGATTATATTTTTACAAAAAGCTGACAGTTAAAAAGTGTTAATATGGTGTAACATGTCGTTCTTGATACTACTTTTACCGCAAATATGAGAGCGCTGTATTTACTGGTCCTGATCTTCAATTTATTCCTATTACAGGGAGATGGAATTGTTTTGACCAACAGTCATTTTCATAGTGGCACAGGATCTGTCTCTTCCTTCCTAGGCAAGTCTCCTGAAACAAAAATAAAAAGTTCACATATCCATTCTATCTTCAGTAAAGCGTTAAATGAACGCACTTATGAAATGACAGAAGATGATGTCGAAGATGAACTTGTTTTTGAATCACATACGATTACTGTTTTCAAAAACATTGCTTTGCTCAGTTATGCACTGGCACTGATTTTTGTTCTTAAAAATTTAAAGAACCTCCTATCGGTTTTTAAGACTCAGCATTTTACTTCTACAAACAAATACATTTTACAGCGCGTCCTTCGCCTGTGATATCTCCCACTCTTCAGCATTAAAAAAATAGCTTAAATAGGCATCATAGCATGGTATATTTTCCAATCGCTATCTGTACTGTTGTTTAGCATTGTGTTCTGAAGAGCCTCTTCCGTCCTGGAATATTACCCAATTTATTACAATATATTAATAACTATTTCATCCATGAAAAGAATTAGCACAGGCATGCTTATAGGTCTGTATGCCTTATTGGTCCTAACAAGCTGTTCCCAAAAAAAAGAAGAAAAGATTGAGAACGTCCAGTATCAAGTAACCAATCCAATATTAATTGATACCACCCTCTCTAAAAACTATGTCTCCCAGATTCAATCGATCCGTAATATCGAGATCCGAGGTCTTGAAAAAGGATACTTACAACAGATTTATGTCGATGAAGGCCAGACTGTACAAGCGGGTCAGCTTTTATTTAAAATAATGCCTAAATTCTACGAAGCTGAGTATCTCAAAACGCAGGCACAAGTTAAAGCGGAAGAAATAGAACTTGAAAATACGAAAGCATTAGCAGATAAGAACATCGTTTCTAAAAATGAATTGGCGTTGGCACAAGCGAAAGTTGATCAGGCCAAAGCAGAAATGTCATTGGCAAAACTTCATGTAACGGCAACCGAGATTCGGGCTCCTTTCGCAGGAACCATCAACCGGATTCCCTTGAAACTTGGAAGTTTGGTCGACGAAGGTGAACTTCTTACCAGTTTATCCGACAACAGTCAGGTGTATGCTTATTTTAATGTATCGGAATCTGAATACCTCGACTACCAGACGAATACGGAAAATAGAGCCAACAATGAAGTGAATTTACTTCTTGCAAACAATCAGTTACTGAAATACAAAGGAAAAGTAGAAACCATAGAGAGCGAATTTAATAATGAAACAGGAAGTATTGCTTTTAGGGCACGCTTTCCTAATCCAGATAAACTTCTTAGAAACGGCGAGACAGGGCGTGTACAAATGCTTGTACCGCTGAAACATGCCTTGATAATCCCACAAAAAGCTACTTATGAGATTCAGGATAAAACCTATGTCTTTGTCATTGACAAAAATGGAGTTGTTAAATCTAGAAACATCACCATTAGCAATGACCTTCCTGATCTGTATGTTATCTCTTCGGGACTAGCGCCCACAGATAAAATATTGATCGATGGCGTTCAAAAGGTTAAAGATGACGATAAGATAAAATTCGAATTTGTAGCGCCGCAGGAGGTTATGTCCCATTTGCAAATACACGCTCAATAATTCACCTCTAAAAAATTAACGATGTTTAATAAATTCATTCATAGACCAGTTCTGTCCATCGTCATTTCCTTGATTATTGTGTTTCTTGGAATATTGTCAATGCTCAAACTGCCCATCACGCAATTTCCGTCCATCTCTCCACCTAAAGTAAACATAACGGCGGAGTATCCCGGAGCAAATGGCGAGCTGATGGTAAAATCGGTATTGATCCCCCTAGAGCGTGCGATCAATGGTGTACCCGGCATGAAATACATTACCTCAGATGCAGGTAATGACGGAGAGGCTTCTATTCAGGTTATTTTCAACCTGGGAACAGATCCCAATCTCGCTGCGGTCAATGTACAAAATAGGGTTTCCTCTGTTATCAATAAATTACCGCCTTTAGTCGTTCGCGAAGGTGTAAAAATAACCCGTGAAGAGTCTAACATGCTCGTCTACGTCAATTTATTCAGTAAGGACCCCAAAGCCGATCAAAACTTCCTCTTCAACTACGGTGATATCAATATCCTATCCGAGCTGAAACGGATTGATGGTGTTGGAGTTGCCGACATTCTAGGTAACAGAGAATATGCCATGCGTATCTGGTTAAAACCAGATCGCATGCTCGCTTACAAAATATCTGCTGATGAAGTATTAAAAGCACTTGATGAACAAAGTTTGGAAGCCTCTCCTGGTAAAACGGGCGAAAGCTCTGGAAAGAGATCACAAGCATTTGAATATGTACTCAAATATCCAGGACGTTTCAATACCAAAGAGGGGTATGAAAACATCATTCTTAAATCAAATCCTAGCGGTGAAGTACTGCGTGTAAAAGATGTTGCTGATGTCGAATTTGGAAGCTCGATGTATGATATCTATTCTACGCTAAATGGTAGACCTTCCGCAGCTATTGTTATTAAACAGTCTTATGGAAGTAATGCGAGTGATGTTATTAAAAACATAAAAAGCAAATTAGCAGAAATCAAAGAAACGAGCTTTCCAAAAGGCATGGATTACGAGATCAGTTATGATGTTTCCAAATTTCTTGATGCATCAATTGAAAAGGTCATCCATACCCTTCTTGAGGCTTTCGTCCTCGTTGGTATTGTGGTATTTCTGTTTTTAGGAGATTGGAGATCTACCCTTATTCCTGCCATGGCAGTTCCAGTTTCTTTAATCGGCACATTTGCTTTTATGTCCATGTTTGGAATTACCCTCAATCTCATTACCCTATTTGCACTGGTCATGGCTATTGGGGTTGTGGTTGATGATGCCATTGTCGTCATTGAGGCTGTACACGCCAAGATGGAGGAAAAAAATCTGTCACCTCTCAAAGCGACGGAAGAAGCGATGCATGAGATAAGCGGGGCTATCGTAGCGATCACACTTGTTATGGCGGCAGTATTTATTCCAGTAGCATTCATGTCAGGACCTGTTGGTATCTTTTACAAGCAGTTCTCCATTACCATGGCCACAGCCATTATTTTATCTGGTGTGGTTGCGCTAACACTTACACCTGCGCTTTGCGCCATGATCCTAAAAAATGAACATGGACATCCAAAGAAAAAAACGCCATTAAATAGGTTTTTGACAAGCTTCAATAATCTTTTCATAAAAGGAGCTAATCGTTACCAAGATCTACTTCGTAAGATTGTTAATAAAAGACTGGTCACATTCGTACTCTTGGCAGCATTTTGTTCTGCGATCTACTTTTTAAACAATAGCCTACCTTCTGGCTTCATTCCAAATGAAGATCAAGGCATGTTTTATGCCATTATTCAAACTCCTCCGGGGTCTACTCTAGAACGTACCAATCAAATTGCCGAAAAACTTCAGGCAATAGGTATGGGGATTGAAGGTGTAAAATCGATTTCTTCTCTGGCGGGTTATGAAATTCTAACTGAAGGTACCGGAGCTAATACTGGAACCTGTCTAATCAACTTAAAGAGTTGGGAAGACCGTAAAAACTCTGTTCAGGACGTGATGCACGAACTCGAAGAAAAGTCAAAAGATATTACCGGAGCTACGATTGAATTTTTTGGACCTCCGGCAGTACCCGGATACGGTGCCGCAGGTGGATTTGAATTGCGCCTTTTGGATAAAGCAGGTTCTGGTGACTTCAAAAAAATGGAAACTGTAAGTAAAGATCTAGTAAAAGAATTGAGTAAACGCCCCGAACTGGCATCTGTCTTTACCTTTTACAGCGCTAGTTTCCCTCAGTTTATGTTGCATATCGACAACGAAAAAGCCGAACAAAAAGGAGTTACGATCGACAATGCGATGAGTACACTATCCACATTGGTAGGAAGTAATTACGAAACCAGTTTTATCAAATATGATCGGCAGTATAAGGTCATGGTACAGGCATTGCCGCAATATCGCGCACAGCCGGATGATATCCTGAAACTGTATGTGAAAAATAATCGGGATGAGATGGTTCCATATGCGGCATTTATGACATTGGAAAAAGTATATGGTCTTTCCGAAATTACAAGACACAACATGTACAACTCTTCAGAGATCAGCGGTTCTGCGGCCCCTGGATATAGCAGTGGTGAGGCGATTAAGGCTGTTACTGAAGTAGCCAAAGCATCCCTTCCAAGAGGATACGGTATCGAATGGGCAGGAATTTCAAAAGATGAAGTTTCCCGCGGAAACGAAGCGGTCTATATCTTTCTGATCTGTCTTACTTTCGTTTACATGATCTTAGCAGCGCAGTACGAAAGCTTTGTCTTGCCACTTGCAGTTGTACTTTCTTTACCTGCAGGTATTTTTGGCGCATACTTCTTACTGAAAGTATTAGGTCTTGAAAACAACATTTATGCGCAGGTAGCCATGGTTATGCTCATTGGTTTGCTCGGTAAGAATGCGGTACTGATCATTGAATTTGCGGTACAAAAGCACAATGCCGGCAGTTCGGTTCTTGCTGCGGCAATCGAGGGAGCTGGGGTGCGATTCCGTCCGATCTTGATGACATCCTTTGCATTTATTGCGGGTCTTATTCCGCTGGTATTTGCTACAGGACCTGGAGCTATTGGAAATAAAACCATAGGAAGTGCTGCCGCCGGCGGTATGCTCATAGGAACCGTATTTGGTCTACTCATCATACCCGGACTATACTATATTTTCGGAAAAATTGCATCGAAAAGTAAATTAACGTCTTACGAAGACGAGAATCCATTATCAGAAGAAATCGATCACAATGTATAATATTAAGATAAGAAAGTGGATCGGAATAGCCGTTATGTGCTTTATAGTCGCAAGCTGTAAAGTACCCGCTATTCCAATTGTAAAAGAGAACAAGGTACTTCCTGTAGCGTTTAATGACTCGACAGCTTCCTCTCAAGACAGTTCAAACATGATTGTTACGCCATGGCGTGACTTCTTTTCAGATCATTACCTGAGCAGTCTGATTGATACAGCTTTGAAAAACAATCAGGAGCTTATGATCACTTTGCAAGAGATAGAAATTGCGAAGAGCGAAGTTAGGTTTAAACAGGGACAATTACTTCCTACTGTTGAAGCGAGAATCGGAAGCGGTGTCGAAAAAGTTGGACGCTATACAAGTCAGGGTGCAGGGGATGCGAGTACCGATATCGCACCCGGAAAGAAATTCCCTGATCCGCTCATGAATTATGAAGCTGCTCTTACCGGAAACTGGGAAATAGACATCTGGGGTAAATTGCATGATCAAAGAAAGGCCGCAATAGCCCGCTACCTCTCCACGATGGAAGGGAAAAACTTTGTTTTGACCAATTTAGTTGCTGAAGTGGCCAACAGCTACTACGAGTTACTTGCTTTAGATAACCAACTCGACGTCGTACAAGAAACTATCAAGCTCCAAAAGAGTGCATTAGAGGTAATCCAAGCACAAAAAGAGGCAGCAAGATCAACTGAACTTGCGGTTCAGAAATTCAAAGCTGAAATGCTCAATTCACAAAGCTTAGCGTACGAGATCAAGCAGGATATTCAGGAAACTGAAAATAGGGTTAATCTTTTATTGGGACGATTTGCGCAAAAGATCCCACGGGATAAGAACAGCTTTCTAACGATGATATCACCTGCAGTTCATAGTGGTATTCCTTCCCAGTTATTAGCCAATAGAGCAGATATCAGAAAAGCAGAATTGGATCTAGCGGCTGCAAAATTGGATGTTAAAGTTGCCCGTGCAGAATTCTATCCCTCTTTTAACATTTCTGCAACTTTAGGTTTAGAGGCCTTCAAACCCTCTTATTTTGTAAAAATGCCGGAGTCTATGTTATATTCGCTTGCTGGAGAACTTGCCATGCCTTTGATCAATAAAAATGGTATTAAAGCTGAATTTAGCAAGGCTAGTGCACTGCAGCTACAAGCGATGTATAACTATCAGCAGACGATATTAAGTGCTTATGCCGAGGTTTCAAACCATCTTTCCAAGATCATCAATCTGCAAAAAAGCTATGATCTTAAATCACAGCAGGTAGACGCTTTAACAAAATCAAACGATATCTCTAATGATTTGTTTAAATCTGCCCGGGTTGATTATTTCGAAGTACTGATGACCCAGAGAGATGCATTAGAAGCAAAGTTAGAGCTGATTAAAACAAAAAAAGATCAGTTGAATACTGTCGCAAATACCTACCGTGACCTTGGCGGGGGTTGGAAATAAGAAGAATACTTAAGGTAAAAAAGCAGACATTGAAGGGCTTACAGTTAATCTGTAGGCCCTTTTGCTTTATAGTTTTTTATCATGAAATTAAGAGCCACTTGTCTTCTCCAACTACGACGCTGTTTTATTGTGCTTCAGCCATAATTTTTAAAACTTTAAAAGCAAAAAACAGTTTATAGTAGAAACTATTGATTAAATTCAATAAAGGTTTAGAAAAAGTTAATTTACTAATACTAACGCTATGTGGAAGAAATACAATATAAACATCATCTTGCTTGCTTTGATCATTACAGGTTGTAAAAGCACTAAGAATGATGCGGACATCCTCTATTACGGAGGTCCCATCTTAACCATGGAAGACGGTAATCCTCAAGTGGAAGCACTTGCTATTAAGGATGGGAAAATTCTTTTTGCAGGGACGAAGAAAGAAGCCATGAATTATGCTAGTTCTAAAACCGCTGAAGTAGATCTAGGAAACAAAACGTTGATGCCCGGATTTATTGATGCACATAGTCATGTTACTTCGCGAGCAGGCATGTCTCAGGCTGTTGACCTTTCTCCAACTCCTTACGGTACAGTAAACAGTATTGCAGAACTGCAGACCACACTAAAGGATTATATCAAAAAACATCAGCTGGATCCAACTACTCCAGTGATGGGGAATGGATATGACGACGCGATTATTAGTGAGCATAGACATCCGACACGTGCTGAACTGGATGCTGTAAGTACAACAAATCCCATAATCGTGATTCACACTTCAGGTCATGCCAGCGTTATCAATACGGCTATGTTCAAGTTACTACAGATTCCTGAAGATGCTAAAGATCCGCAGGGAGGACATTATGGACGCGATCCGAAAACCCATCGTCTAAATGGGAAATTGGAAGAAAATGCCAGTTTCACGGCACTAATAAAGTTAACCTCACTTTTACCAAAACCGACTGAAACAGATGGTTTATCACAGTCCCTCAAAGATTTTTTAGCGGCGCAGGATGAATGGTTTAGTTATGGACAAACCACGATATGTGATGGCCGAACTATGGGTGTAGGACTTACCTTACTTCGAGAAGCAGCGGCCAAGAAGCTAATAAAGGCAGATATCGTTTATTTTCCTGATTTTGAAGCCAACAAAAAGGAGTGGGAATCATTTTTACCACATTACATGAAATATGAAAATAACCTCAAATTTGGAGGTTTCAAATTTTCGGATGACGGCTCTCCACAAGGTAAAACAGCTTGGTTGACACAACCATACTTAGTTCCTCCTGAAGGACAAAACAAAGATTATAAAGGCTTCCCAATTTTTACGGATGAAGTTCTTTATGAAGATTTAAAAACGATTTTCTCAAAAAACATCACCGCTCAGCTACATGTGAACGGAGATGCCGCTATTGATCAGGCACTGCGTGTAATAGGAAAATTAAAAGAAGAAGGTATTTATAAACCGGAAATCCGTGCCACACTCATTCATGTGCAAAATAGCAGACCTGACCATATTGCCAAAATTAAAGAAATAGGTGTCATACCTTCATACTTCTCTGGGCATGTTTATTTATGGGGTGATTGGCATTATAGCAGTGTCTTCGGGCCTGAAAGAGCTGCTTTTATAAGTCCTGCAAACGCTGCAAAAAATGCTGGTATCACATTTACCATACACCATGATGCTCCTGTAACGCCACCGGATCTGATAACAGGTGTATATTCTGCTGTCAATAGAATAACACGCTCGGGTATGGTCCTGGGTTCAGATCAACGTATTCCGGTTATCGATGCGCTAAAAGCGATCACCATCAATGCCGCTTATCAATACCAAGAAGAGGATATAAAGGGTTCATTAAAAGCAGGAAAACTTGCAGATCTTGTTATTTTAAATAAAGATCCTTTGACCATTGATCCGAAAGAATTACGCTCTGTTCAGGTCATAGAAACAATCAAGGAAGGTAAGACAGTATTTAAACGATAGCTACGCATATTAAGAAAACTTATACCAATGAAAAGAATAATCAATTTATTACTGTTGCTATTTGTGAGTACCAGTAGCTTTGCTCAAGGACATTACAATGGTTCATCCTTTAATCCAAATGATTATTTTGCCCCACATGCGGGCTTTATCATTCCGGTATGGTATGGCTATGCCAATATGAACTATTATAATAAGCAGGGGAATAAATCGGATCAGCTGATCAATCCGACACCTAATAATCCGACGACTCTTAATATCGAGCAAAATGTCAAGACTCATTCATTTATCTTAATGGCTATTTATGGCGGCAAAGGTAAAATCTTAAATGCAGACTGGGGAATGATGATCATTCCAACCCTTAATAGCCCCACGGCAAGTATTGCTTTAGATTATTATTCGCAACAGACAGGGGCTGGCCGTTATAACTTCACCAATAAAAGTCTCGGTTTTGGTGATATGTATATCCAGCCGATCTGGCTCTCATGGAAAGATGGAAAATTCAAATATGCGTTAAATTACGGCGTGTGGGCTCCCACCGGAAAATATGAACACAATAGTTTAGACAACGGCGGTCATGGTTACTGGTCTCACAATATTCGCGGGGCTTTACAATACAAACCGCAACCCAAAATCAATCTGAGTATTGCGCCAACATTCGAGATCAATCAATGGCAAAAAGATACTGACTTCAAAGAGGGAAGCCATCTTACTGTCGATCTCGGAGGTTCTTATCTGCTCAACAGCCGTGGCGATGAAGTTGGTGTATTCGGTCACTACACCAAACAGGTTTCCGATGATAAAGGAACTGAAGGTAGTTTCTTGTCAGATCAGACAGCAGGAGTTGGTGGCTTTGTTTCCTACTGGATTGTACCTAAAAAAATTGGAGCAATGGCACGTATAACCCAGAACTTTGCAACAGAAAGCCGATTCGGAGGTATGGCTGTACAGGCTGGTGTTAATATTTTAATACCTTCAAAAAGTGCATCTCACTAGATAATTTGAATCCGGATTGACTATATTATCGCTTTAAAGGATCTATTTGCAAAAAAGTGATTGAATAAAAGGTTGAACAGGTAATTTCTATCCCGTTCAACCTTTTTTATTAATATACTCTTGATCGTTAAAAAACGTTATCAATTTTATACCTTCTTATCATGTTACACAGGGAACAAAGAGACTGATCTATTAAAACCTAGACTGAGATTATATTTGGTTTTACACGTACATATAATGGACGGATTAGGGATCGGAGAATGTTGTAATTTATTGCGAATTAATAATAAAATAAACATTTTGACCAGTTCTTTGTTTTCTCTTAATAAACCATAAACCAACAAATTATGCCTGATTTCAACCTGAACCGTAGAAAATTTATTCAAGGTGCTACTGCTGTTTTAACTTTATCTGCTCTACAAGCAAAAGGGGTTTCTTCTTCAAGTACACTTAAAAATATGCGGGTCGGATTGATTGGAGCAGGTTGGTACGGGAAAAGCGATCTATTTAGACTCATGCAGGTACGCGATATTGATGTTGTAGCAGTCTGTGATGTGGACAGCAAACATCTGCAAGAAGCTGGAAAATTGATCAGTGAACGCCAAATATCCAGAAAAGTACCAAAACTTTACAATGATTACAAAGCAATGCTCGACGCACATAAACTGGATCTGGTACTCATCGGAACTCCCGATCATTGGCATGCGCAACAAGCAATCGACACCATACGTTCAGGGGCACATCTTTATCTCCAAAAACCCATTAGCATTGATGTTCTTGAAGGCGAAGCGATACTGAGCACAGCAAGAAAATACAATAAAAAAGTACAGGTAGGTACACAGAGAAGAAGTACAGCCCACCTTATAGATGCTAAAAACAGCATCATAGATCAAGGACTGCTTGGTAAAATATCACATGTCGAGATGTGCTGTTATTATCATATGCGTAAAAATGGTAATCCTGCAGTAGAACCTGTTCCTGACTTTCTGGATTATGAAATGTGGACAGGCCCCGCTCCATTGCGTCCTTATGATGGTTTACCACATGGTGGCTGGTGGCGCACTTTCATGGAGTATGGTAATGGTATTACCGGCGATATGGGTATGCATATGTTCGACACTGTTCGTTGGCTTTTAGGACTTAAATGGCCAGAAAAGATTACTTCAACAGGCGGGATATTTGTGCAAAAAGGCGGTAAATCCAATATTGCGGATACACAGACTGCCATATTTGAATATCCTGACTTAAATTGCGTTTGGCAGATGCGGTCCTGGGGAACTCCTGCAGATCCAGAATACCCTTGGGCATTTGTTATCTATGGAGAAAAAGGTACTTTAAAAGGCAGTGTCATGAAATATGAGTTTATTCCGGTTGGTAAAGGAGAGCGGATAGCGATGGATGTCGTTTATGAGAAAGAAAAATTTCCCGCAGATCTCAATGAACCCAGAATCGAACTGCACACCGCTCCTGCTACCCGCCAACATATGCTGAATCTTTTATCTGCGATTGAAAATGACCATCTCCCTATTGCTGATATTGAAGAAGGACATATCTCAACGGCAAGTTGTATTCTGGCCAATCTATCCATGTTATTGAACAGACCATTGGTCTACGACCCTATTAAAAAAATATGCATTGATGATCCTGAAGCAACCAAATTATTAAGAAGACCTTATCGGGCACCTTGGAAACATCCGTTTTTGGGATAATTTAATTAGTATAAAAATATTTAGGCTTTAATTTTCTAAGTTTAAGTTTTTCCTTTTTTTTCCTAATCACAAGAATTTTAAAAAATATAGCTAGCTTTGCGATTTCCATTTTTTTAAATATTTTTATGAAAAGAACATTACTAGCATTAGCGGCAACATTATATCTCGTTGCAGGCGCAAAAGCACAAACCTCTTATGGGCTAAAAGCCGGTCTTAATTTTGCAAAAGTTAAAACAACTGGAGGTAATACTTCATTTACAACTGATGCCGCAACCTCATTTTATGTAACGGGTTATGCTGATCTACCTTTTTCAAGTAACCTGAGTGTACAACCAGGAATCTCTCTACAAGGTAAAGGTGGCTCCATTTCGCAAGTATACATAGATGGAAAATCGAAAGATAATCTAATGTATATTGAAGTACCTGTAAATTTTGTCTATTCAATTCCTACAGGAAATACGGGTAATATATTTTTAGGTGTTGGTCCTTATGCGGGTTTGGGTATTCACGCAAAGACCACGCAAGGAAACTTCAGCGAATCAGGCAGTTTTAGCGATGCGGGCTTAAAAAGCTTTGCAGCGGGTCTCAACTTTTTAACAGGATTCAAATTCGCTAATGGATTCTTGATCAACGGTGGATATGATCTGGGATTGACTAATATCGTAAAAGATTTGCAAGGTGCTTCCGCTAAGAATCGTGTATTTTCTGTAGGGGTTGGTTTCCAATTCTAAAGATAATGAAGTAAAACATTCTTACGACACACAGAAGTAAAAGCCGTTCGCGATAACTTAGAGCGGCTTTTAAAATAAACTGAAATAGTTCCTGCCTATAGCAGTGATATGATTATATAACATCAAATCTTTCATTAAAAAAGAACAGCTAAAGGAATTACCTTTAGCTGTTCTTTAATGAAAGATTTGATATCTTCTCGTTAGATTAATCTGACCAAAAAGTATGATCTACTTACTACCTTTTGCTATATAAAGTAATTTGGGTGCATCTTTAATAAATACATCCAATACTCCGTCTGCTATTTTAACGGGCCCTTCAAAGCGAGTCGCACCTGGTGTTGATGGAATAACCGCCGCCTTTTTAGCGAGTTCTTCAGCTTTATCAAAATAACCGATACTATTACTTTTACCCATTTCTACCTCCTGCAAACCTAGGACAACAGATTCTAAAGCCTCTCCCCATATTGCCATCGCATCTAACCACGGTCCAGCTTCACGGACAAAACCTTTATCAATTGTTCCTGAACGAATAATATTTGGAGCATTTCTAAATTCTTGAGCATGATTTAGTAGACTTTTAATAGCCTGCGCACGGTCATCTTTATTACCATAAGAAAAAGCATCTCTAAACTTATCTAAAATTGATTTTAATGCAGGTGCTTGCACTTGCCAAGGGTGAGTCCCAAATGTTGGGGCTAAGTGCTGGGTATCGAAAAACAGCAATAGTGCCTGAGTGGTTTTTGGATTATTTCCAGCTAATTGACGTGCAGCAAATGTCCAAGTACGAGAAGCATCGTAATCTTGATCATTCCAGGCAAAAGCGGCGACTCCCGATATTGCCACTCTACTAGCAGCTTCCTGATTCATTGGATTTGACAAAATGCCGGCAAGCTGTTTTGATAACCCTGCTTCCCTTCTATCATATGGTGCTAAAAGAAGCCTTCCTTTAGATTCTGCATAGTCATTTACAGGATAATTATCCCAGAGCAATGTTGGTTTTCCAAACACCTTAGTAGCCGCTTTTGCATCATTTATTGAAATTGATGGCGGAACGACATCAGTTCCTGTCCATTGAACAACGATATCTTGATTTAAATTTTTACGTAATGCAGCTTTATACGGGGTTTCTTTAGCATCATAATACTCGGTGGGAACCATAATTAAATTTGGCGCCTCAGGATCTACTCCCTTGATATAGTCCTGCAATTTATTTAATAATGATGATTGTGCTACCGCAGCAGCTTCGGGGCCTGATTTCCCAAAAGTGATCGAGTCTTGATTACAGTTCCATTTTTGATACTCAATATCATCTAATGCCAAATAAAAACTACGCACACCCACGCTTCTTAACGCATTTACTTTGTCTTTTAATAGATCAAAATCTGTTTTACATGAAAAACAAATCGTTGGACCAGGCGATATTGCATAAACAAAGTTGATATGATTATCGGTTGCAATCTTTGCTATACGGCCAAGTTCTGATAATGTGTCTGCTGGATAAGGTTCTCTCCATCTATCTCTAGCGTAAGGATCATCTTTTGGCGTATATACGTAGGTATTGGCTTTAACAGAGGATAAAAATAATAAATGTTGCTCGCGCTCTAACATAGTCCAGGGTTTCCCGTAGAACCCTTCCACCGAACCGCGGATAGGCTGAGCTGGGTAATCTTGAATCAATAGTGATGGAAAGAAAGCGCTCGTGATTAACTGTGCGAAGCTTTGTGTGGCATGAAATAGACCATGCGCATCATGCCCCATTAGTGATATTAAAAAACCTTGATCTTTTTTTCCACTAGAAATTACATAACCTTCTTTATGAGAATCTAAAATTGCCTGGTTGTTGCTAAGAAGTGCTGTTCCGTCCCCATTTTTGCTCACCCCTAAAACCACTACTGTACCTCGAATTGACTTTGGAATCTTTTGGGTTGTATTCACATTCTTCACTCCTGCCTTGTTCAGCATCTTCACTACTGTGGTCTTAGTATACTCACTAACCTCTGGTAATGCAACTAAAGTAATGGTCTGTCCAAGAGGAAAGCTCTCGCCTTGAAGTTCCATAAACACAGGTGAGGGAAATATAGAGGGAAGGGTTGATACCGTAGCAGTTTCAAAATTCTTTTGCTGAGCATACCCAAATTTTAAACTTCCGCTTAAAATAACTGCCCCTAATAAACCATATATAATTTTTTTATTCATCATTAAATTAAGTTTAATTTCTATGCTAATTAATAGCATAAATTTCAAAAATAATATAATTCACCCATATAACTTCCATGTATGTGATTTATTACATAATCAAACTCCCCGTACGCGCATCTTAAATTTAAATTGATTAGTATGACAACGATGTGCCACATATATGACATCGCATAATGATATAAAGCTTACTTTCACACTGAAAATGAAAAATTACGCGATTATTGGTGGGATGGTTTTGATGATTCATCCGTCGCTTCTTTTATCGAAGTCATCAAGCTTACCGAGTCTAGACTGTATAATGATCCCTTGCTGTCACAAAAAATTGAAGATAGCCTCAGCGTATCTCAATTGAAAAATTACGCCGATGAGGTAAAGAAATTTGTTATCAGCATTGAAAAATTGAATTTATCATATTCTTATTTACCAGCTAAAGAAATAGATGGAATACCTATTCAATGGTTTAAAGCTTCTGAATATATATTAAAAATGCATGAGGGAATTTTAAATAAAAATACAGTAAAAGCCTTGGCTTCAGATGCATTTATTCAAAATATACTTGATAATAATAAGTAAAGATTAAATCATAAATCTTAGTATCATTTTGACCTCCTCCCAATAAACTGGAACAACCAAAAATAGAAAATTGATAAATAAAGCGAGGGATCAAGATTTATTTGATCGCTCGCTTTAGTACCCGCATACTTTAAAGCTTTTTAGAGTTTCAGTTTCAAAAATCCATAAGCTTAGTCACTGGTATATTAGATTTATATGCAGTTTTTTTTAAGATGGATATAACGTTCTCCCAATTTTAGGATAACGTCAGATATCGTGAATTTGTTTCAGCTCTCTCTATACTTTCCAATTGTGTAACATCTATTTCTTAAAGTTTCTGCGAAAATCATTAGACTAACCATTATCATCATAATTTTACGAAATTAAACTAGTGAGGCTATATTTGCTATTACCAATAAAAAAATAACCATAAAATACCGTTTGCACAATTTGTACAAACTAATATCTTTGGGAAGGTAAAGTTCTTTGAAAAAGGCGATTTGCAGCTGCTACAGAATCGGCAGACTGTGAAAAAATCATTAAGGCCAATAAGATTACGGTGCAAGGTTCTATGATGCTGAGATAGGAAGGTGGTGGATCCATTGGCGAAGGAATTTAAGAGTCATTCATTCTACAATTATGTGAGTAACAATCCGATCAGATTTATTGATCCAGACGGAAAGGGACCAATTGATCCACCAACTAAAAAACAGTAAAGAGGGGCTGCCGGCGTGATGCTAAGAGGGGTACTCGGACGATCAGTTGTTTCTACTATAGTAGGCGGGGCTCCTGGCACTAGGTGGTGCAATAGCCAGAGGAGGAACAGTAACCGTCATAGGTGCCCCTGTAGGTTGGGTTATTTGCGGAGCAGTTGTAGGGGGCGGACTACTTGTGGAAGGCTTAGTCACAGTTTATGAGAATTTCACAGAAAGCAAAGCCACAAAACCAAGTACTGTTGATATTGGCCAAGGAACCGCAGAAGAAAAGGTACCAAATCCTAATAGTGATAAAGGAAACCTGATCATTAAGAGAAAGTACAGCACTTAGCCTACAAAGACAAAAGTAAACACATTGACAAGCAGGGTATTACAGAAAATACAACAAAAGTATATAAGGCTGAGAGAAGACCTAAAAGCAAGAAATAAAAATGTAGAAATTGACTATAAACGTCTTGGAATAGGACATATAACGTTGGCGGCAAATGAATATAAAATTTTATTTTAATGACCATGAAATTCAAAAACTGATTGAATTTATTATTTCCATCAATGGTAAAATAATTCCTGATTTACTATTTAAAGATTCTAATTATCAAATCGTCGAAAAATATGAAGATTTTGATTCAATTTTAAAATATCAAACAATTCATTTTTTTCTAATTAGTGATTCATTTCAAATTGAGAGATTGCTAGTTACTGAAAATAGATATATAAAAGAAGGCAATAAATACGGTATTAATCAACGTAAAGGAGGACCTTATATAGATTTATTTTTTTATCGGGGATTTTCGGAAGATGCAACTGTTAAATATAAGTGTTCAGAAATAGATATATATAGTAAATTTATTCATGTAGATAGTTGTGAAGAATTTAAAGCTACAGAAGAATTGATCGTATACTATAAACTAATTGTTGATTATATCAGGAAGAGAAGTAAGAGAATAAAAATAGGTACAAAAAAACATTACATTGGTTTAGAACGCTTAAACGATAAAAATTGAAAACTTTAAACGCATAAAAAAAGCGACTCTTTTGAAGTCGCTTTTTTGTAGCCCGTAGGGGAATCGAACCCCTGTTTCTAGAATGAAAATCTAACGTCCTAACCCCTAGACGAACGGGCCTTTTTGTGTTTCGGTGTGCAAATATAGAAAGGTTATTGAATATTTCAAAATAAAAATGAAAAATTATTTATTTCTCTAAAAATTGTATCTTTAGATCACACAACAAACTAAACAACTTATAGATTCATGAGTTATCAACCGTATAAAAAGTCCATTTGGCTGTCTACTACAATGGCATTGTTGACAGCAAATCTCTTTGCCCAGTCTCCTGCAAACATTGAAAATAAGATTTCAGTACGCTGGGAAGTTCCAACAGGAATAAGTTTAAAGAAAAACCCGACGTCTAAATTAATCATTAAAAACACAGACAGTCAGCAAATTGCACTTAAAGATTGGTCACTATGGTTTAATTTCATCCGTGGAATAGATGCAAAATCTGTTGATTCCCGTTTTAAATTGTCACATCGTAATGGAGATTTATTCCAGATTGAATTTGCAAAAAACAATCTAACGCTACAGCCCAAAGATACCATTGAAATCAATTTTACAACACTCGGTGGCCTGATAAATTATACAGATGGACCAATCGGGCTTTACGTAAGCTATGATGGTAAAGATACTTATGCGGACATCAAAAACTATGAAGCACAGCGCAATACCTTTACGGCAGAACAGCGTAAAGCCTATTTAGAGCAGAAGTTTGCGAGCAATGAGCTTCTTTCTAAAGGTTCGCAGCAGGATATTCTTCCGCTACCGGCGCAAGCAAGCTTTGATAAAACAAAGTCATTTAAATTGACAAATACCGTTTCAATCAATAGCGATAATGATTTTAATAATGAAGCGGGTTTATTCATACAGTTCTTAAAAGAACAAACAGGAATACAGGCACAAAAAAGCACGAGTAAAGACGCACAAATCAAGATCGTTAAAACTGCAGGCTTTGAAGACGAGGCTTATGCATTGAATATTGATAGCAAAGGAATCGAAATTAAAGCAAGTACCGCAACGGGTGCATTCTACGGCTTACAGTCATTAAAATCTTTAATTCCTGCCGCAGCATGGAGCACGACGAATAAGTCATTGAATTTCCCATATGCTCAGGTAAAAGATCAGCCCCGTTTCCCGTATCGTGGTCTCATGCTGGATGTGGCACGTAATTTCCATAGCAAAGCTGAGGTACTTCGTATTTTGGATGCAATGGCGCAGTACAAACTGAATAAATTTCACTTCCACTTCATCGATGATGAGGGCTGGCGTTTAGAAATTCCAGGACTACCTGAATTGACTGAGGTCGGTAGTGTACGCTCTGCCAATTTTAAAGATGGAAAAGCCATACAACCGGCCTATGGATCTGGATCTGTAGCAAAAGAAAAACAATATCTAAGCACGCAGGACTACATCGAGATTTTACGTTATGCCGCGACAAGACATATTGATGTCATTCCAGAAATTGAAACTCCGGGACATGCACGTGCTGCTATAAAATCAATGGAAGCGCGTTACAATAAACTTAAAAAAGCAGGAGACCTTAAAGGTGCGGAAGAATATTTATTACATGATCCGGAAGACCTATCAGTATACAACTCTGCACAGAACTGGAACGACAACGTTTTAAATCCTGCCTTACCTTCTTCGTACCATTTCTTAAGTAAGGTAATCGATGAAGTGAAAAAAATGCATGAACAAGCCGGCGTACCTTTAAAGATCATCGATCTAGGCGGGGATGAAACGCCTGCTGGCGTCTGGGAAAAATCTCCAAAGATCGAAGCTTTCATGAAAGAAAATAACATCACATCCGTGCATGATGTGTGGCCATATTACATTAACCGTATTAATGAATTATGCCACTCTAAAGGTTTGATCATGTCAGGCTGGGAAGAAATGGGGATGAAAAATTTCGGAAAGGGAATGGATGTAAATCCAGCACTAGCAGACCATAACATCAACTTAAACGTCTGGAATAACCTGATCGGTGGTGGACAGGAAGATTTAGCGTACCGCCTAGCGAATGCAGGTTACAAAGTTGTCTTTACTTCTGCTTATAACAACTATCTGGATATGACCTGGGACCATAACTTTGCTGAGCCCGGACATAGCTGGGTGGGATTGGTTGATATTAACAAAACATACTCGTTTGCTCCGGAAAACTATTTTATTAACCTGTTCAAAGACAATTCAGGAAACGAGTTACCGAAAGATTTCGCAAAAAATAAGGTGCATTTAACGGAAAAAGGCAAAGCAAACTTCTTGGGTGTTAAAGCTGGACTTTGGTCTGAAAAAATAAATAACGATACGCGTCTTGAAGAAATGATTTTTCCACGCTTATTGGCAGTTGCAGATCGTGGATGGGCGCCGGAACAAAGCTGGGAAAATGGCGAAAATTTTGATCATCAGACTTACCAAAAAAGCTATGCTGGATTTATGCAGAAGTTAGGTAATGATGAATTGAAGAAATTAGATAAATTAAATAAAGGGTATCATTATCGTGTACCTGCTGTCGGAGTAAAATTGATCGATGGAAAGTTAACAGCCAACACCGACTACCCTGGTTTTAAAATTTACTACAGTGAAGATAACACGGAACCTACTTTAAAATCAAAAGAATATAAAGGAGCTATTCCTTTTAATAGCAAGTCGACCTACAAGTTTAGAGTAATCACTCCGATCGGAGACTTGGGGATTGTTTCGACATACTAAAATAGAACGTTCACAGAACAAAAGAAGAGGCTTAACGCATGATGTGTTAAGCCTCTTCTCTTGTTACAATAAGTTCAACTGTCTTATTTCTTATCAACAGAATACTTTCCCGGACCGATAAATAATAGACCAATAAAAACACAGCATAATTCAATGGCATGAGAGGCTCCTTTAATGCCATCTCCTTTTCCGAAATGAACAAGAGCCGCAACAATCATCGTGAACGCTAAAAAAAGTAAAGTAGGTCTAGTCCAAAGGCCGATCAATAAAAACAAACCTCCTACTCCTTCGGTAACGGCAGCCATAAATCCCCAAAAAATGGGTAAGAAATGAATGCCTAATACTCCCATAGAACCCCCAAGCTTAGTCCATGTCTCTACTCCGCCCATCATTTTTGGGAAACCATGCACAATCATCATCACGCCTAAACCAACACGCATGATCAATAAACCGAAATCTTTATATTTTCCTAAATTTTGAAATAGTGCCATAATATTTAATCGATATATGTTAATGAAACCTTATTTTTTGTGGTCTTTAATTTCACCTTCTTCCCAAAAATTAATGCATGATTATCATCAATATGGCCGGCAGGATAAGCGAATGCTACTGGAAAATCTGCATCCCTTACTTTGTCCATCACAATTTCAGAGACAGACTGTCCAAATGAAGGATCAGCATCTTTCATTCCGGAAAAACCGCCGACAATCAGGCCTTTCAATTTTTTAAATTTCCCGGCCCGCTTCAATGCCCATAACATACGGTCGACACTGTAGAAAGTCTCTCCGACATCTTCGATAAACAAGATTTTATCATCGTAATTGACATCTGACTCCGATGCCAGTACGGATAGTAGAATAGCTAAATTTCCTCCAACAAGTATTCCAGTTGCTTCTCCTACTCTATTTGGAAATTCTTTCTGCTCATAGCTGTAATCTACTGACTGCCCGAAGAGAGCGGCCTTCAATGTATCTAAAGATGCTTTGGTACCTGCTTCAAAAGATTTTGGCATTTGCCCATGTATGGTAGGAATGGCAAATTGCTGTTGAATATGACTATGTAAAACAGTAATATCACTAAACCCAACAAGCCATTTAGGCTGTTTTTGAAAAAGCGAAAAATCAAGTTGATCAATAATCCTCACGCAGCCGTATCCACCTCTTGCTGCAAAAACAGCTTTGATAGACTCATCGTCCAAAGCACATTGCAAATCGGCAGCTCTTTCATGATCATCGCCCGCAAATTGATGGTAAGCGGCTGTGACAGTCTTTCCCAAAAGGACCTCCAGGCCCCATGATTCCAGAATTTTAACGGCAGCATCTATATTTCCACGAATAAAACTTGCAGGACAGACAATTGCGACTTTATCGCCTGCTTTAAGAAATTCAGGTATTTTCGTCATAATCTTTATTTTAATACCGCAAATTGAATTATCTTTGTCAAAGAAACAAACATTTATAGTGTTTTTTTATTTCGCTAACTACTAATTTACTGTATAGCATTGAGTAATTTATCCAAAAAACGTTACACCATTACATCTGCATTGCCTTATGCTAATGGTCCTTTGCATATTGGTCACTTGGCCGGCGCATATATTCCTGGCGACATTTTCGTTCGCTATTTACGTCTCAACGATAAAGACGTTGTCTATGTCTGTGGTTCTGATGAACATGGAGCGGCGATTACCATCCGTGCAAAAAAAGAAGGTATCACACCACAGCAAATTATTGATAAGTACAATTCACAAATTAAAGAGAGCTTTGAAGAGTTCGGTATTGCATTTGACATCTATCACCGCACTTCCGAACCTATCCACCATGCGTTGTCTCAAGAATTCTTTACGAATTTGTACGATAAAGGTGAATTCGTTGAGAAATTCTCGGAACAATACTATGATGAAGATTTTCATCAATTCTTAGCTGATCGTTATATTGTTGGTACCTGCCCTAACTGTAAGTCGGAAGGTGCGTATGGTGACCAGTGTGAAAAATGTGGTACTTCGTTAAGTCCAACAGACTTAATCAATCCAATATCGACATTGAGCGGAAAAACACCGGTATTAAGAAAAACAAAACACTGGTACTTGCCACTAGATAAATACCAACCTTGGTTAGAGAAATGGTTGATCGAAGGTAAAAAAGACGTTTTGAAATCAAATGTTTTTGGTCAATGCCAATCTTGGTTAAAATCAGGTTTACAACCTCGTTCTATGACCCGCGATTTGGACTGGGGAGTAGATGTTCCACTTCAAGAGGCTGCTGGTAAAAAACTTTATGTTTGGTTAGATGCTCCGATAGGCTACATTTCTGCTACCAAGCAATGGGCTATTGATCATGGTAAAAACTGGGAAGATTATTGGAAAAAACAAGAAAATCCTGAAGATGACTCGTGCTTAATCCATTTCATCGGAAAAGATAATATCGTATTCCATTGTATCATCTTCCCCGCAATCTTACATGCACATGGTGAATATATTTTACCGGATAACGTACCAGCAAATGAATTCTTAAATCTTGAAGGCGACAAATTATCGACCTCTCGTAATCATGCTGTTTGGTTACATGAATATTTAGAAGAGTTTCCGGGTAGACAAGATGAATTACGTTATGTATTGACTTCTATTCTTCCTGAAACATCTGATAGTGAATTTACATGGAAGGATTTCCAAGCTAGAGTTAACAATGAACTGGTTGCTATCTTTGGTAACTTTGTCAACCGTGTCATGGTACTTTCTCACAAATATTTTGATGGCAAAGTAGTTAGTGGTTCTCCGTTAAATGAAGTTGATCAAAATGTTTTTGCTGAATTAGCAAAATTCCCTGATGCGATCACCGGATCTATACAGCAATATCGTTTCCGCGAGGCATTAGCACAGTTTATGAATGTTGCTCGTTTAGGAAATAAGTATTTAGCAGATGAAGAGCCTTGGAAAGTGATCAAAACGGATGAGGAACGTGTAAAAACGGTTCTGAATGTGGCCACACAAATAGTCGCAAACTTAGCGGTATTAGCACAGCCTTTCCTTCCGAAAACTGCTACAAAACTTTTCGAAATGCTTGATTTCCCAAGTACAAATTGGACAAATGCAGGTAAAGCGGATTTAATCGCTGATGGTCATCAATTGAGTGAAGTACAACTATTATTCGAAAAAATCACGGATGAGCAGGTTGAATTTCAATTGAACAAATTGGCTCAGGCAAAAATTGCAAATGCAGCGGCAAATGTAAAAACTGAACCGGCTAAAGCTAATATTGCTTTCGAAGATTTTACGAAACTTGATATTCGTGTGGGTACGATCTTAGAAGCAGAGAAAGTTGCTAAAACAAAGAAATTATTAAAAATCAAAATTGATACTGGTATTGACCAACGTACGGTTGTATCTGGAATTGCAGAATTCTTCACTCCTGAAGAAATCATCGGTAAGCAGGTATCTATTTTAGTGAATCTGGAGCCTCGCGATATCAAAGGAATCACCTCTCAAGGGATGATCTTAATGGCTGAGGATGCTGATGGCCGCTTGGATTTTGTGAATCCAACCTCGGCAATCAAACCGGGTAGTACCATTCGATAAAGAACTATATTTGAATAAGAAAGGGAACGATGAGTTCCCTTTCTTGTTTAAAATAATATCGCTTTCAGCTTTTTATTGAATTCCTTTTCGTCCATCCAATCATAAACTGATGATTTCAGTTTTGCGATAACTGCGGCCTTTGGCTCGGCCACCACTTTCTTTTTCTTTGTCAGCACATTGGAAACTGGCGTATTGGTTAATTCCACCTTTGTTGCAAATATATTAATATTCATACTCGGAATGGATACGCCCAAAATCATCCCTGGTAAACCATGAATAAGTTCTGGACCTGTTGGACTGGGAATCTGTCCTGCAAAAAATGCCACCACATAAATTGAATCTTGAATAATACCATTCGCCCTACGACAATCGTAGCCTGCGATATTTCGGTACTCATCCGTATACTTCCACTTCACATTAGGCAATGAATCTTTCATTAATAATTCTTCATCTCCAAAAGGAAGCAGTTTTAAGAAACTATTATTTTTAACATTGATATAGGTCTTGGAATCACTTATAAACGGACTGTACCAGGAGTAATTACGATAATTCGGCGGGTAATCCTCTTGAATAGTCTCAAAGACCGTTTCATCATCAAAAAATTTTAGACTATGATGCGTAATCATCTCAGCTGGACCAGATTTCATCGCCTGCTCAACACTGATTTTATCCCAACCATTAAGATCAGGTTTGTTTAAAAAATTACGTTTTAGAAAGTTATGTAAATGGAATTTACGTTCAAAAGTTACTGTGCCACTACTGGGAAAAAAGGCGTATTGAGCGGACACACTTGTTATAAATCCGATAATTAAAAACATTGATACAATATATTTTTTCATTTTATTTTCCTCCTTTCATGGTTGTAAAATTATAAATCACCTTCAACATGCCATAGCGGCGCAATACCTCATTACTGGACTGAATAAAAGAAGACCCACTCTGATACCGGTTAATACCACTATTCTTATTAAAGATATCATTTACAAAAAGTTGTGCTTCTAAAGATTTGTCCTTTAAGAATTTTTTCGAAATAAAACCATTCATGTTGACGATATTTATAGATTGTAATGTCTGGGTTGCACTTTGATAGTTTTGACGGCCTTCAATCGATATTTTAAACTCTTTTGGTAAATAATAAGTGGCTCTACCAAACGTATTCATTTTAAAAGATGTTCTGCTTAACTCAGGTTGTAAGGATGAACTTAAATTTTCAACGCCTGGACTAACTGATAAATAAAAATCTAACTTATTAGCCTTAGAACGATTAAATCCGATATTCGGAGCTAAGCTCCAACTTTCATTCTGATTTAAACTAGGCTCTCCCTTTCCAAGTGATAGATAACTATATTGACTATTGTACTGTACGTTCGCGCCAAGGTTTAAATTCAGTCCCCATTTTTTATGCACAACAAAACGATATCCAGATCCGCCATATATACTCCAGTTAGCCTTATCAATATTAACAGACTGAATATCCTGACGACCATCTTCATAATAAGTTACCTTAGTGGATATATTATTGATTCCTTGAGAACCATTCAAATAAACATAGATACTTTGATCCTTAAGTTGCTTATAAGAATTAAATTCTACAGAGTAATTATTACTAAAACCAGCCTTTAGATCGAAATTATCGAGGTATGTCACCAATTGTTGTGAGTTTTGCTTTAAAGGTTCTATTTGAGTCAGTGAGGGTTGAATAGTTCTTCCTGAATATCTTAAATAAACACTTTTACTTTTTGTAAGATTATAATTAGCCGATAAGGTCGGGCGTATAGAAGTTTGATTGCGCTGAAGCACAGTTGTTAAATTATTGTACTCACGCTTCACATCTTCAAAATCCAATTGGTTACTTAGATTGACCGTTAACTTACTGTCTTTATAATTGAGTGAAGTACTTAAACCATTTTTTGTACTTGTAAAATCAAAATCATTGAGTATCGCCAGATCGAGCACAGTATATTCACCTGTAATTGAATCCTTATCAAAAGATTGATTTAGAGTCTCCGATCGATTATTTAAAAAAGAATATCCAATAGATCCTGTCAATTTTTTAGATAAAGGCTCTGTAAAAGTCAATGATGCTCCTAAGTTGGTATTCTTATTTTTATTTCTTTTAAACTGGTCTATCGTATCTGTACGGTCATCTTTAAAAAGATATGCACTAGAAAAATAATTTGTATTGCTATTATTCTGATCGGTATTGGTATTGACCGCTAAAGTCAATGATCTTCTTACCTTCTTAAAACGGCGGGTTAGCAAAAGATTCAGATTTAATTGATCCTGCTCAGTTCTTGAATTATTCTTAGAATATGTTTCCGTAATTCCCTGCCCTTCCAAAGTTTTTTGATCCGCAAATGTTTCTGAAAAGTTATCTCTTTGCGATTTATTGAAACCCATTTTCACAGTCATATCGGTTAAGGAATCTAATTTATAATCATACCTTAGGTTTGCTCCATTTGTCTTGGTCTCATTGTCCGAACTCGTTACTGAATTATCAATACGTGCTTGTTCAGGAAGGTTATTTTGGGCAGAGTAAGTACTCGTATTGGTTACATTAAGCTGATTGCGTTTAAAATTGACATTGATTTTATGCTTATCATTTGCAGTTTTATCAGAGTAACTTGCTCCAAAATTTAATGCTTTGGGTACTCCGCCTCCATAAAATCTTCCATCAAATCCTCCCTCTGAACCATCTCCACCAGAAATCATAATACCGCCACCGTCCATCACTTCCACATTACTACTCCCTACACCATACTTCTGTCCATCTTCAAATCCAAGTCCCACCATACCATCATTGGCAGCAATACCATAAACAGCTATTTTCTGGCTCCCTTTAAATTTATTGACCATCACTTTGCCCCCATAGTAGTTATCGGTACCTCCACCAACGGTAGCTTGCCCAAACATTCCTTTCTTACTATCGGCCTTTAACTTGATATCAATAGTCTGTGTGCGTTCGCCGTCATCAACACCTGTGCGATCTGCCAGGTCTGATTTCTTTTCATACACCTGTACCTTACTGACCATATCCGACCGAATATTTTTGGTGATGAGCGTCGGATCATCACCAAAGAACTCTTCTCCGTCCAATAATACTTTCTTCACTTCTTTTCCATTAGCCGTAATCTTTCCGTTTGCATCCATGGTCATACCGGGCAACACTTTTAAAAGATCTTCCACTTTAGCATCTTTTTCGACTTTAAAGCTTCCTGCATCATATTCAATGGTATCCCCCTTAATGACAACAGGGATTCTACCTGTCACTTGTGCCTCTTCCAAAAGCAATGCTGCTTTTGATAGTTTAATAGTTCCAAAAGCAATGGGCTCTTGACCTACAGTGACATCCTTGACAACATCCACATATTGAGGAAAGGAGACAATGAACCGATAAGTTCCTGTATCAATTTTAGGAAAGGAAAAGGATCCATTTTCATTTGTTCTCACGAACTTGACAAGAACGGAATCTTTCGCATTTAATAATACAACAGCCGCTTTACCAAGTTTTCCCCCATCCTTCGAATCTACAATCTCTCCCGATACTTTTGTTTGTGCATGTGTTGCATTGGTCAGCATAAATGAGCATAGTAATAATATGCTCCAATAGAATTTGGCCATTAGGTTCGGTTTATAATGATATTAAAAACTAAAGATATAGTTTTAATACGATAAAGTCGTATGCTTTTTGTTAAATTTTCGTTAAAAATAAAAAAGGCCGAATTAATCAAATAATTCGGCCCTTTCAGTAAAAAGTTTAATTTATCTAGCTATCTTCTGTAGTGTCTAGGTTTAATTGTTTTTCCTTGTTTATTAGACTCGCAACACTCGTATCGTTTAGTATTTGTAACATTGCATTACGAACCTCAACAAAAGTGTCGCGTATACCACAGGCATGCTCAGTGGTACATTCATCACATGAACGATAGAAATTGAGACTGACACATGGCAATAAGGCAATAGGTCCGTCGATCAATCGCATCACCTGAGATAAATAAACATCTTCTGGTGCTTTATTTAGACTGTAACCCCCTCCTGCACCTTTCTTGCTATACAAAATCCCTGCATTACGCATTTCCAACAATATCTGTTCTAAAAATTTCTTCGGAATGTTTTCTTCCTCTGCAATTTTTACAATCTGCATGGGATCTTTACCGTAGTTCCTACCTAAAACCATTAAGGCTTTAATGGCATATTTTGTCTTTTTAGAAAGCATATTATTTATTCAATTTTATCTACAAACTTAGATAAAATTGTTTTATTTACAATCTTATTGCATTGCTTATAAAACAATTTTACCACCCTCTTCTCTTCAATCAGTAAATTTATATAGCAGAAATCTAACAAATTTTACCTGTAATATAGCATTTAAAAGCGATATTACTGTCCTAACACTTCTACTATAGGAGTACCGATACTGCCATTTGGCTCCATAACATGCAACAACGCGGCTAAAGTTGGAGCAATATCAGTAACGTTTACAGCTTTATTAGAAACGCCATGTTTGATACCCCATCCCATAAATACTAATGGTATATGTGAATCAAAGCTTGACCATGTACCGTGCGTTGTACCTGTAGAACGAGGAGATCCCTCATACCATTGTGGTTCAACAACAATCTGAATAACACCACTTCGCTTCATATGATATCCGTTAATTGCTTTTTCGCGGATCGCTAGAGGAGCTTGAAGAACATCACCTTTGGACATATCAAAAACAAATGCAACACCATCCTGTTTTTTCAAATACTTGATGATATCCGTTTTGATGGCTTCTTCATCTAGTTTTAAAGTTTCAATCTTCTCATTGTCTAAATGTACTTGATAGTTCATTAGACTCTTAACCAATTTTTCTTGACCAAACTTAGCTTTCAAATTATCATTCAATGCTGTTAAGATCTGTCTGCCTGGAAAATATCCCCCGTTCCCTTTCATGTCCATGAAATAACGTGAATTATAAGATGCGGCATGATCTGCTGTTAAAAAGAATGTGTAATTACCTTTACCAACTGATTTATCCAAATAGTTGAAGAGATCTGCAAGTTCATGATCCAGCTTTAAATAGATATCTTCAATTTCTACAGAAGAAAGGGAATAACGATGGCCCACATAGTCAGTAGCAGATAAGCTTACACAAAGAAAGTCGGTACTTTTCGTTGGGTTATTTCCAAGTTTTTCATTTTCTATAGCCGCTTTAGCTAAATCTAATGTCAAGGTGTTTCCCATAGGCGTCGTCTTGATCAACTCGTACCCTTCAGTAGCCATCAATTTGGAAGTTGCTCTTGGTAAAGTTGGACTCGCCTCTCCAGCAAATTTTCCTTCATAAATATTATCATCAGCAATACTTGAAGTATAGGTCGATAACGGATAAGATGGTTTCCAATCTTGTTTTAAATATTTTTCAGCAAGTTTTTTCTTATTAAAATCTGTTACCCAGTTTGGTAATTTATCCATGTAGAAATTGCTCGTAATCCAATTACCTGACTTAGATTCAAACCAGTAGGCTGCATCAGCAAAATGACCAGCAGGAAGAATCCCGCCACGATCTTTAATTGCAATACCGATAACCTTTGATTGAAAATTGGTCGCCAATTTCAATTGATCTGTAATCGTAGAAGCAAGTAAATTGCGTGGAGACTGCTTTCCTTCAGCCTCTGTTGTACCTACACCAACAACATTGTCATCCTGAGTACAATACATTGGTTTACCAGTTTGCTCCATAATCCAATCATTGCCTGAAATACCATGTATAGCTGGTACTGATCCTGTATAAACAGAGCTATGGCCGATAGCAGTATACGTTGGAATGTAATTGATCAGCGTATTTTCGCATGAAAATCCCTCATTCAACAATCTTTTGAAACCACCTTCGCCATAACGTTCAGCGAATCGGTACAGGTAATCCCAGCGCATCTGGTCAACCATAAGACCCACGACTAATTTCGGACGTTCTGGCGACTGTGCAAAGGTTGTCAAACTACTCAACCCTACGCACATCATTATTAACATTTTTTTAATCATGTCTTTTATTTTGTTTAGGCTATAAATGTAAAATTAATTCGTTAAATGAGTCTGTAAATATTGCCCTGTATAAGAATCTTTACATTTGACCAAATCTTCAGGAAGTCCTGCAAAAACTAATTTCCCTCCTTTATCTCCCCCTTCAGGACCGATATCTATCACCCAATCTGCCGATTTGATCATATCCATATTATGTTCGATAACCAAAATACTATTCCCTAAATTGATCAGTGCCTCAAACGATTTCAAGAGCTTCTTAATATCATGAAAATGGAGACCTGTTGTTGGTTCATCAAATATAAAAAGGGTTTTCTTACTATTATTTCCTTTAATTAAGAATGAAGCCAGTTTGATTCGCTGTGCTTCTCCACCAGATAGTGTACTTGATGATTGTCCCAATTTCACATAACCTAGTCCAACATCTTGCAAAGGTTGAAGTTTAGATAAGATTTTAGGTTGATCAGCAAAGAAAACAATAGCCTCATCAACACTCAATTCCAAAACATCTGAAACCGACTTACTTTTATACTGGACATCAAGTACATGCTGTTTAAAACGTTTGCCTTCACAAGCTTCACAAGGAAGCACAATATCGGCCATAAATTGCATCTCAATCTTGACCTCTCCCTCGCCTTGGCATACGTCACATCGACCACCCTCCACATTAAATGAAAAGGCGGCGGGTTTTAGTCCTGCAGCTTTAGCAGCCGGTAAATTTGAATATAAAGCTCTAACTTCATCCCAAGCTTTTACATAGGTAACCGGATTGGATCGTGAAGAACGACCGATCGGATTCTGATCAACCATTTCAATTTGTTCAACGCGATCAATATCTCCTTCAATTCCATCGTAAACTCCTGTCTGCTCACCGGAATAATTCCCGATCGCTTTTTGCAGAGCCGGATATAAAATCCGTTTTACAAGTGATGTTTTCCCAGAACCGGAAACACCCGTTACAACAGTAAAATTATTGAGTGGAAAAGTCACATCAATACCCTGCAGGTTATTTTCATGCGCTCCTTTAACGGTAATGGAATTGTTCCATGTACGACGTTGAGCCGGAATGACGATCTGATCTTGTCCGCTTAAATAACGTCCTGTTAAACTTTTTTTATCTTTAATGATATCATCGTAGTGACCAGCAAATACCAATTCACCTCCATTTATTCCTGCTTCCGGACCTATATCGATCAGATAATCGGCAGCCTCCATCATTTCCTGTTCATGCTCGACCACAATGACTGTATTACCAATATCCCTTAGCGATTTTAAAACACCTATAAGCCTTTGTGTATCGCGAGGGTGTAAACCAATACTCGGTTCGTCCAAGACATAAATTGACCCAACCAAAGAACTTCCTAACGAAGTCGCTAAATTAATACGTTGCGATTCACCTCCAGAAAGAGAGTTAGATAAGCGATTTAAAGTTAAATAGCTCAATCCTACATCACATAAAAACTGTAACCGGCTTTCAATTTCAGACAATAACCGCTTCGCAATTAAAAGATCATTCCCTTTTAGTTCTAATCCTTTGAAAAACTCCAATGCTTTATCCAAAGGCATCAGTACGATATCTGTAATGGATCTATCACCAACTTTTACGTAGGTTGCATCCTGACGAAGACGGGAACCGTGACATTCTGGACAATCTGTCTTACCACGATAGCGGGATAACATGACCCGATATTGGATTTTGTAGGTCTGTTCTTCAAGCTCTTGAAAAAATTGATTTAAACCTGAAAAATACTTATTACCCGTCCACAGCAATTTCTTTTGTGCCGCTGTTAGATCAGAATAGGAACGATGGATAGGAAAGTCAAACTTTAACGAAACTTTGATCAGTGCCTGTAACCATTCGCCCATTTTCTCGCCTCGCCAAGGTGCGATAGCACCATCATATACCGATCGGCTTTTATCAGGAATAACAAGATCTGGATCAATACCAATCACTTTCCCATATCCTTCACAACGGCGACATGCTCCATATGGATTATTAAAACTGAAGAAATTAGCTGTTGGTTCTTCAAACAAGATTCCATCAAGCTCAAAACGATCTGAGAAATGATGTAATTCGTCTCCTACGGCTATGGAGCAATTACCTTTTCCTTCAAATAAAGCTGTTTGAATAGAATCCGAAAGACGATTTAAGGTATCGTCATCCGAATCGATACGAAGACGGTCCGTAACGATTTCTATTTCACCTTCTTTAATTACTTTATTATCGATTTTCTTGTCATCGATGATCGTTTCTATTTTCTGTAGCTCACCTTTATACTTGATACGGACAAAACCTTTCTGTAATAAAAGTGAAAGTTCCTCTTTTAACTTACGGTCGTTCGTAGGAATTAGCGGAGCATAAATGGTAATAGATGTTCCCTCCTCTAAAGCCGTTGCAAAATCTACAATACTGGAGACCGTATCTTTTGTAACAAGTTGTCCAGATACGGGAGAATAGGTTTTGCCTATACGTGCATATAATAGTTTCAGATAATCATAAATCTCAGTCGATGTACCGACAGTAGAGCGTGGGTTGCTTGTAATAACGCGTTGTTCGATCGCTATCGCCGGTGCTATACCTTTAATATAATCAACTTCAGGTTTATTCATCCTTCCCATAAACTGACGGGCATAGGAAGAGAGACTTTCGACATAACGACGTTGCCCCTCGGCATAGAGTGTGTCAAATGCTAAGGAAGATTTGCCCGAGCCTGACATACCTGTAATAACAACCAGTTTGTTCTTAGGGATATCGACATCAATATTCTTTAAATTATTGACTCTTGCCCCTTTTATTTGAATATAATTTTTCGGACTATTATCCTGTGTCTTCGCCATTTATAAATTCCAATCTAATTTGTTTCAATCTGACATACAGATAAAAACAAAAATAAGGATTTAAAAATCCTTATTAATAACATGAACTAAGAAAAGCCCAATATTTTACAAATTCTTAATAAAGAATCTATTTCAAATGTTACCTAATATCCAACTCCTGTTCTCCTCGGCTGTCTAATAGGGGGCCAAACACCCGGTTTACCGTCAGTTCCCGCTGGGAGTACCCGTTGCTCCCGATTAACCAACTTAGCTTCCTCAGAGGCTTTATAAGCCATTACAGCAGTAAGAATTACATTATACTTGAGATCATCAAACACTAACTTATCATAAGTATCCAAATTGGTGTGCCATGTATTTGAAAAGTAACCCCAAGACAATGAACTTAACATAAAAGCAGGTACTCCAGCAGCAACGAAAGATGAGTGGTCTGATCCCCCGCCTCCTGGTGATCCCGGAAATTCTGTTTTGATATCTTTTGTAACATGGGCAGGCACAGCAGACATCCAGCGGGATATAAAGTCATAAGCATGTACAAAGCCTGAGCCATTAATTCGCTCGACACGGCCTGTACCATTATCTAAGTTGAAAACAGCTTGTGTATTTTCTATTATCTCTGGATTGTCCAAGACAAACGAACGCGAGCCGTTTAGCCCCTGTTCTTCACTTCCCCACAAACCGATTAGTATAGTTCGCTTAGGATTTGGCAATATCTTTTTCAAAATACGTGCGACTTCCATCATAGCGATAGTTCCGGTTCCATTGTCTGTTGCTCCCGAACCTCCCTCCCAGGAATCAAGGTGAGCTGAAAGAATAACGTATTCGTTCGGAAATTGACTTCCTTTAATTTCAGCAATAGTATTAAAGGAAGGTACGTTTCCTAGATCCTTTGAAGCAGTCTCGACACTGATCTTTGTACTGATTCCCTTTTCGGTTAAGCGGTATAACATACCATAATCTTCTAAGGAGATATCGAGCGATGGCGCCTTATATGACCGTGCTCCAAATATTTTATTCGCTCCAAATTCTTTTGACCAATTGCTGGTCAATATCCCTACGGCACCTGCATCTTCCAACATGGCTGGGATAGAATTTGCAGATACTCCAGAAGCTTTGATACGGTTGTTCCATAAAACTGCAAGAGAGTCCCGAGAAACTTTCATCCGTTCAATGGATTCCTTGGTCCCATACTCTTCCCAGTTATGATCCGGACGACCGGTTGGCTGTGGCATTGAAATCATCACAAATTTACCTTTAACAGATGGAAGCCATTTATGAAATGACAAGGAATCCTTTACATCTGGTAGGCTAATAACTTCCGCTTGTATACTTTTCCCTTTTGTACTCGGACTCCATGCAAGCTGTGTTCCGGCCAATGATTTGACACGGGGTGCAATCATATCGATATGTGAAATACCCCGTTCCCATCCTCGCCATTCACCAAATTTTTGATTTTGAGCTGTAAGGCCCCAACTTTCAAATTTAGCAACTGCCCATTCATTTGCACGGGTCATGCCGGGAGTTCCCACTAAGCGGGGACCAACTACATCTAACAGTTCAAACGCGAGTGATTCCAGCTGAGAGTTATGATTGGCTTCTGCTACAATTTTTTGCACAATAGGCTCTAATACCTGCGATCCCTGCTGTGATCGATTTTGTGCAAATCCATGATCTAGCGTAAAAAAGCTAAAAAACAAGGTATAACCTAAGAATCTTTTTGAGAAAATATACGTGAGATAAGTTCTTTTCATAAAATATAATATGTAAGGATTTTTAATATGGCTACTTAAAAATCGAAATTTATATTGACATTAACGACTTTGCATTGATTTTATTACAAAAAAGACAGATTACTACCGATCTACATAACCAGGAAAATCGAGAAATAATTCCCGAAAGAATTCTTCAAAACAGATAAAGGAGAATTTACAATCACTGTATGAAAAAGGGATATTATAAAAAAAGCCTCCGATAAATCGGAGGCTTTTTCAATTATTTTAAATCTAATGAGATCATTAAACTTTTTTGTTCACTTTACGTTCACCTTCTGTTAAGTAGATCTTACGTAAACGGATAGACTGAGGAGTAACCTCAATATATTCGTCACCTTGGATATACTCCATTGATTCTTCTAAAGAGAATTTGATCGCTGGTGCAATACGAGTATTATCATCAGTACCAGAAGCACGCATATTCGTTAATTGTTTCGCTTTAACGATATTGATTGTTAAATCGTTATCACGGATATGCTCTCCTAAAATTTGTCCTTCATAGATATCTACTCCTGGATCAACGAAGAATTTACCACGATCTTGTAATTTATCGATAGAATAAGCTGTTGTAGTACCTTTATCTAAAGAGATCAATACACCATGTTGACGTCCAGGGATTGTACCTTTCCAAGGCTCGTAACCTTTCAAACGGTGAGCCATAACAGCTTCACCAGCAGTAGCAGTCAATACGTTGTTACGTAAACCGATGATACCACGAGAAGGGATTTCGAATTCTAAGTGTTGCATTTCACCTTTAGTCTCCATAATCAATAACTCACCTTTACGTTGTGTTACCAATTCGATTACTTTACCAGAAACTTCAGCAGGAACATCTACGACCAATACTTCGACTGGCTCGCATTTCTTACCATCAATTTCTTTCAAGATAACTTGCGGCTGACCTACTTGCAATTCGTAACCTTCGCGACGCATTGTTTCGATCAATACAGATAAATGGAGAATACCACGACCATATACTAACCATGCATCAGGAGATTCAGTAGGAACTACACGTAATGCTAAGTTTTTCTCTAATTCTTTTTGTAAACGATCATGGATGTGACGAGAAGTAACTAATTTACCTTCTTTACCAAAGAAAGGAGAGTTATTAATCGTGAACAACATGTTCATTGTAGGCTCATCAATATGAATAACCTCTAATTGCTCTGGGTTTTCGAAATCAGCAATAGTATCACCGATATCAAAACCTTCGATACCAACTACAGCACAGATATCACCACAAGCAACTTCTGTAACACGACGACGACCTAAACCTTCAAACGTATGTAACTCTTTTACACGAGATTTAACGATTTTACCATCGCGTTTCATTAATGAAATAGGTTGGTTTTCTTTGATTGTTCCACGTGCAACACGACCAATAGCGATACGACCTACGAAAGTAGAGTAATCTAAAGATGTGATTTGCATTTGCAAAGTACCTTCATTAAAAGGAGATGGCGGGAAGTGAGAGATGATAGCATCTAACAATTCAGATACATCTTCTTTAGGCTCTTTCCAATCTGTTGACATCCAACCATTTTTAGAAGAACCGTATAATACTGGAAACGCCAATTGCTCTTCAGTAGCATCTAAGCTAAAGAATAAATCAAATACATTTTCATATACTTCTTCAGGACGACAGTTTTCTTTGTCTACTTTATTAACAACTACCAAAGGTTTCAAGCCTAAAGCTAAAGCTTTTTGTGTAACGAAACGAGTTTGAGGCATAGGACCTTCAAAAGCATCTACTAATAACACAACACCATCAGCCATCTTCAAGACACGCTCAACCTCACCTCCGAAATCGGCGTGACCAGGAGTGTCAATAACGTTGATTTTCACACCTTTGTATTGAACAGAAACGTTTTTAGCAACGATTGTAATACCGCGTTCACGCTCTAGATCGTTATTATCTAGAATTAAATCACCTGTACCATCATTATCTCTAAAAAGATTTGTGAAGTGTAAGATTTTGTCTACCAACGTAGTTTTACCGTGATCGACGTGAGCGATAATCGCTATATTTCTAATATTTTGCATCCAGCAAGTAAATTTGTTTTAAATTCAGGGTGCAAAGATAAGTATTTTGCATCATAAATTCATATAACTATGTGTATTTTATTTGATTACAGCTAAATCTTTTCCAACTTTTATGAATGCTGCTATTGCTTTATCCAAATGACTGATCTCATGACCTGCCGAAATCTGAACACGGATACGTGCTTTTCCTTGTGGAACAACAGGGTAATAGAAACCAATTACATAGATTCCTTCTGCCAACATTCTGGTTGCAAATTCTTGTGCTAATTTTGCATCATACAGCATAACAGGTACAATAGGGTGAAATCCCGGCTTAATATCAAAACCTGCCGCTGTCATTTTTTCGCGAAAATAAGCTGTATTTGCTTCTAATTTGTCACGTAAGTCTGTTGTCTCACTTAGCATGTCTAAAACCGCCACAGAAGCTCCTGCGATAGCTGGTGCTAAAGTATTGGAGAACAAGTATGGACGAGAACGCTGACGTAACATATCAATAATTTCTTTACGACCAGAAGTAAAACCGCCAGATGCACCACCCAATGCTTTACCTAATGTTCCAGTAATGATATCAACGCGATCAATTACATTATATAATTCATGTGTACCACGTCCAGTTTTACCAATAAAACCTGTACAGTGTGATTCATCGATCATCACTAATGCTTCATATTTATCTGCTAGATCACAGATCTGATCTAATGGGGCTACCGAACCGTCCATAGAGAATGCTCCGTCTGTAACGATAATACGGTGACGCGCGCCAGAAGCCGCTTGTAACTGAGCTTCTAAATCTGCCATATCCGCGTTTTTATAACGGAAACGTTGTGCTTTACACAAACGGACACCATCGATAATAGATGCATGATTTAATTCATCTGAAATGATCGCATCTTCTGCACCTAATAAAGGTTCGAATACTCCGCCATTGGCATCAAATGCCGCCGCATATAAAATAGTATCTTCTGTTCCTAAAAATTTAGAAATTTTTGCTTCCAACTCTTTGTGAATATCCTGTGTTCCACAAATAAAACGTACTGATGACATTCCATATCCATGTGAATCAATTGCTTTTTTTGCTGCTTCAGTTACTTTAGGATGTGATGATAATCCTAAATAGTTATTTGCACAAAAATTGATGACTTCTTCACCAGTGCTTACTTTAATATCAGCACCTTGAGGCGTAGTAATTACGCGTTCTTCTTTATACAAACCAGCTTCTTTGATAGCTGCTAATTCTTTCTGCAATGCAGGTTGAAGAGTTTTATACATAATAATTCAAAATTTTCTACAATAATAAGATTTTATAAGAGCATTTACTCCACTTATAAATGAAGTTTATGTTATTAATGCCTCAAAAGTATGTGAAACCGTTTGCACAATTTTACTATTCATAACGTAATGCTTCTACAGGATCTAATTTTGAAGCTTTTGATGCAGGGTAATAGCCTGAGAGCATACCCACCAGAACACATACAGTAAAACCTAATATGATCCAATTCCAAGGAACAATAAATGATGCACCCAATTGTAATGCTAGCAGGTTGCCGATAACGATACCCAATATAATTCCTGCTGCCCCACCAATTAAACAGATAACAACTGCTTCTATTAAGAACTGTTTACGTATCACCGAAGGGGTTGCTCCAATTGCCTTACGGATTCCAATCTCACGCGTCCGCTCTGTTACAGAAACCAGCATAATATTCATTAAACCGATGGAAGCTCCTATTAATGTTATTAATGCAATCACGATTGCTCCCATTGTAATGATAACCATATTTTGAAGTAAGATCTGTGCAACCGCATCAGATTTTGTGATTTCAAAATCCGATGTTTGTTTAGCTGTCAACCCTCGTATATTACGGAACACAATAGTAGCCTCTCCCACTCCCGCCTCTAAGCGAACCGGATCATTAACCGATATCGTAATGGTATAAGAAGGCTCAACACCCCCCATTACCGTTCTTGCTTTTACCAACGGTATCAAACAGGCTTTATCAGCACCCATACCAGCGCTTGATCCTTTATTTTTTAATACTCCGATTACTTGATAACGCACCCCACCGATTGTCATAAATTCACCTATGGGATTGATGGTGCCTTTAAATAATTTTTGATATATTTCATCACCGATAATGACGACAGGACTTCCTTTATAAACTTCCTGATTCGTAAAATTACGCCCAATAGACAAGTTATATCCGGATGTTTTTAAATAGGATTCATCAGATCCGATGACACCGATATTAGGATTTGTTTTTTCTGATTTATATTTTGCTGTTGCTGCCCATGAAACATTAACATTGATCGAGGTGACCGCGTCAAACTTATATTGTTCCTTAAAGCTGACCGCTTCTCGGTATGTAATGGAGGAATATACCTTTGACTGCTCACCGCTATTTCCAATACGGACATTCAGACCGCGATTCCGAATATTAAATGAATTGGACCCCATTGAAGAAAAGGAATCTGTTAAAGACGATTTAATCGCATCTATAGATGTTAAAACACCTATAAGTGCCGTAATGCCTATTGCGATAATCAGTGCTGTCAGAAATGTGCGCAACTTATTGCCTACAATGGATTGGAGAGCAAGTTTTATATTCTCTGAATAGGACATTTTAACAGCCATAGCAATTCTATCGTTAATATTTAGATTGCTGAAATTACTGCTATTAAATTAATTATACAATGTTTTTAATAATTAAAGACCCTAAAATAAAAAGCGCACTTAAAAATAAGTAGCGCTTTTTATTTTTAACCACAGCTTTAGTTCACCCTTTTCCATGATTCGGTACGTCCGAATAAACTGACGCCCACATAGCCCCTGATATCTAACTTATCTGTTCCCTGTAAGGTCATTTTACAGCTATAGGTTTTTCCTGTTTTTGGATCATATATTTTACCGTCTTGATAGACATTACCATCTTTTGAAAAGTTGGTCAAAATCTCTAAGCCCTGAACCTGTCTGCTTTGCAAACTTTTATCAGGATTTTTAATGTCCTTTTTAATATTTCCCTGTGCATCATTTGGCTCTTTCAACCAATATAGTTTACCAAAATACTTTTCACCCTTTTTGTAGATTTCTATTCTACCCTCTCCACTGGGATTCTGCCATTTTCCAATAATAGGGTCAGATTGTGCAAAAATTAATACTGACGTAAATACCAGCATCAGTGTCATGATCATCTTTTTCATATTGTCTCTGTTATAATTGTTTATGTGAATTTACAAAATTTATATTATGCAAGCATAACATATATGTAATTAATTATATTAAACACATTAAAGTACCAAAAGTTTAATTTGGGAGATACGAATAGCAAACGATTGTTTGGGAGTACAATTTGGCACCGCATTTGATGATAATTTTGTAAGATTAACTTAAAATTATAAATATCATGAAATTCATTATTAGCCTACTTATTACAGGTGTAGTGATTGCGTTAGCAGCCTACATATCTCCAGGAGTACATGTTGCCAGCTTTCTTTGGGCTATCATAACAGGTCTTGTTATTGGATTTGTTAATGCCACTGTTGGTTCAATTTTAAGGTTGTTCACTTTTCCATTAAATTGGTTAACACTGGGACTAGTTTCTTTTATCATTACCGTACTTATGATATTATTAACTGATTCATTACTCGGATCTAAATTTGATGTTTCCGGTTTCTGGACAGCGGCGCTCTTTGCAATTGTAGTAGCGGTGCTAGAAATGATCATTGGAAAAATGTTTCCTAGTAAAGATTAAAAAAATATAGGATCATGTGCCACTATTGAAAATTCTACATTTAGAAGTAAGAAAGTTACAATAGTCACAAATACGATATGTATCTAAAAACCGAATAGAGGCCAATCGATATCGATTGGCCTTTACTATGAATACGTAAATAATAACTATAATAGCTATTTGCGTTTAGGTTTTTTCTTCATCTTATTAATCCAGATAAATACACCTGTTACTGGTAATGAGGTGGCGATTAAGCAGGAAATAAAATAAAGTATTTTGGTAAAAGGTCCGTATATATCGCCGATATGCAATGCTTTTACAGATGCCGAAGCCCTTTGTGAAAAAGTTTTTTCAACGAAAATTTCTTTTTCCAAAATTTCACCCGTATACTGATCCAAAGTAAGTTTATCACCTGCTGATGGTGCAAAAAATCCCACTTTATTCTTCATTACACTAATTGTTCCTGTGCTATCTTTAGGAAAGTTAATCGTAATATCACCATCGTACGGAAGAACTTTATTGATAGCAATCAAAGTTTCATCAATCGTTATTATTCTTTTCCCCGTTATTGGATAGATAGAGACAAGCTTAGTCTTTTCCTCCTTCTTTTCGGAAGGCGCTTCATAGGTCCCCCAAGTTTTTTGCCAGCCTGTGCGGTACCAATCAAATGACCAAAATGGTCCGGTGACACTCATCAAAAACAAAATGATACAGCTATAAAAACCTAGTGTATTGTGAATATCATGGTTGATTCGCTTCCAGTTTCCTGACCATTTTATCGATAAACCATTTTTCCATCCTCTTAACTTATTTGGAAACCAGATGATCATTCCACTGATGACGCCCAATAGAAATAATAAAGTAGCAGTTCCTGTGATCCAGCTACCTAGTTTTCTATTCTCAATCCCATCAAAAATTGGTTCTTTGATCTCATTTAAGAGCAACCAGCGGTGTAATCCGAACATAACCTGCATCATGTCATTGGTGCCATTTTTAATCTCTCCGACATCACCAATTAATTCACCTGTATAAGGATTAACCATCATTTGATTTGCTCTTGGTTTACGTCCAGCCTCTTTCTTCGGTTCTTCCTTTTTGGAGTCCGCCAACTTATCATTAGCTTTTTCAACCCTAGCTTTTCCTTCTCCTTCTCCTGCTTTCTTATCTACAGAAATAGACGGTCCATTGTCCTTTGCAGAAGACTCTTTACCTTCAATATCTTTTTTTGGTTTATTATATAAAATTGCTACAGTCCGCTCCTGATCAAATGGTATTTTAATACCAACAACTTTACCCTTGATATTATCTTTAGAAATACGCAATAATGAATCAGTGTTTATCTTTTGCTTTCCAGCTGAAGCAACCTGATAATACTGTGGTGCTGCTGCCTCTCGAATCTCCGTATTGTAGACATATACAGTTCCTGTTAAACACACGACAAAAACGACGATACCGCTAATAAGCCCAAACCAAAGATGTAGATCGTTAAATAGTTTTCTGATTTTCTGCCAATTAGATTTTTTCGCTTTTGTTGCTTTCATATTTTACTGTTTAGGGTATGGTTTTAAAATAAAAAATTAGGAAAGGTAATCATACCTTTCCTAATTCATAACTAAAATACAGTTTATCCTAGTAAGCTCCTAAGTAGAAACTACCTGATTGATTCTTTAATTTAGCTCCTTTTGTGATCTGTTTTGTTTTTGTATCAATGATATAAATATGACCATCGACACCATTTGGAGTCATCGGAACATATGCCAGATCCCCGATCACACCAATATTCTGGAATTGACCAAAAGTTCCTGTTATAGCTGTTACACCAGTTACTTTATCAGCCGATCTACCAGAGAATCCGATATTAGTTTGGTTTTCAGTAGCCAATTTCACTGCTGTATTAACCGTTAAATCAATTAAAGCCAAGTAACCACCATCAACACCTGTTTCTGTATACAAAACCAGACCGATATTATTTTTCACATGTCTCCATGCACGGATAGCAACATTATTACTTGTTCCTAAAGCTGTTTTTAAATCAAAATTATAAGCATTATCATAAGTTCCTGTAGAGCCGTTTATTCTTAAAATTTGTGATCCGGAAGTAGCCGTTGCTTGGTAAATATTTCCATCAGTACCCAAGTATTGCGTCATAGTACGGTATGAGTGATTGTTCGCTTTACCATTAGCAGCATAAATCAATTTCGGATTGTTTAAAGAAGGATAATCCACAACTAAAGTTGCAGTACCCAATTCATTTTTTCCTGACGTCCATACCTGATTTCCGTCGCCATTAACCGTAGATTGTTTAGTTACATCTGTTCTTGTTAAATTACAGCCGATAAAGATTTTTGTTTTTGAGGCATTCAAAATTGGCACATCGATACGACCGATCTGATAACCTGCTTTTGTTTGCTCTGCAGTAAACGGAATTGTAAATTCTGTCTGACGGGTAATCTGAGGATCATTCAAATTCAACACAGCAATTTTTGCAGTACTTGCAACATTAACAAAATCTGCACCTGCGCCCTCTTTCGAACCTGTAACTTTAGAAGATGCATATACACCAACGCCAATACCTTCTGCTGCAACTACCCAACGAGGTGCTGTACCCAAAATAGGTTCAGTATTCACTTCTTCACGTGTATCAACAAAGCTCTTACCTCCTTCAACTTTGTATTTATTAAAAATTCCTCCGTCATTACCTGTGTATTGAATATTGTATAAGAAATTTCCATTGACAGAGCCCTGCACCCGCGCCGTACGCTGCGATCTTAAGCCATATCCATTGGCAAAGACATTCACTTCAAAATTTGCATCTTTTGCTTGTTCCGGCGTGATCGCAAATGCCATCGTACCACCATTTCCTGCTGTTCCTTCAGCATCTGGAAATGCACCTGTTAATGTAATATATTTACGGTCTGCCACATCTGGTCCTGAAGCCTGTTGACCAGCATCAACACCGTCACTTTTTTTACAAGAGGTTAAAGCACCGATTGCGATTGCAGTACCAAGTACCGCTGTCTTAAAAAATTTCGTTTTCATGTGAATTTTTGTATTTAAAATTTATTGATCGTATAATTTAATTTAATATAAAAAGCTCTTCCAGGTTTTTGAACACCAAAGTTGTCATACAGTTCAGCATTCAATACATTTTTACAGTCCAAACTCGCAACCAGCTTACCGCTAGGAAAACGGTAACTTGCTCCTAAATCATGCGCGAGTTGAGTTGGTGTTGTAAACCACTCCGATTCAATCCAAATGGTACTAAACGGAGCCACATAGCCCACATTGTAATATAAATTAACCACTGATTTCTTTTGAAGGATATTGTTCATGCGATACTGCACATTACCATTTACAGTGAAAAATGGTTCATTAGGAATTTGTTTGTCATACAAACTATGTGGATTGCCCATTTCATCCAACTTCACTTTAAACAATGAATTGAATTTGGAGAAATTTACCATAGCATTTAACCGATTATCGAAAACATAGTTAACCTCTGCCTCATATCCAATTGACTGCGTTTTAGAAAGATTAACAAATTGCGTTACCTGAATATCCTCGACCTGCCCTTCTCTTCCTTCTACGACTTCCTCTGTTCTAGTCTGCTGAATAATTTTATCATAACCGTTGCGCCAGAACATATTTCCATATAATGACAACTTATGTTTACCTACTTCTAGTGCTCCATATCGAGCGCCCAGATTATAATTAATGGCACGTTCAGGCAAAATATCCGGATTAGCCAAAACGTTGCTCTCAGGTTCTCCATAAACATGACGGTCTGTAGGCATAATGAAAGATTTTTCGGCCGAGACAATAATAAAACCTCTTTTTACAGCCTCATATGATAGGGTCCCGCCAAAACCTTTATTGTTTCTCTTTATTTTGTTATGTTCATAGACCATTGTTCCATCCTTTTCACCAGTTGGTGTACGCTGATCGGTGTGATATAAGGCATATTTACCAAATATATTGGTTCTTAATTTACCATCTAAGAGCTCAGATTCGTAATTCAGGCCCCAGATATTAGTTGTTGTATTATTATTAGTGATCCAGCGGCTACGTGCTGGATTTAACAAATCCTTATCTTCTCTATTCGTTTTTTCAAATTTATGGTTCAATGAGATCCGTTGCCCTGAAAAGATGGTATAGGCTAAATTTGAACGAACATTAGAAATAGTCCGATCGATATCAGAAATAACAGCGTCGCCCTGTTGTCCCTTGCCGGGTTCATATCCATAAGTTTCCGGTGGACCTTCCGAATTCTTCACCAATAAAGTTCCGTCCCAGTTATATCTCAAACTCACCGTATCCTGCAAATATGTATTTCGTTTACTATGAACAGCATTCACATTAAGAGATAGTCCATCAATAAATAGATTTTTCTTATTATAGTTTAAACTAAATACATGAGCTTGATAGTCATTAAAACGACCAAAGTAGGGTTTGGTCATCGTAATACCATGTGGAACCTCCTTATGGGAATCGGAAATATTATACCCTAAGAAAAATTGATCTGCCCACTTGACATTTGTAAAACCGAATTCAAAACGTCCGCCTACAGTTTTAAATTCATCATTTGCACGTTTAACTCGATAATAACGGTCTACTCTTCCACCGGGTCTGGTATATTTCGAAAATTTGCCCCACATTTCGTAGTTATTATCTGAATGACTGTAAAAACCCGATACTCTAGCTGTAAATCCATTTTTCTGATTTCTATATAATCCACCAATATCTGCTCTGTAGGTATTAAATGAACCATAAGAAACTGCGGCTGTAATATTATTTGAAGAGGCATCTTTTTTCATGATAACATTGATGGCACCTCCGATATAGTTCCCTGTTAAATGTGAAGGTAAAACGCCTTTATATACCTCAATACGCTCAATCATGGAAGGTGGGATATTATTCAAATTGAATGAGGATCCGTAAGTGGAGATCTCTATACCATCTAGGAATAGTCCAATAGTACTTCCCGACATGCCATTGAGGTTATATTCGATTGGCGAACCTTCTCCTCCATTCTGGCGAACACGCACTCCCACTGCTCTATCCAGTAATTCATTGGTTGTTAGATTTCGTAAAGAAGCTTCCTTAGTTTCAATCACCGCAACGGCAAAACCACTTGTCTCAATCTCTTTTTTTACTGACTTTTTTTCTATTCGGACTTCATCTAAAGAACGATCACCTTTAGGGTCCACATAGATATGAAGATTCTGTAGTTTTTTATGAACATTGATCTTAACTCTCTTCGAGTGGAATTCAACAGAACTTACAGATATTGTTTGCTCACCATAAGGAACATTTTTAAATTCATAATCTCCCTTAACGGAAGATACTGCCACAATGTTGCTGTTTTCTATACGAATAGTAGCATGTGAAACGACGGTGCTATCGGCTAGATAAATAATTCCTTTAATTGTACCTGTTTGTGCTGAGGCAGATAATGCTAGGATAAAAAGCACAAAGGTTGTGTAAAAAATTTTCATTAATTGAGATTAATTCTTAACTTCGAATATTCGCTTAGAACGAGTCTAAATAAATACAGCGTCGCAAATATAAAGCTCTTCTAAATACAGAAAAGACGTTATTGGAAATAACGATGACGTATTCCGAAAAATCATAGCACTATTGAATTAAAATGATTAGTACTGTACTAGATAATAATTACAATCTTCAAAAAATATCAGAACATATCCATTTTGACGAGTTAAGTCCCTACAAAGGCTGTAAATTCAAGATTCATGAGGATGTATATGTAAGTATAATTGCAACAAAAGAAACGAGCTTTTATACCACGTCAGCTACTGAATCATTTAAGCTACAGGAAGGATACAGCTTTTTGAAATACTTGTCCAAGGATACCTTAATCGAAATCAAATCATTAGCAATAAATAGTAAGTGCCTATTTATTATCTACAGTAAAGACTTTATTGATCGTTTAGGGACTGAAGAGCACAGGTTTTTCCAGTTAATTCAAATCTACACGCCACATACAATACAAGATGTGGCGATCCATTCTTCCGTTGTTGAACTGTTGCAAGTCAATGGCCCTGCTTACTTAAGGAATATTCAACAGAAATCGAAAGTACTTGAAATATTTTTCAAACAGCTTACTTTCATTTCCAATCTCCAAGAAAAAGATACCGTTAATCTTCGATTAGAAGAGATAAAGAAGGTTGAAAAAGCAAAAAAGCTGATTGACGAAAACATATCCAATACGTATACCATTCCAGAATTATCAAGAATCATTGGCACCAATGAACAATATCTTAAACAGCATTTCAAACAACAGTATGGAATGACGATTCGAAGCTACATCTTGAAAAATAAGATGAACCACGCGAAAGAACTATTGCTGAAAGGAGATTATAAAGTGGCTGTCATTGCAAATAAAATCGGCTACAAACACGCCACTCATTTTACAACTGCTTTTAAAAGATATTTTGGCTTTTTACCAAATTCAATCAGATTCAATTGGATAGCCTACTTATCACCTTACTATCTAGATTTAGAATTAGAATTGCTCTGTATTCTTTAAGCAATCTCAATTAGATGCACTAAAAATTTTCAATGATCATGGCCTTTTTCCTGTGCAGGATAACCATAGGATCCCGATTTGTATCTTGACTACTATAATCCACTATAAGTCCAGCATAATAGTATCTATACCTACCTAAGCCCCATCTGGAAACTAGCAAATTATAAGCTCAGTACAACTAAAGCTATATCATCAATACAATTTGCAAATACGAATGAAGAGCCCGAATCAGCTTTGATGAAAAAGTGCTTACATATAAAACAAAAAAGGCTCTCCTAAAACGGAGAGCCTTTTATTAGTTATTTAATATAATTAGAATTCCCATCTTACGAAAGCTTCGATTGCCTCGTAATTAGCTAATCCCAATTGATCATATAATTCTGCAGTTTCGCTGGTACGATCTTCTGCACGTACCCAGAATTCACGAGGATCATCTCCAGGGAAAACTGGAAGATCTTTCTGTGATTGGTGCTTAAAGATAGCCAAACGTTTGCGGTATACCTCTTGTGGCGATAATGGAACAGCCATTTCAATTTCATGAATTGGGTATTCATGCCACGCTCCACGATACAACCATAACCAACAATCTTTAGTCCACTCATCAGTCGCTTTTAAACGTCTTAATGCTTCAAACAAAATATTAAAACATACTTTGTGTGTTCCATGTGGATCCGCAAAATCACCAGCGGCAAATACCTGATGTGGCTTTACCTGACGTAATAATTCCATTGTTTGCTGGATATCATCTTCGAAAGAAACATCTTTTGAGAATTTCTGTCTATCGTAAAAAGGTAAGTCTTGGAAATGGATATTTGTATCTGGTAAACCTACAAAACGAGCGCCAGCAATAGCCTCTCCTTTACGGATTAATGCTTTGATCTTACGAACAATCTCTGTATCGATCTGGTTTGGTTTTTTAGTTTCAAAAATCTCACGGCTTTCTTTATACAACGTTGAAATTTTTGATGCATCAATTCCCATCTCTTTTGCAAAATCTTCTGCAAATTCTAAATAGCGGATAACATCATCATCCCAAACAGCTGTATTACCACACGTTTGATAAGCAACATGTACATCATGTCCTTGATCTGCTAAACGAATAAATGTACCACCCATAGAGATTACATCATCATCAGGGTGCGGAGAGAATACAATTGAAGTTTTCTTAGCCGGATTAGCACGCTCAGGTCTTTGTGAATCATCAACATTTGGTTTACCACCTGGCCAGCCAGTAATGGTATGTTGCAATTCATTAAAAATACGGATATTGATATTGTAAGCAGGACCTGATTGGGTTACCAACTTAGCCATACCATGATTATTATAATCTTCTTCTGTCAGTTTCAGAATAGGCTTCTTAATTTCCAAAGACAACCAAACAACTGCTTTTTTAATTAAAACAGGTGTCCATTCAATATCTTCAGCCAACCAAGGCAAATCGAATCTAGTTAATAACGAAGCTGATTCTGTGTCTAAAATGAATTCTACATTATCAGACAGTTGCAAATAAGTTGCTGGAATCTCTGATGAGATTTCACCTTCTACAGCTTTCTTAATGATTTCAGCTTTATTACCACTCCAGGCCATCAAAATGATCTCTCGAGCTTTAAAAATAGTACCGACACCCATCGTAATTGCTTTACGAGGTACATTTTCTTTACCACCAAAATCACGAGAAGCATCACGACGTGTCAAATCATCTAATGTGACAACACGTGTACCCGAATTAGGAGCAGATCCCGGCTCATTGAAACCGATATGACCTGTACGACCAATTCCTAAAATTTGAATATCTAAACCACCTAAGTCAGTAATTTTTTGCTCATAAGCTTCACAAGCGGCATTGATCGCGTCTACTGCTAATGTTCCATCAGGAATATTAACGTTTGCTCTTTCAATATCAACATGATCAAATAGATTCTTATTCATGAATGTCACATAACTCTGTGCGGCATCTGGCTGCATCGGATAATATTCATCCAAGTTAAACGTGATGACATTTTTGAAACTTAAACCTTCTTCTTTATGTAAACGGATTAATTCAGCGTAAACTTTAACGGGTGTTGCACCAGTAGCAAGACCTAAAATTGCATTTTCGCCATTCTCTTGCTTTTTGCGAATGATGTCCGCAATACGCTTTGCAACAACTTTGGAAGCTGTGCTTGGATCAGGATACACACTTACAGGAACTTTTTCAAAGCGTGTTTCTTCCAATAAATTTAATCTAGCCATTATTAGAATTAGTATTGATAGGGTGAATTACAAATTTATAAAATATTGTAGCTTATTCACCATATTTTATAAGATTTTAAATCGTTTATAGCAAAAATGCAAATGCACACGATTGCTAAAACGTTTATTTGAAGTATTATCTAATATTATTAAGTAAATCAATGGCTTGAATGAGCGTTTCAGATCTTTTAGCAAAACAAATCCGCAAAATATACTGATTTGGATCTGCCGTATAAAACGCTGAAATCGGAATTAATCCGATCTTATTTTCGACGATCATACGTTCTGCAAATAAGAGGTCCTGTTCCTCCGAAATTGAACTGTAATCAACATTCAAAAAATAAGTACCGTTGCTCGGTAATACGGTAAATTTGGAAGATGATAATCCAGCAATCAGGAAGTTTCTCTTCTGTTCAAAGAAATCTCCTAAACCTAAATAACTTTGTGAATCTTCCAGATACTTGGCAATAGCCATTTGAACTGCACCATTGACACTAAAGACATTGTATTGATGGATCTTTCGAAATTCTCTCGTTAATTCAAGGGGTGCTATACAGTATCCCACCTTCCAGCCAGTTACATGCAGTAGTTTTCCAAAAGATGCAATGACAAAGCTTCTTTGCCTTAGCAAGGGATGCGCTAATAAAGAATAGGGCTTTCTGCCATCATATACGAGGTGTTCATACACTTCGTCGCTCAATACAAATACTTGTGACGACGCTACGATCTGAGCTAATGCTTCGATATCATCCAGTTCCAGTTGTCGACCAGTTGGATTATTAGGGTTGTTAATAATAATCAGTTTCGTTCTGGCATTCACTAGACTTTTGACATAATCCCAGTCAATAGTAAAATCAGGTGCTAAAAGAACAACAGGTATAACCTTTCCTCCAAATAATTCAACAGTTGGGGCATAACAGTCATATGCTGGTTCAAATATAATGACCTCATCATCTTTATGAACAACTGTAGCTATAGCAGTGAAAATAGCTTGAGTCCCTCCCGCTGTTACAGTAATTTCATCCTGAACGTCGACCTCTATCTGATGGGTATTCATAACTTTCAAGGCTATTTTTTCACGTAAGGGCAAGGCTCCCGGCATTAATGCGTATTGATTAAACCCATCGTTCATATAATCCTTTACAAGAGTGATTAAATGTGGATCAGTATCATAATCAGGAAAACCCTGTGCCAGGTTTAGTGCACCATACTGTTGCGCGAGCGCAGACATTTTACTGAAAATTGTTGTTCCCACACGTGGAAGCTTAGATTGAAAGGTTGAATTCATTATAGTCAGAATAAACAAATGCTAAGATAATATTTTGGAATAGTTCACAATCAATTGCACAAATTAATGTACAACAAATATAATCTACAAAAGCAATAGATTATATTTTTTTATAATCTAAATGTTCAAAATAATCCTAAGAAAATTTTGAGACACGAACCTATCCGACTGATAGGAAGAACAGATCATCGTCAGATAAGATTTTAAAGTTTGCGAAAGCTATTCCAATGGATAATTCCGTTATGTCATTCAAATGGGTACATCGTATGTCATACCAAACATAATACTATCTGAGCAATGTATTCTTTAGGTTTTTAAGCCAGTTGTAGCAACTAAAGTTTACCTGTACAGTGTGGTAGGAAAGCTGATGATTCTTATTGGGATAGTAATCATTAGAATAATCCATTTCAACTAAAAAATCATTCGTAAAGGCATATCCACACCCAATTGTTAACCTATTGCTTCCAAACCTTGGATACTCAAAAACGTCCGCGGACGTCTGGGTAAAAACTTCTTCTGAGGCCACGAGATAAACTGATCCTTTTGCAATCTCCGTTGCATTTAGTGTTTTTGTCAATTTCACCTGACTTCTTACCCGGAAACTTTCGTCAAATCCCTGTTCAATCCTTCTATCAAGATGATCTTCTATCCTAAGCCGCCCTGATAATGTAAATGGCGTCTTTTTAAAATAATAAATCCCTTGCACTGCAGACCTGATTTCCGGAAGTCCATCCTGCCCCATAAGCTTAATCTCCGGATTATGGTTATAACCAGTAAATACCGAAAGCTTAAACTTTGAAAGCGAGTAATGAAGCCAGACCCTGGCATATAATTGGGCATTGGAGTGAAAAGGATCATCATCTCCTGATAGGCTAGTCCATACCTGTCCAATATTTATTTCATTACTCCACTTTCCCTTTATTGGTGTCACAAATTGAAAATCGTTCCAAAACTGATTATAACTTTTAGTTTGGCCGTAAACAGCGACTGGCAATGTAATTATATGGAACATAACCCAAACAAATAGTAATCTCATCATATAAGCCATTGCATTTTTGATAAACCTATTAAAGCTTTCAAGAGCTATGCGGTGCAGGCTTTTATTTATCTTTGACTTTAAAATATTTACATCACAATCCGCTGCACATTCACCGGATCGCTGTCTATAATGGAATACATATATGTTTTTTATAAATAAGCAAGGTAACATAATACGGTGCAGAATTTGATAGATTAAGGTTCTAATTAGTGAAAGCAAATATATAGAATTGCTAAACAATGTTTAATTAAATTAAACATTGTTTGTATATAAATTTAGTTACAAACGCTTCCAGATTATTAAAACACCAGCAACCTCACCATCAATAAATTAAGTGACAGCCTTTATAAGCAACGCATTAGGCAAAAAGTATTTAGCTCGTAAAGAACGTTTTTCCGAAAATATCTTACTAAAAATTTAATCATATGGGTTACTGACTATGAAAATTCAGCAATGGCTATGGCAACATTTGGATAGCTAAGCAATCAATTGTAAAAAGAATGTATAAAAAACAAATATAATCTACCTAAATGATAGATTATATTATATTTGTAATCAAAACGCTCAAATAATGATGAAAAAATTTTTTATATACTTCTTATTTTGCTTACCCCTAATAGTGGTCGCACAGAAGAAAGAGTTAACTAAAGAGGATTATATCGCTCGTGTAAAAGCCAATCCAGATTCTATTTCTACATTGGTAGATTTAAGAAGAGTTGGTGGCTATACGCCAGAATATCAAGAATTACAAAGCTTATACAACACCTTAGGCAAAAACGTTAAAAATTCACAAGAAGGTCAGGAATTTAAAACATATCTTGAAGCACTTTCGAAAGTCGAAATCGGAAAACAAGCTCCCGAGTTTACGCAAAATGATACCACGGGAAATCCTATTAAATTAACCGATTTCAGAGGGAAGTTTGTGCTATTAGATTTTTGGGCTTCATGGTGTCCTGATTGTCGGGTGCAAAGTCCTGACTTAGTCAAAACCTATGCGACCTTTAAAGATAAAAACTTCGAAATATTAGGAATTTCTTTTGATAGAGACAGAAACTCTTGGATAAAGGCCATTCATACCGATAAGTTACATTGGAAACATGTTTCGGACCTAAAGCGTTGGCAAAATGATGTGGGAACATTATATGGCGTCAAAGCTATCCCACAAAATGTGCTGATTGATCCTTCTGGAAAAATCATAGCCAGAAATATACATGGTGAGGAGTTGAATAAGAAACTGAAAGAAGTATTAAAATAAATAGAAAAGGGAGCGATTATTAATCGTTCCCTTTTCTATTTATAACTCATGTTAACCAAAAAGAGCTCGGAATACATCCTCAAGAGTTGCAACCGGACGAATAGCGATATTATACTTTTTAGGATCTAACCCCTTTGTATTAAACTTAGAAATAAAGATTCCTTCAAAACCTAATTTCTCAGCTTCAGCGATACGCTGCTCGATTCGATTTACAGCACGAATTTCTCCAGAAAGCCCGACCTCACCAGCAAAAGTGATGTTTGTTTTTACAGCAATATCCTGTTGTGAAGAAATAATAGCGACGATGACTGCTAGATCTATAGCAGGATCTTCCACTCTTAGTCCTCCTGCAATATTTAAGAAGACATCTTGCGCACTCAATCTAAAACCAAAGCGTTTCTCCAAGACAGCAAGTAACATACTCAATCTTTTAGTATCAAATCCAGTGGATGTACGTTGTGGATTTCCAAAAGCAGAATTACTAACCAAGGCCTGCACCTCAATCATCATAGGACGTGCTCCCTCCAGCATTGCTGCGATAGACACCCCACTAACCGGAGCATCGCGTTGCGAAATCATAATTTCAGAGGGATTGGAAACCTCTCTCAGACCTGAACCCTGCATTTCATAGATACCCAGCTCTGAGGCCGAACCAAACCGATTCTTCACAGCTCTCAAGATACGATAAACGTGATGCCGATCGCCCTCAAACTGTAAAACAGTATCGACCATATGCTCTAAAACTTTAGGTCCAGCAATAGATCCATCTTTAGTAATGTGACCAACAATTAAAACTGGAGTACTCGTTTCTTTGGCAAACCGCAACAACTCTGCTGTACATTCCCGAACCTGAGACACGGAACCCGGCGCAGATTCTATCTGGGACGAATGCAGGGTCTGAATGGAATCGATAACGATTACATTGGGTTGCACAACTTCTATCTGTTTAAAAATATTTTGTGTAGACGTTTCTGTTAAGATATAACAATTCGCATTAGATGATTGCGACAACCGTTCCGCCCGCATTTTAATCTGTTGCTCACTCTCTTCTCCTGAAATATACAGCGTCTTTACCTGCGGAATGGATAATGCCAGTTGCAACATGAGCGTAGATTTCCCAATACCCGGTTCTCCACCGATTAAAACCAAAGAACCTGGAACAATCCCTCCCCCCAAGACACGGTTAAACTCCTGATCGGGTGTCAGGATACGTGATTCATCCTGATAAACGATTTCATGAATAACAGCCGCTTTATTTGCGCGCTTGGGTGACGATGTTACCGATGTACTGCGCCATTCAGGGACTTTAGATCCTGATTTCTCGACCACTTCTTCTACGAGAGAATTCCATTGCTTACATGAAGGACATTGCCCAAGCCATTTTGCGGATTCAAATCCACAACTTTGACAGAAATATGCTGATTTTGTCTTTGCCATTGTACGAATTTACCACTTTTTAAACGGCAACATTTAGGTTATTAAAAAATCTTACAATATTTTGTAACAAGAATCAGAAGTTATCGACTTATCGAATATGAATTTGGAACAGGAGTTTATCATCCTTTTAGAAAAAAATCAAAATATCGTACATAAAATCTGTAAAATATATACGGATCAAGAGGATATGCATAAAGATCTTTTTCAAGAAATAACGATTCAGCTTTGGCATTCTTATCCTAAATTCCGAGGCGAGGCAAAATTTAGCACCTGGGCATATCGAATTGGGCTAAATACAGCGATATCCCTATTTAGAAACAAAAAAAGGACTTTACCAATTATTCCCTGGGACCAAAATTTAGAAAAAATATCATACGAGGAATACGATCCAGAAAAAGATGATCAGCTCCAATATTTATATGAAGCGATCCACCATTTGAATGATATTGAAAAAGCACTCATATACCTTTATCTAGAAGATAGGGATTATACAGAAATCGCTGAGACACTTGGCATCAGCGAAGTCAATGCTCGCGTTAAAATGAACAGAACAAAAACAAAATTGAAAGAGATTTTAAAAAAGAAAGGGGCTTTGTAATGGATGAGTTAGATCAATTTAAAAAACAGTGGAAGGAAAACGAAAATTTCATGAAACTCAATCAATCTGAAATCAAAGCTATTCTACATAAAAGTTCTACATCCATTGTTAAATGGATATTTATTATCTGTTGTCTCGAACTCTTACTGGGAATCACACTTTCATTTGTACTTCCATCTGAAAAGGAAGAGTTTCTTGCTTTCGAATTATTGAACTGGACATATGAGATTATATCCTATATCGCCATCTTCTACTTTATATATATCTTTTTCAAACTTTTAAAAAAAATCAAAAATACCAATAATACAAAATCCTTAATGGAAGCAATATTGGCCGTTCGAAAAAATGCAGATCACTACATTAAGTTTAATTTATGGTGTATAAATTATGTTATCATAATTTCTCTACTACATAATATAGTAGCTGAATTTTATGAAAGTCATAGTTGGTCCATGGTATTATTTATTCTAATATTGGGATCAATTCTATCTTTTACATTTGGTTATGTCTTCATAAAATTAGCAAAAGGCTATTATCATCTCATCTATGGCAAATTGCTCAAAAAATTGAATCATAACTACGAAGAGTTAACACGCTTAGAAGAGGAATCTTAGAAAAAAGAAATCTATTATTACCTTTACAAACTATGCAGCAGACTATTATTTTCTATCTTGTATTCGTTAATCTTCTTACTTTTTTGCTTTTTTATCTAGATAAACGAAAAGCGATAAATAAAACCAATAGAATCTCGGAGAAAACACTGCTAAGCTTTTGTGCCATTGGGGGTACTTTAGGAGGAGTTCTTGCCATGCAGTTATTTCGCCATAAAACTAAAAAGAGAAGCTTTCTGCTTCCCTTTTTTATTATTGTTATTCTACAGGTAGGGGGTGTCTATGGATATGCGAATTATCATCATTTGATCTAGTTTTCATTTTCTTTTAGTATTCTTAAAAAGTTTAATCCCATAAGCTTTTCAAGGTCCGACTGATTATAGCCCCTTTTCAGTAAAGCCTTTGTCAAATTCGGTAATTTACTTACATCTTCTAATCCTCGAGGGGCTGACTCTATACCGTCATAGTCAGATCCGATGGCAACATGATCAATACCAATTTTTTGCACCAGATAATCAATATGATCCAAGAGTAAAGACAAAGGCACATCTGCAATATGTTTATTTTCCACAGACAATATCCCATATTGATCAGAAGCAGAGAGGGTATAATCGCCTTGAAGACCAAATTGCTTCTTGTACAATTTTTTGACACGCTTTTCATAATTTTTATCCAGAAAACCAGAGTAAAAATTAACACCTACCACTCCCCCATTTTTCTTCAGAGCTTCCAACTGGGCATCTTTTAAATTTCGGAAATGAGGAGTTAATTTATAAGCATTACTGTGCGACACCAGTACCGGTTTGGTCGCGACATCCAATACATCATAAAAAGTCTTTTCACCAACATGTGATAGATCTACCATCATGCCCAGTTTATTCATTTTTCTAACAATATCCTTACCTAAGGATGATAAACCCTTACCATCCTGTGATGTCGTTTTGAACTCTTGAGCGGCCGCAGTAGCCCAAGATAAATTATAATTCCAAGTGAGCGTCATGTACCGGGCCCCTCGATGATAAAGAGCTTCTAAATAATCAATATTAGCCTCTATCATATTTCCGCCTTCTATACCGATAAGCGCTGCTACTTTTTCATTTTTTGTAATACGCTCAATGTCATCACTATTTTTGGCAAGCTCAATCTTATCGGGGTTTCTGTTCAGCACTTTTTCAAGAGCATCAATTTGATCATTAGCATGTTTAAATGCTCCCGATTTCCATTTTTTATCATCCGACCATACCGCAAAAACCTGTACATCGATACCACCTTCAATCAATCTTGGAATATCAGTATGGTTTACCCTTAACCGCTGACTGATATCAAGACCGGGTAAGACCGATGTAATAATCACATCATTATGGCCGTCAACAACGATCATCTTTCGATGAATAGTTTCATAATCCTGTGCCTTCACAATTTCAATCCCTGATAACACGATTGCCAATGGTAAAATATAATTTTTCATAAGAACTATTTTTTACCTGCTGCTATGGCTTCATAAATAGCGTCTTGAATCCTGCTTCTGATATTGAGGTTAAATAATTTAGTCGAAACCTGAGGGTGAACACGATTTGACAGAAATATATAAACCAGCTGATTAGCAGGATCAATCCAAATACAAGTACCTGTATAGCCCGTATGTCCATAAACAGTTGCATTTGAAAGTTTTGAAGGATACTCATTTTTCAGATTCGGATCCCAACGGTCAAAACCTAAACCTCTCCGACTTGTTAAGGATTGTTTTGATGTGAACAGATCCACTGTCTTTGTCTCAAAATAACGTTCTCCGCCATATTCACCTCTATTTAATAGCAGCTGTCCGTAAATTGCCAAATCATTTGCAGTAGCAAATAGACCAGCATGCCCCGCCACTCCGCCGGCCATTGCCGCTCCTTGATCATGAACATATCCCTCCAAAAGCACTTTTCTAAAGGAAGTATCCTGCTCCGTTGGAATAATATCCTGTTTTGCAAAACGATCCCTTGGGTTATAACCAGCGGTCTTCATACCTAATGGGCGATAGAAATTATCCTGCACATACTTTTGCATCGGTATAGCAGTTTGATGCTCCGCAACCTCTTTCATCACGTACATACTGATATCACTATAAACATAATTTCCTTCAGGTTTCACCTCTGAATGTAACATCTCAGGCCACATGACATCCCGGTAATAATTATTGACCAGATAACAGCTATCAGCCACTTTTACATGATGAGTCGGTGAATCATAAGATTGTAAATCGCCAGGTTTCAAATTTCTATAAAAAGGAATAAAAGGCGTAAATCCGGCTTCATGTAACATCACACTCTTTAATCGGATATCCCTTTTATTTGTAGCCTTAGCCTGCCAAAGGTAGTCCCCGATAGGCTTATCTAAGTCAACAATCCCCTGTTCGGTCAAACGCATAATTACAGGAGTAGTACCTGCAATTTTACTTACTGAAGCCAAGTCAAAGATATTATGAATAGTTGTTGGTTCTTTTTTACTATAAGTATGATATCCGTAGCCTTTTTCAAGTATTACCTGACCATTCTTAATGACCATGACCACAGCACCAGGTGTTGCCTTTTCAGCGATTGCTTCCGCTGCTATTTCATCAATTTTTTTACTTAATCGATCGATGTTGATCTCATCATTCGCGTGCACTCCATATTGGATACGAGTCTGACTAGTCGCTTCACCCATACCTTTCATAAAACTGCTGGAATAAGTTTTCTGTAGTTTATTAAAAGCAGATAGCCCCCCGAAAATTGTCATAGCTGCATTATTCTGCGTTTCGCGAGAAAAATGATCATTCCACAAAATTGGGACTTTCACATTATTCAGCAAAGACAATACATCCCCCTTTCCAAACACAGCAAGAATAATCTTCTTATTATTCATTTTTGCTTGAACAAGCTGTTCTATAAATGGAAATGTTAATGCTTCAGACTTAACAGCCACAATAACAAGGTTGCTATATTTAACTTGTTCATCAAAACTCCCCAAACCTGCATAAGTTACAGCAGCATAACGGGATATCTGATCATTAAAATCACGGAATAAGTTAGAATCCTGTGTACAAACAGTAATCGTATACTTGTCCAATTTACCTAAAGGAAGTACAGCGTCCATATTATTAAAAAGAACGGTTTCATTTTTAATAGTCGATTTATATTGTGCACTTACAAGATTCATTTGGAGAAATCCTACTGCAAAAATCCCTGCAATTAGAAGTTTTATTCTACTTATCATCATCTGTTTAAAAAGGGTTTATATGTAAATGTACAAATAAAAGAAATACAATCATGCACAAAAACGCATGATCAAAATATTTACATTTAATAATCTTATCTTTGATATATGCCGGAGGTAGTAGAAAATAGAACCATTTTTTCATTGTTAGAGGTAACGCGTAGCATCCAAAAAACTATTGCTGAGCGTTATAAGAGTTTGTATTGGATCAAAGCAGAAATGAATAAACTCAACCATTACTCTCATTCTGGACACTGCTACCCGGAACTTGTCGAAAAGACAGAAGGAAAGATTGTGGCCGAGATCAGATCCATTTTATGGAAAGCAGACTACCAAAGAATCAACACGCAGTTTCTCAAAATTGCGCAGGAACCTTTGCGAGAAGGAATTACCATGTTATTTCAAGCTAGTATTTCTTATGATCCGATGTATGGTTTAAGTTTACGAATTGTCGATATCGATCCCACTTTCACTTTAGGAGAACTAGAAAAAGAAAGAATAAATAGTATCAATAAACTAAAAGAAGATGGGATTTTTGATTTAAATAGAAATCTACCTTTTCCCACTTTACCCAAGCGACTAGCAATTATTTCTGTCGAAACTAGTAAGGGTTTATCCGATTTCTATAAAATTATCAATCAAAACCCTTGGGGATATAAAATAGAACAAACCCTTTATCCCGCCTTATTACAGGGGGACAAGTCCGTTCCGTCAATCATCAAACAATTATCAGTCATTGCAGAGCGCTCCGATGCTTACGATGCGGTTGCCATTATTCGTGGTGGCGGAGGGGAAGTTGGCCTTTCCAGCTACAATAACTATCTATTGGCTAAAGCGATTGCAATCTTTCCACTTCCCGTTTTAACTGGCATCGGTCATTCTACCAATCTAACTGTGAGCGAGATGGTTGCTTATAAAAACGCCATTACACCAAGTGAATTAGCTGATTTTCTAATTCAAAAATTTCATAATTTCGCCATTCCTTTAGATCAACTGACAACACGGATACTGCAAAACACCACAACGATTTTTAAAGGTGAAAATGAAAAATTAAAATCACTTGCATCAGATATTAAATGGTCTTCACAGCGATCAATTCAGCAATCGAAAGTCGATTTAAACTCATTTGAAAAGGATTTAAAAATAAATATTGCCTACATCTTCCGTCAAAAATTTACCACCCTGGATCATCTTGAAAAAATGATCCAATTGGCAGATCCAGTCAGACTTCTAAAAAAAGGATATTCCATTACACAGGTGAATGGAGAACTTCTTGTATCAGTCGATCAGATTAAAGATAACGATATATTGACAACGCAGGTTTGGGATGGTGAGATTATAAGTGTAACTCAAAAAATTAACAAAAATGGAAAATAAATATACATATACCGACGCATTTGAAGAATTAGAAAAAATCGTCCAGGAAATTGAAACAGGTAATACAAATATTGATGCGCTTTCCGAAAAAATTAAAAGAGCATCAATATTGATTCAAATTTGTAGAGCACAGTTAACATCCACTGAAGAAGAGGTCAATCTTTTATTAAAGAACCTGACGCCTATCGAAAATGAAGAAGAATAACTAGTGTTTCAATAAGCGATGATAATGATTATCGAGATGTTTTCGCATCCCATCTCTAAAGGAGGAAACATCTCCTTCTTTCAGCAATACAATCAATTGCTTATGCGAAATAAAATCATTGGAAAAAAATTGTTGATTCAATAAACCACCATCGTGCACATATTGAAAAATTGGCAGTAACAACTCCTGGAATTCCATGAGCATCTTATTGCCTGAAATCTTATACAGCTTTCCATGAAAAGCGACTTCTTCCTGTATAAGGAATGATCGTCCGTCACTATTTCTCATCTCCATTTCAACAATTTCTTCCAGCTCAGCAATATCAGTTGCCGTTACTCTGTCAAAAATTAATTCCGCCATTCCGACCTCCAAAGCGAGCCGCATTTCAAAAATATCTTTCAACGTATCATCATCCAGCATAGCCGGATGAAAAACTTTTTTTAAAGGAGTCAATAAGTTAGGATTCGTCAAAACTGCTCCCTTATTTTTTCGTGACTCAATTAACCCCATCATACGTAACCGTAAAAGAGCCTCTCTAATAACAGTTCTAGATACACCAAAACTTTCAGAAAGCTCCAATTCCTTTGGCAATGACTCTCCAATCTGAATATTACGAGCTCTAATTAAATCAATAATATGATTTTCTACTTTGTCTACTAAACTTGAAGTATCAATGCTCTCAAATTTCTCTAACATCGGACTTTTTATTATAATTTCTCACCATCTATCTTAGTCTTTACAAATGTTACACTTTTTTTTATCATTTACTTGCTATAGTAGAGATAAAAGAATAATTTTAATCATTCAAATGTATGACATAATGCTTTATTGTATTTTTAATCAAAATAGCATATGTTGCTAACATCGTCAAGAGTAACAATATCGTGCGCAAACTCATAAATAAATTAAAATACGTTATTAATTGAGTCTCTAGAATATGTCACACAAATGATAAAAGGAAATAATTTAAAGACCAATTATAAAAAAATATTTACACGCATGAATAATCACAAATTACAGGGCTTAATTGCGGCGCCTTTCACACCAATGCTAGCAAATGGTGATTTAAATCTTGAATCTATTCCTGCTTATTATCAGTTACTGAAACAAAATCAGGTATCTGGTGCATTTATCTGTGGGTCAACGGGCGAAGGTGTTTCATTAACCTTTGATGAAAGAGTAGCTATTATGCAAGCTTGGGCAGATGCAACTGTCGGTGATAAAGAGTTTAAAGTACTTACCCTAGTAGGTGGAACAAATATTAGAGAATGTTGTTTACTTGCCACAAAAGCTGAACAGATCGGTTTGTTTGGCATTTCATTTACTTCACCTTTCTATTTTAAACCTGCCAATGTAGAACAGTTAGCGAAATGTTGTAAGGAAATTGCAGCGGCTGCGCCTAAAACAGCATTCTATTACTATCATATTCCAGTATTAACAGGAGGAAATTTTGCAATGATCGATTTACTGAAAGCAATTGATGGTAAAATTCCCAATTTTGTAGGAATAAAATATACACATGAGGACTTTATGGATTATCTCTCATGTCTAAATTTTGCCAATCGCAAATATGATATGCTATGGGGTAGAGATGAAAACATGTTATCAGCACTAGTCCTTGGTGCCAAAGGAGCTGTGGGAAGCACCTATAATTATGCTGCTCCTCTTTATCGAGCATTAATTGATGCATTTGATCAGGGAGATTTTGAAAAAGCAAATGCCTTACAGCAACAGTCAATTGATATGATCACTTTATTAGGAAAGTATGGTGGTATTGCTGTCGGAAAATCTTACATGAAACTCATAGGTTTAGATTGTGGAACGTTTAGATTACCTGTCCGCAATATGACAGAAAAAGATTTTGAAAGATTTAAAGCTGATGTTGCATCGCTAAATTTTTCAAGTTTCAAATCAACTTTATAACATGATGAAAACTATTCCTCTTATCTTAAGCACACTCTTATTTATGCAATGTAGCACAACAAAAAATGTAGAAGAGATCACTTGGTCTGTTTCGGACTCTCTACCCAAAACGATTACCGGTCAAGTGCAACTTGGTGTTGCAGGACCTGTTGTAGGAATCCACAGCGATCATTTACTGATCGCTGGTGGCGCAAACTTTCCAGAAAAGATGCCTTGGGAAGGAGGAATAAAAAAATACCAGCATACAGCATATATTTATGCCATAAAGGATCATCATTTAGAGTTAACAAACACATACTCACTTAATACTTCCACTGCATATGCCGCAAATTGCAGTCAAGAAGAGGGAATTTATACCGCAGGTGGAGAAAATGAAATGGGCGCTTCTTCACAATTTCAGATCTATGCCTGGAACGTACAACAGAATAGCTTCCAAGTAAATCAACTCCCCGATCTTCCAGTTCCTTTAAGCAACGCAAGTCTGGTGGCAAACGACAACAAACTCTATTTAATAGGTGGAGAAAATGCAACGCTTGTTTCAGATAAAATATACCTATACGATCAAAAATGGCATGAATATATGCAACTTCCATATCCATTAACACATACGGTAGCCCTTGTTAAAGATCACTTTCTTTATCTATTTGGAGGGCGTACCAGACAGCTTAATGCGATCAGTACATTATATAAAACCTGTTATAAAATTAACTTAAAAACAAAAGAGATTATCCAGATCGCCGATTTGCCAGAAGCTCTTTCCGCAGGAACAGGATTCGCAGATAATAAAGGTAACCTATTCTTAATTGGCGGTGATAATGGTTCAACGTTTCACAAAGTTGAACAGTTAATTCTAGATATAGCACAAGAAATAGCTCCAGATCGAAAAGAAAAATTAATACAAGATAAAGCAATCGTGCAATCCAATCATTCAGGTTTTACCAAAAATGTTTTGCAATATGATGACCAACTAAACAAATGGCATGTCGCCAGCACTTTACCGACAGGATCACCTGTTACCACAACAGCTGTCTTTCATGACCAACAAGTTTATATTCCATCGGGGGAAATTAAAGCAGGCATTCGATCTGCAGGAATATTAAAAGGTACCATTAGATAACATCTAAATATAAACCAAATCATGATACAAAATAAAAAATATTATCCTTGGATTGTTGTTGGCCTACTTTGGGTGGTCGCATTACTCAATTACATGGACAGGCAGATTCTATCGACCATGCGTCCGACGATGCAGGTCGATATCACTGAATTACAGTCAGCAACTGTCTTTGGACAATTAATGGCCATATTCTTATGGATCTATGGACTGATGAGCCCTGTTTCAGGGATACTGGCCGATAGACTTAATCGCAAATGGCTTATCGTAGGCTCTTTATTTGTTTGGTCATTAGTCACCTCATTAATGGGATATGCCACAACCTATCCAGAATTAATGATACTTCGCGGTATTATGGGCGTTTCCGAAGCCATCTATATTCCAGCAGGACTATCACTCATCTCGGATTTTCATTCTGATAAATCGCGTTCATTAGCAATTGGTATTCACATGACTGGTTTATATACAGGCCAGGCACTAGGCGGATTCGGGGCAACATTAGCAAGTTCTTATTCTTGGCACAGTACATTCAAAATATTTGGTTTAATAGGAGTATTATATGCTATTGTCCTCATGTTCTTTCTAGCAGAAGCTCCGGTAAGAACGAAAAAATCAGAACAAACAGAAAAACCCATCAATAGTTTCAAAGCTATAGGTATGCTCCTGAGCAATATATCGTTTTGGGTCATCTTGTTTTATTTTGCGATACCAAGCTTACCAGGCTGGGCGACAAAAAACTGGTTACCAACTTTATTTTCAGAGAACCTCAATATATCGATGTCGCAAGCAGGTCCACTATCAACAATCACAATCGCGATATCCTCTTTCTTAGGGGTTATTTTTGGAGGTATATTATCTGACCGTTGGATACAAAAGAATGTAAAAGGTCGTATTTATACATCTGCAATTGGTTTATTATTAACAATTCCGGCTATGTTCTTAATCGGATATGGGCAACATATCTACCATGTTGTAGGCGCAGGATTAATGTTCGGTTTTGGCTTCGGCATGTTCGACGCTAATAATATGCCTATTCTTTGCCAATTTGTTCCGAGTAAATTCCGTGCAACAGCATATGGGATCATGAATATGCTTGGTGTTATGGCCGGTGCATTTATTACTAAAGTATTGGGGGCGTCTGCTGATGAAGGTAAACTAGGAAAAGATTTTGCGCTTTTGGCTGTCATTGTATTTGTTGTTGTCATCATTCAACTTGTTGTATTAAAGCCAAAATCAAATGCTTCGCTGGACTAAAAAAATAATTTTAATCACATCTATTATGGTGTATTCCTCCATCGCATTGTATGCTCAGAAAAGAGTGGCATGCATTGGCGATTCAATCACCAAAGGATTAGGATTAAAAAAGGAGAATAAAACATATCCCCAACAACTTCAAGAGTTATTAGGATCAAATTTTAACGTCCAAAATTTCGGGTTTAGTGGTGCCACATTATTGAGCAAGGGACATAAGCCCTATGTCGAAACCCAGGAATATAAACAAGCACTGGCATTTCATCCTGACATTGCGATTATAGCATTGGGCGTAAATGACACTGATCCTCGAAATTGGCCCAACTATAGCGATGAATTTGAACAGGATTACAGTACACTTATCAGTAATCTGAGAAAATCAAACCCCGATGTCTCCATATATATTTGTACCCTTACCCCTATTTTCAGCGGTCATACACGTTTCTTATCCGGTACAAGGGATTGGCATCAAGCCATCACTGCTTTGATACCAAAAATTGCCAAAAATAATCAAGTTAAACTGATCAACATCAATGAACAATTAAAGAGTAGAATCGATTTATTCGAAGATAACATACATCCAAATGTTGAAGGAGCGACCATAATTGCCAAACAGGTAAACCAAGCGATACAGGGAATCGTGCAACCTCTCTCCGTTAAGGCTAACTTTGGAGATCATATGGTCTTACAACGAAACAGAGAAAACCCTATTTTAGGAAAAGCATCATGCAATACAAAAATAGCGTTAAAATTCGATCACAAAACCTATGAAACTCAGTCCGACGAAAATGGTGATTGGTCAATTCTTCTTCCCCAAAGAAGTGCCGGAGGTCCATATGATATTCAGATCCAAACGGAACACGAAGAGTTGAAAATTAAAGATATACTTTTTGGCGATGTATATCTAGCATCTGGACAATCCAATATGGCATTTGAGCTAAAAAATGCACGCGGAGGAGACAGTTTAATTCAAATGAATGCACCAAAAGTAAGGTTGTTTAAAAATAACAATCTCGTTCAGACCAATCCGACATCCTGGGACTTAAATACACTTGAAAAGATTAATAAATTAGACTTTTTCAGTGGAAACTGGACTTTACCAACACAAGAAAATAAGGCAAATTTCTCTGCAATAGCTTATGCTTTTGCACTCCAAGTATCTTCTAGGACCAATATTCCAATTGGTATAGTCGAACTGGATGTTCCTGGATCCAATACCGAATCATGGATAGACCGTACAACATTAGAACAAAATAATCTACTAGCAAGCTACATCCATAGTTGGAGGAAATCCGATTTTATACAGGATTTTTGCCGCAATAGATCTGATCAAAATCTGGCACTGTCCTCCGCAAAATATCAACGTCACCCTTATGAACCCGCCTACAATTTTGAAGCCGGTATATCGCATTGGTTACATACGCAATTCACAGCTGTTTTGTGGTATCAAGGAGAAAGCAATGCCCATAATATTGAACTACACGAGCTATTATTTAAAACACTTGTCAGTTCATGGCGCCAAAATTTTAAGCAAGACCTACCTTTCTATTATGTGCAACTGTCAAGTATTGAACGTCCTTCATGGCCGAGATTCAGAGACAGTCAGCGCAAATTGAATACAGAACTTGAAAACACCTATATGGCTGTTTCATCAGATGTCGGTGATCTTTCGGATGTCCATCCTAAAAATAAGATCATTATCGGAAACCGATTGGCGAATCTAGCCCTTGCTCACGAATACAAATTCAAAATCAATGCAGATTATCCAACATTCGACCACTATACCATAAAAAACAATATGATCAAGGTCTATTTTAAAAACTGTAAATCACTTAAAACAAACAATAATCAATCTTTACAGGGATTTACCCTGATCGATGAAAAAGGATATACCTTGCAGCCTGGAAAAATATCAATTCAAAAAAATTGTGTATCGATAGATTTGCCAAGCGATAAAATCATAACTGAAATCCGATACGCATATTCACCCTATAGCACCGCAAATTTGCAAAATGAGGCAGAAGTACCAGCTTCAACATGCAGTTTTAAAATTGACTAAAAACGATGTATACTTTAACACAACTCGAAGAACTCGAAAAATTTTATAAAACACAGCTTCTAGAAGATACTGTTCCATTTTGGTTCCCAAAATCATTTGACCATGAAGACGGTGGATTTTTACTCATGCGCGATCAGGACGGAAGTTTAATTGATGATGACAAAGCAGTTTGGATTCAGGGACGAGCAACCTGGTTACTGGCAACACTCTACAACACAGTAGAACCCAAACAAGAATGGATAGATGGGGCTAAGTTAGGCTATGATTTTATCCAAAAACATTGCTTTGATACTGACGGTCAAATGTTTTTCCATGTTACTAAAAATGGTGAAGCGATCCGTAAAAGAAGATATTATTTTTCAGAGACTTTTGCCGTTATTGCCTTTGCGGCCTATGCAAAGGCCTCAGGCAGTCAAGAAGCTGCGGAACAAGCTCGTGCTATTTTTGGGAAATGCATCCAATATGCTTCCGGAGAAATCAAATTAGCTCCTAAGTTTACAGACACAAGGCCTTCAAAAGGTATCGGAACGCCGATGATCATGATCAATACGGCACAGCAACTACGTGACACAATCGGTGACCCTCGCTGTGATGAAGCCATTTCCACTTGGATCAAAGAAATTGAAACCAATTTCGTAAAGCACGACCTCAAGGTAGTCATGGAGCAAGTGTCACCGAAAGGAGAAATCATCGATCATATAGATGGCAGAACCTTAAATCCCGGCCATGCCATAGAAGGAGCTTGGTTTATTCTGCATGAAGCGCAATACCGCAACAACGATCCAAAGCTCATCGAGTTAGGCTGTCAGATGCTCGACTATATGTGGGAAAGGGGTTGGGATAAAGAATTTGGTGGTATTTTATATTTCAGAGATTTATATAATAAACCTGTACAAGAATATTGGCAGGACATGAAATTCTGGTGGCCTCAAAACGAAACTATCATTGCCACACTGCTCGCGTATTTATTGACAGGAAACGAAAAGTATGCCGACATGCATCAAAAAATACATCAGTACGGCTATGAAAAATTTCACGATCAGAAGCATGGCGAATGGTTTGGATATCTCCATCGGGATGGTTCAATTGCACAGACTGCGAAAGGAAATCTATTCAAAGGACCATTCCACCTTCCACGTCAGGAATGGTATTGTTGGACAATCCTTAAAAACTTCTTAAAAGATAAAAATGAATCTTAAGCTCAAATACCTTAGCATTTTACTTCTTAGCATCAGTTTTTTTTCAATTTCGTCTGCACAAGAAAACTTAATTCCATTACCGATCAACATGGAATTGGGGGAAGGTATGCTTGATCTGAAGAAGGGGATTGTTGTAAATGAAAATAATACAGCACTAACGAATGAATATCAACTGGCCAACACCATTCTTGCAGATTGGAAAATAGGAACTAAAAAAGCTGGTCATAACAACAGTCTGCCGCTCCTAACACTTGAGCTATTAAGTGGTTTATCCGAAAATAAGGAAGCTTATCATTTGAAAATTGATGAGAAAGGAATCCACATAAAAGCACACAATAGTGCAGGCATTTATTACGGACTACAAACATTAAGACAATTTTCAATTCAACAGAAAAAGCTTTCATTTTGTGAGATCAATGACAAACCGGCATTCTCATGGCGGTCCTTTCTAGTTGATGTCGGACGTAATTATCAACCTCTTGCTATGCTAAAAGAGCAGGTTGATATCATGGCACGTTATAAATTAAATGTTTTACACTTTCATTTTACAGAAGATATCGCTTGGCGTTTAGCCAGCAAAAAATACCCGGATCTTACCGATCCATCTTACATTACCAGAGGTAAAGGTGAACATTATACAGAAAAAGAGTTCAAAGAACTAATAAATTATTGCAAACTACGCCATATCTTGCTTTTACCTGAAATTGATATGCCAGGACACAGTGATGCTTTCAAAAGATATTTTGGAGTAGGCATGCAAACGGACTCTGGTATGGTATATATTAAAGAGCTTTTAAAAGAATTCTCAGAAACCTATACCGATCTCCCCTATCTGCACATTGGGGGTGATGAAGTAAAAATCAGCAATAAAAACTTCATGCCTGAAATAACAAAATACGTTGAAGAATTAGGTTATAAAACAATTGGATGGGATCCGGGCAGTAACCTAATGCCACAGACCATTCGACAACTGTGGATGGGTGGTCCCAAAAAAATTCTAGAACAAGGGAACCATGTATTTATCGATTCCAAACATCTCTATATAAATCATATGGATCCTTTGGAAACTGTAACGACCTTATTTCATAGAAAAATTGGCGAACAAGATAAGGAGCATAAAAATCTGATCGGAGCAACCTTGTGTTCATGGCCAGATCGTGCAGTAGCCGAACCTGAGGATATGTTTGTCCAAAACGCCATATATCCCGCTCTTGTCACATTTGCAGAACGCAGTTGGCGAGGTGGTGGTATAGCTGGCTGGACATGTAATATTGTGCAAGAAAGTCTTCCTGCTTATCAGGAATTTAAAGCATTTGAAACTAGACTGCTCCATCATAAAAATAGCTATTTTTCTGATAAACCATTTCCCTATGTCAAACAAATAGGATTAAAATGGGAACTGATCGGACCCTTTCAAAATGAGGGCAATCTTGCAAAAACATTTCCAATAGAAACGAAACCATTTGCACCTGATATAACAGCTACAAAAACAATAGCGGGAGGTACCGTGATCCTGAGACATTGGTGGGCAGATATCATACCTGGTGCCCTTAATAATCCACAAGAGAACACAACTTGGTACGCACGTACCAAGATATGGAGTGAAAAAAGCGAGCATAAATTATTCTGGATCGGATTCAACAATCTATCCCGATCGTATGCGAGCAATACACCCCAATTACACACTTGGGATGATCTTGGAAGCCAAGTCTGGGTCAATAATAAAACGATCGAACCGCCTATTTGGAAGCATGCCGGTACAAAAGGAGATTTAGAGACTCCTCTAGTAGATGAAGGTTACACCTATAGAGCGCCAACAAAGATTTTATTGAAAAAAGGTTGGAATGAAATTTTAATCAAATTACCGATCAGCGATTTTAAAGGAACCGATTGGCAAAATCCAATAAAATGGATGTTTACATTTATACAGAGTAATTAATAACCAAAACATTATATCATGCAAAAATTATTTTTAACGCTTTCTATCCTGCTATCATCGACGATGATCCAAGCACAAGAAACGACTGTTTTTAAATCGGGAGATGACGGTTACAAAAGTTACCGTATTCCAGCGATTGTCAAAGATAAAAGTAACAATCTGATTGCGTTCTCCGAAGGCCGTGTTGAACATGCCGGAGACTACGGAAATGTCGATATCGTTTACAAAATCAGTTCTGACAATGGAAAAACATGGGGACCGCTGCAGATAGCTGTAGACCAAGATAAATTACAGGCGGGCAACCCCGCACCTATTGTTGATCTATTAGATGCACAATATCCAAAAGGACGAATTTTCTTATTCTACAATACAGGAAATAATCACGAAGGAGATGTCAGAAAAGGAAATGGAATTCGCGAATGCTGGTATATCACTTCTACAGATGGAGGAAAAACATGGGCTGCACCGACAAACATTACAACTGCAGTGCATCGTCCAAATCAACCCGCGTTCAATCCTAATTATACTTTTAAAGAGGATTGGAGAACCTACGCCAATACACCTGGTCATGCTTTACAATTTGATTCCGGAAAATATAAAGGCCGTATATACATTCCTGCAAACCATTCAGAAGGAGATCCAAAACCTGCAGGAAAAGATTATTTTGCACATAGTTATTATTCCGACGACCATGGTAAAACTTTCAAAATCGGAAATAAAATAAGCTTTGAAGGTGGAAATGAAACGATGGCCGCACAGATCTCCGAAACAGGATTGTATATGAATACTAGAAACCAACAGGGAAATGTACGAAACCGTATTGTTTCTTATTCGAATGATGGTGGAGCAACATGGGATACCACTTTCTATGATAAAAACCTACCAGATCCTGTTAACCAAGGTTCTACCCTATCTTGGAAAAAAGGTAAAAATTATATTCTAGCTGTTTGCAATGCTGCCTCTCAAAAAGATAGAGATAATTTAACATTACGAATCAGTAAAGATCAAGGAAAGACCTGGTATTTTAATCATGTAGTGGCAAAAGCACCTGTGGGCTATAAAGATTCTTATGCCGCCTATTCAGATATTATTCTGATCAACAATAAGAAAATCGGCGTGCTTTATGAAAAGGATAATTACGAAACGATTGTTTTTGACACGGTGTCAATCAAATAGCAACCTGCTGAATCGAACTAAAAAAGTGTCTGTATCTAAAGATTCAGACACTTTTTTACTACGTATCTCAAAATTTAAAACATGGGTACTTCAATCAATAAAACTTGAGCATCCGATGTAGCACGCATATCGATTTCGTTTATTTCCCAAATTCCAACCGCATCTCTGCGATTTAACTTCTCTCCAGCTATTTCGATGGCCCCCTCTAAAACAAATACGTAAACACCATTTGCTTCACTATGCAATTGATAATTAACGGTAGTATCCACCTCGATATCTGCTAAATTGAAATAAGCATCTTGATTAATAAATACCGCTTGGGCATCTGCTGTATTGGGAGAAACGATCGTCGCAAACTTATTTTTTCGATCTAAATCCAAATATGACTTCTGATCATAACTTGGGGTCAACTGTCTTTCATTCGGGATAACCCAAATTTGAAGAAATTTAACAGCATCTACTTTACTACCATTAAATTCAGAATGCGTAACGCCAGTTCCTGCGGACATAATTTGCACATCACCAGTTTGGATATCACGACTGGTTCCCATGCTGTCTTGATGAGCCAAAACACCCGCTAACGGGATACTGACGATCTCCATATTATCATGGGGATGACGTCCAAAACCATTTCCTGCTTCAACAAAATCATCATTCAAAACACGTAATGCTCCGAAATTAACCTTATCCTGATCGAAATAATTTCCGAAACTAAAAGAGTGGGCACTTTTCAACCATCCAAAGTCAACATGACCACGTTTTTCTGATTTATGTATTATCTTTTGCATTTGATTATAATTATATGTTCAAACACACAAATAACATACCAAGCTAGAAATCAATAAAATAATGGACTATTTAACATGACAGATTGACAAATCTGCTCCTAGAATTTCTTTAAAAGACGCAGGGAAAACTTCCGTACTCAAAATAATAAAGCATTATTTCAATTTATCTGGTGAAAAAGCATAAATAAGTGCTCTTGCTAATATCCGGTTTGGATCAATTAAGGTCATGCCATTATGATCATTTTCTGGAAGAGCAAGTGGCAGTTCAGTACATCCCAAGACAATAATTTCTGCTCCTCCTTTTTTTAACTCGTCCATGGCACTATGCAATTCCAGACGGACTTTGTTGGTCACAGGAGTTGACTGCGCTTTGATTCCATATTCCTTATCATATATAGCAGCATGTATCCGCTCTTGCCAATCTTCGCTTGGTTCTACAATTTCGAAACCTTCTTTCAGTAACAAATCTCGATAAAGCCCGCTGTTACGCGTACCTGTAGTGGAAAGGATACCAACTTTTGCTTTTGAATATAATGCCTTCATGTAAGAAATCGTCTCATTAACGAGATGCAGTATTTTAATCTTTTGGTTCGTTTTGGCTAATTCCTGTTCGTACACACCATATATAGGATCTGCATGAGCAGTATTACACGGAATACCAACAATAGTAACACCCGCACTTTCCATCTGTCTTGTGATTGCTGCTAAAGCTATAGCCGGATTAACAGTTGAATGTCCCTTTAAATATTCTGAGCGATCACCAATTAAGTTCGGAAATGAATAAAGCATAACGGGTAAATGTTCCTGATCTGACAGCGCTATAGTTTCTTCAATAATTTTCTTATACAAGTCAAGCCCTCCTAAAGGACCAACACCTCCTACAATACCTATCATATTTCCTCCTTATCTAATCTAACTATCCCTTTCGCCATTTGCATGACCAAAAAGTTTGATTTTATTCCAAAAATAATTCCATTAAATATTTCATAGCATCGATTCCCAAATACGAATTATAAAATGCTATGACACTTTCTCTTGACGCCTCATAATGGCTCTAAATCCAGGATCTGAACCTGTAGACCATAGCACATTCACACTTTTAAATACGCAAACCAAGTGCCAAAGGAACATGTCGATCTAGCACCTGAACATCAGCATTATTTTTTGTTAATGCACACTCTTTGAGCATGAATTTATGTGTTGATTTATTAAGCTTTTGCTATTCATTTTGCGCTTTGCAAAAATGCATTTATACAGATAGAAAAAATCATACAGGTTTTTTTAGAAAACCATGGACATAAAAAAAGCGACTTAATTTCTTAAGTCGCTTTCGTAGCCCGTAGGGGAATCGAACCCCTGTTTCTAGAATGAAAATCTAACGTCCTAACCCCTAGACGAACGGGCCATTTGGCATCTCCAATAGGATATTTCCCTGTTTGGAGATGCAAATATAGATATTTTTATTAATCTTCCAAAAAAGAATTGAAAAATTTTTTAAATCAAATCAAAACCGATGTCTCTGCGGAAATATTTACCATCGAAATAGATTCTTCCTGCATCAGCAGTTGCCTGTTGCAAAGCATCAAATAACGTATCTTGCAATGTCGTTACTGCGATAACACGACCTCCTGCAGTCACAACATTACCGTCTTGCATGCTGGTACCTGCGTGAAATACAATCGACTCTTTTACATTTTCAATATTTGAAATCACCTTACCAGACTCATAGTTTCCAGGATATCCTCCAGCAACCAGCATAACAGTTACTGCCGTTTTTGGAGTAACGGTATAAGAGCGTGTTTCTAGATTACCTTGAGCAACACCTTCTAATAAGTCAATTAAATCGGACTCAATACGTGGCAAAACAGATTCTGTTTCCGGATCACCCATACGCACATTATATTCGATCACTAATGGTTCGCCGTCAACATTCATCAAGCCAATGAAAATAAATCCTTTATATGGAATATTATCTTTCTTTAATCCTTCAACAGTTGGCTTAATAATACGCTCCTCAACCTTACTTATAAAAGCCTCATCAGCAAAAGGAACTGGAGATATTGATCCCATTCCCCCTGTATTTAAGCCAGTATCCCCTTCTCCAATACGCTTATAATCTTTAGCTGAAGGCAATACTTTGTATGAGTTACCATCTGTTAAAACAAAAACAGACAATTCAATACCTTTCAAAAACTCTTCTACAACAACAACATCACTCGCTGCACCAAATTTAGAATCAGCGATCATCGCCTTCAGTTCCAACTTGGCATCTTCCAATGTTTCACAGATCAGCACCCCTTTCCCAGCAGCTAAACCATCAGCTTTCAATACAATTGGTAACTTTTGAGTTTCCAGATATGCAAGACCCTCCTCCAAATTTGTTTTATCAAAAGAACGTGAAGCGGCAGTAGGAATACCATGACGGTCCATAAATTGCTTAGAAAAATCTTTCGATCCTTCTAGTTGCGCACCTTCTTGCTGTGGACCTATAACAGGTATATGTTTTAAATCGGCACGGTTCAAGAAATAATCATGAATACCTTTTACTAGAGGCTCCTCAGGGCCTACCAAAACCATGTTGACATCATTTTCAAGAACAAAACTTGCGATACCGTCAAAGTCAGTCACTTTTAATGCTACATTTTTACCATACGCACCTGTACCTGCATTTCCAGGAGCAATAAACAAATTTTGAAGACGCTTACTTTGCGAAAGTTTGTAGGCGAAGGCTGATTCACGACCGCCAGAACCAATGATTAGGATATTCATAGCACAAAGATATTTGTTTTAAGCTAATATTGATAGAAAATTTCTAATTGCATTGATATCAAATTCGAAACAACGGATTATTTAATAATTTTTCGTAATTTATTCCAAATTATTGACCCTCAATGTATGAATCTTAAGGCAAGCTTGTTTAGTTTATTATTCATAATTCCCTTTATGTCATTAGGACAAACGGATATCCGACAGTTCATCGATAAATTAGGAAATTATGCTGCAAGAAATCCAAAAGAAAAAATCCATGTTCATATGGACAAAGAAAGCTATTCAGCTGGTGAAAATATTTGGATGAAGCTTTACTGCACACTTACACCAGACAACCTCTTATCCGGAGTAAGCCAAGTTGCCTACATTGATTTAATATCTCCAGATAACAAAACAGTGAATACCTTAAAAATTCCCTTAACCGCTGGTTTAGGAATTGCTGATCTGACCTTATCAGACACGCTCATAGAAGGCTCCTATCGTATACGCGCTTATACACAATGGATGAGAAATGATAGTACAGCCTACTTCTTTGACAAAACAGTGCCCATCTATAACGGCCGTTCGGATAATATTATGACCGGTGATGAAATCATCTACGATGGAGAGAAAAAATACTATGCAATAAAACTAAAAACATTATCAGGAGTTCCCCTGCCAGAAATTAATATTAACTACAAAACCCACCTCAAGAATGGAAAACAAAGAGCATCACGCGAAAAAACAGATCAGCAGGGTCAGCTATTGATTGATCTTAAAGATATACCTGCAGGTGAAATCATCAATTTGTCTTTTAAATCAATAGACGGAATAATAATTCGTAAAACATTTACCGTTCCAGCAGATAAATCAAGTAACAGCCTGCAAATACTACCTGAATCAGGTAACATTATAAACCAACTACACACTAAAATAGGCTTTAAAGTTCTAAATAGTAAAGGACTGGGAGAAAAGTGCACCATTATCATTATGGACAGCAACAAGGAAAAGATAGTCGAGATGGAAACCAGTCCGCTCGGTATGGTCAGCTATCCTTTTGTTTTGGATGCAAAATTAAAATATACAGCCATAGCGACATTTACCGACGGCACTAAAACAGAAACACCTTTTCCGTCAATCAGCATGTCAGGACTAAACATGAATGTGGGCAATCTTACTGATGACAGGGTCTTTGTACAGGTTAATGCTAGCCCTGATCAAATCAATCAGCAAGAAATCTATCTTATCGCCCAATATAATGGAAACACCTTTCATGTTTCCAAGCAAAAATTGAATAAAAACGAAGTCCTTTTTTCCATCCCCAGACAAAATCTGCCTCAAGGAGTTATACAGTTATCCATATTGGATGCAACCCTAAAGCCTTTACTAGAACGAATGATTTTCAACTATCGGTCTGATAAGATTCTTCCTATCGAAGCAACCGCTGATAAACCCACCTATGGAACCCGTCAAAAAGTAAACATTAGCGTTTTAAGCGGAAACACCACAGACTCCATTCGGGTTGGTTCATTATCAGCATCAGTTGTTAATAGCAATAAAACCCAGATTGATACTCCCTATAGATCCAGCATATATACGTCCTTGCTCTTAAGTTCGGAAATAAATGGATTCATAGAAAACCCCAACTATTATTTTTCAGATAGTAAAGACATTAAAAAAAGTGATCTGGATAATCTGATGCTGATACAAGGGTGGAGAAAATTAGACTGGGCAAAAATAGATGAAGTATCTGATCCAAAATATAATTTTGAAAAAAATATATCCATATCAGGAACAATAAAAAAACTTGGTAGAAAAGCGGTTGTGCCAAAAGCAACAGTTACTCTGATCCCTACAACCAACATGACTGCCGCTATTGATACGCTAACAAACGAAGCTGGAAAATTTTCTTTTGATGACCTGTTATTTACCGACAGTATTAAATTCATTATGACGGCAAAATCCGATAAAGATAAAAATAGACTGGACATTGAGCTTGATGAAATCGAGGAACCAGCAACTGGTATCAATAAAAATTTACCTGAAGTACTGAACAATATAAACACCAAATACTTAGGAAATATAAAAAATGCACAAGCCTACTTTGCACAGCTAGAAGCCGCTGGACTCAAACAGCGCTCCATACAACTCGAAGAAGTTAAAATTACCCGGACAGCAATAAAAAAGGCCGTTGCCAATTCAAGTAACTTAAATGGACCAGGCAATGCCGATCAAGTACTTACAGAAGAGGATCTGTCAAACTGCAGTACATTAGAACAATGTCTAGTCGGACGACTCACAGGTGTGATGTGGAGGAACGGTGTACCTTACAATACCCGAGGCAACGGACCTATGCAGGTTGTCCTCGACGGCATGTACATCGAAGGTGATCAGATCTCGATGTTAAGTGCCGCGGATGTAGGGAGTATTGAGGTCCTGAGAAACATTAATCATACTGCAATCTATGGTTCATATGGAGGCAATGGTTTAATTGTAATTACAACAAAAAGAGGCAATGGCGCTACAACTGCATTTAAACCAACAGGCATTCGTACCATTATACCGAAAGGCTTTAACCTGAGTCGAACATTTTATAAACCGAGCTACGAAGCAAAAGGTGTATCAAAAATAGTTTCAGATTTAAGAACGACAATACACTGGGAACCCAACATCATTACCGATCAAGTTGGAAAAGCAAGCTTCGATTTTTATACTTCGGACGAAAAAGGTCCATATACAATAATTTTGGAAGGTATAGACTTCAATGGAAAGATAGGCAGGAAAGAAATTAATATAAATGTGGTTGAATAAATTTACAAGAACAGAAATCTTATGAAATATCCATGTAGTACAAACTGCACAAATACCAATGAAAATACTTTGGATATTCCATATGGCCTTTTTAAAAAAAAAATAATTACATATGAAACATATACAAATCAAAACGGAAGACCGTATCGCGAACATATTTTTAGACCGAGGAAAATCCAATGCAATGGATACGGTGCTGCTTGAAGAACTAAATGCTTGTATACACGATTTAAAATCAGATGTGGCTATTGAAGGTGTTATCATTCATGGCAAAGAAGGTTTTTTCAGCGCCGGTTTAGATCTGATCACATTATATGAATACAATGAAACCGAAATCAGAGACTTCTGGTCACTCTTTTTCAAAACAACACGTGATCTGGCTTCGTTTCCAAAACCAATTGTATCCGCAATTTCCGGCCATAGCCCTGCAGGAGGATGTGTTATCGCAATCTGTTGTGATTATAGGATCATGGCAGAAGGAAATTTTATTATCGGCCTAAACGAAATTCCAGTTGGATTAATTGTACCAGAAAGTATATTTCACCTTTATAGCTTTTGGCTAGGGAAAGGGAATGCCTATCGCTTTTTACTTGAGGGAAAATTACTGTCACCACAAGAAGCCCTTACAGTAGGTCTTGTTGATGAAGTCGTGCCAGCAAATGCAATTCACACCGCCGCTTTACGCAAGATCAAATCAGTAACCCAGTTTGATAAAGAAACATGGAAAACCTGCAAATTGAACTTCAGAAAAGAACTTCTAGAAAACCTCGGCGCAAAAGAGGAAGAAACAATTGAAAAAATATTAGAGCAATGGTGGAAGCCCTCAACTCGTAGTATTCTAAAAACAATCATACACAATTTAACGAACAAAACTAAATAAGTCAATTAATTTAAGATTAACGTACAACGTATTTGAATAAAGCAACCGTTGTTCTATTTTTGTAATTAACTCGGATTAATAAAAATCCGCTCAAGTAGATGATAATAACCATGGTGAAAAAAATATTGGGAGTCTGGCTCATTGCAGTTTTTCTTTTCAGCAGTTGCAATAGAACTGCTGAGAAAAAGGAAAGTCAACTGGATTCTATCGATACGATAGCAAAAGATACACTGCCGATCCCATCAGATTCAACAGATACGATCCAAGAACAAGCACCACAGGGCGAATCATTAGACGCGGCCATAATGAATATTATTCAAGCATTTAACAAACAAGATTCCAAGGCTTTAAACAATTATATTGACAAAACGGTCGGTTATTACACCATCTATAGACCTGGAGTGCAAGCCATCTATACACATGCTGTGGCTTTTGATTTCAATCATCCAATACCCGATTATTACCCTTATCCGCATACCAATTTCTTAGGAAAGGTTACGATAGGGCAATTGCCGGTATATGACTGCGGAAAAGAGGCCTGGAATAAAAAGGGGTTATTTTGTAATAACAAACAACATCCAACAGAACTATCGCATACCGCAAAATTCATGAACGAGATCTCGGATGCTAAAATATCAAATGCTGAGATTCAAAAACTAAAAGCTTTAGAAGCTAAAAGTTACCGCGTCATACTAACCGATAAAAACGCTCCACTTATCTTCCATATCACAAATAAAAATAGTAAGTGGATATTTACGGTACTTGATCGTGCTTATGGTGGATGTGATGCCTAATAATAATGATTTATTTCACATTAAAAGCATTACATTCCTAAAAAATATTTAATTTGACAGTTTAAATTCACAATAACAATGAATAGTCTGGATCAGGAATTACAAGCAAAAGTCAACCAATGGCTTAGCTCAGAATACGATGAAGCAACAAGAGCTGCTTTACAAATTTTAATTGATAACAACGAAGTAACTGAACTAACAGATTCATTCTATAAAGATTTAGAATTTGGTACAGGAGGTTTACGTGGCATCATGGGTGTAGGATCCAATAGGATAAATAAGTATACCATCGGTAAAGCAACTCAGGGGTTGGCAAACTATCTAAAAAAGCAATTTCCAAATCAGGTCATTAAAGTAGCTGTAGCTTACGACAGCCGCAACAACTCACAAAACCTAGGAACGCTGGTGGCTGATGTATTTGCGGCAAATGGAATCCAAGTATATTTATTTAATGAACTGCGTCCAACACCTGTACTATCATTTGCAATCCGTCACTTTGGCTGCCAAAGTGGTGTCATGCTTACCGCCTCACATAATCCAAAAGAATATAATGGCTATAAGGCCTATTGGAACGACGGATGCCAATTAACAGCTCCGCACGATACAAATGTCATTACAGAAGTTAATGCTATCCATAGCGTTTCGCAAATATCATTTCAGCCAATTCCAGAAAATATTATACCTGTAGGAGATGAAATTGATGAAATTTACATTAATGAAAATAAAAAATTAAGTATCCACCCGGAGGCTGTAGAAGCTCAAAAAGATCTTAAAATCGTATTTTCTCCTATTCATGGAACAGGAATTACAATTGTTCCAAAATTATTGGAAGCGTGGGGATTTAACAATGTTTCCATTGTAGAAGAACAAGCCACTCCAGATGGTAATTTTCCAACAGTTATTTATCCTAATCCAGAAGAAGAAGATGCTATGGCATTGGCCAAAAGAAAAGGTGAAGAGCTGGATGCTGATCTCGTACTCGCAACTGATCCCGATGCTGATCGCGTTGGAATCGCAGTTAAAAACAATAAAGGTAGTTTTCAATTACTGAACGGTAACCAGATCGGTAGTCTACTTGTTTATTATGTATTAAGTTCTAAAAAAGAACAAAATCAACTTAATAACAACCCCTATGTTGTAAAAACAATCGTCACAACAAATCTTCAAGCTGAAATTGCCAACCATTTTAATGTACCTTACTACGAGACCTTAACTGGATTCAAATATATTGGCGAACTAATGACCAAATTAGGCGATTCAGCGACATATTTAGTTGGCGGAGAAGAAAGCTATGGTTACTTAGTCGGAAGTCTTGTGCGTGATAAGGATGCCCCAAATGCATGCGCATTCTTAGCAGAGATGACCGCCTATTACAAATCGAAAGGCAAATCTTTATATGAAGTTCTCCTTGACCTGTATCAAGAATTTGGATGCTACCAAGAAAAATTAGTTTCATTAACTAAAAAAGGTAAAGCTGGTGCAGAAGAAATCAAAGCAATGATGAGTAACCTGCGTGCCAATTTGCCTAAATCTTTAGGAGGCATAGCTGTTGTAGAAGTTCGTGATTATGAAAATTCGGTCGCCATAGATATAGCCACCGGTACTAAAAAAGTCATTGATCTCCCGAAATCGGACGTCTTACAATTTATCACTGTAGATGGTGATGTTATTTCTGCGAGACCATCAGGAACAGAACCTAAAATAAAATTTTATTGTTCAGTAAAAGCACCATTAACAGCTAAATCACACTATGAACAGCTCCAAAAAGAGTTAGCCACAAAAGTGGACCGAATGATGGCCGATATTATTTAATCGTACGAATGGAAAAGTGGAAATTACTATCATCAGAATATATCTCGAAAGCACCTTGGGCTACCTTAAGAAGGGATACCTGCGAGTTGCCTAACGGCAGTATTAATGATCATTACTATGTGCTAGAATATCCAAACTGGGTCAATATGGTCGGTATAACGGAAGACAATAAGTTGATCGTCATCAAACAATATAGACACGCTGCCGGCGAGGTTATTCTTGAAATACCGGCAGGAACGATGGAAGAAGGAGAAGATCCACAATTTACAGCGGAGCGAGAAATGCTTGAAGAGACAGGTTATTCTTTTACCAAGATTGAAAAAATTGCGGAACTTTATGCCAACCCTGCTACAAGTAAAAATATTACACATACTTACCTCATGCAGGGAGGAAAGAAGATCCAGGAGCAAGACCTAGATGAAAGTGAGCAAATAGATGTTTATTTGATTTCTATCGAAGAAGCAAAAGAATTGCTGTTGCAAAATAAATTTGGTCAGGCACTTCAAAGTTCAGCCTTATTTTATGCCTTTCACAAATTGAAAATATTTTAAGCATATTTAAATTAAAATTTCATATAGACCAGTTACAAAAGGGTTATTTTGATATCAAAATAACCCTTTTGTTATAAATTGATCAAATATCATCTTCCCTCCCATTCCTTTTCTGCAGGCTATCATTTTTTGTACCTTTGTACCATGGTAAGAGAAATATTTGAAACCAAAAGAAAAGCACTGAAAATAAATCTGAATCCGGAGATTTACGGCACCTTTGCTGAAATTGGAGCGGGTCAAGAAGTTGCACGTAACTTTTTCAATGCAGGGGCGGCATCTGGAACAATCGCCAAAACAATGTCGGCTTACGACATGACTTTTAGCGATGCCATCTACGGAGAAGAAGAGGATGGCAGATATGTAAGCCGCACGCGCTTAACGAAAATGCTAAAACACGAATTCGATTTATTAACCAAGCGCTTACATGGTGAAAAATACTGTAACAAAAAGTTCTTCGCTTTTGCCGACACCGTTACTACGCTAAACTTTACAAAAACAAATGAACCTCATGGTTGGATTGGTGTCAGATTTCAACACGAAGTCGACGGCCCTACCAACGATATCATTATACACGTAAGACTGCTAGATAGCGACAATCAGCTACAACAAAAAGTATTGGGTATCATTGGAGTCAACCTCCTTTTCGCAGCCTATTATTATACCGATAACGTGCAGACCATGATTGAGTCATTAGTCGACAATCTATCTGTAGGCTCTGTAGAAATTGATCTTGTAAAAGTAACTGGCCCGTTGTTTGAAAATGTCAATGAAAGATTGATCAATTTATACCTCATTGCTAAAGGTTTTGCAAAGGCCGCAATCTTTAAACCAGATGGCAAAGCCGCACAGATCAAAGATTACCTTTACAAAAAGAATATCATTCTTCTAAGAACAAAATATAGACAAAAATCTCTTCCTAACTTTGATCTATTCAATCTTGCTGTAGATCAATTTAAGAAAAACACAGGCGCAACATCAGAAAACACAGTAGTCCTGATAGAGGTATTAATGGGCAATGTACTTGAAGAGGATCATATCATTACCGATAAAGATCTCGAAGAATTTGCACACCGTGCCGAAGAGCTATGTTCAACAGGCAATAATATCATCGTCAGCAATTTCAGAAGAAATAATCATCTTGCTGAGTTTATCAATAATTTCAAACCAAAGAATATTGGTATTGCGACCAACGTTTCCAATTTAAGAAATATCTTTAATTCGGATAATTACAACAAGGAGCATTACACCAATGAACTTCTTTCCTATATTTCGGGAATGTTCAATAAGAATATCAAGCTATATGCATATCCATACTTATTGAAAAAAGAAAATAAGATTATCACCACAAAAAATATGGCCGTTTCTGAAGAAGCCAAACCATTATTTGATTTCTTAATTAAAAATGGTTACATCATAGACATTGAAAATTACGATATCAAATATGTTAAGACGGTATAGATGTCACAATAACAATAAAGAGCTCCAAAATTTGGAGCTCTTTATTGTTATAAGAACTTTTTATAGATCGAATATAATATCTTCAGATCATTTTCCTTCAGCGTAGCGACATTTGCATTCGTCTGGATGTAATGCTGTTTAAAAGCCTTAATAGCTGCATCCAAATTCTTTACATCGTAACCAATAATTCTCAAAGCCAGTTTTGGATTAAAATCAATTGGTGGAGTTTCCAGATATTCTTCGTACCAGTAACCGAAACCCTTATCTGCTAATACCTTCCAGGGAAATCGTGATGGATCATTTTTACGAGTTGGAGCTAAGTCCATATGACCAATGAAGTTTGCTTGAGGGATGTTATATTTCACTTTAAGATACGAAAGTAACTCGGTCAGCGCATTAATCTGTGCATCTGTCCAAGGATCTGTTGTTCCATTATTATCTAATTCAATTCCAATAGAAGAAGAATTTAGATCCGTATCATTACCCCATTTACCAATTCCTGCATGATGTGAACGATAATAATCATTGACCATCTGCACCACTTTACCAGTACGGCCAACAACATAATGAGCACTTACACCCGCCTTTTCAGAATGAAAGGTACGTATGGTCTGTCCCAGTGAATCCTGAGCAGTATGATGAATCACAACATAGTTTGGTTTGCGAATCCCAAAGTTTATCGATGCGATCCATTCTTTTTCAACCGATAGCGGTAATTTACCGATAGCTTGGTTGATAACAGGACTTGTAGCATATTCTTTGGCAAGTAACTTTGCTTTTTTCTTATAGACTTTCTCAGTTGCGGCATACTTACCTGTCGAACAGGAAGCAAATAGCGCTGTCATCACTAAAAAAGTTATTGTTGATTTTACTTTCATTATTAATATAATTACTTCAGAAGCACTTCATCTCATTTATGCATGATAAATACGTATTCCAACATCTTGCTTTTCCGTCCAGTAAATATTCCGTCAGCAAGCTATTCACAAAAATGATATCATCATTATTGATGCTGCACAAAAAAGACAATCCGCGTCGTTAGTTAAGTCATGTAAACTTGAACTTGGATTTTCATTAAAACACAAAACAAACTTAGATAAATTTGTTTTATTTACAATTATAATTGCATCATATATAAGACATCTTCTTTCTTTTACCTTTTTTGAGATTCATCATTTAGCTATGACAATCCTCTCTCTACTCCCGCTACAAATGAATTATATTTAATCTTACTTCCTCAAAAAGTTAAGGTATTGAACTGTCCACCATCCATCATGAGCAAGATCCTAAAGATGACATGCTCAATATTATCTTTTACAAAAAAAAGCCTTCATCTGTATTAGATGAAGGCTTTTTTATTTTATTATATTTTTGATTAAGCTTCTGCGTACTCTTCAATAGAAGGACATGAACAAATTAATGTTCTATCTCCTTGTGAATCGTTTACACGACCAACAGAAGGCCAGAACTTACGATCTTTTAAATAAGCCAAAGGATACGCAGCTGTTTGGCGAGAATAAGATCTAGTCCATTCGTCAGCAGTTACAACAGATGCAGTATGAGGCGCATTTTTCAATACGTTATCAGCCTGATCTACATCACCCGCTTCAACCGCAGCAACTTCTTGACGAATAGCGATCAAAGCATCACAGAAACGATCTAATTCAGCTTTAGACTCAGACTCAGTAGGCTCAACCATCAAAGTACCCGCTACAGGGAAAGAAACTGTTGGAGCATGGAAACTATAATCCATCAAACGTTTTGCGATATCAGCAACTTCAACACCCACATTTTTATATGCACGGCAATCTAAGATCATCTCGTGTGCACAACGTCCATTTACACCAGAATATAATACTGGGTAGTGGTTTTCCAAACGAGCTTTAATATAATTTGCATTTAAAATTGCAGTTTTTGTAGCGTTCGTTAATCCATCTCCACCCATCATTGCGATATAAGCATGCGAGATAATTAAGATAGAAGCAGAACCAAATGGCGCCGCAGATACTGCAGTGATACCCTCTTCACCAGAAACTTCAACCACTTCGTGATTAGGTAAGAAAGGTACTAAGTGTGCTGCAACACCGATTGGACCCATACCAGGACCACCACCACCGTGAGGGATACAGAACGTTTTATGTAAGTTCAGGTGACAAACGTCAGCACCGATACGACCAGGGCTTGTTAAACCAACCTGCGCATTCATATTCGCTCCATCCATATAAACCTGTCCACCATTTGCATGGATAATTTCACAGATTTCAATAATAGGTTCTTCAAATACCCCATGCGTAGATGGATAAGTCACCATAAATGAATTTAAATTCGCGGCATGCTCTGCTGCTTTTACTTTTAAATCCTCAACATCAATGTTACCACGATCATCACATTTAACAACCACAACTTTCAATCCAGCCATAGAAGCGGAAGCAGGGTTTGTACCGTGAGCGGAAGCAGGAATTAAACAGATGTTACGGTTATGGTCTCCACGACTTTCATGGTAAGCACGAATAACCATTAAACCGGCATATTCTCCTTGAGCGCCAGAGTTTGGTTGGAAACTCATCTTAGCAAAACCTGTAATTTCAGATAACCAATCATTCAACTCACCGATCAACTGCATATAACCAGAAGTTTGATCTGCAGGAGCGAATGGATGTAAACCGCCGAAGTTAGCCCATGTAACTGGAGTCATTTCAGCAGTAGCATTCAATTTCATTGTACATGATCCCAATGGAATCATAGAATGACATAATGATAAATCTTTTGCTTCCAAAGATTTGATGTAACGTAACATCTCACTCTCTGAGTGGTAGCTATTGAAAACTGGGTGTGTTAAGTAATCAGAAGTACGAACCAAATCAGCAGGAAGAGCTGATGTTAAAGATGCCTCGATAGATTCGAAATCAACATCAGCCAAATTTTTAGCTTTTACTTTAGCAAATACTTTTACAATCGTTAAAATGTCTTCATAAGTCGTTGACTCATCAATAGAGATCCCTACAACAGAACCTACATAATTGAAATTCATTTCGTTATTTAAAGCCTCAGATTTTAATCCAGCAACTTCACCACCTAATTCAAAACGAACAGTATCAAAGTAGTTTTTGTTCAATTGCGTATAACCCAACTGTTGAACAGCTTGGTCTAACAATTGAGCCAAATCGTGAATACGGCTAGCAATATTCTTGATTCCCTGAGGACCATGATATACGGCATAGAATGACGCCATAATTGCTAATAAAGCCTGTGCAGTACAGATATTAGATGATGCTTTATCACGACGGATATGCTGCTCACGAGTCTGTAATGCCATACGCAATGCGTAATTGCCATTAGAATCTGTCGTAACACCGATAATACGGCCTGGAATATTACGCTTAAAAGCGTCTTTAGTTGCGAAAAAAGCGGCGTGAGGACCACCGAAACCCATTGGTACACCGAAACGTTGTGAATTACCAACAACAACATCAGCACCCCATTCTCCCGGAGGAGTTAATAACGTTAAACTCATTAAGTCTGCAGCGGCACAAACAGTAATGTTTTTGGCATGCGCAGCAGCAGTAAAAGCTTTATAATCTATAATTGAACCATCTGCAGCAGGATATTGAACAAATGCAGCGAATACATCATCCGTTAAACTGTCTTCAGAAATAGCTTCAATACGAAGTTCAATTCCAAAAGATAATGCACGAGTTCTTAATACATCGATCGTTTGTGGATAAGCATTTTCAGAAACCAAGAAAACATTAGCCGCTTTGTTTTTACGAGCCGAATAAAGCATAAACATACCTTCAGCAGCAGCAGTAGCTTCATCTAATAAAGACGCATTCGCGATCTCTAATCCTGTTAAATCACAAATAACCGTTTGAAAATTTAACAAAGCCTGAAGACGACCTTGTGCAATCTCTGCCTGATAAGGTGTATACTGTGTATACCATCCTGGATTCTCAAAGACGTTTCTTTGAATAACACCTGGTAAAATCACATCAAAATAACCTTGTCCGATATAAGACTTGAAAACTTTATTTTTTTCTGCAATTTGTTTTACCCTTTTCAAATAAGCGACTTCGCTTAAAGCAGCAGGCAATTGTAAAGCTTGTTTTGCACGAATCTGTGCAGGAACAGTTTGCTCAATAAGTTGGTCAAGCGAGTCAACGCCTAAAAATTCCAACATTTCTCTCGTTTCAACCGATCTTGGTCCGTTGTGACGATCTTCAAATTTTTCTTGAAAATGTATGTTACTCATGTGTGCAAAAAATTAGTGCCTTTCGCTAGATTCTTACCTTTTTTGGTTTTATTAAAAATAATAGCAAAACAGCTGCTTTTTGGATGTGCAAAGATACATTTTTTCAAGTCCTAAAAAAGCAGATTATGTCTGTAAAAATTATTATTAGAATACCCATACAAAACAATCGTTTGCGATCTCATCTGCACACAAAATTTAAGCTCAATTTCATCATCTAGAATAAGATTCTATGTTACACGACATAAATCCTGATAACAAGTGGTCGTTATGCACGATGTCAGTTTTCTTATCACTCACACCAAAATAAAATCATAAAAAAAGGGCCTTTTCTCGTTTTGAAAAGACCCTCGTATAAGTTGAAATATTAGAAAGAGTAACGTAAACCTAATTGAAATTGATATGGGTTTCCAGAAGGGTTTACAACCCCAGTATTGTTAAGATTATAATTAAACTGTTGCTTCGCCGCATCAAATGCAGGTAAAGCAGGATTTCCGTTTGCTGCTTTAACACCCAAAGAATACAACGCTTGATTCCCTAAAGATTCATTGATTCCCCATGTTTTCTTAAATAAATTGGCAACGTTAAATAAATCCGCAGATACTTCCAAGGCATGAGATTTATATAGGTTAAACTTCTTTGCAATACGTAAATCAATTAGACCATAAAAACCATTAATTCCCCCGTTTCGTTGAGCCATTGCTCCTTCATATTTTTTAATGTAATCCTTTAAACTCTGGCTCGCATTCGGGTTATTCAATAATGCCTGTAAACCATCAACCAGATTCGTCGGAGTCTTCGTGTTATTAGGATCAAAAATATACGCTAGATCATTATCACCTGCAACAAAATCGCCATTGATATTACCCCCCGCAAGCAAACTATAACGTGTTCCACCGATACCTGAATAACGTACGCCTACACTGACTCCATAAAAAGTAGGCAATGTACCATAAATAACCACCTTATTACGGAATTGATTGTTCGAGTACGTCATATTGCTCAAATCTCTTGGATCATCTTTCACGGCCAAAGATAGTGTCGCAGTATTCGCCACATTACCATTGTAAGATGTGTTATCTTTTGCATCGTTCCATGTATAGCTTACCGAAATAGAACCATCCTTATAGTATTGGTAACTTGCGTCTAAAACCACTGCAAACTGATTCACCTTACCCTCCGAATTTAACTCCAGAACACGACCAAATTTATTAGATATACGTCCCTGCTTCCAGTCCGATTCTCCATTTACAATAGCCGATACCGGCACAAAAACTCCCCGGTTATCTTCATTCGCTAATCTAAAGAATGGATCCTTCACCATATTACGATCCACATACATATAATTATTACGGCCGAGGTTCATGTAGGCCGAAATTCCTGCTTTCAATTTTTCAGTAAAGAAATGCGTGTAAGAAGCATTTGCTTTATAAACTACGGGTATTTTAGCATCAGGTCCATAGGTATTAATAGTTGGGACTTGAAATTGTGCTAAAGTGGGAGTAGAAGAAGGATCTTTACGGTATTGTACAAAATCCGGGGTAGGTACATCATTTCCACGGACATCAACAGTAGCAAAGTGCTTACCGTCAAATGTTAGGTTATTGATCGTCATGTAATTGTTGATGTCCGATGCGAATATACCCGCTCCGATTCGGAAGAAATCCTTATGCCCCTCATTCACATCCCATGTCATCTGAAAACGCGGTTGTATCACAAGAGACTTTAGTTTATGATCTGTACGTACACCAACCTCTTTCAATAGTTCTTCATTTAAAGGTGATGTCGGATAGTGACCGTAATCAAAACGTAAACCTGCAACCAAATCTAAACCTGCCGCCAACTTGGATTGCATCTGTCCATACAATCCAGCATTGAAGATCTTGCCAACGACCGTAGGATCCGAAACTAACGGCACCTCTCTATAAAAGTTATAAGCTTTCTTGTCTTGAAAATTTTGTAGTGCCGTTCTAGTATCACTGGCTCCAAAATGAAAACGGCCATTTACTTCACTTCCGTAAACAGAACTAGCATGCGTATACATCAGGTCAACACCGAATGTATAATTGATCTTATCCGTGTTGTAATATAAATTATTGACTAACTGGAAGACATTATTTTTAAAAGATTCCTGTGCAAAACGATGTCCCCCTAACTGAACGGTTGTTTTGAGATCATTATTTCCAACTTTAGAAACAATATTCTCCACAATCGCTCTTGGAATATTCTGGCTAGGCAACTGATCTCCAGGACTACTGTTCTGATACGTATATAAGTGTTGTAATTTCAGTTCATTAGTAATATTTGACGAAACAGACGTTCTTAGCGTAGCCAGAAAACTATTATCAATATTCTTGTCATTCCCATAAGACTCGTACAGCGTAATCGGTTTATTATCCTGTAGACCCAGTTTATTGATATCGCTGGTAAAGTTATTACGGATCGTTAACAAATTACTATTATTAATCTGCCAATCAATCCGACCAAATACCGCGTCTGAATTTCTTTTCTTATCAAAAGAGCCAAACTGACGGTCATTACTCAATCCATATTTTTCACGTCCGATATCAACAAATGCATTTAAATTATCTTGGGTGATTTTAAATCGCTCCTCATCAAGAGTCGAAGTAATATCTGCAATAATTAAAGGTCGTGCATCCTTTTGATGATCCCAAGCAACAAAATAATGTAATTTATCTTTTATGATAGGCCCACCTAATGTAAAGCCATACTGATAAGTCGAAAAATCATTGGTCCGTTTTTTACCGTCAATCGTGTAGGGGCTGGACAACCAATCAGCTCGAGAATAAATCCAGGCGCTACCCTGTGTTTTATTGGTTCCCTGCTTCGTAACAGCACTAACTGTACCGCCGCCAGCTCTACCATAAGTGACATCATATTGATTGGTCACCACCTTAAACTCACGAACTGCCTCTATAGAAATCGAAAATGGTGCGCCACTTCTGCTTGTTGTCGAGCCTGCAGATGTCGGATTCTTTGCATTCATACCATCTATCGTAAAGTTTGTGGAGGAGCCCAGTTGACCACCAATATTATCACCTTTACTTAAGGGGGAAAGATCCATTAATGACGTGAAATTCCGCCCGTTAACCGGTAGCTTCGCGATATCTTTTGCCGTAACCGAGGTCGCTGCACCCAAATTTTCAATTTGATTTTTTAATGTGTTTGTGCCTTTAATCTCGACTGTCTCCAGAACATTTGAAGAATTTTGAATGGGAATATTAACTCGGATAAGATCTCCCTGATTTAAATTATATCCGGTGCGAACCTGTTCACCATATCCAACATAGGAAACTTTCAATATATAAGGACCGCCCAATGGCAGCTCTTTAAAATTATAATCGCCATTTGCATTGGTAGATGTTTTTGTGGTGAAGCCTGTCGATTCATTTCGAACCTCTACAGAAGCGCCTTGAACACCTTTAGCGTGCTCGTCTGTAATCTTTCCAGCAAAACCAGCCTGAGTTGTCTGCGCATACAAACCAGTACCAATGACTGTTAAACATGTTGTGAGTAGAAATTCTTTCATCTAGTATTTTGTTACATTGTTATGCAACAAATCTAACCACCCCCTGTTAACTAGAACTGAAATGTGTGTTATCAAATTATAAATGAAAAAAGTCAGCTTTGAGCTGACTTTTAATAGAGTATCGTAAACTTAAAATCCAATGGATTAAAATGCTTATAAAGTTCATCGAATAAAGTATCTCCATATTTAACATAGAGAAGACCAAAATTCTCAGACCGTTCCTGCAATCCACCACCGGGAAACAGACGTTCTTTGATATGGTCGATATTAGACAATGCATCTTTATGATTCCGCTTTTCGGCACGCATTAATTTCTTTTCCAGATTATTAATAGCTTTTTTTAACCGTGCTTTAATCGCTTCCGTACTTGGTGATAAACTAGGATCTATCTTGTGCGTACGAAGCTTTATTTTTCCGAATATGGCATTTAACTCCATCCATTCATCATTTAGATTTAAACGATGTTTCGTTTGCCGACGCACAAATTCCTTCTTTAGAATTTCACTATCCCGGAATATACTTTTAAAAGTAAGATCCTGTCTAAAAATCTTAGACACCACATTATCTTCAGTAATCATGGCAGAATTACGTGGTATTAAAATTGGAAAATCAATTCCATATTGATCAAAATTTGCTTTTAGCTGCATCCAATAAACCATTTCTGCCCCACCACCAATATAAGCTAAATTAGGTAAGATGATTTCCTGGTACATAGGACGCATAACCACATTCGGACTGAATCTTTCTGGGTATGTATCTATTTCCTTTTCAAGCTCCGCTTTTGTAAAGTAAATATCCTGATGTAAAACCTCATAACGACCATCAGCATTTAAAACAATACGTTCGCGAAATTCATCTGTCAGATAGAAAAAATTGATTTCACGAGCATGCACCTGTGTGGCAAAACCGGCTTTTTCCAAAGACTCAGATGTCTCTTCTATTGCTTTAAAGCTTTTTTCAGTTAAAATATCTTCTGTTATGATCGGTTTAAAAACGGTTTTTAGCGCTTTGTCATCAGCATCAATAATAAGCAGGCCAAATTTCTTAAACAATTCATGTACAAGATATCGGGTAGCATCGGCTAAATTATCATGCTTGAGATAAGCATTCTCAACAATACAGGCAAGTTTACAAGAATGCTCAGAAAGCCCTAAAACACCGGTATACTGCTTCACCGCCTGAACAATAGAATCCGTATCCATTCTTCCTGTAGCTGAAACAGCGGGAGTATCCCAAACGATTTTTTTACCTGACAATTTCGTGTGGTTTATTTCCGCAAAATCATGATCTTCCGTAGCCATCCAATAAACAGGAACAAATTCTTTCTCTGGAAACTTGACTTTAAGATCATCTGCTAAACGAATAGCTGTTATGATTTTAAAGATAAAATATAATGGACCAGTAAAAATATTGAGTTGATGTCCCGTTGTAATGGTATATGCGTTATCAGCAAGTAATTTATCAATGTTTGCTGCAACGTGAGGAGCGGATTCTAGTAAATCGCCATATTGTGCTTTTAATCGATCAACTAAAAGCGTACGCGAAAGAAAAGGTTTTTTTTCATTAATTTGCTTTTCAAAACCAGCGAAAGTTGGCCAATTCCCGATAAAGGGAACTAAAGCTTCATCCTGATTTAAATAAGCAATAAGTGTCTTAGAAAAGCTGTTGGTTTCGCTGTAGTCTATATAAGTTGCTTTCATTCGTGATTACATTTGCACTAAAAACAGAGTAATATACATAATTGCTATACAAAATAAGCAATTAATATTTTCTCTGCGCACAAATGTAGTGTTTACGAATAAAAGCAACGATTGGATCGCTATTATTTGACAATAGATCCATATAAATCAAAGTCTTCAGCGCGGTCCACTTTAACATTTACAAAATCACCGATTCGGGCATAGTTTGTTTTTGCATCAAGTATAACCTCATTATCAACTTCTGGAGAGTCATATTCTGTTCTGCCAATAAAGTAATCGCCGTCCACACGGTCAATTAATACTTTATAGGTATTTCCTATTTTATCTTGATTGATCTCAAAAGAAATTCCTTGTTGTACTTCCATGATCGCTTCTACACGCTCCTGTTTTACTTCTTCAGGGACATTATCTTCCAATGAATGCGCATGTGTTTTCTCTTCATGCGAATAAGTAAAACATCCTAAGCGGTCAAAACGTGTTTCCTCAACCCATTCCAACATCTCTTGAAAATCTTGCTCAGTTTCATCAGGATAACCACAGATTAACGTTGTACGCAAAGCAATATTAGGAACTTTATCACGGATCTTATTAACCAAATCAATCTGTTTTTGCTTACTTGTACCGCGACGCATTGAAGTCAACATACGATCAGAAATATGCTGCAATGGCATATCTAAGTAATTACAGATATTTGAACGTTCATTCATCGCATCAAGAATATCCATTGGGAATCCAGAAGGATAAGCATATTGCAAACGGATCCAATCGATACCATCAACATCAGATAAATGACGCATCAAGTCAGAAAGGTTACGCTTTCCATAAATATCTAATCCGTAATAGGTTAAATCTTGTGCGATCAATATCAATTCTTTCGTTCCATTAGAAGCTAAGAATTTGGCTTCTTTCACTAAATCATCAATTGATTTTGAAACATGCTTACCACGCATTAACGGAATCGCACAGAATGAACATGGACGGTTACAACCTTCGGCGATCTTAAAGTAAGAATAGTGCGAAGGTGTGGTCAGCATACGCTCACCCAAAAGTTCATGGCGATAATCTGCACCAATAGATTTTAATAAATCAGGTAAGTCATTTGTACCAAAATAACCGTCTACGTTTGTAATCTCAGATTGTAGCTCAGGTTTATAGCGCTCAGAAAGACAGCCTGTAACAATGACCTTATTGATCTTGCCCTCATCTTTCAATTCTGAAAACTGTAAGATCGTATCAATAGACTCCTGTTTGGCATTATCGATAAAACCACAGGTATTGATAACAACAATATCGTTCTCCTGAATATTAGTAGCCTCGTGTACAACTTCTATTTGATTACCTTTTAATTGTCCCATCAATACTTCACTATCATGAATATTTTTAGAACAACCCAATGTAACCACATTCACACGGGGTTTTGACTTTGGCTCTACAGCCTTACTATATTTTGTTTTCATATAATGGATGTGGATTACTTGAACAGCGAATCCACAAACTCTTTTTTGTTGAATAACTGTAAATCGCCGATTTTCTCACCGACACCAATATATTTTACAGGTATTTTAAATTGATCAGATATACCGATAACTACCCCACCCTTTGCGGTACCATCCAGTTTAGTCAATGCTAAGGCATTGACATCAGTTGCTTGTGTAAATTGAGTACATTGTTCTATGGCATTTTGTCCTGTAGAGGCATCAAGAACCAATAGAATTTCATGTGGAGCACCAGGAATAACCTTTTGCATGACATTTTTTATTTTCCCCAACTCATTCATCAAGCCAACCTTGTTATGAAGACGACCTGCTGTATCAATAATACAGACATCATCACCGTTAGATAAGGCCGATTGGACTGCATCATAAGCAACAGAAGCAGGGTCAGATCCCATCGCCTGTGCAACAACACGAACACCTACACGTTCACCCCAAAGCTTGATTTGTTCTACGGCAGCAGCACGAAAAGTATCAGCAGCACCCAAAACAACTTTATTGCCAGCTGCTTTCAACTGATGTGCTAGTTTTCCAATTGTTGTTGTTTTTCCAACTCCGTTTACACCGACCACCATGATAACATATGGTTTGTGATTACCGTACTCAAAGTTTTCAAAATCAGAACTGTTGTTTTCCGCTAATAATTCCTGAATCTCTTCCTTCAATAACGTATTTAACTCTGAGGTTGAAACATATTTATCACGTGCAACACGCGACTGAATACGGTCAACAATTTTCAGCGTTGTTGTCACACCCACATCCGAGGTCACCAATATTTCTTCCAAATTATCTAAAACATCATCATCGATAGTTGATTTACCAACAACTGCTTTTGTAATTTTAGAAAAGAAACCCTCTTTAGTCTTTTCCAAACTTTTATCTAAAGCTTCTTGGGCTTCAGGAGTTTCTTGTTTCTTCTTGAAAAAATCGAATAATCCCATTGATATATGTTCCGCTTATGAATTCATTATTATTTATCTTCCGACCAGTATAAAATACCGATTGCCAAAGATAGATATTTGAAACCAACAAAAAAAGCCCTTTCGGTGTATACCAAAACGGCTATTTTTTTGAATTCTTTTTAAAGAAAAACTTTAAAAAAGGAAAATTACTAGTTATTTTTTGCAGCCTCTGCTAAAGTATCTTTTACTTTATCATTGTGAATCATCGCCTCTTTGAAAGTATAAGCTCCCGTTTTAGTCGATTTAGTAGTAATAATAACCTTTGTATATTCTTTACCGCCACCTTTTTGTAACGATGCAACAGATTTCTTTGCCATGGTATTAATATTTTAACTTAGTGCTTACACAGCAACTAAGATGTGAATTACTTAATTTCTTTGTGAACAGTAACTTTTCTCAATACTGGGTTGAATTTTTTCAATTCTAAACGCTCAGTTGTATTTTTCTTGTTCTTAGTAGTGATGTAACGAGACATTCCCGGAAGACCACTTTCTTTGTGTTCAGTACATTCTAAGATAACTTGTACTCTATTTCCTTTTTTAGCCATTGTTTTACTTTATTTTGAATCCTATAAAATGCTAGGATTGAAATTCATGAATGATATTTTATGCAACAGGCGAAAAATCAATTAAATTGATCCTTTTTTTATGAACTTACCGATAGCATTAGTGATACCGATTTTGTTGATAGTTTTAATCGCCGAAGTCGAAACTTTTAATGTAATCCAACGATCTTCTTCTGGAATGAAGAAACGTTTTGTTTGCAAATTTGGGTAAAATTTACGTTTTGTTTTAGCGTTAGAATTAGATACATTATATCCATTCATTGCTGTTTTGCCTGTTAAATCACAAATTCTTGACATGATATTATGTTATTTTGTTGTCTTAATTTAAATATATCTTTTCGCAAAGAGTGTGCAAATATCTATATTTATTTTGTTAAATGCAACAATTTTAAGGATTTATTTTTAAAAAAATAAATATCCAGGCCTTGGTAAAGGCAAAAATAATGTATTTAATTATATTATATTTGCTTAAACATAGAAAATAGTTTTCAACAATTCACACTTGTAAACATCATGAATAAATATTTACGCAGAGGACTATTAGAAATTATACTTGCTGTTATACTCATCCTGGTCAGTTATTATCTAATGAAATTACAAAATAATTGGTATAAACCTATTATGATTTTAGGGGTAATTTCTTTTGGAGTCGGGTTTCTTCGTATTATTTATCGCCTGATACGCAAGATTGATAGAAATGCATTGATAGAAATGCGAAAAGAGAAAAAAGATAAATAAATATGCTTCATAAAACTAGAGGTATTGTATTAAAAACCACCAATTATTCTGAAAGTAGCGTCGTATCTCAAATTTATACGGAACACTTTGGCTTGCAATCATACCTTGTGAATGGCGCCCGCAAACCCAAAGCTAAAATTAGATCGGGGTTCTTACAGGCCTTACATCCTTTAGATATGGTTGTAACCTTTAAAGATAACAATTCCCTGCATCGCATAAATGAAGCAAGGCAGGTACCTCCTTTAAAAAGTATACCTTACGATATTGTCAAAAGCTCATTAGCAATATTTCTCAATGAAGTGCTCTATAAAATCTTAAGGGAGCAATCTGGAGATCCATTTCTATTCGAATATTTGTATCAAGCGATACTATGGCTTGATAACTCTGAAACAAATCTTGCAAATTTTCATTTGGTATTTCTTATTAACTTAAGTCGTTTTCTGGGTTTTTACCCTGTTGAAGCTTCGAAAAACTATCCCTATTTCAATTTGGAATCTGCCACTTTCTCCAATCAGCTTCCCGAACATCCCTATGTATTACAGGAACCTCACACCACGCTTTTTAGAAAATTGATGGCAACAGAATTCAACTCCTCCGAAGATATCAAAATGAGTACTAAAGACCGTCAGATACTCTTAGAAAAAATAATCGACTACTACAGACTACATCTCACGAATTTCAGAGAAATAAAATCGCTCTATATCTTAGAAGAAATCTTTCATTAAATCATCTAATTGAAATTTATTTCCTTACTTTTAGATATACTTTAATAAAAAAACCTAATTAAAACTTAACATTATGGAATGGTTTCTGAAAGTCGTTCGCGACAACTATGCAAATTTTGATGGTCGAGCCCGCAGAAAAGAATACTGGATGTTCGCGTTATTTAACTTTATCATCTCCTGTATTCTTGGAATTCTTGCTTACATAGCTAATGTTTTTTACTACCTGAGTATTATTGTTTCTCTTGCACTAATAATACCAAGTATAGCAGTAGCAGTTAGACGTCTTCATGATATTAATAAGTCAGGATGGATGATCCTATTGTGTCTAATACCATTCGTCAACTTTTATTTAATATATCTTTTCTTTTTAGAAGGAGATAAAGGTCCTAACGAATATGGTCAAGATCCAAAGGCTGACGAAAATGATAATCCATTTGCAGACCAGAATCCTTTCGGACATATTCCTCCGCCCCCTCCTTCTGAAAGAGGCAATAATGACCCCTTTGCTCCTCATAATTCGTAAATAAATACAGCTGATATAGATTAAATCAATTACATAGATCAATCTATATCAGCTGTATTTAATATCTTGATTATGGTATTTTAAAAAATACCGCCACCAACAGCCAAACGAAACCCACCAAGTACAATTGCAATGACACATAAAATAATGCCAGTCTTTGGCTGGTTATTTGGTTGCACATTGACATCATTGTAAGCAATCAAACTAACGATCAAACCTACTACAGCAAAAGGAATATTAAGCCAGTTTAACCAACCTAAACAAGGGATAAATGCCACTAACATCCCGATTAAGGATAGAATACCCAATAGTAATCCTGCTATTCTCATAGTTTCTTATGGTTTATAATTTTTTCACTTATAAAGATAATAGAATTTACGATAATCAATGAAAACAAAATTATGCTTCCACGATTAAACTGATGAGCCAGTGAGAAATCACCTTCTTTAATTTTTAAAAATGCCCTTGTCATACCACATAGCATACATTCCGTCCCTTTTAGCTTTGATGGACAAATCGGCGCAGCTACAAGTAATAAAGAACTATCTAAAACAAACAGTACTACTAAAAAAAGAAGCATACAAATGGAAATTAGATTCCATACAATATAAAAAGGCTCCCGAAACTCATTAAATTTCATAATTAGAAGTGTATAAAAAAGCCCGATTTCGTTCTGAAATCGGGCTTTTCTACAATAAATATATCTTAAAATCTGATTAGATAACTTTTACATTTACCGCATTAAGACCTTTACGACCTTGTTCTACTTCGTAAGAAACGTTGTCATTTTCACGAATTTTGTCTACTAAACCAGAAACGTGAACGAAGATTTCGCTCTCGCCTGAATTTGGAATGATGAAACCGAAACCTTTGGTTTCATTAAAGAATTTTACTACTCCTTCTTGCATTGTTTTATTGTATTAAATTTCTTAAAGATATTTAAAAAAAATTAAAATCCTTTATCTTTTTAATTTTTTTTCCATTAAACTACTTGGCTCAAACTGCGTCTACATCAATAGAAACAAACAATGGTTCGATTTTTGAAAACAAGTATTAAAATAGAAAAAGTATGAAAAATTTATTGTTAGGAATAATGCTATTTGCATCTGTACACACTTTACAAGCACAACAAATGACAAATAAAGATATGGTAACAACCATCGGAAGAGCGGAAGAAGAAGTAACACCCGATATTATTTATATAAACGTTACTTTAAAGGAATTTTATCAAGACGGAAACACAAAGAAAAAGGTTTCAATCGAAACTCTTGAAAAGCAATTATTTCAAGCAGCAACAAATGTAGGGGTTGAAAAAAAGGATTTTACAATTCAAAATATCTACAGTACGAACTATGCTACAAAGAAGAAAAAAGAAACTGAAATCTTACTTTCTCGTCAATACCGTATTAAAGTAACGCAATTGAATAAATTAAATGATTTGTTCGATGGTGTTGATGCTGCCGGAATACAGAATACAGCAATCAGCGAACTTGATTATTCAAAAAAGAAAGAACTTGAAAAAACATTAAAAGTTAAAGCGGTTAAAGATGCGATGGAAAATGCGAAAATTTTAGCTGAAGCTGCTGGTCAAAAAGTTGGAAAAGCAATTCTATTGTCTGAAAGTCCACAAATGATTTATTTCAATTCACCACGTGCCATGGCTTCATTCAAATCAAGTAACATGGAAGCTGCAGATGTAGCTGATGATCTGGACTTGGATATTAAACCGATCAAAATTACAAGTGAGGTAAATGCATCCTTTGAAATATTATAATGAAAAGAGATTTATCTTTAGCTGACAAAGAAAAAAGAAGAGATCATGATTTCGGTTGGGTTGAAAGACTCTCCTGGCTGATGGATAATAATTTCCAGATAGCTGGATTCCGCTTTGGTCTTGATCCACTTCTTAATTTTGTTCCTTTTGCAGGAACAATTGCCAGCTTTGGAACGTCATTCGTTTTGGTAATGGTCATGTGGAGAAATGGAGCGAGCTCTAAATTAGTCGTCAAAATGCTGATTAATATTTCAATTGATGCAATTTTAGGAGCAATTCCACTTTTTGGAAATGTATTTGATTTCTTTAACAAGGCAAATACCAAGAATATCAAATTGATGAAAGAGCATTACTACGAAAACAAACATCAAGGTTCTGCGATTTGGTTACTACTGGGTATTCTATCGATCATTGTCCTCTTTTTTGTCGGCACCATCTATCTTTTATGGATTGCCGGAGAATGGGTTTGGCAATTACTTTTTTAACCCAATGTATATAAAATCATAAAATAGCGTTTATATGGATGTATAAACGCTATTTTTGTATACACAATTTCTTAAAAATGAATAAAAAAAGAATTTTTGCTTTAGTAATCATTTTCATTGTTATTGCAGCAATATGGACAAATCCGAAAAAGGAACAACATGAACTTGTTGTGAAGGAAAAAGCTGAATATTTATTAAAAAATCAATTAGGTAAAAAAGAACAGAGCTTATTTGATATCGGCATGCAGTTATTCGGAAATAATGCAGTCGAAGATTTTGTTTCGAAGAACGTTCTCGTTGAAAACTTCTATCTTTTTTCATTAACAAAAATTAAATGGCAAGGTAAGGAGAACCCCATAGGTGTCGGTGCTTTTGGAAAAATATGGTTAAGCCCTAAGATTGACGAAAAAGCGACCGAAATAATCGATGCTATAAAGAACAATTAATCAAAAATGTTAGAAATATTATATCAAGACGAAGATATCATTGCGATTAATAAACCACATGGTTTACTTGTACACCGTTCATCTATCGCGCGCGATGCTTCCGAATTTGCCCTTCAGCTCTTGCGTGATCAAATTAATCAAACGGTATACCCTGCACATCGCCTTGATCGAAAAACAGCTGGAATCCTCTTATTCTCTTTAAATAAGGATATGGATAAGGAATTGCAACAGTTATTTCAGAACCAACAGGTCTATAAAAAATATCTAGCGATATTGCGTGGCCATGCGCCCGAAGAGATGCACATTGACTATCCCCTGAAAAAAGATAACGGGGTAATACAGGAAGCACAGACCGATTTCAAAACAATCGCTCATACAGAACTTCCTTTTCCTTCGGGAAAATTTCCAACATCCCGTTATAGCTTAGTTGAAGCAAATCCTACAACAGGAAGGATGCATCAGTTAAGAAAGCACTTTGCACACATCTTCCACCCGATTATAGGTGATCGTCCTCATGGTTGTAATAAACAAAACAAGTTTTGGAAAGAGCATTTTGAAATGGACACCATGATGTTGCATGCCTCGGAAATAACATTTAAGCATCCCAAAACACAAAATAATATCATCATCAACGCAGGACTACAACCGGAATTTAAACGTGTCCTCGAGATCTTAAACATGGAGAACTCAATATGAAGAACATCATACTGGATTTTTTCCTAACCATCACCGGTATCAGTGCCGCGTCAGGGTTAGTACATCAAAATAATCACCTTTTTCTAATCGCTGATAATAGTCAATACTTGTACGACTTTGGACTAAATGATCGACTTCTAACAAGAATTCAACTTGACAAAAACACATCAGATCTAGAGAATATAGCGAAAGCTAGAAAACCAGATTTTGAATCCATAACTTTAGATCAGGATAAATATTATATTTATGGTTCAGGATCAACGCCAAACCGTAACCTTCGCATTACATACCAAAAAGAGGTTCTAACCGAAGATTTTTCCAAAATATATCATCGCTTACAGCAGAAATTTCTAGTCGATCAGGACAATTTTAATATTGAAGGTGTTATTCATACGGAAGATGAGATTTGGTTATTCAATAGAGGTAATGGTCAAAAAGCTCAAAACGGAATCTTCAAAATCAACAAGTTCAACACTGAAAAATCCAGTTTTGATGCGATCAAATTACCGCTCATAGATCAAGTACAAGCAGGTTTTACCGATGCCATTCTGGTGGGTGACTTCGTTTATTTCATTGCTGCGGCCGAAGCATCAAACTCAACTTATTTAGATGGGGAAATTGCGGGCACAATACTTGGAAAATTTAATCGTAAAAATTCTCAAAGTATTGAAACTATCCGTATTCCGGGAAAGCACAAATTTGAAGGCATTACCTTAAAAGAGCAATCAGGAGATCAGATCACTTTTTTTCTTTGCGAAGATAAAGATGATGATAAAATGGAAACCACGATTTATTCTTTGACAATCGATCAGTAAATCGATTGCATAAATGCTAATCTTTAGGCTAAAATCCATGTTTATTTTGTAAATTTGTAAATAAATAAAACTTATCGTATTATGATCAAAAATACTGCCCTTACGGATACGCATATCGCTTTAGGAGCGAAAATGGTACCTTTTGCAGGTTTCAATATGCCTGTTCAATATTCGGGCATCAATGATGAACACGAAACTGTTCGTACAGGTGTAGGTGTGTTTGACGTTAGTCACATGGGCGAATTCATTCTAAAAGGAGAAAAAGCGCTAGACCTTATTCAGATGGTGTCTTCAAATGACGCATCTAAATTATATGATGGTAAAATACAGTATGGTTATCTTCCAAATGAAACTGGAGGGATAGTAGATGACTTTTTAACTTACCGCATCGACGAAAACACATATTTCTTAGTTGTCAATGCTTCTAATATAGAGAAGGATTGGAATTGGATTTCCAAATACAATAGTTTTGGCGTTGATATGAAAAATATTTCAGACGAAACTTCACTATTTGCGGTACAAGGGCCTAAAGCTGCTGATGCTTTACAATCTTTGACAGATATTGAACTAGCATCTATGGAATACTACTCTTTTGCTAAAGGTACCTTTGCTGGAGTAGAAAATGTGCTGGTATCAGCTACAGGTTATACTGGTGCTGGTGGTTTTGAAATCTATGTTGCTAACGAAGATGCTCAAAAAGTTTGGGATGCTATATTTGAAGCTGGAGCAGCTTACGGTATTAAACCAATCGGTTTAGGCGCGCGTGATACGCTTCGTTTAGAAATGGGCTTCTGCTTATATGGCAATGATATTGATGATACAACTTCTCCTTTAGAAGGCGGTTTAGGATGGGTAACAAAATTCACGAAGGAATTTGTTAACTCGGCGAATCTAAAAGCGGAAAAAGAAGCTGGTATCAAGAAAAAACTAGTAGGATTTGAAATGATTGACCGTGGTATTGCACGTCATGATTACGAAATCGTAGATGCTGAAGGAAACAAAATTGGTCGTGTAACTTCAGGAACACAATCTCCAACATTGAAAAAATCAATCGGTTTAGGCTATGTAGATAATGCTTTCGCTAAAGAAGGCACTGAAATCTTCATCAGTATCCGTAACCAAAGTATAAAAGCAAAAGTGGTAAAACCACCATTTGTTAAGTAATAATAAAAAGGGGGCAATTGAAAAATTAGCCCCCTTTTTATTGCTTGTTCTTTTCTAATCTTCTTCGCTCTTCCTCTTTCTTTAAATCAATCCTAACTTTCTTAATTAGTACACGTTTAAAGAAAATAAAGACGACCAATAGCGCGATCGAAATACCACAGACTAAAATGTTTCCTGCTTCATAAGACTTATAGCCATAATAAACTGCACCTACTATCAGTAAGTTGATTAGAATATTTAAAATAAAATTTTTTGTCATAAGATTACTTTTTACCAATTACCTTCTCCCTAAATTTGAAGAAATAAAATAGACCCGCTACTATATTGAAAAATATAATAAATAAAGCCAAGAGCATCCGCTCTGTATTTGAAATTCGACCAGAAAAAATGATTTCTCTCAGTACCAATACGACCCAGATTAAAGAGAGTAACAAAGATATACTAAAGAGAATAGGAAAAATTTCAAAATAAAAGAATTTTGAAATTATTGAAATGCAATAAAAAGCAAGACTAAACAAAAAAGCTTGTTTAGTCTGATGCTCTAAGTTTTTCATTAAATACGATTGTTTATTGTAAACCTATTCGGTTATTGATTATCGATATGAAAAGTATAACCTTGATGGATGTATATTAATAAACATCAATCTCAGGATCGATCTCCTCTTTCCAAGCAAGGATTCCGCCTTTTAAATTTGCTAAATTATCAAAACCTTGTTGCTCTAACATCATTACTGCTTGCGCAGAACGTTTTCCTGAACGACATTGTACTACGACAGGTTTATCTTTAGCGATTTTATCTACTTCAATTAAGATTCCAGATAAAGGAATATTCAATCCTCCTAAATTAGAAACCTCATATTCAAATGATTCACGAACATCAATTAATTGAAAATCTTCGCCATTATCAATTTTTGATTTAAGCTCTTCTACTGTTACTTCTTTCATGATGATTACTATTTATATCAAATATACTACTTAATTACGAAAATAAACCGTTAAAGCGTGAGGTCTTTTTGCATAACATAATCATCCAAAATATAACCATAATAAGGGATGTCAACTACTTCCGTTACAACAAAACTCTGCTTTAAATAAAAATGATAAGCCGGATTACCCCGATTTACATTTAGCTCTAAAAGCTTTAGATCTCTTGATTTAGCCAGATCAGCTACAAAATTTAAGAACTTCGTTCCATAACCTTTTCCCTTATCTTCAGCTAACAGATAAAGTTTTTCTATTCTCAAAATCGATTGTTCCTTATTTTGAACAGCAACAAATCCTTTGGGCACAGCATCTTCATACAATAAATAAAAATCTTGACCACTGTCCATTAAAGCCTGAATAGCATCAACAGTGTAATTTTTATTCAACATAAAATCAATTTGTTCTTGCGTTAGAATAGCAGGATAAGTTTCATTATAACTTTGCTGTCCAATTTTACTAATAAATGCCGCTTCATCTTTTCCTGCGGATTTAATAATTACTGCGCTCATAATTTTTCTGTCAATAAACAATATTTTGGTGATGAAAATTCTAACCTAAAAAAACCATCTTGAATTGTTCTAAAGTGATTTTCTCCAATCGCTTGCAAACCACTTGTCTCCAAGTCATTCAGTACAGACCCTATAAAAAGCTCATCCCCAGCAGGCATCCATTTCTCAAATCCCGATTGAACAAAAATAGTTCTCGTTTCGTGATGCAACCATACAATATCAATCATTGGTGCAAAATATTCCAATAGTGTCTGATCAAATCCAGATCCTAATATATTTACAGCTTTGTACCCCTCCTCAATAAGATAACTCAAAGCACTGGCTATAAAATTTTTTTCATAAATAACAGCCTTTACATGCTCCTGCGGGAAATCCATGAGCCCCGGAGTGAAGATGATATCGACCTTATAGGCTTGAGAAGTAACCGCTTCATAAGAGTTGACATCCGTAACGATCGATGGAGACCATTCTAAAAGCTGTCCAACCAACTCTTTGTCAATACTATAAATATCCGTTATCAGTAGTGCCGGCTCTTGCCTTTCTCGAACAATATGATGTGACGACATAGACTTTACTGACCTAAACGTCTTAATGTCATATAAGCCATAAGACCAATGCTCAATTGTAATGCATCCTCATCAATATCAAAAGATGACGTATGAACAGCAGACTGGATACCCTTCGACTTATTTCCTGTCCCTAAACGGTAGAAGCAGGCATTTACTTCCTGCGAGTAATAGGAAAAATCTTCTGCCGCAGGCCAAAGATCTAAATCTAAAACATTTTCTTTACCGAGATATTCTTCAGCATAACCTCTTGCTGCTTTTGTCAGTTCAGGATTGTTAATTAAGAACGGGTATCCTTTACGTACATCAAAATCACAAACTGCACCCATACTCTCTGCAATACCTGTTGCCATTTTAACCATCTTTTCATGAGCCTCAGCACGCCAATCTTCATCAAACGTACGAAAGGTTCCTTCAAGATAAACTTCGTCAGGAACGATGTTTGTAGCTCCATTTGCAATGATCTTTCCGAAAGAAAGAACTGTAGGGGTTCTTGGGTCGGCAAATCGGCTCGCAATCTGTTGCAGTGCCGTTATGATATGCGCTGTGATAACAATTGGATCAATATTTTGATGCGGATGGGCACCGTGCCCTCCTTTACCTTTTACTGTCACAAAAAGTTCATCACAAGAAGCCATATACTTCCCCTCTCTAAAGCCAACTTTACCTGCCTCAATAAAAGGCATAACATGTTGACCTATAATAGCTGAAGGAATAGGATTTTCTAAAACTCCTTCTTTAATCATGAGGGATGCTCCACCCGGAAGACGTTCTTCTCCTGGTTGGAAAATCAATTTTACAACTCCTCCAAATTCCGATTTCAATGCGTGCAATATTTTGGCCACACCTAACAAAGATGAGGTATGCACATCATGTCCACAGGCATGCATGACACCTGGATTTTGAGAACCGTAAGTCCTGCCTTCCACTTCTTGGATAGGCAAAGCGTCCATATCAGCGCGTAAAGCAATCACTTCATCAGACACGATGTCACCCGTTAAATAGGCAACTACACCCGTATCAGCCATTTCTTCAAAGGGAATTCCAATAGCATTCAAAACAGACTTGACATATGCCGAAGTATTATACTCTTCAAAAGAAAGTTCAGGGTGCTGATGAAGATGTCTCCTCATTTGAACTGTTTCTTGAAAAAACTGTTGGGCTAAGGCATTAACTTTATCTTTAATACTTGCCATTTTAATAAGATTATTGGTAAACAAAAACGTTTTCAGAGAATACGAAGACGTTCTTAAATTGTTGACGCAGCAAATTCATAAAATTATTTGCTTCAGATCGACTCCTAAAATCTCCTACTTTAACCCTATAATTAGGTTCATCGTAATTAATATAGGTATCAATATCTTTATACATATTTCTAAATCGCGCCTGCTCTGAGAAAGCACTGTTACGATCACTGCCTGCAAATATCTGAACCCTAAAACCACGAACCGTAGTACGCGTAGCCGCGCTTCTTACAGTCGGTTTAGTAGGTACAGCAACAGGTTTGCTTTCGACAGGATTGATACCCATATTTGCCCTAACGTGTTGTAATAGCGTAATTAATGTATCTTTTACGACAACTACATTTTCATTTTGTTGCGCTTTTACTTTCGAAAAAGTAAAAGCAACTAAAGCAAAAACAACTATCAATCCTCTCTTAAGCATTATTATATTTTTTTAAAACACTGCCTAGCTATTAACGCCGTGACAGTTTTTGTATTTCTTACCAGAACCACAAGGACAGTCATCATTGCGGCCAATTGCATTTTCATTGCGGATAGGCTGTGTAGGGCCCAAATCACGGGTATCTACATCCTCAGCACTTACTCCAATTGGAGATTCCAGCTCTGCTTTTGTCGCTTTAACCTGTACCGGAGCAGCTTGAACAGAACGTTCTGGAACACTTTGCATATTTTGTCCAGGGATCTCACCTTTAAAGATAAAGCTTACAATATCCTTATTCATGGTCGCCAGCATCGACTTAAATAAGTTGAATGCTTCCATTTTATAGATGATGATCGGATCCTTTTGTTCGTAAACAGCATTCTGAACAGATTGTTTTAAGTCATCCATTTCACGTAAATGCTCTTTCCAAGCTTCATCAATTAATGCTAAAACAATACCTTTTTCAAAAGATTTGAAAACTTCTCTTCCTTCTGTTTCTATTGCTTTCTTCAAATTTGTAGCAACTTGAATGCCACGAAGACCATCGGAGAAAGGAATAACAACATTTTCGACAACATTACCACGCTCTTCAAATACATTTTGCAATACTGGCATCGTATGTGCCGCTACCGTATTTAATTTAGTGTGGTACGCATTGATTATCTGATCAAACAAACGATCTGTTAACGCTTCGATCTTTAGACTTGTGAATTCTTCTTCCGAAATCTCTGGATTTACAGCAAATATACGGATTACTTCAATTTGAAAATCTTCATATGAACCGCCTTCTTTAGCATCAACAACAATTTCTTCAACAACATCAAAAATCATATTGTTCAAATCGACGTCTAAACGTTCTCCGAACAATGCATTCTTACGCTTTGTGTATATAACTGTACGCTGTGAGTTCATCACATCATCATACTCCAATAAACGCTTACGAATACCAAAGTTGTTTTCTTCTACTTTACGCTGTGCTCTTTCGATTGACTTTGTCAACATACTATGTTGCATCACTTCACCTTCTTCAACACCCATTTTAACCATGATGTTAGAGATACGCTCAGAAGCGAAAAGACGCATTAAGTTGTCTTCCAAAGAAACAAAGAACTGCGATGACCCCGGATCCCCTTGTCGACCAGCACGACCACGTAACTGACGGTCAACACGACGAGATTCGTGACGTTCTGTACCGATGATCGCTAAACCACCTGCAGCTTTCACCTCATCTGTTAATTTAATATCCGTACCACGACCAGCCATGTTTGTCGCAATAGTTACCTGTCCAGGTTGACCTGCTTCCGCAACAATATCGGCCTCTTTTTGGTGTAATTTTGCGTTTAAGACATTATGCTTTACCTTACGTAATTGAAGCATACGGCTTAATAATTCAGAGATCTCAACAGAAGTTGTACCGACCAACACAGGTCTTCCCGCTTCAGTTAACTTTTGGATTTCTTCCGCAACGGCATTATATTTTTCACGAGCAGTACGGTAAATAAAATCTTGACGGTCATCACGTAAAGCAACGCGGTTTGTAGGAATTTCTACAACGTCCAATTTATATATTTCCCAAAGCTCACCAGCCTCAGTAGAAGCTGTACCCGTCATACCCGCAAGTTTGTGGTACATACGGAAGTAATTTTGTAAGGTAATCGTCGCATAAGTCTGTGTAGCATCTTCTACTTTCACATTCTCTTTTGCTTCGATTGCCTGGTGTAATCCATCTGAGTAACGGCGACCATCCATGATACGTCCCGTTTGCTCATCTACTATTTTAACTTTGCCTTCGTCAACAATATATTCAACATCATTTTCAAATAAAGTATATGCCTTTAACAATTGATTGATTGAATGAATACGTTCAGCTTTGATAGAATAATCACGTAATAATTCCTCTTTACGAGCAGCTTTCTCCTCTAAAGGAATATCCGCTTTTTCGATATCCGCAATTTCAGAACCTACATCTGGCAAGATAAAGAATGAAGGATCTTCTCCCGAAGCAGTAATAAGCTCAATACCTTTTTCCGTTAATTCTACTTGATTATTTTTTTCATCAATTACAAAAAACAATTCAGCATCAGCTTTAGGCATATTTTTATTCTGCTCTTGCATATAGTAGTTTTCCACTTTTTGCAAAATCTGACGGTGATTATCTTCACTTAAGTATTTGATCAAAGCTTTATTTTTCGGCAAACCGCGATAAGCTCTAAATAATGCTAAACCACCTTTTTCTGGATCGATATCTCCAGCTTTTACAGCTTTCTTAGCTTCATTCAATACCGTATTGATATATGCTTTTTGTGCATTTACCAAACGTTCGATACGTGGTTTTAATTGGTAGAACTCATGTTGATCACCACGTGGGATAGGACCTGAAATAATCAATGGCGTACGCGCATCATCAATCAAAACTGAATCGACCTCATCCACCATTGCAAAATGTAACTTACCCTGTACCAAAGCATCGGGTGTCTGCGTCATGTTATCACGCAAATAATCGAAACCAAATTCATTATTCGTACCGTAAACAATATCAGAAGCATAAGCTTTACGTCTTTGCGGCGAGTTTGGTTGGTGTTTATCAATACAATCTACGCTCAATCCATGAAATTCAAAGAGTGGTGCATTCCACTCCGAGTCACGACGTGCCAAATAATCATTCACTGTAACAATATGCACACCATTACCAGCTAATGCATTTAAATAAGTAGGAAGGGTTCCAACTAATGTTTTACCCTCACCAGTTGCCATTTGTGCAATTTTACCCTGATGCAAGACAACACCACCAATTAATTGCACATCATAATGCACCATGTTCCAAGTTACTTCAGTTCCTGCAGCTAACCATACATTTTTCCAAGTTGCCTGATTTCCTTCAATAACCACATTTTGCTTTTGCGCAGCAAGTTCTCTATCAAAATCTGTCGCAGTAACGACTAATTGTTTATTTTCTGCCAAACGTCTTGATGTTTCTTTTACCACAGCAAATGCTTCTGGTAAAATATCCATTAAAACCTCTTCTAATTTTTTATCACGGTCTTTCGATAATTTATCTACACTTTCGTATATCGCTGTCTTTTGTGACATGTCCAAATTATCATCTTCAGCTTCAGCCTTTAGAGTAGAAATCTCTTTATCAATATCTGCTAAATATCCTTTTATTCTATTTTTGAAATCAGCGGTTTTGCCACGCAATTCATCATCACTTAACGGCGAAAGTTGTTCGTACTCCGATTTGATTTTTTCTACAATTGGCTGGACCGCCTTAATATCTCGCTCGGATTTACTTCCAAATAATTTACTTAAAAATTTTAACATAATATTCTTTTCTATCTCAATTTATGACTTTCATTCAATAATGACTCCAAACTAAAATTGCAGACAAATTGACACTAATCGGGCAAATTTAGTTATTAGATATCATATCTAACACACTATATCTATATTTTTTACTATTTTTTATGACAAAAATAAATTCTTTTCCGTTTTAGGGATAAAGCCCATATCCTGAGCCTTCTTAAACATGATTTCAATCGCCGAACGCCCCTCTTTTCCAAGTTCTACAGAGTACTTATTGACATAAAGTTCAATGTGTTTATACATCACCTCGATGCTCATCTCCTGAGCATGCGATTTGATAAACTCGAGACCTGATGTCGGGTTTGCAAAAGCATATTCGACACTCGCTCTCAAAACGCGGTTCAATTTTTCTTTAATATCTTGAGGAATACTTCTTTTAACAACAATACCACCTAAAGGAATAGGACAATTTGTCGTTTTTTCCCAATAATCGCCCAAATCAACCACTTTAAATAAGCCCTTTTCCTGATAAGTAAAGCGGTTTTCATGAATGATCAATCCCAAATCTATATCGCCGGCTAACAAAGCACCTTCAATTTCTGAAAAAACAAGTTCCTTTTTATTTTTCAATTCAGGAAATGCCAAACCCAATAAAAAATTAGCTGTCGTATATTTCCCGGGATAACCGACCCGTAATTCTGCTAGTGCTTTCGTTAATACCGTTTTGGATGACAATATTTCTTGAAGCTCTTTAGCCAGCTCTTCATCTTTCGTAATTAACATGGGTCCTACTCCAAAACCTAATGCACTACCGGCGTCCAATAGCTCATAATCTTCAACAGCATAAGCAAAAGCGTGGTAACTTAATTTTGTGACGGCCAAGTCTCCCTTAAAGGCTTTTAAATTCAAGGTTTCGACATCTTCATATACAATGTCAAACTCTAGTCCTTCTGTATCTATTTTATGATGAATAAGTGCATCAAAAATAAACGTATCATTCGGGCATGGTGAAAAACCCAATGTCAATTTCATATGGATAATTTATGTGTAAGAATATAAAGTATGGTTGCTATAAATGTAGCGACCAAGACTCCTTTTGCTAAGGCACCTTTTTCTCCTTTAAACAAAAAACGTATAACCAATAAGTTGATAAATACCGCTATGGCATAAATTAACATCGGCTTTTCCGATATCGTTTTCTCAAAAAGCGTTGTATAGGTAGAAACTAAATAAGCGATCATGGGTGCAATAGCACCCAACAAAATCCCTATGCCTAAATTGTTTTTCATATTAACTATCGAATCCCCAAGAATTTAATTCAGGAATAACATGATGGGCAGTCATATCAAACTGTGTGGGTACGATAGCAACATAACCTTTGCTTAATGCGTATGAATCAGTATCCTCTCCACGATCTTCCAACTCAAACCTGCCAGTCATCCAATAATAATCCCGATCTCTAGGATCGACACGCTCATCAAACTCTTCAACATAATGTCCACCTGCCTGACGACAGATCTTTATACCTTTGGCTTCATCTTTAGGAAAATTAACATTCAACAAAGAACCTTTTGGAAGACCATTTGCCAACACCTGCTTGGTGATTGATACCAGGTAGGATCTACAATGAGAAAAATCTGCATCGTAATCAAAATTATCTAAAGAAAATCCAATAGACGGAATTCCTTCTATTGCTCCCTCAACCGCAGCGGACATCGTTCCTGAATATAAAACATTGATCGAATGATTGAGCCCATGATTAATACCAGAGACACATACATCAGGCTTACGCCCCTTAAAGATCTTATTTACGGCCAATTTGACGCAATCTACCGGAGTTCCAGAACATTTATACATCTCAACCCCTTCATACAGATCAATACGGTCTAAACGCAAAGGTCGCCCGATCGTAATGGCATGTCCCATACCCGATTGCGGGCTATCGGGAGCAACGACCACCACATGGCCAATTTTTTGCATTTCTTCAATTAAAACTTTAATCCCTGGAGCTGTAATGCCATCATCATTCACAACCAAGATGGTTGGTTTCTTCTTTGTCATGATGCTAATTTAGGAAGAAAAAAAGAAAAGCGTTAGCTTTTAACCTATTGCTTTTTCTTTTTATACATTAAAAAGACCTTAACTCATATTTTTTAAAGGACATCTGATGCACATATAGGTATCTCATTAAATATTTTAGGAGATTTATATCAGATATTATTTAGGTTTTATAGAGGGTTTCTACAGATTTACCTCTACGAACCCTCTAGAAACCCTCTATTACTCCTACAGTATCACTACATGAAATTATAATATGTTCAAAATATAATTGCCCTATATCTACCAGCAGAACTGCATTAAAAAAAGATGATTTTTATCCGATATATATTCTAAAAAATATAAAGTCAATTTCTCTTTTGAGTAACTTCGACCATTCATATCGTTTTCCAATTTAAAATGGTCAATTTTATACTTATTATATTCTGTGTCTGTGCTGGAATGCTATTTAAGCATTTTAGATTAATTCCTGAAAATGCTTCAAAAAGCATTAATATATGGGTTTTATATATCGCCTTACCTGCCGTATCTTTTAAATATATTCCCCAGATCACCTGGAGTACGCAACTTTTTTTCCCTGTCCTATCCCCTATACTTGTTGTTGCGGGGAGTTGGCTCTTTATGGAACTGTATTGTCGCTATAAAGGCTATAGTCAGCGATCAAGAAGTACGCTGGAATTGTCGTCGGCATATAGCAATACCTCTTTTATTGGTTTTCCTTTAATTATTGCCTATTATGGGGAGCAGAATCTAAGTATTGCTATTATTTGCGATCAGGTAAATTTCATGCTATTGTCTACCGTTGGGATTATTTGTGCCATCAAGGGAGACCGGAGCAATAATGAAGGGATTAAGGTTGGTGCCCTATTAATAAGACTTGTTACTTTTCCTCCTTTTATCGCCTGCATACTTGCCCTCGTATTGGCACAATACGTGGATTTGAGTATTACCGAACCATTTTTTGATAAGATCGCATCTACAGTCGCGCCCTTGGCATTATTTTCTGTGGGGTTGCAGTTGCAATTTAAAGGCATGAAGAGAGAGATTTCTCAAATTTCGATGACCTTATTGTATAAATTGATGTTAGCGCCTGCGATTGTTCTTATCGCCGCATTGTTACTCAATGTTAAGGGGGATATCGCCCGTGTGAGTATTATGGAAGCGGCTATGCCGACTTTAATTACAGCCAGTATGGTGGTACAACAATTTAGGTTAAACACGAAATTAATCAATCTCATTATTGGCTTAGGAATTATCTTAAGTCTATTGACAACAGCCATCTGGTCTTATATCATTTCAATATTTATTTAAAGTCTCCGATATCGATTGCGAAGATTATTGTGGCTTATGATCTATTTATATGTTATTTTTAGCATGTTTCTTAAATACGCTAGAATATGAAAATGAATTATGAGTCGCGCTACGCAATTAGCCCAAATGAATGTAAAACACTTGATACAAAGTCTTTAAGAGAGAACTTTTTAATAGAAAATATTTTTGAAGCAGATCAGATACATTTTACTTACTCACACTATGATCGCTACATGGCTGGAGGTGCCATGCCGGTTGCTGAAAAAATAAAATTGGAAACGATTCCAGCATTGTTGAAAGAACCTTTCTTTCTCAGCAGAAGAGAGCTTGGAATTATTAATGTTGGTGGAGCTGGAAAAGTAGAAGTTGATGGTACCACCTACGAATTAGGCTACAAAGAGGCCTTATATATCGGAAAAGGTGTAGAAGATGTTTACTTCAATAGTAATGATGCCTCGAATCCAGCAAAATTCTATCTAAATTCAACTCCTGCTCACCATACCTTCCCCACAAAAAAAGTAACGAAAGAGTCGGCTAATAAAATTGAACTCGGATCTCTTGAGACAGCAAACCATAGAACAATCAATCAGATGTTACTGAATAAGATTGTTGATACCTGTCAACTTCAGATGGGTATGACAGAGCTAAAACCAGGATCTGTTTGGAATACGATGCCCGCACACACCCATGACCGTCGAATGGAAGTTTATTTCTACTTTGAAGTTCCCGAAGGTCAAGCGGTATCACATTTTATGGGTCCAGTAGATGAAACACGCCATATTTGGATGAAAAATGAACAAGCTGTGATTTCTCCCCCTTGGTCAATTCACGCTGGAGCAGGTACCAGTAACTATACTTTTATCTGGGGAATGGCAGGTGAAAACCTCGACTACGACGATATGGACAAATCTGCAATTACAGATTTAAAATAAATACTATGAAATCATTATTATCGGTGGCATTATTACTCGGTATTACATCTAGTTTATCTGCCCAAAATAAGAGCTCATTACTCATCCACAATACTTCTTCTTTTGAGAGAAAAGAAGTCGTGAGTATTCCTTACGAAAAATTTAAACAGCACTTTGAACTAAAAGATACCGTTTTTTCGATTTTGGAAGAAGAATCGAAAAAACCGGTCATCTATCAACTGGAAAAGCGCGGAAAATCAACACCTCAAAATGTACTGATTGCGGTTCACATTGCTCCGAAAGCAAAAATTGAACTTGCTGTTACCGCCACTGCACCTGTAAAGACAGCAAGCAAAACATATGCGCGCTATGTCCCTGAACGAAAAGATGATTTTGCATGGGAAAACAATGTTGTAGCTTTTCGAGCATATGGTAAAGCTTTAGAAGGGACTTCTGAAGATGCACAAGGTTTTGATTTTTGGTCAAAACGGACCAACGATCTAATTATTGATGAGTGGTATAAAACAGGTGATTATCATGCCGATCACGGTAAAGGTCTCGACTATTATTCTGTAGGACAAACCCTTGGGGTAGGTGATATGGCACTATACTTTAATGGTCAAATTCAGTACACAAAACACTACCGTCGATCAGAAGTCCTGGACAATGGTCCTATACGCAGTACTTTCAAATTAATTTATGAGCCTCAAGAAATAGAAGGTCAGATGATCAGTATTGAAAAAGAGATATCAATTGATGCTGAAAGTCAGTTAAGTAGAATTAATGTGAATATGCATAATGCAACCGCTGCTGAGACACCTATCGTATTGGGTATCGCCAAGCGAAAAGAAGCAAATCCTAATTACACGATTTATAAAAAAGAAAACTTCTTTGCTTACTGGGAACCAGAGAATAAAGGCAATATTACGGGAACAGCGATCATTTTACCACATGTAAAGAAAGATTTTATTGATACTCCAACTCAATTTTTATGGAATATAGCGGCTAAAAATAATCAGACCCTGACTTATTATATTGGCGCAGCCTTCAACAAAGCCGGAAAAATTGAAAATATGGATGCTTGGAAAGCTTATTTGCAACAAGCATCAGAACAAATACAAAAACCATTAACCATTAGCTATAAAAAATAATGTCCATACTACAATCATTTGATTTAACAGGGAAAATAGCCCTTGTGACAGGTTGCAAAAGAGGAATTGGCAAAGCTATGGCCGAGGCATTAGCTGAGGCTGGAGCAGATATAATTGGTGTATCTGCAACATTAGAACTAGAAAATTCTGCTGTTCAAAAATCTATTGAATCTTTAGGTAGAAAATTCCATGCCTATCAATGTGATTTTTCAAAGCGAAATGACTTGTATGCATTTATTACTAAGGTAAAAGAACAACATCCTGTCATTGATATATTAGTCAACAATGCCGGTAATATCTTACGCAAACCCGCAGCAGAACATCCGGATGAGTATTGGGATGAAATTATCGAGATCAATCAAAATGCTCAGTTTATCTTAACCAGAGAAATAGGTAAAGACATGATTTCACGTGGAACAGGAAAGGTCATATTTACAGCATCTTTACTCTCTTTTCAAGGCGGAATCAATGTACCTGGATATGCGGCTTCAAAAGGTGCGATTGCATCGCTCACGAAAGCTTTTGCAAATGAATGGGCCTCCAAAGGTGTCAATGTGAATGCTATTGCTCCGGGATATATTGCAACAGATAATACTGAGGCATTGCGCGATGATCCGGAGCGTTCTGCTTCTATCTTAGGTCGAATTCCTGCCGCAAGATGGGGAGAACCTCAAGACTTCAAAGGACCTATATTATTTCTGAGCTCTGAAGCGTCTAACTACGTTCATGGAACAATTCTGACCGTAGATGGTGGCTGGATGGGTAGATAACAAATAGATGTAGAGAGATTTGTTTTTATTAGATCTCTCTACATTTTCTTGACTACTCGAAAGCCAAGATTACTAAAAGATGCATTTGGATTGACCGAACCTATGTATTGCGAATTAAAGGATGCGCAACTATTTTTACTACACCACCACGATCCCCCGCGTGCATGGGCAACTTTCCTACCTTTATCACGTTCTAATGCGCCTTCACAAAATTCAAACACATTACCATATACATCATATAAACCTAAAGGATTTGCTTTAAATGATTTAATCGGTGATGTATAGAGATAACCATCCGTGGTATCGGCTACCAAATGATTTCTGCCATGCCATATATTGGCATAATTGATGATTTTTTCTAAATCTACCCCTTCAAAATACTTTGTCTCCGAACCGGCTCTTGAAGCCACTTCCCATTCATCCAATGAGGGTAAACGAACCCCTGCCCATTCGCAGTAAGCGACTGCATCCCGATAGGATATACAGGTAACAGGATGATTCATTTTATCTTTAATCCCGCCTCTACTTATTCCGTTTGGAAACCGCCAATATGCCGTACTATCCTGTATCCATCGAAATTCTTCTAATCCGGGTTCAAAGACCATTGCATTACGAAATCGTTCTGCCAATGTGACATAATGCGTAGCAGAAACAAATGCAGCAAATGCTTCATTTGTTAATTCGGCTTCAGCAATAGCAAAAGCTGGAATTGAAACGGATCTTTTAGGATTATCCAAACTGATTGTATCACCTAAAATATAAGTACCTGCCTCCACCGCAATAAACTTTTGTTCTTGGGCAAAAGAAGTATTCATGTATAAAAAAAATCCAATCAATAATATCCGAATGCTCTTCATCATTTTGAAATTTTCTGATTATAATAGTCCTGTGCCGTAGATAAGAGAAATTGTTCGTTTGCTGTATTGAAACGAACTGATGTCATATAATTAGCATCGCCCAAATACAATTTTCCATACATCTTAGATTTCAGGTAAGGCGTGTACTGTTCTTTTTTTAATATTAAAGATAATACCGTCAAAACATCCCTATCTTTCCTATTTGTTTGATAATAGCGAATCATAGCCGGGATACTTTCCCATGCAGAAATTTCGACAAGGGCAGATTTTAAATTGACACCCATATGTTTCTTTACAGCTATGGTTTCAAAAATCAATGTCTGTACTGTATCGCGATTCTGTTTGAGAAATTTATATTGATCCGCGCTCCAGTCGACTCCTGAAAGACGAAAGGTAAGTAACCCAAAGATCTTTTGATCTTCACCCCGACTTGTCATATCATCTATACAAGCCTGACTATATACTTCTGGATGAATCATAACATAGGTAAACTGTTCTTTTAAATTCAATCGCTTAAATTCGTCCTTAGAAATAGCCGCGATGTAATCTGCAATCATGCCATCATCTTCTGGTTCTTTAATTTTTTTGATTAAAGATTCAACTTTTCTCAAACCAAACTCAGGTTTTGTCTCCTGCTCGCGGTATGCCCTATAGTTTCGATCAGCCTGCGTCGGTTCAACATAAACATGCTCTTGTGCAACTAATGTTGTACATAGACAAATCATAAAGAGGCTGACACTAATTATTCGCTTCATATTATTTCTTTTTTACTTTGTAGTAACGATTTGCCCGCTCACAAATTAAATCCTCATTTGCTTTATTATAGTTCAAGTAGGCATAATAACCAGCATCTGTACCATACAATTTCTGATAGGATACTGAATTGAGGAATTCTTCATATTCGCCACGTTTCATTAATAGCATCAGTAAGGTTAGTGCATCTTTATCCTTTGGTGTATTTTTAACATACGTAATGATAAAAGGAATCATGTTCCAAGCATTCATTTCTAAAATTGCTTCTTTGTAGTTAATGCCCATCCATTTGCTCCGTCCAACTGATTCTTGAATGAGTTTCAATACCGAGTCTCGATTTTCAAGAAGAAAGTCAGCTTGTCTCTGGCTCCAGCTCGCCTCATTAAATCCCGTTTCAAGCTGTCCGAAAATGCGTTTCTGAAGATCATTTTGATATTCTGGAATAGCACAATTCTGTTGAGAAAGTTCTGCATGGATCATTACATAAGTAAATTTCTCTCTTAGGCTCAGTCCATTAAACTGCGAAGCACTTATCGCCTCAAAACCTCCATCAGAGCTTCCTTCTGGATCTTCTTTAAATGTAATATTTGATATTAACGTCTTGATTTTCGTCAGTCCGTACGGCGGTATAGTCATTTTAGTGCGCAATTCGTATCCTTTTTCATCCCTAGTATAAGAACTTCCATCATCCTCGTTCGTCTGAGCAAATGATTTTATAAAGCCTGAAAAAAGGAGAATCAATAATATTAAATGTTGTTTCATTGTTTTAATATAAGTTAGTCCAGTTGTCCATTTAAAATTTATTGAAGATATGAATAAACTGTTATATAAAAATACAGACCATAGTACTAGTCATTTCTCTTCTATTTGCAGTAAATACTAAATTATGATTATCTTAAAATAATATTTCTAAGCTAATACAAATAAACAAACAATGCTACATTCAAAAAACAGTCCAATTTTCAAGTTTTTTTTATTACTCGTACTTGTATCGTTCTCATTTATTTCGTGCCAAAACACGATTAAAGACAAGATAAAGAATGATGATGTCATCGAATTCAATGGTGATGATCAAGCCATGAATCAGGCCATCCTCGAAGCAAATAAAACGTTTCAGAATTTTGAAACTTCTTTTAAAGATCCCCAGGAAGGATACGAGAGTTTTGCTATCAAAGTAAGATTCGATACAGAAGATGGGGGTGGTGAACATATCTGGGTGGGTAATCTAACCTCAGATGGAAAATCATATCTTGGTACCGTTAATAATGAACCGCAACTAACTAAGGTTGTAAAATATGGTGATCAAGTAACAATAGATCCGCAACGGATCTCTGATTGGATGTATCTAGATAAAGGGGTCCTAAAAGGTGGATATACCATCCGTGTTATGAAAAAGAATCTATCTGAAGAAGAAAAAAAGGCTTTTGATCAGGAAGTTGGATTTATTATAGAAGATTGAAGTTCATAAAAAAGGCGAAACTTAAGTTTCGCCTTTTTTATGAATATAGTCCTTTTTTTTCGATAAACTCAATGACTTTATCCGGAGTATAGAATTTGATATTGCTCCCCTCTTTCACCGCTTGTCGAAGAAAGGTAGAAGACAATTCCATCATCGGTGTTTGTGTCAGGGTTATTGACGGATGTTCTTTCATTGTACCGCCATTATATCCAGGTCTTGGATAAACATAGATATGATAATCCCTTAAAATAATATCGTGATTCTTCCACTTTGAAAAGGTCTCTAAAATATCTTCACCCATAATTAAAACAAATTCATGCGTGGGATATTTTTCTGCCAGATGTGTTAAAGTATCGATGGTATACGAGGGTTGCGGTAAACTAAATTCAATGGAACTTGCCTTTAAATTTTCGGTCTCTTCAATTGCCAGATTAACCATCTCTAAACGGTCGTACATATTACCTAGGCTCTCTTTCTTTTTAAATGGATTTTGTGGAGATACCACAAACCAAACTTCGTCCAGCTCAGTATAGTTGGCCATATAATTGGCAATAATCAAATGCCCAACATGAACTGGATTAAAAGACCCGAAGAATAATCCGACTTTAGCCATTACTTTTTATTCAGAAAGTCCATTACCAATTTCTCTGCTTCCACAACAGCAACATCCAAATCATAATTTTTTAAAATCACATCAAACTTATCTGCATAGGATAATTCGGATTCAGCTTTTGCAAAACGTTCCTGCAATTTTTCTTCAGAGTCTGTTCCTCTACCGCGCAGGCGTGCTTTTAAAACTTCTAAGGAAGGAGGTTGCACAAAAATAGATAAGGCTTCGTCTGGAAACTTTGAACGCAAACGAAGTCCTCCAATCACATCAATATCAAAAATAACATGTTTACCCTGTGCCCAGATACGTTCTACTTCAGAACGTAATGTTCCATAAAATGTACCTGAATATACTTCTTCGAATTCGATGAACTCTTGTTTCGCAATCTTATGTAGAAAGTCTTCTTTTGATATAAAGTAATAATCTTTGCCATCTATTTCTTCACCGCGCGGTTCGCGTGTACTAGCAGAAATAGAAAACTCCAACTTATCACCATGTTTACTTAATAGATTCTTTACGATTGTTGTTTTACCTGCTCCTGATGGTGCCGAGAATATAATTAACTTACCTGCCATTCCTATAATACGTTGAGCAATTGCTCTTTAATTTTTTCTAATTCTTCTTTCATTTTTACCACGATCTGCTGAATACCAGCGTGGTTGGCTTTTGATCCTAGCGTATTGATCTCTCTACCCATTTCTTGAGAAATAAATCCTAATTTCTTACCATTAGAATCAGATGCTTTCAAAGCTTTTTGAAAATAGGTACAGTGAGAGCGTAGACGAACTTTCTCTTCTGTTATATCTAATTTGTCGATATAATAGATCAATTCTTGTTCGAAACGGTTTTTATCAACGTTTTCCTTACCTACAGTTTCCTCCAGGTAATGGCCTATACGTTCGCGTATTAAAGGAATACGGTCCATTTCAACAGCTTCGACTTCTGTTAAATAAGTTAAGATCAATTCAACACGATCAGTCAGGTCCTGCGAAAGAACTGCTCCTTCATCTGCTCTGAAAATATTAAATTGCTCTACTGCCGCGTAAAATGCTTCTAATAATAATCGTGATTCTTCTTCATCAACTTCATTATCATTATTAGCAATTACTTCGGGCATATTAAGAGCCAATTCGAAAAGAGAAACTTGTTTATCTCCCAGTTCAAAAGCAATTTGTTGTAATTGAGTATAGTATTTTTTTAGCAAATCTGCATTAATTGTCGATGCTTTTGCCGTTTGATCAGAATATTCAACGTTTACAGAAAGGTTCACCTTACCTCTTTCAATAAGTTTACTGCACTCTGTACGTAAAGTCAATTCCTTGTCCGAAACTGCTTTTGGTAAACGCAGATTTAATTCAAGAAATTTAGAATTCAAGGATTTAATCTCGACGCTGTACTTAACTTTTCCATTGTCTTTTACAGCTGTGCCGTATCCTGTCATTGATTTTATCATATGCAAAGGTAAGAAACATTCCAATAATGCATAATATCAAGACTATAAATTGATTAATTTACCAATCATGCTTGGCAATAATGACACATAAATAACTTTTTTGATGTCCTTTCTTTCCTGTAGTAACAAAACCAATACCGATATCATATAAAGAGGCATTCCATTCGTCCATCCCTAATAGATGTTTTCGATGATGATAACCGGGCGCTTCTTTACCAATAATTAAACCTTTTATTGCGTCTGTGGCACTTGGCCAATTCCAGGCAATAGACTCAAAATTATTTGCCCGCTTATTTTTTAGCCATTTGGCATTCAAATCATAACCTGCTTGCTGCATATAATAATTAGGACCTATACCATCTGGATTGACATGGTCAAAATAATTTCGCTTTGCCATATCCTTGGCCCGCGATTCGGCAACCTCAGCGAGCCTCTTATTCCAATTCAGTGACTTTCGTGTCACTTTATTCAAATTGAATAGACCGAGCTTCTTTTTATACCGTTCAGGATTTTTACGGATTTCATTAAGAAGATGATAGGCTTCTTTTGCCTGCTTTTTTTCGACTCTTACTTGTGCTGATGATAATGAAAATAGTAGACTTAAACTGAAAATTAATAGATACTTCATGTAAATAAATAGATGCTTCGTGTGAAATTCTTTCACAAAATAGACTCAAAAAAGGATCTTAGGTTTAGACCGTAGAAGATTTTTTATGATTAAAAAACTGTACCAGCACAGGTACAGCACTAATGATGATAACCAGGAAGACGACCAAAGAGAAATTATTCCTAACCATTGGGATTTGTCCAAAAAAATATCCTCCTAATAAAAATAAAGTGACCCATAATAGCCCTCCAAAAATATTATAGGTACCAAATTTAACATAAGTCATATGGCTAACTCCTGCAAAAAAGGGTGCAAATGTGCGTACTATTGGAACAAAGCGGGCATAGATAATAGCTCTATTACCATGTTTAGTATAAAAAGACTGGGTGTTAATTAAATATTCGGGTTTAAATATTTTAGACTTTGACCTGAAAACTCGATGTCCCCAATATTTTCCAATTTCATAATTAACAAAGTCTCCTAAAACTGCCGCTGTCACTAACACCAACCAAAATAAAGACAAAGAAAGATCACTTTCTGGAAGAGCAATAATAGCTCCTAATGCAAATAATACCGAATCTCCTGGTAAAAATGGTGTTATAACAAGACCTGTTTCAGCAAACACAATTAAGAATATAATCAGATAAGTCCATCCTTGATAATCATGAACAATTTGAATAAGATGCTTATCGATATGTAAAATAAAATCAATGAGATTTGTGATAATATCCATTTAAAATGCATGTTTAATAAAATCAAATACTTACTGTTTTGATCATCGAACCTTATTGGGTTACAAATACCTTATTTTATGATATGATACTAAAAAATTGCCTGTAATAAAAAAGGAAGCTTTTAGGCTTCCTTCTTACTTTTAAATTTTTCTTTTAAGACTTCAAAGACAATCGGCAATACTGATAATAAGATAATCAACAGCACTACTTTTGAAAAATTATCTCTGATGATCGGTATATTACCTAAAAAATATCCTGCTAATGTAATCCCTACGACCCAGAGAATTGCTCCAATAACATTATAAGTTATAAAAGTGCCATAATGCATTCTTCCAATTCCTCCTACAAATGGAGCCAGTGTTCTGACAATAGGCACAAAGCGTGCAATTACAATTGTTTTACTACCATACTTTTCATAAAAAGTATGTGTCTTTTGAATCTGCTCGTCTTTGATTACCTGCTTACCAAATAGTTTAAATTTGGTCATCTGCATTCCAAATCGCTTCCCGATGGCATAATTAAGAGAATCTCCCGATACCGCGGCTACTAATAAGATAGCAATCATCAACCAGACATTAAGTTCATTTGGCTGTGCTGCTAGCATTCCTGCTGCAAATAGTAAAGAATCGCCTGGTAAAAATGGCATCACAACAACTCCTGTTTCAACAAAAATGATCAGAAATAAGATGAGATATGTCCACGTTTTATAATCATTTACGATCTCAAGTAAATGTTTATCAATATGCAGAACAAAATCAATGATATGCGCTATAACTTCCAAAACAGTGCGATTAACCGATATTATTTAACATAACTGGCATAACCAGCATTAAAATATCTTCATTTTCTTCTGCTACTGCTGGAATTAGCAAACCTGCACGATTGGCTGTACTCATTTCAATGACTACTTCTTCGCTAGCTAGATTGTTTAACATCTCCACTAAAAATTTAGCGTTGAAACCAATTTCCATATCTTCCCCTTCAAACTGACATCCTAAGCGCTCATGAGCTTCATTAGAAAAATCAAGATCTTCAGCAGAAATATTCAATTCACTACCTGAGATTTTCAAACGTACCTGATGCGTTGTTTTATTCGCAAAAATAACAACACGACGTAACGTATTTAAAAATAGTAAACGGTCAACAGTTAACTTATTTGGATTCACCTGCGGAATTACAGCTTCGTAATCTGGGTAACGCTCATCAATCAAACGACAAATTAAATTGATGTTACCAAAACTAAAAAATGCATTTGTCGAATTATATTCAATCGAAACATTGATATCTTCTGATGGCAAAGATGATTTTAATAAAGACAATGCTTTTTTTGGAAGAATTAATGAAGCAGGCTTTTCTACGCCAATATCAGAACGTCTGTAGCGTACCAGTTTATGTGCATCTGTAGATACAAACGTTACGGCCTTATCTCCCAATTGAACTAACACACCTGACATTGCCGGTCTTAACTCATCATTACTAACAGCAAATATTGTTTTACTAATTGCCTCTGCTAGTATTGGAGCAGGCATATGAACAGTATGCGCATTGTCAATTACTGGAATTTTAGGGAAATCCTCAGGATTCTCACCACTCAACTTATATTTACCGTCACCGGCACTGATCTCGATCGCTAGCGTATTATTATCAACAAAAAAAGCAACTGGTTGATCTGGTAATGTTTTTAAGGTCTCTATTAAAATTTTAGAAGGCATCGCTACTTTTCCTTCTTCTTTAGCCTCAATTTGCAATGACGTAACCATGCTTGTCTGCAAATCTGTCGCAGATATTGTTAACGTATTGTCTTTTATTTCAAAAAGAAAGTTCTCTAAAATGGGTAGAACTGTACTACTACTTGAAGCGCCATTAATAGCTTGAAGTTGTTTTAATAAAATCGATGTGGATACTATAAATCTCATTTCCTAAAATTATGAATTATATCTGCAATATTACGCAAAAGAATCTACATTTTTAGAAGGTGTATATCCAAATAGCGGAAAATTAACTGTATAAACTTTATCCTGCTACAGGTTAGTAAATAATTGAATTTCAATAAAATTGACATCATATATCCCATTTATATTTTGAATATAAATAAATGCTGTCTATTATTTATTACATTTGTATAGACTAGGAGTAGTATATGCAATTTAGGGATATTATTGGACATGATTTAGTTAAAGCTCATCTGATCAGCACAGTTCGTGAAAACCGTGTGAGTCATGCGCAATTATTTCTTGGACCAGAAGGTTCTGGCTCACTAGCTTTAGCTTTAGCTTACGCACAATTTATTAATTGCGAAAATAAAGCCGAGTTTGATAGTTGCGGTATATGCTCATCCTGTAGGAAATATAATAAACTTATACATCCGGATCTGCATTTTTCTTATCCTTTTATTGCGAAGCATAAGGAGGATAATGCTGCGACATTTATTGAGAATTGGCGAAAAGCATTTTTGAATAATCCGTACCTAAGTTTAGAAAATTGGCGACAACAACTTGATGCCGACAATAAGCAGGTTAATATCAATATTGCTGAAGCGCATGAAATAATCAAAAAATTAAGTTTAAAGTCTTTTGAGGCTGAATTTAAAGTTTTGATTATGTGGCTACCTGAATATTTAGAAAAAGAAGGTAACGCCTTATTAAAATTGATTGAGGAACCACCAGAAAAAACATTGTTCCTTTTGGTGGCTGAAAATCAGAATAAAATATTAAACACGATTATTTCGAGAACACAGCTCGTTAAAATTAATAAATTGAGTCATCAAGCGATTACATCGTATTTAATAGAAAATAAAAACCTCGAAGAATCTGAAGCAAGAGATATTGCTTTTATAGCTGACGGTAACGTACAGGAAGCTATAAATATGATCGATACGCAGACGAACAACCATTTCAATTTATTGGTTAAATGGTTACGGCTTATTGTTCAGGATTCTGGTCTAAATATCATCAGCATTTGCGAGGAGGAATTGGCTAAATTAGGTCGTGAAAATCAAAAAACGTTTTTGATGTATGCTATTAATATCATGCGTCAGATTATTTTAATTAAACTCGATCTTTCAAACTTAGTATTTCTATCCGCGCATGAACTTGATTTTGTAAACAAGTTTGCTACTCATTATACCATCGAACAAATTGAAGAAACAATTAATTTGTTTGAAACAACACACTATAGTGTGGAAAGAAATGCAAATCCTAAAATATTATTTTTAGATTTATCTTTGCAATTAGTATTAATGTTTAAATACAAAACGTTTCCGAAAGGAACTCAATATATATAGAAAACTATGGGATGTGGCAGTTGCTCATCCGGCGGAGGTTGTGGAAGTACGACGACAGTGGGCGGTACTCCAGCAGGTTGCCAAAATAATGGCTCTTGCATGACTAGCGGATGTAATAAATTAGATGTATATGACTGGCTATCTGATATGGATATGCCATCCAACTATAAACCTTTTGACATTGTAGAAGTTCGATTTAAGGGATCCCGAAAGGATTTCTTTGTCAATTCAGACAATCTATATTTAGAAATAGGTGAAATGGTTGCTGTAGAACCTACTACAGGCGGATATGATATAGGACACGTTTCTCTAACTGGCGAACTCGTTCGCTTACAGTTAAAGAAAAACAATGTGAGTTTAGAGAGTGTTACCAAAAAAATCTACCGTAAACCTACTGAGGCCGATGTTGAAAAATTCAATATGGCAAAAGATCTGGAATGGGAGACGATGCATAAAGCGCGTAATTTAGCTTTAGAATTGGGACTTTCCATGAAAATTTCTGATGTAGATTATCAAGGTGATAAAACAAAGGCAACTTTCTACTATACAGCAGAAGGCCGTGTGGATTTCCGTGAGTTAATTAAAAGAATGGCGGAGTCATTCCGTATTCGAATAGAAATGCGACAGATTGGTATGAGACAAGAAGCAAGCCGCTTAGGTGGTATAGGTTCTTGTGGTCGCGAATTATGTTGTTCGACATGGTTAACAGATTTTAAAACTGTTTCAACTTCTGCAGCTAGATATCAAAATCTATCGCTTAATACGCTAAAATTAGCGGGTCAATGCGGTAAATTGAAGTGTTGCTTAAATTACGAATTGGATAGTTATATGGATGCTTTAAAGGATATTCCTAATAATGTAGACCGTATTGAAACTTTGAAAGGAAATGCATATTTGCAAAAAACCGACATTTTCAAGAAAATGATGTGGTTCTCTTATCCTGGAGCTGAGAGTTGGATTGCACTTCCTGTGGATCAGGTCAAAGAACTAATCGAGAAGAATAAACAGGGCATTAAAGTTGAAGAGTTGATCACAACTGTTGATACTGAGATCAAAGAGGAAAAAATTGTTAATTATGATTACGAGAACGTAGTCGGTCAAGATAGCTTAACCCGTCTGGACGAAAAAAACAAAAGAAAAAGAAATAATAAAGGTAGATCCAAACCTAATAATCGTGCAAAAACTGTTGCGGAACCTAATGTAAAAACGCAACCGGTAAAGCTAGAGAAACCGCAACAAAAGCAGGATAAAAATACAAAGGTTTTAAATGTAGACAAAACTACTGCTTCTGCCCAAAGTAAAGAAGGTACAGGAAGTAAGCCAAAAAGACGTTTCAATAAGAATCGAAATAATAGAAATAAAGGCAATAACACTGATCCTTCAGCTGAATAATAAGTTATTGCATTAATTGGCGAGAATAGCTATTCTCGCCAATTTTATAGACTTAAATAAGAATGAAAAACAACGCGTTTCTAATTGGCTTTATACTGATAATACTATTGGGTGCTTGCGATTCCAATACCATTATTGATAAAAATGTCAATATTAACAACAAAGAATGGCTCCATTCTGATAAACCAAGCTTTAACATACATATTTCAGATATCTCTAAAAAATATGACGTTTGGTTAAATGTTCGACACACGGCAAAATACCCTTATTCTAACCTTTTTGTTTTAGTACATGAAAAAGGTCCCAAAACTAAAGAATACAGCTATAGAAAAGCGCTCAAATTAGCAGAAGCTGATGGAAAATGGACAGGAAAAAGCGCAGGTTCTTTATATACGCAGCGTAGCCTTATTCATCAAAATTATACGTTCCCAGATACCGGTATTTACCAATTCACTTTTGAACAGAATATGCGCGACAATCCGCTTGTAGAAATAAGTGACATTGGATTAAATATTATGAGCAAATAAAATGAATTCTCTTCGATTACTATTATTCCCTTTTGCAATACTATACGGATTTATCATCTGGATCAGAAATCGATTATTTGACCTCCAGATACTAAAATCTAAAACTTATTCCATACCGACTATCGTTGTTGGCAACCTTGCCATTGGAGGTACAGGAAAGAGTCCTATGACGGAGTTTATTATTAAAATCCTTAAAGATAAAAGATGTATCGCTACCTTGAGTCGGGGATATGGACGTAAAACCAAAGGTTTTAAATATGTTACCGTCTCTTCAACTGCTGATGAAGTAGGTGACGAACCTTTACAATTCAAAAATAAATTTTCAGATATTACAGTTGCTGTTTGTGAAGACAGATGCTTAGGCGTTGAAACATTAATGGATAATCATGATGTTATTATTCTAGATGATGCTTTTCAGCACCGTAAGCTAAAACCTACATTTTCAATACTCTTATTCGACTATCATTCTTGCCTCAATCCCATGTTTGTACTTCCCATGGGTAATTTTAGAGATCTTCCAGGAGAATCTAAACGCGCAGATCTGATTATGGTTACAAAAACTCCTGCTTCAGTTACGCTTCAAGAGAAAGCAATTATTAAAAGAAAACTAGAACGTAAAAGTGGTCTTTCAAATATTTTTTTCACTTCCATACACTACGGTGAGCTAGTATATCTGAATACAAATAGGATTGAAATGAACGCCAATACGACAGTATTATTACTTACAGGCATAGCGAACCCAAAACCTTTATTAGATTACCTTACAGGGCTTGTAAAAGGTATAGAGCATCTTGGTTTCTCTGATCACCATGCCTATACATCAAATGATATATTGACAGTCAAACAGAAGTTTAATCAGATCAAAAATCCTTTTAAATTAATTATCACTACAGAAAAGGATGCACAAAGAATCCGTACTCCTGAATACTTAGCTTTAGTAGAGAGCTTACCTATAGCTTACATTCCCATCGAAATAGCATTTGAAGATCAGGAATATCGAAATATTGTTGAACAACAACTTCTATCTATCTGTGACAGAAGTGTTAATGAATCTTAAATTTTCACATCACTTAAACTTTACTAAATATCATTTGTCTTCTTATTGGCGACTAAACTAGTTGACATAAAAAATAAGTAAACTAATAAAATGATATGAAAAATTTAAAATCAAGTTTAATGGGAGCTTTTATGTTATTGGCTGTAACAGCTATGGCACAAGAAAGACAACGTAATGGTGGTCAGCAGCGATCTCCTGAAGACCAAGCTAAAAATATGGTAGAAAGATTAGATAAGCAATTAAAATTATCACAAAGTCAAAAAGATTCAATCTATGTATATAGCTTGGAACTATCCAAAAAGCAACAAGATATTTTTAAGAATACAGATGACCGTAAAGCAGCTTTCGAAAAATTGCAACCTCTTCGTTCTTCAACCGACGTGAAAATCAAATCATTTTTAAATGCTGAACAAAGTAAATCTTACGACGCATTACAAAAAGAAATGCTAGAACGTAGGCAACAAAGACAAAAATCAAACTAATTTGATTATAATTATTGACAAAAGGTTCAACTTCACGGTTGAACCTTTTTTTATTAAAAACTGATTTTCAATAACTTAAAACGTTAATTTTGTTAAAACTTTGTTAAAGTAACAGATTTGATACAATAAAAAGCAGTAGTTTTTAGTTTTAGTAGTAGAATTTAAGAATTGAATATTTACACTAAAAATAACAGTCATGAAAAAATTATTTTTAACAGGGATCGGGTTTTTATTAGCACTCAGTTTAACATTTGCCCAACAAGCTAGTCCAGAAGAAACAGCTACTCAGGTAACGACGGAATTAACGCAAAAATTAAGTTTGACAGACGAGCAGAAAACTGCCGCTTATACAATTACGCTAGATCAGGCAAAAGCTGAGGCTGCTTTACTGCAGGATACTACGGCTACTAAAGAAGTATTAACAGAACAATTTACTAAATTACAAGCTGATGCAGATGCAAAGGTTGATGCATTACTAACAGAGGATCAAAAAGAATTATTCAAAAAAGTGGTGGCAGAAAGACCTGCTAAAGTTATTCCAGAAGTAGCACCTAAGCCGGTCAAGGAAGAGCAAAAAGAAAATACAGAAGAAACAACACAATAGTATAAGAGCTTGTTCATAAACGTTATCCAATTTGGATAAAAAAAGGGATTCTGATTAGAATCCCTTTTTTGTCTTATATCTTTATGTATGGATGATATTAAGCTTTTAGCTTTTTCATAATATCATTTACATACGTTTTAAACTTCTTATCTGTCTCAATTAGATCTTCTACTGTCTGACAAGCATAAATTACCGTAGAGTGGTCGCGACCACCGAAGAATGAACCAATTGTTTTCAATGACGATTTTGTATGGTTCTTAGCCAGATACATTGAAATCTGTCTAGCTTGTACGATTTCTCTTTTACGAACTTTAGATTTAACCATTTCTACTGGAACTTCAAAATACTCACAAACGAGCTTTTGAATAAATTCCATTGAAATTTCCTTATGCGTGTTTTTAACAAAGTTCTTAAGCATTGATTTAGCTAGATTTAAATCAATCTCTTTTTTATTTAATGTTGACTGCGCTAATAAAGAAACCATAGCTCCTTCTAGTTCACGAACACTGTTGTCAATTTGATTTGCAACATATTCTACAACATTTTCTGGTAATTCAATTCCATCAGAATACATTTTCTTTTTCAAAATAGCCATTCTTGTTTCCAAATCTGGAATTTGAATATCAGCAGAAAGACCCCATTTGAAACGGCTTAATAAACGTTCTTCTAATCCTGCTAAATCTTTAGGAGCTTTATCAGATGTTAAGATTACTTGTTTTCCAGACTGATGCAAATGATTGAAAATATGGAAAAATATATCTTGTGTTTTCTCTTTACCAGCGAAGTTATGTACATCATCCATGATGATCACATCCATTGCCTGATAAAAATTCACAAAATCATTAATGGTATTATTTTTAAGTGAATCTACGAATTGTTGGCAAAATTTCTCACAAGAAACATAGATCACCAACTTATCTGGTAGATTTCTTTTGATTTCATTACCGATAGCTTGTGCTAAGTGAGTCTTTCCTAGTCCTACAGCTCCATAAATCATCAATGGGTTGAATGAGGTACCTCCAGGTTTATTTGCCACAGCAAAGCCCGCAGATCTCGCCAAACGGTTACACTCGCCTTCAATAAAATTATCAAAGGTGTAATTTTGATTTAATTGAGGATCAACCTGTAGTTTCTTTAATCCTGGTATTACAAATGGATTCTTGATATCTTTATTTAAAGATACAGGAACAGGTATAGATTGTTTCTTACCTTCTGCACCATTGCCATTGGAAGGGATATTTGTTGTATAAGGAATTGAAGCTGATGACTTCTCAACCACGATATTGTATTCCAACCTACCAAGCTCACCTAAAAACTTTTTAACAGTCTTACGAAGAATACCAACATAGTGCTCCTCCAACCATTCGTAAAAAAATAAACTAGGTACTTGAATAGTCAAAACGTCACCCTCCAAACGTACTGCTTTCACAGGCTCAAACCAGGTTTTAAAACTTTGCGCTGGTATATTGTCTTTGATGATTGCAAGACAATTATTCCAAACACTTGTACTCGTTTTTTCCATTCTAAAATTCTTAATAAGTTGATTTCCAATAAGCGACCAAAAAAATGTTGATAACTTTCTCTTAAGACGAAGATGACAAAAAAAAATCAGCTAAAAAACTAAAATTTAAAATTAATTTAAATTCATTATTAATCAACTAGTTACATTAAAAAAATCGCTTTTTTTTGCAACTAATTTTAGCCTTATTTTTTTTTATTAACATTCCAAATTTTTTGTTATTTTTTTTAAAAAAAAGTAGTTTTTGGTCTATAATTCATGCAATATTCCATCCGTATAACGTTGCAAAATAATGATCGAATCTAGTAAACTATAAAAAAGGGAACTGCTGCCGGATGAATCTTTATAAAGTTAAACAAAAAAAGAGGAATCATGATGATATGATTCCTCTTTTTTATTTTTTTTACCAAACGAATTTAGCTAACCATCGTATCCGTTTTTATACCTTTTACTAATTTTCGACATTCGGCCATTATAGCGGCACTGTCGTAGTATGCTATATTCCATTGATCTTTCTGTTCGGCATGCTCGATGATAGCATCAGGGATACCTAATCTTACAACTTTACGACTGTATTGATGATCGGCCATAAATTCTAGAACAGCAGACCCAATTCCACCCTGCAAACAGCCATCTTCAACGGTAATGATATTTTCAAATTTTTGAAAAACTTTATGTAACAATTCTTCATCCAAAGGTTTAGCAAATCTTAAATCATAGTGAGCCGGATATATTCCTTCTTCAGCTAATTGCAAAATTGCTTTACTGGCTTCGTTACCGATTGCTCCAAAAGTTAAAATGGCAACAGCTTCTCCATCCTGAATTAATCTGCCTTTTCCAATTTCAATTTCTTTAAACGGTTTTTTCCAATCGACCATCACGCCGTTACCTCTTGGATAGCGAATTACAAAAGGACCTTTATTTTCTAATTGAGCAGTATACATCAAATTGCGTAACTCCTCTTCATTCATTGGAGCGGAAACCGTCATATTTGGTATACAGCGCATAAAAGCAATATCGTAAGCACCGTGATGTGTCGGACCATCCGCTCCTACTACACCGGCACGGTCCAGACAAAATACTACATTAAGATTCTGTAAGGCTACATCATGAATGACTTGGTCAAACGCACGCTGCATGAATGAGGAATAAATATTACAGAAAGGCATTAGCCCTTGGGTTGCTAAACCCGCACTGAATGTAACAGCATGTTGTTCTGCTATTCCTACATCAAATGATCGTTCTGGAAAAGCTTTCATCATAATATTCATCGATGATCCAGAAGGCATAGCAGGTGTAATACCCACTATTTTATCATTCTTCTCCGCAAGTTCTACCAATGTATTTCCAAAGACATCTTGATATTTCGGTGCTGTCGGTTTATCATTGACAGATTTTTTTATCTCGCCTGTTATTTTATCAAATAAACCTGGGGCATGCCATTTGGTTTGATCTTTTTCTGCTAATGCATATCCCTTACCTTTAACAGTTACGCAATGTAACAACTTTGGCCCCGGGATATGGCGCAAATCTTCCAGTGTCTTTGCTAATTTTTTGACATCATGTCCATCAACAGGTCCAAAGTATCTGAAATTTAAAGATTCAAATAAATTAGCATTCTTGAGTAATGTCCCTTTTATGCTTTTTTCCAGCTTTTTAACAGCTCCTAAAGCATTCGGTCCCATCTCTGATATCTTGGATAAGACAGATGCAATATCGTCTCTGAAACGATTATATCGTTTTGAAGTTGTGATACTGGTTAAATACTCTTTTAATGCTCCTACATTAGGATCAATGGACATACAGTTATCATTGAGAATAACCAAAAGATTTGATTTCTCTATACCTGCATGATTCAAAGCTTCAAATGCCATACCTCCTGTCATAGCACCATCGCCAATAATCGCAATATGCTGACGATCTTTTTCTCCTTTGATCTGAGAAGCAACCGCCATACCTAATGCGGCAGAGATTGATGTTGACGAATGTCCTACTCCAAAAGCATCATAGATGGACTCTCCTCGTTTTGGAAAACCGGAAATACCATCGACAATTCTATTCGTATGAAAAGAATCTCTACGTCCTGTTAATATCTTATGTCCATAGGCCTGATGACCTACATCCCATATTAATTGATCATAGGGAGTATTCATGACATAATGTAATGCCACAGTCAATTCAACTACTCCCAAACTAGCTGCAAAGTGACCACCATTAACCGAAACTAAATCAATGATATATTGACGTAATTCCTGGCTGACTTGTTCCAGTTGGTCATCCTTGAGTTTTTTCAGATCAGAGGGATCATTGATTTTACTTAATAATTCTCCAGCATCAAACTGCATAGTATTGCTAATTACTTTAAAATATTGATACAAAATAACAACTAATTTATCACAACTTTCGTATTTATCATACTTTTTGTATTAGAAAATGAACAGTTGCAGAAGCTTTTAGTTTTAATAGTTTGAAATAAAAATGTTTGTATTATTATGTAAATTTGCTCTTGATATGCAAGTAGAAGAAGGATACGAAATAAAGTTACCCCAGTTTGAAGGCCCATTTGACCTTCTCTTATTTTTTATTGAAAGGGATGAATTAAATATTCATGAGATACCAATCTCAAAAATAACCGACGATTTCCTGTCATATGTCAACAAATTACAGGCATTAGACATGGAGATGGCCAGTGAATTTATTTTTGTGGCTTCGACCCTGATGCGTATAAAAGCTAAGATGCTTCTCCCACGCCCGGAATTGGATGATGATGAAAATGAAATCGATCCTAAAGAAGATTTAATCCAAAAATTAATTTTATACAAGCAGTTTAAGGATACCTGTGAGGATTTAAAATTATTGGAAGATGAGCGGCTTAAACTTTATAAACGGGGTAATATCAATTACGATATTAAACTTGCTAGGCCGGAATCAAATACAGGCGAAGAATTAAACAGTTTTGATCTGTATAAATTGATGATGGTATACGAACGTGTCATGTTTCAATATGCTAATAGGCCTGCGGAAGTAAAACATACTGTTATAAAACATCCTTATAGTATAGATCAACAAAAAAAGGCAATTGCAGATTTGATAGAAATAAATAGGCAACTCGATTTTCAATATATTCTAAAAAACTCTGAAAATAAGGTACAGTTCGTTTACAATTTCCTCGCGATCCTTGAAATGCTTCAACAAAAATTATTGCAAATAGAAATAGGTTTCGGCTATAACGAATTCAGTATCCGAAAAAGACGTGAAGATGAATTCGATCACATCGATATTGAAGAAGAATTAGCATTATAAATAGAAGAGGCGATAATCTAGATTATCGCCTCTTCTATTTATAGTATACAATACCCTTAGTCTTTAAATGCATTCCAACCTTGCGCCGTTATTGGATAGACCTTTCCAGATTTAGAAATCATTTGACATCCTTCACTTGCTTGTGTAATATGCCCAATAACAGTAATATCCATCGATCCTTTTATTTTATCATAATCAGCTTGTGGAATCGTGAACAATAATTCATAATCTTCTCCTCCATTCAACGCACAAACGGTTGGATCTATTCCAAATTCACGAGCTGTCTCATAAGTCATCGAATCCAGCGGTATTTTATCTTCGTAAAGTTTACAACCTTTATCAGATGCCTCACAAATATGTATGATCTCTGATGCCAATCCATCTGATACATCAATCATTGCATTCGGCTTAATACCGATCTTTGCTAATAATTCAACAATATCTCTTCTAGCCTCTGGCTTCAGCTGGCGCTCTACGATATAATCCTTACCTTCTAGATCTGGTTGTATATTCGGGTTCTCTAAAAAGATATTTTTCTCACGCTCTAGTAATTGTAGTCCAACATAAGCAGCACCCAAATCGCCTGAAACACATAATAAGTCACCTTCCTGTGCACCTGATCGATAGGCAATCTGATCTTCATCAGCAAAACCGATACTCGTTACCGAAATTACCAATCCTTGAACTGAAGCTGACGTATCCCCGCCAATAAGATCCACATTATACTTTTTACAAGCAATCAGTGCTCCTTGATAGATTTCTTCAACTGCTTCTAATGGAAATTTTGAGGATAACCCGATTGAGAATGTAATTTGCGATGCTGTTCCATTCATGGCATAGATATCACTCAAATTCACCTGTACAGCTTTATAGCCTAAATGTTTCAAAGGAACATAACGCAGATCAAAGTGGATACCCTCCAACAGAAGATCTGTTGAAATTAAAGTTTTCTTATTTGAAAAATCTAAAACAGCGGCATCGTCCCCGATACCTTTAAGGGTACTGGGTTCATTAATCTCGACAGCCTTCGTTAAATATGAAATTAAACCAAATTCACCCAACTCTCCTAAATTTGTTCTTTCTGTATTATCAAATTCTAACATATCTGTCTTTGTTTTTTATTTTATAATCCTAATTGTGCGGATATTTCCAACATACGTTCAATAGGTCGTTGCGCACGGGCAATCACGGAATCCTCTAGTGTTATTTCCGGACTTTCATACTTTAAGCAATTATAAAGCTTCTCCAACGTATTTAATTTCATATGTGGACAATCATTACACGCACAAGCATTATTTGGAGGCGCAGGAATGAAAGTTTTACCTGGACTAGCCTTTTGCATCTGATGGATAATTCCCGACTCTGTAGCGACTATATATGTGGTCGCAGGATCATTGATTGTAAACTTCAGCATTCCAGAGGTAGAACCTACATAATCTGCACTTGCTAAGATATGATCTTCACACTCCGGATGAGCAATGAATTTTGCATCAGGATGTTCAGCTCTTAAACGATCTATTTTATCCTGAGAAAAAATCTCATGCACCATACATGCACCATTCCATAAAATAAGATCTCTTCCTGTTTTCTTCTTTACATAGGCCCCAAGATTACGATCTGGTCCAAAAATGATCTTTTGATCTTTCGGTAGACTCTCCACAATCTCAACTGCATTACTAGAAGTACAGACAATATCAGATAGCGCTTTCAATTCTGCAGTACAGTTTACATACGTGATGACCAGATGATCGGGATACTGCTCCTTAAACTTAGCAAATAGATGAGGTGGACATGAATCCGACAATGAACAGCCTGCTTTGGCATCTGGAAGTAAAACTTTTTTTGATGGTGAAAGTATCTTTGCTGTTTCAGCCATAAAGTGCACTCCAGCGAAAACAATCACATCAGCATCGGTCTTTGCTGCTTCCTGAGATAAACCTAAACTATCACCAATATAGTCAGCTATATCTTGTATTTCCGCTTCTTGATAGTAATGTGCTAAAATGACGGCGTTTTTCTCTTCCTTAAGACGTTTGATCTCTTGTATCAAATCTAAGCTAGGATCTATAGGAGCATCAATATAGCCCTTAGCTTCAATATCGTAATTTACTAAATCCATTAATTCTTCTTCTTAATTTGATTTACGTTACAAAATTAAGAATAGTTCTTCAATAAATCTTTCAAATAGAAAATGATGTTTATAATTCCAACCGTAACTAACTGATAGTTACAAATAGTATATTAATATTCAGCTAATTAACACACTTATCAACATTTCAATAAAGCGTATTTTTACTATGTGTTAATAACAGGTGAAATTAAGGCCAAAATAGAAATGTAAATACTTGTAATAAAGCTAATTAACAGACTTATCAACATTTCTTAAAAGGTGAATTTTAAGACTACAAAAACCTATCTAAATAGCACTGTATAGCAATATGAGATTTAAATATTCCATATAGTTGTCCACATAAATATAAATATCGAATTGTAAAGGCCTCAAAATTCAAATTAAAGGCTCTTAGAATCGAATATTTGGAATTTCACTTCTAAAATTATCAAATATCGCAGTATTGATCACAATATAGAATGGTGAGAATATCAAAGAATTTTAATGAAATGCTATAAATTAAAAAATCAAAGATGATTTTAATGCAAATCAATAGGACAAAGCTAAACTATTTTGAAGCTATACAAATAAATTACAGCAAAATTTATTCACAAAGTTTTCAAATATTTAAATGTAAGGGACTTAATTTTTAATATAAACGCTTGAGAAAACCTATACATCAACAGAAAAATTTTAAAAATACAAATATTGCAAGTAAAGCGCTTTTAAATACAAAAGATAAGGTTCGAAAAAAAAAAATTACTGAAAAGTGGAAGCGGCTATGATCATCGGCCATTACGATCTGAAGATGATATAAAAATATTTGACTGCTAATTTTTAAAAAAAAATAAAGCGACCATAGATAGAATTTTTTGAAAATAAAATTCTGATGAAGTAAATAAGAGATCCTCAAGGCGCCTAAAATCAAATTAAAGGCTTTGAAATTACAATGTAGAATAATTCATTTTTTATAAAAAAGTATATTCAATTCTAAGCGAGCTTATTTATAAAATAAACCACTTTAAAAGCTCAAATTTTTACAAAATCCAAAAAATTTTATAAAAATTCAAAGCTAAACGACTTTAATCGTAATAACATTTTCAAAAAAAAACTGAAAAATTTATTTTTTCAATCTCAAATTTCAAAAATATGATTTTTAAGAAGATAGTATTTAAGATCTCCAGGAGAGATTTCAATTAAAAATTTTGAAAATGCTGTATACACAATTACAAAAAAGACTGACCAAAGGGATCTCAGTGTAAAATGACCTAAAATTTTTCGTTTTAAATCTAGACCAATTTATAAAAAGCAAATTTCAGGTATTTAAGATTCAATACTTAGAATAATAAAAAAATAAAATCAAAATATTGAAATCTAAAGCCACTAAAATAGGTGATTAAGCTGTTTAACAGTTCATTATTTAGATTTTTAAATTAAAAAATAAGATTTATCGCATTCTAAAGGGGTTTAAAAATATTTTGAAAAGAAATAAAGCCCTTGAGAATTGAATATTTGATTTCAGTTTCAATACCTAATCAATAATCAAATTCTCAAAGCCTCAAATTCAACTTGACAAAACTAAACAAAGAAAATCAAACGTATTCCACATTCTTTTTTTTTAATAAATAATAATCTTTTTTATATAAAAAGGTCTTATTGTTTATTAGTGTGTGGAAAATGGGGATAAAAGTGTGATTTTTTATTTTGATATGAAGATTTTATAAAGTTATTAACAATTTATTCACATTAATTTCATTTTAAAGGCCTGATTTTTAATTATCTGATTTTTCCTTGATTTTGTTTTCAATAAAAAAATGTGAATTTTTTTGATGTTAATTTATGTTGATAAACGAGCAGTTTTGTGCTAATAACTTTTAAGAATTTTGTGAGAAATAGGAGATATCAACAATAAAAAAAAAGTTATCATTTTTATTTAACCTTTTATTTACACGTTTTCCACATTTTTTGTTAATTTGAATAGTCAAAATGTGCTGGTCACATGTAATATTATTTTATGTCAGAAAAAAAGGTAGATTTCCTTGTAATTGGGTCTGGAATAGCGGGATTAAGCTTTGCTTTAAAAGCTGCTGATCATGGTAAAGTATTGATTGTCACAAAATCTAACGAAGATGAATCTAATACAAAATACGCACAAGGAGGAGTGGCCGCAGTTGTGGATAAGTCTGATAGCTTTGAGCAGCATATAATTGATACTCAGATTGCTGGGGATGGTTTATGCGATGTGAATATTGTGGAAAACGTAGTTCGGGAAGCTCCAGAACGTATTAACGAATTGATTTCATATGGAACTTCATTTGATAAATCGGACAGCGGATTTTATGATCTTGCGAAGGAGGGAGGTCATTCTGCCAATCGTATCTTGCATTATAAAGATATCACGGGGTATGAGATTGAAAGGTCTCTTTTGCAGAAAATACACGAGCATCCAAATATCGAAATGTTGACCCATTATTTCGCTATAGATTTAATAACACAGCACCATTTAGGTGAATTTGTCGATAAGCAAAGGAGCGATATTAAGTGTTTTGGCATCTATGCATTCAATACAAATACGCATCAGGTTGATAAGATTTTGAGCAAAACTACGGTGATGGCTTCTGGTGGTGCTGGCCATATATATGCAAGTACAACCAATCCAACTATTGCCACAGGTGACGGAATTGCGATGGTTTACCGTGCAAAAGGTAAGGTGCGAAATATGGAATTTATGCAATTTCATCCTACTGCTTTGTATAATCCGAGTGACTCACCAGCGTTTTTGGTTTCGGAAGCTGTGCGTGGTTTTGGCGGTATTCTAAGACGTATTAATGGGGATGATTTCATGGCTGAATACGATGAACGAGCTTCATTGGCACCTCGGGATATTGTGGCTCGAGCAATCGATGCCGAGATGAAAAAGTCAGGAATTGATTATGTTTATTTAGATATAACCCACCGTGAGAAGGAGGATATTATTAAACATTTTCCAAATATTTATGAGAAATGCTTGTCTATTGGACTCGACATGAGTAAGGATTTTATTCCTGTTACACCAGCTGCGCACTACTTATGCGGGGGTATCTATGTTGATGATTTTGGACGTAGCAGTATTCAAAATTTATATGCTTGTGGCGAATGTTCATCAACAGGTTTACATGGCGCAAATCGCCTAGCTTCCAACTCCCTGTTAGAAGCATTGGTATATGCGCATCGTATTTACCTGGATGCTACAAAAGTGATTTCTACAGCCGATTATGCGGTAGGAGTGCCAGAATGGGATGATTCAAAAGCAAAGCTTTCCAACGAAGATATTTTGGTTACCCATAATCTGCGAGAGTGTCAAAAAGTGATGAGTGATTATGTCGGTATTGTACGTTCAGATTTTAGATTAGAACGAGCACTCAATCGATTGCATTTGTTGTATGGGGAGACTGAAGACTTTTATAGGCATACAAAATTGTCAGTTAAACTATGTGAGCTTAGAAATGTGATACAGGTGGCTTTCATTGTGACAAAATCTGCTTTATTAAGAAAAGAAAGTAGGGGACTGCATTTTACAACAGATTATCCGCAACATGCTGATACTTTAACAGATACTTTATTTTAGAACAATTATGGCCTGCATATTACCAGTAAAGGGTATTAGCCCTAAATTTAAAGATAACTGCTTTATAGCGCCTAATTGTACTATTGTAGGTGATGTTGAGCTGGGAGAGCATTGTTCGGTTTGGTTTAATGCTGTCGTAAGAGGAGATGTAAATTATATCCGTATCGGTAATTATACCAATATTCAGGATGGGGTTGTTATTCATTGTACCTATCAAAAGGCTGGTACAACGATCGGTAACTATGTGAACATTGGCCATCAGGCGATGGTACATGGTTGTTTTGTACATGATTATGTGCTGATAGGTATGGGGGCCATTGTTATGGATAATGCTGTGCTAGAAAGCCATGTTATTATTGCAGCAGGAGCTGTTGTTTTGGAAAATACAGTATGTGAATCGGGGTATTTATATGCTGGAGTGCCTGCTAAAAAAATAAAAGCGATAACTGATGAACAAAGGTTATTGTTACAGCAGTTACCGCATAATTATGTGCTTTATAGTTCCTGGTTTGATTAATTCAAGTCGTTCAGTTCCTGTAAACTGAACGATTCATTTTGCTCCCAGTTAGCACGTATTGTAAAGGTTTTGTTTAAATATACTAGGGGTTCTGGTTGCGTTGATTTATAAACTTCTCCAGGATCCCAAATGCCATTCTTGTTATCGTCGCGTATTATTCTGATGGAATATTTACCACCGGGGAACTCTTTATAAGCTACTTTCCCGATTGAATTATTGAGAATATCTCTTCGGAATACTTTTTCTTTTTTCTCATCAATCAGTTCTACGATGTACTGTCTTGCACTGTCAATGGCAGTAAAAGTAAACGTTATATCGCCGTAATTATCACTATCATCATAAGCAAGTGTCAGCTTTTTCTCTTTATTTTTTTCACCGAAATAGCCTTGCATTGCGCCTTCTTCAAGAATAATTTCATAGTTTTTTTGCTTTCTCCAATTGTATCTTAAGTGATAAAGATTGGCAACATTAGTATCCAATTGGAGTTGAAAATTTGTTTTAGCAATGCTATCTTCTATCAATTTTACTTTGCTTTTATCTATTAATTTTATAGGTGTTAAAGATGATATTGTTAGATGTTTTACGCGGTCAACTTTACCTGTAGATGGAGAAGTTGTTGGAACAATTGATCTATCTAATTTCAGATTCGATTTCTTTACCAATATGGTATCAAGTACTGTATTGTTTTCTGATAAGACAAATTTTAAAGAATCTCTTTCCAGGTTATTAATAAAAATTAATGCTGAATCCTGTGCTTCCGAGTACTTAACAATTTTTGATTTATCATTTTCATCATCATTTAGTAGCACTAAGTTTGGCTTTTTTATACCCCTATTGAAAACTAAATGTATCCGTCCTGTGTTTTCAATTTTCTTGTCAACTACTCTAAATTTAAGTGGTGTACCTTTTGATATTTGAAGATTAATATTCGTTAAGTCTTTGTCCAATACAATGGAGTCTTTTAAGAAACCGATAAGTTCATCTGCGCCGTTATAGATACGGTCATTATTTGTTTCCTTTAGTGCATAAATGCGATAGGTATTAGCTCTTAGATTACTGATTTTAAAATTACCAATTGTATCTGTTTGCGCAAAAATATTGGCTTTCTTTTTGCCAAATATAGAATCCTGACTGACTGGAATTAGTAATACCCGGACTTCCTTTTCTTTCTCCTTTGTCAAAGCGTTGGTTACATTTCCTGATATTGATAATGAATCAATCTGATCTCCTGTTGCAAATACATAACTGTAATTGATGATTGGATTACTCGCATTATAATCAACGAGACCCTTTCCAAAATTGATGGTATAGGTTGTATTCTGTTCTAAAGAATCTGGTAAGGTAATTTCGAGTACTTTCTTTTTAATTTTAAATTGTGGTGGCTTATCCATATCAGGAGAAACACTGATTTCCTTTTGCTGATTATTGAGTTTAATATACTCATCTAATGTGATGCTAATTTTTTTCTCTTTGAAATTTTTTGAGAAATTCTTAGGAAACTCATTGAGTACAACCGGTGCAATTGAATCTTTCGGTCCACCTGTTGGCTGCTTTATGCTTGCACATTGCACAGTTAATAAAATCAGAGAAGAAAACAAGCTTAAAAGCACTAACCTTGTGATTAGTGTGCTTTTAATGCTTTTTAAGCTTGTTTTATTTTTTTTTGAATGTTGACTCATAAATGAAATAATAATACTTTATATCGCTTTATTTTGCATTGATAATATTTATTATACAAGTAACTGTAAATCAGATTATTATGACATATGTACCATTAAAACACTGATATCAGATGGTGATACACCTGATATTCTGGATGCCTGGCCCAATGTTCTTGGTTTTACCTGAGCTAGTTTTTGTCTTGCTTCTATCGACAACGAAACTAAGGAAGAATAATCAAAATCTGGATTGATTTCTCTATCTTCCATTTTTTTCATTCTGTTTACGATTTCCATTTCTTTCTCGAAGTAGCTTTCATATTTGACTTTGATTTCCGCCTGCTCTATTGTCTCTTTGTCAAACTGGTTCAAATAGGATCCAAAATCTGAATCACCTTTCGCGAGGTCATAGATATTGATTTGTGGTCTTCCTAGTAAATTAACCAATTTTGTTTTTTGTGAAATCAAGCTTGATCCAACTTCGTCTAAGATAGGATTCATCTTATCTACTGTTGTTGAATTTTGTTTAAGATACTGAATAATATGATCTGAATTTTTAATTTTCTCATTTACTTTATTCAGTCGCTCATCTCCTACTAATCCTAATTTATGGGCAATCGGTGTTAATCTGATATCTGCATTATCTTGTCTTAGCAGTAAGCGGTGTTCTGCTCTGGAAGTAAACATGCGGTATGGCTCATCAGTTCCTTTTGTTACTAAGTCATCAATTAGTACGCCTATATAAGATTCAGATCTTTTTAAGATTAGTTCTTTATCATCATTAATGCGTTGGTGTGCGTTGATACCTGCAATGAATCCTTGCGCTGCTGCTTCTTCATAACCTGTAGTACCATTAATCTGTCCTGCAAAAAAGAGATGCTTTACAATGAGTGTTTCCAAAGTTAGATCAAGTTGCATAGGTGGAAAGAAATCATATTCTATAGCATAACCTGGTCTATACATTCTTGCATTTTCAAAACCTGGTATCAATTGTAAAGCTTTTTGTTGCACGTCTTCCGGTAAAGAAGTGGAGAAGCCATTAACATAAATTTCATTGGTAGTCCATCCTTCTGGTTCTACAAAAATCTGATGTCTTTCACGTTCTGCAAAGCGATTGATTTTGTCTTCTATCGAAGGACAGTAACGTGGCCCGAGACCTTTAATTCTACCTGTGAACATAGGCGATCTTTCAAAACCTGTTTTCAACATTTCATGTACCTTATCATTGGTATATGTGATCCAGCAACAGCGTTGCTCTGTCGGTAATGGAGTATCTGTATAAGAGAACCGACCTCGATTATCATCGCCCCATTGCTCTTCCATCAAGGCATAATTTAAGCTTCTTCCATCGATTCGCGGAGGTGTTCCGGTTTTCATTCTACCGGACTCGAAGCCTAGTGATACAAGTTGTTCTGTTAAACCTGTTGCTGCCTTCTCTCCTGTTCTCCCACCACCGAATTTCTTTTCACCAATGTGAATGACACCATTTAGAAAAGTTCCATTTGTTAGGACTACTGCGTCTGCTTCTATTTCTATTCCTAAAGAAGTGATGACACCGCAAGCTTTTCCATTTTTAACGATCACTTCTTTCACGGTATCTTGCCACATGTCTAATGTTGGCAGAGCTTCCAGTTGTAATCTCCATTCTTCCGCGAATCGCATACGATCATTCTGTGTTCTGGGACTCCACATGGCAGGTCCTTTCGACAGATTAAGCATTCTAAATTGAATAGTTGATTTATCTGCGATGATACCCGTATAGCCACCCATGGCATCAATCTCTCTTACGATTTGTCCTTTTGCTACTCCACCTATTGCTGGATTACAACTCATCTGTGCGATTACTCCCATATTCATTGTAATGAGAAGTACAGATGAACCTAGGTTTGCAGCTGCCGCCGCGGCTTCACAGCCGGCATGTCCTGCACCAACTACGATAACGTTATATTTTTTAAACATCTTATTTTATTTCAAAGTTCCACGTGAAACGCCGGAATTGATTGTTTAGTTTTTTATTATTTATTACGCTACGTTTCACGTGAAACGTAGCGTGTTGTTTTTACATCAGTTCTGCTAGACTTAACCATCTTTCAGATTTTACGTCTATACTATTTTGTATATCTTCTATTTCTTTTGCTATACTTGATAGTTGTACATGGTCCACCGTAGAATGAAGTGTATTGTTTTTTTCTACCAAGAGTTCTTCCAATTGCTGTATTTCTTTTTCCAGTTTATCATACTCCAATTGCTCTTTATATGAAAGCTTTTTCTTTTCTTCCTTTACTTCTTCTTTCTTTTGAACAGGAATATCTTTTTTCTGTTTTTGTTCTTTTAGTAAGATATCCTGCTCTGTTTTATAATCGGCATAATTACCATTATAGATATCAATTTTTCCCTCTCCCTCAAATATGAATAATTGCTCTGTCAATTTATCGAGTAGATACCTATCGTGAGAAACTAATATAAGTACGCCATTATAGTTCATTAAGAAATCTTCTAGAACATTTAAGGTGTCAATATCAAGATCGTTTGATGGCTCATCGAGTATTAGGAAGTTCGGGTTTAACATCAGCACGCGCATTAGTTGTAGACGCTTACGCTCACCCCCACTCAACTTGCTTACAAAACCAAATTGTTTTTCAGGAGGAAACAAAAAGTGTGTCAATAATTGTGAAGCAGTGATCACTTCACCATTTGCCATCTTGATATATTCTGCTACATTTTTTACAACATCTAGAACTCGATCTCCTTCACTTACTTCTAAACCACCTTGTTTGTAATATCCATAAACGGTCGTTTCACCTACAGCAATACTACCACTAGTCGGTACTTCATTTTTGGTAATTAGATTTAGAAAAGTAGATTTACCTGTTCCATTCTTACCGGCTAATCCAATACGGTCACCTTTTTTGAAAACATAAGAGAAATCACTGATGATGACTTTATCTCCATAATTTTTAGAGACATGTTCCAATTCTAAAATTTTAGAGCCTTGTCTACTTATTTTAACACTTAACTGAACAGAGTCATTTGCTTTTTGAGCTTTGGATTTATCTTCAAGCTCATAGTAAGCATCTATTCTAGATTTTGATTTTGTACCACGTGCTTGCGGTTGTCTTCTCATCCATTCTAGTTCCCGACGTAATAGATTTCTACTTCTTTCTACCATTACTGCGTCGATCGCTTCGCGATCAGATTTTTTCTCGAGGAAGTATGAATAGTTTCCTTTATAAGTAAATAGCTTTCCCCTATCCAATTCTCTGATCTCTGTACAAATGTTATCTAAAAAATAACGATCATGGGTAACCAGTAATACAGTTTTATTTCCTGTTGTCAAAAGTTTTTCAAGCCATTCTATTGTTTCAATATCCAAATGGTTGGTAGGCTCATCTAGAATGTAAACATCCGGTTCGTCTATTAAAAGTTTTGCTAGAGCTAGTCGCTTACGTTGTCCTCCCGAAAGACTCTTTATATCTTGATGAAAATCGACAATATTAAGTCTATTCAAAATAGTCTTAATATTATACTCATACTCCCATGCATTGAGGGTTGTTATTTTTTCTGTCAGCTCTTCTAATTTATTCTGATCAATTTCTGGCATAGCCAAAAGCTCTTCATAATCTCTAATTAATCGCTGTTCTTCGTTGTCAGTTGAATATATAAAATCGTTAATGGAGGTTAATCCATCATATTTAGGATCTTGATCTAAAAAACCAATCTTGATACCTTTTTCTTTAACAACTTTTCCGGAGGTAGGCTCTAATTTGCCACCTAATATGGAGAGAAGGGTTGATTTTCCTGTTCCGTTAATACCTACTAAGGCTACTCGATCCCCTTTTAGAAGTCCAAAATGTAAATCTTTAAAAAGCCATCTATCATGAAATGAATGACTTACTTGTTCAGTTGCTAATATACTCACGTTAATTTCCTAATTTTTCTTGTTCAATAAATTGCATAATTTATACATAAGAAAAACATAAACTACTGATTGTAAGTGTTTTGTGTTTTTCTTGTGTTTTTCAATACACCTCTATGTATTAAAAACTATGAATGTCTACCCTCTAGTATAAATAACTTTGATGGTAGTAAATTATATGCAAAAGTTAGCACATTGCTAACGTATTATTTTATTAAGAATAAATGACAGTTGGTCATTTAATAGGAGATTTTAAATGTTGGTCCCTAGCAACAGTATGTCCAAGTTATTCAAGCAGATTTTATCACATGTAAAATCAATCGCGATGAATAAGGAAGATATATGAATTTGATTATTTATAAAATAATTTCCACTCACAAATGTATCACGCAAAAGTAAGTAATTTTCGCCTTTTATATGTAATCTTTGGAGAAGATCTGGATAAGATGAAATGCAGGTGATAATGATCTAGTTCAATACGTAATTTGCAATCAAGTTAAATCTAGGGATGTCAACTTTGAATGAAGAGTCGTCTATCAATTTGATCATATTAAAGTAACCTTCCATATAGCCCATCTCACTTTTTAAATTGCATCCTGATGTATATTGATGCATTTGACCTGGTTCAATAATGGGCTGTTCTCCGACCACACCGTCACCATATACTTCATTATGATCTCCGATTGAATCGAAAATATTCCAGTAGCGGCTCATGAGCTGAATACTTGAATCACTTAAGTTTTCTATACTTATTAGATAAGCAAACATAAAATGATCTCTTTCTGGATTAGAATATTCAGGTTGAAAAACGCATTCTACTGAAATTTTTATTCCTTCTGTTATTTGAGTTGTCATATATAGTTTTTTTGCTATGCAACTAAGTTACTAATAATGAGTTTAAATACTCAAAAAAATGATAAGGTTTTACATTATATTGAAAAATGCATCTGTTATGAAAGACAATTTAGTAGGTTTGTAAATATGCAAAAAGGTACACTATTTTTGATTCCGGTTCCTCTTAGCGAGGAAGCATCAGCAAAATCTTTCACTTCCTATTTAGTGGAGACAATAAATAGCTTGGATGAATATATTGTAGAGAATGAGAAGACAGCACGTAAGTTTCTTAAACAAGCTGGTCTTAAGATTCCTCAAAAGGATTTGATCATTTATGATTATGGTAAGCATGCAAGAGATAAAGGAAACATTAAAGATTTTTTCAAGGGCTTACTAGCAGGTAAAAATGTCGGTCTCATGTCCGAAGCTGGTTGCCCAGGTGTTGCTGACCCCGGTGCTGATATTGTGGCTGAAGCACATCGTCAAGGAATTAAGATTGTGCCATTAGTTGGGCCTAGTTCTATTTTATTAGCCTTAATGGCTTCGGGTTTTAGTGGACAAAAATTTGCTTTCCAAGGATATCTACCTATTGATAAAACAGATCGTTCAAGACGTATAAAAGAATTGGAACTACAGGCATCAAAGGAAGATCAGACACAAATTTTTATAGAAACTCCTTTCAGAAATAATCAATTACTGGCCGAATTATTAAAAACATGTAAAGGAAAAACTAAACTTTGTGTTGCATGTGATCTCACAGATGATGCTGAATTTATTAAAACATTGACTATTGATCAATGGAAAAAGAGATCCGATGATTTTCATAAAAGACCTGCTATATTTTTGCTTTACTAGTAATGGTCTCCCCTACCCTAGTGTGGTAAGTTCGCATACTGAAATTAAAAACCTCACTGAGGTGTTTTAAATGGGGTGAAATGTGGTGAGTAAGTACTTATTTACTCTGTTATTTTAGCTATTGATAACGAATAGTTTTTGAAACGCGTTGTATTAAATGATTCCATGTAGATTGCAATCATTATCTCAGTTGTATACGGCATATTATGCTTTTGAAATACACGTCTGATTATTAATTAGATGTATTTTTTATATGAACTTTATTTTTCATAAAACTTGCTAAGTTGCAGGAATACAGTCGGATAATAATCTAATAAATCCCCCACTCTTTCACTATTTGGGAATAGGTTAAAGCTTTTAATATAAATATCATTTTAAGGGTAATTGATCAAAATCGACGAATAAAGAATTTAAAAGAATTGGTATCTTTACTGCATAACGAGAATTAGCACAGATGGATCAAGTAGAATTACAAGAACAGTTATTGAAGGAAATTTCAAAGCCGGAGTTTATCTATACAGTAATTGCAATTTATATTATTCGTATTGTTATTTGGCTGTTTTTAGCCAATACGATGAGAAAGACATTATTATTGGTGTCAGAAGAAAATCAATGTATAAAACCTAATCAGGTATTTGGTATCGCTATTCCTTTATTTAATATTTATTGGAATTTTGAAGTAGCAAGACGTTTACGGGATTCGTTAATTAATGAATTTTTTGATCGTAAAATCGCTGTAGATGAATCTCCGACATTTAAGAAAGGTTCACTATATGGCTGGATATATTTGGCGACAAATATTCCATTACCCCCATTTATATCTGTTGTTGCTATTATTTTTCATTTTGTAACCATGATTAATTATTGGGTTGATATCAAAAATTATAAGCGTATATTAGAGCAACATAATACTTTTAGGGATCAAGAAGAATTAGAGAATAAACATGAAGATTAAGGAAATTACTGCTTATCTGGAAAGGATAGCACCATTAGATCTACAGGAGTCGTATGACAATTGCGGTTTAATCGTGGGAGATCCGGATCAAGAACTTTCAAAAATATTGATTTCTTTAGATTGTACTGAAGAGGTAGTTGATGATGCAATTGCTAAAGGATGTAATTTAATTGTTTCTCATCATCCCATTGTTTTTAAAGGTCTGAAGAAATTTAATGGAAACAATTACGTGGAGCGTACTGTTATAAAAGCAATTCAACATGATATTGCGCTGTATGCTATTCATACGAATCTGGATAATATAACAGGTGGTGTTAATTCAAAGATAGCCTCCCTGTTAAATCTTCAAAATCAGGCTATTTTAGAACCTAAATCTAATCTTTTGTATAAACTTGTGGTCTATGTCCCACGAAGCCATGTCGAATTGGTTAGAGAAGCTCTATTTGATGCTGGCGCAGGTAAAGTTGGGACCAAATACGATCAATGCAGTTTTAATACTGCCGGTTATGGTACATTTAGACCTCATGGCGAAGCACAACCAACTATTGGGGAAATTGGGCTACAAGAAAGAGTGGAAGAGACCAGAATTGAAGTTGTTTATACAAAAGCTATTGAACGTAAAGTTCTTTTGGCTATGTATGAATCACATCCTTATGAAGAAGTTGCTTACGATACGCTTAAACTGGAAAATAAAAATCAAGATGTCGGAGCTGGAGTTATTGGAAATTTAGAAAGTCCTATGTCTGAACAGGATTTTTTAGCCTATTTAAAAAATAATTTAAACCTGCAGGTTATTAGACATACTGCTCTACAGGGAAAACCTGTGTCAAGGGTTGCCGTATGTGGTGGTGCAGGTGGATTTTTATTAAATACCGCAAAGCGGTCTGGAGCGGATTTTTTTGTTACAGCCGATTATAAATATCATGAATTTTTTGATGCAGAAAATCAAATTGTGATTGCAGATATCGGTCATTATGAAAGCGAACAATTTACGCAAGAATTATTGTTCGATATAATTACAGAAAAATTTCCTAACTTTGCAGTCCTAATAACAGAAGTAGATACAAATCCTATAAAACACTATTGTTGATGGAACAAACCGTAGAACAAAAATTGAAAGCATTATGGTTATTACAGGCCATACATACTAAAGTAGATAAAATTCGCCAAATTAGAGGAGAATTACCTATCGAGGTTGCAGATCTTGAAGATGAAATTGCGGGTTTAGAAACACGTATCGAAAAGATCAGAACAGACTTAGATGAGTTAGAAGATTCGATCGTTAAGCGTAAGAACATGATTAAAGACGCTCAATTGGCTATCAAAAAATATGAAAGTCAACTGAACGAAGTAAAAAATAATCGTGAATATGATGCTATTTCGAAAGAAATTGAAATTCAAGGATTAGAAATCCAAGTTTGTGAAAAAAGAATTAAAGAATTCGAATTCGAAATTCGCAATAAAACAGAAAACTACGATACGACAGTATCTAATTTAGAGTATAGTAAAGGTGAGTTAGAAGGTAAAAAGAAAGAATTGGAAACAATTACTTCTGAAACTCAAAAAGATGAAGATGATTTGTTGGCTAAAGCCGAAAAAGCGGAAGCTAACATTGATGAACGCTTAAATAAAGTTTATTACCGTTTACGTAATTCATTCAAGAATGGTCTAGCAGTTGTTTCAATTGACCGTGATAGCTGTTCAGGATGTCATAATAAAATTCCTGCACAACTACAATCTGAGATTCGTCAACGTAAGAAAATTATTATCTGTGAACACTGTGGACGTGTTTTAGTAGACGAAGGTGTTGTTTTAGAAATAGAACAAGACTACGGTTTCTAAAAAACAGCCTTATATTGATATTTAAGCCCCAATTTTTTAATTGGGGTTTTTTTATTGCAACTTAATTGATATACATAATTTATTGATGAATTATTGGTTATTTTTACAGCACAATAAAAACCCTATTTTATCTTTAAATATATGTTAAAACCTAAACTTCGATTTTTAGGATTAGTAATGGCTTTATCGGGTGCTTTTTCAGTAGAAGCACAAGAAACTTTGTTATTGAGAAGTCCTAGTATTAGTGCCGAAAATATTGCTTTCGTATATGGAGGTGATATTTGGATCTCGGATAAATCTGGAGCAAATCCAAGAAGATTAACGACAAATCCTGGTGTTGAACAAAACCCCATCTTCTCACCGGATGGAAAACAGATTGCTTTTACGGGTAATTATGATGGTAATACAGACGTTTATGTCATGCCGATTGAAGGTGGTGAACCTAAACGTATTACTTTTCATCCCGCATCTGATGTGCTGCGAGGCTGGCTAAATAATAATGAAGTATATTATACCACAACCCGCGAATACAATTATGCATTAAGTCCACGTTTATATTCTTCATCTGTTACTGGATTGACATTGGACAAATCGCTTCCTATGCCAGAGGCTTATCAGGGTAGCCCTTCTAAAGATGGACGCTATTGGGCTTATATAAAAAATACAGATCCTACGGAACGTGACCGTGTTGCTTTTAAGCGCTATAGGGGCGGTGGTATGCCATCCATTTGGATTTTCGACACAAAGAGTAATCAAATCGAAATAATCCCTGGAGAGCGCTGCAATGACGTTAAGCCGGTATGGTTGGATAATAAGGTTTACTTCCTTTCGGACAGAGATAAAATTGTCAATATTTTCTCGTACGATGTCAAATCAAAAAAAATCGATAAAATTACCAATTTTACTGACTATGACGTCAGAACATTGACGGGCAACGGATCGGAATTGACCTTTGAACAAGAAGGAAGAGTACACATTTACAATATCAATTCAAAGTCTTCTACAGCATTAAAAATTAATGTGAGTAATGATGCGTTGTATAAAAGACCACATTATGATAATATGCGTGATGATATTCGCACTTTGAACATTTCCCCTACCGGGCAACGTGCTCTTATAGAAGCGAGAGGAGAAATATTCTCTGTACCTAAAGAAAAAGGCGAAGCGCGCAATATTTCAAATTCTCCAGGCGCACATGACCGCTTTCCAAGCTGGTCTCCGAACGGGAAATGGGTTTCCTATATTTCGAGTGAAAAAGGGAAATATGTACTTCAATTACGCGATCAATTTGGAAAAGATGAACCTCTAATGTATACTTTAGGTGAATCTAATTTTTATTTTGAACCTACCTGGTCTCCTGATTCTAAGAAATTGTTTTATAACGATTCTCACTTGAATTTATTTTACATTGATATCGATAGTAAAAAGATAGTCAAGGTAGATTCGGATAGTGAAAGTGCTCAGACTGGACGTGTTTTTAATCATTTCCAACCAAGTTGGTCACCTGATTCGAAGTGGATTTCTTACATTAAAACACTTCCAAATTCCGTTTCGGCAGTATTTTTATATAATCTTGACAGTAAAAAAAGCACACAGATTACCGATGGTATGAGTGCGGTTCGATCGACTTCATTTAGTCGAGATGGTAAGTATCTTTTTTTCACAGCAAGTACAAATGTAGGACTAACAAATTCAGGACTGCATATGTCAGCAACGGAGCGTCGTGCTAATTATGAAGCATATGCATTCATTTTATCCAGTAAAACACCATCTATTTTCAAAAATGAAAGTGATGAAGAAACGATAAAAGAAGAGAAAGAGGAGTCTGAAAAGCCTAAAGAAACAGCAAAGGCTAATAAAAAGAAAAAAGACGAGAAGAAAGAAGAACCAAACAAAGAAGCTTCAAAACCTGCGGTACAGCCTACAGAAATAGATTTTGATAATATCAATAATCGAATTGTTGCGCTTCCATTAGGTGATGGTATTTATGGTATCAATGGATCTGTCGTCAATCAATTGACATATGTCAAGAATGGGACACTCTATGCTTATGATTTTACAGATTTCAAAGAAAAAGATCTTGTCGCAGGTATCCGCTCATATGCTATCAGTGCCGACGGTAAGAAAATGATTATTCAGACCAGTACAGGTATTAATATTGTAACAGCAGGTCAAAAAGTGGCAAGTCCTACAACTGGTGTATTGAAATTGGATAATATCAAACAATTAGTTGATCCTGTTGCTGAGTGGAAACAAATATTCGATGAAGTATGGGCAATGCAGAAAGATTATTTCTACGTTGAAAATATGCATGGAGCAGATTGGAATGCTGTAAAAACGAAATATGAGAAGTTCTTGCCTTATGTAAGTCACCGTTCTGATTTAGGTTATTTATTGAACGAAATGATGGGCGAAATGGTTGTTGGACATAATTATATTTATCCAGGCGATCAACCTAGTGGTCCTTCGGTTAGTGTGGGTGTTTTAGGAGCTGATTATTCTATTGATAAAGGTTTTTATAAGCTTGATAAAATTTTTACACGCTTAGATTGGAATCCATCATTTAAAGCGCCTTTGTCTGAACCGGGATTAAATATCAAATCGGGAATGTACTTAGTAGCAGTTAATGGTACAGCAGTTACTGCCGATATGGACTTGTACAGTTTATTTGATAATACTGTCGGTAAACAGGTAAGTATTAAAGTCAATACAAAACCGAGTTTAGTTGGAGCTAAAGAATATGTGGTTAAACCAATATCATTTTCTGATGAGATGAGTTTAAGAAGCACAGAGTGGATGGAGCGCAACAGAAAGCGTGTGGAAGAATTAAGCAAGGGTCAGATCGCGTATATTTATATGCCTAATACCGGTGGAGAAGGATACACTGCTTTCAATCGCTATTATTTCTCTCAGATGGATAAAAAAGCGGTATTAATTGATGAGCGTAATAATGGTGGCGGTTGGGTTGCCGATTACGTTATCGATTTATTATCCCGTGATTTAATCGCTGGATGGGGAATACGGGACGGAAAGGGATTCAATACGCCAGGTAATGGAATTTATGGGCCAAAAGCAATGATTATTAATGAAAATGCGGGTTCCGGAGGAGATATGATGCCTTATATGTTCCGCCACAAAGGATTAGGAAAATTGGTGGGCCGTACCACTATGGGTATTTTAGTTGGTATCAGCGGTTATCCTCCTTTATTGGATGGAGGAAGAATCACTTCACCAAACTTTGGTGTATACGATTTGAAAGGCAATTATATCATCGAAAATGAAGGTGTTGCTCCAGATATTTTCGTTGAACAAACACCTAAGGATTTGATAGAAGGTCGTGATCCACAATTGGAAAAAACGGTTCAGATCTTGTTGGAAGAAATGAAAAATTATCCCTACAAGAACATGAAAAAACCGGCTGATCCAATTCGGGTTAATTAATTGAAAAACATGGAAATCCCGTTTCATTTTAAATGAAACGGGATTTTTTTTGTTTACAGGTTTCTATATCCAGATAAACGTTGTTCTAGATGTAGCATGATAGCTTAAAGTAGATCTTTTAGAAGATTTTGAGGTAATAAATTTTAATTGTAATATATTTATAGAATAAATTAAAATACTACATGGAAGAATTAGTGACAAAGATAAATCCCGGAAAATCTTTATTTAGATTATTGCTTTACATGATCGTTTTGGGTGTAAGTATTCAATTGGTATTGATGGGATTATCACTATTGGTTATGAAGATTTTGTCTCCCGAGAGTCCGTTCAGTTTATCTTTTTTTCAAGAAAATACAGTGGCACTCAAAGGGATGTTGTTGATCAGTAGTGTTACAACATTTATTTTACCAGCTTGGATCTTATATCGTAGCGAATCAGGCATTCACCCCTATTTTGAAAGAATAAATAAGGTTTCATCATTACAATATCTTTTTGTCTTTGCGGCCATGCTATGTTTCATTCCTATGATGTCATTGCTTGCGTATTGGAATGAATCTATGCAATTGCCCGATAGTCTTCAAGGTGTACAGCAGTGGATGCGTGCTAGTGAAGATAGTGCCGCTGTAATGACTAAACAAATTGTAGAGGAGTCAACTTGGGGCGGTTTATTGATCAATCTGATCATTTTAGCAGTGGTGCCGGCCGTAGGTGAAGAAATGGTTTTTAGAGGCTGTCTACAAGACATTTTTGGACGTTGGATATGGAATAAGCATGTGGTCATTTGGTTAGTAGCAATAATCTTTAGTGCATTTCATATGCAGTTCTTTGGATTTATTCCTAGAATGCTTCTTGGTGCCTTTTTTGGATATCTCTATGTCTGGAGTAGAAACATATATTTGCCTATTTTTGGTCATTTTATTAATAATGCAAGTGCCACCATTACAGCGTTTTATTATACAAGAAAAGGGATACCTTTCGAAGAAATGAATAACTTTGAACAAGAACCAATTTGGGTTTACCTTGCAAGCTTAATATTTACTGTTATTTTTGTAGTATTATATTATCGTTCAACTAAAAAAATCCCATATGGAGCAAGGCTGGAAGAAGATTAAAGTGTATACTAATGCAATAGAAGCTGAGATCGTTAAACAAATGTTAGAAGAAAGCGGGATACCTGCTATTGTATTAAATAAGCAGGACTCATCATACCTTGTATTTGGTAAGATTGAGCTTTATGTGAATCAAGAAGATGAGCAACAGGCATTAGTTTTAATCGAATCTACGACAGAAAGCGAAGATTAGTATGAAAACTAGAGCTATTACAGGATTTTTCTTTATCATCGTCATGGTTGGGGCTATGCTTCTGGGCGACGCAGTTTTCCTTGGATTTTTTTCTTTATTAAGCGCCTGGTGTCTGTATGAGTTTTATGGTATTGTAAGCTCAGAAGATCGTAGACCAAGTAAAGCTTTAGGTATATTGACTACAGTTGTTTTATTTAGTACAACAGCGTTATATAGTTTAGGCATTTTTGAGGCGAAGTATATTTTGTTATGCATCCCTTTTCTTTTAGCGATCTATATACAAGCTCTTTATCAAAAGCGTGATTTCCCCTTTAATGATATCGGCTTTACCATTTTAGGTATACTGTATGTTGGATTTCCTTTTTATTGTTTTACAAGATTAGGCTATATAGGTGGCTCATTTAATCATTTTTTACCTTTGGGTTTTATGATTTTGCTTTGGACGAGTGATACAGGGGCTTATTTAGCCGGGAGATCCTTGGGAAAACATAAACTTTTTGAGCGAATTTCTCCAAAGAAAACCTGGGAAGGTTTTATTGGTGGTATTGTATTGGCAGTTCTTGTATCTTTATGTTTAGCACATTATTTTGAAACAATACCGCAATGGCAATGGATTATTGTAGCAATGATAATTGCTGTATTTGGTACATTGGGTGATTTGGTAGAATCGATGCTTAAAAGAAGCTTAAATGTGAAAGATTCTGGACATATATTACCTGGACACGGAGGTTTATTAGATCGATTCGACGGTTTATTAATCGCTGGACCTTTGGTATATTTATTTTTGTTTTTAGTAAATTAAGATCATATTTATGGGACATATTAATCAAAATACGTTTAAATTTTTAAAAGATTTACAGGATAACAATACCCGCGAATGGTTTGCAGAAGAGAAAGAACGTTATGAAGCGGCTTTAGCTGATGTTCGTTTGTTTGTGGCTGATTTGATTAATAGCCTGTCCCAATTTGATCCTCATATTACGACCGACATTCAGGCTAATAAATGTTTGTTTCGTATCTATCGTGATACGCGTTTTTCAAAAGACAAAACACCCTATAAAAATTGGTTCGGTGCAGGTATTTCCAAAGATGGCCGTAAATTGGACGGACCAGAATATTATATCCACATCTCTCCAGATAATTCGTTTATTGCCTGTGGTTACTGGAGACCAGAAAAAAAGCATTTAGATGCTATTCGTCAGGAAATAGATTATAACGAAGAGAAATTTAATGCAATTATAGCAGATTTACAGAAAAAAAGTGGTCTTACTTTAGAAGAAGAAGACAAACTAAAACGCCCCCCTGCTGGCTATGAGGCAACACATCCTTCAATTGAATTTTTAAAATTAAAGAGCTTTGTTGCACACAAAAGCTTATCCAATAGCGCTCTGACTGATAAAGATGCTTTGAATAATATCATTGCATTATATAAAACAATGCTTCCTTTGAAGCAGTATCTACACGAAGCTATTGATAATGATTAGTTGTTATTGAGGTAAGCTAATTTTACCCATACAGACTGCAGGAGAATCTTTTATTTGACTTACATTGTCTCGGTCGCCAACTAATGTTTCATTAGCCAGTAGGGCAAATAACACAGCTTCTTTAGCGTCGGGATCAATGCCTAGTATTCCAAATGAGGAGACTTTATGATGAGGCAATCCTGCTTTGATTTTAGCGACCAATAGCGGATTGTGTAAACCTCCCCCACTGATGTAGATATGTACATTGCTTAATGTTTTTGACAGCTTATGGATTGCGTCAATGATGCATGTTGCAGTAAATTGATTTAAGGTGGCCATGATATCTTCAGGAATCAAATGAAGATTATTGGATGCTATCTGACATTTTTTTAGATAATCCAAATTAAAGAGCTCCGGACCAGTTGTTTTAGGGAATTCATCTTGTAGAAATGGTTCTTTTAAAAGCTCATTTAAAAGTCCTTCATTGATAGTTCCTTGTGTAGCGATGTTTGCATCCTTATCCATCTCTATATCAAACTTTTCTTTTGCAAACTGATTCATGATGGTGTTTCCGGGGCCAATATCTGTTGCAAAAGCTTTCAAATCACTTTCTTGGCTAGGTATAAATGTATAATTAGCAATGCCACCGATATTCAATAAAAATCGATTTTCTTTCTTATCCGAAAACAGTAAGTAATCGCCGTAGGCCGCCAGAGGTGCACCTTCACCACCTGCAGCGATGTGTTTTTGTCTAAAATCTGATAGTGTAATAATACCAGTTTTTACAGCAATATGATCGCCATCCCCGATTTGAAGAGTGCTGTTAGGCATTAATTGATCATCTGTAAGGCTTTGTGGAGCGTGGTATACTGTCTGCCCATGGCTAGCAATACAATCAATTTCTGTATGCGGAATCCCCCATTTTTCAAGAGCCTGATTAATGAGTGCTGCATGTACATTTCCGACGTAAGCATGAAGTCCGCAGAGCAACTGTTGATCAATTGTACGCTTTGCAAAAACACCTCTTACGTATTTTCTAAACTCATCCTGATAGTCCATTGTAATAAAATTATCCACGCTAATTTGTGTAGACTTACCACTATTACTTATTCTACAAAGTGCAATATCAAGACCATCCAATGAAGTCCCTGACATAAGTCCTATTATAAAACGACTATCTTTTTTTGCGATTTTGTAAAGCTTTTCAATCATTGAGTTCATACCTTAAAAGTAGGAACAAAATATGATAGAGTACACAAGATTTTTGTGATATAAATATATTTTGTAACTTCATGGCGTAATTAAATAGAAGATTAAAAAAAAGTAAAATGAATTTTCCAGCAGAATTAAAATACACTAAAGATCACGAATGGATTCGTGTTGAAGGTGATGAGGCCGTTATTGGTATTACTGATTTCGCACAACGTGAGTTAGGTGATATCGTATTTGTAGACATCAACACAATTGGTGAAGAAGTGGCTGCAAACGAAATCTTTGGAACAATCGAAGCAGTAAAAACGGTTTCTGATTTATTCATTCCTGTTACAGCAACAGTGTTAGCTGTTAACGAGGCAATCGATGCATCACCAGAATTAGTAAACTCAGATCCTTATGGAGAGGGTTGGATTATTCGTATCAAATTAAATGATGTAGCTGACGTTGATGCTTTATTAACTGCTGATCAATATAAAGAAGAAATTAACGCGTAATTTTAACATTTACGTTCAATAAAACCACAAAGAGCTGTCATTGACAGCTCTTTGTGGTTTATAGGATTTCTATTTTGCTGGTGACTTCAACCTCTTCATTTTTTACTTTTGTTTCGAGCGTAAGCGCTTTTAAATAATGAGTTTTAGGGTTTAATAGGTATTGGCCAGTGATTGATCCGACAGTTTGGCCTTCTGCCGTTATACTTCCTTCCGAAGTAATCGATATACCCTCTGCTGAGATACTTTTTAGGGTGTATGTTTGTTCTATTGGGCCTAGAGACTTATTATTTGCTGTTGCTTTCCATTGTTCTCCAACTTTTAATTCTCTATTTGGGTATTCAAACGCTGCTTCTTTGAGCATATTGGCATCAAACAGATCATTATCATCAGGTAAATCTTCGACATCTTTTATTTTTCCATTTAAACTCATCACAGCCACGATAGGGGTCTCCAGCAAAGTTTTAACTTTTTCATGGATCTGTTTGGAAAGTTCATTGACTTCCGGATTCTTGGAATCATAGTTGACGGTCATCATTCCTGCATCCAATGCCATGATCATTTCTGTATATTTCGTTGCATAGGTCAATGTACTGTCTGTAGCATTGGTGTTTGTTGTCTCGCACAACATGGTTGCATCGATCATAGTACTTTGAGCACCAGCATTGACATCTATAGTCATGTGCATTTTTTGTGAAAAGGGATTATTAAGATCGGGTTTCAGCTTTAATAAAACTTTGTCTTGAGCAATTAATGTCGTAATAATAAAGAACGACAAAAAAGCGAGCGATAGGGTCTTGATCATTTAAGATTAGTTAGTAAAATATCCCCTAAATTAAAAAAGACCTTTGGTATTACCAAAGGTCTTTTTTGAATTAAGCAATTAGATGCCTTTATTTTTTGATGTAAGCAACTTCTTTTACAGCTTTTACAACTTTAGCAACACTTGGAAGAGCTGCTTCAATTAATGTGGCTGCATATGGAAGAGGAACATCTGCTGCTGTAATACGAACGATTGGAGCATCTAAATAATCAAATGCATTACGTTGTACAGAATATGTTATTTCAGATGAAATAGACGCTAATGGCCAAGCTTCTTCCACAATTACCAAACGGTTTGTTTTCTTAACAGACTCGATAATAGTTGGGTAATCTATTGGACGAACAGAACGTAAGTCAATTACTTCCACATTGATACCTTCTTTTGTTAATTCTTCAACAGCAGGTAATACAACACGTGGAACCATTTTACCGAAAGATACGATGGTTACATCAGTACCTTCTTTAACAACATTTGCTTTACCTATTGGTAAGTAATATTCTTCTTCAGGCACGTGACCTTTATCACCGTACATAACCTCAGATTCCATAAAAATAACTGGATCTGGATCAATCATAGCAGATTTTAATAAACCTTTTGCATCATAAGGATTTGAAGGAACAACAACTTTTAATCCTGGAGTATTTGCATACCAGTTCTCAAAATTTTGAGAGTGCTGTGCTCCCAATTGCCCTGCATTACCAGTTGGACCACGGAATACTATTGGAATAGAGAATTGACCTCCACTCATGGAACGAATCTTTGCAGCAGCATTGATAATTTGGTCAATCGCAACTAAAGAAAAGTTGAAAGTCATGAATTCAACGATTGGTTTTAAACCGTTCATCGCAGCACCGACTGCTATACCTGCAAAACCTAATTCTGCAATAGGTGTATCTATCACGCGTTTAGCTCCGAATTCATCCAGCATACCTTGGCTCACTTTATAAGCACCATTGTATTCTGCAACTTCTTCTCCTAATAAAAATATTGTTTCGTCTTTACGCATTTCCTCGTTCATCGCTTCACGAAGTGCTTCTCTGAATTGTATCTCTCTCATCAGTTGTAAAATAGTGTCAAATTTTAGATTACAAATCTACTATTTATTATTGATATTTTGAAGGTTATTCATCGCTAAATATCTGCTTTTATGTCATTTTTTAATAACAGGATGGCGAAAACAGTAATAAAATTCAAAAATTAAACTTTATATATTTTAGACAAAATTTCGAAAAGAACCGCATTGCTATTGTGGATAGCGAGCGGTACGTTCCACGTGGCACGATTTCGCTTCTCTACATAATTAGATATTCCACGGATCTGTATGGTTTGAATTTTTGCTTCAGATGCAGCTAAAAAAACAGACCCTCCTTCCATGGATTCAATCAGAGCATGGGGTATTTGTATCAGTAATTTCGAAATTTCTAATTCATTTCCATGCACCTTATTAACTGTTACACCTAGCCCTGTTGGTAATGCATGCACCAGTTCCTTAGTTGTCTTATTTTGTGTGGCCACATAATGAGCGTTACCAAATCCAAGTTCATCAATCGGAATGAATCGCTCATCATCTTCTGCTCCTAATTCTGAGAAGATCTCGCGATCGATTGAAACGACAGCCCCTATTGGTAATGATCGATTAAAGCAGCCACCAATACCGATATTAATGATAAGATCATATTGATTATTTGCAAGATGTTTTCCAAGCCGATAAGCTGTTTGTACCATACCTACTTCCGTTATTAAATAGTCGGTATTCGGATATGCAGCAATACGATCAAGGAAGGGTTGAATTTCGAATCGAGTTGCTGCTACTATAAGTGTTTTCATGTGGGATAACCTTTGTACAATATTAATCAATATTTACGCAAATGTGATGGTAATCATTTCGTTGAAAGCGATATTTTGGTTGCAAACACGTATCTTTGTGGTATTATGGTATATATCACTCGTCGTGAGCGCTTTTGCGCTGCACATAAGCTTTACCGCGAAGATTGGAGCATTGAGAAAAACGAAAATGTTTTCGGAAACTGTTCAAATGTTAATTGGCATGGTCATAATTATGATTTGTTTGTGACGGTCAAAGGTGACGTAAATCCAACAACAGGTTTTCTGATTGACTTAAAATTGATGAAAACCATTATTTTGGAAAATATCGTAAATAAAGTCGATCACAAAAATATTAACCTTGATGTTGATTTTATGAAAGATAAGATGGCTTCTACAGAAAATATAGCAATTGCTATATTTGAGGTATTGAAACCATTATTTGAAGAACAAAAAGTGCAGTTGCACAGCATTCGCCTTCATGAAACAGAAAATAATTACGTCGAATATTTTGGCGACTAATCTTATACACTAATTTATTTAATTACTATGAGTAATCACTCATTTGAAGAAGAAGAGTTAGACGGCTACGTGAAAATTGATCAATATAATCAAGAAAAAGTTGGTCGTATTGCCGCTCATTATACAGATATTTTAGAATCTCTAGGAGAAGATCCGAATCGTGAGGGATTATTGAAAACACCAGAACGTGTAGCAAAAGCTTTGCAGTTTTTAACTCATGGATATGATATTGATCCTGCTAAAGTATTACAAGGTGCTATGTTTGAGGAAGACTATAGCCAGATGGTTGTGGTGAAGGATATTGAAGTGTATTCGATGTGCGAACACCATATGTTGCCATTCTTTGGTAAAGCGCATATTGCTTATATTCCTAATGGTCATATCGTCGGATTGAGCAAAATTCCACGCGTTGTAGATATCTTTGCACGTCGACTACAAGTTCAAGAACGTCTTACCAATGAAATCCGTGACTGTATTCAAGAAACCTTAGGAGCAAAGGGTGTGGCTGTGGTGATCGAATGTAAGCATATGTGTATGGCTATGCGAGGCATTCAGAAGCAAAATTCTGTCACTACAACATCAGCATTTACAGGAGCTTTTCAAAACGATGTAACGCGTTCGGAATTCTTAAAATTAATTACTGCAAACTTGACGTAATTCAATAAAAAAATAACAAAATTTAAAGTCCAATCTTCCCATGATGATTGGACTTTTTTTTCTTTAAAAATTCAAAGAATTTAAAAAATCACGATTTTTTAAAAGTGTCATTATGCTTCATAAAGGCCGATGCGATTTTTTATGTAACATTTGATCAAATATTAATTACCTAATTATCAGTAGTTTGTATTTTATTTTTTCTGATTATAAATCATGTTCAGTAATTTTGTTGTTATGGACATTTGTAATGAGCATTTAGAATCTTACTTAGAGCGCACATGTGACGAAGAAAATCCGTTGCTAAAAAGCGTCAATAGGGAGACCTATTTGAAGGAAACAATGCCTCATATGTTATCCGGACATTACCAAGGAAGGGTGCTTGCTATGCTTAGTAAATTAGCTGCTCCAAATACTATTTTGGAAATCGGTACGTTTACTGGATATGCTACTTTATGCCTTGCAGAAGGCTTGTCTAAAAAAGGGATTTTACATACGGTAGATGTTAATGCAGAACAGGAGGAGCGTGTACAAGGATATTTTGACAGATCTGAATATGCGTCTCAAATTAAATACCATATTGGTGATGCTGCAGAAGTAATTCCGAAGATCGAAGGTAGCTTTGATCTGGTTTTTATAGATGCGGATAAAAAACGTAATCATTATTATTACGAATTAATTTTAGATAGAGTCCCGTCTGGAGGGCTGATTTTAATCGATAATGTTTTGTGGAAAGGCAAAGTATTAGATGAAAATCCAGACAATCAAACAAAGCAAATCATAGATTTGAATGAACAATTAGCTCAGGACCAGCGCATCGAAAAGGTTTTATTGCCGATTCGAGATGGACTTTTTGTATTACGCAAAAAGTAATTAGTGGACTAAATGATTCTTTATGAATTTTAAAACATTAAAAAACTATGTTGCTGTATTAATTTTGATCGTCAGTAGTTATGCTACTGCATCCGCTCAAAGCAATCAATTTTATATTGATAAATACAGCCCCGTAGCACAAGAGATGATGCAAGAACATGGTGTTCCAGCATCAGTAATTTTAGCTATTGCAATGCATGAAAGTGCACATGGAAATAGTAAGATTGCAAAAAAATTAAATAATCACTTCGGTATTAAAGGAAAAAATAATAGCAAAGTGATTAATTCAGCATATAAGGGTTATAAATCAGTACTTGATTCTTATAATGACTTTATTTCGTTGGTTAAAAGAAAGAAAACCACGACTCCCTTATTTGAGGAAAATCGAGGACAAAACTACAAAGCTTGGGTAGGTGCTTTAGCAAAAGCAGGATATTCAAGAACTAAAGATTGGTCTGCTAAGGTTATCAAAACAATTGAAATGTATGATTTAGATAGTTTTGATAAAAATCCGACCACAATATCTAGGAAACTCACCGCTTCTAAGTAATGCTACTCATCCAATGAAAAAAATTGCTTTTATCCTACTTGCCCTTACTGTTTTTTTTAGTTCATGCTCATCCAAAAAAAACACCGTTTATAAAAGCAAAAATCATCAAGGCTCTACTTCTTCCAATCGTCCTAGTAAGTTAAGACCAGCTGTTTCAGGAAATGCTTATGTTGAGAAATATAAAGATATTGCTATTTCAGAAATGAATAAGTACGGTATTCCTGCGAGCATCAAATTGGCACAAGCATTATTAGAATCTGGAAATGGCAATAGCTACCTCGCTACCGAAGCCAATAATCACTTTGGAATCAAATGTGGAGGTGTATGGAAGGGAAAATCCATTAATCGCCCAGATGATAATATCAATGACTGCTTTCGCGTTTATGAAAGTCCGGAACAGTCTTTTAGAGATCATTCTGAATTCTTGTTGCGTAAACGTTATTCCGATTTATTCTTGCTCAATAAGAACGATTATAAAGGCTGGGCCAAAGGTTTGAAAGCCGCAGGCTATGCCACCAACCCGCGATATCCAGATTTATTGATCGATATGATTGAACGGTATGAACTCTACCAATATGACCGTGTGGAAACTCGTGTTGAGAAGGAGAAAAGAGAAGTTGTTGTTGAGCGGGAGATTGTACACAATGCAGTCGAAGCTCCTGTGGTACAAACAGAGCAAATCAAGAGTCCTGTAGCAATGCGTATTCATGAAGTACAAGGGAAAGACACATTATACTCGTTGAGTAAACAATACGGTATCACTGTTGATCAAATAAAAGAGTTAAATGGCTTGACTGACACAAACTTAGCCATCGGGCAGCTATTGGTAATTTCAAAGTAAATCATCAAAAGATGTTAAATATTTCTATTTTGATAAGCTAAAACGTAGTTTTACGAGAGTGAAGACTCTGCAAAATATCGTAATACTCATTCTTTTGTTTGCACTAGCACCCGATGCTTTTGCACAAAAGCGTATAGAGGGTATTGTTTCCGATTTTAATACCAAACAACGTATATCAAAAGTAACAATCCGCAACACTAGGACCAACGAAGAAGTTTTTAACAATAGTAAGGGAGAATTTTCTATTATGGCCGACAAAGGAGATGCATTGATCGCGACTTCTCGGGAATACTACCCTGATACCGTCATTGTAAATACCTCTCCTGTTATACTGTTCCATTTGAAGCGTGAATCGATTTATATTGATGAAGTTTCTGTAGTTGCAAAGAAAGATCCAGATGAGATTTTAAAAAAGGCAAGAAATGATTATGAGAAAGCCTTTCGGCTTTCTGATCCAGGAGATCTGTTTTCAGTAGGGCAAAATGGTGCAGGGCTCAGTATCAACTCCATCTATAGTCTGTTTAGCAGAGAAGCTAAAAATGCAAAAAGATTAAAGAAATTGATTGAGAGTGATTATAAAGATAATGTTATCGAGTATAAGTTTTCAGAACAACTGGTGAGTCGTACAACAGGTTTAGAAGGAGAAGAGCTTAATAAATTTAGACGGATCTTTAAACCAAGTTACTTTTTCATCATTAGCTGTACACAGTATGAACTGACAAATTATATCAAAGAATGTTATGAAAAGTATCAAAAAAATCCTTCTCGATATTTTATTGAGCCATTACCAACAATAAATCCTATTTTAGTACCTTAAATTAAGAAAAGAAAAAAAAGAGTTGCTTGATATGAAGTTACAATCCTTATTTGCCTTATTAATTATTGGCTTATCGTGTGGTACGGTTAGCGCTCAGGTTAATTTGAAAGACCTTAGAGTAAAGCCAGATTCAGTTATTTCGGAGAATAAACAAGAAAATATCTCCTTAAAAAATATTCGTCCAGTAGTACCAAAATTAGAATTACAAGTTGATTATTGGAAGCATTGGACCAGTTTTGGAGTAAATATTAATCAGGCAGCCTTTAATGGCGACTGGAAAGGTGGTGGAGTTGGATCAACAGCCGTCGGATTAATTGCAAATCATAAATCAGATTATACCAGAGACAATTTCAATTTTGTAACTGAGATCGATTTGCGATATGGTAAGATTAAAAATAATAAACAAATCGCGAAGAAAAATAACGACCGTATTTTTTGGGATAATAAATTGTCTTATAAATTGTCTGCTAAATGGGCACTTTATACTTCATTAACCTTTGAATCTCAATTTGATGCAGGATATAAATATAAACAAGTTGACGGTAAAGATACCATTGATTATATCGAGAATGCATTTATGGCTCCTGCGTACATAACCGAATCGCTGGGTTTTGAATACAAGCCAAGCGCTTCTTATTCGATTCGTTTTGGTACAGGTACTGCACGCCAGACTCTGATTTTGGATAACCGTATTAAACCCCTAACGGTTGAGCAATATAGTCAGAAATATCCAGATCGTGCACCAATTGATAAAGATCAAGTAAGGTATGGTGTTGAAGGAGGTAAAACTGTTCAAAATGACCTCGCTTTTCAGATCACCGGAAATATGGATAAAAATTTTACAGATAAATTGAATGTGAAAGCACGTTATAATTTATTTGCGAATTATAAAAAAGTAACGGACCCTTCACATCGTTTGGATGTCACAGTGACAGCTAAAGTATCGCGAGCGATCAATGTAAACTTAAACGGAATTTTAGTTTATGATACGGATGTGATCTCAAAAGTTCAGTTAAGTGAATCATTGGCATTAGGATTGGTTTATAGGTTACCTCGATAATGTTTGAAAAAAAAAATCTTTGGATTCCGTTTATACTTTGTTTTGCTCTATCCATTATTGGGTGTAAGAGTAAGTCAGGCATGGCTAAAAAGGGATCTATAGAGCAAATTGTACCTATAAAGATAGATACGATCATCCAAAAGGTGATCGTACACGATACCGTTCCCAAATTAAGCTTGGGAGAGCACAAAGTATGGACATTGGGAAAGGCCGGCATACATGCTAATATACGTCAGGAAACGGCCATACACTATGATGTGCGCAAACCAAACTACGTTATTATCCATCATACAGCACAGAATAGTCTGGATCAAACCATCAGAACATTTCAGGTAGAGCACACAAAGGTAAGTTCACATTATGTGATTAGCCGTAATGGTGTAATCGTTCAGATGCTCAATGATTATGTAAGAGGTTGGCATGCGGGACTCTCCAAGTGGGGAACGATTACAGATATGAATTCGATCTCTATTGGAATAGAACTGGATAATAATGGAAAGGAAGCATTTCCAGATGCCCAGATTGAAGCGTTAATGGTTGTCTTGGATACATTAAAAGCTAATTATGGTATTCCCGCAGCAAATTTCATTGGTCATGCTGATATTGCTCCAGCTCGTAAAAATGATCCAAGTGTATTTTTTCCTTGGAAAAAATTGGCAGATCGCGGTTTTGGTATATGGTATAATCCTGCAGAATTGGTAACAGCCCCAGAAACCTTCAACCCAATTGATGCCTTGAGAATCATTGGTTACGATACACGCAATTTGAAAGCGGCAATTATTGCATTTAAAAGGAAGTTTGTTGTCAACGATGTGAGCCCAGAACTCACGATTTATGATAAAAGTATTCTTTATAATCTATATCAAAATTATTAAGCTATTCGATTGAATGGCTTTTTTTTGGTATCAAGTTTTCTAATAAGTAAGCGATGAACATGACCGAGATACAGCCAATGACATTGAGCCATAAAAAGGCTATGACATCCATTTTCCAGATCGTAAAAATAATCACTTCAGTTATTATTGCAGCATAAAACACGGCTTTCCCTCCTATCCTCTTCATATAGAAGGCGACAATAAAAATGCCCAAAATAGTACCATAAAATAATGAACCTAGAATATTAACAGCCTCTAGGAGATTACCCAGTCTACTCGCATATAAGGCAACAGCTATAGAAAATACACCCCAGAAAAGCGTGAATATACGTGACCAGAATAGATCCTGTTTATCGCTAGAATTTTGGTTTATAAATCGCTTGTAAATATCAACGGTGCTTGTAGAAGCCAAAGAATTGATCGCACTTGCTGTAGATCCCATAGATGCAAGAAAGATAACAGCGATAAGCAGACCTATTAAGCCCTTAGGGAAAGTATTATTTACAAAAGATAGAAAGATGTAGTTATTGTCATTTGTTTCGGCAACGGGATTATTCTTCTTTATTAATGCGACAACTTCTGTACGGATACCGTTTAGTTTTTCATTTGAATTCTTGAGTGTAAGCCTTGCTTCGTCTATTGTAGACTGATCCTCATCATCAATGGCTTTAGTTAAGCGATTAATTGTTTCCTTCTTTTCATTACTAATAAAAGCCTGTTGCTTTTCCAGAGCCGTATAAGTGCTGTTATATTCACTTTGTTTTAGTTTATCTACTTCAACCTGGTTGAAAAAGATTGGCGGTGTGTGATATTGATAATAAACAAAAACAAGAACGCCTATGAGCAGAATACAAAATTGCATAGGTATTTTGAGCAAGCCATTCATAAGTAGACCAAGTCTACTTTCTTTTATAGATGAACCCGTTAGATAACGGCCTACCTGACTTTGATCCGTACCAAAATAGGATAGCTGTAGGAAGAAACCACCAATAATACCTGTCCAAACAGTATACTGGTTATTCAGGTCAAATGTAAAGTCGATCGCATTTGTTTTTCCAGATTTACCAGCAATATGAAGCGCTTTATATAAACCAATGTCTGTAGGTAAGAGTTTGACAACAAGTATTCCGGCGACAAGCAACACTCCAAATATGATGCTCATCTGGAGCATTTGCGTGTGTGAAACTGCTTTAGTACCACCATATGTCGTATAGATCACCACGATACTGCCGATTAAAAGCGTGGTGAGAGGAAGGTTAATATGTAAAATGCTGGCTATAATAAGTGCCGGAGCAAAAATACTGATGCCTGTTGATATACCGCGCTGGATCAAAAACAAGAAAGCCGTTAATCCACGGGTCCGAATATCAAACCGTTTCTCTAGAAATTCGTAAGCTGTAAAAACGCGAAGTTTATGAAAGATTGGTACAAAGGTGATACAGAGTACAATCATGGCCAAAGGAAGACCAAAATAGAACTGGACGAAGCTCATTCCTGAACTGTAAGCCAGGCCTGGCGCAGAAAGAAAGGTGATGGCACTCGCCTGAGTGGCCATCACCGAAAGTCCGACATGGTACCAAGGTAAGGATTGATTACCAAGTAAATACCCATCAATATTTTTAATTCCTCTACTTTTGTACATGCCATACAGCACAATAATCAAAAGAGTCAGAATAAGAACTATCCAATCAATCGTACTCATGAAAAATAGCTCGTGAATAGATAAAGGAATAGTATGACCACAAGCAGGCTACACGCTACTAAAATATAAAAGCGCTTCCATTTTTGTGTTAAGGGATTATTTCCCCTATCTGTCATGCGGTGTTTGAGCGTAAAGGAAGCTATTGAAGAAAGCTGCGATAATTAAACCAACAACAGCTCCACCTATGATACTTAAAAAAGTCTCGTTTGCAGTGAATGAAATTAAAGCTCCAAATATCACACCGATTAATACGATTAATCCTTTTGGATTAGGTGCGCATGCGTTGTTTTCAACTTGATTTTCCATTGAATTGTATGTTTTATTTTGATTTTGATAACAAATTTACAAATAATCTGTAAGCTCCAGGAACTCCTGCAGGCAATTGTCTGAAAAATGACAATGATGTATAGACAAATCTACCACTTCCATAGTTAGTAATCAATAGCGATCCATTGTGAAGGGGTTCATTTTTATCCTGCATCTGTATAGGTGTCTGATAACGACTGTCGATATCTTCCGCAAAATACAGACCCCGTTCTTGTACCCAGTTGTCGAAATCAGATTTGATGATTTTATTTGGATAGTTAAAAATTGGATTTTGTTCATCAAATTTTACTACAGCAAGTTCTTCCGTCACCCTGCTGTTGCCTAAACGGAATGGATATGGACCAAATTGATTAGAGAGCAACTTGTTGTTTACATTATACTGTTCCAAAACTGTACCGCCATTTTTAACATATTCATTTAGTTTAGCACTAATCTGATTCATCGATTTTAAGACGTTAAAAGCCCTTATTCCTACTATGACGGCATCATATTGTGCGAGATTTTGATGCAGAGCCTGTGTTTCATTTAGAAGATCTACAGAAATACCAATTGCTCTTAAAGACTCAGGAATTAAATCTCCCGCTCCAACCAGATATCCAACTTTTTTGATAGGAACTTGAAGTTGCAGATTGCTGACTTTTATTGTAAGATCAGGAAACCACGTGATGGCTGGTATATGGTCATAATGTATATCGCGGTTTATTTTGACTTTTTCATTTGAACCATAACGGAAGGAAAGTGTATCTAGGCGTGTATCTTTGGTCTGTGCCTGAACGGTAAATTCCTGACTTATTTGTTGCTGGTTTTCTGAATATTCGAGCTTAACCAGATTTGGAGTTACGATCCAATTTTTGTTGACAACAGGAGAAACATTTTCTGTTCTATTTTTTGTACTGCCTTCATTTACAAATGTTACCCTTACCTTTTGTGGGGTGTTATTTTGACTTAGTACGATCGTCTGGTCCGCAGATGCGGTTATGGCTGGTGAAATCACGATAGGATTGTAGATTTCTCCCCTAACAGCATCTGTAAATTTATATTGGATGGGTTTTTTATAGTTAAGCGCCTTTCCATTGATGACCAGTTCATAGTCAACAGCTGGATAGTCTGGATTTTCAGGGGCTCCAGTTTTATTAAAGTCTGCGAATTGGAATCGACCTATAAGATTTGGAGCATCCAACCAGTACGGTTGTGTACTAAACCGCGCAGGGTAAGAACTAGTAAAACTTGTTAGGGTATTATTTTCGAGATTTTGATTGATATTTTTTCCATTGATCTTAGCAACCTGTATCGCAGGAACATCAGCTCTTACAATCAGTTGATTTGTAACCTTTATCGTGTCTTCAATAGCATAATGCGGCTTGGCTGCGATGCTTTCTATTCTTACTCCAGCACAGGCAAGGATTAAATCATTGATTTCATTTGTTTTTATTTCTTTCCAGTAGTTATCCGCTATCGCCTTGACCAGTGTCAGAGCTTCGAATAGGTCAGGAATTGATTTTTCCGGGTGGTCGAGCTGAAAGGAAGCATTAATCTGTTTTATTTTCGTACTGATAGCAGCGGTATGAGGGATTCTTGACCAGGTATCGTCAATATTTTCGAAAAGATCTTTATTCGTTGCTTCTCCTGCTATGTATTCAAAATATTCTGTAGACTTTCCAACCTGAGCAGCACTTCCAAATCCCTGACTTTTATGCGATGACCTACTTTCGGCAGCAACTTCTCCATAGGATTTGCCTATCAAGGGATTGTATTGGCCTATTTCAATCTGTATTTGATCATCACTAATCGTATTTTGATTGCCAAAATTGTACGTATTCCATAGCAAACGAGTTGCTTTCCATGGCTTGACCTGTTTCAACTGTTCTGGAAACCGTGTTGGGTCTGCAGCGGCAACAAATGCTTCTTTTGCTAATATTGCAGAAGCTTGGTGATGACCATGTCCCCCTCTCGCATCAGGTGGAAATCGGGTTATAATGACATCAGGTCGGAATTTTCGAATGATCCACACCGCTTCTCGAAGTACTTGTTCTTTATCCCAAAAATTAAAGGTCTCTTCTGAAGTTTTTGAAAATCCAAAATCAAAAGCAGAAGTAAAGAACTGCTCTCCTTGATCGATTCTTCTTGCTGCTAAAAGTTCCTGTGTCCTAATCAGACCAAGTTCTATTCCCTGTTCCGTACCGATTAAGTTTTGTCCCCCGTCTCCCCTTGTTAGGGACAGATATCCCGTTTTATAATGTTTTTCCTGAGCTAACCATGCTATTAATTTAGTGTTCTCGTCATCCGGATGGGCTGCAAAATATAGAACAGACCCTAGAACATTTAATTTTTCTAATTTTGATTTTATGTCAGCACTGTTCCAGCTATTTGTTGCCTTTTGAGCTTGAGCCTGTGGCAGAAAGGTTAAACAAATGAATATGTTGGTAAATAGGATTGATTTTAACATAGATTAAAGGTAATTAATATTGTGGTTAAATAAAAAACGGAAATTCTGTAGGGAGAATTTCCGTTTCTAACAATTAAAATATTATCTTAAAATCTACCCTTTTATAGTTTGTTCATCAGGATAGCAAATTCTTTAAGTGGTAACCTTTATTACCGCTAAAGATAGTACAATCTTTATTGGACTTTAGCATTAAATGAGAACAAGTTTTCCACAAAAAGCGGATTATACACATTCATATTAAAAATGAAGTTCTTGTTGCAGTAATTGCTATTGCTAAAGGCTAAAAGATTTATTTATCAATTGAACCTAAAACACGTTTCATAAACATGTTCATAGCGTCCTTTTTACTATTTCCTTCTTTAATTAGTTTATCAACCTCGACAGCACCATAAAGATTTGAAATCAATTCACCGATTACATCAAGCTCTTCATCTTTTAAAGGAGCTTCTACCAAGGATTCTAATGTCTCGATGGTCTCTAATACATAGTCAACATCGTTCTGTTCGATAAACTCGGTGATATGTTTAATTACTGGAAGCTTCATTGAATAAGTCGATTAAGGCGTCAAATTTATTTGTTTGTACTTGATTTACCAATTTTCCATTCTTGAAAGCCGCAAAAGTAGGCAAGTTATTGACATTTGCTAGTTTTCTAGATTCCGGAAATTTTTCAGCATCAGCGATTACGAAAGTTACATTTTCATTTTCAGTCGCCAATTTTTTGAATTTCGGTTTCATAATTTTGCAGTTACCACACCAAGTAGCTGCGTATTGAACCATTACAATATCATTACTGTTTACAATTTCTTGTAAATTATCGTTTTCTAATTCCTGTACCATGATTTTTTTGTTTATTTATTGAGAAAGATGAATAAACAAAGGGGGCAAGGGATTACCCCCTTTGTAAAAAGACCTATGTAGTCTTTTCAGTATTGTTTTTAGTTACCAGCTAAATAGCTAGCTACACCGTCACGAGTTGCGTGCATTGCTTCTTTTCCTTCTTCCCAGTTAGCAGGACATACTTCACCAAAATTCTGAACGTGAGCATAAGCATCGATTAAACGTAAATATTCTTTTACGTTACGACCTAATGGCATATCGTTTACAGATTCGTGGAATACGCGACCTGTTTCATCGATCAAATAAGTAGCTCTGTAAGAAACTGCAGAACCTTCAACTAAAGTACCGTACTCAGGGTGCTCTACTTCTTTAATGTCTAAAATACCTAATACAGAAGATAGGTTACGTGTAGTATCTGCTAAAATTGGGTAAGTTACGCCTTCGATACCACCGTTATCTTTTGCTGTATTTAACCAAGCGAAGTGAACTTCGTTTGTATCACAAGATGCACCGATAACGATTGTATTACGTTTTTCAAATTCTGGTAAAGCTTCTTGGAAAGCATGTAATTCTGTTGGGCAAACAAAAGTGAAATCTTTTGGGTACCAAAACAATACTACTTTTTTACCTTCTTGAACTGCTTTTTCGAAAACGTTAATTTGTAAATTATCGCCTAAATAATCGATTGCATCTACTGTGATGCTTGGAAAACTTTTACCTGTGAAACTCATAATAATATCTTTCTTTTTTTGTTGATACAAAGATACCTCAAATAAGGTTAAAAAAGTATTGATTTTTTCAATGAGCTATCGTTAAAATCTATTTTTACATTAAGGGTACAATAAGTTTTCTCGATAGGTTTATTTTAAATAAATTTTGCATTTATCAGACAAAATTCTACCTTTGTAGCGTTCCACAAGGAAATTGAGATACAATAAATCTTAATTCTTTAGAAGTCAACAAATTATACTGGGGGGGTTCCAGAGCGGTCAAATGGGACGGACTGTAAATCCGTTACTTCGGTTTCGAAGGTTCGAATCCTTCTCCCCCCACAGTATTTTTTCTCTCCTCTTTTTTCAGTAACATTTTAATAAATAAGTTTGGGATTAAGCAATATATTTGAAATATTTGCATACGCTTTGTCGGCCCTGTAGTTCAACGGATAGAATAGATGTTTCCTAAACATTAGATAGCAGTTCGATTCTGCTTGGGGCTACAACAAAAAATGCGAGACTGTTAAATAGTCTCGCATTTTCTTTTTTTATCACATCTGCCAGATGGTTAATGAATAATCTTTCTTTTACCTGTTATCCCTCCCTGAAAACTTTCAGTTTACTTACCATAATAAACATGAGGACACCGAAGAAAGCAAATACACCGTAAGAATATCGTAAACTTGTCAGCTCTGCAATATAGCCGATTAAAGGAGGTCCCATTAAGAAGCCCAGAAAGCTAATGCTAGATACCATCGCCAAGGCTACCCCTGGAGTAACCTTTTTGTTCTGGCCAGCAACACTATATACCGTCGGGACATTGCACGCAACACCGATACCCACCATCATAAAAGCCAATGTGCTAATATAAAAAAGAGGGAATATAACAGAGGTCATCATGCCGACAAACATTAATATACCGCTAATTTGTAAGGTTCTTTTTCTACCGAGCCTACTGATGACCGCATCCCCAATAAATCTTCCCAGCGCCATCATGACCATGAAAGACGCATAACCAACAATAATAAATTGTTCTGGAGCGTGAACTATTTCCTTAAAATAAACGCCGCTCCAGTCAAACATAGCACCCTCGGTGGCCATGCTGAAAAAGCCGATGATACCCAGTTGTACTAAACTGCTTTCCGGTTTGGAAAAAAATGATGTTTTTTTAGCCTCTGTAGCGACACCAGGAATCAGGTAACGGTAGTTGATGGTCGTATTAATCACAATGAGAACAAAAATAATGATAAAATGAGGAATGGTGTCTACAGCTATATTCATAGTGAGTAACCCGATGAGGGCACCAGTAAATCCGGCGATGCTCCAGGCTCCATGAAAAGATGACATAATTGATTTTTTGAAAATCTTTTCTGCAGCAACCCCCTGTGTATTGACAGCTATGTTGCACATGTTTCCAATTACCCCAAAGAAAAATAAGATTGCTCCTAACTCCCATGCGTTTTGTGCAAAACCTATTAAACATAAAATAAGGGCATAAATAATCGCGACTATTCGTAGTACTCTAGCACTGCCGTAAGTGGTAACCAGTTTCCCGGATAACGCCATGGTGACCAGTTGACCGACAGGAAGCATCAATAAAATTGTGCCTAATTGACCTTCTGTAAGATTCAGACGTTCTTTGATAATCGGAATACGGCTTGCCCAAGAAGCAAATGCCAGGCCCTGGCAAAAATAAAATAAGGATACAGCAATCCGAATGCGATTACGGTTTTGGTAAAGCTCTTCTTCAGAGTAGGTTAAGGATGTGTTCATTGTTGTAATGATGTGTGAGCAAAGGTACATGTAAGAAATTAATAATGACAGTGATGATGTTTCATCTTTTGGTATTTATGCAAAAAATATTAAAATTAATGGGAGCACATTGATAAAGAACACGTGATATTGAAAACTGTTTTTAATGCAGGGGTAGGTTTTTTTAATAACGATTGATTATTTCATTGTTTTCTAACGAGTAGCTGATTAACTTTGGCATACAGGTATTTAATCGATTAGCCTCCTTGAAAAGTATGATTAGAAAATTGTTATTGGGCACTTGTCTTGCCTTAGGTGGAACCGTGCATGCTTTTGCGCAGCAACAACCCACATTTTTATCCCATCCGACTTTAAGTCCTGATGGAAAAGTCCTTGTTTTTAGTTTTGAAGGTGATCTGTGGAAAGTTGAAAGTGAAGGTGGGGTTGCAGTGAGATTAACAGGTATGGAGGGCAATGAAATCAATCCACGGATATCGCCTGATGGCAAACAGCTTGCATTCTCGGCAAATCAGAATGGAAATATGGATGTATATATCATGCCTTTAGCTGGTGGTGATATCCGGCAAATTACACATCACGATGGTGCTGATGAAGTGGATAGTTGGAGCTGGGACAGTAAAACGTTATATTTTACATCAACCCGCTACAATCGGATGAGTAGTTATCAAGTTGATGTTACAGGGGGGACTGCAAAGCGACTATTTCCACATTATTTCAATTATATAAGTCAAGTTGTAACCACACCATCTGGAGAACTATTGTTCAATGATAGTTGGGAAGGATATAGTTCAACTAACCGTAAGCGATATAAAGGAGCATTCAATCCTGATATAAAATCTTATAATCCTAAAACAAAAACATTTAAGCAATATACCGATTACAATGGTAAAGATTTCTGGCCTACTGTTGATCAAAATGGTATGATCTATTTCGTGTCTGATCAAGGAAATGCCGAATATAACCTGTATCAGATGAGCGGTGATAAACCTGTGGCTTTGACTTCATTTAAGGAATCTATCAAGAGACCTGCTGTAGCTGCCAACGGGAAAAGGATTGTTTTTGAAAAAGGATATCAATTGTTTTTATACGACGTTGCATCAAAGAAGGTTACACAGCCAACTATCGCATTGAGCAGAAATCAGGTATTAGGCAAGAGCAAGGAATTTAATGTCAATGGTAACATCAGCTATTTTGACGTAGCACTTGACGGTAAAAAGATGGCATTTGTATCGAGAGGCGAGCTCTTCGTTTCCGATAGCGAAGGTAAATTTATCCGTCAGATGCCTAGTCAGGGACAGCGCGTTATTGAGGTGAAATGGTTAAAGGATAACAAAACATTACTTTACAGTCAGACCCATCAAGGTTACCTGAACTGGTACACCCGTAGCGCAGACGGATTGGGCGAACCAAAGCAGTTGACACAAGATCTTCGCAATAATAGAGATTTAACTTTCAACGCTGATAAATCACATGCTGTTTATTTAAGTGGGCGAGATGAAGTACGTCTTTTAGATCTGACAACTTTAAATAGTAAAACTGTTGTTAAGGATGAACTGTGGGCATTTCAAAATTCTTCTCCCTCTTTTTCTCCAGACGGGAAATATATTGTTTTTACTGCTATTCGAAATTTTGAGCAAGATATTTTTGTTCATCATATCGGTTCAGGTCAAACAACAAACCTGACCAATACTGGTGTCACTGAAGCCTCCCCATCGTGGTCACCAGATGGAAAATATATTTATTTTGCCAGTAACCGCACAAAGCCTTCCTTTCCTACCGGCATGCAGAACTCCAGTATTTTTAGAATGGCATTGGAAAATTTTGACGAACCTTATCGCATTAGCAAATTCAATGAACTCTTTATTCAGCCTGCAAAGAAAGACACCATTACGGACAATAAGAATGACGATAAAACAAAGGCGAAGGATAAGAAAGAAGAAAAAGCAACAAGTACTTCTACCGACAAAAAAGTGCTGGTTACAATAGATGTTAAAGGGTTACGTGACCGTATTGAACAAGTAAGCCCTGCTTTTGGAACGCAATCAGATCCCATTGCCATCCAAAAAGGAGAAAAAAACTATGTTTTCTTTTCATCCAATCACGAAGGAAAGTACGGATTATACAGAACAATCTATGAACCTTTTGAAGCTATTAAAACCGAAAGAGTTGTTGACAACGGAATCAACCAGTTTATCGAATCTGGAGGTAAGTATTTTATCCTTAATAGAGGGATAATTCAAAAATATAATCTTGACCAAAATAAACTCGATGCGGTAACAATCAATTTTAGATTTAACCGTGATCTGGAAAATGAGTTCAAGCAGATGTTCTATGAGACTTGGGCTGGACTAGAAGAAAACTATTACGATAGTACTTTCCACGGTATCGATTGGACGGCGATGAAGAAGAAGTATGAACCGTATCTTTCTGGTATTAATGACCGTAGTGATTTACGGATATTATTAAATGATATGTTAGGAGAGCTAAACTCTTCACATTTGGGCTTTAGTTCGATGGGAGCAGAAGAGCGCAAACCATTTGGGGACGTAACTAATGAAATTGGTGTTTTATTCAATCAGGATAATCCTTATCAAATAGCACAGATTATAGACAACAGTCCAGCTTCCCGTAAAGGAGTAGATCTGAAAGAAGGCGATGAGATCATGGCTGTTAATGGAAATAAAGTAAATCCTAAAGAAGATCGGGATCAGTATTTTACATGGCCGTCCCTTGCAGAGGAAATACAGTTGACTATGCTACGTGGCGGTAAAGAAATTTCAGTTTTTATTCGGCCCTTAACCAGTACCGCTTTTAAGGACCTGATTTATGACGAATGGATGAAAGGCAATCGAGGGAAAGTTGATCAATGGAGTAATGGCAAAATTGCATATTCACATATGAAAAATATGGGAGGGCCGGAGTTGCAACGCTTTTTGATCGATATGGCCGAGCAAGAGAATAATAAAGATGGTATTATTTTGGATCTGCGATACAATACGGGGGGTAATGTGCACGATGAGGTGTTACGTTTTCTATCACAAAGGCCTTATTTGAAGTGGCAGTATCGTGGCGGTCAGCGGGCTCCGCAAAGTAATTTTGCACCAGCATCGAAACCTATTGTACTTTTGATAAATGAACAATCTCTGAGCGATGCAGAAATGACCGCAGCAGGATTTAAGGAATTGAAATTAGGTAAGATTATTGGAAATGAAACCTATCGTTGGATTATCTTTACATCAGCAAAAGGTTTAGTAGACGGATCTAGTTATCGCGTGCCAGCCTGGGGATGTTATACTTTAGCTGGTCAAGATTTAGAGTTATCAGGTGTAGCACCGGATATTGTGGTTAAAAACACAATCGCAGATCGTACGAATGATAAAGACCCGCAACTGGAACGCGCAGTGCAAGAAATATTGAAAGACTTGAAATAAGAAATTTTTAATAATAAACCAGATTCAGAGATGAATCTGGTTTATTATTTTTGAACAGGACCTTGATTTTTATTCAATTATTCTTTAATGATAAACATTAGAAATCAAGATTAGAGTAGGATAAAATAATGACTATTTCGTTTCTTTTATAAAGAAAACAGTCAAACTTCGTGCTCCCTGTGCGCCGCGTACCAAGTAAGCTCCAATATCTGCGGTAGCTGAAGGGCCCATAACAAAACAACCATAAGTAGAGGCTTGAAAATCAATATCGCTGTAAGCTGTATGCATATTTTCTGTAATCGCATCTGGATCAAGTAATATAGCGAGATGCTGTGATAGAAATCCCAGAGAGTTTACCTTCAATGAATTTTCAGTAAGCCATATCATCCCCATTTCTGCCACTCCAAATTCTGCTCTTATAATTCCTAAATCTACGTCGTCTAGATCTCGAGGATGTGCAATAGCATTAAGCGATTTGGTACCCTCCCATTCTGGGGCTGCAGAACAACTAACCCGTGTATCAGGAAGGTTTTTGAGCATGATTTCTTGCGCTTCTGCAATACTTTCTACATCATAGCTTTCTCCTCCGGCAAGCCCAAGGTTTACTTTAAATTGATCTTTCAGATTAGTTCCCTGTTTTTCAAAAGATGGCAATTCAGGATAAGCAACCTTTTGAGCAGGAAGATTTTGACGGATAGCCGCTAATATTTCGTCTAGTGAACTCATTTTTTCAATCTATTTTTAATATACCAATCGCGGAAAGTCTCTTTTTTAATTTCCGGCAATTCGCGGTGTTTACCCCAAGCATTTAATTTGGTGTTATATAATAACCAATTTGGTGTAAGTTTCATACCATAGTATGCCGCCTTCTCTGCCAATCGGAATAATTTGGGATTAGCAAATACTTTTTCTACCGCTCCAAACGCATAGTGAAGTGCTTTGGAAGATTCATTGATATTGACCATGCGCTGTCTCCATAGCCCAATTTGCTCAGCAATATTAATCCGAACTGGACAAACCTCAGAGCAAGAACCGCAAAGTGATGAGTGGAAAGGAAGCTCACTGAATTTTGATTCATCAAAAGTCGGATCGATAATGATACCGATCGGCCCCGAATAAGTGGCTCCATATGCTAATCCCCCACTTCTACGGTATACCGGACAGGTATTCATACATGCTCCACAACGAATACATTTCAAGGATCTCCAGAAATCTTCCATTCCTAAACGACGGCTTCTTCCATTGTCCGTTAGTACAATATGCATTTCGGTTCCTGTTTCTCTAGGTCCCATAAAATGAGAAGTGTAGCGAGTGGCTGGAGTGCCTAGAGCACTGCGTGACAGTAAACGGATAAATAGGGCAAGATCTCTCGTTTTGGGAAGAATTTTTTCAATTCCAATACTGGCAATGTGTAACGGTGGTATACTTGCTGTAAGATCGGCATTACCTTCGTTTGTACAGACTACAAAAGCACCTGTTTCTGCGATAGCAAAATTTGCTCCCGTTAAACCTGCATGCGCTTCCAAAAATTTAGGACGAGCATTGTTTCGCATAGCTTCTGTTAATTGTGTAGGATCATCCTCATCTGGATTCGTACCGATTGTTCTTGCAAAAAGTTCAGCCACATCTGCCGTCGTTTTATGAATAGCGGGCATGACAATATGGCTTGGCATTTCCCCAGAAAGTTGTTGTATCCTTTCGCCAAGATCAGTTTCGATCATTTCGATACCTCTAGCCTCAAGAAAAGCGCCCATTTCACATTCCTCCTGGAGCATCGATTTACTTTTGACTACTTTGGTGGCATTGTGACTTTTTAATATGTCGTATACGGTTTGATTATGTTCTATATCGTCTTTCGCAAAATGTACAATTACACCACGTTTGGTCGCTTCGGTCACAAACTGTTCTACATATTGGTCCAGATGGGTTAGTGTATGCTCTTTTATTTGTGAAGCAAGATCACGCATCTGCTCCCATTCAGGAATTCCAGATGCGGCAAGATCCCGTTTCATGCGGGCATTCCATAAGTTTTTATCGTGTGTAGGCTGGTGGATGTCATCCATGTAGATGAAATCTGCCGCATTTTGGTCAACTCTAACTTTACTCATTTTGATTTTCTTTTAAAAAGGACCGTTATTTAAAACTTGAGCGATGTGTACAAATTTTATAGGTGCTTTTCCGCGTTTAGCAATCCCTTCCTGATGCATCAAGCAAGACATATCAGGTGAGACGATACAATCTACTTCGTGATTCAGGTAATCAGCAACTTTATCCTGCCCCATTTTGACACTGACAGCTTCATCAGTAACACAAAATGTGCCCCCAAATCCACAGCACTCATCTGGGCGGGTAATCTGTTTAATGGTCACCCCCTCTACCATCGTTAATAGCTGCTCCGTTTTATTGAAGTAGGGTTCTTGCCACTCAGAGCGAGATTGTATATGTAAACCCCGTATAGCGCTGCAACTATTATGAATGGCCACTTTATGTTTGTAAGAAGCCCAAGGGAACTCTTTAACCTTTAATATATCTGTTAGAAACTCAACAAGCTCGTAAGTTGTTTTGCGTACATGCTTTACTTTTTCGGTTTGTGGAATAGCATCGAAGTGCATGCGTACGTGTTTTACACAGCTTCCTGCCGGACCAACGATGTAATCAAAACCTTCAAAATTATCGCAGAAAAGCTGCTCTGATGAAGCCGCATTTTTTTGATCACCTTCATTGCCCATCGGCTGGCCGCAACAGGTTTGATTTAATGGCACTACCACTTCCACTCCGAGGCGCTCCAACAGTTCTAGTGTTGCAATTCCTACTTCGGGATAGATCGCATCGATATAACAAGGAATAAATAATCCTACACGCATATTGTTGATTTAAATTGATGGGCTAAGTTTACAAATAAAATTCGAATTTACTGTTCTTAACTATCATGGAGTAGCAATAAAATTACTTAATTGCTTGAATTTTTATAAAACACTATTGGTAACAATTGAAAAAGGTATCTGTATTTTTTGCCAATGCACAAATATTTTCAAGAAACGATGAAAAACTTAAAAGAGCTTTTTTCCAAAATAAAAAAGCTCTTAACTTTTTTACTTGTTTGCTAAAAAAAATAGGAATCTATTTTTTCTGTGCGAGCAATGCTTTAAGAACCGCGATCGTTTCATTTTTTGCTTCGATCGTTTCTTTGAGCGCTAGAATGGTTTCTTGCTGTCCAGAGTTGTCAGGAATTGTCGCTGAGGTTAATTGTGAGGTTTCGTTAGCCGATAAATATAGCTGATTACTTGCTCCGATCAGGTAGTCTGTATTGATATAATTGTATGATATTTTCATATCATGAATATGCTGAATACTCACTTTTTTTCGTTCGGTTTTTAAATCATTGATTCCAACTTTCGATTCATTGATTAACTTACCTAGTTCTACGTATGTTTTTAATTCGCCTTTTTTCTTTAGATCCTCAAACAAGAGAAAGAAACGTTCGTTGTATGTAATGGACATGCTGTTTGGGTTGTTTATGCTTTTGTTAGGGGATAGATGATATACTCATACTATCGCCTTTTTATATGCGTGCAAACATACATTTTTAAGTTTATAATAGTATGAAATATTATAACTTATTTTTGAAAATTAGGATTCATCAATAAATTAGCTGACAAAAGCATCGGTTATTCATACCATAGTTAGCAGTGCATCGCATGGAACTATTTCTTGTGCAGACTAAGAATGAATTGATACGATCTGTGTATTATCGGTATATGATCAAAATAGATAGAGCTATTAGAAGGTCTTTATATGCCATATTCGTAAGATTTACTTGACGATACTATTCCAATATTAATTGGCTTTTACTAGAGACAGAAGGACAAATTGGGATTATATTTGTATAAGAAGGTGAAAATTTTCACCTTCTTATTTATCAAAATTTGGACATATTGGGAAATAAGTGCCCCAATTTATAAAGATAAAGCATCGGTAATGACTTCATAAATATAATCAAGATCCGCGTCGCTAATGCAGTAAGGAGGAACAAGGTAAATAATATTGCCTAATGGTCTTATTAATATACCTCGCTGTAAGAAATAGGGATATACAATTTCATTTATATTACTAAAATAAGATGTTTCTTCACGCTGTTGTAATTCGATAGCCATTATTGTTCCCGTTTGTCTAACATGCTTAATCTTAGGCTCATTTTTGATCTTAGTAAGAAAGATGCTGTGTTTCCTTGTGATGGTTGCAATACGGGCTAAAGTTTCTTTATTTAATAATAACTCCATGCTTGCTAGTGCCGCTGTACAAGCTAAAGGGCTGGCGGTAAAAGAATGGCCGTGAAATAAGGCCCGTTGTTTTTCATCCGAATAGAAAGCTTCATAGATCGTATTGGAGCAAGTTGTTATGCCCAATGGCATAGTTCCACCTGTTAAACCTTTGGAAAAACACATTATATCTGGTGATTCAGACAGATAATTTGCCGCAAACAGTTTTCCTGTGCGGCCAAAACCGACAAAAATTTCATCTTGAATCATTAAGATACCCTTAGAACGGCAATAGTTCATTAATGTACTCAAGTATTCTGGTTCATGCATCAACATTCCTGCTGCCCCCTGTACCAGCGGTTCGTAGATGAAACAAGCGACCTCTGTCGCGTGTTTATCAATTTCCTGACGTAGGAATTCAATATTTTTATTTGTGGGAACGTCTATAAAAATAACATCAAAAAGCAGATGTCCGAATGGCTCTGTCCATACCCCTCTGGCACTCACTGACATCGCTCCAAAAGTATCACCATGGTAAGCATTGCGGAAGGCTAGAATTTTTGATTTCTTTTGACCTTTGTTTGCATGGTACTGTATGCACATCTTTAAGGCAACCTCGACAGCAGTAGATCCATTATCGGTATAGAATACTTTTTGTTGATTATTAGGAAGTAGTTTTAGTAAGTTTTCAGCTAATTGAATAGCTGGTTCATGTGTAAATCCTGCAAATATAACCTGCTCCAGCGTATTTAACTGTTTAGAAACACGGGCTGCAATATAGGGGTGGGCATGCCCATGTAAAGTTACCCACCAGGACGATACAGCATCGATATATCGGTTACCTAGATCATCATATATATATGTCCCTTCGCCCCGAATGATAGGGATGATGTCCGATGCACCCTTCATTTGAGTGTAAGGATGCCAGTTAACGTTCTTGTCCCGTTCTTTTAATGTGCTGTGCATGCTTCGTCCTTCATGTGTTTGACCATCGGTTTCAATCCCAGTGTCTGGAACATTTTCATGTCCTCAGATACTCCTGGATTTGGAGTCACCAGTAATGTCTCTCGCTCACCTGTAAAAATGGAATTGGCACCCGCCATAAAACACCAGGCTTGTTCTGTTTCATTCATCTCTATACGGCCGGCACTTAACCTAACCATTGATTTTGGCATCACTATACGGGCTGTGGCGATCATTCTGACCATATCCCAGATATCAACTTTGGCATTGTTTTCCAATGGGGTTCCCTTAACACGTGCGAGTGCATTGACTGGTACAGATTCAGGATGCTTGGGCATAGTCGCCAATGTTAAAAGCATCGCTATCCGGTCTATGTGTGACTCACCTAGACCTATGATCCCCCCTGAACAAACGGTTATTCCAGCCTTACGCACATGGTTGATGGTATTGATGCGGTTATCAAACGTGCGGGTAGAGATGATCTCATCATAATACTGTTCAGAGGTATCTAGGTTATGATTATAGGCATGTAGGCCTGCCTCCTGAAGCCGAATAGCCTGCTGCTCCGTTAACATTCCCAGTGTACAGCAGACCTCAAGACCTAGATCATTTACGCCTTTTACCATGTCTATAATACGGTCAAAATCACGATTGTCACGAACTTCTCTCCAAGCGGCCGCCATACAAAATCGGGTAGAACCATTATTTTTTGCCTTTTGAGCATGCTCGATCACGGTTTGTGTGGGTAAGAGGGCCTGTACTTTTATATCGGTGTGATAGCGTGCGGCCTGGCCACAGTAGGAACAATCTTCTGGACATCCGCCTGTCTTTACAGATAGTAAGGTGCACACCTGTACTTCCGCGGCATTATGATATTCGCGGTGAACCGAAGCGGCGTGATAAATGAGCTCCATAAGAGGTTGGTCATAGATCTGTTGAATTTCTTCCTTGGTCCAGTTATTTCGGATTGTAGTTTTCATCTGTTATTAAATTGCTTTAAGAGTTAAATGGATCGGTTATTTTTCGTACAGCTTCTGCCGTTACTGTTTCTAGCTGCGGGATATGAATAATTTGTGTATGTTCAGGTATTTGGAGGGAGATCACCCTTTCGGTATCGGTATCGATACCACCATTAAATATCAAGTATTTTAAATCTATATTTCTTTGCTTTATGGCATTTATTGATAGTAAACTATGATTAATGCACCCTAAATAATCTTTGATAACCAGCGCGACTGGAATTGTTAAGGCTTGTATTAAATCAATGATATAACAGGTGTCACTGAGTGGGACAAATAAGCCACCAGCACCTTCTATAACAAGATTATTTGTCGTCTCAGGAATTTTAAAATCTTCGAGCGATATCGATGTGTTTTCTAATAAAGCGGACTTATGTGGAGATGCAGCAAGTTGTAACTTATATCGTTCGGGATGGATACGGACATCACCTTGAAGGAGATCATATATGCGCATGCTGTCTGTGGCATGTAAATCTCCAGATTGGACAGGTTTCCAATAATCCGCTTTTAGATGTTGAGTTAATATAGCGGAACAGACAGTTTTGCCAATTTCTGTTCCAATTCCCGTTACAAAAATCTGTTCTTTCATATTGTTTTTTATTTTAATTCTATCTGGTTTGGGACTCAAAACGAGTATTTTGATATTTTTCTTTCTCTATAAGTCAAGACTTGATTTTATGCTTTGTGTTAGCAAGAGAATATCGTTTTTCTGATTAAATGTGTGTAGGCAAATACGTAAACGTTCTGTTCCTAATTTTACTGTTGGTGAAAAAACAGCATAGGTTTGTAACCCTTTTTCAGACAGGGAGTTCTTTAAGTTCAACAACTGTTTGTTGTCAGGAACTATAAGCGATTGTATCGGACTATCTGTGCCTGATATTGTGGGTACCTGCTGTGTTCGGAATAGGCGAATGTTGTGCCTTAAATTTGAAGCTAAGGCAGGGTGATTGTCAAGAAATTCATATCCTATACGAATCTGTCTCCAGATAAGATCTGGAAGGGCTGTACTGTATATAAAGGGAGATCCAAAATTGATGAGGTAAGTTTTGATAAGTTTACTGCAGAGTAGTGCTGCCCCATGTGATCCCATAGCCTTACCATAAGTGATCAAAGTTGCAAATACGCTATTTTGTAAACCCAATTGATGGACAAGGCCATAGCCAAATACACCAAATGCATGTGCTTCATCGACGATGAGAGATGCTCCATATTTATCGGTCAATTTGGCGATTTCTGTTAAAGGGGCAAAATCTCCTTCCATAGAATATAGGCTTTCAACGGCCACAAAACACAGTCCCCTGGCTCTTTTTAACTTGGCTTCTAGATCTTCAAGATTATTATGTCTAAATTTCCATTTTATAGCTTTAGACATAACACAGCCGTCGTGTACAGAACGGTGTATATACTCATCTACAATAATGGTGTCTTGCCGTTGCGGTAGACAAGAGAATAAAGTGAGGTTGGCTACATATCCCGATGCGAATAGTAAAGCTGATTCGGTACGATGCTTTTGTGCAAGAATGAATTCTGTTTCATGCACCTCTGCCGAGTGACCGCTAATGAGTCTTGAACCAGTGCTGCCCGCAAGTATTTTGGGGTCTGACTGTATGGTTTCTAACATCATCTTATGAAAAACTTTATTCCTGGCCATGCCCAAATAGTCATTGCTCAGGAAATCGGTCTCACCGGCATTTATGCTGAGCTTTCGAAGTGATGCGGACTCTTTTCTTTGCAATAGCAGTTTATCCCATGTACTGTACATCGCCGGACATTAGTTTAATTGACTTGCTATTGCGCTGATCCATTCCGTATGTAAGGCCCGCTCTATAGCCTGTATATTGTTGGCATACTGCTCCCATAGAGGAGAAAACTGTGCCAGTTGATCAATCATTTCCTCCAGATGCCCTTCCTCTTCAAGAATTATAGATTTGACCATAACCTTGCTTTTCATTGTATCAAGCGTATGCTGGTATATGGGATATAGCTCGTCGGCACGGACCTCAATGGCGTAAGTAACAAATAGGTAAGCGGCATGCTTAAGAGCTGCGCCGCTTAGATTAAAAGTTTCTTTGAGGTAGCGACAAGATTTAATATCCAATTGATGCAGGTATTGTTTTGTGTATACTGGAGCGATTAAATATTTATCCTCATAGGTCGAGCAGATGGCTGTTCCAAGTTTACCGATCTGTTTTTTTAGATAATAAGCATGCCTATGCTCTTCTGCCGCATGTTTGAGCTGTATGATACTAACTTCTGTAGGATGTTCACATTGCGATATTTTTCTAGCGCCAGCGTTTTCCATAAAAGAAAGTGTATTCAACCATCTGGCATGCAGTTCATCTTGCTGCACTATACAACGAAGCACATTTTGAATATCCATAGCTTTAAATTTTGAAACAAAGGTATTGTCCCGCATGAAGCTCATCGTGTACCAGTTTTCATATTTTGCCTAGTCCGGTAGCATTTTCACAGTAAGTTTTTACATTTCTAGATTGTACTTTTCTTTCTTTTTTAATGTACTGTAGGCTGTAAACTATTCTATAATAACATTAATACCGGCCATTTTAGCTTTATATTTGATCTTTTCAATAAGGCCGTAATAGCTCCAGTTGCGGAGTAAGAATTCATCCTCCTTGGCGATCTCCTCTTTGTTGGATTGATTGACTAGAAGAAGTGTTCCTGCCTGAGATTTGATACAGATATCAATGAGTCTTCTGCTATAGAGATGTAGTCTACTATCAACATAATTCTTTTCTTTCTGATTATAATGATCTAGACTTTTGAGTTTTCTTTTACGGCCATTGCCACCTCTATTATAAGTTATGGCTCTTTGTAGTCTATGTCTTGCCGCTTGAATAGCAATACGACGGTATAAAAACTCTTCTTTTGTCCCGATTTGGTAGCAATCATTATCTATACTCACTGAAATAGGATGTTCAATAGATAGCGATGCCTCTGCAATAAGATGCTCCTGCAGAACATGGTCTTTTTGGGGCATTTCTAATGATAATAGAAGAAATATTTTACCTTTTATAACCTTGATAGCGCTAGAACAAGCCTTAATCTGCCCGACCAGTACCCTTTGTAACAGTATGCGTTTATCAGACCTATCTTTACCAAGATAAGTTCGAAAAGGAAGTTTAAATAAAGAAATTTTAAAATCTCGCCCTTGTTCATCATTACTTAATTTCATAGATTTTGAAGAAAAAGGAATAGGAATATCTTTTTTGTAAGTTCTTAACGAGCGCTCTCCCTTCCAGTAAGCTTTACGATCCGATTGAAAATTTTTGTATAATGTCGTATTGAGCGTAGATAAGATATCGGTTGGTATTTCGCCTTTAAAATAAGCTGAAAGAAGCCGATAGGTAGTATTCATTCTTGATGTATTCAATATTCCTTCTTCATCGGTATTACGGTCTGCTAATTTTACTTTCACTTCAGTAGTTAGATAAATGAGATCTTTTAAGCTATCCTGCAGAAATTGATGGGAGAGTACAATATTGGATGCTCTAAATATTATATTTTGCCAATCGAATAGCCTATCGTAATACGTAGCTCTTTTCTTTTTATCATCACAATCGATATAAATCTGTATTTTCCGGGTTAAAATAATTGTGTTGTTTTCCATAACAAAGGGGTTTTAAGCAGTTTTCTTGCGGGGTTTTATTTTACTGTGTGCCTCGATAAATATTTTTTTGACAGCTGTAGTGTTTAAATGCAATTGTTTTGATATTTGTTCAAAAGAGAATTGCAATTCATAGCGCATGCGGAAAATTTCTACCTGTTCGTCTGTAAGTTCTACTTGTGCAATAATCTTTTTATTTGAGATTGCCTTATTTATTTTTTCATAACTATTTAAAATTGAACGAAGAACTGCAATCGTCTTTTCTACTTTTAGACTCACTTCATAGTCCGATATTCCGCCTAAGTAATAGGCAATACGCTCATAATTGAAGCTGTACTGAAGACTGAGTCTGATGAATAGTTGGTGTTCGAGGTTTAAAAATGGCAGTACTTTGTTAAGTTTATCTAATTGATGCTGCTTTTCATTGTCTAATTTATCAAGATAAACTAAGTCTTCATGAGCGTCATCTTCTTCTTCATATCCAGCAAGAAATTCCTGATAATTTTCTATAGAATCTAATTGGAGGAGGCTACGGTGAAAGCGGCTCCGGGGGTTGCTATAAAAAATATGAATAGCCTTTTTAATTTGCATTTTTAGGAAATGCAAAAGATCTTCTTCAGAATGAATATTTTCCCGAGATAGCCATAACCTTAAGAAAGCTTCATGAGTAATACTAGTTGCAATACAGGTGTCCCGTGTCGCACGGTTAGAGCGGAGGTAGAAATACGGATAAAACTTCTCATAGAAATAATTTAATCCTGCTTCAATCCCTTTGTTGAGTTGGATAAGTTGTTTTTTAGTATTTTTTTGACTGTAAAGTTTGTTCATATTTCGTTTTATTTAGTGGGTAAACTTTTGAAACAACTTCGTGCAGTTTCTTTTCTGGCGATTTTAACCATGAAGCTGCCTCAGTTGAAAGATTTATGAATAGAACTTATTGGTATTGACGGTAATCTTGTTTTAGTCGTTTTGCGATTTTCTTAAAAGAATTTGTGAAGACCTTATCATGTTGAAAGCGTTCGTGAAAAGATGTTTTAACTCAAAATTCAATATTGTATAAACGCTCCAAGAAGATATTAATGAATAAACTGGTTCAAATTTAGTGTAATGGCAGACCTTCAATTGTATATCCCTAGCAACGTGTCGCTTTATATTCGTTGAATAATTTAATCTTGGTAGGTATTTAGTGAGCGACAAGTGTCCTCACCCTACGGCTGTACAAGCAGCCTCGATAAATATTTTAATAGCTGATTTGTATATATAACCTGCTTATAAGCTGATATTCTTACCTCATAATTATAAATAGTGCATGATTGTATATACGTAGTAATTTATTCATTTTGTTAGTCCAGCTTATTGTTTATACATAACCAATAGTCTTGTGTTCAGGAGCTAATGATTGAGTTAACCTTAATATATGGGTAGAGAAAAGATGTTAATCATTATAAAAAGCGGATGAGTAACCCGTAAAGATTGTTAACCCATTATTGTTCTAGCAAGTTACAGTTGATACAGATTGTAAAGCTTGAAAAAAATAAATTGGAAAGTATTTAGTGAGTAGCTTAAACCCTCACCCTACGGCTTTACAAGAAGCCTCATTGTGTCTTTAATATCTATTTTATTATGGAAGTGATTTCGCAGTGCTTCTATAGGGCTGCTTTTATAAAGGTTATTTACAGCTATAGATTTTACGTCTCCTTATCTTAGTAAGAACCTAATTGTGTACTACTTTTATTTTTTCTCTTTAAAATACTTCGTGTGCAATAAAAAGAGCAGCTTTCTCCATATTGTAATCCAACTGTAGTAAGAGCCTTTGCATGTAATTTTATAGTCCTTTGCTGTATGTACAATTCAGTTTACAAAGTTGACGAACAAAGGTTATTGCAAGTTTTTTGTAGACCATGTACTTAATGAGCAGCATTTGCTCTCATCTTGCGGTTTCACAAGGAACCTCTTCTCTCGGGCTACTAAAGGAGTGTAGGTCGTGAGCGTAATGTTTACCAAGGTAGATGATGGGTACGTAAACTTATGATATCTTTCTAAATCTATTATTAAATTATAATGTGCCCTTTAAAAGCAATAATAAGAAAAATTGATTTATAATCTTAATGAACCCGTAGGATAAATAAACATAAACATAGTTGTGTATCACTTAAAAATTAGGGACAACAAACAAGACCAAATATGAGAAGATCCCTAACCATGTATTAACCAAGTATGACTTTGGAAAACAGAAATTGGCAACATATTATTAATATCTTTTTTTAATGAAGAAAAAATACGAAATTGTTTTCAGTGTATTTGGCAAGTGGAACTATCCCTTGCCTTACGGCTTCACAAGAAGCCTCTTTTTTATCAATACCAATAAGTCAAAGAACAAGAACGGTGAATATATCGCTGTGCTGATATCACCTTAGAACACTTAATTTTTGAGAATCCTAGGTTTTGATGAATATTTCATATCGATCATAATTGGTTACATATACCATAGGACGAAAGGTAATTTCTCCCTTATATACACAAAAGTAATATTATAAAAGGAATTGCGCAAATTAAATCAGCTTTTTATTTGTATTTATTTTGCGCAAATATTTACTCTATTTGTTACGTGTCAAGAATAAATGAAGATATTATCCTGAATATTGGTCAAAAATTTCGAGAGCGTCGAGATGAATTAGATTTTACGCAAAGGGACGTTGCACATATGACTGACCTTACCATTAATACCATTGCTTCGGTAGAAAAGGGAAAAGGTACGACTATGTATAATTTCCTGCTAATTTGCCGCGCATTGAATATCCAGCCCAGAACATTGTTTGAGAAGAACATGGATCTGACGCCACTATATAAAATCGAACCTGAATCTAAACGACGTATAGAAACAACACAAAAGTTGGATCATTTAGTTTATCACTCGGATTTTTTTAATACACCCAAACGTGTGGCGGAGGTATTGGCAGAATTGAATTTGGATAAAAACGATAGCAATAAATTTTCCGTTTATTTAACGGGATATTGTAAAGAACATGTGTTAGAATATAGAAAAGAAGGAAATTTTAAGCTATATAAGAAAAAGACGAATAAAATATAGAAAACACACAAAGCTGATACTTCCTGTGTAATTTGGCTGATTGAGGCTAGCGATTAAAAACAGCAGTTTGAGTTCATGTCTATATTTGTTATCGAATTCATATACTTCATTTATGGATTTTCAATTTGATAATGAATGTCTTAAAAAGATTATATTAATATATCTTGTTTTTTCATTTTTATGTTTGATATAAAAAAAATCTAAGTTACATTTGAGTATAGACTTGACTTTGTAGCTCAGTTGGTAGAGCAATTGACTCTTAATCAATGGGTCGAGGGTTCGAGCCCCTCCGAGGTCACCTCCTGTAAAAAAGCCATTTTTCTTTATGAAAAGTGGCTTTTTTATTCTTCGCGACTTTTGATACTTGAGATTGATTCGTTTTTTTTATCCTCAAATGATTTGTTTTACATTTTTTGCAATTCATATCTAACTTGGACATTTGTGATTGAATCAATCATCCTGTTAAAATCGTTTTTTCGGCTAAATTAAGACCTCTAGTAATCAATTAACTACAAAATTTTGGTGGTTTCATCGATTAAAAGTCATTACTAAACGTTCATTAATCTAAATTTATTAGCCATTTTCGCCCTAAAATTAATACTTACTATATTTTAGGATGATTAAAAAAACCAGAACTACAAAGACCAAATTTTTAAAGAAGGTAGTTTATTTTATTATAACATTTTTGGTTGTATACGCATGTCGTAAAAACCAGATCAGAATAGATCAGAACGCAGTACACTTTACAGCTACGATCGTTGAAGAGAATCAAAATAGAGCAATAGGTACTACATGGCAAAAAGGAGATGAGATCGGTATATTTATGATCGAGTCAGGAATGCCATTATCGACTAGTTCCATTGTCAACGGTACTAATAATCATATGTTTTTTATAAACGGATCACTATTTCAAACTACAGAAGAACTTTTCTTACCTGAAAAATCGGTAGATTTTATTGCCTATTATCCTTTTAAAATAATTAGCGATTATCAATACATACTTGATATAACGGATCAGTCTAATCAGGCGAAAATAGATCTCATGTACGCAAAAAATGCGAAGGCAATCAATAAAGGGAACAATAATATTCCACTTATATTTGAACGTCAATTATCAAAAATATCCATTAAATTAACGGTAGCCAATATAGATGAACATGGGTATGAAGAGATGAAAGTCGTAATGCCGAAACTAAACACGCTTGGCTCCTTTGATCTGGTAACAGGCAAGTTAGCAGTTAACAAGGACAGCCAGAAAGATATTGAGGGAAAAGTCATAAACAACCATGATGGGACTGCTTTTGTCGAATTCTTCCTTTTTCCAGGAGAAAATATTACTGGAAAAACCATACAGTTTTTAACTTCAGACAACACGAAGTTTACTTGGAAGCTACCAAAAGTAAATAAACTGAAAAGAGCGAATCAGTATTCTTTTGATGTAAAAATTGATAACGGTATTTCTGATGGAGGCATTGTCGCAACGCAACCTTACTTAGAAATTCCAGAAATAACGAAGTTGAAAAAGGACGAGGTTTTTATTCAGCACTTTTTACCTGATGATCCGAAACGCCGTAATTATACCATGCTGTACGATAAGGTGAAAAAAATGGCCTATTGGGTTGCCTACCCCTTGCACAGTAGTTATCTCGGTAATGCCAAACGTACCGATGACTGGCAATACGACCCGGCTATAGCAATGGAGTTTCAGCCCACTTTATTTAAAGGTTTTGGTACTTCAGGTTACGATAGAGGGCATCAGTTGCCTAGTGCGGACAGAAATTTTAATAATGCTCAGAATAAGACTACGTTTTACTTTTCAAATATGACCGCACAGGTATCTAAACTGAATCAGGGTGTATGGGCAAACCTAGAAAATAAAGTGCGTACATGGACGGCACAATGTGATACGCTATATGTGGTAACAGGAGCGATGCCAAATACAAAATCTAACACAGCGATTGAATATATCATCGATAATAAAAACATAGAAATCGCCAGGCCCAAGTATTATTTTAAAGCGCTAGCAATGAAAAAGGGAAAGAATTATTATACCATTGCCTATAAGATGGACAATGAAACACCAAGTTCTAACAAATTTGAAAAGTATCAAATGACAGTAAGCGAATTAGAGAAAGTGACAGGATTTAATTTGTTCCCGGATTTAAATGCAACGCAAAAACAAAATATTGATGCAAACATTTGGAGATAAATCTTACCATTCATTGCATTGTAAAACACACACAAGACCTTGAACAGCACCATATATATTGGTGAGTTGTTTGTTAGAAGATTGCTTTTAAAAGAAATATCAGGGGGATCTAGGCAAAATTAAGCTCAGATTCCCATTCTTTTTTAATGATAAAACCAAACGATTTTAGACATTAATTGTTTTGGAGGTACTGATTAATGGTTATACTTTGTATTTTAGCTAGATGAATATAAAAGGATTTGCTTTCATTCTTATTGGGGTATTGTCCTGTCTAAGTGTGGCAGCGCAAAAGAACCCATTACCGGCACATAACAATTGGATATTTGGGCCTTCTATTGGTTATCAATATCAGAGCGGAAGTTTTTTGAAAGCATCTGCCTGGGGGTTATTTGCACCAAATGAGTCGCAGTATATGAAAATTGATGCTGGCGCAAATTTCACTTGGATGGGCGGTAAAACAACTGTAATTCCCGAGGTGGGATTTACTTATTATGTCAATGATTTTGTTCTATTACCTTTTGTCAAAGCCGAATTGACCCCGTATACGGTAACGCCAAAAGTTGGTCTCAGTCTTTTCTCTCTCATTGATCTGGGAGTAGGTTATGGGTTTGATATTAATACCAAGAAAGATTTTAAACAAATTAAAGGAGTGAATTTATCCTTAGGAGTCAATATTCCTTTAAACTTTCATTTATATTAGACTCTATGAGAAGAAATATTGTTGTTAAATTGATCTGTCTTGTGCTATTTAGCTTCAGTATGCAGGTAAAAGCTCAGGAAATCTTATATGGTCCTACAATTAGTTATCAATATCAAAAAGGAAGTGCTGTAAAAACAGGAGGGTATTTTGCATTTGCTTTTCTCGGTGAAAATATTTTAAAAACAGATGTTACCGCTAATTTTACATGGACACAGAAAAAGTTTGCAGTAATTCCTGAGCTGGCGCTGTCTTTCTATCCTGAATCCTGGGTAGTTGCTCCTTTTGTACGGACAGAATTCACTCCATATACCTTTACACCAAAAGTAGGTGTTACAATGGCCACTCTTTTGGACTTGGATTTTGGATATGGATTTTCAATCGCTGACAAGCAGGATTATCGTCCACTGAAGGGTTTTACGGTTTCGCTCAGATTTAATATCCCGCTCAACTACAAACTCAATATGTAGTGTTTTTTGTTATTTGAGATAACAACCTATTATTTATAACAGAGTCTATTTCCCGGTAATTTTAAAGTGTAATATTGATAATGAAAGATTTTACCCATTTGCATCAGCCAACAGGTCGACTGATCAGTGATGAAGAAAGGACGTATCTCTTTTTTGGCGGAACTTCCTATCTGGGCTTATTGGTTAATGAGTCTTATATCGATGTATATAAACAAGGAATTTCTATTTATGGATTGAATAACGGAACCTCCCGTAATAATAATATTCAGCTTGGTATTTTTGATATTGCCGAGGAGGCTGCAGCTTTACGATTTGGCTTTGAAGATGCGATGCTAGTTTCAAGTGGTTATTTGGCTGCACAATTGGTTGTGAGGGTACTTGCTTTACAAGGAACACTTCTATATGCTCCCAATAGTCATCCAGCATTGTGGTTTGATGTCAATCCAGGAGTGAGTGGCCTTATGGCTTCCTGGCTGGAGGATGTGGTAAAGTATATCAATGCCTCTAAAGAAGAGTCTTTCGTAATTGTGAGTAATGCACTGGATAATTTAACACCCCAGCACTACGATTTTAGTCCATTACTAAAAATAGATTCCAATAAAAGGATCGTGCTTTTAGTCGATGACTCGCACGGAATCGGTGTGGTTCGCAAAAATAAAGTTTCTACGGAATTGTCTATGTTTGATAATACAGGAATTGATGTCGTAGTCGTTGCATCTTTGGCAAAAGGAATGGGAACTGATGCGGGTATCATCTTGTCATCCAATAAGTGGATTCAAAGGTTTCGTAAATCATCTTTTTTTACTGGAGCCTCCCCTGCTTCTCCCGCTTTCATGTACGCTTTTACAAATTCACAGGAAATATATTCGGATGAATTCAATAAACTCCAACAGAATGTCAAGCTATTTAGTGACTTAATCGGCAATAGCCTAAGTCATATTCCTAATTTTCCTGTTTTCAGCTCAACGAATCCTGAACTTTATCAAAAATTAGTAAAAGAGGGATTTTTGATTTCAAGTTTTCCTTATCCTTTGGAAACAGATCCACCATTAAACAGAATTGTGCTGAGCAGTCTACATAATGCCGATGATTTAAAAAAAATAGCACAGGTAATTTGTGATTAAAATTTAAGTCATAGGCTTATCATTTGTTTCACGTGAAATGATAAAAATAAAATTAAAGGTTTGATTTTCAGTAATAAAGTGTATTTTTGTGCTTCTTTGAAAAATGAGTTTAGCGATGCAATATGGCTAAGCTGTTGTAAATGATCTCTTTTGGAATAATTTTAAAATAAAAAAAATGTTTAAATTATTTCCAAACGTCATTTTAAAGAGATACTTTTGCAACCCCAAAGTATATTTGGTTAAAGGTTGAGAAATAAATAATTACAGTAAAATTGATATGACTAAAGCAGAAATTATTGCAGAAATCTCTAACAAAACAGGCTTAGAGAAGGTAGATGTTCAAGAGACCGTTGAGGCATTCTTCAAAGTGGTTAAAAACGCAATGGTGGGTGGAGAAAATGTATACGTAAGAGGTTTTGGTAGCTTTGTTGTTAAAAAAAGAGCTGAAAAAACTGCTAGAAACATTTCTAAAAACACAGCGATCATCATCCCTGAACATTTCGTTCCTAGTTTCAAACCGGCAAAAGTATTTGTTGAGAAAGTAAAAAACGGCAATAAATAATCTTAAAAACAGATTAAAAATGGCAAAAACCAAACAGATTATAGTAGTAGGCGTGGTTGCAGCATTAGTTGCGGTACTATTGGCACAACCTATCAAAGGTTTGGTGAACGAGAAAGAAGAATCTGCTCAAACGGAGCAATCTTCTTCCGAAATTAATTTGGAAAACATATCGTTAATGACAAAACAAGGATTAGATGCAAATTTAATCAAAGATATTTCCGATATTGAGACCCAAATTGCAAAGGCATCTGGAGAAGAAAAGATTTCTTTACTTCAAAAGTTGGCTGTAAAGTGGGATGATTTGGCGAAGCCAGCTCCGCAAGGATTCATTTATGAAGAAATGGCTAAAATTTCTCCAAAATATGAGTACTGGTTGAAAGCGGGTAACTCTTATCGTACTGCTTACACAAATTTACAAGACTCTACTTTAGCTCAGGCTTTAACACAAAATGCAATTCGTTCTTACGAAGCTGCGTTGAAATTAAATACTGCTAGTTTAGAAGCGAAAACAGGATTAGGAGCTGCTATGGTTTCGGGTACTAATAACCCGATGGCAGGAATTGCTTTACTTCGTGAAGTTGTTCAAGCAGATCCAAAAAATGTAGAAGCAAACAAAACTTTGGGATTGTTTTCATTACAATCTCGCCAGTTTGATAAAGCGATTGATCGTTTCAAAACAGTTATTGAATTGAAACCAGATGCGGAATCTTACTTTTATTTAGCCACAGGCTATGAAAATATTGGGATGAAAAGTGAGGCGGTTGCTGCTTTTAAACAAAGTAAACAACTAGCTGCTGACCCTTCCCTTTCACAATTTATCGATCGCAAGATCGCTGAGTTGAGTAAGTAATTAATTTAGTTTATAATCATTTAAAAAAATTAGCTATGCCAAGCGGAAAAAAAAGAAAAAGACACAAAATGGCTACTCACAAACGTAAAAAACGTTTAAGAAAAAATAGACACAAGAAAAAATAGTCTTTCTTGTATAAGACTCCAATAGGTTGTTGAGACATGAAAATAACGCAATAATCGCATTGAAGTTTGATGATCTACACGTAATTTATTACGTGTAGATTGTTTTTTTTTATAAAAAAACGTTCTTTAAGGTTTAATCAGATACAACAAAGTTAGCAGGGTATGCTAATTTGTATCGTAAATATGTAGCTGTTGGTAAAGGAATTAATTATCGATTCTACTCCTGAAAAAGGAGTTACTATTGCTTTGCTACAGGATAAGCAGCTTGTTGAACTAAATAGGGAAACGGTTAACAATAATTTTTCAGTTGGAGATATTTATCTTGGGCGAATCAAAAAAATTATGCCGGGATTAAATGCCGCATTTGTAGACGTAGGATACGAAAAAGATGCTTTTCTCCACTATTTGGACTTAGGTCCTCAGGTTCAATCTTTGCTAAAACTTACTCGAATAGTAAAGAATGGCAGTTATCAAGAGAAACTGCTAAATAGTTTAAAACTTGAAAAGGACATCGATAAGGCCGGTAAGATATCTGATATCTTAAGCAAAAACATGCTTTTACCAGTTCAAATCGCAAAAGAACCAATATCAACAAAAGGACCTCGATTGAGCTCCGATCTATCTATTGCAGGTAGATTTGTCGTACTGGTACCTTTTTCAAGCGCGGTTTCCATATCCAAACGAATCAAAGGAAGTAATGAGCGGACACGTCTCAAGAAGATTGTCGAAGGAATAAAACCTCCTAATTTTGGAGTTATTATCCGAACGGTGTCTGAAGGTAAAGGCGTAGACGAACTACAAAAGGATTTATTGGATCTAATCTCTAAGTGGGAAATATTTACCAAGCGACTTCGGACAGCAGAACCTCCTCAAAAAGTATTGGGTGAAATGGATAGAGCTTCTACCATCTTACGCGATTTATTAACAGATGAATTTACACATATTCATGTAAATGATCCTGTGATATATGAAGAGACAAAATCTTATGTCCAAGATATCTCTCCTGATCTAGAAAAAATTGTAAAACTTTATAAACATAAAGAACCAATTTTTGACCATTTTGGGGTTGAGAAACAAATCAAAGCTGCTTTTGGAAAAACTGTTACATTACAAGGTGGTGCTTATCTCGTAATCGAGCATACTGAAGCACTTCACGTCGTTGATGTTAATAGTGGTAATCGTTCTGCTAATAAAGAGAACCAAGAGGATAATGCGCTCCTGGTTAATATGGAAGCAGCAAAAGAAATTGCGCGTCAATTGCGCTTAAGAGATATGGGCGGGATCGTTGTTGTCGATTTTATCGATATGCATAAACCTACTCATCGCAAAGAGCTGTACAGCTTCTTGAAAGAATGTATGGCCACGGATCGTGCGAGACACACAATCTTGCCTCCAAGTAAATTTGGATTAGTGCAGATTACGCGTCAACGTGTTAGACCAGAAATGAATATCGTTACAAATGAGAAATGTCCCGCTTGTGATGGTACTGGTGAGATCCGGTCAAGTATTGTCCTGATGGATGATATTGAAAATAATTTAAGTTTTATTCTTCAAGAACAAAATGAAAAAGGAATATCACTATGTGTACATCCTTATATAGCCGCTTTTATTAAATCTGGCTTTATTTCAAAAAGAATAAAATGGTTTTTGAAGTTTCAAAAATGGATCAAAGTTGTTCCGGTTACTTCATATTATTTAACGGAATTCCATTTCTTTAATGCTAAAGACGAGGAAATCAAGTTATAATCGAAAGAAATTAAAAAGGGTTGATCCATCTGGTCAACCCTTTTTCTGTTTATAAACTCTGATACTTTTAATCCAACCAATTGATGACAATGCCATCTTTTTCCATCTTACGGAAATAAGTCATCTGCCTTTTTGCATAGCGATGAATTTCTGTTTCCAATTTTTTATAGAACTCTTCGTAGTTTAATTCGCCTAATAGGTATTTAGATATATATTTATATTCCAGACCATAATATTGCAGTTCTGTATGACTAACACCAGATTCCAATAATGCCTGTACCTCTAAAATAAGTCCTGCCTCTATTCTTTGATCCAGTCTTTTGGAGATTTTTTTTCTTCTTGTGGATACATGAGGATTTAAGCCTATTACAAAGGAATCTAAACTTTCATTATTAGGTATCATTTCTGGATTATTCTTAAGCCATTCTAAAATTTCTATCCCGCGAATGATTCTCTTTTTAGTGGATAAATCGATAAATAGATCATTGGGTTTGTTATACTTGGTTAATCTATCGATAAGTTCATCCTTTTCAAATTGATATAGAGCCTCTTTAAAACCAGGTTGGCTAGGAATTTTAACATATTTACTGCCTTGAATAACACTTTGAATGTAGAGCCCAGTGCCCCCGCAAAGTATGATACGTTTTTTTTGTAGCAATAGGGATTGATAGATTTGTTGGAAATCTTCTATAAATTGTCCTAGATGATATTTTTCTCCTGGATCACAGATGTTGATGAGATGATAAGGAACATCGCCGTATTCGGATAGATCTTTACCAGTACCTATATCCATTTGACGATAGACCTGGCGGGAATCTGCACTGATAATTTCGGCCCCGATTTCTTTTGCTATTTGGACTGCTAGAGCTGTTTTCCCAGAAGCTGTAGGGCCTAAAATAACGATGACTTTCTCCCTTGGCAAAGATGAGATTGCCAAAGAAGAAAGTAATGTTTGTTGTTTAGTTATCACACAACAAATTTAGTCCATTTTTCAGAACCATTGTTGTTGTTGACAACATTTTCTATAAAAGCCATGCCGCGTACACCTTCGTGTACTTGAGGGAAATCCAACATTTCTGCCGTTGGTGTCTTACCTTCTAATTTCGCAGATACAGTTTGAGCAAAATTGCGGTAAATATTACCAAATGACTCTAATAGACCTTCTGGATGCCCAGATGGGATACGCGTATTGTGTGTTGCAAATGAACTTAACTGATTTGGAGCATTGTACGCATTTCCGGTACGGAATACTTGACGAGGTTCGCCTAACATTTTGATTGTTAAGTTATTCGGATCTTCGTTAGCCCATTCTAACCCGCCATTTTCACCATAAATACGAATGCGTAAAGCATTCTCTTCTCCGGCTGCTACTTGTGAAGCCCAAAGCATTCCTTTTGCTCCTTCTTCAAAACGCAATAAAACAGAACCGTCATCATCTAGATGTCTTCCCTCAACGAAAGTCGTTAAGTCGGCACATAATTCTGTAATTTTTAATCCTGTGATATATTCTGCTAGGTGAGCTGCGTGTACGCCGATATCGCCCATCGCTAAAGATTTTCCAGATTTAGTAGGATCAGCACGCCACGCCGCACCGGCATTTCCTTCACGCTCAGTCAATTTACTCAACCATCCCTGAGGATATTCGACAACAACTTTACGGATTTTACCAAAGTGACCAGCTTTAACCATTGCTTTCGCTTGTTTTACCATCGGATAACCGGAGTAAGTATGTGTTAAGCAAAGTGTTTTATTCGTGCTTTTTATTATTTCTTCTAAAGATTTTGCTTCTTCTAATGTTAAGGTCATCGGTTTTTCAATGACAACATTGAAACCATTTTCCAAAGCCATTTTTGCAGGAGGATAATGCATGAAATTGGGCGTAACAATCGTTAAGAAATCCATGCGCTCTCCTTCGGGAAGCTGGCTTTCTTTTAAAATCATTTCCTCATAATTTGCATAGCAACGATTTTCTGGAATGAATAGATCTTCAGCAGATTGTTTGTTGATTTCAGGATTGATGCTGAATGAACCACATACAAGTTCGATTTTACCATCCATATTTGCCGCGATACGGTGTACAGCTCCGATGAAAGCATCGTTGCCCCCTCCGACCATACCCATTCGTAGTTTTCTCTTCATGTGATATATTTTATTATTTACTGTTTAGATTAATCGACAAGATACAAAAAATGATTTTATTTTATAGATAGAATCAGTTTAAGACTGCCCAAGTTTTCTTTTAAGTAGCCATCAGGAAATTCTTTTTGTAGGTTCTTATATTGATCTTCATCTCTAATGAGCACTCTTGATATTCCATTTACCCAAAATTTAAGGGGTTCGAGTTCTGATTTTTTGACAAAACCAATTTTTTCTAATGAAGAATCTTGATTCCAATCCTTATCCGTATAGGTCATAATATCCTGGGGGTTGAAATCGTTGATAAATGCTTTAAGCAATTTGCTGATTCCCCCTACTACATTATAACCAAGTTTATTGCAAAATCTAATTAGTTCAAATGATCGATAGTTTTCAATATTTAATTCAGGCATTTTTCTTCCTCCGCTAAATACGGCAAGAGAAACTAGTTCACCCTCTAAAAATAGACCATACCGATATTTTCCTGGCATTGCCCCCTGCAAGTGGTTTTCTTCCAAGAATGCGATTGTATTTTTTTTATCGACACGAGCTACAACGGTATTTCTAGCGTAAGCTTTTTTCTGATGTAAGGCGATTGCCAGTATTCTTTTTAGAATGATAGCATATTTGCTAAATAATATATCTTCATCAATATGTACGATTTTTTGATTTTCTTCTGAAACCCGCTTCGTGATATTAGATCCGTAAAGATGAATTTTAAAAGGAAGCTCCTCCCCCGTTATTACTGTAAATACGGGGGATTTTTCGGAGACTAAAATCTCTGAATCGAAGCTCTTTCGTAATGCATTACAAAAGCGTTCTACTATTTGATGGTATGAATCTGTCATTTTCGAATAACAAAAATATGATTTATTAGAAACAAACTGTGGTTTTCGATTGAATTTTAATACGTATCTTTGTCCTTCAAAAAAAAATAAAGTATGAAACTTCCAATTGTGGCTTACGGAGACCCAGTTTTGCGTAAGGTAGCAGATGAAATAGATGAGGATTATCCAAACTTGAAACAACTTATTGCAGATATGTTTGAAACCATGTATGCAGCAAGTGGTGTTGGGTTAGCAGCCCCCCAAGTTGGTTTGCCAATTCGTCTTTTTGTAATCGACGCAACTCCTTTTGCTGAAGATATTGAAGAAGAAAAAGAAGTGTTGACAGCTTTCAAGAAAGTTTTCATTAATCCGATCATGGTTGAAGAGTCTGGTGAGAAATGGGCCTTTAATGAAGGATGCTTAAGTATTCCTGATATTAATGAGGATGTTTTGAGGCACCCGAATATTAAGATTAATTATCTGGATGAAAACTTTGAGGAGCACGAAATTGATTTATCCGGTTTAGCAGCGCGTGTTGTACAACATGAATATGATCATATCGAAGGGAAATTGTTTACTGATAAATTGTCTACACTGAAAAAAACAATGTTGAAAGGAAAACTGGATACAATTTCTAAAGGGATGATCCGTGTTGGATATAAAATGAAATTTCCATTTCAAAAGAAAAAGCGTTAGTTATAATTAACGCTTTTCTAATTATTTCTCCACCTTATCCCCCCACTATCGGAAGGGAGAATTTATATTTTACGGCTAAGATCCGAACTGTAAAGATCAACAATGCACTTAAAAAAGCATTTATGCCCTCGGAAAGTCCAAAATAAGGTAAGGTTACGTAAAGTATAGCCCCTGATAAACAAGCTGTTGCGTAAATTTCTTTTCTGAAAATTAGTGGCGTTTCATTCATAAGGGTGTCCCGGATGACCCCTCCCATTACAGCCGAAAACATGCCTAGAATTACAGCCGCAATTGTAGAGCTTTCATAGGTAATGGATTTCTGTAAGCCAACAATAGTAAAGAAAGCGATCCCCATGGCATCAAAAAGTGTTAAAGTTCGGGAGAATCTATCTAATTTGTCGTTAAGGACTGCTGATAGAAAAACCCCGATTAGTATAGCAATTAAATAATTCCCATCGTCAACCCAAATGGGACGAAGGTTTAGAAAAACATCCCGGAGTGAACCGCCCCCTATTGCTGTAACAAATCCTGTAAAAGTTGCACCGAAAATATCAATTTTTCTCCGATTAGCTGCCATGGCTCCTGAAATGGCAAAAAGCATTGTGCCCATTAAATCAGTATAGTATATATAATCAGGTCCTGTCATTTATGCTTATTCTATTGTTTTGGCGCTTAGTTGTATAGGTTGATTCGTATTTAATATACTTTTTTATCGTTTTATGATCCTGATTTTAAAAATGATTTTCCGATCACTTAATCTAATGTTTCGTCTATTCCAGCAGTAAATATAGTTTTTTATTTTACATCACGATAATGCTTAGCGCTAGTTCTGATCAATTTGTCTACAGCATGGTAAGAATCAATATCTTCTTTTTTGGAAGTTTGGAGATACCGACTATTACATAATCTGACTTTTATAATATAGTTCATAGATTTTATTTTAAAATCTATGAAAGAAAAAATTACGTATTCGATGCAAATTGATTTTCGATTAGCTGTTTGAGCGTGATTATAAAGCAGGTCTTTAAACCAATTGAATCTGGAGAAACCTACTATTATTGTTGTTAGCAGGGTGATACCATGTTATAAGCAACTGGGTACCTGGTTCGAATATAATAGAGGTATAACAGAGGGATAAGAGGGGGTTTATAGGGGGTTAGTAGAGGTAAAGCTCTATTAACCCCCTATAAAATCTCAGTAATCTCTCTATAAATCCCAGTTTAAGTAATAATCAGTTCCCTTTCAATTCCGGATCAGGTTATAATATGCCTTATTCCTGAGTATCTTTACGGGGATAGCTGGCTATATCAAAACACCACCACCTTTTTGGCTCCTTTTGTAGTATATACTTTGTAGTATAAAAGTAGATGTCGGCCCTGCGGGCAGCATGAGCAGACATGAATCACCTTATCAGCTATAGTAATAGTAATAGTAATAGTAATAGTAATAGTAATAGTAATAGTAATAGTAATAGTGTCGATGATGCCGCTGTACTGAAAAAGATATAATTTCCATTTGGCTATTCCCTAAAAGCATACTGCATCCATGAAAGACGGTTCAGGACGAACAGTTCCCCCGCTACCCCTTTTTATAGTTTAAAGCCAGGATTGTCCGTTTCTCAGCCCCTGTAATAGGTCATAGGTAAATTTATCGGTCAGGTTATAAGCTGTTTACCGCTTCACGGCAAACTATTTCCGGAAAAGATTAGGAAGTGATTATAAAAAGTCCCTATCTTTGCACCACTCCGCAAGGGAGGAACG